>Ga0316226_1000048_pt1 | contig 198750 bp, 145 predicted proteins | sample TBH18017metaG_FD_206009 | JGI IMG/M metagenome (GOLD analysis project Ga0316226, IMG submission 206009) | Freshwater microbial communities from Trout Bog Lake, Wisconsin, USA - TBH18017 | ecosystem: Environmental > Aquatic > Freshwater > Lake > Hypolimnion/Profundal zone | place: USA...
AAAGCACCCAGATCGGTTCTGCTCCGATCACAGGAAATACCTACAGCTGGACCTCTGTCCCTGCAGGGTTCACTTCAACCCTTTCAAATCCAATCGTTATCCCGCTGGTCACCACATCTTACACCCTGACCGAAACCATAACCGCAACCGGCTGTACAAATATCAACAGTGTGATTGTAACCGTCAACCCATTGCCGGCAGCTGCTACCGGCGCCAACCGGACTATCTGCCTGAATACAAGCACCCAGCTTGGAGCTTCCCCTTCCGCAGGACATACTTACAGCTGGACCTCCGTACCGTCGGGGTTTACTTCAACATTGTCAAACCCCACTGTTACTCCCCTGGTTGCCACAACCTATACCCTGGTTGAAACCATATCCGCAACCGGCTGTACAAACAGCAACAGCGTCGTGGTCACTGTTAATCCATCCCCATCTGCCAATGCTGGCGCCAACAGGGCCGTCTGTATGAACGAAAGCACCCTGATTGGTTCTACTCCAATCGCGGGAAATACCTACAGCTGGACCTCGGTCCCTGCAGGGTATACTTCAACCCTTGCAAATCCTGCCGTTACTCCCCTGGTTACGACAACGTACATTCTGACCGAAACCATCACGGCCACCGGCTGCACAAACTCCAATACCGTCACAGTTACAGTTTATCCATTGCCGGCTGCAGTTGCAGGAGCAAACAGGTCTGTCTGTCTGAATGCAGGCACTCAGCTCGGAGCTGCCCCGGTCACAGGAAATACTTATAGCTGGACCTCCGTCCCTGCAGGGTTTACTTCAACCCTGGCAAATCCAATAGTAAGCCCGATCATTTCGACAACCTATACTTTAACCGAAACCATTACCGCCACCGGCTGCACAAAAAGCAATAGTGTAATAGTCACCGTTAACCCCCTGCCCGCGGCAGCTGTAGGAGATAATAGGATTATCTGTCAGAATACCAGCACCCAGATCGGAGCTGCCCCTGTTCCCGGAAGCACTTACACCTGGACATCCGTCCCTGCAGGGTTTACTTCCGTTTCTGCGAATCCAACAGTTACTCCTCTTGTTACCACAACCTATACCTTGACTGAAACCGTCACCGCTACCGGTTGTACAAGCACCAACAGCGTCATGGTCGCTGTTAATCCAGCCCCATCTGCCAATGCCGGAGCCAACAGGGCTATCTGCCTGAACGAAAGCACCCAGATCGGCTCTGCTCCAATCACGGGAAATACTTATAGCTGGACATCGGTCCCTGCAGGGTTTACTTCCTCCCTTGCCAATCCAACAGTAGCTCCGCTTATTACCACAACCTATACGCTGACTGAAACCATCACTGCCACCGGCTGCACAAACAGCAACAATATCATGGTAACCGTTAACCCCTTGCCTGCTGCGGTCGCCGGGATAAACAGATTTCTCTGTCTTTATGCAAGCACCCAGATCGGAGCCGCCCCGGCTGCAGGTCACACCTACAGCTGGACCTCTGCACCAACAGGATTCACTTCCACTTCGGCGAATCCGATAGTGACGCCCCTGGTTACCACAACCTATAACCTTACTGAAACAATCACCGCCACCGGCTGTACAAACAGCAACAGCGTTGTGGTCACCATTAATCCTGCCCCAGCAGCCAATGCCGGGGCCAACAGGGCCATCTGCCTGAACGAAAGCACCCAGATCGGTTCTGCTCCGATCACGGGAAATACTTACAGCTGGACCTCGGTCCCTGCAGGGTTCACTTCAACCCTGGCAAACCCTGTCGTTAATCCGCTCCTCACAACAACTTATACTCTTACTGAAACCATCACCGCCACCGGCTGTACAAACAGCGGCAACGTGGTGGTAACCGTTAACCCCTTGCCTGCTGCTGTCGCCGGTGCCAACAGGGCTATCTGCCTGAATACAGGCACCCAGATCGGTTCCGCACCAATCACAGGAAACACCTACAGCTGGTCCTCTGTCCCAACGGGATTTACTTCCACTTCGGCAAATCCAACGGTTTCTCCTCTCCTTACAACAACTTATACTCTGACCGTAACCGTCACCTCAACCGGCTGTACAAATAGCAACAGTGTCGTGGTGAGCGTTAACCCCCTGCCGGCTGCGGTTGCCGGGCTTAACAGGACTGTCTGTCAAAATACAAGCACCCAGATTGGCGCTGACCCTGTTGCAGGAAACACCTACAGCTGGACCTCAGTCCCTGCCGGGTTTACTTCCACATTATCGAATCCAACGGTTTCTCCTCTTGTTACCACAACCTATACGCTTACTGAAACCATCACCGCCACCGGCTGTATAAACACTAACAGCGTCGTGGTCACGTTGAATCCACTGCCTGCTGCTGTCGCCGGTGCCAACAGGGCCATCTGCCTGAACTCAACCACCCAGATCGGTTCTGCCCCGGTTATTGGAAACACATACAGCTGGACCTCCATCCCGGCAGGATTTACTTCCATTTCAGCGAATCCGACGGTTACCCCTCTTGTTACCACGACCTATACCCTCACTGAAACTGTCACTGCCACCGGATGTTCAAAAACCAACAGCGTCGTGGTCACGGTTAATCCCCTGCCTGCTGCTGTTGCCGGGCTTAACCGGTCTGTCTGTCAAAGTACAAGCACCCAGCTCGGCTCTGTTCCAATACCGGGAAATACTTACAGCTGGACCTCAGTCCCTGCAGGATTTACTTCAACCCTGGCAAACCCTGTCGTTACTCCCCTGGTCACTACAACCTATACCCTGGTTGAAACCATCACCGGCACCGGTTGTACGAACAGCAACAATGTCGTGGTAACAGTTAATCCCACACCGCCGGCCAATGCCGGGGCCAACACGGCTATTTGCCTGAACGGAAGCGCCCAGATCGGATCTGCTCCGATTACGGGAAATACTTACAGCTGGACATCAGTCCCTGCAGGATTTACTTCCGCTTCAGCTAATCCAACGGTTACTCCTCTTATTACCACAACCTATACGCTTACAGAAACCATCACCGCCACCGGCTGTACAAACTCCAACAGCGTGGTGATAACTGTTAATACATTGCCTGCTGCTGTTGCCGGGCTTAACAGGTCTGTCTGTCTGAACGCAAGCACCCAGATCGGGGCGGCCCCGGCCACCGGTCACACTTACAGCTGGACTTCCATCCCCCCTGGGTTTGCCTCAACCCTTGCTAATCCGGTAGTAGCCCCGCTCATTACCACAACTTATCTTTTAACTGAAACCATAACCGCCACCGGCTGTACAAACTCCAACAGCGTGGTAGTCACGGTTAATCCCTCCCCTGCTGCCAATGCCGGGTCAAACAAAGCCATCTGCCTTAACGAAAGCACCCAGATTGGCTCTGCCCCGGTCGCAGGAAATACCTATAGCTGGACCTCTGTCCCTGCAGGATTTACTTCAACTTCATCGAATCCGACAGTAGCCCCGCTCTTAACCACAACCTATTTTCTGACTGAAACCATCACTGCTACCGGTTGTGCAAATACCAACAGCGTTGTAGTAACCGTTAATCCATTACCGGCAGCGGCAGCCGGGGTAAACAGGTCAGTCTGCCTGAACGCCGGCACTCAGATCGGATCTGCTCCAATCACAGGACATACGTACATCTGGACTTCCGTCCCCGCTGGGTTTACTTCAACCCTGGCAAACCCGGTCGTTACTCCCCTGGTAAATACGACATACACTCTGACTGAAACAAATACCATCAGCGGCTGTACAAACAGCAACAGTGTCGTGGTAACGGTGAATCCCCTGCCTGCAGCAGTCGCCGGGGCCAACAGGGTAATTTGCCTGAATGCAAGCACCCAAATCGGCTCAGACCCTGTTACTGGACATACGTACAGCTGGTCCTCTGTCCCCGCTGGGTTTACTTCAACCCTGGCAAACCCTGTCGTCACTTCCCTGGTCACTACCACCTACACTCTGACAGAAACAATTACCGCATCCGGCTGTACAAACAGCAACAGCGTGGTGATAACCGTCAATCCTTTACCAGTGCCTGTTATTAACGGCCTTACATCGGTATGTGTGGGAGCTACCGGGGTAATATATTCCACGCAGACCGGCATGGGCAGTTATCAATGGAATATATCATCCGGCGGAACCATTCTTTCAGGGCTTGGAACAGATTCAATCCAGGTCAGATGGGATACGGCCGGCGCCCGGTTTGTCTCCGTAAATTATATTAATTCCTTTGGCTGTATGGCCACGAACCCGGTTGTTAAAAATATTACTGTCAACCCTTTGCCTGTCCCCGCAATTACCGGGTCCAACAATATTTGCATCAACGCAACCGGAGCATACGCCACCGAAAGCGGCATGAGCAGCTACCTCTGGGTTGTTTCCCCGGGAGGAAGCCTTGTTTCCGGGTCGGGAACCAATACAATACATGTAAGCTGGACTGCCGCCGGAGCCCGTACTGTTTCGGTAAATTACCTGAACCAGAACAACTGCACCGCGGCTTCTCCCACCGTTTTTAATGTAACCGTCAACCCCCTGCCTGCCGCTGATGCCGGGGCAAACAGGGCCCTCTGCCTGAACCAAAGCACCCAGATCGGCGCTGCCCCTGTTCCCGGCAGCACTTACAGCTGGACCTCCGTACCTGCAGGTTTTACTTCAACCCTTGCAAGCCCTGTCGTTACTCCCCTTGTTACTACCACTTATTTCCTGACCGAAACCACCACCTTTACCGGCTGTACAAACACCAACAGCGTGGTGGTAACCGTTAATCCCCTGCCCTCTCCATCAATCAGCGGCCTTTCAGCCGTATGTGCCGGGGTCACCGGGGTGATTTACTCTACCCAGGCCGGGATGAGTAATTACCAGTGGAATATTTCCCAGGGAGGCACCATCCTCTCAGGGCTTGGAACAGCATCCATCCAGGTCAGATGGGATACAGCCGGGGCACGCTTTGTCTCGGTAAACTATTCAAATTCCTTTGGCTGTTTCGCTTTGACCCCGGCCGTAAAGAACGTTACGGTTTATCCCCTGCCTGTGCCGGCAATCACAGGACCCGGCAATATCTGTTTGAATGCAACCGCAACATACTCCACCGAAAGCGGAATGAGCAACTACCTCTGGACTGTTTCAGCAGGGGGTAACATTGCATCGGGATCTGGGACAAATGCTATACAAGTCAGCTGGAACTCTGCCGGGTCCGGGACTGTTTCGGTGAGCTACCGGAATGCGAACTCCTGTACAGCGGCTTCCCCCACTGTTCTTAATGTGACTGTCAATCCCTTGCCTGCTGCGGCTGCCGGATCCAACAGGGTAATCTGTCAGCATGACAGCACCCAGATCGGCTCAAGCCCGGTAACAGGAAATACTTACAGCTGGACCTCGGTCCCTGCAGGGTTTACTTCAACACTTGCAAATCCAATGGTGGCCCCGCTCCTTACCACAACCTATACATTAACTGAAACTATCACCGCCACCGGATGTACAAATAGTCATACTGTTATTGTAACTGTAAATCCATCGCCCTCTGCGGCAACCGGACCAAACAAGTCAGTCTGTCTGAATGCAAGTACCCAGATCGGCGCTGTTCCTGTAGCCGGAAATACTTACAGCTGGACCTCCTCCCCCGCGGGGTTTACTTCCACTTCGGCGAATCCGATTGTGACACCTCTGCTTACTACCATCTATACCCTGGTTGAAACAACCACCGCCACCGGCTGTTCAAACACCAACAGTGTCGTGATCACTGTTAATCCCCTGCCTGCGGCTGTCGCCGGGAATAACAGAGCTATTTGTTTGCATGACAGCACCCAGCTTGGTTCTGCCCCGATTCCCGGAAGTGTTTACACCTGGTCTTCCGTACCAGCCGGGTTTAGTTCAACTCTCGCAAATCCGAAGGTTTCACCGCTGATTACCACAATCTACACTCTTACTGAAACCATCTCCTCAACCGGCTGTACGAATACCAACAGCCTGGTTGTAACGGTTAATCCTTTACCTTCTCCTTCCATCACCGGCCCGTCGGCCACATGCATGGGTATTGCAGGTAATATTTTTTATACACAGGTGGGAATGACTAATTACCAATGGAATGTTTCCCAGGGAGTCACCATACTTTCGGGGCTTGGAACGGCATCCGTTCAGGTCAGATTTGATTCAGCAGGAACCAGGTTCGTCACTGTAAACTATTCCAACTCCTTTGGCTGTATGGCCCAGAGCCCGGCTGTGAAGTACGTGACGGTTCATCCCCTGCCGGTGCCGACAATTACAGGTTCCGTAAATCTCTGTATGAATGCAACAGGAACATACACCACCGAAAGTGGAATGAGCGGCTACCTCTGGACTGTTTCACCAGGGGGAAGCATTGTGTCGGGATCTGGGACAAATACCATACATGTCGCCTGGAATGCTGCCGGGGCTCAGGATGTTTCGGTAAATTATCTGAACCAGAATAGCTGCACTGCGGCTTCACCCACCGTCCTTAATGTCAACATCAACCCCCTGCCTGCCGCCGCTGCCGGTGCAAACAGGTCGATCTGCCTGCACGACAGCACACAGATCGGCTCCGTCCCGGTTCCAGGAAGCACCTACAACTGGACTTCTGTTCCAGCAGGGTTTACTTCCACCCTTGCAAATCCATTCGTTGCACCCGTGGTTACCACGACCTATACCCTGACTGAATCTGTCACTGCCACAGGTTGTACCAACACCAACAGCATGGTTGTCACTGTTCATCCTTTACCTTCTCCGACTATCAGCGGCCCAACGGCAACTTGTGCCGGAGTTTCCGGGGTTATCTACTCCACCCAGACCGGCATGGGCAATTACCAGTGGAACATATCTTCAGGAGGAACAATACAGTCCGGGCTTGGGACAGCATCTGTCCAGGTTCGTTGGGATTCAGCAGGTGCCCGGTTCATTTCTGTAAACTATTCAAATTCCTCCGGATGCTCCGCATTGACCCCCGTCGTTAAAAATGTTACGGTTTATTCCATACCGGTTCCAACCATTACAGGGCCCGACAGCCTTTGTATGAATGCAACCGGAACCTACACCACCGAAAGCGGTATGGGTAACTACCAATGGGTCATTTCCCCCGGAGGCAGTTCAGTAACGGGACTGGGAACCAACACCATCCATGTGACCTGGACAACTTCCGGCCCCCGGTATGTTACTGTCAATTACCAGAATGCCAATAACTGTTCGGCTGCCTCTCCCACCGTGTATAATGTAACGGTTTTCGCTTTACCGGTTCCCGTAATCACGGGAAGCAATACTGTTTGTGCAAATGCCTCAGGGGTTGTTTATGCCACCCAAAGTGGAATGAGTAATTATGTTTGGGGGATATCAGCGAACGGTACAATTACATCCGGCCAGGGAACTGATTCAATTGCAGTCACCTGGGGAAATACCGGAAGTGGTACAGTTTCCGTGACTTATACTTCGGTTATGGGTTGTAACCCGGTAAATCCTTCCATTAAGACAATTACCATTATTCCACGGCCTGTTCCAACAATTTCGGGCAGCACTACGGTATGTGTCAATGCCGGGCCAAAAACCTATTTCACCGAGGGCGGTCAGCAAAATTATACCTGGAATATTTCATCCGGAGATTCTATTCTCGGAGGCCAGGGCACTTCCCAGGTAAGCGTGCAATGGAGCTCCGCAGGCAGCCGCTGGATCTCTGTAAACTATTCCTCCCCGGCAGGTTGTCAGGCAGTAACACCCGACACTCTCCATGTAACGGTAAGCCCGGTTCCCGATGCGGCTTCAGCCATTACCGGGCCGGCTTTGCTGTGTGTACCGGCATTCTGGCAGGAGTATTCAATAGATTCCATAGCGAATGCAGGGGGATATTTCTGGACCTTGCCGGCCGGGGCCATTTTTCAGGGGACCTCCAATAGCAATGTGATTCATGTGGCCTACCTGCAGAATGCACAATCCGGCAATATTACGGTTTACGGGACCAATGTATGCGGGAACGGTCCGGCTTCAAGCCTTTTCGTTACCTTACATCCCATTCCACAAAAACCTGTTATCACGCTTGAACAGAACGACACCCTGGTCTCAAATTCGACGTATGGCAACCAATGGTATTTTAATAACCAGTTATTGCCAGGGGATACTCTAAACCACTTGCATGCAACCCTTACAGGGAATTATTATACCATCGTCACCCTTGGCAATTGCAGCTCCGACACTTCCAACATCCTGTTTGTGATCGCGGTCGGGATGAAAGAAAACCCGGGATTCAATGTCAGCATTCATCCGAATCCCACCAGCGGCAGGCTTGTCATTGACTTTGTGAGCCCGGGGGATAAATTATACAAAGTGATCCTAGTCAATGAATTAGGGGCATTGATACAGGAATCTGAACGAATGATAACAAAGGGAAAATACTCCTGGATTATCGACCTTGGAAATCTTTCTCCAGGCCCTGTCTTCTTAATGATTCAATCCCCGGAAGGGATCATCAGGAAAAAAATAATTAAAAACTAGATTGGGATAATAAAACATTCAATAGACTAAAAGGGTAAATTGACTCCGGGTGTCAGTTTAGAAGAAACGTTTTATACCTTTCAAAGTAATCAGTATGAAAAAGTTGTATTCCCTATTTGTATTTCTCTCCTGCTTTTTATTGTTCAGTTTTATCGCGTCTGCACAGGCGCCCAACACCTGGACGAAAAAAGCTGACTTCGGGGGAGCCTTCAGCCAGTTTTCCGTTGGTTTCAGTATCGGGAGCAAAGGATATACCGGAACAGGGCAGATGGGCTCTAACTATTATACAAACGGCTTCTGGGAATATGATCTTTCTACGGATACATGGACACAGAAAGCTAACTTCGGGGGAGCAGAAAGAAATTATGCCGTTGGTTTCAGTATCGGGAATAAAGGGTATATCGGAACCGGTGCAACCATCAGCGGATATTCCAACGACTTTTGGGAATATGATCCTTCGGCAAATACCTGGACGCAAAAAGCAAACTTCGGGGGATCTGCAAGGACCGGGGCTGTCGGGTTCAGTATCAATACCAAAGGGTATATCGGAACCGGTTTAACGGTCAGCGGGTATGCCAGTGATTTCTGGGAATATGATCCTTCGTCCAACACCTGGACGCAAAAAGCCAATTTCGGGGGAACCGCAAGACAGGCGGCAACCGGCTTTAGCATCGGCGCCAAAGGGTACATAGGAACCGGTTGGGATGGAACTTTGAAAAACGACTTCTGGGAATATAATCCCTCGGCTAATTCCTGGACGCAAAAAGCCAATTTCGGGGGAACCGCAAGACAAGGCGCTTCCGGCTTGGGTATCGGGTCCAAAGGGTATATCGGAACCGGCTGGGACGGAGACCTGAAAAACGACTTCTGGGAATATAACCCTTCGGCCAATTCCTGGACGCTGAAAGCCGTTTTTGGAGGTACAGGCAGGGATTTTGCAAGCAGTTTCAGCATCGGGACCTTTGGGTTTATCGGAACGGGTGAGCAGTACGGAGGACCTGCAAACGATTTCTGGGAATATACTCCCAGTTGCATTCTCCCCTCTTCACCTGTCAATACCACCCCGGTAGCCAATCTAACTATTTGCGGAGGTTATACCACAGCCCTCAGTGCCAGCGGAACCGTTACCCTGGGCTGGTACAGCGCTGCCGTAGGCGGCATCTGGCTGGGAGGCGGAACGAATTTTACCACAACGGTGCTGAACATCAGCACCACATTTTATGTTCAGGACAGCACCTGCGGCGCCAGCGCCTCCAGGACCAGTATTCCTGTCACCGTTAATCCGGCGCCTGCTGCAAATGCAGGTGCAAACAGGGCAATCTGCCTGAACTCAACTACCCAGATCGGCTCTGCCCCGGTTATTGGAAACACTTACAGTTGGACTTCCGTGCCGGCAGGATTTACTTCTATTTCGGCGAATCCGACGGTTTCTCCTCTTGTTACCACAACCTATACCCTCACTGAAACCGTCACCGCTACCGGGTGTTTAAAAACCAACAGCGTCGTGGTCACCGTTAATCTCCTGCCTTCAGCGGTTGCAGGGGCCAACAGGACCATTTGTCAGAATACAGGAACCCAGATCGGAGCAGCCCCGGCTACCGGTCATACTTACAACTGGACCTCGGTTCCTGCAGGATTTACTTCCACCCTGTCAAATCCAACCGTTACTCCCCTGGTTACTACAACCTATACCCTGGTTGAAACCATCACGGCCACAGGTTGTACAAACTCCAACAGCGTCGTAGTCACTGTTAATCCAGCCCCGGCTGCAAATGCCGGAGTCAACAGGGCAATATGTCTGAACGAAAGCACCCAGATCGGCTCTGCTCCGATCTCGGGAAATACTTACAGCTGGACCTCAGTCCCGGCAGGATTTACTTCCGCTTCAGCTAATCCGACGGTTACACCTCTTGTTACAACAACCTATCTGCTTATCGAAACCATCGTCGCATCTGGTTGTATAAACACCAATAGTGTCGTGGTTACTGTTAATCCTCTGCCTGCTGCATCGGCAGGAGCAAACAGGTCTGTCTGTCTGAATGCCGCTACCCAGATCGGCTCTGCCCCGGTCACAGGAAATACCTATAACTGGACCTCTGTCCCCCCGGGGTTTACTTCAACTCTGGCTAACCCGGTCGTTACACCCCTGGTAACCACCTCCTTTACGCTGATTGAAACTATTACTGCCTCCGGTTGTACAAACTCCAATAGTGTCGTGGTGACGGTAAATCCCCTGCCTGCTGCGGTCGCAGGAGCCAACAGGACTATCTGTCAGAACTCAGGCACCCAGATCGGCTCTGTCCCGGTTGCCGGAAATACCTACAGCTGGACCTCGGTTCCGGCAGGATTTACTTCCACTTCAGCGAATCCAACAGTGACCCCGCTCATAACGACCACCTATGTTTTAACTGAAACAATCACGGCTACCGGTTGTACAAATACCAACAGCGTCATAGTCACTGTTAATCCTGCACCTGCTGCCAATGCCGGAGTCAACAGGGCCATTTGCCTGAATGCAAGCACCCAGATCGGCTCTGCTCCAATCACAGGACATACTTACAGCTGGACTTCGGTCCCGGCAGGATTTACTTCAACCCTGGCAAACCCGACAGTGAGCCCTCTCATTACCACAACTTATACTTTAACAGAAAGCAACACAGCTACCGGCTGCACCAACACCAACAGCGTCGTGGTGACGGTTAATCCCCTGCCTGCTGCGGTCGCCGGTGCCAACAGGGTTATCTGCCTGAATACAAGCACCCAGATAGGAGCCGCCCCGGCCACAGGACATACTTACAGCTGGACCTCTGTCCCTGCGGGGTATACTTCCACTTCAGCGAATCCGACAGTGAGCCCTCTCATTACTACAACCTACAATCTAACCGAAACCATCACCGCCACCGGCTGTGTTAACAGCAATAGTGTCGTGGTAATTGTTAATCCTGTACCTCTTCCTTCCATCAATGGCCTGTCGGCAATGTGTTTCGGATCTTCGGTAAATATTTACAGCACTCAGGGCGGGATGAATAATTACCTGTGGAATATTTCATCCGGCGGGACTATTCTTTCAGGCCTTGGAACAGATTCCATCCAGGTCAGATGGGATACTGCCGGAGCAAGGTTTGTCTCTGTAAACTATGCCAATTCCTATGGCTGTTTCGCCCAGACCCCAACGGTAAAAACCGTTACAGTCTACCCCTTACCGGTCCCTGTGATTAATGGCTCCGGCAATATCTGCATCAATACAACAGGGGTATATTCCACCGAAAGCGGCATGAGCGGCTACCTCTGGATTGTTTCGCCGGGAGGAAGCATTGTTTCCGGCTCCGGGACCAATACAATACATGTCATATGGGCCGCTACCGGGCCTCAAACTGTTTCGGTTAATTATGTGAACCTTAACAACTGTACCGCGGTTTCTCCCAGCGTTCTTAATGTTACAGTCAACCCCCTGCCTGCAGCTGCTGCCGGAGCAAACAGGTCCATCTGCCTGAACGAAAGCACCCAGATCGGATCTGCCCCTGTTCCCGGAAGCACTTACAGCTGGACTTCTGTACCTGCAGGGTATACATCCGCTTCAGCGAATCCAACAGTCACCCCCCTGGTTTCCACAATCTATACTCTCACTGAGTCCATCCTTGCAACCGGCTGTACAAACACCAACAGCGTGGTGGTAACCGTTAATCCCCTGCCCTCGCCTTCGATCAGCGGTCTTTCGGCAGTATGTGCGGGGGTTACCGGCGTGATCTACACCACCCAGGCCGGGATGAATAATTACCAATGGATTATTTCCCAGGGAGGCACCATTCTCTCTGGGCTTGGAACAGCATCGATCCAGGTCAGATGGGATACGGCCGGAGCCCGCTTTGTCTCTGTAAACTATACTTCTGCCTTTGGCTGTAATATCCTGAATCCCGTCGTAAAGAACGTTACAGTCTATCCCCTGCCGGCCCCCGCAATTACAGGGCCGGTGAGTATCTGTTCAAATGCAAACGTAACATACTCCACCGAAAGCGGCATGAGCAATTACCTCTGGGTTGTTTCAGCCGGAGGCAGCATTGTGTCCGGATCGGGGACAAGCACTATCCATGTCAGCTGGACCACGGTCGGGCCCGGGACTGTTTCGGTAAATTACCGGAATGCGAACTCCTGCACTGCGGCTTCCCCCGCTGTTCTTAATGTAACTGTCAATCCCCTGCCTGCTGCTGCAGCCGGACCCAACAGGGTGATTTGTCAGAATATAAGCACCCAGCTCGGCTCAAGCCCGGTAATTGGAAATACTTATAGCTGGACCTCGATCCCTGCAGGGTTTACTTCAAACCTTGCAAACCCTGTAGTAACTCCCCTTGTTAATACTACCTATTCCCTGACAGAAACCATCACAGCCACCGGATGTACAAACACCGGCAATGTCATTGTAACCGTTAATCCAGCTCCAACTGCCATTGCCGGGGCCAACAGGATTATCTGTCAGAATACAAACACACAAATCGGTTCAGCCGCCGTCACAGGAAATACTTACAGCTGGACCTCGGTCCCCGCAGGGTTTACTTCCAATTCAGCGAATCCGATGGTTACCCCGATGGTTACAACCATCTATACATTGACTGAAACCATCACCGCCACCGGATGTACAAACACAAACAGTGTCGTGGTCACCGTTAATCCTTCCCCTACTGCCAATGCCGGAGCAAACAGGACCATCTGCCAGAATATAAGTACCCAGATCGGGTCTTCTCCCATAACAGGAAATACCTACAGTTGGTTTTCCGTACCGGTAGGTTTTACTTCAAACCTTGCAAATCCAATCGTAATTCCGCTGGTTACCACAACCTATTCCCTTACCGAAACCATCCCTGCGACCGGCTGTACAAACACCCACAGCGTGGTTGTAACGGTTAATCCTTTACCCACTCCTTCGATCACCGGCCTGTCGGCCGTATGTGAAGGAGCTACCGGGGTAGTTTATGCAACCCAGACCGGCATGACTAACTATCAATGGAATATTGCCCAGGGAGGCACCATCCTCTCAGGGCTTGGAACAGATTCCATACATGTAAGATGGGATACGGCCGGAGCCCGGTTTGTCTCTGTAAACTATTCCAACTCCTTTGGCTGCACAGCCCTGACACCTGCTGTGAAATACGTGACGGTCAATCCCCTGCCGATCCCTATAATAAGCGGACCCGTAAATATCTGCATGAATGCAACAGGCACATACACCACCGAAAGCGGCATGAGCAGCTACCTCTGGGCTGTTTCACCAGGGGGAAGCATAGTGTCGGGGCCTGGTACAAATACCATACATGTCGCCTGGAATGCTGCAGGGGCTCAGAATGTTTCGGTAAATTACCTGAACCAGAATACCTGCACTGCGGTTTCACCCACCGTCCTTAATGTCAACGTAAATCCCCTGCCTGCCGCCGCTGCCGGTGCAAACAGGGCGATCTGCCTGCACGACAGCACCCAGATCGGCTCAGTCCCGGTCCCCGGGAACACCTACAACTGGACTTCTGTTCCTGCAGGGTTTACATCCAGCCTCGCAAATCCATTCGTTACACCATTGATTACCACGGCTTATACTCTCACCGAAACCGTCACTGCCACCCTCTGCTCAAACACCAACAGCGTCACGGTCACTGTTAATCCACGCCCCGCTCCTTCGATCAGCGGCCTGTCATCAGTGTGTGCAGGGACTACAGGGGTTATTTACTCAACCCAGGCCGGCATGGTCAATTACCAATGGAATATTTCTTCAGGAGGAACAATTCTGTCCGGATTTGGAACAGCATCCATCCAGGTAAAGTGGGACTCGGCCGGCGCCCGATTTGTAACCGTAAACTATGCCAATGCTTCAGGCTGTTTTGCCATGACCCCGGCTGTTAAAAACGTTACAGTCTATTCTTTGCCGGTGCCGACCATTACAGGACCCGACAGCCTTTGTATGAATGCAACCGGAACCTACATCACCGAAAGCGGCATGGGTAACTACCAATGGGTCATTTCGCCCGGAGGCAGTTCAGTAACGGGACTGGGGACCAACACCATCCATGTCACCTGGACAACTTCCGGTCCTCGCTTTGTTTCGGTAAATTACCAGAACGCCAACAACTGCATGGCGACCACTCCTACCGTGTATAATGTAACGGTTTTCCCTCTGCCTGTACCAACCATCACCGGGAGCAGCTCTGTTTGTACGAATACGGCAGGTGTAATTTATACTACAGAAAGTGGTATGAATAATTATGTATGGAGTATTTCAACAGGCGGTACAATTACTTTTGGCCAGGGAACCGACAGCATCACCGTCAACTGGGGAAATGCCGGAAGCAGAACCCTTTCTGTAACCTACACCTCTCCCATGGGCTGTAACCCTGCGAATGCCACCATTAAAACCATAATCGTCCACCCCCGCCCTGTTCCAACCATATCGGGCAGTACTTCCGTGTGTATCAATGCTGGACCTAAAACCTATTTCACCGAAGGGGGTCAGCAAAATTACCTCTGGAATACTTCACCCGGAGATACTATTCTCGGCGGCCAGGGGACTTCCCAGGTAAGCGTGCAATGGAGCTCCGCAGGCAGTCGCTGGATCTCTGTAAACTATTCCTCCCCGGCAGGTTGCCAGGCAGTAACACCCGACACTCTCCATGTAACGGTAAGCCCGGTTCCAGGACCGGCTTCAGCCATCACCGGGCCGACTTTGCTGTGTGTACCGGCATTCTGGCAGGAATATTCAATTGATCCCATAGCGAATGCAGGGGGATACTTCTGGACCTTGCCGGCCGGGGCAGTTTTCCAGGGGACCTCTAACAGTAACATAATTCATGTTACCTATCTGCAGAATGCCCAATCAGGCAATATTACAGTTTATGGTACCAACGCATGCGGCAACGGGACTTCTTCAAGCCTTTACGTTACCTTATACCCCAGTCCCCAGAAACCTGTGATCACCCTTGAACAGAATGACACCCTGGTCTCAACCGCGCCGTATGGCAACCAATGGTATTTTAATAACCAGCTATTGCCCGGAGATACCCTTAACCACCTCCATGCCGCTCTTACCGGGAATTACTATACCATAGTCACCCTGGGCAATTGCAGCTCCGACACTTCCAATATCCTGTATGTGATTGCTGTGGGAGTGAAAGAAGATCCGGGATTTAATATCAGCATTCATCCGAATCCAACAAGCGGCAGGCTCGTCATTGACTTTGTGAGCCCGGGAGATAAATTATACAAACTGATCCTGGTCAATGAATTAGGGGTATTGATCCAGGAATCTGAACGGATGATTACAAAGGGAAAATACTCCTGGATTATCGACCTTGGAAATCTTTCTCCAGGCCCTGTCTTTTTAATGATTCAATCCCCGGAAGGGATTATCAGGAAAAAAATTATTAAAAACTAAGCCTGTTGGTTATTTGCTTTGCTTTAATCACATCGTCGCAGGAGTTACGCACCAGGCATTGAAGAGGGTGCTGCCTGTGGACATCCCAACGTAAACTGTGGGAGCGGTGCTTGAGGCTCCCACGGCCATTCCCCCGTAAATGAAATCGATCTGCCCGTTGGCTTCATAAAGCACGGCTTGGTATGTACCGTCAATTGAAGTACTGTTGTAATTGATGTTCATGTTCAGCTATTCAACGACAAGTCGTCTTGCCGGGGCAGTCCCAAGAAGCTTGCAGTGAACCTTCCCCGTTGGATCTATGTACTGGTCCAGTCCGAAAGGGGCGATAAGCGACAGTCCTGCAGCTGCAAAGGAATACTGGGTGTTTGAAATTGCGGTCCCTCCCAAACGGAGAACCCCGTTTGAGTTTACGCTGAACTGGGTGTACTGCACCCCCATGAAAATAAAGTTGAATCCAATATTCGTCACTGCCGACGATACATCGTCGCTGTTCCCGGCAACCAGCTAGGTTGTACCCGTGCTCATGTCTTCAAGCGATCCGGTGGCAACGGTGCTGAACACATAATTGGCGGTGCTTTGCCCGAAGACATTTCCTAAACAAAACAGGAGGTAAATTAACAGTAATGCTTTTCTCATCCAGTACATTTTAATATAATATCCTCAGAAGCAACCCTAACAGTTGGCAAAGCACCCAAATAGAAAACAGGAAATCGTTGATTGAAGCGGAGCAGGCTGCTTATACTGAGCAGGCCCGGGAAATAAAACAAGCAGGTCTAGAAATTTCCAGTTTCAAAAATAGGAAAAACTTACCATAACATGAAATTAGTAGTTCTTTTATCGTAACTTAGAGCATTAATGGGTAATACGGTAACCCGTCGTCAGCCTTCAGGAAAAAGAAATTCATAAGGAAAAACAAGTATGCCCCGTTCCTTTGTTATAGGAGATATTCATGGTAATTATAAGCCCATGATGGAACTTTTCGGGAAAGCAGGGCTGGACTATAAAAACGACATCCTGATCAGCCTTGGGGATGTGGTCGACAGGGGGCCTGAACCGGTAAGGGTGGTGAGCGAGCTGATGAAACTCCCGAAACTCATTTATATACTGGGTAACCATGATTACTGGTACCTTGAATATTTAAGGACAGGGAAAGCCACGGCCGACTGGTTATTCCAGGGAGGGACTACTACCATTAAAGATTACCTGAAGCATCCTGGTGAAGCTGACCGCCATATAGATTTTTATGCAGCGGCCCGCTTGTTTTATATTGATAAGAAAAACCGCTTGTTCGTCCACGCGGGATTTGACCGGTTCCGTCCCTTCGCAGACCAGATGACCGAAAAACTGACGCTGCTCTGGGACCGGTCCCTGTTCAGGGTGGCATCGGAATACGAGCAGGAGGGCAAACGGTTTGAGGAATTCAGCGAGATCTTTATCGGGCACTCCCCATCCCAGCTTATAATGCAGGACAAGCCGACCCTCCTTGCCAACCTCTGGATGATGGATACAGGAGCAGGTCACAGGCGTCTCTTAAGCCTGATGAACATTGACACCAGGGAATTCTGGCAATGCAAGTGTGATTTTTAATTCTTACCGGCAGGTAAGCGGAAGGCAATGACACTTCCTTCGGCAGAAGTAGATTCAAGCCATATCCTGCCCCCGTTCTTTTCAACCATGTCACGGCATAACTTCAGGCCAAGGCCATGGCCTTTTTCATTTTCAGTACCATAGGTCGAAACAAGCTCATTACTTCCCCCGAACAGTTTTACACTGATCCCCTCGGAAATGCCTGTACCCGTATCCGATACCCTGATCAGGTGAAAATCGTTTTCCGATTCGCTGGTGATCTGAATTATCCCTTCCTGTTTTGTAAATTTTACAGCATTGGAAATAAGGTTCCTGACAATTGCCTGGAGCATATTGCTGTCGGCATACACTAAAGCGTCGGCGTTGACCAGGTTCCTTATCCGTATGTTTTTCCTTGAAGCAAGGACCATCATGGAATCAACGACAACCGAGACTTCTTCATAAAGATGGAGGTTGGTTGGCTGAACTTTTAAAGTGCCCATCTGCAGCCTGGACCATGTAAGCAGGTTCTCCAGCAGCTGGTAAGCGCCCCTTGAAATTTTCTGCACCATCTTTGAATACTGCCTTATCTCGGGGATGTTCTTATCCTCAGTCTCTTCGACCAGGAGATCGGCGAACCCCATCAATGCGTTAAAAGGGCTTCGCAGATCATGGGACAGGATCGAGATAAACCGGTCCTTGCCTGCATTGATCTCCTTAAGTTCCAGGTTAAGTTTTTCAAGATCATATTCGGCCAGTTTCCTTGCCCTGATCTCAGCCTCAGCTATTTTTCTTTGTTTCCTCAGTTTGCTGATATATACCAGGGAGACCATGATCAGGATAAGCAAGAGTATACCCGAGGAAACAAGGAAAGCGATGGTGAGGTTGCTTTTATTCTGCCTTATCCTCGCTTCATTCTGAGTCTCCCTGATCCTGATAGCCATGCTGATCTCATTAAACCTGCTTTTGATCATTTGCGCCTGTATGGTATCGTTTACAAGGCGGTACTTTTCAAAATATAACAAAACAGAATCGTTCTGATCAGCTTTGATGAAAACCTGGATGATATTCTCAAAACAGTTCTTTTTCATTTCAGGCAAATTCGCCGAATCTGCAATCTGCAGAGCTTCTCTGTAGGAATCCAGCGCCTTTTTAAAATCCTTTATCCTGATGTAAGAATGCCCTATGGCAATATAAATGTCAGGCATTTTAACTTTCTCATTGATCGTATCACAGATAGCAAGCGCATTATTGTAATTTATCATTGCCTGCTTATGCTCACCCTGTAAATCGCATAACTTTCCAAGTTCAAAATAGGCATCAGCCATAGTTGAAATAAAGTCCTGTCTCAGGAAAATATTATCAGAAGAAATTTTCAGTATCGGTATAGCCATTTCAAAATACTTTCTGGCTTCCCTGAGATTACCCAGGTCGAAATAAGCTGTTCCGATGTAATAATATGAATGGCCAATATTGGCCATGAATTTTGTATTGCGCCTTTGTATCAGTGCCTTCTGAAAATACCAGAGAGCGGAATCTTTCTGATGCAGTTTTTGCTTCACCAGGCCAATATTGTTCAATGCAACAGCCTCACCATGATAATCTTTGGTATTAATGAAAAGTAATTCGGCCTGCCTGTAATATCCTTCGGAAACCAGGTAATTACCCAGCTGGAAGTAACAATTCCCAATACCGATCATGAAATAATTTGATTTCGACTGAAGATGATAATCGGTAAGGACATGGTAAGCCTTAAGAGAATAATCCATGGCAGTAAAGTAGAGGTGGCGGTCCATGTATACCCTGCAGATTTCGAATAAGGCCATTGCCGCATAGTATGGTTCATTTGCTGCCATTGATTTATTGTAAAATTCTTCGTACAGCTTGACGGAAATCTCCGGGTCCTTTTTCCTTTCGTTTCTTGCTTTCTGGAAGATTAACAATAAATCGTATTGAGCCGGGGTTGAAGGCTGATATTCCTGTTGCATCTGCGCGCTCAGGCTTTCGGTCTTTACCTGTTGAGAAGCAATCACTGATGAACCGGTAAGCTGCAACATGATGAATGCAGGAAACAATAAGAGCCATAACTTCCCGGTCATATTCATTGTCTTTAAATCCAAAGACTATAACCTGCATGTAAGTTTGCATGCAGGTTATAGTTTTTGGACATCTAAAATACTAAAATCCTGGATTTTTTTGTTTGACCAGTGCATCTATTTTTGCACTTAATCTGGGTTGCCTGTTTTCATCGGCTATAGCTTTGAGCCTGTTCAATACATCTATTGCCGTTTGGGAATCCTCACTGAAAACAGATTTGTCAGAAGCAGAGAAGGAGGCATAGTAGTCGAGATTCTGCCCCATGATCTCAGCCATTCTGCTACTTAGTTTTACTGCGGATGCTGTATCGCCTGCCTTATAATACATTTCGACAAAGGGAAGGTCATACATATCATACACATATTTCGGATCCGGGAACTTTTTCATGTACAGGTCAACCAATGCTTTGCATTCCTGTTTTTTCCCGGAACTGCTCAGCAGCTGCCCTACGAACAGGGCGATCATCTTTGGCCTGATCGAGCTGTTGTAGCTCTCGGGGTCAACATAAACCTTTGGATCATCAAGATTGCCGAATTTGAAGTTGTTCATGAAAATTTTATTTGAACCGATGGCATCAATACTTCCGAGGTTTGGAATGTAATTATTACTTGAATCAGGCTTTACAGGCATGAATTTGTAAATCCAGCCTTCCATATAGCAATACTGCTCGATGTCGAGGAAATTACGGACTGAACCCGGGGCCGCAAAATAAACCGGTCGTTTCCAGTCGGTCGTGGCGATCATGTCGAGGGTCACGATATCGTTCTTATACAGCAAGTTCGATTTAATGTTAAAGGTGATCGAATCCACCATTTTATCCTTGAAGTATTCGGGAACGATACCATATTTCAGACAGTTTTCCTTATTCACCGTGATCTTGATCTTTTTTGAAGGGAAGAATTTGATCTTGTCTCCGCCCTGGGACGTCACGTAGGTCTGGGGGTCTTTGCTTTTGATGAAATCCACCAGGTCCTTCAGCTCAACATAACCCTTGATCCCGATGTCATAATACATGATCACATCATTGGTCCCGGGCTGGTATGCTTCCATAGGGAGGCTGAGGGGAACCGGTTCCGATTCGTACATCTTCCGGTACAATTGTTCTATGTACCAGGCTCCTGAGGCAAGTTCCCTGTTAATGATACGCACATCAGTACGTACACCTTCAACTTCCTGGTTATACCAGAGAGGGAAAGTGTCGTTGTCGCCGTTGGTCACAAGCAAAGCATTCTTATCGCATGAATTCAGGTAATTTGCAGCAAAATCCCTGGCTGCATATTTCCCGCTGCGGTCATGGTCGTGCCAGTTTTGCTGGGCTACTATTACAGGCACAAGCAAAGTGGTGAATACCGTCACCAGGATTACGGGGATAAGCCCTTTGAGTTTTGTTTTTCTCTGAAGGAAATCAACCAGGGCTATCACACCGAGACCGATCCAGATTGAAAAGGCCATGAAGGAACCGGCATAGGAATAATCCCTTTCCCTGGGTTCAAATGGTTTCTGGTTCAAAAAGAGTGCTATGGCAAGTCCTGTCATGAAAAACAGCAGGATGACCACGATGTTGTTCCTGTAGTCTTTTTTCAGCTGGAAGAAGAAACCTATCAGCCCGAGTATCAGCGGCAGCATGAAATATTTATGCGAGGCCCTGGCCTTGACGCTGTCGGGAAGGTCGGTCAGGGAATTCCCCACATGATATTTGTCGAGGAAGGGGATGCCTGTGATCCAGTTGCCATTCTTAATGCTGCCGAAGCTCTGGATATCATCCTGGCGACCCGAGAAATTCCAGAGGAAATAACGGAAGTACATCCAGTTGAGCTGGTAAGAAATCATGAACTTCAGGTTCTCGCCAAAGGTCGGGCGGTTTACGACCTGGGATTTGCCATCCTCCCCGGTAATCTCCATCGGGATACCGGGTCCTCCCCAGTTCTTAAAGAATTCAGAACTTCCCGGTCTTTCCTGGTTGGTGCAGTACATACGGGGGAAAATGGTGGTGAACCTCGGGTCAAAAACAGGGATGGTCCCTTTACGTTCATCAACCACTTCATATTTCCCGGTAGTGGTGTTCTTTCTGTAAACAGGACTGCCGTCGTCATACTTGATGACCGGGGCGGTGTAATACTGACCGTAAAGGAATGGCCAGGTGCCGTATTGCTCGCGGTTCAGGAAGGAGACCAAAGTAAGGGCATCCTTGGGTTTATTCTCATTGATAGGCGTATCAGCATTTGAACGGATCACAAGGGATATAAAGGAAGAATACCCGATCAGCAGGAAACTAAGAGAAAGCAATACCGTATTTAACACTGTTTTTCCTTTTTTCCTGGTATACCATAAACTCCAGATCAGCAATCCGAAGAACAGCAGAAAATAAATAATGGTCCCGGTGTTGAAAGGCAATCCGAAGCCATTTACGAAAGAAATTTCAAAATAGGCTGCGAGTTTTGGGATCCAGGGAATCACGAAATACATCATCATCGCGACCATTACAAACGACAGGCCCAGGGCAGTGAAAATCCCCTTTCGGGTAGCTTCATATTTCCTGAAATAATATACCATGGTAAGGGCGGGAATGGCCAGCAGGTTCAGCAAGTGAACGCCAATCGAAAGCCCGATCATGAAGGCAACAAGGATCAGCCAGCGGTAGTTGTGTTTTTCATCTGCGACCTCGTCCCATTTGAATATAGCCCAAACCACCACCGAAGTGCAGAAGTACGACATAGCAAAAACGTTGGCTTCAACTGCCGAGAACCAGAATGAATCGGTGAAGGTGAAGGTCATCGCGCCAACAAACCCGGCCGCAAGTATGGTCCACATTTTTTCCTTTGTCATTTCCTCTCCCTTTTGCAGGACAAGCTTTTTGGCGATCATGGTGATAGTCCAGAAAAGGAACAGGATCACAAAAGCGCTGGACAGAACCGAGGCCATGTTGATCATAACTGCGACCTTCGTTGTATCCCCGAAAGCCAGGAGTGACATAACCCTGGTCGTAAGCTGGAAAGTCGGCGCCCCGGGAGGATGCCCGATCTGAAGTTTATAGGAAGTTGCGATATGTTCGCCCGGATCCCACCAGCTGACTGTTGGCTCAACTGTTTTAACATACACGATAAGGGCGATTGCAAAAACAAACCAGCCCGCAATAGTGTTAAGCTTTTTGAATTGGTTCATAAGTAATTACTGAATTTGATATTCTGCATATTTTAGGAACGGCAAAAGTACGAAAAGCTTGCTGATTGCCAGATATTAATCCGAGATATTAATATTGTATTAATGCCAAATAAGCTATTTTTGCCTGTTTGCTCACAATGAACTGTCCCGGACCCTATAAAAACTTATACAGCAGAAGTTTACTTCTTCTTGTATTACTGTGGATGGCGATAAGCCCTGAACCGGCCAAAGCCCAGTTCATCCTTTCGGGAGATATAGACGGAAGGTTTAGTTTTCTTAACCTTCACCGGACCATTTCTGATTCCCTGAAAAGCGAAACATGGAATGTTGCAAGTTTCGCAGAACTTGACTTTAAGTACCTGCACAGAAAATGGAACCTTTACGGTTCATTGTTTGTAACCTATAATAAGGGGACAACCCTGTCGTCAGTTGAGGTCCCGGGTTCTGTCAACGCCGGTTTTTACGAAGCCTGGTTCAGGTATTATTTTTCGAGGTATTTTTCCCTCCAGGCAGGAAGAATAGAAATACAGTATGATGATCAGCGCTTTTTCGCGGCCCGGGACTTTAACGGCCTGGTCACAAGCCATAACGCTGTCATTGGCCATTACCTTGATCCCGATACCAGCTTCATGGCCGACCTGGGATTTGCTGCCAACAAATTTGACCCGGCGGTAGGGATTTTCAGCACAAACCGTACCGTCAACAATTACCGGTACATGTCATACCTGTACGCCTATAAGCGATTGTTTGACGATCAGCTTTCCCTCACTTTCATGAATATTTTCACTGCCAATGATAACGGGTATGACAACACCCTTTTATACGGGCGCAACACTCTTGGAGGTTCAGGATGGCTGTCGCTTGATGACTGGGACTTCAATATGGCAGCATATTACCAGTTCGGGCATGTGAACGACGGCCGCTTGCTGAGTGCCTGGTATGCAGCCATGTATGTAAGTTACCGTGCTACATCCTGGCTTAATCTGATGCCTGCTTTTGAACATATGAGCGGGGATAATTATTCCGATTCGGCCGAAAATAAATGGATGGTACACGGGTTCAGCATGCTTTACGGAAATATGACCCGTTCATTCGGCAATGGAAGTGCTCTTACCAATACCTACCGCATGAATCTTCATCCCGGTCTTAACAATCTTTACTTTGTTGCAACAGCAGATATTACGCATAATATCTGCATCGAAGCCGCTTATCACTGGTATAGCCTGGCCCATCCCTATATACGCACGTTTGACCCCGACAGCCTTCGCATAATGGTCGTAAAGGTTCCCAAGAGTTTTTTGCACCAGGCAGAAATTACCTTCACTTATTCACCGTTACATACTCTTGCATTGACATTCGACTACCAGCTCCTATTCCCGGGAGCTGCCATGACAAACTTTAACGGCTGGAATTTCAAGCCCGGCATTCCGGTTTCGGCCGCTTATATTGAAATAGAATGGACCCCGGTTTTTTATCCCCGGAAAAAGAAACCTGTTGAAATCAAACCCTGGAGCCCCGGTCACGAACCGCCTCAATGATACCATCAAACCAATCCACATAAAGTATTGTTAATAATCCATTGATATCTTCACACATACAGCAGTATAACCCTGATCAAAAGACTATATATTTGCCTTCCATGAAAAAGTGCCTTTCTTTAGCCGTAGTCCTGATTTTCATTACGATACCCCTGTTTTGCGGTGCTCAGAAAAAAACCCAGGGCAAGTCAAAAAACAATACTTCCGATAATACAAAGGACAAACAGGGGAAAGACCAGATACCCCCTTTGAGAGAACTGTGCATACTGAAGTATAAGACTGATTTTTCAACGCTGGCCGACAAATACAAGGAAGACCTCTTCCCGAAAAGCAATGCGAAAAGCGCTATCCATTTTTACCGCGGTATAAGCCTCCTGAAACAAGGTTTGTACAATGAATCAATCAGGGATTTCAAGATCGCCAGGCTTGATACCAATATCAAGCGTAACATCTGTAATTTTTATATCGCCCTGTGTTTTATGCAGCTTCATATGAGCGACAGCATCATAGGAATATGCGGAAACACCCTCAATGTTCCCGGGCAGGACCTTATGAAACCAGATTACTGGAGCAATGCCGAATTCACGCAGGACAGGGTTTTCATCTCATATATTCTCGGGACCAACCAGGTGCTGAACAAACCCACCGATACCCTGCTGATCGACGCGACTTACGGGTTCTGCACCCGCGAAGATAAATTCCTGGAAGCTTATTATAATTACGGGACTTACAGCTACAACCTCGGGCGGTATAAGAAATCAATAGATATGATGATCAAGGTACACGACCTTGAACCTCCTGAAGACAGCCTGATACTGCTTGACCTCGGGTACCTCTACCGGCTTGCGGGAGATAATATACAGGCTATGAAGTCGTATAATCTCCTTCTTACAAGGTGCCATTCGTACATGGGATATAATAACAGGGGTTGTCTTTACGGGTATATGGAAAAATATTCAAAGGCCTTATCCGATCTTTCGACCGCTATCCGTAAAAACCAGCAGGGAATAGATGCCTTATGCAACCGTGGTCTTCTTTATTTAAAAATGCTGGATTATAAGCGGTCTGTTACGGACTTTACAACAGTAGTCCAGCTAAAACCCGACCTGTCAGATGGTTACTATTACCGGGGCTTTGCGCTGAAAGCCATGGGAGACTATGCAAATTCGGTCAGCGATTTCACCCGTGCCCTCCAACTTAAAAAGTAACAATGGGTTGTTGATAAAGTTCTTTCAACAGCTATTTTTCAGTTTCCTTATGCATGTATCTTTACCCGAGTTCTAACTTACCGGGTACTGCATGCATAAACTGACTTCATTCCTTTTCCTGTTTCTTTTATTATTTTCCGGCTCGAGGGTTGTTTCACAAACAAATGGTGACCTGGGTAAAGGATTTTTCAAAAACTGGTCTGTAAGCCTCAGCGGGGGGCCAAACATCTTTTTCGGAGATATCAAAGAATACAAGGTCCTGCCCGCCATGAGTCCCATCAATGAGCTCCGGTTCGCCGGGACTTTTTCACTGAACCGCCAGCTGAGCCATGTGTTCATGCTAAGGGGCCAGTTTTTCTATGGGCAGCTGGCCGGTGAAAAATTAAATTACAAGGACGGAAGTCCCTGCAACCAGTACTTTGAAAGCGATATTTTTGAAATAAACCTGAATACGACCATTAACTTCAGTAACCTTTTTGGTAAATATAACCCCAAACGGTTCTTCTTTGTTTACGGGACCATAGGTGCAGGAGCGGCCGACTGGATCACGAAGAAAAAAGACATCACCACCAATGAGATCATCGCCACCGACGGAAGCTGGTCCCAGATCAATCCCCACCTGGTGATCCCGGCAGGACTTGGCGCTTATTTCACAATAAAGAATAAAGTCAACCTCGGGCTGGAATGGACCATGCGGCAGCTTGTCATCGACCGGCTTGATGCCACGGTGGGTGGCTGGCCTTATGATGCATACAGCATGCTGGCTTTTAACCTGACCTATAACTTCGATAAATCTTCAAACATTAAACTCAGTACCGCTTCTCCCCAGAAGCAGATAGGCCCTCCTCCTCCTCAGCCTTTGCTGGCAGCCGAAATAGCCGCCGAGAAACAGAAAGAACAGGCTGCAAAAGCCCAGAAGGAAGCATCTCTCAAGCTTCCTCCCCCGGCACCGGTGAAAGACAGCATCAAACCGATACAGCAGGTGCTTGTGCCCGACACCACGGCAGTTGAGGAAAATCCCACGGCTGACACACTGACGGTACCTGCTCAGCTGAAAGGTATTTCATACAGAGTCCAGGTATTCGCATTCAAAGAGGATACATACACAGCAGAACAGGTAAGGGAGAAATTCAAACTCAGCCAGGAAGTTTCGAAAGAACATTCAGGCGGATGGTACCGTTATACCATCGGCTCTTTTACAAATATCAATGAGGCGAAAAAGCTGATGACCTCCTTACGTACATCCAAAGAGATCCCCGATGCCTTTATAGCAAAATACACCAACGGTAAAAGGGCGACCCCTGCTCCTCCGCATACAACCAGGCACTCAAAATCTTACAAAGGAAAAATTCATTACCACAAGCCTGTGCATAAAAAATAAGCTGAATTTTCTTCCTGATCCTATCACTTTTCACTTCTTCCCGGATTAAGCATAAAAATGCTTATGAAAGGAAACATTCTTCCGGGACTGATTGCCTGCGGGCTTCTGTCCCTGGCTTCGCTCAGCTGCGAAGCTGCAGAAATCATCACCGCCCAGTCAGGATCGTGGACCAGTACCAGCACCTGGGTTGGCGGCGTAGTACCTACCCAGGGCGACCAGGCTACAATTAAAGCCGGTCATACCATTACCATTCCCAGCACGGGAACAAAATCCTGCACAAACCTCGTGGTCGAAAACGGGGGAAAACTCTACGCCAATACCGGCGGAAGCCAGAGGTATGTCGATATTTACGGGAACATCACCTGCGACGGAACCATCGGCAACGGTTCTGTAAATGACGGCATCTCGTTTAATATTGAAGGCGCCAACTGCCTGGTCAGCGGCAGCGGAGCATTCGACGCATCGAGGATACGAAAGAACACCGGGCTGTATGCAACAGGCACCCTTACGATCTCGATGAACGTAAACCTCAGGTATAACGGCACGGCTATTTTCAACAATAAATCCACATCCAATTTCAATATTATCGTGGATGCAGGATGCACGTTGAACTGCATGGGAAATTCAGGGATCCCGGGAAATGTCTGCATAGACGGATCCAATGCTTCGAACGGTTCAAGCTACGGGGGCTCTATAACGGTCAACGGGACATTGAACGTAAGCGGCATCCTTTACCTGACTACCGACAATAATTCCTCGACCTACTCTGTTTCATTCACTGTCAACAATGGCGGCATCGTGAATACTGCTTCGGTGCTATGTACCAGCAGCGGTAATGCAGGCCATTTTACCACTATTAACGATGGGGGAAAACTGAATTTTATCTCCGGCGACTGGGGGAGCATAGGGTTAACGAACAACTCCTATACTTTCGCACCTGCTTCAATTATTGAATATTCCGGGACGGGAGCCCAGAACGTGGGGAATCCGGCAGCTTACGGAAACCTGTTCATCAGCGGTTCGGGGGACAAGACGGTCAGCCCCGGGGACCTTACCATTAACGGAGACCTTGTCATCGCAAATTCATGCAGCCTTGTAATCCCCCGGTCCGGGGCGGTCACAGTTCAGGGTAATTTTATTCTTGAGTCTGCGGATGGCCTCGTACTAAAGGCCGGGGATGCGGTTTCTGCCCCGGGCTCGTTCATCCACCAAGGAGGCTTCAGTGGAAGCGGAACAGTGAAAGTTGAAAAATTTATCTCAAAATATCTTACACAGGATGACGCCAACTACCACCTGATATCCACCCCTGTTTCACCCCAGAACATTCAGCCTGAATTCGTGGCAGATCCCCCTGAGCATACCACCGATTTTTACCGCTGGGACGAACCCCTGGCCATCTGGGTGAATTCAAAAACCACGGGAGGCTCCTGGAATACGTTCTTCCAGCCTGGCGACGACCGCACTTTTATAAAAGGTCAGGGATATCTCATTGCTTCTTCAACGGATGTGGTGAGGAATTTCTCGGGGAACATCATCAATTCAAACCTGGACTTACCCCTGAGTTTCACAGCAGGCGATTATGCAGGATATAACCTCCTTGGAAATCCATATACATCCGCATTAAATGCAGATATCAACACCTGGAGCAAAACCAATGTGGAGGATGCGGTATGGGTGTGGGATCCTGCTTCGGGAAATTACAAAACATGGAACGGATCTGCCGGGACGCTGCAAGGCGGGATCATACCTGAAATGCAGGGATTTTTTGTTAAAGCAAAAGCCCCTTTCTCCTCTCTCACCATTCCCGCATCATCCCGGGTCCACAGCGGCCAGCCGGAATACAAGTCAGCAACAGCATTTGAACTGCATATTTCATTAAGCGGGGGCGGCTATTGCGATGAGACTGTTTTATACACTTCAAGGACCCAGCCCGGCCTGCAAGATAAAATGCACAATGTAGGCAAATTTATGGGGTTCCATGATGCGCCCCAGCTTTACTTCCTGGAAGGAGGGGAGATGTTTTCAATTTTCCAGGGTGACACCCTGGGAGGGTATTGGGTCATGCCCTTAGGAATACGTAAAGGATATGCCGATACACTCAAATTTGAATTCAGCGGGGTTGAGACTTTTTCAGGAGAAGATGCCTTGTATCTTGAAGACCGGCTTGAAGGCAGGAACATCAATCTGAGGGACGTGACAAGCTATGAATTTGCCAGCAGCCAGGTTGTTGAGAACGAAAGGTTTTTCATTCATTACAAGAACACCACAGGAACTTATACCCCACCTGTTACAGATAAGGTAAGGATGTATGCCTTAAGCAGGGGACTCAGGATTGATGGTCTTGAGGATTATACCGGCAATGAAGTGCTGGAGATCTTTGACATGGACGGCCGAAGGGTAATTGAAAAGATTATCCCCCAGGGGCAGGGCTTCGTCCCCCTTGACCTTGACCCTTCATGTTATATCGTTCGCCTGAGCCTCGGGAAGGCAAGTGTTTCAAAGAAACTTTTATTCACAAAATAATTATGATCTCATGAAGACAATGGTAAAGCTTTTTGTGCTGGGAGGTGGTTTGCTGTTTGGAACTGCTTTACCGGCATTCAGTGATGAACCAGGTCCTCCGCCTCCTCCCTCCGGTCACGGAGCAGGAGGCGACCAGGGACCGGCAGGCGCTCCCATAGACGGGGGGCTCGGTATTCTCCTTTCAATGGGGGCTGTATATGGCTGTAAAAAATACCTGCAGTCACGCAGTAAAATCCACAGGGTTGAGGATTCCGGGGTCAAGCCGTAACGGCCTGTTTAAAGCCCAAAGTGCTGCCTGATCTCCTGTATCTCGGCATCGGAAAGTCCCGGGGTCTCAATACCTGCCCGGGAACAACTGAGGTAGATGCCTGCAGCCTTGGCAGCCAGATCCAGCTCATCAAAGGCTTCCGAAACGGTTTTGCCGATGGCCAGAGCCCCGTGCTTTTCCCAGACTACTACTGAGTTATGTTCAAAACAACGGGCTGTAAGATTGGCAATCTTCTCGGTGCCGGGGATGGTAAAAGGCACAAAACCGTAACCCCCTGGCTGGAGCATCACCGCTTCAGGATGCATTTTCCAGAGAATGTTGGTAAGTGAATCGGCCGAATTGAACCTGGGGTTATGCGTAAGGGCTATAAGTTCGGTTACATGCGAATGCACCAGGGCTTTCTCGGGCAATTTCTTAAGGCAAAGCATCTCATGGACCGCCAGGTGAGTTGGCAGTTCAGAAGTCGGCATCAGGTCTTTGGCGGCTTTTTCAGGAACAATGATATGATAAGCCGTGGAAGAATCGCTGATGTAAACAAGGCAGATATCTTCAAGCGGTTCCCTGGCAATGTCGCGCATCCTTGAACCTGCCGCGGAGACCAGCAGGAGTTGCCTCTTTAAGCCGGCATATTCCCTGGGCAGGGGAAGAAATGGATAGGTTGAAAATTTACCGAGTTCCTTTTCCGTAAAAAACGATGTGATGTTCACGGAAATATTGCCTGCATTGCGTTCCGACCACCGCCTTTCCCAGAGATGTCCGGCCACCCTGCTTAATTCTTCAGTAAGGTTCTTTATTTCTTTTTTCTGAAAAACATCCTGGGTAAAACTAATCAGGGGATCAAGGTTAACTTTCAGGTCGACATTGATGTATTTTGGCTTCATATTTCCCTTTATTTATTCCTTTTCCGTGCAAAAAACGTCTTCAGCAAACTGCTGCATTCTTCTTCCAGGATGCCATTGTTAACACTGGTCTTCGGATGGATCAGGGGTTGCCGCACCAGGGCATAACCCCTTTTTTCGTCCTTAGCCCCGTATACAATTTTCCCAAGCTGGGCCCATAAAGCGGCTCCCGCGCACATCACACAGGGTTCCAGTGTTACATAAAGCGTGCATTCATCCAGGTATTTGCCTCCAAGGTTATCCGCAGCCGAAGTAAAAGCCTGCATTTCGGCGTGAGCCGTTACATCGTTAAGGGTTTCCGTAAGATTATGGGCGCGGGCAATGATACGGTTCTGGCAAACAACCACGGCGCCTATAGGCACTTCATCCTTTTCGAACGCTTTACGGGCTTCCTTCAGCGCTTCATTCATGAAGTATTCATCAGAAAACAATGGATACGATTCGGCTTTCATCATTCATTTACAAGATTATCACCAAAAAGCAGGTGACTTATATTTTCCATTTCCCATGCATCCCTTAAATGATACTGGCCTATCCTGGTACGGCAGAGTTGTGTGAGATGCGCCCCCGTGCCTAAAAGAACACCCAGGTCCCTTGCTACGGAACGTATATAAGTGCCTTTGCTGCAGCTGATCCGGAAGTAAAGATACGGAAGATTGACCTGGGTAATTTCAAATCCGCTCACTGTGACATTCCGGGGTTTGATCTCCACTTCCTGTTCAAGCCGGGCATATTTATACGCCCGGCGGCCATCGATTTTTTTCGCCGAAAAAGCAGGGGGTACCTGGTCGTAGGGACCACTGAGTTTTGCAACCGCCTCATTGACCTGTTCCAAAGTGACATGTTCGAAAGGCAACTCCCTGTCAATCTCCTTTTCCAGGTCAAATGAAGGAGTGGTGGCCCCGATGCGGAAAACCCCGGTATACTCCTTGTCAAGTCCCTGGAACTCATCAATGCGTTTGGTGAATTTACCTGTGCAGATGATGAGCAGACCGGTTGCCAGGGGGTCCAGGGTACCGGCATGGCCAATTTTAATTTTTTTTATCTGCTGATGAGTACGGATGAGGGAGCGGAGTTTTGCCACAACATCAAAGGAGGTCCACTGATAGGGTTTGTTGATCAGGAGGACTTCGCCCTGTTCAAACTGAAGGCCCATGATCAGAGAGCTAAACTATGCCCGGTGAGAAGGAAGATAAGCAGGATGATGCCCACAATGATCCTGTACCATCCGAAACCCCTGAAGCCATACTTTACAAGGAAAGCGATGAATCCCTTGATGGCCAGGATGGCAACGATGAAGGCCACCGTATTGCCAAGGATCAGGAAGTTTATATTTTCATGGGTAAGCAAGTCGGGGTGATGCCTCCATGCATCCCAGAGGCTTTTTGCAAATGCCCCTGCAAGCGTCGGGACTGCCAGGAAAAAAGAGAATTCGGCGGCTGCACTGCGTGTCAGTTTCTGCTGCATGCCACCCATGATCGTTGCTGCGCTGCGGCTGAAACCGGGAAAGACTATAGCCAGAAGCTGGAACAATCCTATCACCAGAGAATTTTTATAGGTGATCTTTTCTTCAGTATCAATTACGGGGTCCTTGAACCATTTATCGATAAACAGCAGAATGATCCCGCCAAGGAACATGATGGCGGTTATGGTGATGGGACTTTTTATGACCTCTTCGATCTTGCTCTTCAGAAGCACCCCAACAATAGCTGCGGGTATGAAAGCGACGATAAGCTTGAGATAAAAACTAAAATGCTTAAAATCCAGGAATTTCTTCCAGTAGAGAACCAGCACAGAGATAATCGCGCCAAACTGTATAGTCTCAATGAACAAGGCCATGAAATCCTTGTCCTTAACCCCAAGAAAAGCTCCCGCGAGAGCCATATGTCCTGTGCTTGAAATGGGAAGGAACTCAGTGATCCCTTCCACTATGGCCATAATAATGGCCTGCAAAACTGTCATTAATCTTTGGGTTTTTTCATGATGGCAAAGATCTCGATCACATAACCTGCAAGGATCAGTATAGGCGCCAGGGTTATCCTGCGGAAACTGAAGATCTCATAATTGAAAACCTTAGGGTTGTCGGATCCGCCTCCGATCATAAGCAGGAAGCCCAATGCAATGAAGGCCAGCCCGATAAGCATCAGACGGTAATTTTCTTTTCCGAAAGCGAATTCGCCAATTTTAACAACCGGGGGAACTTTTGCAGTTTCCACAGGCTTCTTTGATGAAACTGGCTTTTTATTCTTATCCATGAAAATCGGTTTAGGGGTGACAAAATTATGAAATTTTCCGGTACTCAGGTATACAGCAGGTCTGTTTTAATGTGGAGGTATTTTCTCACCGCCATATACGTGGAGCTCCACGAAATACCTATTCCCATGCCAATGATCAGTATGACTAGTATTACAAGCCTCAGGGGATCCTGCAATTCCATCAACTCGGGCAGCTGGTCCACACTGAAATAAAGCGTGATCACCAGCATGCCGATGGCCATCAGGGAACTCAGGACTCCGTTGGCGATTGACTTCCTGAGGAAAGGCATCCTGATAAAACCTTCGGTAGCCCCCACCAGCTGCATGCTGCGGATCAGGAATCGTTTGGAATAGATCGCAAGGCGGATGGTATTGTTGATGAGGACGATGGTGATGAAAAACATGATCCCCGAAAAAACAAGAAGTACGAGGCTAAGCTTGTTCAGGTTTTTATTGATAAGGTCGATGAGCGATTTCTGGTAAAAGACTTCTTTAACCTCTGGCCTCGCAAGCAGGTTTCTTTCGATCTTCGCGATGCTGTCGGCATTCGTATATGAGGCTTTCAGGCGGAGGTCAATGCTGTGAAGAAGGGGGTTATACCCTAAAAAGCCGATAAAATCTTCGCCCAGTTCTTCCTGCAGCTGGTCGGCGGCTCTTTCCTTGGGGATATATTCCGATGACTTTACATAAGGGTCGAGGTCAAGTCTTTTTTTCAGTTCAAGGATCCCGGCTTCCTTAACTCCTTCCCTGATCATAATGGAAAAACCAATGTTTTCCTTCACATAATCGGAAAGTTTGTTGGCATGCAGGAAAATCAACCCGATAAGACCCAGTAGGAATAACACCAGTGTAGTGCTGATACCTGTTGTAAGGTAAGAAGTTGTTATTCTTTTCCGAAAATATCTTTCGTCCTGGGGTATGCTAGCCATTTTCCGTTGATTCAATACTGATTCGGCACGGCGAATTTACTGAAAATTTATTTGGGCTTTTTCTTCAGGTCCTTTTTTAGTTGCTTCTGTTCGGGTGAATTGACCCCAACCGTGGATTTAATCCCGCTCAGGCTGCTCTTCCAGATATAATTGAAAATCGCCTTGGTAGTATCCCTTTCAAAATATATGATCCCTTTTCTCATGAAGCCGTTATTGTCGGGATTTTCGCGGGGCAGGATATAATTGGCGACATCCGTAATCAGTTCGTTCTTAAGTTTTTTCATGGTTCCGTCCTTAAACAGGGTCAGCTCCACATACAGGTTATTGTAGTATACCTCAAGGTTGCCGATGGCCGTGGCATCATTGGCTGAAACCATTGAGATGTTCAGCTTTTTCAGAAAACCATGAGATATCTTAGCCGGCAGAAGTTTCGTGAGCATGGGATTGAGATCTGTCATGTCAAGGGAGTCAACGGTCGCCCACCACCAAAGGGAATCCCGGGGGCTCAGCATGTCAAAGCGGTAATGCCCGTTAACAGATCCCTTGCCCATCAGCCGTGATTTGCCTTCAACCGACATGATGCGGTTTTTATTCAGCCCCACCGTATCATTCGATACATTCAGCATCTCGCCGTTGATCCTGTCAAAGAAAACAAAGCCGGGTTTATCCCCTGTCTGCTCCTCATACTGCATATAACCGTTCACGGTCTGAATGGTATCAAAAGTAAGAGGCAACGGAACTTGTCTTAGCTGGCTTTGCACCAGGAACTTTTTACCTGGTTTGGCGATCTTGATCCTTTTGTCGCGATAAGCTTCGATCCTGGGGCTATGTGCCAGGATCCTTCCCACATGGATCGTTTTATCTGTAATCATTTTTGTAAAGTCCGGGTTGAAGATCTCGAGCCGGGGAACAGAGACATTAAAAATATCGGTCTGGAACCCCTTGCGTTTGTAGAATTCATCCCTTGAAACAACCGGAGTAAGGAAGATCGAATCAATACTCAGGTATTTTTTACCTGTACTTAAAAAGGCTTTATTGAAACCGTAAGTGTAAAGACTGTCACCGGTCATGAAATTCCTGCCTTTCAACGATACCGATATATCGGCGGCATTGAACAGAGGTATACCTGCAACACCTTCCCTGTTCAGGGAATCAAACAGGAATTTACTCATTGATACCTGCAGCTCATCCGCTGAATAATCAGTTTTTCCTTTCTCATTATGCACATGAAGTTTAACCCCGGCATCCCTGACCAGGATGTGTTCAATGCTATACGACCCCTGGCCCGGCTTATAAACAAGGGCCGGGGATATGGTTTTCTTCTCCTTGTTCTTGTTTTCATAGAGGGAGATATCAACTTCGGGCTTCAGAATTTCAATATTACCTATGATCCATTTTCCCTCAAACAAAGCCTTGTCGAAATAAAAATCCGAGATGCTGATCTGGGGGATCTTTAACCTGAACCTGGGTTTTCCCTTTTCCTTCCTGCCCTGGCCTTTTACCGGAAGCATGCTGATTCCTTTAACCTCAATATCCAGCGGGTATGAATGAAGGCTGATGTTGTCACAGCTTACTTCATAGGTGCTGTCCATCACGATCATCCTGAGAGGCCTTACCGAAAGGCTCACCGAATCAAACTTCATAACACCGTTCATTTTCCCCCGGTCAGGAAGCTGCATCGAAAGTCCCAGGATTGAGAAATCTATATCTTTCAGCTTGAAATAGCTTGATTTTGTCCGTTCAAGACCATCGTATGATATATCTCCTTTCAGTACTACCAGTTTATCCACATCCAGGAATTTCACCAGGCCCTGCGAGGAAGACAGGCGTTCATCTTCCTGTCCCGGTTTGAACTGGTAAGGGTCACCTGCTTTCAGCGAAACCTGGGGATTCCCGAGAATCACAAGGTTGGCCTGCAGTACTTTGTCAAGGAACAGCTTTTTATGGTTCAGGCCTTGGAGAAACAGGTTGTCCAGCCTGAAACTTACCGCGACATTTGATTCCTTCCTGTTCAATGAAACTTCAGGCGACCTGGTCTTGTTAAATAAAATGCTGTCGGCCATGATCACCGAGTCTTTCGTTGCAATGTGAAGATGGTTCACTTTCACTTCCCTGAGGCTGTCGGGACTATTAAAAAAGAATGACCTTAAATCCAGGTCGAAATCCCTGCTGTAAAAATACCCCTGTTGGTTCATACCGTGAACCGAGTCAATTAGGAAGTCGTACATTTTCAGGTCAAATGAGGCCGAACAGATCTCCTGGTCAAGGCTGTCGGTATTCTGGTGAAACCCGAAAAAACCTTTGTTTACCAGGATTGAATCCCCCCTGATTGAATTCACATATTTTTTCAGGAGGTTATATACCACGTCATCATTGGACTCAGCGAAGAAATCCCCGGGATGCCTGAACCTGGCCGCTGCTTTCTTTGTTAAACGGTGTTTGATAAAAAGAACATCGGGAGATTCCACAATGAGATTGCTGAATACCAGGTCCTGCCTGTAAAAGGCCTTTAACAGGTCTATATTATTGAACTTCAGGTCGGGAAGTAAAACCGAGAAGGTATTTTTTCTTTCTTCCTGCAGGTTGATGATGCTTTCCGCTTCGGAATAAAGCATCCCCTGTTCGATCTCGAGCAGTTTCTTTTTCGTTGAAATGTAAACATTGCCGGCATTCAGAACATGGATCCTGTCGCGGAGTTTCAGGATGATCTCATGCAGGTTCAGTTCGAGGTTCCTGGCGTAAAATATCCTGTCATTCCGCTTGTCCGACAATGAATCGAGCCTGAACCCGTCTACTCCTATATTCATCCTGGCAACACGAAGCTCAGGATTCCTGTCGTCCATATTCCTGAAATATTCAAGAGAAGCCTCCTGGATGATAAGGGTGTCGATCTGCATCGATTTCAGCTTGCCTGAAATCACTGTGAAGAGGTCGGCTTTGTTGAACGGCTTCTGTTTCTTCCTGTGCTCGGGTGATTGCCTGTTTTCTACAGCTTCGATCGAGTTATTACGGAATATCTTCAACCTTGCCAGGTCCAGTACAATTTTCGTAAGGTGTACCTGCTGATTCGTAAGCGCTTCATACAGGTTGATCCCATTTATGGCAAATTCAGGAAGGTCTATCTGGAAAAAGGTACCCTGGCGGGCATGGCTTATCCTCCTTGATAAAAAATTCGGGCGGAGCGAGATATTCTTCCCGTACAACCTGGACTTCACGAGGTTGAAACCGATCTCCTCAGCCTGGAGGAAATACAAGCTGTCGGTAAGGCTGTAACTCACATTATGCAAAATAAAATCAATGTCGCGGGAATAAAAGACCCTGTTATGATTGTAATAACTGTATGGATTGATGGAAACATCCCTGAGCACAGCCGAAAATTCATACCTGCCAAGAGCCTGGCGCCCGGGCTTTCCTTCCCTGTTGGAAACTATCCTGGCCTTCTCCACAAAGATCGAGTCAATGTGGATATCCTTAAAAACCTGGGAGGCCAGTGGGTAAATATCTTCATACACATTTTTGAATCTCCCTTTCCTCGAGGTGATTGTATCGGGAAATCCCGCAAGTACGATCTCGGGTTTCATTATCAGCATCGCCCTCAGGTAAAGGTTATGGTTGAACCAGGCTTCCCTGAAGTTCAACCGACGCAGCCTGAGTTCCCGGTAAGTGACCTTATACAGCGTTTTTTTTGCCTCCCCTTTTAGTTTCAGCTTCTGGTAAAGAATGGTATCGGGAATAAGGCTGAAATCTTTGATGGAGATGGTCCTTGTAAGGATGTTGATCTTAAGTTCCGAAAAATCAGTGGAATAAAGCCCCTGGCTGCTTTCATTGACCTTTCTCCGTATCATTTCACGGAGAAGCCTTGTACCGAAAAAATTGAAAAGGATGTAAACACTGAAGATTAACAGGGCAAGCAGCAGGATAAAACCTGATAACATCCGGAGCAGTATTCTCAGTCCCCTCCTTTTTTTATGCCCAATTTCCTGTTCTTCCATAGGGTTTGCCGGAATCAGTTTCAAAAATAGAAATTCCTGCCATATAAACCTATTTCCTACCTTTGCGGCAAGATTAGGTAGCGAGGTAGCGAGAAGCGAGGTAGCGAAATGCCGGTTTCACATTTTTACGTTTTTACAATAGATTATGGAATACAACTTTACGGAGATAGAGAAGAAGTGGCAGAAATACTGGCTTGAGAATAAAACCTTCCACACTGAAATTGATAATGCGAAACCTAAGTTTTACGTACTTGACATGTTCCCTTATCCTTCAGGGGCAGGCCTTCATGTTGGGCACCCGCTTGGGTATATCGCCTCCGATATTTTTGCAAGGTACAAGAGGCTGAAAGGCTTTAACGTCCTGCATCCCATGGGCTACGACGCTTACGGGCTTCCCGCCGAGCAGTATGCCATTCAAACCGGCACACATCCTGCAATCACCACCGAAAAGAACGTGGCCAGGTACAGGGAGCAGATGGATAAAATAGGGTTTTCGTTTGACTGGGACAGGGAGGTTAAAACCTGCGATCCCTCCTATTATAAATGGACCCAGTGGACTTTCATCCGCCTCTACAATCACTGGTATGACCTGCAAACGGGGAAAGCCAGGCCCATCGCTGACCTCCTGGGGACTTTCATTTCTTCAGGGAATGCTGATGTGCGGGCTTCTGTTACTCCGAACTGGTTCCACGAACTGGGGAAGAAAGACAGCACTTTCGGCCCGGGATTTAAAGGGGTATTCACTGCAGCAGAATGGGATTCATACTCCGAAATGCAGCAGCAGGAGATACTCATGAATTACCGCCTGGCCTATATTTCGGAAGCCATGGTGAACTGGTGCCCAGAGCTTGGGACCGTCCTCGCAAACGATGAAGTGGCGAATGGGTATTCCATCCGCGGCAACCATCCTGTTGAACGCAGGATGATGCGGCAGTGGTTCCTGCGTATCACAGCTTATGCCCAAAGGCTGCTCGACGGCCTGGGAAGCCTTGACTGGCCTGATTCACTCAAGGAACAGCAAAAATACTGGATAGGGCGAAGCGAAGGCGCAGAGATCCTCTTTCCAATCATAGACTCCGAACTTAAACTGAATATCTTCACTACCAGGCCCGACACTATTTTCGGTTCTACTTTCATGGTGCTTTCACCGGAGCATGAATACATAGAAAAGATAAGCCCTTCAACGCATATTGAATCGGTCAGGGCATACATCCAGGAAGCCATCAACCGCAGCGACCGCGAACGTATGGCCGACGTAAAAAAAATAAGCGGTGTATTTACGGGTGCTTTCTGCCTGAATCCTTTCAACCAGAAGCCTATCCCCATATGGGTTGCAGACTATGTACTTGCAGGCTACGGCACAGGCGCCATTATGGCTGTCCCCGCTCACGACAGCAGGGACTATGACTTTGCAAAACATTTCGGATTACCAATCACCGAAGTGGTTTCAGGAGGTGATATCTCTGAAAGCTCATACGACGCCAAAGACGGGACAATGGTCAATTCCGAGTTCATCAATGGCCTGCAGGTAAAGGAAGCCATCAGCAGCGTGATCAAACGCGTGAATGAAATGGGCATAGGAAAAGGCATGGTGAATTTCCGCCTCCGCGACGCCATTTTCAGCAGGCAGCGTTACTGGGGAGAACCCTTCCCGGTATACTTCAAAGACGGAATCCCATACGTTCTTAACGATAAGGACCTGCCCCTGGAGCTTCCCCCCGTCGATGCCTACCTGCCCACCGAGACCGGCGAACCTCCCCTGGCCCGCGCAAAGAACTGGAAAACGAAAGAGGGATATCCTCTCGAAACCAATACCATGCCCGGTTTCGCAGGCTCAAGCGGATACTACCTCCGCTATATGGACCCACGCAATCCGGATGAATATTTTTCAAAAGAAGCAGTAAACTACTGGCAGAACGTCGATCTGTACATTGGTGGCGACGAGCATGCCACAGGCCACCTTATCTATTCAAGGTTCTGGAATAAATTCCTGTTCGACCTCGGAATGGCTGTCTGCGACGAACCCTTCAAAAAACTGGTGAACCAGGGCAAGATCCAGGGACGTTCGAGCCTGGCTTACCGCCTGAAAAGTTCGAATACTTTCGTCTCTTATGGCCTCAAAGACCAGTATGAGCATAATTTTATGCATGTGGATGTCAACCTCGTGAACAACGACATCCTCGATACGAGGGAGTTTTGCAAATGGAGACCCGACCTGGCTGATGCATCTTTCATCCTCGAGGAAGGGCAGTATGTCTGCGGCCATGCCGTGGAGAAAATGTCAAAGTCCCTGTACAATGTGATCAATCCCGACGAGCTGATCGATCGATATGGAGCCGATACTTTCAGAATGTACGAAATGTTCCTTGGTCCCCTTGAGCAGTCGAAACCCTGGGATACCAATGGGATCGAAGGGGTTTTCCGTTTCATCAGGAAATTCTGGAGGCTTTACCATGATGATGAAAACCGATTCAGGCTCAGCGGGGAAACTCCGGAAGCCGCAGAGCTTCGCGTCCTCCATAGAACAATAAAAAAAGTGCAGGAAGACATAGAACGACTTTCATTCAACACAGCGGTTAGCACTTTCATGATCTGCGTTAACGAACTGGGCGAACTGAAATGCAGCAAAAGGGGCATACTCGAAAACCTGCTCATCCTGATTGCTCCCTATGCCCCCCATCTTGCGGAAGAGCTCTGGCAGCAGTGCGGGCATAATGAAGGCATCACTAATGCGGCTTTCCCGGTGTTCAATGAAACTTACCTTGTGGAAAACACGTTCAAATACCCTGTTTCTTTTAACGGGAAAATGCGTTTCCAGCTTGAGCTCCCTGTCGACATGGGAACAGGGGAAGTAGAGAACGCAGTACTGGCGGCAGAAGAGTCAGCCAAATGGCTTGAAGGCAAAGCCCCGAAAAAAATCATCGTCGTAAATAAGAAAATAGTGAACGTCGTCGTTTAATTTAAAAGCAAACGTAATGCGTTCCCGCTTTCTTTTTCTTCTCTTACTATTCACTATTCACGGTTCACGGTTCACGGTCCATGCCCAGGACCTGAAACCTGCAGTCAACGGATCTTTCACCTACGGAGAAAAACTGGTCTTTACCGTTTATTATGATTCATACTTAACAGGAAAAGTGACCGCAGGAAGCGGAAGCCTTGAAGTGAGCAGGGAAGCTGTGGATATTGGCGGACGACCGACTTACCATATTGTGGGCGAAGGGAAATCGAAAGGAGCGTTCAACCTGTTCTTCAAGGTCAACGACCGTTTCGAAAGCTGGGTTGACGCAGAATACCTGGTTCCCTGGAAATTTAAACGTGACACCCACGAGGGCGATTACTCATACAAAGATGAGGTGAAATTCAACCAGTACACAGGATCCTATTCCAGCACCCGGGCAAACAAGAAAATGCCGGTGGGGACCCATGACATTATCTCCGCATATTTCCAGGCCCGCAATTTCGATTTTTCGGTGATGAAACCCGGGGAAATCTATCCCCTGAATTTCATTCTTGACGATTCCCTTTATACATCGGTGATCAAATTCATCGACAGGGAAACCGTCACAACCGACCTGGGGACTTTTCACTGCCTGCATTTCAAACCCATGGTAGTGACCGGGGCGGTTTTCAGCCAGCCTTATCCCATGGATCTCTGGATTTCGGACGATAAAAACCATATCCCGGTGCTTGCCAGATCAGCAGTAATCGTGGGTTCAGTAAAGATGGAACTGGTGAAATACCAGGGCCTGAGAAATCCGTGAAACACTGTCGCTGAGACAAAAAAATCCCTGTATTAAAAATCCCGGGAAGAGGCCGGGCATGAAGGCCGGTTCAGGTTTTTTATTGAATGATCAGCCTGGTTGCTGTTGTTTTTTGATTCCCTGTAATTTTCAGCATATACTCTCCTGCAGGTAAATTCTTTAAGCTTACCGTCGTCTTTGCCGGCAGCATGCGTGAAAAAACCATCACCCCGTCAAAATTATAAATGCTTACCTGGAGATCCCCCTTCAGCCCCGGCCAGTCGATACCTACATGATCCCGGGCCGGATTGGGATATACTTGGCAGAAAGCCAGTGAATTTTCAGGGATTCCGAGATTTTTTTCCGAATAATAATAGTTATTCTCTATAAGCTGGTTCCATTGGGTTCCATTCCAGTGATACTGGAACTTATCAATCATCTGATGATCTGAATTATAATTCTCAAACCCCGGGGGCAGGATTAGCTCGGACAGGTCGAACGAGGTATTGTAATCACAAACAAGCTTTCCGTTGGAGACAGGAACCCACTGGTTGTTCACCTGGTCCCAGGTGTAATTATACTTTTCCGACATGTCTCCGTTACCGGTGTATATACGTTCTTCCTGTGACTGTAAGTTCCAGATACTGTCGGTTGCAGAAAACTGGTAATCCGTCTGAAGGGTCATTTTGCCACTGCTGTATTCGTATTCAGTTTTCGAAATGTATTTCCATGAAACTGCGCCGGTGTCGGACTGGGAATAAATAGTCATGATCCTGTTGCCTGCAGTATCATAGGAGTGATTATTTTTAAACGTCGGATACCATTGATGATTCACGAGGTCCATTTCATAGTCGGTTTCAACCGTTAAATTGCCCGAACCATTGTAACCATAATTATTCTGTGTCCTGGCCTGCCACTGGCTTTTGCTGTTTACGACATAGCCCAGTAAAGTCGTGAGGCGTCCCGAAATATTATAAGTGTATTCGTATTTCGAAGAATAGATAAGACCGGATGAATCGGCACTCCAGTTCAGCTGGATGTCCGATACGATATTTTTATTTGGATCAAAGGTGTATTCATGTTTGGTATTCGGCCGCCAGGCGCCGGGAATGGTATCGGGATTGTAGCTTTCGCTGTATGACAGCATTCCAAAAAAATCATAGTTTTGTTCGAATTTGGTCCTGGCCCTCCATTGTTGGGTGGAGGTCGTCCATCCGTAACTGTACGAAAGTATCATGTTCCCGGCCACGTCATAAGTAAAATCATACTTTGAGCTAATTTTCCATTGCGTTCCAGTGGAATCCCAGGAGGATATCAGGATACTGTCAAGCTTTTGCTTTATGACCGAGGAACTGCTTTGTGAAGCTGGTGAAGGGAGGGACTGTGACCGCAGCGATAGGGTAAAGAAAGCAGCGATTATAAAAATTATATATGTTTTCATTTTACAGGCGGTTTATTGATTATGCTTTACGGATCATTTTAAGGGTTCAAAGATACTAATTAAACAGGTGTTCTTTCCATGTGGTTTGCGCATCAGCCATATCATTGCTATCTTTATCATCAATTTAGCTGATATAAAAATCTAACGGGCAATGCCGGTTTTTATTGGAAACGTATGAAAAAACATGATATAACTATAGCTAACGCCGGTATTATAATTCTACTGGTATTGTTTTTTTTGACTGCGGATGAGGTGAAGGCACAGTTCGTAAAGGGTGCGGATATCGGATGGCTTCAGCAGATGGAAGCCACCGGCTACAACTTTTACGACAGCACAGGAACCCGCAAAGACTGCATGCAGATCCTGAAAGAGCATAGCATCAATACGGTGAGGCTGAGGGTATGGGTAAACCCTTCTTCCGACAAGATCAACGGGCACTGCAGCAAAAAAGAAGTTGCAGCAATGGCCCTGAGGGCTAAGAATATGGGTATGCGGATCATGATCGATTTTCACTATAGCGATTCCTGGGCGGATCCCGGCAAACAAACCAAGCCTTCTGCCTGGGCGGGAGACACTTTCAGCCAGCTGCTCACCCACCTATATAATCATACCTATGAAGTCATAGACACCCTGAAATCCATAGGGGTGAAACCCGAATGGGTGCAGGTCGGCAACGAGATCCCCGGGGGAATCCTCTGGCCCGACGGAAGCACCTCAAACTGGGGACAGCTCGCGCAGCTGCTGAACAAGGGTTATGATGCGGTGAAGGCCGTGGACAATACCATCAAGGTCGTCATCCACCTCGACCAGGGAAACGACAATGCAAAATTCAGGACCTTCTTCGACAATGCTACAAGCTATAATGTAAAGTATGATGTTATTGGCGCATCCTACTATCCCTACTGGCTGGGCTCGGATTATACCGCGACTATCGGCAACCTTGGCAGCAACCTTAATGATATCTCGTCCAGGTACGGCAAGGAAGTTATGGTTGTCGAGGTGGGCGGAGATTATACCAAAGTGCAGAACACCTATGACATGCTGATTGCTGTGATGAACAAGGTCAAAGCAGTTCCGGGCAATAAAGGGCTCGGGGTAATTTACTGGGAACCCGAAGGAGAGAAATCATGGAGTGGTTACCAGCTCAGCTGCTGGGGCCCAAACGGCAAACCCACAGACGCCCTGAATGCTTTCCTGGTTCATCTGCTGGGAGTCAATGAACCTGATAAAAATCCTGAGATCTTTATATACCCGAATCCCTTTTTCGGCGGAATGCTTAATTTTGATCTCCGGGGTTTAATCGGTACTTCCATCCTCCGCATATACAGCGGAAGCGGGAAGCTTATGAAAGAATTTACCCTGGATGGCCAGGAAAAAGCCTCAATGGACATAAAACTGCAGCCCGGAATCTATATTGTGGATGTGAATAACGGTGAAAGTGAGATCCACGGGAAACTGATGGTGAATTAAATTCTTTTGGGGGAGATCAAACTATTTCATTACCTGAACAGGTAAAATATCCCCAGATTGCCCCCGACAGACCAGAGGTAGGTTTTAATGTCGGAAGTGTACAAAGGCATTACGTTCATCATGAACATAGGTTCAAACCGAAAAGAGAAATGTTCCAGGAATTCATATTCCAGCCCTGCCGAAGCCAGGGCTGAAAGTGTGATCGTCCTCCCTTTATCGTCCATATTCACATAATAATTCTCCTTCCCTCCCCCGCTGGGAACAAGCAGGTAACGGTACTTGCCATAAAGGCTCAGGTCGGCGGTCATTCCAGCAGAGACAAAGACCTTTACCGGTTTGGTAATGATGTTGACATTTAACTTTACAGGCAGGCTCAGGTAACCATAAATGATTCGAAGTTTGGCTTTGTCATACGGGACCTTGTAATTCATGGCATTATAAAGGTCCATTAGTTTTATAGAATACCCTTTGTTCGAGAACCAGGCGCCCGTTTCAAATGTGAAGCGGTTAGAAATGAACCATGAGAAGTTCAATCCGGTTGTATAACCGAATTTTCCCTTTTCCCATTCATTCAGTTTATCTACAAAACTCTGGTCGGAAAATTCACCTTCCGACTTGGTATGAATATACCTGTAATCATAAGCCGGTGAAAAAAACGCACCAACAGCGATTTTTGAACGTTCAGGTTTTTTGTCATCCCCGGCAAGAGCCATGCGTGCCGGCAGGATGAAAACCATGCAAATAATGAAAATGGATCCTGGTTTCATTTTTCAGATAATTTGATTTTTATCATCCGTGGAAATGATATATATATTTATACAATAGGAGAACGGGATATCCGTTAAATTATTTTTGCTGATCTAAACAAATGGTATGACCCCCGGCCCCAAGTTTCCGCCCGAGAGGCAGGGAATTAACCAGGAGAGATGAACTCAAACGTTAATGCCGGGCTGATGTTTGAATATCGATTTAAAAAACACTTCGGCCTCGAAACCGGGCTTGCCTGGTATTTTCCGGGAACTCCCTTCACTGGTTACATCTCCATTGCACCAGACCGAGGTATCTGTAATGACCGCCCCCCCTCCCTGGTAAAACCCTGGTTCCGGTCGCTGAAATCCTTAAAAAAATCGTTCAATAATTAAAAATTTAGTTGACAAACTAAGTTTATAGTTGTATATTTGCAGGGTGAATGAATAATAGCGGAGCACGAAATCCACAGACAAAAAAAATGAAAGCAGAACAAAATAGCAAGTCCGCCATCAGGGAACTCACAAAGGCCGAAGAACAGGTGATGCAGATCCTCTGGGATCTTGAGAAAGGGATGGCCGGGCAGGTGCTTGAGAAATTCGACGACCCTAAACCCGCATATAACACGGTATCGACCATCATCAGGATACTCGAACAGAAAGGTTTCGTGGGACATAAGGCTTACGGCCGCACTCATGAGTACTTCCCCCTGGTCAGCAAAAAGGATTACACCAGCATGTACTTCAGGAATTTCGTTTCAAATTATTTCGGGAATTCATATCATTCGCTGGTGTCGTTCTTTGCAAAGGACAAGAGCCTGAGCCTGAAAGAACTGGAGCAGATCCAGCAGACCATCGATAAAGAGATCATGAAACATAAAAAATTAAAGTAGAATGAACGCCCTGCTTTTATACCTGTCCGAATCGGCCCTGTGCACTGCCTTGCTGTACGGGGTATACTGGCTGTTCCTGCGCCGCGACACCTTTTTCATGATGAACAGGATGTACCTGCTGGGGATCACGGCATTTTCGCTGATCTTCCCCCTGGTCCCCTTCCGGTTCACCCCCACCGGAGCCGCGGCAACCTTTGTATACCTGTTTGACCCCGTCATTATTACTCCCGAAAGGATAGGGCACACTGTCGAAACCCATTTGCCGTGGATACAGATAGCAGGCATAGTTTACGTTACCGGCCTGGCGATCTTCCTGGTAAGGTTCGCAGTACAGCTGCTCCAGGTGTTTATCATCGTAAAGCGCAGCGGCATACAACGCAGGGAAGGAATGCGGCTGGTGTTTGTCGACCAGGGCTATTCCCCCTTCTCATTTTTTAACCTGGTCTTTATCAACGAAACTAATATCAGTGACGACAGGCTGAAGGCCATACTAACCCACGAGAAGGTCCACGTGAAGCAACGCCACACCCTTGACCTGATCCTCGGTGAATTACTCTGCATCATGCAGTGGTTCAATCCCTTTGCCTGGCTTACAGGCCGGGAGATGAAAGCCGTACACGAATTCCTGGCCGATGAAGGTGTGTTAACCGCCGGCATCAGTCCTTCGCAATACCAGCAAATGATCCTGGACGAATCCATGGGCATCCAGGTGAACGGGCTGACTAATAATTTCAACGTCTCACTCCTTAAAAAACGAATTCTTATGATCACAAAAACAAAATCCGGAAAGCGTGCAAGGGTCAAAATGATTCTGGTCGTTCCCGCCATAATGGTCCTGGTTTTTCTCTTTTCGGCCCGTTCTTTCAGCAGTTCACCGGGGACCCAGGACAAAAACGCAACTGTAAGCGCCGCCGGCCAGCAGTCTGCGACAAGCACTGCAACCCAGCCACAGTCAGATAATAAGACCAAATCCACCAAAAAAAGTTCCGGAAAGATATATGATAAGGTGGAAGTTTATCCCGAGTATCCCGGAGGTACCGAAGCCATGATCAGTTACCTCATGGCAAACGTGAATTACCCCGAAACCGCTAAAACAAACAAAATCCAGGGCAAAGTCATGGTCTCGTTCAACGTTATGAAAGACGGAGCCGTCAGAGATGTCAAGGTGATGAAAGGGATAGGCAGTGGCTGCGACGAAGAAGCCATAAGGGTGGTCAAGGGTATGCCGAAGTGGAAACCAGGCCAGAACAAAGGCAAAAAAGTGAATGTACATATGATTCTGCCCATTCAGTTCAAGCTTGAAGCCGTTAAAAAAGAAGAGCCTAAAAAATAACATTGACTGCGGATTTGTGAGAAGGTTGCTCTTACTTCATACCCGCGATGCGAATGCTGCAGATTTCCCTGGTGGTTGTTCCGACGGCGGGGGAAATTTCATATCTTTGAATCATCCTAAACCCGGATTATGAAAAGATCTTACCATCTGACCCGTTTCTGTCTTATTATTCTGATGGCAGGTTTTTCCCTGGGCAGGGCACTTTCACAGGATACCTTTTCGATCGTTGCCATTGATTCGGTGAACGGCCTGTTTGGCAGTGCCGGAGCTTCCTGTGTAGGTTCCTCTTCAGGTTATCCCCACGGAGCCCAGATCCTCAGCGATGTGATCCCCGGAATAGGCGTGATCCACACCCAGGCAGCCTGGACATCGGCAAACCAGCAGAATGCGCATAACTGGATGATGATGGGCCTCGCCCCTCAGCAAATCATCGATTCACTGGTAGCCAACGATGCAGGCGGCAACCCTTCGACCAGGCAATACGGGATCGTCGATTACAATTCGGGACATCCCCGCTCTGCAGCTTATACCGGGGTCAATTGTTCTGATTATAAAAACGATACCGCCCACCTGAATTATTCGATACAGGGCAACATCCTCATGGGTCAGAAAATACTTGACTCCATGCAGGTCCGATTTCTGAACGCTGCGGGGTTCCTTGGCGACAGGCTTATGGCAACACTGCAGGGAGCCAAGGTCGTGGGAGCAGATACACGTTGCGCGGTGAGAGGGACTTCGTCCCAGTCGGCTTTCATCAGGGTCGGACGAATGACAGACACTGCCGATTCATTGTATTGTGACCTGTGGATGGCGTATCCGACAAACTATTCGGGCCAGTTCCCCGTCGATCCCATCGATTCCCTTCAAACCCTGTATAATCTCTGGAAAACCACCACTTCGGTGAACGGTCCGAACCCCCTGCCATCTTCCGACGTAAAGGTATACCGGGGAGAAGGTGAAAGCCTGGTATTTGATTTCAGTCATTGCAGGAATTACCTGCAATCAAAACTGCAGGTCTTCGATATCACAGGCCGCTGCCTGAGGGAAATCCAGGTGACGGCACGATTTACAACCGTTGACCTTCCAGGTAAAGGCAGGAAACAGATCTTTTTATACCGTCTTTCGGGGACCGACGGGGCAAACCTCTGCAACGGGAAGTTCTGCAGGTAGGCATTCAATTTTAAACAATGAAACATTGTTTATTTTTCAAGCCAGGCGGAATGAATTAATCCACGAAAGTTTCCTTTATTACCGCTTTGACTTTTTTAATCTCTTTCTCTCCCAATGACACTATTACTTTCACCATCCTGCTTTTATCAATAGTCCTTAACTGGTCTATGGCAATGCGGTTTATGGCTCCATCAAGGATGAATTTTACCCGGGTGGGATAATCACGGGTTCCCGATGTGATTGGTGCAATGATTACCGTATCGAGGTGACGGTTCATCTCATCGGGAGAAATCACCAGGCAAGGGCGGGTCTTGCGTATTTCCCGGCCTACTGTTGGATCAAGATTCACGATAACAATCTGATATTGACTTACTTTCATCATTCAAAATTTTCATCCTGAAAAATGTCTCTGATCAGGAGTTGGTCATCCCCTGAAGCATGCATGGATTCAAAGGCTTTATCCCATCCCTTTCTTGGTTTATCCTTCGGCTTCAGGATGATCCTGCCCTTTTCGAGTATCACTTCCACTTTATCCCTGATGCCGTATTTTTCAAGAATCATTTTATTCAACCTTATCCCTTTTGAATTTCCAATAACAATCACCTGCAGTTCCATATAATTACATTGTAATTACAAAAATACATAATTCAGGAAGAAAATGCAAGTGAGAATATTGCAATTAATCCCAAAAAAATCAAAAAGTGATACAATACCGCTGACTTTAATGTAAATTTCGGGTGAAAACAAGTAATGCATGAAAAACGTTGTTATCAAAACCAGGCTGATTCTGATTCTGATTGCCATGATGTTACCCGTTCTATCCCTATTGGCCCAGGTAAAGGTGTACAAGGGTACGTCATCATATACATCCGATATTGAATTTACGATAGCCGGAGATCTTACGATTGAAGAGTTTATGGCGGTATGGTATGCGGTGAAGTACTGCTATTAAAAAAGATGTGTTAATTGAAACCTTTTCACAACTGCTGCATCTAATATAAAAACTAACAACATGTCACTCTGGAGAGTCATCCTCTGTATCATTTTCCCTCCCCTGGCTGTAATCGACAAAGGCTGCGGTTCATTGTTGCTGGTATTCATTCTGACTTGCTGCGGCTGGATCCCCGGTGTGATTGCCGCGCTCCTGATAGTAACGAGGGACTGATTAACCCAGCATACCATGAAAAAAAACGCACAGGAAGTCATAGCATTGCCCCCGGTAAAACCGGGCAAAGGCAAAACGGTTTTAAGCGCACTGAAACAGAGAAAGACCATTCGCGAAATCGGGGACAAAGAAATCCCCCTTCAGCTTCTTTCGAACCTTCTATGGGCGGCCTGCGGTATGAACCGTAAAAAAGGGCCTTTCGGGATACCCGGGCGCACTGCTGCAAGCGCCAGCAATTCCCAGGAAATAGACGTATATGTTGTAGTAAAGGAAGGAACATTTTTATATGATCCCTTTAAGCACAGGCTCATGCCCGTGGTTGAAGGCGACCTCCGCCTACTTTCAATCAACAAGGCGCAGGAATTCCTACTTGCCGGGGCTCCTTTGCATTTTCTATATGTAGCCGACATCCACAGGCTTTCACATACCAAAGGATACCAGGAACCCGGGCTGCAGGATGCCGAAGTGCAGAAATCCTATTATTTCACCGATACCGGGCTGATCGCAGGAAACGCATCGGTGTATGCAGCATCGGTTGGATTAGTCTCATGGTTCCACAACTGCAACAAAACCCCATTAAAGTCAAAGCTGAAACTCGGACCCGAACAGAAGATCCTGTTCGGTCATACCTTCGGTTATCCCGCAAAGAGAATGAAAAAATAATTCAAACTTCGGTTCGGCATTGTCATTTACTCCCCCTGGGAGGTTTTGAGACAGGAATAATGATCTTCACCGAAGTTCCCGAAGGCATGCCGGCGGGAGTATACAGGTCGGTGATCTCCGAATATATCCTGGTCCCGGTGATCTTTTCGTAGAGATCATAGAACTGGTCCATGATCTTCATCCCTTTGCCGGAAGTTTCATAGCCCGAATTGCGGGCCGCATCCCGGCCAATCCCGTTGTCAGTGATCTCAAGGACAATAGCCTGGCTGTCATGCCTGACCCTGATAGTGATCATGCCCGAGGACTGAATATCCCTTAGCCCGTGCTTTACCGCATTTTCAACATGCGACTGTATGACCATTTTGGGGACTTCAAGCCCAAGGTCAGATTCGGGATCAATGTTTATTGAATAATCAAAGCGATCGCTGAACCTGAACTTTTCAAGAGCCAGGTAAGAACGTGTAAATTCAATTTCCTCGGCCAGGGGCCGTTTAAATGTTTCGGCCGAAGAGAGCAGGGATCGGTATAGTTTCGAAAAATGCATGAGGCTGTTGCGGGCTTCTTCTTTGCGGTCAAGCTCAATGGCCACGATTATCGAGTTGATGGCGTTCATGGTAAAATGGGGATCCATCTGGTTGCGGACGATCTTGAGCTGCAGCTCGGTAATCTTTTTTTCCCTGTCGAAGCGTTTCTGCATCTGGTTTTTTTGTATCCATTGAACCGTAAGTGTAAACCCAAGGATCATCAGGTAGATTAACAGATATAAAGCCCAATGCCAGTAATACAGCCTGTTATAGCCGTATTCAAGGTAATAAACCCATGGTCCCGACATGAATATAATCTCGGGGGATTTCCCGGGCTGATAAAGCATTGACATAGTGTTACGGCTTCGGGTCATCAAATCCAGGTCTATCATCCTGGGATAGCTAAAGTCGCTTCTCATGACATACAGCTGATTCCTTGTATCTTCAACGCTGATAATTTCCTCCTGCCCGTCGCCATCAACATCCTCATTGTAAATCGAGCCATCCGGAAAGTTTCCTTTCAGTTTCCCCTTAAAATCCAGGTTCGCTCCATATCTTAAAATTTCTTTATTCACCAGCTGTAAAAGGAGCTCAAACCCATTGTCTCCATTCAGAAAATAAAATTGCTTGAAATTTATTGACGCACGTTTCCCGATCCCTGTTTTTTTCAGCATTTTCCCATTGAGGCTAAATTTCCAGAGCCAGGTATTTTGCCCCTTTTCACCGGGTTCCGAATGAAGGACCCCTATTTCGTCAACAGGAGAAGATCTGACCAGGAAGGGAGTCGTACTGCCGTGTTTCCCTGGGAATTCTATGGGAGGAAAAACAAAGTTTAGCTTGTTGTCGAGCAACACAAGCCAGGCGCTCTGGTCGTGAAGCCTGCAAATGCTATCATTCACATTAGTGCTGGCATAGCTTCCAACCAGGAAATAAGGGTTTTTGTCATGAAACGGGTAAATTGTCGTAAAATCCATGAATTCAATGCCCGTAGGCGGAGACATCCGAAGAGAATCACGTTTTACATCATAGGCATAAAACCTTCTCGGGAACATGGTATAGCCTGAAACCACCGAAAAGACCAGTTCTTTAAACCCGTCGCCGTTAAGGTCGCAAAGGGGAGTAGTGGCAATTTTCACATGAGATTTCCCGTTGAGTGTATTCAGTTTTGTAATAAAAACCGATATGAAGTCCAAATTATTCAGAATGTAAGGATGAGGGATAATATTAAGGTAAAGAGAATCATGGGAGATCGAGAAAGCGAATATTTCTTTTTTACCGTCCCCGTCATAATCGCCTGTGACTACAAAATCAGTGTTGTTGAAAACAAACTGACCCGGAAAATCCCATTCCTGTATCAGGAGGCTGGGCATAAGTGTAAGTGCGAGCCCGCAGGTTTTTACGGGGTTATTGAATGCAACTATCTTGTCGCTGAAACCGTTGCCATCCATATCATCGTAGGACACGCGAATGTTTACCGTATCCATTTTCTCCTTATCGACAAGCGTAAGCGAGTATTTTGGAAAATTGTAAGGAAGAAGCAGTATGACAACAAAAACTGCCACAAGGGAAAGGAAATACGGATTTGAAGAAACCTTTTTCAGCCGGTTGTAGGCAATCCTGACAATCCCTGATGTCTTCATATGCAGAGGCTGGGATTAAACTTTTTGAGAAAGTAAAGATAAACTTAAAGTATAAGAATGAAAATATTTTTCAGTACTGCTGAAATGGTATTTCCTACAGAAAACATAGGTCTTCCATCAGTAAAATGATCTGACAGCCTTATCAGTGCAAACTCATGTTTATCTTTCATAGTTGAATTGTACAGAACAATAATGCTTATTAACGCGTATTGCCCACATGACTTCGTATTCCGACCTTGCGCATTTTAATTTCGACCGTGACTTCCTTTGCAGGGCATCCAGGGCTACTCTCCGTGCACTTGGCTGGGAGATTTATGAAGAAGGCAAAACAATGATCAGGGCAAAAGTCTCCCCTGAAGAAAACGGTTCATCGGCAATCCTTGAACTGCAGGTGTTCACCGGGCACCTGCTATACACTGTAGGCAGTGAAAAATACAGTTTCGATTTATTTGAATACAAAGACCTTGGAAATGTGTTTCTTGCAAAGCTCAGGGAAACAATAATATCAGATACTCTTCGGTAGATTACTCATAATCAACATCGTCACCATCAGGAAGCCCGGGCTAACATCAAATGCCCGGGCTCCTGGCTTTGATTGAGGTCGGGTTCTTTCTAATTCAGGAAATAATCCAGAGCGATCTTTTTAATGGAAAAGCTGCGTACCTCCACAATAGCTGTTTTATGGAAGAGGGAAATCTCCGGCAGGGGCGGGTGTTTGAGGATAAGCATGAACAAAATGCCCAGTCCTGAGAGTTTCTTTTTCATCAAGCAAAGATAGAGGAAAAAAAGAGTCGGCAGTCGGCAGTCGACAGTCGGAGATTTTTATAACCTGAGGGACAAGAGGTTACAAAATTAACTTGACTTTAGGGTTTTGGTGTTATATATTTGCAGTGTACTAACGCATTAATACACTCATACATGATTACAATAAACGAATTATCGTTCTGTTATTCAAAAAAGAAACCCCTCTTCGAACAGCTGGACCTGGAGCTGAAACCAGGGCATATCAATGGACTGCTGGGCAAAAACGGAGCAGGAAAGACGACTCTTTTAAAGCTCATTTGCGGACTCTGCTTCCCTGTTGAAGGCAGCATCAGGGTTGGAGATTATACCCCGAAAGACCGAAAACCTTTATTCCTCGGTGATATCTTCTTCCTTCCCGAGGAGGTTTACCTGCCGGCTTCGAGCCCGGCAAAATTGGAGAGTATTCAGTCAGTGTTTTACCCCGGATTCGATTCTTCAAAGTTCAGAAAGATTCTGCATCGTTTCGAAGTAGAATTGAAAGATAAGATGGGGAAGCTTTCCTATGGCCAGAAAAAGAAAGTCATGATCGCTTTTGCCCTGGCCTGCAATACCCGTTATCTCCTCCTGGACGAGCCGACCAATGGCCTGGATATCCCTTCAAAGGCCAGTTTCCGCAGCATCCTTGCCGGAAGCTTTGAAGAAGACCGCCTTATTATTATTTCAACTCACCAGGTGCGCGACCTGCAAAGTCTTATCGACAACATTCTTATTCTGGACCAGGGTAAGATCATACTGGACCAAAGCGTTGAACAAATTGCTGAGATGTTCAGTTTCGGGCATTCTTCAGCAGCCCTCTCAACGGCAGATGCTCTGTATTCGGGACAGGGAGAGATGGGCCAGCTGTTCATGACACTCAACAGCAGCGGCATCCCAGGCAACGTTGATCTCGAGACATTGTTCAACGCAGCCATTTCTTTACCCGGCATTTTCAAACCATCCCTAACTCATCCCCATTGATCATGAATTCTCAACTTTCATTGTATCGCTTATGGCGGCTCGTCATCCGCCAGCTTATTGAAAATAAAAAAATGTATCTGGCTACCCTGGGTGTGATGAGCCTTTTCCTGTGCTACCTGGGGATTATCAACCAGAGAGGACATATTATCAGCGGGTTATTCCCCTTTGCACTTGCTCTCTCAGCTGCATTGCTCAGTGCAAACACTTATAAAAAGTGGTCCGATGCCGGTCATGCTTCGACTTTATTGATGACACCGGCTTCGCTCTTTGAAAAGTTCATTACCAATATTCTCATAGGAATCTTCCTTTTCATTCCGGTCTTCACTTTTATCTATTTCCTCGAAGGTTTTGTATTCAGTAACATTTTTAACGGGCCTGTTTCACTGTCTGCAGTTCTACCTGAAAGCAGTAAAGGAGATTTCAGTATCAGCAGCTACCCGGATTCCTTTTTTAACAGTTACCTTAAATTTACACTTATGGCTTTCCTTCTGATCCAACCCTTGTTCCTTTTAACAGCGGCACGTTTTAAAAGAATGCAATTCCAGGCCGGGGCGCTTTTTATTATCCTGGCTTTCACTTTTGCAGTTTTTTGTAACACAATTCTGATACATAATTTAAGCCATAGCCTGGCCTTTAACTATACTTATTTTTTTATTAATGAACCCCTGGGCTATTATGATCTTCCTTTAAAGAATGCACCACAGATGATACGCGTTGATTTGCATCCCTGGATTTACAAGCTGAACCAGACAATATACCTTGGGCTTTCAGTTTTGCTCTATTGTGCGGCCTGGTTCAGCTTTAAAGAACGCGAAATATAGGAGGAGCTATGGAATTCAGCGATAAAAACGCAATTTACCTTCAGATCGTCGAATATGCGATGGACCAGATCCTCACCGGGGGCTGGAAGACTGAGGAGAAGATCCCTTCGGTACGCGAGCTTGCAGCAGTGATACAGGTCAATCCTAATACCGTGATGCGGGCTTACGACCACCTGCAGCAGATGGAGATCATAGTAAACAAACGTGGCATAGGAACCTTTGTGGCATCAGATGCAGAAGAGAGGATACGTTCTTCAAGGCGCGAACATTTCCTCAGCAATGATCTTCCTGGAATGTTCCGCAGGATGGATATGTTGAGCATTGGGATGGACGATCTGGAGAGAGAATACAGGAATTATTTAAAGGCATTGAAACATGAAAAGAAGTAGTATCATAATTGTGATCGTTTGTGTTATACTGGTCTCCTGGCTGGTTATACTGCAGATCATATCAGCCAAAGCCATCAGAGATTACATCTCGGGGAAGCCGTCCATATTCTTTCTTCATAAAGCATATGATATTCATAATCCTATAATTACCAGATTATCCCTTCCTCCCTTCACAGAACTTGAGGTAAGAGGGATCGGGAATATATCGCTTAGGCTGCGAATGGGTGCAGCATATTCACTGAACCACGACATCCTCCTTTCCGACAGGGTGAAAAGCCATATGGAATTCCACAAGCTTGTGATCGAGCTCCCGGGGTTTTCGAAGAAGGACGAGGGATCATACACCATTACCGCCCCGTTGATAAATAGGATCATACTAAACCATGTGGGAACCACGCTGATCGATGGATTCAGAAACAGTGACATCATGGTTTCCACCCATGATGTGTATCCCCTTGCCATTAAAAATTGTATACTGGGCAGCCTGAGTGTAGAAACACAGGACAAAATTTATACTCAGTTTCTTGAGATCGACAGCACAAATTATGTTGAACACCTCAGCATTACCATGAATGGCAGCGGTATGCTAAAACTCGGCACCACCGGGACTCTCAGCAACAAGATCAGCATCTCCGATTCCATCGACCTTCACACCACCGGGCGCTTGCTAAAGAAGCTCGATATAGCGAGGAGGGAGAAGTAAGTCGGCAGTCTGCAGTCGGCAGTCAAAAATTGAATCGCAGCAGCCAAAGTGTTAATTATATGTTAAGAATGAGGGGTTGTTAGAATATTTCCATGATATTGGTGTTTGATTGTAAACGGAGGATAAAAACACTCCGTCAACCATCAATATTAAAAGTAAAATGAAAGCTGCACAGCATAAATCATCCAACGATATCTTCGATAACAGGTTGAGTGTTTCGAACCATCACAGGAGAGTTCCAAAAGCTAAAACAGCAACGGGCTCTTTAACAGGCAAGTATCCCATCATCCTCAATGACGGCCGCACCATAATTTATGTCACCGACAAAAGCCGGGAGGACGAGATCAGGTCGAAATACGCACTGAAAAAATTCTAGCGAATCTCCTCTATCCGGCCTATGATCCTGCTGAGGGCTTCGCTTAGCTTTGCTTCGGGAATGATAGTGTTGAAATCACCCCAGAATGCCTCACTGGCATTGTAGGGCTGATCAGAAAATACCATACCGGGTTTCAGTGTCTCCTCCCTGGGAAATTTTTTAACTCCCACTGTTTCGATATTGCAGGTGGCGAGTTCCAGGAAAGTATAAAAGTTGTCGGAAGCCAGGTGATTCTTTAATCGTGTTTTTACCTGTAATTCGCAGCGCACATGCCCCAGGTAATACCTGCCGTTGAAAGCCTTGTAACTGACTGAATACGTTATCTTTTCGAGTTTCACTTTGAGCCTGCTGCTTTTCTTCAGAACCAGTGCTTCAGCTGCAAGATCGAGGTAATCGGGATTTATTTCGAAATCGGCTCCAAGCAATGCAAACCCCTCTTTTTCAATATATAAAACTCCTTTGTACAAAGGCTTTTTCAGCCCTTCCTTTTGTATAAAAGTGACAGCATAAGCATCTTTATTGTTATATGAAACCAGGTCGGAATATTTGTAGGTGTATTCCACAGGCGGAGACAGGTCAAGAAAACCAGGTATGAATTTTACAATATCGAGCTGAAGGGCTGACTGAACCCCGGCTTTAAGTTTCAGTAACACCGTATCGCGGGGGTTTGAATCCCGGATTTTTCTCGACTTGAGAAGCTTCACCTGGTCGGCATTCCCGCCAGCGGAAAATGGCGGTTTATAGATCTTGAAAACCGCCTCCGAATAGCTGATGTATTTATTATTCTTCCTTACGCCTTCTCGGTAAAAAGCAGTAAGATAAACAGGTTCAGGAGCGTAGTTTGCCTTCAGCCTTTCCAAAGCCTTCGATATAATTACTTCCGGATCTATATACCTGATGATCACTTCCTGTATGGAAATGACCCTGCGGTTAAGGTAAAGATCAACTCTTTGCTCATTGAGCAGACTCACCGGTAAGGCCTGGCTCATATAACCCAGGTGCGAAACAACCAGGGAAGTTCCGATGAGAGCAGCCGGGATCCTGATCGTAAAAAACCCATCGTTGTTGGTAACAGTCCCGATGTTTTCCTCAACGATCCCTACAGTGGCATAAGGTATTGCGGCCTTGTTCTCCCTATCGTAAATATGTCCCCTGATGATCACATTTTTAAGGGTATCCCTTGCCGGAACTTCCGCCTGCGTCGGATTAACCGGGACCTCCTTCTCCGCCTTACAGATCAGGATATGCTTCCCCAGCACTTTGTATTCAAGCGAGGGATCTGAAAACAGCTTATCGAGAACTGTATGCAGGGGCTGGTTATCGGCAAGCAGCTTAACTCTTTTATCGCTTTCGATGGTTCCGCTTTCATAAATAAAAAGGCAGTCAGCCTTCTGCGAGATAAGGTTCAATGCCTCGTAAACTGTGGTATATTGTTTAGGTAGGCTGATGATCTTATCGAGCATTGACACCTGCCCGAACGCTGCGTTAACTATGCACAGTAAGAAGAATACACTTAAATAACCGCCAGGCCTGAGGCAGCGCCAAAAGCGGTGTCTGCAAGACTCAATTCTGTTTTGCGCCTTCCTTAATCCCGGATAATACAACAGACCCATTAATGGTTTGGCTTTTCAGGTTCAGGGCCGCACAAATGAGTTCGGTCATTGTTCCGGCAGTTTCGTTCTGGAAAGTAACGGTGAGCTTACGTTTCCCGATCTCATTATTTGCTAACACAAAGTTAGTGTTGAAATTCCGATTCAGCACGGTAATAATGTCCTTAAGGTTTTCATCCTTGAAATGCATGCGCTGAGTATACCAGTTTGTGGATTCACCGGCCGCATACTTCGACCTGACCAGGCTGTTATCCAGGTTTGAAATCTTTTCGCCTGCCGCAACCATTTCACTGTGCGAAGGATCTTTTTTTAAAGTGACTTTGACTTTACCCCTGTTAACCAGGAGTTCAAAATCATGGCTGTTTTTTGTTTTCACATTAAACGCAGTTCCGAGGACCTGAATCAGGGCTTCCTCAGTTTCAATGATAAATGGTTTGACGGGATCGGGAGCAATATCGAAAAAAGCTTCCCCTTTGAGTTCAACATTGCGTGATGCAGATTTAAATTCCCTGGGATAAGAGAACAATGAATTCTGTGCAAGATAGATCACCGAGCCATCGGCCAGGGTTTTAATAAGGGTGAATGATTCATTTACAGTATTAAGCTTAAGCATTGCAACTTCCGGTTTGCGGTTCATATTCAGATATATCGCAAAACCGATACCCAGCAGGATTACTGCCACGGCAGCCATCCGCAGACCATAATAAAACAATTTAGGTTTTGATCTTTCTCCATGTTCGGGCACCAGGTCCTCAGCCTTAAGCCGGGCGTAAAGCTTATCCCAGGCCTCCCGGCTGTGAACTTGTCCGTTATCCTTAATATCTTTCATAAATTTATCTCTCTTTTAATTTTCGCTACTTCGCTACCTCGCTATTTGTTTTCGCTACCTATTTTCGCTACCTCGCTACCTCGCTTCTCGCTACCTGTTTTCGCTATTTCCTCCCGTATAATCCCTCAGTGACTCCCTGAACATCTGCAGAGCCTTACTCATATCCACTTCAACTGTTTTCTCCGATATTGAAAGGATATCGGCAATTTCCCTGTATTTCTTCCCTTCGAACCTGTTCATCCTGAACACCCGTGAGCAGCGTTCTGGCATTTGCTGCAGGGTTGTTTCAATGGCTTTTTCCAGTTCTTTCAGGTCAACATCCGTTTGTAAATTCGCCGGCATCATATCACTGAATTCCCTGAAAACCTTTCCGGCGTAGTTTTTACGGACTGCAAGATGCTCGGTATAATGAAGAGCATTGTTACGGATTGACTGATGCAGGTATGCATTCAGGGAAAATTTCAAAGTGAAACTTTCCCTGTTTTTCCAGAAACTGTAGAAAAACTCCTGCACCAGGTCTTCCGCAGTATCCATATCATTCAGAATTTTATTTGCATGCCGGCATAAAGGCTCGTGGTATTTCATGAAAAGACGTTCAAATTCCCTGATGTCGCCTGCCCGTATTTTCGTTTGTATGTACAAATCATTAAGGTTCATAGGGATCTGTATAGTTTTCACGCCGGCACCAGGTTTATTTCTTCATGCTCTTCGAAAGCTTTTTGATGGCGTTTTCGATGGAATTATCAGGTTCAATGATATTGTTTTCACCCCAGAAATCCACATCTGTAAAAGCCTCAAGCTTTTCGGTAAAGATCATGTTCGACCTGAACACTTCCTGGTTCCCAAATTTAACGATATTATCGGCCCGCCTGTCAGTAATGGCTAGCTCCGACATCAGAGTATAGTTGTTTTTGAACAGGCGTTTCTTCCAGTCGCAGCGGAATTTCAGATCGACCCGTACATAGTCAAGGTAGAACTTGCCGTTTTGTTCCTTATAGGTTACCAGGTAACCGGTAGCGGTGGGCATAAAGATCATACCCGAAGGTTTTTTCTGGACAAAAACATTAGCCGCCTTTTCTTCATCACTGAGGTCAAGGCTGAATTCAGCCCGGCTTATTGCATAATTATCCTGTTCTATATAAAGCTTCCCGATATACAGAGGCTCTTCCTTTACAACATCAGGCGAAAAGCTGATCACCCAGTTCAGCTTATTGTCAATACTGACGATGGTTGCGAATTCGAATTTATAATTATCAAGGTTGTCCAGGGCTATGCTGAGGTTGGTGTTTTTAACAATATCAAGAAGCATCGATATCTGCGGACCACCCTGTAACTGGACCATCAGAGTATCGGCTTTTTTAACGTTGGTAGCCTTACGGCCCTTGAAAATTTTCACCTTGTCATTCTGAAGTCCGGAGTAAGGAGCTTTATAAATATCTACAACAGCCTCTGAAACTGAAAGATACGTACGGCGCTGCCTGATTGACTCACGGTAAAAGCCGGTCATCATATTAGGCGCCTGGTTGTAATTCTTCTTAAAGTTTTGGATAGCCATCGCCACGATCTCTTTTGCATCCTTTGGCACCACGGATATCTCCTGCAACCGGATAGGCTGGGTTTCCAGTTTGTAAGTAATGTCCATCCCCACCCCATCGTTGATTTTAAACTTTGTTGTTGCATACCCCAGGTGGGAAACTTCAAAGAATTCGGCATTAAGCGAGGTGTTTACTTTTAAAGTGAAATCCCCGTCGGAGTTTGACACCGTTCCTATACCCGTACCGGGAACGGTAATTGCTGCATAACTGATCTTGTCACCGGATTTGGCATCCTTTAATGTTCCGCTTACTGTAACAAATGTGCTCTGTGCCATTGTTGCAAATGATAAGGCAAACAGCAAAAAGATAATGCCAGGGGAGAGCAGGTTTTTATTGATTGTTTTCATGGTTGATGGATTTGCAGGTTCAGTTCTTTTCTTGCTTATATGTTTAAGATACTTCAGAAGGGAAATACCCTATGTTTTATCATTTTTTTTTGACTGTGGATGAGAATCCTCAGGGAAATATGGTTGAGGCGCTTATCCTCTGCAAAATTTCCATTAATTTGCAGGCAAATCTCCCTGCCATGAAAAAGATCTTTTTTACAATCTCAGTTTTTATCATTACAACTGCGGCTTTCGCACAGCAGCCAAAAACCCCGGGGGTCATGAAAGAAGGGAAACCCGGTTATTTCCAGAATACCATCATGAAAGACATACGGGCGGTTGACGAAGGAACCGAGCCCGCCAAAAAGGAGAAACGCTTCCAAGCCGACCTCAGCGGAATGAGTTTCCCCAACAAAGTCAGCCTGTACCAGCAAGAATGGCATAACCCACCGGTATCCCAGGGAAACACGAACACTTGCTGGTGCTTTGCAACAACCTCCTTTTTCGAATCGGAAGTCCACAGGCTTACTGGTCAGGAAGTCAGGCTTTCGGAGATGTACACCGTTTACTGGGAATATATTGAAAGGGCCAAACGCTTTGTAGCCGAACGCGGTAATTCAGCCTTTGGAGAAGGTTCGGAAGCCAATGCCGTGGTCCGTGATTTCAAGAAATACGGCATTGTCCCGAGGGAAGCATATACCGGCATGGAGCCGGGACGCAAATTCTACACGCATGCGAAAATGTACGCCGAGCTTAAGAACTATATGCAGAATGTAAAAAATACGAACGCCTGGGATGAGGCAGCGGTGATATCCACAGTCAAAAGCATTCTGAATCATTACATGGGTGCACCACCCGAATCTTTTGAATATAAAGGAACAAAATTTACGCCAAAAGAGTTTCTTTCGACTGTTCTGAAGCTTCAGATGGATGATTATGTGGATGTGCTTTCTTACCTGCAGCAGCCCTTCTGGCAAAAAGTGGAATATGAAGTTGAGGATAACTGGTGGCATAGCAAAGATTATTACAACGTACCCCTTGAGGATTACATGAACGCCCTTAAAAATGCCATTAAGAACCACTACACCGTGGTGGTCGGAGGCGATGTTTCAGAAGCAGGATTCAGCCGGGAGTCTCAGGTAGCCCTTATTCCTTCATTTGATATTCCGGTGGCCGATATCGATGATAACGCAAGGCAGTTCAGGTTCTCGAACGGCACCACCACCGATGACCACGGTATGCATCTCATAGGCTGGTACGAAAAAGACGGCACTGACTGGTATCTCATCAAGGATTCGGGTTCAGGGTCAAGGAATAACGACGAGGCATCGCCTGAATTCGGGTATTACTTTTTCCGCGGAGATTACATCAGGCTGAAGATGATGTCTTTTTTAGTGCATAAGGATGGGGTGAAGGATCTCTTGGGGAAATTCGGGAAGTAGGAAGTCAGTCGGCAGTCAGCAGTCTGCAGTTAGCAGTCGGATATATCAATGGGTATCTTATGGGCATAATGATAAGGACAATGGCAGTAACGGACATCCCTGCTTCCATTGAATTGTGGAAAAACACGAAAGGCCTGGCAATAAGGGGTTCTGACAATATCCGGGACTTATCGGAGCATGTTAAAATGAACTGCAAACACAATTTCATAGCAGTATCAGATGATCAATTGGTCGGGACTGTCCTGGGTGGCTTCGACGGAAGGAGGGGATACATCTATCATCTGGCAGTTCATGAAGACTACCGGAAACAAAAAATAGGGAAGGAATTGATGGAGAGATGTTTTCAATCCTTTAAAGAGATCCATGTGACAAAGTGCCATATGATGGTACTCAGGGATAATACCGAGGCACAGGAATTCTATGCAAAGATTGGCTGTGAATTACGAAATGAAATCCTTGTTTTTTCCAGGACCTTATAAGGTATCTCCCCTTTTATTCGGGCCATCCCGTTTTGATGGTACCGTTGATAATCCCGGCCCTGATCTGTGAGACTGCATTTTTCACGCTATCGGGGATACTGGCATCGAAATCGTGGAAAGGGGCCAGGCCCACCCCCTTATTGCTAAGGTTCGCGTGCAGGGTGCTGCCCCCTGCAAATTTCCCGTAGAAGAAATCATCGAGGATCCCGTAAGTAACTACGGTAAGTTCTTTCATGCAGGATGTAAGCAATGAAGTACCAACAGCCGGAACAGAATAATACTGGTCAACATCCACTCCAATGGCCCATTTCCCTGCTTCTTTCATTTTATACAGGGTGCCGGTCCCGGTTTTTCCGGCAAAGGCAAACACCGTATTCACATTCTTTTTCAGGAGGCTGTCGGCCAGCCTGGCGCCTTCGAGTGTATCGATGAATGACGTTGCATAGTACCCCAGGGTTTGCACATTTTTATGATAAAGCGAGTCGAAATACTCCACGCCCTTTGCATAGCTCACACTGAACTGCATGATCGAGGGGATGGGTGGTCCACCTACAAAACCAACAGCAGGGTTAACAGGATTATGCGCCCATTCCCACCAGGCAGCGACAAATCCGCAGGGAAAAGAAGCCTGGTCCACATCGAAAAGCACGCTCAGCAGGTTCGAAGGAGGCGCTGAAGCAGAATAATCGAGTATAACAAAGCGGATACCGGGATTTGCGGTTGCGGCATTCAGCGCAGCCTCCGCGGCATCATAGCCGGCCGCAATGATGATGTTGCAGCCGTTTGCGACAAAATAATCCATGTTCTTTTTGTAATCATCCGTAGCAAGGCTTGGAAGTCCCTGTAAATTCATATGAAAGTCTTTTGCCGCATTATAGCAGCCCGTCCATATCGCCTGGTTGAAACCCGCGTCGGAGAATCCGCTCGGGCCTCCGACAAGGCCGACCTTCAGGAACATCACCGGGGAATTGTCCGTGCTTTTTTTGCAGGAATTCAGCATTGATCCGGCAAACAAGACCAGGAATAAAACAAGAATAAGTTTTTTTTTCATAGCGGGTAAATTACTGCTTCCAGAGATAAAAGTAAGGGAAATAATCCCAGGTTTTCATGTTTGCTGAATACATAAGTTGATTTTGCCTCAGCCGGTTTCAGATAACCGATGAGAAATGTGATTTTTGGAAATAAAAAAAAGTAATTTTGTAGTATACATGAAACTCAATGGGAAAGGTGACTTTGTTGCCGATACTTATTGAATTCAAAACAGTCTCTATATTGTCATTCAGATTTTATGAAAAAACAAATATTCACACTGTCAATAATCCTTTCTGTGATCGTTGTTTGGGCACAGGAACCGGGTGGGATTCATCCTTCATTAGCCGGGAAAGGGATTGTAATCACTCCGCTTTCCACAGCCGATAATGAAGCCAATTCCATGGCCATTCAAAAAGACGGTAAAATAGTTGTGGCAGGGTATTCAAACACTGACTTTGCTATAGTCAGATACAATGATGACGGCACTCTTGATCCCGGGTTTGGTAAGAAAGGGATAGTAAAAACCTCTCTTCATTGCGGCGATGAGCATACTTCTGCAGTCGCCATACAGCCCGACGGGAAAATTGTGGTTGCCGGGAGTACAAATAATGGAACAGCCAATGATTTTGCAGTAATCAGGTACAATGAAAACGGTGTATTGGATCCTTCGTTTGGAAATGGAGGTATTGAGATAACGTCTATTCATGATGGTAACGATAATGCTTCAGCATTGGCAATTCAACCCGACGGGAAGATTGTTGTCGCAGGAAGTTCGAATAACGGCTCAAATTATGATTTTGCATTGATCCGATATAATCCTAACGGCAGTTTGGATATTGACTTTGGAATGAAGGGGATTGTGTTGATCGACTTCAGGCATGGTGACGATCAGGTATCGGCGGTAGCCATCCAGGCGGATGGGAAAATTGTTGTTGCAGGTTATTCAAATACTGATCTTGCACTTGCCCGGTTCAAACCTGACGGCAGTCTTGATGCTGCTTTTGGGAAAGGCGGTAAAGTGTTGACATCCATCCGGAGCGGCGAAGATGAGGCATCGGCAATCAGTATACAGCCTGACGGGAAAATTGTGGTTGCCGGAAGTTCGAATAATGGTTTGAATTTTGATTTTGCAGTTGTAAGATACAATGCCAATGGCAGCCTGGATCCAACTTTTGGGAAAGCGGGAATAGCAATAACCTTTATCAGGAATGGAGATGATCAGGCCACTTCGGTAGCTATGCAGACCGATGGGAAAATTATTGCAGGGGGAAGCTCAAACAATGGCTCTAACTTTGATATTGCGTTAATCCGGTATTTACCAAACGGCAAACTGGATCCTGACTTTGGGACTAACGGTATAGTATTAACGGATATCAGCAATGGTGATGATCACGCGAATGCAATCGGCATCCAGGCCGACGGGAAAATTGTTGCTGCGGGTAATACAAATAATGGGTCCAGTAATGATTTTGCAATAATCAGATATAAGGAAAACGGTATTGCCGATCCTGATTTCGGAATAGGCAGGAAATAATAAATTTATCTCCTGACAGGTCAGTGGCGATCTTACGCATAACATTAATTTTATGTACAAAATTCAACCTAAACCTGATATTAATATCCCCGAAATAGTCAATAAATTCTCGACTCCCTTAATTATTTATTCTGTTAATGAACTGAATAAAAAAATAATTGAACTTAAGTCAGCCCTGCCGGCCGGGTCACGGTTGTTATATTCGGTAAAAGCCAATCCCGCGCCATTTGTTATAAACCTGCTTAACCATGCAGGTTTGGGTTTTGAGGTTGCTTCGGCCGGAGAATTGCATCAGCTTATTAAATTAAAAGTCCACCCTGAAAACATTGTGCTGGGAGGCCCGATAAAAAGCAGGGAAGCAATAGCATCAGGCTTGAAGAATATTATACTTTCATATAATGTTGAATCTGAACAGGATCTGCAAAATATCATACGCGCAACAAACCAGCCTCTCAATATTTCACTCAGGATTAATCCTGATTTCTCCAACCGTTCATCTGAAATAAAGATGGGAGGCATTTCTTCCCAATTTGGCATCGATGAAAACAACCTGGTTCCCCTGGTAAGAAAATACAGGAATGATGTAAATATTAATGGACTGTTTATGTTCGCCGGATCACAGTTCTTTGATGCTCAGAAAATTATTCAAAATACTTCCTTCCTTATTGAATTTGCAGAGAAACATAAAGACGAATTCAACCAGCTGGATTTCCTGGATTTTGGAGGAGGGTTTGGAATTGTTGAATCAGCAAAACAGCCAGGATTAAACATGAGCCTCTTAAAATCAGGTTTGGATGATTTATTTGAAAGCAAAAAGCAATTCCTCGATACGGTTAAATACAAATTTTTTGAAAGTGGCAGATATTTAACTGCAAGCTCGGCTATCCTGGTCAGCAGGGTACTGGATATCAAATACTCCAAAGGCAAAAAATACATCCTCCTGGATACAGGCATCAATCATCTTGGAATAAGACAGCTGGATCTCAGGACACGTGAATCATTTATAAGTACTGTAAAAGAATACTATGGGCATTCGCCGGCAATTCTTACAGGTGCCACTTGCACTCCGATAGATGTTATTCAAAGTGAAAATGATTTTCCCGACGTGGCTATAGACGATTTAGTTGTAATACATAATGTTGGGGCATATACTGCTACGCTTTCGCCTTATAATTTTTGCGGATTTACATACCCTGCTGAGGTTTCAGTAGATGCCAAAGGTGATATTTCACTGATCAGGGAAAGAGGTGAGATTGAAAACTCCTGTGGCCCGGGATATAAATAATTAAAGGAATGAATTCCCGGATAATCCCGGGTCCCTATTTCTTAAGCAGGATTTTGGCGATTATTGGAGAAATAAAAATTAATAATATATAATTTAGAAAAAGATTGTTTTTGAGGAAGTAATGCTTATTTTTGAATCTAATAAGTGAAAAAGACGGCTTAAACAGCTTTTAACGGACTATTCGATCCCTGAAGGTATGCTGACCAAGATTTTAAACTGGCGAACACTTACCGACCTGATCATCTACCTGGTGATCCCATTACTGATCTGGAATACGTGCCGTGCTTTTCTGGGTGACTATTTCGCAATGCTTCTTTCAACAGTGCCGGGTGTTATCTATACCATCCTTACTTTTATTAAGGAGAAACAATACAGCGTGACGGGGCTGTTTATCCTGGCCACGATGATCATTGGAAGTACCATGGATATATACTCAAGGACTGCACACCAGATGCTCTGGAACTATGTTTACCTGAATATCGGGTTGGTCACATTCTGGTGCATGACCATGCTTGCACGCAAACCCATGGCAATGTATTTTTTTATTGATTATGCATTTCTTCACGGGGTTCCTAAAACCCGTACCAGGGTGCTGTACCGTCAAATGCCATATTTCAGGTATTTTATGCTGCTGACCGGATTCCTGGCTTTCCGTGACCTTTCGGATACCTTTTTAAGGATATTCCTGATCCATCATTATGATGTTCAGGGTTTCAATACAATCAAGGTTATAACCCAGATTTGGAACACCCTTACAACGATCATGTTTATATACGGAATCATTTTGATTATTAAGAAAATTCAACTTCATAAAAAACCGTCATTGGAAGTAATGACAGAATCTTAAGTTAAATTTTACAAATCAAAATTTCAGTTATGAAAAATCAAAGAGAACGGTTCATCCCGACCCCGCCGAAAGGTCCCGCCACCGGCAGCATGCCTGGGCCATTAAAGAAAACTGCAACAAAAAAAGGCGCCACGGAGCTTCCCGAGAAACCAGGAATGCCGAATGTAGGCTTTAGAGGAATGGAAATGGTTGGTAAAATGAAGGAACAATTATGGGATCACCATAAAAAGTTTCATCTCGACGCCAATGGTGAATTCAAACCCCACCTCGTTGAAAAGGGCTTAAAGCTCATGAAGAAATTCAAGGGGTAAAATTGTTTTTTTCATATGGTTCAGGCGGGCTGTGAATACAACCCGCCTTTGTGCGTATTTTGTTAATCAGCAACAATATTCGTTATGGATAAAGCAGAAAAACCAGACACTTCAGGGTCAGCAGGCAGCCCTGAGGAAATGAGCCGTATGTTGAAGATCACCCGTCCGCGTTACTGGATATCCCTCTCCGCATTGGGGCTGTTGACCCTTGTGGCTGTAATCTGGGGGATATTCGGAAGCATTCCGCAGAAGATCGACGGGCTTGGTGAGATCGTCAGCGGGAAAGGTCTTCACGGTATCATCTCGCTCTACAGCGGGGGTGTTGAAGAAGTCAGATTTGATCTGGGTGAAAAAGTCAGGGAAGGAGATATTTTGCTTCACCTGCTACAGCCTGAGCTCAGGCATCAGCTGGTTGAACTTAACGCGGAGCTGGATGTGTTGAAGTTACAGGATTCCTTGCTGTTAACAAGGGACACGAAAGATTATCCCAATAAAATGAGGTTTTACAATCTTGAAGAAGAACGCCTGAAGGCTGAGCTTAAACACATACAGGACCAGATCTCATTTTTTGAATTGAAGATGCAGCAGCAACAGGATCTCTGGGATAAAGGCCTTGCAACCAGGGAAAATTACGTTGAAGCTAAAAATCAGCTGTCCGACGCCCATAACAAGCATACGCAGACCGAGCAGGCCGTCAAAACCAACGAGCTTGACCAGCAATCCTGGGATTATGACCGCCAATACAAGCAGGAAGATTATCAGGGCCAGATCCTGATCCTGAAGAAAAAGATTACCGACCTTCAGGATGATTATGACCGGCAGACTATAATGCGCAGTCCTGTCAATGGAATGATCGTCGACAAGTCGGTGACAGATGGTGACTTTGTCAATGCAGGTACACGTATGATGGTTGTTGAAGATATAGGAAACGAGAAAAATCATCTTCTCGACCTGTTCATACCTTTTAATTCAAACGCCGTGGTGGAACCGGGAATGAAAGTTATGATAGAGCCATTTACCGTAAATCATAACCTGTATGGCTGGCTGATGGGAAAGGTGGTGGAAGTTAATCATTTTGTTTCCAATACGAACTCCATTATAGATGAATTAAACAACCCTGACCTGGTTGCTCTTATAGAGCAACAGGGTCCGACTTACAGGGTGAAGATCGCTCTTATCCCTGATTCATCAACCATAAGCGGGTTTCAATGGTCGAATAAAAAGGGCCCCCCTTATAACATCAATACCGGCACCCTTTGCAGAGCTTCCGTCGTGGTTAAGCAAAAACCTCCCATTGACTATATCATACCCATTTTGAAATCATATTTCGAGTAGTCCTCATCACCAATCAATCGAGACCTTATCATGAGCAGCGAGCGTGTGAAAAAAAAGGTTCCGGTCAATCTTCAGATCGGGGAAAATGAATCCGGTGCAGTTGCACTCACCATGGTTTTTTCGTACTACCATTGCTATCCCGCCAGGGATACGCTGAACCAGGAATGCGGTGTTTCGGATAATTCAAAGATCCCTGCTGAACGCCTGATGAAGGTTGCGCTTGCCCACGCCTTTAAATCGGAAGTGCGCATTTGTAATGTGACCCAGCTGAAAGCTCTGTCAATGCCTGTAATCATTGGGATCCAGGGAGGTTATTACAGCGTCATGACCGGGTATGGCAAGGAATATTACTTGTTGAATGATACCCATGAAGGGCAAAAAAAACTTAATGCACAGGACCTGGAGAACGTATTTGACGGAACGGTGGTGATCATCGCCCCGGGGCCTGATTTCAAACCTGATAAAAACCGGAATATTTTTTTTGAAAGGGTATGGACCCGGATAAAGCCGAACCGGCTTGACCTGGCATTTGTACTGATCTGCGGTACCATACTTATACTTCCTGCAATCATCATGGCAGGATTGAACAAGCTGTTTTTCGACGATATCATCGACCTGAAACAGCCCGGCTACTTTAAACCCATGCTTGTTTTGATCGCGGGGCTTTTCTTTTTCAATGGCATACTTACCTATCTGCAGCAGAAGATTCTCGTCAAACTTGAACTGAAGCTTGCCATCGTTGAATCATCGAAACTTCTGATGCATATACTGAAGTTGCCGATCCGTTTTTTCATGGCCCGGCAGCCAGGCGAAATTTTCAAGCGCGTTCAGCTTAACGACGACCTGGCGGCATTGCTTTCAACCGAACTCACCGCTACCATTTCAAACATGCTTACGGTTGTATTTTATGCAATCGTCATGATACAGTATAATCTGCTGCTTACAGTAATCGGTGTTAGTGTGATCCTTGTAAACCTCCTTGTTCTCCGCATTATTTCCGAAAAGCGTTCCACCCTGAACCAGTTGCTGTTTGAACGCAACCAGAGTACATTCAGCACTGCCGGCGTGGGGCTTGAACAGATTGAAACAATCAAAGCCACTGGCTCTGAGAACGACTTTTACGGCTTGTGGTCTGGAAGCCTTACCAATGCGGTGGTGTTTGACCAGAGACTGAATGTAACCTCCAACCTGCTTGACGCCCTGCCTGATTTCCTTTCAAACCTGAACAATATAATCCTGCTTACCCTGGGAGGCCTTCTTGTTATTTACGGGGAGATGACCGTTGGTATTTTCATCGCATTCCAGAGCCTGATGACTAACTTTACCGGGCCTGTTAAATCAGTGGTTTCCATGGGAAGCGACCTGCAGGTCGCAAAGAGTAACCTGAACACTATCCAGGATGCTTTATCAACCAATGAAGATATCTACTTCAAGAACGAGCACAACGACGATCCTGCAAACCTCACTCCAGCTGTCTCCAAGCTGAACGGGTTCCTGGATTTTAAAAATGTCACTTTCGGATATGACAGGTTCCGCGAGCCCCTGATTGAAAATTTTTCACTGCATGTGGAACCCGGGAGGCGGATTGCCCTTGTCGGAGGCTCAGGTTCAGGAAAATCCACCCTTGCAAAACTGGTTGCCGGCCTTTACCATCCCTGGGCAGGGGAAGTACTTTTTGACGGACGCGAGCGGACTGCTATTGCCCAGGATGTTATAAGAAATTCGGTTTCTCTGGTAGACCAGGAAATTTTCCTGTTCAAAGGGACCGTCAATGACAATATTACGATGTGGAATAACACCCTGGAAACACCCGATATCATCCAGGCCACCAAGGATGCATGCATACATGATATCATCTCTTCAAGACCCGGGGGGTATAATGGAATCCTCATCAATGCAGGCAGCAATATGAGCGGGGGACAGAGACAGCGGATTGAAATTGCCCGTGCACTGGTTGTAAATCCGAGCATTCTCGTGATGGATGAAGCAACCAGCGCACTGGACGCCAATACCGAAAAGATCATCGACAACAACATTCGCCGGAGGGGATGCACAACCCTGATCATTGCCCACAGGCTAAGCACCATACGCGATTGCGATGAAATCATCGTCCTTGACAAGGGGAAAGTTGCCCAAAGGGGTACTCATGATGAAATGATCAAAGATCAGCAGGGGCTTTATTATAAACTGGTAAATCTCAACTGATATGGAGCCACAGGTTATTTCTGGATTTTATACCCGCGCCGAGCAGTTGCCCAGCAATAAAGTTCGTTCATTGCATAGCGACAAACCGCTTGCGTTTTATCTTGAGACCGGGGAGGCTGACGTTTTCTATATGGAAAACCTTCCCACCGGCCCGGGACGCCGCTTGTTCCTCTTCCGCATAACGGCCCCCTTCCTGTTGCCAGCTTTCTTACCGAACGACTCCATTACCTTGGAGCTCAATGCATTAAACAACTGCATCCTGGGAATACTTGATCCCGGTTCACTGAACAGGCTGTTATCTGAAAACCCTGACTATTCCAGGTTTTTAATTGACAAGTGGTTCTTCGGAATCTCAGAGACGCTGGATAATTTTGGCATCCTGCCCCGGATGAACGGGGAAATATCCATGCCGTCTTTTTCGTCAGAGTCTCTTAAAACTTACAGCGGGTCAAATGAACAATTGCTGTCTTCCTGGTTCAGCTTCAATAATGAGCGCATCGTCCCTTTGCTGAAGAAACTCTGTACAGAGGAACAGAACATTGCACTTGAACATGTAAAAGACACCTATGCCTTCAGGAAGAACTCGGTTTATAATGCTTTGAGCAGGTTCAAGTCTATTATTTCAGGGAAAACCACGGATGACCTGTTTGGTGACGAGAGGCAAGCATCCCGGAATATCGACGCTGCCGTTAATCCCAGGATGCTCCTGCTCCAGACCTGCAAGCTGATCGGTAAAGAAGAAAGGATAGAATTCGTAGACCCGGGAAACCGGATCAGCGGGAAACACGATTTCCTTTGGAATTTGCTCAGGGCTTCAAACATCCGTTCAAGGATGGTTACTCTTGACCCTCACTGGTGGACGAGTAATGCAGGTTCCATGCTTGGTTTTCTGAAGGATGGCCAGACACCTGTCGCCCTTCTTTCCAAAGGAACCACAGGCTACTGGATGGTCGACCTGAAGAACCGTAAAAAGGAAGTGGTTCACGAGTCAGTCAACCGCCTGCTTGATTCAAAAGCCTACAGTTTTTTTACACCTTTCCCGAAAGGAAAACTCAACGGGAAAGACCTGTTCCGCTTTGCTCTTCAGTTCACATACCGGGATATCATCAGCTTTATGGTGATCGGCATTATAGGCGCATTGCTTGCCCTGCTAATTCCGATTGTGGGAGGTTATATTTTCAATACTGTCATTCCCGGCGGGAATACGCATGAATTATGGCAGATCGGCGGCATCATGGTGATCTGCGTGATTACCATAGGGTTGCTGAATTTTGCCAAATCGATTGCGGTTCTGAGGATGGCAGGAAAAGCAGGGTATAAGCTACAGTCGGCACTTTGGGACAGGATACTTTCGCTTAAGGTGGATTTCTTCAGGAATTACAGCCCCGGCAACCTGGCCGAACGAAGCATGGGCATTGAGCGCATTCGCGATACGCTGTCGACCACCGTCCTTGGCGCAATGATATCAGGCATCTTCTCGGTCTTTTATCTTGCCCTTTTGTTTTTCTACGACCTTAAACTGGCTCTTCTCGCTCTTGTTTTAGGTCTTGTTGTTGCCGGTTTTACACTAACCATAAGCCTTCTGGCATACAAGCATGTTGTATTCATGCGCCGCATGGATGCCATGATCTCGGGCTTCCTACTGATGGCTATCCGCGGAATTAACAAGATCAGGGTTACCGGCAGCAAAGAAAAAGTATTCTCTCTCTGGGCCGAACGCTATTCACAGCAAAAGGATCATTACCGCCAGAAAAGAGTATTGCTGATGGTTGCTGAAATTTTTACCGTTACCTTTCCTGTGCTCGCCTCCATGCTGATCTTCATCAGGGTATACAGCATCTTCCGATCGGGACTTCCCGGTTTCGGCATCGGCGATTTTGTGGCGTTTAATAGTGCATATCTCAGCTTCCAGGGAGCGTTGATACAGACTTTTATGGTCACCGTTCCCCTGCTGAATATTAAACCCACTTACCAGCTGTTTCAGCCGATACTTGAAGCCGACACTGAAGACATGAACGAAAAGCTTGATCCGGGAGAGCTCAGCGGCAGCATTGAGATCACGCAATTGAGTTTTAAATACCCCGATTCTCCCGATTGGAGCCTTAAAGATATCAACCTGGTCATTCATCCCGGTCAGTTTGTGGCATTTACAGGCAGTTCAGGTTCGGGGAAATCCACATTGATCAGGCTGCTTCTTGGGTTTGAGAATTATCATGTAGGCAGCATCCTTTTTGACAAAAAGGAACTTGACGGACTTGACATCCGGGGGGTTCGGGATCAGCTAGGGGTTGTATTGCAGAATTCGAGGATCATGCAGGGAACAGTTCTTTACAATATCACGGGTTCTTCGTTGTACACCGAAGATGATGCCTGGAAAGCTGCTGAACTTGCGGGATGTGCAGATGAGATCAACAACCTGCCCAATAAAATGTACACCATCCTGCCGCCGGGAGGCGACACCTTGTCGGGCGGGCAACAGCAGAGAATTATCATTGCAAGGGCATTGATACGCAACCCCAGGATCCTGATCTTTGATGAAGCAACCAGCGCCCTTGACAATGAAACCCAGCAGATCGTCAGTTTCAGCGTTGAGAAAATGAAAGCTACCCGCATCGTGATCGCACACCGGCTCAGTACCATCATCAATGCCGACCGGATTTTCGTCCTCGATAAAGGCCTGCTCATCGAAGAAGGCACTTACCAGGAGCTCATTGATAAAAATGGATTCTTTGCCGAACTGACCAAACGACAGCTGGCATAATCCTGTTAACCTTACAATCGTTTTTGGAGAACATACAACAAACAAGGCGAACAAAGCGATGAAAAAGACCATACTGATTTTATTCCTTCTTGCAGCGGGGATCAATTTTGTAAACAGCCAGCAGCTATTTAACTATGATTCCCTTTCGATTTTCCGTGTTTTGCAATTTGGTCTTGAAACAAATTTCGACATCCGCTTACAAAAACAGATCCTTGGTGAGAGCCAGGGCCAGCTAATTAGCACTAAAGGTGCATTTAATCCACAGCTAACATTAAATACCTATGGCTTTTTAGGGACTGATCCTACCGTCACATTCATGAATTCCTACTATCTGTCGGGACAGCTCCTGGTACCGACCCGCCTGGGGATAAAATTCTATACTGGCTTCAAGCTATCCACCGAAACCGAGATCATCTCGGGCGTCCCGGGTGTTTTTCCAAGCACCAACATGCCGATCAATGCATCAGGGATGTGGGCCGGTGTCACCATGCCTCTGCTTCGTGATCTCGGAAAACATAATACCAATAATGTAGCTTTCCAGTCGACCCAGATGATGAACAAAGCCCAGAATATTTCATTTTCGGATGAGATCTGCCGTTTCATTAAAAATACACTGACTTATTATTACAATGTCTATCAGCGGGCCAGGGTGCTCAGAATACTCAAGGAAGCCAACAAGGATGCAAAAGATTACGTATCGGATATTAAGGCGATGATTACAGATGAACAGATACCCAAGGCTGAAATCTACAGGGCACAGGCATATGAATACAACATCAACCAGCAATATTCAGAAGCAAGGAACCAGGTTACAAACTCATTGTATGACCTCATCACTTCAATAGGGATGAAAGGCAAGCTCAGCACTACACAACTTCCTCTTTTTCTTGATTCTTTGCCAGATCCCGCATCTTTCCCGGTTGAACAATATGGCAAGTATGTTCTGAAGAATGTTGATTCCCTGGTTGTCAACACCAGTTACTATAAAACACAGGAACTGGCGACTTCGGCAACAATGATTGAAATGGAAGGAGCCAGGTACAATAAATTGAATGATCTTGACCTGGATCTGCGCTACTTGTATTTCGGCACAACATCGTACCAGCCTTTTTCAGATTTCAACCAGACCTTTTCTAGCGGATCACCGGGATCTTCGGTGAATCTTACCCTCTCGTACAAGATTCCTTTTAAAAATGAGGAACGAAAAGGCGAATACCTGAGCAGGCTTTCATCTTACGAATTCAATAAAGTTCAGCTCGAGAAGTTAAAGTTCGATTCGAGGATGCAGATTTTTCAGTTGCTGAGCGACCTGGGGCACCTCATCCCCATATATAAAAACCAGGTTCAACTTTCAATTCTTGAGAAAAAAACATATGATAATGAAATTCACAAATTGAAGATGGGATCATCCACCCAGATCAATGTGATCAATACCTATATGGATTATAATACCTCCCTTCTGAATGTGGAAACAGGACGTCAGGCTATAATTACAAAAATTATCATGCTGAAATACCTGATCGGTGACTTCCCTGCAAGTTCAGATCAGTTGATGAGGTATAATCTCTGGGACTTCAGCATTAAGTAAAGAAATTAAACCGAGGGTGTTATTCAGGCAGCAACTAATAGATGATCAGGTTCATTCCCTTACATGAGGAGATCTTTCGGAATACGGCAGTCGAACCGGACCTGAAGGCCATAGAATTTCAGAATGAAAGTTTAAGTTACCGTGAACTGGACCGGCTTTCGTCAAACCTTGCCTTTGACTTGCAGCAAAAAGGAATCGTTTCGGGCTCCCTGGTCGGGATTTATCTTACCCCTTCGGCCAGGCTTGCCATTTCGGTGCTTGCTGTTCTGAAGTCGGGGGCGGCCTATGTTCCGCTTTCAACTGCTTTTCCCGAAGAAAGGATACGGTACATACTCAGTGATGCCGGTGCAAGGCTGGTAATCACAGAGGATCCGCTGCCCCTGCCCTTTCCTGGTGATCATATTCAATGGTTCATTCCTGATTGGGCAGGCCTGAACGTCATTAGCCGGAAAAATGACCCCGAGCCGGCACTTATTCAGGCATCTGATCTTGCCTATATTCTCTATACATCAGGTTCAACAGGAAAACCTAAAGGGGTGATGATAGAGCACCGTAATCTCAGCTATTACATCCACTGGTTTTGCCGGCATGTCGTCCCGGCAACCAGGGTGGGGCTGCCATTGACATCTTCCTTCATCTTTGCGGCAGCCGTAACACAATTCTATTCCACACTCTTATCCGGGAAAACGCTTCATATCCTGGATCCATTGCTGATAAGGCAGCCCGGGAAGCTGGCACAATGGTATGCCTCCCATCCCGGAACGGGACTTTATTGCGTTCCGACACTCTGGTCGGAAATCCTTGATTTCCTGGAAACCGATGACGCAGGCCCTGCCGACAGGGCAGCGCCTTCATGTGTTTACCTCTCAGGAGAAGCGGTGAGCGATGTTTTACTAAAAAGAACCTTTGGTTTATTGCCCGGACTTAAGCTATGGAACCTTTACGGCCCAACGGAAGCCACTGCCAACCTTACCGCCGGACCTTTGCTCCCGGGTGAGGCTGCACATATCGGACGACCTCTTGAAGGAACAAGCATCTGTATTGCAGGAGATGACCTGCAAGCCGTTCAGCCGGGAGAAACAGGAGAACTTCTTGCCAGCGGGGAGGGCATTGCAAGGGGGTACCTGAACCTCCCGGAACTCACTGAAAGTGTTTTCGTAAATCTGAAAAGAAACGGAACAAATACTGTAAGGTATTACCGCAGCGGGGACCTTGTAAAGGAAGACGGATCAGGAAAACTGATTTACCTGGGGCGTAAAGACCAGCAGGTAAAAATACGAGGGTATCGAATCGAACTCCCAGAGATTGAGCAGGCCTTGCTGCTGATCCCGGAGGTCAGGCATGCTGTTGCAAAAGTAGTGAACGACAGCCGGAACGGGAGCAGGTTATGTGCCTATCTTTCCTTCAGAGGAGACCTCTCCCTGTCCGTTAATGAGCTGCGCAAAATACTGATGCGTACCTTACCTGATTTTATGATACCGGAGGTCTTTGTTACCCTCGGTAATTTCCCCCTGTTGCCTAATGGCAAGATTGACCGTAAATCCCTTCCGCTTCCGGGAGCCCGTCGGCCTGAACTGAGCTACCCTGTGGTTTCGCCGGTAACTGCAGCTGAAAAACAAATGTTAAGGATATGGGAGGAAAACCTGGGGATTGAAGGTCTTGGGCTGGAAGATAACTTTTTTGACCTTGGAGGAAATTCGTTGAAGGCCAATGCACTCGCCATGGATCTGCAAGCCAGGATAGGTATTCCCGTGCAGATTAAAAACATTTTCGACTGCCCCAGCCCGGGGAAACTTTTAATGCGAATTTCTTCGGATTCTTATATAAGTAAGGTGCAGAGAACAGAAGTCTCCAAAACCGAATCTTTGCCTGCTGATCCACTCGCCCGGTTTTCGGGTAAGCCTGAGCCGGGCAATGTGATGGAAACAAGCCTGTCGGAAAACCAGAAAGCCTTATGGTTCATGCAGCAGGCCGAACCTGAACTTTCGTCCTATAATATCTTTTACAGTATTACACTTTCAGGGACCCTGGATATCGTAAGGCTTGGGCAGGCGCTCAACCGGATATGCGCAAGGCATGAATCCCTGAATACAGTTTTCAGGCTCAGCAAGGCTCAGCCCGAGGGAATTATTCAAATTCAGGACCGGAGTATTCCTGAAATTTTCAGAGCACAGCCAGGAAGCGAATACGTTCAGGTTTCAGAAGCTATTGAACATGCACGCAATGCAGCAAAACTGCCGTTCAAACTGGAAACGGGGCCCTTATACCGTTTTATACTTTACAAAACCGGCGAGAACCGGCATCTGCTTGCTTTTATAGTTCATCATATTGTGTTCGACGGATTTTCATTCGAGGTCTTTTTAAGGGATCTTTCGCTGTTCTATGACAATGCGAATTCGCTTGATAATTATAAGCTTACGGATGAATCTTCGTCGTATGCCAAATTTTGCCGGGAAGAGCAAGAGTACCTGAACGGGCCTGAATATGCCAGGGACAAAGGATACTGGAAGGAACAACTTTTTCAGGCTCCTACATTCTTTGAAATCCCGACCGATTTCATACGTCCCGGCCTCCCGTCAAGGGAAGGAGGGCAGCTCAGGCGGCTCATCAGCCCTGAAACCAGATCGGGTTTAAGGAAGCTCAGTGACGTTCATGGAACCAGCATGTTCATGAGCTGCCTGGCGGCATTTTCAGTTTTGCTATACCGTCATTCGGGCCGTACCGATTTTCTCATCGGCAGTCCTGTTGCCAACCGGCTTAAAAAAACCTTCCTCTCAGAGATAGGGTACTTTGTAAACACTATGCTGTTCAGGGCAAGGTTTGATCCGGAGATTACGTTTTCGGGATTGCTGGGGTCGGTAAGAGAGCTGGTCCTTGAAAACCTCTCCCATTCGAAGTTTCCCTTAAGCCATATGACTGAAGTTCTCAATACGGAGAGGATACAAGGGTCAAACCCGTTATTCCAGGTCATGTTTGCTTTTCATGAAACTCCATGGGAATTTTCAACCGTTGCGGGTATGGGTGGAAGAGGCAGTGAGGAATTTTTCGGACGATCGAAATTCGATCTTTTTGCCGAGATATTCGACAGCCCGGGAGAGACAGAAATAGTACTTACCTATTCTTCGGGACTGTTTCATGCAGCTACGATGGAGATATTGCTTGATCATTTCATGCAGATCCTTGAACACGTATGCATTGCACCTGAAACCAGGGTATCGGCCTTGAATCTTATTTCCGGCAAGGAGTTCAACAGTATCGTTTACGAATGGAACCAAACTGCTGTTTCACCTGATGTCAAAGGAACTATAAACAACGTCATTGCCCTGCAGGCAGCAAAGACCCCGGGACTTCCTGCCCTGGTTTCGCGAAAGGAATCCATAACTTACGCAGAAATGGACCGAAGGACAGCAATCATGTGTGCGAACCTGCAGTTAATGGGAGTTGGAAGGGGAGTACCGGTTGGGATACATCTGGATAATTCCCCCAACATGCTGATCTGCATCCTGGCTGTTTTCAGGGCAGGAGGTATTTACATCCCCCTCGATCCCTGGTATCCTGAAGAAAGGCTCCGTTATATCACAGAGAAAACAAGGATAAGGTTTCTCGTCGTAGATGAGGAAGCTCAGAAGGAAAGCAAGAAGAAGCTGGCTGAGCAGGTCATCCCGCTAAGCAGTCTGCTTAATGAAGTGAAAGGACAGGTTTCTGGCATAACCCCTGAAGCCAGTCAGCCTGAGGATCTTGCTTATATCATTTTCACATCCGGTTCAACAGGCAGCCCAAAAGGAGTAATGATACGCCACGACAGCCTGCTGAATTTCCTTGTATGGATGAAAAACGAATTGAATGTTTCGGACAGGGATACCTTCCTGTCCACCACCTCCATCAATTTCGACATTTCATTTCTTGAGCTGTTTACTCCGCTCATCAGCGGCGCCAGGCTTGTGCTTGAGAAGAGAAGTGAAATACAGGCCCCCGAAATGATAGAAGACATCCTGAATGAAATGCAGGTAAATACTGTTCAGTTCGTTCCTTCAGGCTTAAAGGCCTTATGCGATGCAGGAGTGTTAAAGCGTTCAAGGTATCTTAAAAACATTATTTCGGGAGGTGAGAAGTTGTCCAGGGTACTCCAGGAGCAGATCCTTAAGGAATCCGTAGCCGGCCTGATCAACCTCTACGGGCCCACGGAAGCCACCGTATACATGGCATACTGGCATTGCCTCCGGGACAGCTCCCTTAGGATGGTCCCCATAGGTCATCCCATCAGCAATGCCCTCATATATATTCTTGACGAACACCTTAAACCGCTTCCTGCAGGGATCCCCGGGGAAGTATATATCGGCGGCCCTGTACTAGCGGAAGGGTATTTTGAAGATAAATTACAGACCGGATCCCGCTTCCTTCCCGACCCTTTTACCGGGGACCCGGACAGCAGGATTTACAAAACAGGAGACCTGGGACGCTTCCTTTGGGACGGAGCTGTTGAGTTCCTGGGCAGGATCGATCAGCAGGTTAAACTGAGGGGATTTCGTATCGAACCAGGCGAAATTGAATCGGTAATGCTCCGTTTTCCCGGGATTAAACGCGTTGCTGTTAACGCCCTGGAGCTTAAGGAGGAAGACGTACGCCTCACGGCATTTATCGTACCCGAATCCGGGATGACCATACAAGAGAATGAACTGAGGGATTTTCTCAGGCTTCATTTACCAGCCTATATGATCCCAGGGAGCTTCATTATTGCACCGTCTTTCCCTTCGCTTCCCAACGGCAAAACAGATTTTAAAGCCCTGTTGAACCTGAGGCCCGGAGCGCCTGTAATACCTGAATTCCTTCATCGTCGCCTGAATGAAACTGAGATCGCCCTTTCGGCTATCTGGAAAGAGATCCTCGATCATGAGTCATTCTCGCCTCAGGATAACTTCTTTGAGGTGGGAGGCCATTCCCTCCTGCTCGTCAGGATGAAAGATCTCATTGCCGGAAAGCTTAAAACCGAGGTCAGCATTGTAGATCTCTTCCATTACCCTTCGATAAGGAGCCTGGCTGCATTCCTGCGAAAAGACAAGCCGGATACGGCCATGGACGATATCGCCAAACGGGCGGCAATGCGCAACAGGAACATCAGGCAACAGATCATGAAACGAATATTCCCCGATAACAACCAATCCTAAAAACACTGCATTATGAAATCAGATGAAGTCAGGAACCTTGAAGGCAAAGTTGCAATCATCGGCATGGCCTGCAGGCTGCCCGGTGCAAAGAACATCAACGAATACTGGAAGAACCTCCTTGACGGCCTTGAAACGCTGAATACATTTACCGATGAGGAACTTATCGCAACAGGAGTGGACCCTGCAGTTTTCAGGCAGCCGAATTATATCAGGAACCGGGGTATTATCAATGGCGCAGAGTATTTCGATGCGGAATTTTTCGGATATACCCCTCGTGAAGCTGAACTGATGGATCCACAGCAGCGTATTTTCCTGGAATGTGCATGGCATGCCCTTGAAGATGCAGGCTGCGATCCGTATAATACCAGGGAACACATCGGTGTATTCGGGGGTACGGGCACCCCTCTTCACCTGGTTGAGACCATGGAAAATCCCTGGGTAAGGAAAAATGCCAGCGGAGCATCGATTGTGACAAGCAACGACAAGGACTATGTGACCACAAGGGTTTCGTATAAGCTGAACCTGACCGGTCCCAGCGTCAATGTCCAGTGTGCTTGCTCCACTTCCCTGGTCGCCGTGGTTACCGGGATAAACAGCCTGATGAACTACCAGAGCGATATGATCATTGCCGGGGGAGCAACCATAGAGATTCCCGAGAGGCACGGGTATCTTTACCAGGCCGGGGGGATGGAGTCGGCCGACGGGCATTGCCGCACCTTCGACAAGGATGCAAACGGAACCGTTTTCAGCAGAGGCTGCGGGGTTCTCGTCCTCAAACGGCTTGAAGACGCTGTTCGCGACCATAATAATATTTATGCCGTTATCCTTGGAGGGGCCATCAATAACGACGGAAACAAAAAAGTGGGATTTACAGCGCCTTCAGTCGAAGGACAGGTGGAGGTCATCACCGAAGCCCTCGCCTTATCGGAGATCTCTGCAGATACCATCAGCTATGTTGAAGCTCACGGCACTGCAACGCCCATAGGCGACCCCATAGAAGTCACTTCACTTTCGGACTCATTCAGGAAGTATTCAAACCGTAGACAGTATTGTGCCATAGGATCGGTCAAAACCAATATAGGTCATTGCGATATCGCTTCGGGCGCCGCCAGCCTGATCAAAACCGCGCTTTGCCTTAAAAACCACAAGATCCCAGCCTCCCTCCATTTCAATACGCCAAATCCTAAGATAGATTTTCAGAACAGCCCCTTCTTTGTCAATACAGAACTCCGAAACTGGCAGCCTGAAAACGGCACACCCCTTCGTGCGCTTGTAAACGCCTTCGGGGTCGGCGGAACAAACGCCTGCATTGTTCTCGAGGAAGCCCCGGCCCCGGATAAGGAAAGTCATGAACTGCCCTGCGACCTGTTGCTCGTTTCGGGCCGCAGCCTGAACGCGGTAGCCACGGCACAGGCCGAGATCAAAGCCTTTATTGAAATGAATCCCGATGCTGATCCTCATTCAATTGCCTATACTTCGAGGCATGGCAGGCATCATTTTCTTAACCGGGCAGCCATACCTTTCAGGAGCAGGGAAGAGCTGCTTGCATCTCTTGGCATAAAGACCGCAGCAACCATTAAGTCAGAGGAAAAAAGACAGGTGGTTTTCATGTTCCCGGGCCAGGGGAACCAATACATCCGCATGGGACAGCCATTGTACGAAGCCCATGAAGTGTTCAGGCAAACTATAGATGAATGTGCCCTTATACTGAAAGAAGAACTGGGGTTTGACATCCGCACCGTTTTGTTCCCTGCTGCAGGAAGTGAGGAAACAGCTTCGGCCAGGATCAACGAAACATACATCACCCAGCCTGCATTGTTCATTGTAAGCTATGCCCAGGCAAAGCTGCTGATGTCGCTGGGCATTGAGCCTGATATGATGATAGGCCACAGCGTCGGGGAATACGTTGCAGCCACACTTTCGGGGGTATTCTCTCTGAAGGATGCGCTTAAAGCGGTAGCCCGGAGGGGGCGCCTCATCCAGGACCTTCCCGGGGGCGCCATGCTCGCGATACTCCTCACCGAAGAACAACTGAACCCCATCCTCCCCGAAGGTCTGGAAATAGCGGTGGTAAACAGCCCGGGTTTATGCGTAGCCTCCGGACCTGTTGACATCATCGACCGGTTTGCCGCGGAGCTCAATAAATCCAGGACCTTCAATAAAAAGATCCCGACTTCACATGCCTTTCATTCGGCCATGATGGAACCGGCATTGCCTGCTTTCGCGGAGCTTTTCAGGGAGATCAGGCTTTCGGCCCCATCAATCCCCATCGCCTCTACCGTAACAGGACAGTGGCTGAGTGCCGAAGAAGCCACCAATCCCGATTTCTGGGTGAAACATGTACGCAAGACCGTTCGTTTTGGTGATGCGGCAAAGCTTTGCCTCGAAGCAGCCCCCTCTGTTTTTATTGAATCAGGACCAGGACAGTCCCTGGAATCGGCAGTTAAACGTCAGCTTGCTAAGGACAGCCCTCACGGGGTGGTCAGCACCATCCCTGCGGCAGATGCCAGGGTAGATGCACTGCTTTACTTTTATTCCTCGCTGGGGCAGATCTGGGCCTGCGGAGATTATATTTCATGGGAACTGTTTGACAAAACCAGGAAGAACCTGGCTTCTTACCCGGCTTATCCCTTTGAACGCAAACCTTACATCATCGATTTTTCCCGTAAAGAAGGAGCCAAATCCAAATCAGAGAATAAAAAGAAACCCGATATCAGCCAGTGGTTCTATATTCCCGGCTGGAAGAGGACAGCACCTCCCCGGATGATACCGGTTAACGGAATGGCTACCGCGGCGCATAATTCCGAGAAGGCCTGCTGGTTACTGTTCACCGATGAAACAGGTTTGTGTAAAGAGATTGAAACTGAACTTACCGCTTCCGGGCTTCCCGTTTTCAATGTAAGTAAAGGAAAAGAGTTCGGATATAAAGGCAATGGATTTATTCTTGACCCCGGCCAAAAGGAGCATTACTTTCAGTTGGTTAAAACCCTGAAATCAAAAAACCATGATCCCGGCCATATCGTATATGCCTGGAATTACGGGAGGGAGCCTGAAGCCGGCCATCTTAAGCCTTTACTGGCGGAACAGCTGGCGGCTGATCATTTCTACGGCCCCATGTATCTTGAGCAGGCTCTTATCAGTGAAGGACTTGTCAAAAACCAATTCATGGTATTCGTGGTTAACCATTTGTTTGATGTGAGTGGCGAGGAGATACTGGCCCCCGAAAAGGCCTTGGTAGCGGGACCTGCCCGTTGCATTTGCCAGGAACATCCCGGCGTCATTTCCAGGCTGGTGGACCTTCCTTCGGTAGGTGGTTCAATGCAGCTCAGAGAACTCTGTTCTGCTGTTATTAATGAATGTCGCCTGCCGGCGGATGAGACGGTGGTTGCATACCGTCATGGTTACCGTTGGATTGAGGATTATACCGCTGTTTGCCCCTCAGAAGGGGGATTATCGCAAACCGCCCTGGCCGAAAACGGTGTTTACCTGATAACGGGAGGAGTAAGCGGGGTTGGGATGGAGCTCGCTAAATTCATTGCCCGTTCGGTAAAGTCAACCCTGGTGCTTACCCATCGTTCAGCATTGCCTCCCCGCAGTGAATGGGCGGCAATAGCCGAAATGCAGGACCCTGAAAATATTGCTTCGATGAGGGTTCGTGATATCATGGAACTGGAAGCAAGCGGTGCAAAAGTGATACTTGCCAGGTTGGATGCTTCGGATTATGAAGGGACCAGGAAGCTCGTAGATAAGATAGAGAAAGAAAACGGATTGATCAGGGGGGTGCTGCATTCGGCCGGGATGCCAGGAGCCGGTGTCATCGCCCTCAAGGACAAGGAGCAGGCCGACCTGGTGTTAAAATCCAAGTTCCACGGAACAATAATCCTTCATGATATTTTCAAAGACAGAAAGCTGGACTTCTTCTTCCTGTTTTCCTCGGTTTCATCCATTTTCGGGGAAGCTGCCAAGATAGATTACTGCGGTTCCAATTCCTTTATGGATTCCTTTGCACAATACAGAAGAAAGCTGTTAAACGACGGCACCCTCTCGATAAACTGGGGGCAGTGGGGAGTTGTTGGGATGGCCGCGAACTGGGAAAAGACCAAGGCTGAAAAAAAACAGCTGCTGCAATCAGGCAAGGCCCTTGTGCAAAAGGAAGCCAGGAACGGCATCAGACTGGAATTAAAATCCTCGGAACATGAAGAGGATACCTGCATTATAGACCTTGACCCTGAACGGGACTGGGTGCTGGGTTCTCACCGCTTATCGGGAAAGCCGGCATTCATAGGCATTTCTTCACTGGAAATACTTGAACAATACATACAGATCAAAGGGCTTCAGGGACATCCGAAGGTTTCCAGTCTGTCGTTTGTCACTCCCCTCATGTATGATCCGGGTATAAACCGTAAACTGCGGCTGATAGTGAAGCCATCGGGCAATATGCTGTCGTTCAGGATCAGCAGCCGGGAGGAAAAAGCAGATACCTCGCGTGAGATCTGGATGGATCACGTAAAGGGAGAATTCGTGATTTCGGGGGAAAAGCCATCCGCCGACATTAATCTTCATGAATTATCAAAGAATATAGAAGGACAGGTCGACAATCAGGGTCACTTCCTTGAATTGCTCAATGAGGAAGGCAGGCCGGTATTGAAATATGACAACCGCTGGGACTGCAAGCTTTCAAACCAGCATAATGGGAAGGAGTTCCTTATCGAACTCCGGCTAAGGGATGAATTCCATGAAGACCTGAAGCATTTTTTACTGCACCCTGCAATGCTCGATGTGGCCACATCCTGTTCCATTCCATTGGTTGAGAATGCATTATTTCTTCCATACTCATACAGGGATATTGTGGTATACCAACCGCTGCCTGCTCATTTCTGGTGCTATGCAAAACTGGGCGATGAATGGAAACGCGGGGATGAAGAAATGAAATTTTCGGTAAAGCTTATAGATCCCGGCAACCGTCTTCTTCTGAGCATAGACCAGGTTTCGTTCAAACGCCTGGTTCAGAACCTGGGCAGGGCAATCCAGAAACCTGAAGCAGATGAAGCGCAGAAACCTGCAAAAGACATGAGCGCGTTTGCCGGGAAGAACGATATCCTGCCCGAAGAGGGGGTTGAAGTGTTCAAACGCCTGCTCTCTTTCATGGAATTCCCCCAGCTGGTGATCAGTACAACCAACCTGAACCAGGATATCATAGAAGAAAGGCCATCATATAAAAAACGGGAAAAACAGGAAAAAGAGGAGGAGAAGAGTGAAGGCGCATCAGCTTATGAAAGGCCGCAATTGTCAACCCCTTTCGAACCGCCTGTGAACGAGATTGAAATCGCCGTGGCGGGAATATGGAAAGGCATACTGGGGATCGACAAGATAGGGGTGAACGATACCTTTATGGAACTTGGAGGAAATTCACTTCTTGCCATACAAACTATTTCGAATATTGCGGATGAGTTTGACCTTGAGCTCCAGCCGAACGTGTTTTTTGAGAACCCGACAGTAAGGGGGTTGTCGGACAGGATTGTCGAAATGATCATTGCCATGAAGGGTTCGGATGTCATAGAGGGCCTTCTGAAGGAGATGGAAAATGAAAAATGAGGAATTGCTGAAGAAGATCGCGGGCCTCACTCCTGAACAAAAGGAGATGTTGCTGAAAAAGCTCGGCTACTCAACGGTAAAAGCAGGTGAAGAATTAAACAAGCCTGTTTCTGCAAGACCTGCTGACTGGGATTGTTTCTCATGCAGAATGGGCAATCCGGGCTCACTGAATATAAGTTTCGGGAAGGCTGAGGTTGCAGATCCCCGGGAGGGTTATGTGCAGGTGAGGGCCAAAGCCGCCAGCCTTAATTACAGGGACCTGATGATAGCTATGGGGCAATACCCTGAATCCCCCGGCGTACCCTCCAATATGGGATCCGATTATGCGGGAGTGGTGACCCGTGTAGGCAAAGGTGTAGAAGGAATAAGGGAAGGAGATGAGGTGATAGCATTGTCGGCAGGCACTTTCATTGACGGGAAGGTGCAGCCCGGCAGCCATTTTATCAATGTATTCAATGTTTCAGAGCTGCAGGTCGTGCCAAAACCTGCGGGCCTGAGTTTTGCGGAAGCTGCTTCCGTACCCACGGTTTTCCTGACTGCTTTTTCGGCCCTGGTCCGGCTGGCAAATATTGCAGGGGGAGAATCGGTGCTGATCCATACCGCTACAGGCGGAGTGGGTCTTGCCGCCATCGAGATCGCATCCTGGAAAAAGGCTGAAATCTTTGCAACGGCAGGCAGCCCTGAAAAAAGGGAATTCCTGAAGCAAAAGGGCATAGCTCATCCAATGGATTCGAGATCCCTGTTATTTGGCGGCGAGATCATGGAATTAACAGCAGGCCGGGGAGTTGATGTGCTGTTGAATACCCTGTCGGGAGAGGCAATGATGAAAGGCCTTGAGATCCTTTCGCCTTTTGGCAGGTTTATACAGATCGATAAAAAGGATATTGCCCGGGATACACCCTTGCCCATGGGACTTTTCCGCAATGGGATCACATTCGCCGTACTCGATATTTCGCTTTACCTGGTCCAGCCCCGTAAACTGAAGGAACAGCTTCTTGAGATCGCGGGACTGTTCAATTCGGGCATTTTCAAACCGATCCCCTGTATGACCTATGCTGTGGAACAAGCAAAAGAAGCGCTGACTGCCATGTCGCGCTCGAAACACATTGGGAAACTTGTACTAACCTATTCCTGATTGCAGACAGCTTTGGCAAAGGAGGAAAAATCACTGAACCAGCGCTTGTCGGGATTAAGTCCCGATCAGCTGAAAGCCCTGCTCAGAAAGGGAAGGGATGATTCCGCCCCACGCAGCGGGAAGCCTCCCGCTATGGAAAGGAACCCTGAAGGGACGTACCCATTATCGAAAGCCCAGGAAAGGATGTGGTTCCTCCACAATCTCACCGAGGGGGAAGCCATTTACAACAATCCTGCAGCCTTAAGGATAAATGCGGAATTCCCGCTGAATATAGAGGTATTGGAACAAAGCCTTGGAATACTCACCCAAAGGCATGAGATCCTCAGGACCACCTTCCATGTAAAAGACGGGAAGCCGGTTCAGCAGGTACATCCGGAGGGGAAGACTGGGATATCTTACCAGGACCTGCGTTCATTGCCATTACAGGAAAGGGAGGCCAGGGCAATGACGGAAGCCGTTGTACACGGCAAAACGGCCATCCCCCTTGATCAGCTGCCTTTACTCCGTTTCAGGGTGCTGCATCTGCGCGACCTGGAATACATGCTTCTCATCAACCCCCATCATATTATTTCGGACGGATGGTCAAATGCATTGTTCGCCAAAGAACTCTCGATGACATACGCCGCCCTGGAAAGCAAGGAACCGCCGCCCTTCCCTCTCCCTGAATACCAGTATGTGGATTTCGTGAGATGGGAAAAAGACTGGATGGGGACACCTGCTTATAAGGAGCAGCTCGGTTTCTGGAAAAGCCGGCTTGAAGACCTTCCTGAACCGCTTCATCTCCCCCTCGACTTTCAGCGGCCTGTGATCATGTCGCACAGGGGAAGCAAAGAAGCCCTTTCAATGGGCAAGGCTGAAGCTGAAAAACTCAGGCAATTCTGCCAGCGCGAAAACATTACCTTATTTCATCTCCTGTTCGGTTGTTTCGGTTTGCTGATGTCAAAATACAGCGGGCAGAACGATATCATGATCGGGCTTCCCGTGGCAAGGCGCAACCAGTTAGCCTTCCACCAGACCATGGGGCTGTTCATAAACACTTTGCCACTTAGGGTAAGGGTTAATGAAAAGCAAACAGCCCTGGCCTTCCTGAAAGAGATCAGGGAAGACAGCAGTCAGGCTTTCATGCGGCAGGAGCTACCTTTTGAGAAACTTATCGAAGAGGTGAACCCTGATCGGAACCTGAGCACCAATCCGGTTTTCCAGGTTCATTTTGTTCATCAGAACATCCCTTCACTTTACAGTGTAAAAGGCCTTTCGGTCAAACCCGAGGGCATAGATTATTCGTATTCGAAATTCGACCTTAATTTCTGGGTCGAGGAGGCAAACCAGGGGCTTATCCTTTCGGCCACCTACCCTGTTGATATTTTCAGGAAGGAAACCATTCAGAAACTTCTGAACCATTACAGAATCCTCCTGGACTCCATGATAAGCCATCCCGAAGAAGATTGCGGAAAATTGAAATATTTTCCCCAGGAAGAACGTTCGGCATCCCAGGGAACCTTAGTGGAGCTTAAAGGAAATACAGCTGCCGGCACTCCTGCCTGGATAGCAGAGTTCAAGGCTGTTGCCGGGAAAAATCCAGGGCTCTATGCCCTGAGGGATATCCACCGGCGCTATACCTATTCCGAACTTGACAGGGATTCTGACCGGCTTGCGATGATGCTGCAGTTGCAGGGAGTGGGCAGGGGCGACAAAGCGGGTTTGCTTCTTAAGCGGGATGCCTCATTGATAATCTCAATACTCGGGATTTTTAAAGCCGGGGCTGCTTATGTCCCGCTTGATTTTAATTTGCCCCAGCAACGACTGAAGTTCATAGCAACAGATGCCGGGCTCAGTATTATCATCAGTTCGGATTGCCAGCCTGAACTTTCTGCAGCTACCGGAATCCCGGTTAGCACCTTCAAAGAGCTGATGTCAGGAACTGAGGCAGGCGTCAGCCAGCTTGGGATTAAGAAAAAAGAGAACCATCCTGAGCCGGGGGTGCACGGCCCCCATGACCTGGCCTATGTGATCTATACTTCAGGAACCACAGGCACTCCCAAGGGGGTTTGCATTGGATCGGATCAGCTGCTTAATTATTCCAGGGCCGTATGGAAGCGGATGAAAATGGAGGCCGGTAATTCCTTTGCCACGATTTCATCCATCTCGGCCGACCTTGGAAACACTATGATATTCCCTCCCCTTATCCACGGGGGTGAAGTGGTGGTCATTCCCGAAGATCATGCCACCGACGCAAGCCTGCTTGCCGGCTGGCTGGACAGAATGCCTGTTGATTGCCTGAAGATAGTTCCCTCTCATCTTTTGAGTCTGCTCCGTTCATCGGGGGCTGATAAACTCCTGCCCCGGAAACTGCTGATGCTTGGAGGTGAACAATGCAGTAAGGAAATTGTGCAGAATGTGAGGGGCATTGATCCGGGTCTCAGGATTATCAATCATTACGGTCCCACTGAGGCCACCATAGGGTCTCTCACCTGGGAGATCCTACTTGATGCAGACACCTGGCATTCAGCTATTCCCATCGGGTTTCCTCTGGATAATACCGTTGTTTATATTACCGGAAAGAATATGCAGCTTCTCCCGAAAGGCATCAGCGGGGAGATTGTCCTGGGCGGAAAGAACATTGGCAGGGGATACCTGAACCAGTCTCAGCTAAGCCTTGAAAAGTTCGCAGATGACCCGTTCAGGCCGGGAGAGAAAATCTATTTCACCGGCGACAAGGGGAAGATGGATGAAGAAGGGGCGGTTATATTCCTTGGGAGAAAGGATCAGCAGGTCAAGATCAGGGGTTACAGGGTTGAGACCAGGGAGATAGAAAACGTTCTCAATGCATATCCTTCAATAGAACAGGCTGTTGTTCTTATCCCTGGGAATGCTGCTTCGGTGAATTCAGTTCAGGCTGCCATCAGTCTGAAGCAGGGAATGGATTACGATGAGAATGATCTCAGGCAATGGCTTTCACTTCAGCTTCCTTTATACATGATCCCTTCGGCAATCTATGTTCCGGATCATTTTCCTATAACATCAAACGGGAAAGCAGACCTGAAAGAGCTGAACAGGATGATCATGGGCAAAAGGGATAAGAAAACAGATTCAGCTATCCCCCGTGACCTCGCAGAGCTTACTCTGGTTAATATTTTCAAAGACATTCTGAAAGCCGGCAGTGTTGGTATAGACGACGGGTTTTTCGACCTTGGGGGGCATTCACTTCTGGCCATAGAGTTGTTTGCCGCAATTGAGAAAGAATTCAGGATCCATCTGCCCCTGGCTACATTATTTGAAAGGGGAAACGTAAGGAAGCTGGCAGAACTCATCCGCAGCAATGGAGGAGGCGTGCAAACCTCCTGCCTGGTTCCTGTAAGCCGGGGAACAGGCAGTAAGCAATTGTGCCTGGTACATCCTGCCGGCGGAAATGTACTATGCTATTACGAGCTGGCCAGGGAGATGGGCAGTGAATATTCGGTGTACGGGCTCCAGGCCTCAGGTTTATCAGGGAAGGTGGTGGATACGGTAAGTGATATGGCCCGTTATTACCTTGAAGAGATCAGTTTGCAGGGGAACAAGGATGATTTGATTTTCGGCGGATGGTCGATGGGGGCTTTGATAGCTTTTGAAATGGCAAGGCAGGTCACTGAACAATCGGGAGGATCACCCAGGCTGATGATCATCGACCAGCTTGCTCCTGTTGAAGAGAATCAAGGCAGTATTAAGGCAAACATTGACCCTGTTGAACGAATGCTGGTTTTTGCAGGCAAGGTGGCCCATCTTGTGGGCCGCCCGTTGGAGATCAGCGCTGAAAGCCTGAGCGGGAAAACCCCTGAAGCCCAATCGGAAGTCTTCCTGAAAGCATTCAAAAATGTGAACCTGGTCCCTGCCGATATGAAGCTGAATGATTTTCATGGCTACCTTGAACTGATGATACATCATAATGAGATCACCTCCGCCTGCCGCCCGGGGACATTCGAAGGGAAAACCCTGCTGATCAGGGCTGAAGAAGCTTTGCCTCCGCCTGAAGGGCAGGCTGAGATCCCGGTACGTACCCCGGACCTCGGCTGGGGACAATGGACCAGGAAAGGTCTTTCGATAGTAAATATCCCTGGCAATCATGTTACTGTTATTGCTCAACCCTTTGTCAAAGAACTGGCTAAGGCCCTGAACAAATGGATGGACCAGGTAAAATAACATCAGCCCACCCAGTGGAAAACCCTAAAGGAGTTTTTAAATCCCTTGCCGGGTTTTCTTTTAGGGATGAAACCCTGGCTGCAGGCCTTGCTTTGTTTCCTTCTTTGAAAGGGGAGGAAATTGAATATTGGTCCACTCTCCTTCTTCACCCCGCTGAGATAAATACCGGGAAGGGACATGTATTTGAAAGCAGGAGGAATTCCTACCTGCAGGGCCGGATTGCGGGGAAGCTGGCCATGATACAGGTATTTCCTGAAATTTCTCCTGCCGGCATCCATATTATATCAGGCAGTTTAGGCGATCCCCTTTTTCAGAACCTGCCGCATCCTTATGGCATTTCAATATCACATGCCGGAACCTGGAATGCAGGATTATGTTTTCCGAATCCTGTTCCCATGGGAATTGACGTGGAAGGCATCAATGAAAAAAACAGCTCTATCATACCCTCAATTCTGAGTGATCATGAAAAAGAGATGTGCAGCAGGGAACCTGATCCGCTTGAGTTTCTTCATGTCTTATGGACGATGAAAGAAGCTCTGGGAAAAGCAATCCGCAAGGGATTCCTAATCTCCCATGAATGGTATGAAGTTGAAAGCATTGAAACCATCCCCTGCATACCGCAGGCTATCCGTCTTTGCCGGTTCAAACAACAGAGAGTATTCACAGCAGTTTCAGCCTCCATTCCCGGCGGAATCCTTTCACTCGCTTTTCCTGCGGAAAAAAAACTTGAAGAGGCAATTTTCACCCTGATTGGTAACAGCCTCCCTAAATCCTGATAAATTTCACCACCTGGCTTTGAGTCCCTGATCTGACCCTGATACAATATAATCCTTTTTCAAAGGATGAAGTCGAAATGGTCAGAGTCCCGTTCAGCTCCATGCCAGGCCGGGACGTAAAAACAATCATTCCTCTCTGGTTAATAATTTCAAGTCGGGCTTCGGGCAGGGCTTTATTGAAGCTCACATGGATCAAATCGGAACAGGGATTCGGAAAAACACTGATTGAGGTGTTACCGGCCGATGGATCAGGCCCGATCGAGGAGGAATTCACGTAGCATTTATAGAACTGTATTCCTGAATTGTCGTATTGTGCGGCGAAAAAAAGGCTGTTGTTATAAACCACCAGGTTGGTTACATAGTTGCTTTCCAGGCCAATGGTGTCGTTCCCTATCTGCACTGTTCCGGTATCACTGCCGTCGGTATACCAAAGCAATCCTGCTGCTGAAAAAAAGAGCTTGCTTCCAAACACAGTAAGCCATTGTGGATCAGCGTCTCCGTAAATATTGATATCGCTTACTATATGGGTTCCTTTTTCAGTTCCATCGCTAACCCAAAGCTCCTTGCCGCTTGTGTCGGCTGCATTGAAATACAGCAGACCGTTATAAATTGTAAAGTTGCAGGGGTCGGAATTACCCTGGGGATTGATGTCTTTGACCATCTTCAGGTCCGAGGGGTCGGAGCTTACCGACCAGAGTTCCCTTCCGTGCACCCCGTCATCGGCGCTGAAATACAGCCTGTTGTTATACACGAACAGGTTCATCGGGTATGAACCTCCTGCACTTACCGTATTGATGCGGACAAACAGGTTTGTACCTGCTTCGGTACCGTCGGAAACAAATAGCTCCCATCCGTTGATTCCGCTGTTCGCGTTAAAATAAAAGCGGGTTCCCATGCGGGTGAAATAGCTGGGATCTGAACTTCCGCCCAACAGGGGATTCAGATCTTTGAGCATATACGTCCCCTGTTCGGTCCCATTGGTTCTCCATGGCTGGTCGCTGGAAGCGTTGTCGCGTGCGCTGAAAAATGCAATGCTGTCGAATTCAAAAAATCCTGACGGATAGGCACTTATCGTATTGATATTCTTTATCATGTAAGTCCCTGCCGAAGTCCCGTCCGAAATCCAGGGCTCCTCCCCGTACAATCCGCCTGCCCCGAATATCAGCCTGCCGTTAAAGGCCGTAAGATCGTATGGGTCTGAACCCGTACTGCCCGGAAAAATGTCTTTGACCAGTCTTGTTCCTGCCTCCGTGCCGTCGGTCACCCAAAGTTCATTCCCGTGATCATTGTCCTCTGCCGAAAAAAACAGCTGGTCCCCAACTACGGTGAATTCTCCGGGATCCGAGCTGCCATCACCTCCCTGCAGGTTTTTTAACAGGTTGATGTTTTTCAGCATCATGGTCCCCGCGGTGGTTCCGTCGGAGATCCAGGGTTCAAGCCCATTGACCCGGTTCCCCGCTGAGAACACCAGCTTATTTTTGTATATCACAAAATCAGAGGGATACGATGATCCTGAATCATTGATGACCTTAACAAGTTCAATTTTATAATGCTGAGAAAAGCAAACAGGGAACTGGAAAACGTTCAAAATGAACAGCAGGATAAATGAATGTGTTCTCATCATTTTAGTTTTTAAGGGCCCGGGAGATTATCCGGAACATCATTATTATTCTTACAAATTTAATATATCCGGATAACATGCTGTTTATTATCCGCAATTTTCCCGGGAAACAAGGCTGGACTTGACTTTTCCATCAGTATGCATTATATTTGTATGATATCCAGCCCCTATGAAAAAACTTATTTTTCTTCTGCTGGCATCAGGCCTGGTCCTTGGCACAGCAGGAATTTGGTTTGCCTTTAAACCATTCCAAAATCCACATAAACAATCCATTGCGAAATCGAGATCAGAACGGGAAAAAATGCCTCCATCCCGTATGCTTCCGCAATTGGCCGAACGCCAGTTCAATATGCTCCGTGATCCGCTTACAGGAAAAATACCATCGGGAATACGATCTAAAGAGCTGGAATTTGCCAAAAGCCTTCCGAAATCGGCCAATACCCAGACCTGGGATTGGAGAGGACCTGTAAATATAGGCGGCAGGATGCTGTGCATTGCTACCGACATAGACCATCCTGATCATTGGCTGGCGGGCAGCGCTTCAGGGGGAATGTGGGAGTCGAACAACGGCGGGATCAGCTGGCATAAGGTCACAGCACCTGATGCCGAACAAAGCGCGACCTGCATTGTGCAGGACCGCAGGCCGGGAAAACATTCGACCTGGTATTATGGCAGCGGGGAGCTGTTAAGTACGACCGACCGCAATGTGAGCACCAGCGTGCGTACGGTGGGCCTGGGTAATGGCATCTTCAAGTCGACCGACAACGGGGCCACCTGGCAGGCATTGGCTTCAACCCAGGGTAATGCGCAGGGGGTGCTTCAGGATGTGTTCCAGGGAGTCTGGCGCATCGTCACCGACCCGGTGAACATGAACAAGGATATTGTGTATGCGGCCTGTTACGGGGCGATCATGCGCTCTGAAGACGGGGGTGCAACCTGGTCAATGGTGCTTGGCGACCTGGTGAATAAATCGTTTTGTACGGATATCGCGGTGACTTCAGATGGCATCCTTTATGCAGCCCTTAGCGGTTACGGCTGGTCCATAGAACCCCCGGGAAGGAAGGGGATATGGCGTTCGGCCAACGGGATCAACTGGACTGAGATCACGCCAAAGCACTTCCCTCCCGACAACCGCACGACCAAACTGGCTATCGCGCCTTCGGATGAATCGGTGATGTATGTGTTCACCGAGTCGCAATCACCCGACCTCAACCCCTTCAACGGCTATACGAATTCGGTAAATACTTTCTGGAAGATGAGCTGGAGCAGCGCCGGGGATTCGGCGGTATGGGAGAACCGCACCATGGGGATCCCCGGACACGGGAACGGAAGCATCAACTCCTGGCCTTTTTCACTGGTTGTTTACGGCGGATATTGTGTGGGCCTTGGTGTGAAACCTGATGATGCGAACAAGGTATTCCTCGGAGGTATGTGCCTCTACCGCTCCGATAACGGCTTTGCCGACAGCTTGCATACCAACTGGCTGGGAGGCAGTCCGTATGATATGGACTCACTTCACGCCCTCCACCCCGACATGCATGCTGTCATCTTTGACAGGAACAACCCGGATATCCTGCTTACGGGCAATGACGGGGGCATTTACATCACCACCGACTGCCTTGCCGACAGTGCGCATATCCGCTGGACCCGTCTCAACAACCAGCTTACCACCACCCAGTTTTATTCGGTGGGTATTGACCACGGGGCTTCGGCCGAAAACTGGATACTGGGCGGCCTGCAGGATAACAACTGGTATTACACCATCACCAACGACCCCACGGAGTTCTGGTTCGACATCGATATCTGTTACGACGGTTTTTCGGTTGCCGTAGCCCCTTCATGGCAGTATTGCGTGATTTCGGCATACAGCGGCAACATCTGGACTTCGCAGTTCGATGATTCCATGCACACTAAAAACATTTACCCCCAGCTGCCCGATACCCTGCTGAAATATTATGACCCGGTGATGGGCTCGAACGCGCTCTTTCCATTTTACCAGAATTTCGCACTTGAACAGAACAATTCCCAGACTTTTTACCTGCCTACCATCAACAGTATCTGGCGCAAGGACGACCTCAGGGCTTCGGCCATGGATTCTTCGAAGCGTAACGCAGGCTGGAGCCACCTCAGCAACGTGGATATCGGCAACGCCTCGGTGATCAGCGCCATCAGCGTTTCACGCCTTCCGGCCAACAGGTTATATTACGGTACAAGCCTGGGGAGGTTGTACCGCCTCGATAACGCGAATACCGGCAACCCTGTGCCTGTGGATATTACAGGCAGTAACTTCCCGCAACATGCTTTTATCTCGTGCATTGATGTCAACCCCCTGAATGCCGACGGCCTGATGGTTGTGTTCTCGAATTACGGGGTTTTAAGTTTATTTCACTCTGCGGATGGAGGAGCTACCTGGACTTCGGTTTCGGGAAATCTCGAGGAGCATAATGACGGATCAGGTTCGGGCCCTTCGGTTAGATGGGCCAAGATCCTGAATTTTCAGGGAGATAAAGTTGTTTTCGTAGGAACTTCGGTCGGCTTGTTTTCAACGACAGCTTTGAAAGGCGACTCAACCGTATGGACGCAGGAAAGCCCTGAGCTGATGGGTAATGTGATCGTTGATATGATAGACGCCCGCCCCACCGACGGCTTCGTGGCAGTAGCCACCCACGGCAACGGGGTGTACAGCACGTATTACAAGCCCTCTTCGGGAATCGCGAATCGTGATCCGGGAATCGTGATCAGTGATCCTTATCCTGTTCCTTCGAACGGGTTTGTCAACCTGCCCTTCAATTGCAGCCGTAACGAATCAATAACAATCCGGCTCACCTCTTCTTCTGGCCAGGACCTGGGAATTATCTGGAAGGGCTCGTGCAAAGCCGGGGAGCAGCTGATCAGGCTAAACCTTGAGGGACGCCTTGCGGGGGTATATTATGTAACCGCCGCGTCCTCATCCGCCAGGCAAACAAAAAAGATCATCGTGATGTAGGCGGGAAGATCTTGCTAACCCACAACGATCTTTTCGTTCCTGAAAATGCCAGCCTTGTCTTTGATCTGAAGGAAATATACTCCTTTTGAAAGGCTGCTGCGGCAGAACGAAAAATTGTTTTCACCTTTGAGTGCGCCGCCTGAATAGAGTTCCTTTACCAGCTTCCCGCTGATATCCAGCAGGCTGATATTGAGAACAGTGTTTTCGCCCAGCGTAAATTCCACGCTGAAGGTTTCTGTTATTGGGTTTGGAAAGATCTTTAGCCCGTTGTTGCTGCCGGTCTCAGCAATTCCCTGTGAAGACTGGTCATGCACTTCGGCATTCCATGCGTTCCATTTATGATCGGTTGTGCCGTAGCTCCCGCTCAGCCAAATGGATGGATGGCCGCAGGAGTGAAGCCTTGAAATCCCTGTGTAATCGCCCCACCTTTCGAGGGAATCGGAGGTATATCTTACATAACTGTCGCCGGGCCTGACCATTACCGGTTCAGACCAGTTCATGTTGTTGTCGCAGTTTACCACCTGCACCGAGGGATAATAACTCAGGCCGGTTGAGCCGAAATTGATCATCACGCTGCGGTCGGTTGCTGAAGTTGCATAAGATACCACGGAGGGATAAACGCAATCGTAATTCCATGTCTTACTGAATTCCGACGACTGGCTGGTGAGAGTTGATGTATTGATACGGTTGTACCTTATGCCGCTCCATCCGCTCCCTGCATCAAAATGGAAAACAAAATGCGCTATGCCGTCAAGATAAAAACCGCTTAAGGTCCTGCAGTCATTGACGTTCAACATGCAGTCTGTTCCCCTCTGACCCGTGTTGGAGGGTACCCAATAGGCTTGCGTCAGGATCGAAAAATAAAGGAGCTGGGGATTCCCGCCAAGGTTGTCGGTAAGGTCATAAAATTTCAATACCGAACTGCCACCCGGGTCTGAGGCAACCAGGTAACATCCCGGACCGTAACTTGATCCCTGTCCGTAAGAAAGCGGGACCAGGGTGAATGGGTTGCCTGCAATGGCATGCCAGACCCGGTAATCCGATAGGGTCCCCGCATAGCAGGATGCTTTGCTGACCTGCAGCAGCACCGCCTGATTAAAATGCCTGGTTGAAACATTGAACAGGTTCCCGGTCACATACATTTCATTGGTTGAAACAGCCAGTTTGGGATAATCAAAGAAGTCGCCGTTGTTGAAGAGGTTGCCTTTCATTTTATAGATCCACCATCCATCGGTGGGATTATTGGATTTGGAAAAACAGAATACTATGTCTTCATCAACACTAACGACAGAGGTTATGCAGAACATGATGAACCTGTCGGCGCCGGCATCATAAAGGACTACCGGGTCGCAAAGACTTACAATCGTGGAATCATTGACCAGGCCGACCAGGGTGTTGTAGTAAAAGGTATGGCCAAGCATATCGTCATACTCAATGGTTGAGTTAGCCACACTTACAATCCAGCCCCCGTTGGATATGGCAACGGTATTGTCAAGCGGCGAAGGACCTGAGTTTAAATTGGAAAGATAACTCGTGCCGACCAGTGGCAGTACCGATGATGGTGATTGTTCCTCTTTCAATGTCCCGGACCCGAACTTCAGCTTCAGTTTTTCACGTTTGATGCTGTCGATCTTCTCCTGGTCAGGGAGCATAGGTTCAAAGGACTCGATAATACCGGTAAGCGCGGGCTTAAAGTTCACATCGGCGCTCTTTATGCTTGCCTCACCTGAGCATTTCATGTTCAATATTTTTGTTGATAAAGCTTTGCCCAGGCTTTTGCTTTCATCTGGCCTTACTTTGATTTCCTGGGCCCGGATCATGGTGACAATAAATAATAAGGTCAGGATTGCGTAAATCTTTTTCAATGCAGCTAAATTAGAAGGTTAGGGTTTGAGGGATTTTCCCTGGCATCTAAGGTATGCAATAATAATGTCTGGTCTGTAAAGTCATCAGATTAAATATTTGTATATTTAACACCCTGAAATCAGGACCGCTGCCACTATTCATCCATCTTATGAGTATATCATATAAAGCCTGCAGTAAGAAGGTCATTATTGTTTTTTTCCTGATATCCGCTTTTCAATCCATGGCGCAAACCGATGAGAGGATTACCGTTATCAGGGATCTCATCTCCGATTACAAATATTCCGAAGCTATGGAGAAGTGCAACCGCTTCCTGGTATCCGATTCTTCCAATGCAGATCTCCTGATCCTTAAAGGCGAAGTCCTGATGTCGATGTTCAGGTTCAGCGAAGCTGCCCTGGCCCTTCGTCGGGCAACGGCGATCGATACGAACAGGATCAGGGGGCTGAAAGACCTTGCCTCCCTCTACAAACAAACCGGGGAAAATGAGGAAGCTATCCTGTATTATAAAAAGATACTTGAACGCCAGCCTGAAGACCGGCAGGCTATGATTCAGCTTGCTGCCTTGCTGATCCAGCTCGAGAACTACCGGGATGCTTTAAATTTGCTCCTCCCTGCATATAAGAGCGATTCCGGTAACTTTTACATTCTTAAACTTACAGCATCATCCTACCAGGAACTGAATAATGCCGATTCAGCTTTGATTTTTTACCTGAAAGCCCGTAAGATAAGTCCGGCCAACCTGAATATCGCCTTGAGCTTATCCAATCTCCTCATCAGGAAAAAGCAGTACGATTCGGTTATCCGGTACACAGATCAGTTTGTCCAGGAAAATCCGAAGTCCTATGCAGTATCCCGGCTTGGGGCATATGCGACCTACCTGAAAAAAGACTACCCTTCAGCTGCATCAAAGTTCAGGGGGTCGATCAGGATGGGTGACGCCTCGAAGTTCACTCATAAATTCCTGGGGCTTTGCAGGTATAAACTGGATATGTTCGATTCGGCATGCCCCTCTTTCCGCAAGGCATATCAGCTTGACACAGCCGATGCTGAGCTTTGTTTTTATTACGGAGAGTCCCTGCTGCGTTCCAAAAGGCCCGACAGCGCTCTCATTTATCTCGGCAGGACCTTGCGGATGGTACTGCCATCGGAACAATATCTCGTTACCCTTTATGCCGACATTTCATTGGCATTCAATTCAACCGACAGGGCCGACACCGCCTTACAGATACTTATCAAAGCGCATGCTTTTTCTCCCGATAACCCGGCTATTCTTTTCAAGCTGGCATACCAGTATGATTATTACATGCAAAAACCCATGACGGCCCTGCCTCTGTACAAACAATTTCTGAAGCGGAATATATCTTCAGGCGAAGCTGGTGACAATCCCCAGGTTGTAACGTATTCCACCTATGCCAGGAACCGGGTTACTGAACTGGAAAAATTTAAAAAAGGCGTCCATCAATGAACGCCTTTTAAATTTCAGAAAGCAGGGGGAGATCAGGCTCCGGAGGCTTCGGTCTTTCGCCTTACATAGTCGTTGAAAGCTTTTTCGCCTTCTTCATTCCAGTATTGCTCATAATAGCTCCAGCGCATGGTGGCGTCGCTGCCGCCCTGACGCATGCGGTTGCCATGCCTCCACATGAAATGCCCGCGGCCCCCGTGATGGCGCCCCCCATGATGCATGCCTCCGAAGAGAAGTCTCGCAAGTATTGCTAAGCCTATAGCCTGCCAGTAGGTGATCAAACCGAGATGGAAGATGACCGGCATTAGCCCGTTCCACAGCCACATAATGATGGCGCCGAAGAGGAAAAGCAAAGCGGTGAATCCGATTACGCCGAGGATAATCCAATGTGCCTTCGGCCTGCGGCCGTTGCAGAAACGGCCCATATGTGTTTTATTTTCAATTGTTTCCATGATTTATGTTGTTTTTGTTTAATAATATCTTGTGTAATTTTGAAAGAGCCCTGTGCTTGCGCGAGAGCAGGGTACCTATCGGGACTTCCCATTCGTCGGAAAGCTCCTCATAGCTGCGTTGCTCAAACTCGGTCTCTATGATAACTGCCTGTTCGTCGGGCCTTAGCTGTGCGATAGCCTCCCTTAACATTTCGGGATCTATGTCGCTGTAAACTGTTTCTATGTCTGCTTCATTGCTGATGTTATTTAATAAATAATTTTCATTTCCATGGCCCGTGAAGCTTTCGAGGGATACGTTACGTTGTGGCTTTTTTCTATAGTCTATGATCCTGTTTTTTATTGAACGGTAGATGTAAGCGCTGAGATTAGCCACCTGGGTGTCAGGGTCAAGCCTGTCGACGAGACCAAGCGCAACGTCCTGGACTATGTCTTCGGGGGTCGCCCCGAAAAAACGTTCATCTAAATTCTTCCTCACGAAATTCACCATTTTCTGGTATTCGCTGCGGAAAAAATTATCGACTCTTGTCTTTTGAGAGTTTTGGTCCATGGAAGTGTAGACGACAGGTTGGCATTTTATTGCAATGTAATCCAAAAAATCGTGACTCGCGACTCGTGGTTCACGGTTCACGATTCTGCTGCTCTCCGTGTTCTTCTTCCTTTTCGGGCTTGAACTGCAACTTGCCGAACTTGTAGGTGAGGTTGATCCCGAACGAACGGTAAGGTAACTGTCTCAGGGAACTCATGGTGAAGTTGTCACCGGTTAATTCCGTCTTCTGGTTGATGTACTCATTGAAAGGATTGGTGGCAGTGAGTGCTATGCTGAATTTCTTATCGAAGAACTGTTTTCTCACGGCCAGGCTGTATGAAGTAAATGAGGGGACTTTTCCCTGGACCGTGGTCCTGGGTGAGTTGAAGTTACCGAAAAATTCCACCGCAAGGTTCCATGGAAGCTGGTATGAAACGTTCAGGTTGATGCGGTATTCGAAACTGTTCATCGAAGTTGTTCCCCCGGCGGTTCCAGCGTTGATGTTCTGGACGTAACGGTCATACATGGAAATATTTGCCCTGAGATTAAGTCCCTGTACGAGGTTAAAGGATCCGTAAAGGTTAAGCCCGTAACGCTGTTCCTTCGAAATGTTCTGGCGGGCGGTAACAGTAACGTCGGTATACACCGAATCACCTATCTGGTAAGTGGGGTAATAGGTAGTGAAACTCTGGATGTCGTCGATATTCATCCTGTAGAATCCTACCACGTTGATGTTTCCTGCCTTAGCAAATGCCTTTGAATAGCTCAGCTCGAAACCGTGTGAAATCTCGGGTTTCAGGTTGGGGTTACCGGTGGTGATGTTGTGAGGGTCGCTCAGGTTGATGAAAGGATTCAGGTCACGGTAATCGGGACGCTGTATCCGATAAGAATAACTGAACTTCAGCACATGGTTGTTTTTGAATGAATGAGCCAGGACCAGTGAGGGGGCAAAAGTGCTGTAAGGGGATATGTCAATATTGGGATTATTGGTGTAAACTATCTTTGTCTCGGTGTACTCATACCTGCAGCCGGCCTTAAAATCCAGCCACTTAAAAAGCCTTGAACTCAGCGAAAGGTAAGCTGAATAAATGTTGCGGTCGTATTTAAGAGTGTATGACTGGGTTGGATCGGGAATGAAACCGTTCTCCGAAAGCGTGAAGATATAGGCGTCGGTGATGCTGTTGAGTTCATACAACACGGCTTTGGCGCCGGTTTCTATGTTCAGGACCCCGCCAACAGGCAGGGTGTAATCTACAGAAATGTCAATCTCGCGGTTGTTGCCGGGGTTATTTCCCTTTGATCCTGTAACGATGGAGTCACTTATCGGCAGGTCCTGGGACTGGAGGTAGGAAGAATAATTTTCGGAGTAACTTGAAGCGTAAAGGAAATTCAGCTCATGCCCTTTTTGCCTGAACTTATGTTTGTAGCCTATGTTCCAGTCGTATGCATTGGTGGTGTTGTCGCCCACACTTTTCAGTATATTGCTCTGGTTGCTGACCTGTTTCCCGGTGCTGTCGTAAGTGATTATCTGCTGGCCGGTGCTGCTGTTGGAATGATTGCCGAAATAATTGTAACTGAAACCTGCAGTAAGATTGTCGGAGGATGAGATAGCCCAGTCAAACCCTAGCCCTCCCTGGATCCCGTGCCGGTTGAATTTGCTGGCCCCGTCCTGGGTCATCAGTGTGCTGTTCGTGGTATCGTAAGTGTTCCGTGTGGACGAGTTCAGGGTTGTTGACGGCAGCTGGGCGTTCCCGCTCACGAAAGCGTTTATGCCAATATGCCCCGTTCTTGCGTTAATATTCACCGAGCCATTTTCGAGCCTGGTACCGATCGAAAGGGATGCATTCCCGTTTATCCCGCTGATGGTAGTTTTCTTGAGGATGATGTTGATGATGCCTCCCGTACCTTCGGCATCGTATTTTGCGCCGGGGCTGGTCACCACTTCAATACTCTGGATACGGCTTGCAGGGATGGTCTGCAGCACATCGGTAATATTGTTTCCGAATACTGTGGATGGCTTCCCGTCGATGAGGAAGCGTATGTTTGAATTCCCCTGTAATTCCACGTTGCCGTTGATATCCACGGTAACCTGCGGGACTTTTTTCAGCACATCCGTTGCGACTCCCGATTGTGAAGTAAGGTCGTTTTCGGCATTGTACACCATCTTGTCGATCTTGTTCTCGATGATGTTTCTCTGGGCGGTAACAGTGACGTCTTTCAGGTTGGTTACGGAACTCCGCAGCTGGATTGTGCCCAGCGACAGGGTGGATCTGCCGTTGACTTTCAAAGGCCCTATGGTCTTTTTCTGGTAACCGATGAAGTTAATGACAATGCGATAAGTCCCCAGGGGAATTTTATCTATGCTGAATTTACCTTTGATGTCGGATGTGGAGCCGGTGATAATCTTGTCGCCATCACTGTTGTATAAAGCCACTGTTGCATATTCTACAGGCGTTTTGTTCACCGAATCGATGATGCTTCCTTCAATTTTCCCGTTTACAAGCGATGGACTTTGCTGGGCCTGGAGGTGTATGGTTAGGATAAGTAGCAGCGCAAGTAGTGCTATATTTTTCAAAGTATTGATTGTGTTCTTTAGATTTTTTTCGGATCACGGTTGTGATTATTCCATAACGATCAGGCTGCGTTTATATTCCCTTCTGCCCACGTACCAGTAAAACTTTCCTGATTTGAAGTTGATGGCAGGAACGGTAAGCTCCCTTATTCCCGGCTTAATACCCCTCCACCACGCAAGTTTGTTGGTGGATTCGGCAATGATGTAAAAATTGGTGAAGCTGTCGGTGACCATCTTCCATTTGAAGACTAAGTCTTCTCCCCGGGTCACCACCATATTATCGTCGGGAGCGAGGAGTTCAATGGCTTTGGGAACATTGGCCGCCGGTTTCTGCGGTTCCGGCCGGGGTTTGGCAAGTGCTGTCGTTTGGTTTGCTGCAGCCTGTCCCGGGGGAGGGACATTGGCCGGGGACTGCTCCGGAATTTTTACCTGGGCCGCTGGCTGGACCGGAGTGGCTGGCTTCAAAGTAAGCGTTGTTTTCGCAGGAGTATTTGTTTGATCCGCCGTTTTATTAACTGCAGGTTTTGGCCTGATGAAAAAGAACCATACCAGGACGATGGCCAGCAGGATAACCAGTGCAGGCCAGATAATATACCCGGGTTTGAAACTCTTTGGTTTGTATTCTTCGGCCCTTATTTCAGGGAGTTCTTCTTCGACGTTCTCTTTTACATCCTGTATGATGAGGTCATTTCCGCTGGCATTGAACAGCGAAGGGAATGCCTTCCTTAGCCTGAACTTCCTTGCAAACTCATGGTCCTCTTCAAGCCTGGTCTCAAAATCAACCAACTCGTCATGGTTCAGCTTGCCGTTGATGAACTGTTCAATCAGTTCAATATCTGCCTGGTCTGTATTCATTTTAATGAAAGGGGATTAAGGAATAAAAACGTCAACTCCCTCGTTTTCCTGCACAAAGGTACTCATTTTACAGAACCTGTATGCCCCGGGATCAGTTCCAGTAATGCCCGAGAACAATGTAATAAGCCCATTGGCTGGGACCGACTGCTACATCAACCCCCATCCGCATCCTGAAAATACGGGACAGCAGGTAACGGAAACCTGCACCGCCGGCCACATGCCAGGTGGGATCCTCGAGGTATTTTGAACTGCTGAATGTCTTGCCGACCCCTGCAAACCCCAGAACGCTCCACCTGAGGTCCAAATCGAAACGCTGCTCGGTTTCAAGCTGCAATACCTGGTCTCCCTGGTAAACCATTGCTCCTATCCCCCTCATTTTGATATAAGGGAGCAGGTAGAAGGGCGTACTGCCCCCGGCCCACTGCCAGTCGGCTCTCAGTCCGCAAACCCACCACCTGGTGAGGGGAATGAAACCGTTGATGAAGATTTCACTTTTTTCATAGTCGAAATCGCTGGCGGTCCAGTTCCTTCCGATGCCGAATGAAGCTTTGGTCCTGATTCCTTTGTCGGGGGTAAAAATAGTGTTGCGTGAATCCCATTCAAGATAAAGTCCGAGCAGTCCCGTATTTTTGGTCATGCTGGGCTCCTGGTTGAATACTTTATTAAATATATAATTGGCTGTGTCGCTCAATTTGGTGGAGACATTCACATTGGCATAAGTATAGTTGATGCCGACAAAGAGTTTGTTTTTGAATAAATTCTCACTGATATCCAATACCCCGAGTATAGTCGTCAGCTTGAAAAGAACCTCCTTCTCGCCTAAGTAAGTGAAATTGCGGTAAAAGTTTATGTTGATGGGGGCATAGGCTGCACTTATTGTGTACCGCATGCCTATCTTTGGAAAAGACCCCTGCCTCGTGGCTCCTACTCCCCAGGTGTTATTGAGGGTCCACATGCCTGCCACCCCTGTGATGTCTGGAAAATGGTACTGCTCCCCTGCCTTTGCCGTTTTTTTTGGACTGATAAATACAATGGCCAGTGCAAGGCCGAAATTGCCGAGTGAGGGTTCACTGATGATCACCGGCCAGGGTACGAACCCATGCATGTTGATCAGGTAATCGCTGAAGTCAAGCTTGTGGTCCAGGGTGTCTTTTAAACTGATTTTTTTCTTTGGTGGCTTGACCTTGCTTGTGTCTTTGGCCGGGACCGCGGCCGCTAAAGAGTTATCGGCCGATAGCTCTTGTAACTGCGGATCAGGTGTAGGGTTGTTCATTTGCGCCTGGTTCTGTATTCTAAAGCTCATCGCAAGCAGGATGAAAAACAGAATTCGGCAGATCTCCTTGTAGTTCCTGTTCTTTTTCATGGTCCTGTATTTTAATTCCTATGTTAATGCATCTTTCAATTTCAGGATAAGTATGTTCCTTCCTTCAGCATGCCGGTAATCCACGCTGCGGCAACGGCCCTTGATTAGCCGGATGCTGAGTTCTTTTTCGGGATCATCACTTTCGATCGGATTATACGGGGCGCCGGCACTGCTGCAAACCAGCTCGAGCGTAAAGTCTTTTTCAGACCAGGACAGCTCGAGCCTGATGTCTCTGAAGTCAGTCTGCAGCAAAAGAAGTTCCTCGGTGATATGTGTCAGATAGCCTGCAACTTTCCTTGCAACCATATGCTTTTCACAGAAAGCTTCCATCTCGCCCTGGATAGCATAAAGATCGTAATTGCGGCTGGTGATCCGGCGTTCAAAGCTGCGGATGCGGTGAATAAAAGCTCTGGTTTTTTCTTTCAGGGGGTTGTCGAAGATCTGGTCGGGCGGACCCTCTTCATAGATCACCCCCTCATCCATATAGAACACCCTGGTGGAGGTGTTCCTGGCAAATTCCATTTCATGGGTCACTATCACCATCGTCATTCCTTCTCTTGACAACCTTCGGATGACCGCCAGGACTTCGCTCACCATGGTGGGGTCAAGTGCGGATGTGGGCTCATCGAAAAGCAGGATCTCGGGATCCATGGCCATGCAGCGGGCAATGGCCACGCGCTGTTTCTGCCCTCCCGAGAGTTCATCGGGATAGCTGTCGGCTTTTTCGGCAAGTCCAACCAGTTTGAGGAGTTCCCTTGCTTTTTGTTCAGCTTCTTCACTGCTTTGATTGAGCAGCCTGATGGGGCCAATGGTAAGGTTTTCGAGGGCCGTAAGATGGTTGTAGAGGTTAAAGCCCTGGAACACCATACCCATTCTCTGCCTTAGCTTTGGTACATCAGTATGTTTATCGAGCAGGGGGATGTCTTCAATGAAAATACTCCCGCCAGTAGGTGTTTCAAGCAGGTTGAGGCAGCGGAGGAAGGTGCTTTTACCGGTACCCGAGGGACCAATGATGGATACGACCTCACCTTTTGTGATCCGGGTCGTGATATCCTTCAGCACGACCAGGTCGTCGAAATGTTTCGAGAGATTGACGGTGCGGATCATGACCTCGCCTCCTTTCTCCTGTTAATGCGTCTTTTCCTGGGATCGGCCGAGATTTCAATCAGGTCCAGGCCCCGGGTCAGCAGGTAAGCGATAAGGAAATACAAGATAGCAACCATGAAGAGCGGGAAGAACGCATCGAAAGTCCGGCTGCGGATGATGTCGCTGGCCTTGGTGAGGTCCTGCACTGCAATATACCCTACCACGGATGTCATTTTTACCATGGATATGAATTCGCCCTTGTACACCGGCAGTATGGATCTCAGGGCCTGAGGCAGTATGATGAAACGGAAAGCCTGGAAATGTGTGAAACCCCCGGCTATGGCCGCCTCATTTTGTCCTTTGTCGATGCCTTGTATGGAAGTCCTGAACATTTCCGATACATAAGCCCCGAAGTTCAGGCCGAATGCGATCACCGAAACTACTATAGGGTTGATGTTCACCGAAGAGAATATCACGTAATAAATTATCATCAGCAGAACCAGCACAGGCATTCCCCTGAGTATAGTGATGTACACTTCCGCGATTCCTGAAAGCATGCGGTTCTTCGACATCTTCATCCAGCAGATAAGAGCGCCTATCATTGTCCCGAAAATGGCAGAGAGTATGGAAATGATGATAGTTACTTCAAGGCCGTTGATGATATGCAGGTATCGTTTCTCATGTATTATATTTGCGTAAAAGCTGTCCCTGACTTTTTGTAGGAATGTCCTGTTGTCGGTGGATAACAATTCCCCGGCGAAAGCAGCCAGGTTTTTTTTGGGGGCTATCACACTGACTCCCGATTCATTGTACGGATCGCTGAAATCGATCTGCTTTTTCCTTTCCTCGGTGATCATCAGCGAGCTGGTGATCAGGTCGATCTTGTTAGTGGAGACCGAGGCCAGCAGGCTGCCGAAGGGCAGGTCCACCGCTTCGTAATCCATACCAAGGTAAGCTGCAAAACGTTTGCCAAGCTCGATATCGAAACCTATGAGCTGCCCGTCCTTGATCACTGAGATTGGCAATCCCAGGTCGCTGACGATGCCAGGTTTTAACACCCCGCTGAGCATTGCCGGTTTCGGTATTTCAGGCATTGTCGTAAGCCCCTGCTTCATCCAGCGATCATACATATCCTTATATATCCCGTTGGTATGGATCTCTTCGAGGAAGGTATTGAACTTCTCCCTGAGTACATCATTATCCTTATTGAAACCGGCGGCAATGGAGACGGTGAATACCGATTCATCGAGTGCACCCAGGCCAGGGTTTTTCGAAAAAATATCCTTTAAGGCGGTCTGGTCCATGAAAGCTACGTCGGTCTTGCCTGAATTCAGGGCGAAAAGCAAATCGGACAGGTTCTGGTATTCGAGGATCTGCGCCTTGGGATAGTTCTTTGTTGCATAGGCGTCGTGTATGCTGCCGAGAAGCACCCCTATGCGTTTGTCGGATATGTCGCCGACGTTTTTCATCAGGCCTTTTCTTTTTGCATATGCTTCTGCTTTTGAAGGAGAGGCATTCCCTTTTACGATAACGGCAAGTCCACCAAGGTAGTAAGGCTCGGAAAACAATACTTTTTTGGAGCGTTCCTCGGTGATTGAAAGCCCAGCCCCGATCATGTCGACCTTGCCCGAGATCAATGCAGGGATCATGGCTCCGAAATCCATATCGGTAATCACAAGTTTTTTACCCAGCTTTTTCGCAACATAAGAAGCAAACTCAATATCAAAACCGGCAATCTGGCGGTTGGCGTCGAAGAACGACATGGGTTCGGTAACCGCCGCAGTGCCGAACTTCAGTTCCCCGTTCCTCCCGTCGTTTTGTATCACCGGCATTGGAGCGGGACTTCCCTTGTCGGGAAACCAGCGTTTGCTCATGGCATCGTAAGTGCCGTCTTTTCTGATCTCTGCCAGGACCTGGTCAACGGCTTTCTTGAGTTCCGGGTTTTCAAGCTTCACGGCAAAGCCGTAACGGTCGTCCATGATGACCTCATCGAGCACGCTTAGCCCCGGGTTCTTGGCGGCAATGTTCTTTAGGATGGGCTTGTCGTAAGCTGTGGCGTCGGCCTTGCCGTCCCTTACTGCAAGGGCACAATCAAGGACACTGTTATAATATTCCAGCTTTGCATCCGGGAAACGCTTCAGAACCATCTGGTCTGCGGCTGTTCCGGTGGGAACCGCGAAGGTTTTACCCCCTTCAAGCATCTTAAGTGTGGTGATTTGTTGTTCTTTCTTCCCGCATCCACCCAGCGCAATCACTAGTGCCAGTAACAGTATTATAGAGCGATTTATCATTTATACAGCAGCTATCAGGATTGAATTCAATCCAAATATAAACCATTATCCGTTTTTCCCTGCAATACACCCGGGATTTTTGATAACAGGGTATTTCCGCACCGGCTATTGATTATTTATCTTTCTTTTCTTCCGGCTGGAAGAGTTGAATATTGTTTATCCCAAGGTTGGTGATCACATACTGGTTCCATTCAGCCAGCTTCTCCTGGTTTTTCCCTGACTGCACCTCTTTAAGATATTTCTTAGTCCAGGAATCCATGTTTTCACATGTTTTTTTGTAGATGGCATCTATCACAGCCCTGCTCTGAACGCTGACATTTAATTCTTTCTCCATCTTCCGCCTTTCGATCTCGCAGATGTCGAAATAAATATTAAGAAAAGCATTGGTCCAAGGCTGGGAAGGCAAATGAAAAAAGGTTTTTGCCGCATCGAATACGGTGTAGGATCTGCAGTAAAGTGAATCCCTGACCTCGGTTACATCGAGAAGTATCTGCACCCGTAAACTGTATAGATCGGAAAGAACTCTTGCATTATACTGTTCGGGAGTGTAGGCTGTATAATGCGTTAATTTCCTGTTCAGGATGATACGCTTGTCGGGCGACCAGAATGTAAAATAGTACTCGTAAAAACCGGAATAAAAAATATAAAACGTTGAATCTTTTTTGTCAGCTATAAGGAAATCCCGGCCATAATTACCTTCCCTGAAATTAACCAGGCAGCCCTCATGGGAGAGAAATCCAAGGTTTTCCTTTTGTTTGGCGGTAAGAAGCATGGCGCTGGTATTTTTCCAGAAAAGTTCGTTATACGGGATAATGGATATTTTACGGTAGTCATCATAGTCATTGTCATAATCAAAATACGGAAGTATAAAAGGTTTATCATAATCATAAAAATACAGTATGCCCCGGCCCCTCATCTCCCTGGTGTCTATCGAACGGACTTTCATCGTGGGTGTGTCTCTTACGCTTTTATACATGAAGCTGTAATTGAAATTTATATGATCGGGTATCACCTCCTTGTTTTCCTGCCTGAAGGTCTGGCTGATTTCAAGGTTTAGATTGTACAGGGAATCGAAAGGGAAAAGAGGCAGGAAAGGGTGGGTTGTTGTGTTTTCAACACTTAGGCTGATCTTGAACAGTTCAAAAGTTTCCTTGTCTATCCAAGCATTTCCAGAGAATTTTTCATGGATGTTTTCCCTGGGGATGAATTTTATATTATACATTTTATCATCACTGGAAACCATCTCGAGCCTGAATAATTTTTTCATGGCTCTTTTATTGTATTGAAGAGGTATGGCAGGACAATGATCGTTGGCGATGGTCAACGCCATCCCGCTGATGGCTTTGGAGGAATTCAGGCTCAGGAAGAACCGGTTGTCCAGCGCTGCCAGCCCGATTCTGCCATTCTTCAGCATCAGGCGGTCGACCATTGTCCCGTCAAAATACCCGTTATAATAGCATTCCAATAATTCAACAGGCCTGTCTTTTGTAAGTGTTTCAAGTCCATAATAAACTTTGGAACTTCGTTTTATTTTATTTTCCAGCAATTTCTTCCTGCATTGATCCATTGCCTGGTAGAGGAAATCATCTTTGGCATTTACAGTGACTTCTCTTAGCTGCACCTCTTTCTGTTGCAGGAAAATTGAATTATTCAATACTATGATTGCGGATGGTATCGCCAGGGTTTGATACCCAAGGTAGGAAAACAGTACGGTATCCTTGCCGGGGATGATCTTCAGGAGAAATGTTCCGTCGGTATTGGTGATTGTCCCGGTATGGCTTCCTTTTATTGAAACGCTGCAATAAGGAAGGGGTTCTTTGGTCTTTGAATCTTTAACGGTTCCCTGGAAATTTTCCTGGGACCAGGATAAAACCGGGAAACAAAGACACAGGATGGTGAGGCAGGTTTTCATATATGCTTGTATCATGCTTATTTCTTATGGCGACCACTGAACTGAGCCATTCAATCCGCAGGTATACAAATATAAATAAAAACAAGATTTAAAAACAAGTCCGGGCCGGGGCGCATAAGCGCCCCGGCCCGGACCAGGCAGGATTATAAGAACCCTTATAATCAGTTAATGCTGATACCCGATTTGGTATATGCAGCCTCATTCACGAAATAAAATTTCTTGCTGCTGAAGTCCTCGGTCTTGTAATTCCAGGGACATACTTCAATGATCCCTGTAGTGGTGGCATTGAGTGCCGAAAGCTCGGAGGCTGTCATTACACATTGCGAGGCCGATCCGCTCACTTTCTTGATCAGGTAATTACTGCCGGAACTGATCAGAACTACCCAGATCGAATCCGCTCCCGTAATATTCCCCGAAAGATTTATAGTCAATCCTGCCGATCTTGTGACAGATGCGGGTAGTGAACTGTAATCACTGTAAGTGGGCATAGGCCTGTCGTCGGTATAGGAAATAGAGGGAACCGTTGAAGATCCGCTCACGGTCCAGGCAAAACCGCCCGAGAAAACCAGGGGATCGGTCACGTTCTGGTAAACATAGGAATTGTTGCTCTGCTTTGCAAGAGCCTTCCCGTTCAGGGTAACAGTTCCTCCATCAGTCATACTTCCCGAACCCGGTGCGTAAAAAGCCGCAACCCCTGTATTCAGCTGAATGGGGAAAAGAACTCCCGAAACCAGCTGGTACGAAAATGTAGCTACCGCAGCAAGCGTGCCATAACCATCGGAAAAAGTAGGCGTTGTTACCGTGGTTGTATTGGTATTATTCGTGTTGTTGTTGACTATGTCTTCAGTTTTTTTCGAGCATGCCGAAAAAGATCATGTTCATGTAATCTTTGAGACATCAGGTCGTTTTTATTATATTTAGTCAAAATTTCAAGTATGAACCTGAGAGTATTTGCAGGCGCTATGGCGCTGGCCGCCGGATTGCTTCCGGGGATCGTTTTCAGCCAGAATAAACCTAAACCGGTTTCAACGGGGGTTTCAAGAGAGAAGGAATGGAAACAGGTTGATTCTCTTTCAGATAACGGCCTTCCAAAGTCGGCCCTGGAGATTGTTGACAGGATCTATAAAGATGCGAAGTCAAAAGGTGATAGTCCCGAATGGATCAAAGCGGTCATTTACAGGATCAAGCTTTACAGCACTTTCAGGGAGGACTTTCTGCTGGGGACCATCCATGACCTTAACGGGGAGATAAATACGGCAAAAGAGCCTGTGAAACAGATCCTTCAATCCATCCAGGCCGAAATATACCTGAAATATTACCAGAACAATCTTTACCGTTTCAGGGGAAGGTCTTCGTTGGGAAAAGTTATACCCGACAGCATTCAGACCTGGGACCTGGATGCCATCACCCATGCCATATTTTCAACCTACCTGTTGTCACTGGATAATGAAACCCTGCTGAAATCAACACCGATCAGCAATTTCAGGGCCATTATCGAGATCCCGGGAACCGACGGGGGCATTCGCCCTTATGGAAGGCGGCCAGCGAACAAAGCCGCTGATCCATCCGCAGTCAAAACAAAAGAAACTGAAAAAGCCATGCAGCTCAGACCAACGCTTTACGATTTCCTTGCAAACCGGGCATTGGAATATTTCACAACTTCCAAAGGAAGCAAAACCACTAATGCTCAAGGGTTTCTCATCGACAATGCTTCGTATTTCACGCTGCCGGCGGCATTTGCCGTTATCGCGCTGCCAGCAGGCGATGGCCTGTCGCCAGTCCCGGAAGCCCTCCGTATTTACCAGAAACTTTCGGCATTTCACCTGGCCGACAGGGATCCAGCGGCCCTTATCGATGCTGAGCTTGCCCGGCTGAATTATGTGCGTCGTGAAGCTGCTCTCGAAAACCGGGATTCGCTCTGGATGGTTACCATGAATAATTTAGAAACAATGTATTCCGATTTGCCTTCAGGTACCGGCATTTCATTTGCCCTGGCTCAGTTTTACCAGCAGGGCCCGGTTTCGGAATCCCTGAAACCGGATGATAAAAGCATGGTAAAAGCCCTTGATATTTGCGAAAGAGCTGTAAAACGCTTCCCCGATTCCGACGGGGCTAAGAACTGCAGCCTTTTGGCAGGGAGCATCAGGAACCCCGAGTACCGGGTACAATGCGAAGAAGAGATTATGCCGGGTAAGCCCTCCCTGGCACTTATCAGTTACAGGAATATGAACCGGGTTTACTTCAGGCTTTTCAAAGCCGACCCTGAGGAGTGGAGAGCCAGGCGGGGGGCTCTGGGCCAGAAAGAACTAAAGGAATACCTTGTAAAACAGCAGGTTGTGCGCAATTGGGATCAGTTGCTTGCAGTTTATACCGATTACCTGAGTCACAGCCAGGAAATCAGCCTGGAGGCTGTGAAGCCGGGTTTTTACATACTGGCCGCAGCAGCTGATTCAACATTTACACCCTCTTCTCCTTTGTTCGCGTTCTGCAGTTTTACCTCCTCTTCATTCAATTATACCAGCCATAAAAATGAAGATGGAAGCCTTACTGTTTTTATCTTCAACCGTGAAGAGGGAAAGCCGGCACAAGGCATCACCGCGGAAGCCTGGGCACGATCCTGGAATTCCAGGAACAAGAACTGGGACAGCCGTAAGCTAGCTTCCTATCTAACTGATCCTGAAGGGATGGTTAATCTCCCTGCTCCTTCAGCGGGAGCCCGTTCTTCGGATATAGGCCTGAAAGTCATCTCGGGTGAAGAGGTGTTTTACACCCGCAGTTTTTACCAGTATGCGCCCCAGCCATATGTTGACCGTCCTGCAAAACAAACCGATTTCTTTACCGACCGGGGGATCTACAGGCCGGGGCAGACGGTATGGTTCAAGGGAATCCTGATGGAACGCAAAGGGAATGACACCCGCCTGCTGAGCGGGGAGAAGACCAGGGTGGTGTTTACTGATGTGAACGGCCGCCTGATCACTGAACAATCTTTTACAACCAATGATTTCGGTTCCTTCAATGGTTCTTTCATCGCACCTTTAAATGTGCTGCCAGGGATGATGAGCATTTCGAACGAAACAGGTTCTGTGCAGGTTTCGGTAGAAGAGTATAAACGTCCCACTTTCGAGGTGAGCTTTGATGAACTGAAAGACAATTACCGCCTGAACCAGGCAGTCTCCATGAGCGGAAAAGCTATGGCATATGCGGGGAATGCAGTGCCAGCCGCTACAGTGAAATACAGGGTCGTGCGAAAGGCCCGTTTCCCTTTCTGGGACCGTTGGTTTATTCCCTGCCCGGTTTCGGATGAAGCAGAGATAGCCTCCGGTTCAGTTATGACAGCCCCTGACGGGAGCTTTTCCTTCTCCTTCCCTGCACTTGCCGATCCGACAATGCTCAGGGCAACAAAACCTGTATTTGATTTTGAGGTCACTGCAGATGTGACAGATGCTTCGGGCGAAACGCGATCGGCCGTACAAAATGTAACGGCAGGGTACCAGAGCCTTGTCCTGGGGAGTAATACCCCTGCCCTCCTGAATTTGCAGACCGACAGCCTTGTTAAAGTATCAGCTTCAAACCTTAACGGGAAATCCACTCCCGTCAATGTTTCAGTTGAACTTTTCAGGCTGAAGACTCCTTCGGTTCCCTTCGTTAAAAAATACTGGGGACATGCCGATACCACCCTGATCAGGGAGGCCCAATACAGGAAGTTATACCCTCAGTTTGCTTTTGATTCAGAGGACGATACATCATCCTGGAAACCTGGCACGGCCATCCTTCTTCAAACGGTTTATACCGGGAAGGATTCCATTTTCAACTTAAAACACTACGCCAACAAGGACGGGAAAGCGTTTTTAGCTGAACCCGGGGTTTACATGATTCAGCTTTCGGCTGATGATCCTTTCGGAGGAAGGGTTGAGATGAAAAAGTATTTCACCATGTTCGACCCGGCTTCGAAACTACTGTCCTGGAGTTCTGTAAACTTCTTTGTTCCATTGAAAACCAGGGCTCAGCCCGGGGAATCTGCAAAGTTCCTTTTGGGCTCATCAGAAAAAGATTTGAGGGTTTTGTACGAGATCCGTTTACGCGACAGCCTGGTTTCAAGAAAATGGCTTGATTTAAGCAATTCTCAAATGCTTCTCGAGGTTCCCGTTCTTGAAAAATACCGCGGGAATTTCTCGGTGAGTTTCCTTTTTGGCAGGAACGGGAGGATATACCAGGACGCAGCTCTTGTTACTGTTCCTTACCCCGATAAAAAACTGGATATCCGTTTTGAAACCTTCAGGTCGATGATCATGCCGGGGGAAAAGGAGGAGTGGAAGATCAGAATCAGTCGGCAGTCGGCAGTCAGCAGTCAGCAACAAATAGCCGGCAATCCGGTTGAGGCGGAATTCGTTGCTACCATGTACGATGCTTCATTGGATGCTTTCAGGCCGAATACCTGGTCTTTCGCATTATACCGCAGGGTTTTTGGTTCAAGTTCCTGGGATGCAGGATATGGTCCTGACCTGAGTTTTGCTTCCGCTGCAGGAAAACTTGACGAAGGCGGATACAGTGAAGCAGTATACCCCCAGCTTAACTGGTTCGGTATGAATTATTTCGGTGGAAGGCAGCCTGGAATGCTCATGAAGAGCGCAGATGCCATGGCCATGCAGGTCGGAGGAGTAGCCCCTGAAAATATGGACAGGAGAACACAGCCCGGAGAAGTTCAGGAGATAGAAAAAACAGACGACCTGGTTGCCGCTGCTTCAGTATCGGAAAAAGTGGGTGGCTCTGCATCAGCACCCAAAATACAACTCCGTAAGGACTTCAGGGAAACAGCTTTCTTCTATCCCGACCTCCGTACCGATTCTACCGGAGCCCTGGTATTGAATTTCACAGCTCCTGATGCTCTGACACGATGGAACATACTGGGTTTTGCCCATGCAAAAAACCTTGACCATGCATTGATACAGAAAGAATTATATACCCAGAAAGAGCTGATGATTGTCCCGAACACCCCAAGGTTTATACGGCAGGGGGATAAAGCCTGGTTCAGTACCAGGGTGGTTAACATGGATAATGAAGACATCAAAGCCTCGGTAAAACTTTTTCTCAGCGACGGCATCAGCATGAAGCCTGCCGACAGCCTGGTTGCAGGCGCATTGCAGCAGGATATTGCCATTGCAAAGGGAGGTACCGGAGTTGTCACCTGGATGATCAGGGTTCCTGTTGATCCTGCTTTTTCCTTATTGCAATACAGGATCACTGCAACTGCGGGAGCCCATACCGACGGAGAGGAGAAGATGATCCCTGTATTGACAAACCGCATGCTGGTGACTGAAGCCCTTCCGCTTCCGATGAAGGGGAAAGGCATAGCGGAATTCAGCCTGGATAAACTGCTCACCTCATCCGCAGACAAAACGCTGAAGAATTACAGGCTGACGCTTGAATTTGCTTCCAACCCCGCATGGTATGCAGTGCAGGCACTGCCATCGCTTAACGAAAAGCAGTACGATGATGCGTATTCGGTTTTCGGGGCCTTTTATTCGAACAGCATTTCCGCTCATATCATGAATTCCGATCCTAAAATCAAGGCTGTGTTCCAGAGCTGGAAAACCCTGACGCCCGAAGCCCTTGTATCGAACCTTGAAAAGAATGAGCAGCTGAAGATGGTGTTGCTGCAGCAGACTCCCTGGGTGAATGAGGCTGCCTCGGAGACAGCTAACCGCCTCAGGCTGGGCATGTATTTTGACCCCCAGAATCTTGTTGCAAACCTACAGAAAAACCTTACTAAACTGCATAAGCTGCAGGCGCCTAACGGAGGCTGGACCTGGTTTGAGGGTATGCCTGAGAGCAGGTCGATTACGCAGGGAATTATTACCGGGCTCGGCAGGTTATCGGTTATGGGATATTCGTTGACTGTGGATGAGGTGCCGGGTATGGCCGGGCGTGAGCGCGGCGATGAACTCCAGGACATGACTGTGAAAGGGGTGAGGTTCATGGATGATGCCTTTGCAAGGGATTATGCAGAGATGCTGCGCCGTTACCCGGGTAAGGCAGATGAGAACCATCTTGACGGATCCGAGATAGATTACCTGTATGCACGTTCATTTTTTGTGAAAACCCTTCCATCCCCTGCAAACACACTTGCCCCGCTTAAATATTACCTGGAGCAGGCCGGCAAATACTGGACAAAATGCGGTTTGTCGCAGCAGGCCAGCCTTGCTGTAGCCCTTCAGCGCTTCGGTAGGAAAGAGACTGCAGCGCTCATTGTAAAGTCCCTGAATGAGAGAGCCCTGCATTCGCCCGAAATGGGAATGTACTGGGCCGTGGATCCCGGGATGTACAGGAGGCAGGCGGATATAGGGACCCAGGCTTTGCTTATCGAGGCCTTTGATGAAGTTTCAGCTGATGTAAAGTCGGTTGAAGATATGAAAGTATGGCTGCTCAAGCAAAAACAGACCAAGATGTGGGAATCTTCCCGTGCCACGATTGACGCCTGTTACGCCCTCCTGATGCGCGGGACCGGTTTACTTACCGAAGATCCCAAAGTAAAAATCTCCCTTGGGCCTGTAAAGGTCGATCCCTCGAAGATGGCAGACCTGAAACAGGAAGTCGGCACGGGTTATTTCCAACTGAGCTGGAGCGGGAAAGAGATAAACCCTTCAATGGGGAAGGTGAAGATCACCAAAGGTTCCGAAGGCGTTGCCTGGGGCGCCTTATACTGGCAGTATTTTGAAAATCTCGACAAGATCACCCCCGCCTCCACACCCTTGAAACTTGAGAAGAAACTGTTTGTGGAACGGAATACGCCCAACGGACCTGTGCTTGATGCAGTGACCGGAGGCGTTCTGCATATCGGGGATAAACTAAAAGTCCGTATCGTTCTCACCGTCGACCGCGACCTGGAATTCGTTCACATGAGGGATATGCGGGCATCCGGCTTCGAACCATATATGGGAGGATCCCGTCCGGTTTGGGACGGAGGTTCAGGGCTCTCGGGTTACCGTTATCAGGACGGCCTGGGGTATTACCAAAGCACAAGCGATGCCTCTACCGATTTCTTCTTCGGTTATATCGGTAAGGGTACCTATGTGTTTGAATACGGCCTTATCGTTAATGCCCCCGGTGATTATTCCAACGGCATCACCAGCGTACAATGTATGTATGCCCCCGAGTTTGTTGCGCATAGCGAGGGCATAAGAATACAGGTAGCGAAGTAGCGAGGTAGCGAGGTAGCGAAATTGAAGACCGGGTTCCGGCTGCGCTGGAGCCTGGGCTGACAATCACCATTTTTCCTTATCTTTGCACCCCTTAACTTAATGCAAATCTTATGCTTCGTACGCATACCTGCGGGGAACTCCGCATGAATCATGTTAATTCTGAAGTTACCCTCTGCGGATGGGTCCAGAGGTCCAGGGAAATGGGAGGACTTACCTTTATCGACCTTCGCGACCGTTACGGGATCACCCAGCTGGTTTTCAATATGGATATTAACCCGGCTCTCTGCGCCGAAGCCCGCAAGCTGGGTCGTGAATTCGTGGTGAAAGCCAGGGGTAAAGTGGCTGAGCGCAGCAACAAAAATCCAAAAATGTCTACCGGTGATATCGAGATCCTGGTGGATGAACTTACGGTACTGAACATCTCCAAAACCCCTCCTTTCACAATTGAAGACAATACCGACGGTGGCGAGGAGCTGCGGATGAAATACCGTTACCTTGACCTGCGCAGGCAGGTAAATAAAAAGAACCTCGAGTTAAGGCACAGGCTTTCGATCGAAACAAGGAATTACCTTGACGCGCAGAATTTCATCGATATAGAGACTCCTTACCTTATCAAATCCACACCCGAGGGCGCCCGTGATTTCGTGGTTCCTTCAAGGATGAACCCGGGGCAGTTTTACGCTTTGCCGCAATCACCCCAGACCTTCAAGCAGTTGCTGATGGTCGCCGGTTTCGACCGCTATTACCAGGTCGTGCGCTGTTTCAGGGATGAGGACCTGAGAGCCGACCGCCAGCCGGAGTTCACCCAGATCGACTGTGAAATGTCGTTCGTGACCCAGGAAGACATCCTCAATACATTCGAAGGTCTTGCAAAGCATCTCTTCAAATCGGTCCTTAATATCGAGACCGGTGATTTCCCGCGTATATCATATGCCGATGCAATGATGTTGTATGGCTGTGACAAACCCGATATCCGTTTCGGGATGACCTTTGGTGATGTCACCGGCCATATGAAAGGAAAAGGATTCAAAGTTGCCGATGATGCAGAACTCATTATTGGTATCAAGGCGGATGGCTGTGCCGAATATTCACGCAAACAGCTCGATGAGCTGACCGATTACGTCAAACGGCCGCAGGTCGGGGCTTCCGGACTTATGTACATCCGCTATGCCGCAGATGGTTCTATCAAATCTTCGGTAGATAAATTTTATACTGCGGATGACCTGGCTGGTATTTTAAAGCAGTTCATCGCTGTTCCGGGCGACCTTGTACTGATACTTGCGGGCCAGACAGAAAAAACACATAAAGCGCTCTGTGAACTCAGGCTCGAAATGGGCAGGAGGTTAGGCCTTATGAAAGCAGGAGAATTCAAACCTCTCTGGGTTACCGATTTCCCCCTGCTCGAATGGGATGAGGAAACCAAACGGTATTACGCCAAGCACCATCCTTTCACTTCTCCCAAACCTGAAGATATTGCATTGCTTGACACCGAGCCGGGGCAGGTCAGGGCCAATGCCTACGACCTTGTCATCAACGGGGTGGAGATAGGCGGAGGTTCGATCAGGATACATAATAAAGAGCTGCAGCATAAGATGTTCCAGGTGCTCGGATTTACTGAAGAAGATGCCCAGAACCAGTTCGGATTCCTGATGAATGCCTTTGAATACGGGGCTCCTCCTCATGGAGGTATCGCTTTCGGATTCGACCGCTGGTCGATGATCTTCGGCGGTGGAAATTCCATCCGCGATTTCATCGCCTTCTCCAAGAACAATTCAGGAAGGGATGTGATGATAGATTCACCGTCGGAGATAAAGGAGGAGCAGATGAAGGAACTCAATATTAAAGTAGCGAGGTAGCGAAATAATATACAACAAGAATTAATTGTAAACCAAACATAACCTATGAAACAAGTATTATCCATTTTGATCGTGGCGGCAGTTGTGTTGGCATTTTCGTCATGCAAGAGGGCGAACAAAGAGCTGCAGAAAGACGCAAAGAACATCGCGGTAGCCATGTGCAGGAATATTGAAACCATGCAAAACCTGAAGACCGCAAACCCGGCCGATTCTGCAAAGATTCTGTCGCTACGTTCCAAGGAAAAGGAAGCTGAAGTTGAGATGACCATACTTTACCAGGAATTCAAAGCCAAATACAAGGACAAGATGTCGGATAAAAAATTCAGCGATGAGTTTGCCATGGAATTGCGCAAGGCAATGCTTGACTGTCCTTACCTCTCTAAAGAAGACCGCGCCAGTTTTGAGAAGGGGATGAAATAATAAATAGCGAGATAGCGAAATTTGTACTTTGTACTTTGTACTTTGTACATTAAAATAAGCCATGAGTGCGCGTCAGAAAATAGAGATCACTGCTCCTGTTGGTTCATGGGAGTCACTCCGGGCTGCAATCCAGGCAGGGGCCGACTCGGTATATTTCGGGATAGGGGTGCTGAATATGCGCGCACGTTCGTCCCTGAACTTCAGCCTGCGCGACCTTGTAAGGATCTCACGCATCTGCCGTAAACATGGCGTCAGAACCTACCTCACGCTCAATACCGTCATCTTCGACAATGAAATGAAGGAGATGAAAAAGCTCGTTGATTCGGCAAAAAAGAATGGTATCGACTCCATCATTGCTTCGGACCAGGCGGTTATCCAATATGCCAGGTCTGTGGGTATGGAAGTCCATATGTCGACCCAGACTAACATCACTAATCTTGAAGCGGTAAAATACTGGTCGCAGTTTTCAGGCACCATGGTGACCGCCCGGGAACTGAGCCTTGAACAGGTAGCTTCAATCCACCGCTCCATCATCCGCCAGAAAATAAAAGGTCCGGACGGACAGCTGGTAAAGCTGGAAGTCTTTGCCCACGGGGCATTGTGCATGGCCGTTTCGGGCAAATGTTACCTCAGCCTGGATCATTACAATGCATCTGCAAACCGGGGCGCCTGTTACCAGACCTGCCGCAGGCCGTACAAAGTAACTGATGAAGACGGGGAGATCGAGCTGTTGGTGGAGAATGAATATATCATGTCGCCTAAAGATCTTTGCACCATTGGATTTATTGACAAGATCCTGGCTTCGGGCGTTTCAGTTCTGAAGATTGAAGGCCGGGGCCGAAGCCCGGAATATGTGAAAACGGTCGTCTCCTGCTACCGGGAGGCTGTCGATGCCGTGCTTGACGGGACTTACAGCAAGGACAAGGTGGGGGGATGGATGACCACACTTAAAACCGTTTACAACCGCGGATTCTGGGAGGGGTATTACCTTGGAAGGAAAATGGGGGAATGGGCGGAATCTCATGGTTCCGTTGCAACAACCTACAAGGAATACGTTGGCAGGATCACGAATTACTTCAAAAAGCTGAAGGTTGCCGAGATCAAAATGGAATCGGGAACACTTTCCAAAGGTGACAGGATTTATATACAGGGCCCTACCACGGGGGTGGTTGAATTCACTGTTCCCGGGATCCGGGTTGAACTGAAGGAAGTTGAAAAATCGGTGAAAGGTGAAGCCTGTTCTGTTCCCATTGATATTCTGCTTCGCAGGGCTGATAAAGTGTATAAGATAAATGGTGAAATAGATAAATAGTGAGATGGTGAAACTATTATAAGCGAGGTACATCACACAAGCCGCATTAGTTACAAGGAGCGAGTAGTTTCTTGTTGGGCCTCTGGAATTAATCGGCATGAGCGACGCAGTAACGTCAGCGGCGGTGTGATGTACGAGCGGAGGACGTTGCAACCGTAGCCGCGATGCAAAGATGCGAGCGAGATAAAATGAATTATAATCTACATACCCACACCAGATACAGCGACGGCTCTTCAGAGCCTGAGCGATACGTGGAAGAAGCCCTGCTTCAGGGTTTTTCGGTACTCGGGATCACCGACCACTCACCGGTTCCTTTTGAGAATTCCTTTGCATTAAAAGAAAAGAACCTCCCGGCTTATTGCCGCGCAATACGGGAACTACAAAAGAAATATGCCTCTCCTTCATCCGCAGTGAAAAACATTGAGGTCCTTTTAGGAATTGAAATTGATTTCATCCCGGGAATGACGGTTCCTTTCGATGAGCTGCGCCTCAAATACCGTTTCGATTATGTGATAGGATCGGTGCACCTGATACGCGACCCTGGAGGCGACGCACTCTGGTTCATAGACGGGCCTGAGATTGCCATCTATGATGACGGCATTCAGAAGATCTTCGGCGGAGACGGGCGTAAAGCCGTGACGGCTTATTACCGTCAGATGCAGCAGATGATCCAGGGCGAGAAACCTGATATCGTGGGCCATCTCGACAAAGTGAAAATGTACAACCGCGGGAGGTATTTCTCCGAGACTGATGCATGGTATATTAAACTTGTTGATGAGACCCTCGACCTTGTTTCAGGTTGCGGGGCCGTGGTTGAGGTCAATACCCGCGGGCTTTATAAGAAACGTTCCGACAGCCTGTTTCCCGGGCCTGATGTGCTTAAAAACATCCTTAAAAGGAATATTCCCGTTACCATCAGTTCCGACGCCCACAAGCCTGAAGAGCTTTCATTCCTGTTCGAAGAATGCCGGCAGCAACTGCGTTCCCTTGGATTCAAATCGCAAAGGGTTCTCAGCGAAGGGGCCTGGAAAGAGGTCGGTCTTTAATGCAGGCAGAAGCGGAAAGATAAATTTCTCTTGATTTTCCTCGAAATCCTGAATAACTTTGTTATTCCATCCATGCTATATGTACCGGAAAAACCTTCTCCTGACCTTGCTGATCTGTCTTGCCACTCTCTGTTCCTGCAGGAAAAAAGATAACACCGCTGATCCCGTCTGCCTGGGTACTTATAAATTCAGCAGCGCGGACCTTGGCATTTTGCCTTACCCTACCAGGGATCCTCTTGTTTTCAAAAGCGACGAAGGGGATTCCATCATTTTCAATTTCAGGGGCAGAGAATCAGCTGTAAAGGCTGTATGGAAATATCCGCTGAATCCCTCAGGATATCAGGGCGACTATTATTCCTGCGAGGAAAATTCTGCGGGTTTTATCTCCCCGAATTCCGATGTGCTGACATTCAGGTTGTACTTTTCAAATCCTTTCACCCAGCCTACCGTGCTAAAATATATGAGCCTGGGTCTTGTTGCCGACAACAGCGGAACCTGCAGCTTTGGGGCGATATTCCGTTTCGATGCAGGAACCCTTTATACTTACATCCCCGATTCTTCCTTTCACACCGGGGGATATATCAAAGCTGTCGACGATTCTTTAAAGCTTGGCCCGGTTTATTATAAAAACGTTTATGAACTGGTCGCTCCCGGCTTTACCTATTATTGCCCAAGCTTTTTCGCAAGAGTGTTTTATACGATCAAAGAGGGCGTGGTGGGTTTTACAAAGAGCACGGGAAAAACCTGGTACCTCGTCACCGACAGCATACATTCTTAGGATTTACTTGACTTTTCCTTCCGTTTTATTTAAATTTGTTATATCCTTTTGCTGGAATATGAGACCCCTGATTCTCCTTGCTGTTGTTTGTTTTAGCTTGTTCCTTACCGGTTCATGTTCAAAGAAAGAAACTTATCCCACTTCTGCTGCAGATAATTTCCTTCCGGCTTCCTATCTCCCGGTTTATCCGTCATCCTGGTGGAAATATATCAGCGGTGCAGATACTACGGTCAGCAGGACCAGTGATTCACTCGTGTCATTCGAGGGACTCAGGCTTACAACCCTTGACGGCTGGCCGATAAATGGTTACAAAAAATTTTATGATAACGGCATCTATGACATGGGTTGGGTAAAGGTTCTGTCGGAAACAGTTGGCGCCACATGGACGCATCTGCTTGGAGACGCAAGGACTAATCCTTATACCCAGGTAACCCGGGTCATGCAAAAGACCATCGATGCGCATGGGGATTCGGTCGTCATCCAAAGGTATTATGTTTTTCATGCCGATCCGCCTTTATATAATTCTGCTTATACCTGGCAGATTTTTAAAAAGAATGTGGGTCTTGTTTTCGAATGTAAGGTCGATACTACGAACCAGGATACAATCTACAAGAAAGTGCTGGTTGATTTTCACATAAATCATTAGTTATGAGACCATTTATTTGCCTGCTCCCAGTTGTTCTGATATTTATTATTTTTTTTATGACTGCGGATGGCATTTCGGCGCAAAACCGCCTTGCTGAAAACCTCCACCAGTATAAAGCGCCTGGGTTAAGATCTTTGGTAAAAGAGCCAGTTTCGAATTCACTCTCATCATTGGTGGTTGCGCCATTGCCTGTTAAACCATCATCCGGGAATTCGGTTACCGTGATCGGACTTGGCACTTCAGCGAACGGGTTAGGATGGGGTTATGCAGGAGGGCAAAGAACCCATCTCTGGGCAGACGACAACCTGAAAACCGTTGCCTTGATCCACCGCATGGGGCCGGGTACAAACCCTCCCAATCTTTCAGGTTATCTCGCCGTTGATAAGGCAGTCAACATGGGGCAAACCCTGTCGGACTGGACTCTGAACTGGCAGGTCTATGCGTCGAACCGTTTTTCTGGAGGCCAGTGGCAGGACCAGGCGAGATTTCCACAACTCGCGATCGTCAACCCTTCGGGAAATACTTCGGCAGATAATTCTTACATCTCGTATTTTGCCCCTGTGACTGATGGAACGAACTGGAAAAATTATACTAATGGCAGGGTTAAATGGGATACCAAATCCGATTCAACCAAGCATATAACCAATTTCAATCCACCGCCTTATCATCATACCCCTGATGGTTTCTTCATCAGCCAGACCAATATTGCGTATTCTGTTGACCTGGATTATGATGCAGCCAACGGTACTTATAATAACCAGCTGATCGTGGGAGTGGGGACATTGAACAGCACAACACATGATTTTCAATTTACTTACAGCGCACTTCCGTTGCCTGGCAACCTGGGAACAATTCCTCTTACTCCACGAATAGCCGCCAGCCCCGACGGCTATGATGCATGGATAGCCTGCATAGGGAATAACGGGGAAGGATATCCCGTGTTTGATTCGACCTATTACCCGGTCTTTTTCCATTCGACCGATGCCGGACAAACCTGGGGGGCGCCTATTGCGGTGACACTTGATGGTTGGAGTGGTCTTCCGACTGTGTACAATTTTATTTCTGACTATCGATTATCATTGACATTTTTCCCAAATCCTGTACCTCCAAGGGACTTGATTTCTTATTCAACAGCTTTTGATTGCGACCTGGTGGTTGATAAATGGAGATGTCCGCATATAGGTGTTGGAATACACCTCTCCGGCAACACAGCATTCAGTGTTGTAACCGGTGATAGTCTATTTGCCATCTTTGATGTTTATTCCCCTGACAGGGGAAATTCCTGGTGTGCAAGGGCTCTTGGCTTTCCAAAACAATTCAGAGGGTATTTTCCTGCGACACAAAATATTTCAGAAGATAACCGGGTAAACGCGGCGATCACCAGAGATGGACAAAAAGTTTTTTTCTCCTGGCTGGATTCACAAGGACAGGCTGATACGGCTAATGATCACCCTGATGTTTTTACAAGAGGCTGGGACTGTCTTACTAACAAACTCACTAATTCAAACGGGCTTGACCAGGGGACCAATGTGACCACTTCCTCATCTCTTTCAACTTCAGCCTGGTTTGCCGATATTTCTTATTATGTGTTTACAAGTACATCGGGCACTTATACTATTCCTATCGCAACGGAAAATATAAGCGGGGGGGATATTATTTCAAACCCTGTAAGTTTTAACTATATCCCTGATTTTTCATATACACCAAACCAATTTACAATCAATGCCATGGGTCCTCCTTGGGGAGATGTATGCTGGTGGGAGGGAATAACTGAACATTATGAAGTCCTTTCCGTTATTAGTGCAGCCGTTGATCCAAACCCGGCCAGGGAACATGCGAAATTTACAATGGATGTACCTCGATCGGGTCTTGTTAAAATTGAATTGTTTTCTTTACTCGGCCAGTCTGTAATGCATCAGGAATATTCTTTCGGGGATCCCGGTCAGCATTCCGTTAATCTTGATATTTCAAGCCTCAAACCAGGAATATATTTTTATACCGTTACCCAGGGTTCTCAGAGGGCCAGCGGTAAACTGCTTGTTGAATAGATCAGCTGCTGCACAGAGTAAGCTTCCACGCTGATCGCTCGGTCGGGTCTTACGGGACAATAATATTCGCAGGCCCCGCAGCCGTTGCATAGATCTTCATGAACCTTAGGGAGTTTCAGATCTCCAAGATAAGGCAGTAATTCAATGGCTTTTACGGGGCAATGTTCAGCGCATTTTGCGCAGGGCTTATGCTCAGCAGCTACCAGGCATATGTTCTTCTCAAACATGGCAATCCCGATCTGTGTTTTTTGTTTTTCTTCCAGGGCCATCGGCCGGATAGCGCCGGTGGGGCAGACTTCAAGGCAGCGGTTACAGTCATATTTGCAGAAGGATCTTGTGAAATCCAATTTCGGCTGGAATACCCCGCTGATGCCGTATTCCAGCAACGAAGGCACGAGAACACGGGTCGGGCAGGATGAGATGCATAACTGGCAGGCAATGCATTTTTGTTTAAAATGACGCATGCTTATTGCTCCCGGCGGCATTACGGGAGCTGGATTTGCTGCTATTTCTCTTTCGCTGGGGAACCTGTATGGTATGATCAGAAGGGTGAGCGAGGCCGCCCCGCCTGCCGCTTTCTTCATGAACCTGCGACGCGATGCGTCGGCAGGCGGGGCGGCCTTGCCTGCCTTATCCCGGGAACTGCTAAGCCTGTATTTAATTGCTCCATGGCTGCAGGCCGAAATGCAATTCATACAACCCACACAACGGGAGAAATCCACCCTATGGGTCTTATGGTCAATGCATTCTCCCTTGCATGCTTCTTCGCATTCACCGCAGCTTTTACAACTTTTACGGCTAACGGATATCCTGAGAACCGCGAATCTTGAAACCAGGCCCAGGAACATACCAAGCGGACAAACCATATTACAATACCGCCGCCCGCTGAAAAAACCAAACAACCCGAAAATACAAACCGTTATCAGACCAATAAGCAGGGATCCCCTGAAAACGGAGAAAATCTTCCCGCCCAGGGAAAATGGATCGAATACATTGATTAAAAATATGTTGTGAAAGAAAAATGCAATGATGGCCGCCAGCAAAATATAAAAAGATATGGCATTCAGGGGATGAATATAATGGAACCCGAACCTGTTACCCTTGCCTGCAAATCTTATAAAAAACCTGCCTGTATACTCCCTGGCCCGGCTGAAAATGTCGAGTATGAGCCCCAGCGGACAAACAAAAGAGCAGTAAACCCTGCCCGAAAGCAATGTTACGATCAGCACCAGGATAAACCCGGCCGAGGCCAGGGTTAAACCAGCCAAAGCTTTCAATGCCGAAGGAATGAACTGTATCCAGGTGATGCTTCCGGTGATATCCGGAGGAAGAAATGCAGCCAGTGAACTGAACAGGAATGCCGTTGATATAAAAAACAGCAAGGCCGCGAAAATCCTGAGAGGCTTCAGAATCTTTCTCTGCATAGGTATGCGAATTTGTGGATAAATTTACTGATTTACCTGCTTCGAATTTATTACTTTCGCTATATCCTTAGGCCAGCTTATGATCACCCGCGAAACCGTAGATAATATCATCTCCTCTGCCAAAATTGAAGAGGTCATAGGTGATTTTATAAGCCTGCGCCGCAGGGGTGTGAACCTTCTGGGGCTTTGTCCTTTCCATAACGAGAAAACGCCTTCGTTCACGGTATCTCCCGTAAAAGGCATTTTCAAATGCTTTGGTTGCGGAAAAGCAGGGAATGCCGTCGGTTTCATCATGGAACATGAACATCTCACCTACCCGGAAGCGCTGAGGTACCTTGCCAAAAAATACCAGATCGAAATCGACGAGGAAGAGCAGACTCCCGAACAGATACAGGAAGCCGGGGAAAAGGAAAGCCTGTTCAACCTGAACGAGTTTGCAAGGAAGTATTTTTCGGCTGTTCTCTTCGAAACCGAAGAAGGCAAGGCCGTGGGGTTGGCTTATTTCAGGGAAAGGGACATCAGGGAAGACATCATAAAGAAATTCCAGCTTGGCTTCAGCCCGGATCCATGGAATGCATTTTCGGCCCATGCCATACAGGAAGGCTATAAAAAGGATATGCTTCTTAAAACAGGCCTTGCCACTGAAAAAGACGGGAGGCTTTACGACCGTTTCCATTCCAGGGTGATCTTTCCTATACATTCCGCATCAGGCCGGACCCTGGGTTTCGGGGGACGCATCCTTTCTTCAGACAAAAGCCGGGCTAAATATGTGAATTCTCCCGAATCGGAGATCTACAATAAAAGCAAAACGCTTTACGGGATTTACTTCGCCCGGACCGAAATTGCCCGGAAGGACAACTGTTACCTGGTCGAAGGCTATACCGACGTGATTTCCATGCACCAGTCCGGGATAGAGAACGTGGTGGCTTCTTCGGGAACCTCCCTCACTACCGACCAGGTAAGGATGATCCAAAGGTATACCTCGAACATCACTATCCTTTATGACGGGGACCCGGCCGGGATCAAGGCTTCGTTCAGGGGCATCGATATGGTGCTGGAACAGGGGATGAACGTAAGAATAGTTCTGTTTCCTGATAACGAGGACCCTGATTCGTTCGCGAGGAAACATCATCCACAGGAAACAGAAAAATTCATTAACGGGAATGCTGTCAATTTCATCAGCTTTAAGACCAGGTTGCTGCTCGACGAAACGAAAAACGACCCTGTCAAAAAAGCCGGGCTGATCAAAGATATCGTTGCTTCGATCTCCCTCATACCGGATGCAATCACACGCACCCTGTTCATCCGCGAATGTGCCGATATGATGGACGTTTCGGAACAGGTGCTGGTGAATGAACTTAACAAGATCAGGAGGAAACGGTTCAATAAAGAACTGCAGGGAGGAACTGATGAAATTCCCGAACCTGAATTTTCTGCACCCCCACAGCCCCTTCCTGAAAAAGACACCTCATCGGCAGAAAGCCAGGAAAAAGAGATCATGAGGCTGCTCCTGCTTTACGGCACCGACATAGTTCATGTGGAGCAAACAAACGATAACAAAGAAACGGTGAAAGTTCCGGTGATGGTTGCCGATTATCTCGTGCATGACATCCGCAGTGATGACATTGAATTCGACAACAAGGTTTACGCGGCCATATTCAATGAATACAGTGCCGGGCTTGATTCGGACCAGGTTCCCGAAAGATCGTTCTTCCTGGGGCACGAGGATAAAGAAATTGCCTATGCTGCGGTCGACCTGGTGTTCAACCCGTATGAATTAAGCCAGAACTGGCTGAAGCATCACGTAATGATAGATATTGAAGAAGACGGCCTTATTGTTCGCCTCGATTATGCGCTTCTTTCATTCAAAGCCAGGAAAATTGACCTGATGATCGCCGGGCTTCAGAAACAGCTGCACCAGAATGATTCAGTATCGGATGTAAAAATGATTCAGACGCGTTTCAAGGAACTGAAGTCAAAGAGTGTTGAAATCCACGGGAAATTGAACAGGATTATTATCAGGTGATCGCTCGCATCTTTGCATTGCGGCTTTCGCTACTTTGTAATGAAGATCACTTCCTTTTTTCTCGGATCATTCCAGTTGTCCATCAAAGCCTTGAAATCACTGTAATTTTCTGGACTGATAACACGGTCGGTAAGTTTGATCTTCCGGCTGACAGTAACTTTGCTCCCATCTTGCCTGATCTCGAATAAATATTTCCCGGCTTTATTGCTGAACCCGGTTTTTCCTGCCGGGCTGAACAAAGCCCAGCCCGAAGGCAAGGTGACAGAAAATTCATAATTTTCTTCACCTGTATACGGGATCTCAACAGGCTGCATACGTTTTATCGGAAGGATTTTAATTCCCCAGCTGTCAATTCCCGAACTACAGTACGGAATTGTGAAATAAACCCAGGAAGAATCTTTCCTGAAGGGCTTTTCATTCATCAGGGTGTAGGTCTGGAAAGAGGATTCTGCAGAGCTCTGGCTCAGCTTGATCTCTTTCAGGTCGGCTTTCGAAAACCCGCCTGAGACCAGGTTTTTCATCTTGTTTTTGTCGCGGAGAAGTCCGAAGTATGGATTTACTGCGCCCTCAACTCCAAGGCTCAGTTCCCCTGTAAGTTTAGGATCTGAGGATACTATGAATGATCCGCTCATGTTGACGGCAAATTTTGTCTGTCCCGGATGCCGGTATTCAGGTTTCTCACTTTGTCCGAGGGCAATGAAAACTTTATCCGACTGGACTTTTCCCAGGTCCTGGCTGTTGGGTGAAACAACAGACAAATATTTTATACCGGCATCTTTCAGTTCGATACGGACGCAAAAATCTTCAATATCGGCAAGGGTTCCCAGCTTCTCATCAAAAAAAGCATCACGGGTAACAGCCACAACATCGGCTTCCATTCCGGCAGCCTCAAGAAGAGCTGCAAGCAATACCGCCTTTTCGGGGAGGTTTGCCCCCATGCTGTTCCAGGCCTGTTCGGCGGTATGCAGGCGATAGCCGTTGTATTTCATTGGCACTGGCCAGAGGTGAATGTCGTCGATCACCTGTCCCTGTACCTTCAGGGCCAGGCTCAGCGGATCGGGATTGTCTTTTTTCAGGTCCAGGACCCCGGCTTTCATTGCATCGCTTATCTTCAAACCCAGGGCTGGCTGGTTCGTAAGGTAATCCAGCACCGAATTCCTGCTCCCGGAGCTGCTGAAAAGGATCCTGGGGTATGCTTCATACATGCTTACCTGGAAATCTTCCGGGCTGATGGCGGGAACATTTTTAACATTCCAGGTATACACCTGCATGTCATTTTCCGTGCTTTTCAAAGGGTCTCCTGCCCCGTTTACAGATTTATAGTACAGCTTTTCCTGCCGGGGTATCTTTACTCTCAGAGTGAAATCTTCAATAGGTTCGTATTCGGCCATCACTTCATTTCCCATCAGTGCAGGGGCATTACCTTTTGAAGTATGAATGGTATAATCAAGGTGGATGACCGCTCCCCTTTCAAGCCCGGTATGGGTGATGACCAAATCCCGCAACTGATTGAACGGAGGGGCGCCTGATGCAAAAGACGGCAGGATCTCGTTGAAGGCATTGGAGGGAGTTTCAACAGTTTTCCCGTCGGCCATCACTGTAAAACATTTGTTGATCGTCAGCTTCTGGAAAGAGGGATTGTAGGTGACAAACGTCTCCCCGTAAAGGCTGTGAAAAGCCCGGTAGGTGATCAGTTTTTGTTCTTTAACATAACGATAGTCCATGCTTCCGTCGGCATTGAGGGTATACTCCCTGAGCAGGGAAATATACCGGGCATCTGAAGCAGGTGTGCCGGCCGGATTTGGATCCTGGGCCCTGGCAGCCGAGGCCGAAAGGAGGATAAATGCTATAATAAAGAGAAATATCTTTTTCATGACCGGTTGTTTACAATTCTATCGTGACTGCTTTTTCCGAAAATTTATTCTGGGCTTCAATGCTGGCCCTGAACTCAGGCCAGTCGGCCGGTTCATAGATCCTCCTGGCAAATACAGCTTTTGACTGGAACTCGAGGGTATTGGCCTTCACGGTATAGCTTCCTTTATAGCTGGCTGTGCTCCCTCCTGCATCTATGGATACCGGAACCCGGCCTGCATGGCTGTTTGAAGGCAACAGCATCGTTTCATGAATGTTCACTTCCCTTGAGCAGCGGTCCCTGTATGGATATTTCCTTTCGGCGGGATCCGTTTCAAAGCTGAGCTGTCCCTGGAAATTTTTAAAGATCTCGGCGGCAGAAAGCGGAATGAATAAAAGTGTTTTCCCGCTCTTTACGGCGAACCCGGGGATTATAAATTCCACACTTATCTTTTCTGCATTTTCCCTGTACCCTGCCGGATCTGTAAAAGCGGACTTTTTAACTATCGCCTGCGGCCAGAGTTTCAGAATTTCTTTCTCAATGTTCACTGACCACGATGCAGGAGGTGAATTCCTTAGAAGACCTCTTACCGCTGCGTCGCTCTGCCCTTCGGCCTGTATGGAAAAACTTCCTTTCAGGCTGCCATCGGAAAGCAGTTCGGTGTTCCCTTCAATATTGACATAATGATTCCCTGGATCTGACAAGGGTGTCGTACCCAGGTCGGCGCCTTCGGGTACTCCCATCAGGTATTGCTGCTGCTGTTCTGCGCTGGACCATAGCTCCCTTATGAACGGGACCCAGGTCGGATCGAGCAGTTTGTATTTTCCGTCATGTAGTTTTACCACTGTCACACAATGATTGAACTGGTCGGCGGGGATGTAATCGATCCTTGAACCGGCCATCGTCATCGCTGGATATGATTTAAATCCCGCAGCCCTCAGCATGGTGATAAGCATCCCTGCTTTATCCTTGCATACCCCGCAGCGGTCGGTAAACGTCATCGAACCCTTGTGAAGGGTAAAACCCTCCCCGCATCCCATGGAGATGCCCGAATACCTTATCTCATCGGCACACCAGTGAGTGAGCCTTGCAATGGAGTCCGTTTCATTCTTTGCCCCTTTCAGGATCTCATTCACCTTGGCTTTAATCTCCGGGGTGGATTCGAAACTTCCGAAATCTTCATTCACCTTATAAAACCATGTGGATTTTGTGAACCAGTCGGGACTTGTTGAAAGCAGGAGTTTAGGTGCAATGTCGGATAAAGCCACCATCCTGGGTTCGGACTTGAGGGGCAACATATCGGTTTTTGTAAACGTATATACGAGCTTATCCTTTACTATCGAGGAGGAAACAGAGGCTTCCCCGTTATAGAACCTGAATTGCAGGGTCTTTGACCTGGGAATGCTTACCTGGTAGACTTTCTCGCATACAGGATTATGGTCAAAAAACTCGACAATATCATAAAAATGACCGCGCATCGGGGGGATGTATTTATCGTCATCCCCCTGTAAAAGTGCATAAGTAAATCCTTTTCTGAAAAGTATTACTTCAACAGCGTCTCCCGCTTCAAGCCTGCCGGCGGCGATCATTTTCTCCCTGGCGCCCCAGTATATTGCTCGCGCCGGAGCAGGATAATCCAATACATTTTTCATATCCAGCCTGACCACGCTTCCGTCTTTTTTATAAATATTCACCTCGCGGAATTCAATGTAAGCCGAAAGGGGGTCGTAACCCGATTTGATCACGCTCAGGTCCAGGGCTCCTTTTGCATTCAGCGCTTTCGTGAGCGTATGTGTGACAACATATGTAAGGCCGCTTTCCTGCATGTCGACCATGGTACTGTCGAAGATCACCAGCTGGGCATCGTTGGGGTATTTCGAAGCATCCCCTGCCTTTGCGATAAGATCTTTCAAGGGACCGGCATGAAGGTTCAAGCATAACAGAATAACTGAAAAAATGATCAGGGTTTTTTTCATGTCTTAATTATGATATTTTTAATTTTCTTTTCCTTTCAGTGCTTCCCAGTATGAGGTGATGTCGAAATACAGGTAATGCAGGGCGGGTTTGCCTTTATATTTTATCAACCGTGAATATGATTCAAGGTGGGCGACCGATCCGTCCTTGCGAACTATCCTGTAAGTGCTGGCACTGGGCGCATCTGCCTCTTTTAACCTCATCTCCATCCTGCTTACCATGGAATCCCTGTCGTCGGGGTGTATCAATTCGGTGAGCCGGATGGGATCGGTACTTAACAGTTCCGCCATACCAATGCCAAGCAACTGGGCGATATGTGAATTGGCAAAAACTATTTTGTCTTCCTGAATAATGGTCATTCCCACCAGGGAGTTTTCGGCAAGGGTTTTAAAAAGGGAAGTGATCTCATCGTTCTCCCGTTTTCTGTCTTCGAGGAGAACTTCGAGTTGTTTCTGGTAAACCAGGTTTTCAATTTCAAGGTTCCTCTGGTAGGCGGCAATTTCGATTGTCATCTTGGTCTGCTCCATGTCGATGGGCTTCAGGAGGTAACCGAAGGGTTTGATCTTGAAAGAACGTTCATAGATCTCCTTGGAACTCTGGCCTGTGAGAAAGATAATCGCACAGTTGAACTTTTCAACCAGCCTTCTAGCAGTTTCAATCCCATCCATCTCTCCCCTCAGATGGATATCCATTAAAACGATTTCCGGTTCTTTGCCTTCTTTTGAAAGCCTCTCTATGTCCTGCATGCACTGCTCGCCCTTGGTGCTGGATCCCAGCACTTCATATCCGAAACTCTGCAGCTGGGATTTGAGGTTGGCAGATATTAACAGCTCATCTTCAACAATGAAAATACTGATCGGGTTCATAGTGTTGTTTGTAAAATTTTCAGGAGCTTATCATTTTAAGCATATTGATGTCTTTTTCTTCAAGTAACCGCCAATGGCCGCGGGGCAGGTTTTTCTTTGTCAGGCCTGCATAGTACACACGGTCGAGGCGAACAACTTTATATTCAAAATGTTCAAAGATCCTTCTTACGATCCGGTTTTGGCCCGAATGCAGCTCTATGCCAATTTCTTTCCTGGATTTCGACTCTTCAATAAATTCAATTTTATCAACAACGATTTTTCCGTCTTCAAGTTCCACTCCTTTCCGGATATGTTCATAATCAGCCTTGCTCAGCGACTTGTCGAGTTCAACATGATAGATCTTTTTGATCCCGTACTTCGGATGTGTCAGTTTTTTCGCAATGTTCCCGTCGTTGGTGAACAGCAGCAGGCCTGTCGTGTTCATGTCGAGCCTGCCCACCGGGTAAACCCTTTCCTTGCATGCACCCTTGATCAAGGTCATTACCGTTGGCCGGTTTTTGGGATCTTCCACGGTGGTTATAAAACCTTTGGGTTTGTTAAGCAGCACGTATTGAGGTTTTTCCATGCTGATATTTTTTTCTTCCACCTGCACTTTATCCCCGGGGGATACTTTCATTCCAAGCTCGGTCACGATCTTGCCGTTAACTCTTACTACGCCGGCGGTTATCAGCGTGTCGGCTTCACGCCTTGAGCATACTCCCGAATTGGAAATATATTTGTTAAGCCTGATATTTTCATCTTTCTCTGAAGACCTGGTCCTGGGTTTACCACGGAATGCCCCGGCCTTTTCATCATCACGCCTGGGTCTTCGTTCTGTCCAGGGTTTTCCTTCAGGTTTGCTTCTTCTTTCAGGTCTTTCAGTTCTGCCTTCATCCCGTTTGGGTCCGCGTTCTTCCCAGGGTTTTCCTTCAGGTTTGCCCCTTCTTTCGGGTCTTTCGGTCCTGCCTTCATCCCGTTTGGGTCCGCGTTCTTCCCAGGGTTTTCCTTCAGGTTTGCCCCTTCTTTCGGGTCTTTCGGTCCTGCCTTCATCCCGTTTGGGTCCGCGTTCTTCCCAGGGTTTACCTGCGGGTTTACTGCGTCTGTCGGCCTTACCCGGATTTTCCCGGCCCGGCTTGCGAAAACCTTCCGGCTTTCCCCTTCCACCCTGTCCCGGTCTTCTCTTTTCCATGATTTTGTTTTTAAACTTCAAGCTTCTACGCCCGATACATTTATTCTTCTTTTTCGAAAGCAGGTTTTATCTTCACGCCGTCAAACCGGGTTTCAACCCCGTCCTTATAAGTGATCACCAGGAAAAGGGATCCGTCGGAATTGTTGATGATCCAGTCCCCTTCTTTTTTGCCCATGACATAGAGCCCTTCATCATGAACTTTTCCATTATCCCAGAACCAGGTATGCCTTCCGTCGGCCAGGTCGTCTATGAAATTTCCTTTGAACATCACCAGGGAGTCCATCTTATCGCCATTCTTTTGCAGTGAGTAAGTATACCACATACCCGTGCGCAGGCCATCGCGAAAAGTTCCTTTTACATAGTCATCACCTGTGAGGTAAAACCACGGGCCATCTTCCTCTCCGTTCACGAACTCGCCTTCCTGCAAGAGTTTCCCATCCTCGTCATATTCGCTGAGAAGCCCGTCTTGTAAGCCATTCCTGTAATTCTCCTCCCTCAGTAATTTTCCGTCTTCATAATACCATTTCCACTTTCCGTCGGGTTTTCCCTGTTTATTGTATTTACCCGCCTGCTCTGTTTTGCCGTTCAGGTGGAAGAATTTCCATTCACCCACCTGTTTTCCGTCATCATAGTTTCCTTCAGCTTTAAGGGAACCGTCGGTAAAGAACTCCTTCCAGTGCCCGTCCTTATTACCATCATCAAGCATATTGCCTTCACCGGTGACAATCCCGTTATGGTACATCTGCGATTTTTCAACAGTTCCGTCGGGCCTGTATTCCCTGCGGATCCCTTCAGGAACATCATTGCGGTACATGGCTGAAACCTTCAGCTTACCATCGGGATAGTATTCGTTGCGCACCGTTAATTTTGCAATCTCTTCAGCATCAGGCTGCAGCTCACCCATGACATATTTGCTGATCTTCAGCAGGTCTCCGTTTTCGGTATACTCTTTAAAATATCCGTCTTTCAGGTCCTCACGGTAACTACCTTCCTGTTTGATATTCCCGTTATCATAAAATGAAAACCATTTGCCCTGTTTCAGGTTGTTTTTGTCGCGGCGGTTTATCTTAAGCCTGTCGACTATGAATCCTTTCTTGTATTCGGTCAGTGTAATGATAGTCCCATCGGGAGCGTATTCTTTTCCGTAACCCTGTTCCATCCCTTTCACGAAAGGAACCTCCAGCTTCAGCCTTCCGTCGGTATAATAATAGCGGGTATAACCATCCTTGACATCATTTTTAAAATTTTCCCTGATAGTCTCCTTGTCAAGATAGCTGGTCCTGGTCCCGTTTTTCTTACCCTTTTTATACGTGATCTCAAGGATGAGCTTTCCTTCTTCATTATAAAATTTCCATATTGAATCCAGCTCAAAATCCCTGCGGTTACCTTCAGATTTAATTGTTCCATTTTCGTAGTAGGATTTCCAGTATGCGTCGGGCTTGCCATCCCTGATAATACCTTCGCTGGAAATACTGCCTCCCGGGTATGTGAATTTCTGGTACCCGTTCCTAAGCACGGTATCTTTTTTCTGCGCAAGTGATGGAAACGCAAACGCAGCAGTAAAAAACAAGACAAGGAATATTATCCTGTATCTTAAGATGTTCATCCTTTGTACTATAGTGAAATTTCCAGCATCCTTAAAATAGGAGACTCTGCCGCGCGGATCAGTTCCGGGGACAGGATAATCTCCGGCTTTTCATTTTTCAGGCTAAGGTACAGTTTTTCCAGCGTATTTAGCTTCATATACGGACAATCGTTGCAGGAACATTTTTCATCGGTTGATACAATGATGAATTCCTTATGCGGGGAAGACTTTTTCATCTGGTGAAGTATGCCTGTTTCGGTAGCCACTATGAATTTCATTGAAGGATCTTTAACAGTAAAATTCAATAAGGCTGTGGTTGACCCTATGTAGTCGGCTAATTGAAGAATAATATCCTTGCATTCGGGATGAGCAATGAGCTTCGCATCAGGGTGTTCGCTTTTTAAACGTATAACCTCTTCCACCCTGATCACATCATGAACTTCACAGCTGCCGTTCCAGAGCACCATGTTCCTGCCTGTGACCTGGTTAATATATCCGCCGAGGTTCTTATCAGGTGCAAAAATGATCTTCTGGTCTTTTGGAAAAGATTCAACGATTTTTACCGCGTTGCTTGATGTGCATATCACGTCCGATAATGTTTTTATTGCTGCTGAACAATTGATGTACGAAATAACCACATGTTTGGGATGTGCATCAATAAACTTTTTAAATTCATCAGGAGGACATGAATCGGCTAATGAACATCCTGCATTGAGATCGGGTAAAAGAACTTTTTTACCGGGTGAAAGAATTTTGGCTGTCTCAGCCATAAAATGAACACCAGCAAAAACTATGATCTCTGCATTTGTATTTTTTGCATTTTGTGATAACTGAAGGCTGTCACCGATGAAATCGGCTATATCCTGTATTTCAGGAACCTGGTAATAATGAGCCAGGATCACTGCGTTCTTTCTCTTTTTAAGTTCAAGTATCTTTTCAGCAATATTTTGTTTTGAATAAGTTTTCATAATAATAATAAAGATTCTTTTTATTGTTATTTATAATAGCTGTTGAAACTGTTGATTAAAAACTGCCTTAAAATTTGGATTATTGGAAATCAACAATCAATTAACATTCAAAATTAAACATTCTTAGTTATAGTTTATTGTATTACAATAGGTTATTTTGTTTTTCAACAGTTGTCAGTTTCTTTCAATGTGGATAAGATTAATTTAAAATCGACATCAGATAATGTTTACTCTATTTGATAATACCATGCTAACTTTTAGTTATTAACCGAAAATCGGGAATAAGTAGAAAATTTCCAGTTTTTATTAAAAGTTTGAAACAAAATTAATCAGTTGTCAACAACAGAATGTTCAAATTTTAAAATTTTGATTTTAAGGCAGATATTTTTACATAATTTTCGCTTTTGCTTCATTATGATTTCATTATGATTACTTTTGTAAAAAAACAACTAACAATGCCTGATTCTTTAAAAAAGATTGCGATAGGCTCTGATCATGCAGGATATAAGTTTAAAGAATTTCTGAAAGAATATCTCACCTCAAAAAACTATATAATAACCGATTTCGGCACTCATTCTGAAGCTAGTATGGATTACCCTGATTCCATACATCCTTTAGCTGATGCAGTGAACAGGAAGGAGATTGAAAAAGGGGTGATTATATGTGGAAGCGGTAACGGGGTAGCTATGGTAGCAAATAAATACCCCGGTGTAAGGGCTGCTGTTTGCTGGAACGAAGAGATCACGAAGCTTGCCCGCCTTCATAATAATGCGAACATTATAGCATTGCCAGCGAGGTTTATCAGCAAAGATGAAGCGCTCCGTTTTTTACAGGTTTTTCTTAATACTGATTTTGAAGGAGGAAGGCATCAGAGAAGAGTGGAAAAGATATCCCAAACCTTATAGAACTGCTGAATGAACCAGGCAAATCACAAATTCATTGAGGATGCCGGCAGGCGGGCTTTTGACAAGGAACAGAGGCGCAGGCTGAACTTTAACATAGGAAGATATGATGCAGCGGTTGCACGCGGGCTGAACCAGTTTCAGAATCTTGAACTGGCCAAGCGCAGGGCGGCTAATATCAAGTACAAGGTAATCAACAACCTTGACAAATATCTTGTAGAGTTCGAGAACAACTTTGAACGAAGGGGTGGCAAGGTGATATGGGCTACCGGTGAGAAGGAGGCCCAGAAAGAGATTCTGAATATAATTAAAAAAGCCAAGGCCCAGGTCATTGTAAAGCAGAAATCGATGATCTCGGAGGAAATAGAGCTCAATGAATTCCTCGAAAAGCATAAACGTGAAGTATTTGAAACCGACCTTGGTGAATTCATAGTGCAGATAGCCGGCGAAAAACCATATCATATTGTTACTCCGGCCATGCATAAATCAAAGGAAGATGTTGCAAAACTCTTTCATGAAAAATTCGGACTTCCCGAGAACAGCAAACCAGAGGAGATCACGCTTTTTGTCCGGGACCAGCTGAGGAAGGAGTTCATCCGTGCAGATGTTGGCATTACCGGGGGGAACTTCCTCATTGCCGACATGGGAGCCCTTGTGCTTACCGAAAATGAAGGTAATGGCTTGCTTTCCATAGCTTTCCCCAAAATCCATATTGCTGTTGTAGGTATTGAGAAGATCATTCCTACGATGGATGACCTTGACCTTTTCCTTCCTTTGCTGGCACATCATGGCACGGGACAGCATATCACGGTTTACAATAATATACTGCTCGGACCCAGGACCGAATGGGAAGTTGACGGACCTGACGAGATGTATGTGATACTGCTCGACAACCACCGTACCGACGTCTTAAAATTAAAGGAACAGAGAAAAGCATTATCCTGTATCCGTTGCGGGGCATGCCTTAACGGTTGCCCTGTGTATAAAAGCATTGGAGGGTATACCTATGGTGCTACGTATTCAGGCCCTATAGGCTCTGTGATATCACCTCATTTTAAAGGCTTCAAGGATTACCACCATTTGAGTTTTGCTTCAAGTCTCTGCGGAAAATGCACCGAAGTATGCCCGGTAAAAATACCGCTGCATGAACTCCTTTTGCATAACCGCGCCGAAGCCGTTTCAAAGAAATATGTCTCCTTCTTCTGGAGAAAGGTGAACAGCGGCTGGAGAATGGTCATGATGAAACGATGGATGCTTGAAAAACCCGGCAGCAAACTTAAGAACCGCATGATCAACAGGTTTGGTAAAAAACTTTGGGGGCCCAGGAGGGTTCTTCCAAAGGTTGCGCCTAAAACGTTCAGGGAACTTTACAGGGAGCGTTCAGAATCTTCCCAGGATACTTAAGATAGATCCCAGGTAGCTGCTCCCGAACAGGTTCAGATGGATCAGCAGGGGATACAGGTTATATATATCCAGCCTTTCTTTCCATCCCTCAAGCAAAGGAAATTCTTCATTATAGGATGAATAAAATTCGGGGCTGAAACCACCGAATAAAGTCGACATGGCAAGATCAACTTCCCGGTTGCCGTAATATACGGCCGGATCGATAAGGCAGGCTTTTCCTTCTTCCGACACGATGAAATTCCCGCTCCAGAGGTCGCCATGCACCAGACAGGGTGGTTCTTCGGGGAGGATCTCATCCAAAGTGACATATAATTTTTCAAAAAGTTTTTCTGCGGATGCATCGAGCAATCCGTTTCGCAGGGCAAGCCTTACCTGTTTGTCGAGCCTCTCTTCCACGAAGAATTCGACCCATCCGGCATGATAGCAATTGTTCTGGGCAAGTGAACCCATGTAATTATTGTAATCAAGACCATACAATTCATTCCCGCACCGGTGAAGACGTGCCAGGCTCTTTCCGAAATCCCTGAAAAACCCCTTAACCCTTGGAGCTGCTGTAATGTATTCAAGAAGGATGAAGGAATAGTCCTTAAGACTGTCGGCAAGGATGAATTCAGGAATCCTGATTTTCCCTGTTGAAGCAAGGAGTTTCAGTCCCATGGCTTCAATTTCGAACATTTTCGGGAAAGCATCGCTGCGGTTGTACTTAAGGCAGAATAGCCCTGCTGAAGTTTTAAGCTGATACACCTGGTTTATTGAGCCTCCGCCCAGAGGGGTTGCAGAAAGAAGGCTGAAATCAGCATGCAGATGATCTCCAAAATATACCGATAAGGCTTTCAGTATCTGGTCGGGTATCATCAGTTCAACGATATCATGCAGAGAACCTGCGTGAGAACAGCTTGTCGACAATAAACAAAAAACCGGCAGAGACTCCAATCAGCAGGGAGTAGGTGATGAACTTTGAGGAGAGCAAGGCTTTCATAGAAATCCAGAGTGGCTGGAAAACCTTAAGGAACAATGAAGAAAAGAAAACTTTTCCCCCCATGAAGTTCAGGTAAGGGATATCTGAAGAAACAAGAATAAGAACTACGATAATCCCGATGCCCAGGTATGGAAGTGAAGATCTCAGCCAGTAGAAGGAAGGCCGTTGTTCAACAACCGGTACAGGAACTGTTTCAATCCCTGCCATTACATTATTTACAAACTCATCCGACGGACTTTCCAGCGGAACTTTTTTAATAAGTTCGGCAAGGAAATCATCATTAATCACATCATCCATATCCATATCCGTGTGTTTTAACTGCCTTAATTCATTCGTTCAGCCATCATCGTGCTCATGTCATCGTAAAGTTTTTTTCTGATCCGGTGCAACCTTACTTTGACATTTGATGCAGATAATCCCGTGATGCTGCTGATTTCTTCGATAGAGTTATTGCCATGGTAAAACAAGGTGATCAGCAGGTTATCCTCATCCGACAGGTTTTTCATTGCTTTGTTAAGCAACACCTGCTGTTCATTAACATCAATCTCGTCAACTCCGGGCCTCAGCGATTCTTCCGAATAATTATGAATAACATAATTGTCCATCGGGATCGTCTCCAGCACCCTTTTCCTGGTGCGGGAGATGGCTGCGTTGTAAACTATACGGTAAAGCCAGGTCGAGAATTTTGATTTTCTTTCGAATGACTTCAGCGAGTGAAAAGCCTTTACAAATGCATCCTGGGCTATCTCTTCAGCATCCTCACGGTTATTCAGAACTTTAAGAGCGATCGAAAATACCAGGTTCTTGTGTTTAGCAACCAGAGCGGCGTAAGCGGAAGAATCACCATTCAAGACCTTCTCAATATAGAAATTGTCGTCCTGGTATTTCATGTGAAGTTTAGACGATTAAGCCGGCAGCAGGTTACATGGCCGGTATAAATTTATTATCCCCTCAGTTCCTGTTATATAAACCTGTTATATAAAGATATTGTTGTAAAGATACAAAACCTGTTGGAAACCAGTGTGTTTTTTGTATTTTTGTGTTGGTTGAAACCTTTAACAATTGTTCAGGCTTCCAATAAAATATAGGATTATCCCCTTACTGCTGTTTACGCTTTTGCTCCAGGTTTCAGGGCAGACGTTGAACCCGCTTTTCAGTGTAAAAGCCCATGCCACGCCCGATACGATCTGCCAGGGCCAATATACGCAGCTTTCGGTATCCTTAACAGGAGGCATGGGCCCGTTCACTTACTTCTGGTATCCGGCTGCGACATTGTCGGATCCCAGCATCCCAGATCCGGTTGCCACGCCTTTGATCAATACGATGTATACTGTTATTGTCACGGACCAGACACAGAGCATTGCCGACAGCATCAGGGTATACGTTGAAACCATTCCACTGCCTCCCTCCCCTATCATGGGCCCTGCTGAAGTTTGCGGGGATTCGGTATATGTATATTCCGTTACCGAGGTTGAAGATGCGACTTCCTATTCCTGGACGGTCCCTGCCGGGGCTGCTATACAGTCGGGGCAGAATACCTGGTCGATCCATCTGAAATGGGGAAGTAATTCAGGAACGGTTTCGGTTATCATAGCAAATAAATGCGGGACCAGTGTTCCCAGCGTACTCGCAGTCAGCGTAATGCCCGTCCCCGATACCTCTGCAGCAATTCACGGTCCGTCACATCTTTGCCAGTCCGATACGGGAAGCTATCAGGCCGACAATATTCCCAACGCATCATCCTATGTCTGGAGCGTTCCCTGGGATGCCGCTATTCTTAGCGGGGCCGGCACTTCTTCGGTCATTGTTAAATGGGGGATCTCGGCAGGTGACATCAGCGTATCGGGAATGAACGGATGCGGCATCGGACCATCCCTTGTCAAGCCGGTATCTGTGGATTCGCTACCCGGAACCCCGGGCATCATTCACGGTGCCGATACGGTTTGCATCGGGAACGACAGTTATGATTTCTTTATCTCGCCTGTTCTCTATGCCAATTCATATGGATGGACGCTTCCACGGGGCGCGATCATAAGCTCCGGGCAACATACCAACCACATCAGCGTGCAATTCGGCAGCAATTCTCAATCCGGGCCGGTTACTGCTTTCGGGATCAACTCATGCGGAAACGGCCAGGCATCGATAAAACAGGTTATTGTAAAGAAATGCAGCGGTATAAGTGAAAATAATTTCGGTTCAACCATCACCGTCTTTCCCAATCCCGTTTCAGGAACCTTATACATTCACTGCAACGGACAGGATAACCACTTTGAAATAATGATCACAGACCAGCTTGGAGAAATACTGTATCATGCAAGTCCCGGGTGGTCAGGCCGGGAATTTACACATGAGATAGATGTATCCCGGTTCCCAAGGGGGATGATGTTCCTTAAACTGTTCAACAAGGACGGATACTACACTTCAAAATTCATTGTCCGCTGATCTTGCTTTGTAACTTATTGTCAACAACTGCGTCATAAGGGTCAGAATACACACAAAACCCAAAAAACACGGATATGAACGCAGAAGTTATTGTACCGATCTCAGTCTTTGCCATGGTCTTTGGCATTGTGTACATCGGTGTCCGTCACAAAGAGCGGATGGCACTGATAAGAACAGGAGGAAATGTCTCCAGCCTTGAAACCAAAGGCAATATACTTGGTTCCCTTAAATGGGGAATGATCTTCATAGGCATCGGGCTTGGAATTATTGTCGGAAAAATCATTTCAAGTTCCACTTCCATGGAAGAAGAAGCTGCTTTCTTTTCCATGATCTGCCTGTTCGGCGGCATTGCATTAATGATATATTATATCGTTGCAAACCGTTTTAAGCAAAAAGACCATACAGAAAAAATTCAATGACGTTGCCCATCAGTTTTTGCGGCCGGCCATGATTCGTGACCGGCCGTTTTTCATTTTCCGAAAGGAAATTTACCCAGGCTGATATACTGAGGCCCTTCTTTGCGCAGTATGCTTTCAAATAAAATGGATTCACTTATTTTAATAAAGTCCGATTGCAGATCCCTGTGTATATCGATCACCTTTTTGAACAGCTCCTTATCTTTCAGGAATTTTATCCTTCCCAGGGTAAGGTGAGGCACAGTGTTCTGACGGTCGGGTTCGAAACCGTGCTGTTCCATTTCTTTCTGAACTATCTTCATGAGGGAAGCAAGAGGTTCCGGAGGTTCAATTCCGGCCCACACCACCCTTGGGTCGTACCGGCTACCGAATATACCGATACCCGACAACCGGAAATTCAACTCAGCGGTGTTTGATGCGATCTTGCCAAGGCTGCCCGAAATACCCCGGATAAGACTTTCATCCGTCTCCCCGAAAAATTTAAGGGTGATATGTATATTATGTTCTTCGACCCATTTGATTTTCTCGGAACCCAGCCCTGTTCTAAGCTCACGGAATGATTTTATGAACTTCTCACCCGGTTCGATCTTCACTGCGGCAAACAATCGTTTCATGTAAGCTTGTGTTAGAATGTCGCTGCAAGTTAAAAATTTTATAATTTTGCAGCCCCAAGGGGTATTAGCTCAGTTGGCTAGAGCGTTAGACTGGCAGTCTAAAGGTCAGGGGTTCGACTCCCCTATACTCCACCCAGGGCCTCCGTGGTAAAATATTCCGCGGGGGCCTTTTTACAAAATCCCGGAAAATAAGCGAAAACCTGCAAAATTTCACCTTTCCTGTTCAAATATAACAGTTTGGCTAAGGGGAATATACTTTACTTTTGCCTGGAAACCTTTACGGTATGAAGACGTTAGAAGAATTATTCAATGCCATTGATTCCGCTCTTCGCAGCGGGAAGAAGCTGAAAGATCTCGGCCCTGTGTTGTCAGCCTATGACGGGGATGACTGGAAGGAATATGAAAAATACAGTCCTGATCATTATTCAAGGAACATGGTAAAACAGAATGACCTTTTGGAACTTCTTGTTCTTTGCTGGGAAGTAAAGCAGGGCTGTCCTGTTCATGACCATCCTTCGAATGGCTGCCTTGTGAGGATCATGCAGAGTGAGGTTACAGAAAATGTATATAAGAACATGGTACCGCCTGAATTTTCAAGTGGCAGCATTCTGCCGGCAGGTGGAATTGCTTACAAGGAAGGAAACATGATACTGCATGAAATTTTCAATCATTCGGATCAGAGGGCCGCATCCATCCATATTTATTCTCCTTCAAATTACAAGCCGAATTATTTTACAAAGTGATTAAAGAAAGACACAGGATCACGGTATAAAAGAACGTTAGTATTAACCAAAAACCAAATCGATCCTGTGTCTTTAAATCCTTAAACTGTTTCTGCAGCCAGCCTCTTGCTGTAAGCTTTCATGGCCAGTCTGTACGAAACCAGGGCAAGAATGAAGTAGCCTGTAAGTTGTATTGTTATTACTGTCAATTCATGGGAAACCGAACTGATCCCCCCTCCTATCAGCCTTAATTTGATAAATGCCGGTACCATGGGAGTGGTCGGGAATAAATATGCCAGTATTCTCAGTACCGGGGGCAATGATTCGAGAGGCCAGGCCACTCCTGTAAGGAAAAATACAATGGGTGAAATGAAAACGATAAACATAAGAGCGTGTACCCTTTTGCTGAACCAGGACGATAATGCCATCCCCATAAATGAAACGGTAAAAAGGAATGGGACCAGCATCAGGTATACCAGCCAAAAGCTTCCTCTTTCGGGGAATGATAACCAGTGGTATAAAAGCACCAGGGTAACCAGGGTGGTAACAAGGTAAATAAGCACGTAGGCGGTAGCTTTTCCGAGGATTAGAGCGATGGAATCTTTCCATCCAGGAACAACTTGCGTGGCCGGAAGGAACTGCCTGCGCTCCTTGTGTTTTCCGAAAAGCAATCCTATCCCCACCAGTAGCGACTGCTGGATTACAATGATGAGGATTCCCGGTACAATGAAAGTACAGTAACCGGATGATGGATTATACAGGTCAAAAAATTGTGCATTCAGTCCTTCATAGCGGTTCAGAGCTTCATCCCATGAGCGGCCCTGTGCGAGTAGTGATTTAATCTCCGCCCCTGCATTTAAAGTTGAAGTTGCATAGGTTGAGGCTGTGAACACCTGCTTATAGACGAAGAATTTTCCTGCATCGCAGTATACTGAAACATCTGCCTGCCTGCGGCCCAGGATCTCCTTTTCGAAGTTCCCGGGAATAAGAATCACCCCGTGTATCTTCCCTTCATAAAACAGTTGTTCGGCTTCTTTTAAATTCTGTGGCTTAAAGCTAACGCTGAGCTGTTCGGTTGCATCGAGCATCCTGGTATACTGCCTGCTTAAGGAGGTGTGGTCCTGGTCGATGACCGCCACCGGGATATCCCTGATGGTCTGGTTGATATAACCGATGGAATACAGCATGGGGTAAAGTATTACAGCCACGATAAAGATCAGCACCGTGCCTGCATCCGTGAATGATTCCCGGATTTCGGAAATGATTATCCCGAAGAAATTTGAAAGGCTTTTATAAACAGGATTATTCATGGTACAATCAGATTTTTCCCCAGTATTTACGGGTTGAAACTATATATTTCAGCCTGGGGGTAAACAGGGCTCCAGCAAGGATAAACACAGAGATAAAAAGCATTTGCACCACCGCATTTGCTGCAGGTTCACCTCTGAGGGTCTGGCCTGCAAACAATTCCAGCCAATATGAGAACGGGAATATCCTGCTGAAGATTTGTGCAATGGCGGGCATTCCGAACGAGGGGAATGTAAGCCCTGCAAAAGTGACTGCGAGCATGGTATATGCGCTGGCAATTGAAAGGGCAAGCCTCATGTTCTTCATGACCGAGACAAACAGTATGGCCATGAACTGGTAAGCCAGTATCAGCAGCAGTTCCGAGACCATGATCAGGCCCAGGTGCCCGTTAAGCGGTAGGCCCAGGATTTTGAAGAAAATGATATTCATTGCTGTTGCCTGAATGCAGAAGATAAAGGTATGGGGCAGCAATTTCCCTGTGACTGCAGGGAACAACTTTCCGCCTGATGCTTCCAGCCATTCAGGTCCGCTGCCGTACTGCAGCTCGCAACCCACCGCGTATATGGTTCCGAAAAGCACGAAGACTGTAAGCAAGACCGGCAGGAGCAGCAAGGTAAGATAGTACTCGTAGCTTGTGTAGGGGTTGAACAGTAATACCGGTCTTAATCGTACAGCCATTATCTTTGAAACGGCCTGTTTTTCGTTGTCCCCGTTCATCATCATCGCCCTGATCTTTAATCCGGCCGAGAGGCTTCCTAGGGATTTCTGTATGCCGCTTTTTAAAAGCCCGCTTTTAATGAGCCAGGCATTATTGAGATATACTGCCACAGGGGCGTTTTGCCCACGGAGTATATTTCTTTCAGTATTTTCAGGTATGCAGATCACCGCCTCGGCCTTTCCGTCAGTTAGGGCCTTTGATGCCTGCAAAAGGTCGGTGTAGCTCCTGTCGGCACGGGCAATGGAAGTTGCATCCACAGTCCTTGCGATCTGCCTGGAAAGCGAAGTATGATCCAGGTCGACGATAGCAACCGGCAGTTCCCTCGGGACATTGGCCGAAAAGATCCATGCGATCATGCCGAACCCAATGAAAGGCGCAATCAGTCCCATAAAGAGATACACTTTGTCGGAGAGCATTCTAATTAATTCCCTTCCAACAACATCGGCAAACCGGTAATTCCGGCGATTTTTCATCTTGCAGCCAGTTTTTTCACCTCAGCCCAGTCTACAAGCACGCTCATTCCGGGGCGAAGTCCGTCAATAGCCTGTTCCGGCCTTGCATGGACTTCAAAGGTTTTCATGTCAAAATCCCCCGATGTCTTTGTGGCATTCCATGTGGCATAATTGCCCAGGGGGTGTATATAGGTTACCTTAAGGCGGATTTCCTTATCCCCGAGAGCCGGCACCTTTGCCGGGAATACACTCCCCATCCTCACCGAAGCAAGCAGATCCTCGCGCAGGTTGAAAGTAACCCAGCAATCACTAAGGTTTACAATGGTCACAACAGGGTAACCCGCTGATACAAGTTCACCGGATTCAGCGATGATGTCCGACACCTCCCCGTCGACAGGCGATGTAATGCTGGTTTCACTGAGGTAGGACCTGACTTCTTCAAGAGCTCCTTCTGCCCTTGACACCATGGCTTTAGCGGTCTCCTTATCTTCGGTCCTGGTACCCTTTTTTGCCTTGTTCCAGATCTCTTTAGCTGCGTTTGCAGTTTCCTGGGCAGCTCTCAGCTGCGTCTCGGCTTCATCCTTTTTCTGGGCAGGAACCACCCCGTCCTTATAGAGGTTATTGATCCTGTCAAAGGTTTTCTGGGCAAGTTCAGAAGCAGCCAGGGCTTTCATATACATGTTCTTTGCTGCTTCAATATCTTCAACTTCGGCACCGGTAACTGCCTTGTCGTTTTGAGCCCGGGCACCGAGCAGGGCTGCATTAGCCTGGTCCATCTTTGCTCCTATTTCAGGGCTTTTCAGGATGAACAGCAACTGGCCTTTTTTAACTGCATCGCCTTTGTGGACAGGAAGGCTGTCGAGACGGCCAACAATCTTGGAGGCAACTTTTACCTGGGTTGCGTCGACTTCGCCCTGCACCTCAACGGGCCTGGGACGGCTGATGACAATAACTGACCAGGTAAGCAGAGCCAGGAGTACAACGATGCCTGCCACTGCGGATATTATTCCTTTTTTATTCATGACATTCAATCTTAATGATATAATTAAAGCTTTAAAATTTCACTGAGTTTCTTTTTGCATATGAAGGAAAATCACCTGCTATGCCTGAATATTCAAGTAATCGGGCAAGTGTGAGATCGTAATTGTACATCGCCTGCAAACGTTCCGTCCTTACTTGTGCGAGTGCCAGCCTTGCATCGATGACCTGGGTTGAATTGCTGACCTCCTCATTGAATTCCTTTTCCCTGGACCTCAGGTATTCCTCGGCATACCTGCTGGCGGTTTCGAGTTCGGTTAGCTGTTCACGGTACATGTTCAGCTCATTATACAATTTATTGATGGTGGTTGAGATATCAGCCTGGGCTTTCATCCCGTACTCCTCAACCTGCTTTGTCTGCATGGAAGCGGCTTTGACTTTTCCTATCCTGCTGACCCCGTCGAAGATGGTCCATTTCAGGCCTATGCCGACTTCCCAGTCAGGGATATAGGTTGAAAGATCTTTGTTGACGATATCATAGGTTCCCTGCAAGGCAACCGAGGGAAAGAATTCCGCTCTCTCGGCCTTATACTTCTGTTCGGAAAGAAGCTTTTTTGTTTCAATCTGCCTGAGCAGAGGGTTGGTGGTCTGAGCCAGGTTGGTGAAATATGCCTGGGGTTCAATGCTGTCAAGGTAAAACAAAGACGATACCGGCTCTATTAAAGAACTATCGCCGAGGGCCATGGTATTTATCAGCGCCTGGTTAACAATGGAGGAATTTCGTATGGCCTTGCTTAATTCCCTGCTTGCCTGTGCATTGTAAACCCTTGCCTGGAGCAGGTCGGCATGGGAAATTATCCCCTGGTTTTCAAGTTTCATTGCATCCTCAAGATGTTTCTGCAGACCGGTATTGACTTCCGTCCTTACCTTAACAACGGAAGAAGCAAGGCAAAGGCCATAGTATCTTTCTACCAGCTCACTCATAAGTTCACCCTCCTTTTGGCGGGAGACATCATGCACGTCTTTTTTCTGGATCTCGGCCGATTTGTTGGCGATAAGGATCTTGCCTCCGGTAAAAACCGGCCATTGCAAGGTTGCAGCCACCACGGCGAATTGCTGTTTCTGAATGACCTGGTTCCAGTCCTCATTCTGGATCTGGCCAAGGCCGGCATTCAGCTTCTGCCTGATGACCTGGGTTGCCATATCATCTGTCAGCCCGGGGACATCACCGAATTTGCCATAACTCCCCAGGGTTTTATACAAGGGTGTGATGGCATCTTTTATAGGGTTGAGATCAAGCTCGATCGGGTCGGACATCATGATAGCGCTGGCAGTTACCCCTATGGTAGGAAAGAACAAACCTTTGGCGGCAAGCCTTTCCTGGTCTTTCTGCTTCTGAAGGTATGATACCTGTTTCAACACATGGCTGTTCTGGTAGGTGAATTCCAGGGCCTGGTCGAACGAAAGTTTCCTGGCAACTACAGGCCTTTCAGCCTGGGCTGTATAACCCTGCAGGCTCAGCAGAACCAGCAAAATCCAAAGGGTATTTAATTTTGTTTTCATGGTTTCTTAGGGTTAAATCCGGAAATTATCGTTTCACCATCCCGTAAAACAACACATCAAGAAGACGGTCAAGCGTTATTTCAAGGTGATTCTCTTCCTTACTGGCAATCACCAGCGGGACCTCCATCCCCTTCAGCGCTGTAACAATGGCAATGGAGGTAAGCCAGGTGTCTTCGAGCTGGAAAGTCCCTCCCGAAACACCTTCATCAAGAATGCTCCTGATTATAAGGATCTCTTCTTCGTCGGTTTTCATACGGATGCGATCCGTAAAATCCCTTTGTGATAAAAACTCAGTTCTTAACACGTTAAACAGGTTAACCATCTTGCTAAGGCCCTGCATCCTCTCGTTCACATATGCCTTAAGTTTTTCCTTCGGATCCTTGGTCCGGGCAACCGAAGCCACGATCTTTGACCTGAGTTCACCAAGTTCTTTTTCGACTACAGCCGAAAAAATGTCTTCCTTGCTGCTGAAGTAATAATAAATAGAGCTTTTGCCTTTCCCCATCCCCTTCGCAATATCATCCATGGTGGTCTTATGAAAGCCGTACCTGCTGAATATTTCCTGGGCAACCTTTAACACTGATTCCCTTATTTCTTCCTTATTTACCATATTATTAACGATTTATTGATAAAATTCGACCAATGGACTAAAACGGTCCAAAAGTAAAACAAATAGTATGCCATTTTACAAATCCCTGGAAATATTTTTATTTATCCATAAAAAAAACATCCCCCCTTGCCATGGAAACCTTTATCCTGACAGGGCTCCGGGGATATTCGAAGATTTTTACTTTAAGCCCTGCAGCTTTATAGCAAGGAGCTGACAAAATGTCAACGAGGAATTCCAAAAATCCTGTAATTTTGCCCCTGAAGTGTTATATTGTTAACAAAATCACTTATAAAAACTATGAAACCAACTCATATTGAGCACATTGGAATAGCTGTTAAAAGCCTGGAAGAAAGCATTCCTTTTTATGAAAAGCTACTTGGAACAAAGTGTTATGCACTTGAAGAGGTAAAGGACCAGAGGGTAAAAACGGCCTTTTTCATGATAGGGCAAACAAAGATTGAATTGCTTGAAAGCACTGATCCTGAAGGCCCGATAGGAAAGTTCCTGGAAAAGAAGGGAGAAGGCGTTCATCACCTGGCCTTTGCTGTTGAAAATGCAGACCTTGCATTGAATGATGCAAAGGAAACCGGGATAGAGCTTATCGACAAACAGGCAAGAAAAGGGGCTGAAGGTCTGAACATAGGGTTCCTTCATCCGAAGTCAACAAAAGGAGTATTGATGGAATTATGCAGTAAATAAACAAGGAAATATGGAAACACAGAAAGCTATCGACATTCTGAAAATGGCGATCCTGATGGAAAGAAGAGGGTATGCCTTTTACGCCAAAGTTGCAGAAAACAGCAGTGATCCCGATATAAAGCACATCTTTCTCGTCATGGCCGACGAAGAAACGAAGCATGTGAAATTTCTTTCAGAGCAGTTCATGCATTATGAAAAGGAGCATAAGTTTGCCCATGTCGACCTCCTGGACCTGGCTCATGAAGAATTCGTGAACCTCATACTTACCGAGGATATGAAGAAGAAGATCTCTTCGGCAGGGTTTGAAGCTGCTGCCATTTCCGCGGCCGTTGACTTTGAAAAGAGGGCCATCGAAGTTTATTCAAAGCAGGCTGAGCTGACGGGAGACCCCAATGAAAAGGCATTATACCAATGGCTTGCCGATTGGGAAAAAGGTCACCTGAAGGTACTCAATGATATAGATAATGAGCTGAAGGAAAAGATCTGGAACGACAACCAGTTCTGGCCTTTCTGAGAGTATTACATGCTTGTGCGCATGGCTTCGACAGGATCGAGCCTTGATGCAGTAAAAGCCGGGATGAATCCCGAAATCAGCCCTATCATTCCCGAAACGCCTAAGCCCAGCAATATATTCCCCTGCGTAAGTATAAGGTGAAAGCTGGTGGTATAGGAGATGATAAGGGTCATGATGAGGATGATGAGCAGTCCCACAATACCCCCTATAATTGAAAGAAAAACTGCTTCAAACAGGAACTGGAGCATGATAAAATAGTTTTTAGCTCCCAGGGCCTTTTGTATACCAATAATATTGGTTCTTTCTTTCACCGACACGAACATGATATTAGCGATCCCGAACCCCCCGACCAACAGGGAGAACCCTCCGATGATCCAACCAACCATTGCTATGACGCTGAACACTCCGTCAAAAGCCTTTGCAATGATATCCGTTTCATTGATGGCGAAATTATCTTCTGCCGATGGTTTTATTTTTCTGATAGAACGCATTATTCCCGTCAGTTCATCTTTTAGCTCTGCGTTTGAGACCAGGGGCTTGGCTTTCACCGCGATAGTCGTTCCCATATCTTTGAGGTTGACCAGGGTCTTGAAATAATTTACCGGAATGTAAATTACCTTGTCATTGCTGTTACCGAAGAAATCCTCCCCTTCTTTCTTCATGACCCCTATGACTTCAATATTCCTTCCGAAGATTTTTATTTTCTGCCCTATGGCTTCCTGGTTCGGGAACAGTCCCGAGGCAAGGTCAGCACCGATAAGTGCGATGGGCCTGCCGGTAGCTGATTCGTTGATGGAGAAATACCTTCCGTTTGCGATCTCAAATTTCCACACCTTGTCAAAATCATTGGAAACACCCATGATCGCGACATTTTCAACGTAATTGCTGCGGTATTTAACCGTTTTATTGACCTGTGAGAAGAATGCGGAGTATTCGGTAAGGCTGCTGCGCTTCTCGATCTCCTTCTGGTCTTCAAGGGTTGCTTCAGGCCTCTGGTAATACTTCCACCAGGGGTAATCGCTGCCCATTGACCAGGGCCATTTCTGTACGTACAGAACATTGCTTCCCAGGGAGGCTATACTTTTCCTGATGGCAGCTTCCATGGAATCGAAAACAGTAAAGACTGAGATGACACAGAATATACCTATGGTAATCCCAAGCAGTGAAAGGATGGTCCTTACCTTATTTACTACAATAGCCTGTATGGCAAAAAGATAGCTTTCTCTAAAAAGCCTTAAAAAAATAAGATAAGCCTGGAATCGTTTCACAGCCGATAAAGTTACGTAATTCCTTAAATACTAAGCCCTGAATCTTGTAAAATCCCCCGATATTCATTAACATTGCAGGAAATTGAGCTACAGATTTTAGACGATAAAAACAGTTCCGAGTTACAATATTCACTATGATCGATCAAATAAAAATTACTTCAGCGCTGATCTCGGTCTTTTCAAAAGACGGGATTGAAGAAATAGCCAGGAAGCTGGCAACTCATAATGTACATATTTATTCTACCGGCGGGACTTACGATTTCCTTATCAGCAAAGGCATTGCGGCTACATCGGTGGAAGAAGTGACTTCTTATCCTTCTATCCTGGGGGGGCGTGTGAAAACACTTCACCCGAAAATATTCGGCGGCATATTGTGGAGAAGGGACCAGCTTTCGGATGTAAGGGAAGTTGAGCAGCACGATATTCCGTCAATAGACCTGGTGATCGTGGACCTTTATCCTTTCGAAAAGACGGTTGCAGGCACTGATAATGAAGAAGAGATTATTGAAAAAATAGACATAGGCGGTATTTCCCTGATCAGGGCTGCGGCTAAAAATTACCGCCATGTGGTCGTTATTCCTTCAGCCGGTTTTTATGCAAATCTGATGAAGCTTCTGGAGGAAAAGAACGGTTTTTCAAACGCTGAAGAGAGAAGATACCTGGCCGCCCAAGCTTTCAATATCTCTTCGCATTATGACACCCAGATATTCAATTATTTCAACCGCAGGGAAAATATTTCGGCTTTCAAGCAAAGCCAGTTGGCCTCGAGTTCAATGAGGTATGGAGAAAATCCGCATCAGAAAGCATCCTTTTATGGTTCGCTTGCCGGGAATTTCGAGCAGCTGCACGGGAAAGAGCTTTCATATAACAACCTAGTCGATATTGATTCCGCCATCAACCTGATAGCGGAATTTTCAGAGCCGGCCGTTGCAATCATCAAACATACCAATCCTTGCGGTGTGGCAGTGAGAGAAACTTTAAAACAGGCTTATATCGATGCCCTGGCCTGTGATAACCAGTCGGCATACGGAGGAATTGTGATCGCCAACAGGCCTATCGACATTGAAACGGCGGAGGAGCTGAACAAGTTGTTTTTTGAGATCCTCCTGGCTCCTGAATATGAAAAGAATGCCCTGGATCTTCTTAAATCAAAGAAAAATAGAATAATTTTGCAACAAAATCCGTTGTTATTCAGTTCCAGGCAGTTTAAATCGGTCCTGAACGGAGTTCTGGAGCAGGACAGGGATCTTAAAGCTGAGACAGAAACCGATTTTCAGTATGTCACTAAAAAGAGACCTTCTGATTCAGAGATACCTGAACTGCTTTTTGCAAATAAAATAGTTAAACACCTGAAATCAAATACAATAGTTATTTCTAAGAACAAACAACTTATCGGTTGCGGGATGGGTCAGACTTCAAGGGTGGATGCAATGAAACAAGCCATTTTAAAAGTAAAAGCTTTCGGGTTCGATCCGAAAGGTTCTGTAATGGCTTCGGATGCCTACTTCCCCTTTGCAGATTCTGTGGAGATTGCTCATGAGGCAGGGATCACTGCAGTGATCCAGCCAGGAGGGTCGATACGTGATGCCGATTCGGTGAAATTCTGTGATGAACACGGAATGGCTATGGTATTTACAGGTATACGACACTTTAAACATTAACACAAAATGGGATTATTTACTAAGGAAATTGCTATTGATCTCGGTACAGCCAATACAGTAATAATTTATAACGACAAGGTGGTGGTTGATGAACCATCCATTGTTGCAATTGAAAGAAGTTCGGGAAGGATAATCGCTGTTGGGAAAAAGGCTCAGATGATGCATGGGAAAACCCATGAAAACATAAAAACCATACGGCCTTTAAGAGGTGGAGTTATTGCAGATTTCCAGGCTGCCGAACATATGATCAGGGAAATGATCAAGATGATTGAGATCGGAAAATCCTGGTTTCCCCCGGCAATGAAAATGGTAATCTGCATACCTTCGGGTATCACGGAAGTTGAGGAAAGGGCTGTTAAAGATTCCGCGGAACAGGCCGGCGCAAAAGAAGTAAGGCTCATCCATGAACCTATGGCTGCAGCGATCGGTATTGGCATAGATGTTCTTGAACCTATCGGGAACATGGTGATTGATATCGGGGGCGGCACCAGCGAGATAGCTGTTATTGCCTTAGGTGGAATTGTGAACAGCAAATCCATCCGGATCGCCGGTGATGAGTTCAACTCAGATATCGAAGAATACATGCGCAAACAGCATAATATTAACGTAGGGGAGCGCACTGCCGAAAGGATAAAAATTGAAGTCGGCGCTGCACTGGTCGATATTGACAATCCTCCTCCCGACTATGCGGTTCATGGCAGGGACCTTCTTACCGGTATTCCCAAAGAAGTCATTGTAAACCATGCCGAGATAGCCCATGCCCTTGATAAATCGGTGGCAAAGATAGAGGCTGCAGTTCTGAATGCTCTTGAAATGACCCCGCCGGAACTTGCTTCAGATATATTCGAAACGGGAATTTACCTTACCGGTGGCGGCGCTCTGCTGAGAGGGCTTGATAAACGCATTCATCTTAAAACGAAATTAAAAGTACACGTTGTTGAAGATCCTTTACGAGCTGTAGCCAGGGGGACAGGCATTGCCCTTAAGAACTTTGACAAATTCACCTTCCTTATCAAGTAAATTAAGGTATGCGGAACTTATTCGTTTTTATCCGCAAAAACTACTTCATCTTATTGTTCCTGGTGCTGGAAGCAATATCGCTCGGCCTTTTTTTCAATTTTAATGAGTTCCAGAACACTGCCGTTTATGATCTAACCAGCACATTTACAGGAAGCATCAACAGGACTTTCAGGAATATTTCAGAATATTTATCCCTCAGGAGTACAAACCAGACCCTGGTAGAGGAGCTGGCCAAACTCCATTCACAGCTGCCAAAAGCCTATTATGCTTCTGACGCACATTCCTTTTACAGGAATGATACCATATACCAGTTGCAGTACAGGTACATCAGCGCAAAAGTCATAAGCAATACCACCAACCGCAGGAACAATTTCCTGATGATCAGCAAGGGAACCCTGCAGGGAGTGCGCAACCATATGGGAGTGATCATCGGGAACCGCATTGTTGGCCAGGTAGTGAGCGTTTCTCCCCATTTCAGCTGGATCATCTCGATGCTGAACAAAGACAGCAAAGTGTCGGGAAAGTTTAAAAAGAACAACCAGCTTGTAAACGTGGAATGGGGAGGTGGAAGTTACAGGTACGGCAGCATCAAGGAAATCCCCAAGCATGTTGAAATGAAAAAAGGGGATACTATCATATCCAGCGGAAATTCCGATATTTTTCCCGAAGGCGTGCTCATAGGGACCATCAGTGATTTCACTGTTGCTACAGATGAGAACTTCAATTATGGAACCATACTGTTTTCGACAGATTTTAACAGCCTGGGATACGTTGAGATCGTTGTTGACCTGATGAGAAAGGAAAAAGAAGATCTGAAAGCAACATTCAAAAGCGAATAAACCAGGGATAATGACGACATCAAGGGTAATCATTAATAACTTTTTGAGGTTCTTCATACTGATTGCCATCCAGGTGCTGATATTGAACAACATCTACCTGGGTGGGTTTATCAATCCTTATCTCTACGTTTATTTCATCCTGCTTATCCCCTATGAAGTGCCGGGTGCGCTGTTACTGACCCTTTCATTTATAACCGGGGCCGGAGTGGATATTTTCACCAATACCCTCGGATTGCATACCTCGGCCTGCCTGGCCATGGGATATGCCCGTCCGCAGATAATAAAAATGATCTCTTCAGGCCCCGACTCCCTGATAGGTGACAGTCCGTCGCTTAAAAATCAGGGACTGAAATGGTTCCTTTATTACTCGTTAAGCCTGATCCTGATCCATCATTTTGTGCTGTTTTTCCTGGAAGCGTTCAGGTTCACCGAATTTTTTATAACCTTCCTCAGGGTGGCTTTGAGCAGCCTTTTCACTCTCCTGCTGGTTATGATCTCCGAATACCTGCTTTACCCGAAAGAGAAATAAAAAAGGCTGAACCATCTCCGGAACAGCCTTTCTGCCTGAGGTATCGAGCGGAGTCGAACCGCTGTACGAGGTTTTGCAGACCTCTGCCTGACCACTCGGCCACGATACCCTTTTGTTTAGGGAGTGCAAAGGTAAAAAAAAAGTACTTAATACTTTGCACTTTCCTCAAGTTCTTTCCCAGGAGGTGGTGTAACTTACCTGCTTCACCTTCCCTCCTACCGGCGGGTTCAGTTTGGAAATGGTAATATTAATTCCTGTGATTGAGGGGAACTGCCCGCTAACCGATATGATAATGCGCCTGGCAACATGTTCGAGCAGGTGAGATTTCAGCTCCATTTCAGTTTTCACAGCGTGGTAAAGTCCTGAATAATTCACTGTATCATGAAGATGATCACTTTGCTCAGCCTTTGAGGTGTCGGTTTCTATCGTGAGATAAACAATGAATTTTGTACCGATAAGTTGTTCTTCTTTGAAACAACCATGATAAGCGAAGAATTCCATCCCGTCTAAAGTGATCTTTCCCATAGTGTTAAGAATAAAAATTTTGCCTTGCTCCAAACTTGCGAAATTATCAAAATCCTGCCAATTCCCGCCTGTTTTACTGATTTTTAGTAGCTTTGCACCCTCATTCGCAAAGGCGGAAGAGATAATACAAATAATACGATGGAAGACAATACTACTAAACATGAAATTCCTGAAAGATCGCTGAATTTTATTGAGGAAATAATAGAAGAGGACCTTAGGACAGGCAAGAATGATAGCAGGGTGCATACCCGGTTTCCGCCTGAGCCTAATGGATACCTGCATATAGGGCATGCCAAATCAATCTGCCTTAATTTCGGGCTGGGTAAAAAATACAACGGGAAGACCAACCTTCGTTTCGATGATACCAATCCGGTTAAAGAAGACTTAGAATATGTTGATTCTATCAAAGAGGATGTTCGGTGGCTGGGGTTTGACTGGGAGGGCAGGGAATTTTACGCATCTGATTATTTTGAGCAGCTTTATGAGTTTGCACAGATCCTGATCCGTAAGGGTAAAGCTTATGTTTGTGACATGAGCGCAGAAGAAATCAGCGAGACCAGGGGCACTCCAACCCGTCCGGGAAAGGAAAGCCCGTTCAGGACCAGGACAATTGAGGAAAACATAGCTTTGTTTACCCGTATGCGTGCAGGGGAATTTCCCGACGGCGCGAGGGTGCTGAGGGCCAAAATCGACATGTCATCGCCTAATATGCATATGCGTGATCCGATTATATACCGTATCATTCATACTTCACATCACCGCACGGGCGACAAATGGTGCATCTACCCTATGTATGACTTCGCCCACGGTCAGTCCGATTCGATAGAAAAGATCACTCACTCTATCTGCACTCTGGAATTTGAGGTCCACAGGCCTTTTTATGACTGGCTCATACAGGAGATAGGTATCTATGCCCCCCGGCAGATTGAATTCGCCCGCCTGAACCTGAGCTATACCGTGATGAGCAAGAGAAAACTTCTCGAACTGGTTCAGGATAAGTATGTAAGCGGATGGGATGATCCCCGCATGCCGACGATATGCGGCCTGCGCAGGCGAGGCTATACACCCGAATCGATAAGGAACTTTGCAGATACCATCGGTGTGGCCAAGAGGGATAATGTGATCGAAATAAACCTCCTGGAGTATTGCGTCAGGGAAGACCTGAACAAAAGAGCTTCGCGTGTAATGGGCGTACTCAACCCGCTGAAAATAGTCCTGGATAACTATCCTGACAACCTGGTTGAGGAAATGGAAGCGGTGAATAATCCCGAAGATCCTTCGGCAGGGAACAGGAAAGTCCCCTTTTCAAAGGAATTATACATTGAACAGGAAGACTTCATGGAGGATCCTCCTGGTAAATTTTTCAGGCTTGCCCCCGGGAGGGAAGTTAGGCTGCGCTCTGCGTATATTATAAAATGTGAATCGGTTGTAAAAGACCCGGAAACCGGACAGATATTGGAAGTTCATTGTACCTACGACAGTGAAACAAAAAGCGGGATGCCGCAGAGCAACAGGAAAGTTAAAGGAACTCTCCACTGGGTTTCGGTGAGGCATGCCCTGAAAGCTGAGATCAGGATATACGACAGGCTTTTCACTGTTGAAAACCCCGATAATGCCGAAGAAGGGAAAACGTATAAAGATTATCTGAATCCAAATTCCTTACAGCTGACTGTTGGATATATTGAACCTTCAGTGGCCCATGCTGAAGCGGGCAGGAAGTTCCAGTTTGAACGCCTGGGGTATTATAGTGTGGACTATGATTCGGCTCCCGAAAAGCTTGTTTTTAACTGTGTAGTTACTCTAAAAGATAAGCGACCTAAAGAAAATGCCAAATAAATTTGAATTTTTGCTGCAAGAGTAGTAATTTTGCAGCCGCATTGTCCGATGGTGTAATTGGCAACACGTCTGCCTCTGGAGCAGAAGAGTCTAGGTTCGATTCCTAGTCGGACAACACGGAAAAACTCAACTAATTGAATCTCTTTTAGTTGAGTTTTTTTATTGTCATAGTGCCAGGCAAAATAGGATTGATATTTCCCTTAACTTGCAAAAAATTGTTCTTATGAAACTTACTGCTGCATACACTGCCATGGCTTTACTGCTCACAGGTTTGTTAATTACCCAGGCCTGCAAGAAAAAAACTGATGAACCTGCCACAACTGGTCCGGTACCGGTGGTGCTTACTGTCAGTAATTCAAATATTCTGCTTACCACTGCTTATTTTACGGGAAGCATTACAAGCGATGGGGGGGCTTTTGTGATTAAAAGGGGATTTTGTTACAGTAACGCCAACCAGAATCCGACCGTCGGAGATGATACGGTTGTCACCGGAAGCGGTGCCGGCATGTATTCCGGAACGATCAGAGGGCTGAAAGGCCAGAGTACTGCCTATGTGCGTGCATATGCCACCAACTCCAACGGTACCGGGTACGGAGCTACATATTCCATCCTGACCATCGATTCGACTCTTACCGATATAGATAACAACCTTTATCATCTCGTCCAGGTCGGGACCCAGGTATGGATGCGCGAAAACCTTAAAACAACCCATTACAGGAACTCCGAGCCTGTGTTTAACGCAAAGACCGCTGCAGACTGGAACGGCAATAAAGTTGGGGCTTACTGTGATTACAATAATGATGCTGCAAACGTAGCAGTTTACGGCAGGTTGTATAATTTTTATGCCGTCTCAGGCGGTAACCTTGCCCCTGCCGGCTGGCATGTTCCCACCGATACGGATTGGAACCTGATGATGACTTATCTTGGGGGTTCAGCCATTGCAGGCGGCAAGCTGAAGGAAACGGGCCTCACCCATTGGCTGACCCCGAATACCGGCGCTACCAATGAATCCGGATTTACTGCACTTGGCGGCGGATATCGTGACGACCAGGGTGCATTTGAGAGTATACAATGGGGAGGCAACTTCTGGCTTAATACAGTATATGATTCCGATGAGGCCTGGTTCGTTCAGGTAAACAGCCAGGAAGTAAAAGTATACGGCAATCCATGGCTTGACGGTTTCGGCTATTCAATACGGTGCCTGCGTGATTAGATATTTGTAATCAGGCAAATAAACCCTGCAACAATGATCAGAAAATTATTTTTATTAGTAACAGCCGGGGTGATATCAATTGTTTCCATGGGTCAGAATTATCCCGTGGGCCACATTACCATGAATTTCACAGACCCTGCAAGAAGCAACCGCGCTGTACCTGCCGAAGTGTATTATCCTGCTCTCACAGCAGGGGATAATGCTCCTTTTGCTCCGGGTGCATTCCCGGTAATATCGTTCGGACACGGCTTCCTGATGACCTACAGTGCTTATGCCTATCTTAAAGATTCCCTTGTTCCACGTGCCTATATTATTGTAATGGTTAAAACGGAGGGAGGGGTTTCACCCAGCCATTCAGAATTCGGGAAAGACCTGGCTTTTATAATAACACGGATGAAAACCGAAGGAATCACCGCTTCTTCGCTGTTTTATCAGCATGTCGACAGTACTTCCGCCATCATGGGACATTCAATGGGCGGAGGAGCCTCGTTCCTGGCCTGCCAGAATAATGCTATTCCCACAGCTATGGTTACCCTTGCTGCAGCAGAAACCAACCCTTCGGCGATTAAGGCCGCCAGGGAAGTTTTTACACCTTCGCTGGTATTTTCGGCCGATAAGGATTGTGTGACTCCCCCGGCCCAGAACCAGATTCCTATGTATGATTCCCTGTCTTCCTCCTGCAAGGTGTTCATTAATATCAAAGGAGGGGGGCATTGCTATTTTGCCGACTACAATTTCACCTGTTCACTTGGGGAAGCCAGCTGCCAGCAAAATTTCACCATAAGCAGGGCCCAGCAGCATTCAGCAACCCTTGACTTTCTATATCCTTTTCTCGATTATTATTTAAAAAAGAACTCTGCAGCCTGGACCGTTTTCAATGATTCACTTACCGCTTCGAAAAGGATAACCTATATGGAAGACTGCAGTACCAGCAGCACAGGCGATCTGAAGTTAATCAAGGAATACCGTGTTTTCCCCAATCCTGCCGATGACTATATTTGTATAAAATGCCCCGTATCCTTGCCGGCACCGACTTTGGTGAGGCTGTTTGACATGAACAGCCGCGAACTTGCTGTTCGGGTGATTGAGTCAAAAGGTAAAACCGAGCTGAGGCTGGATATTTCGGGGATCTGCGCAGGGTTCTACCTGCTCGAAATCAATACAGGAAAGCAGCTTATCCACTTTCCCTTACTAAAAGGATTGTAAATCAGAAAATTTATCTTCTTAATCTCTTTGAAGGGGGCAACTGTTCCAGCATGGTTGTTTCCTGGCGGTCAAAATTCGAAGGATTTGATGGGTTATAAAGAAGGCTTATCATCTGGGGATAACCCTGGCTGTTTACGAAATCGATCAGCCTGACGTTTGCGAACACCAGGGAATCCCTGCTGAACCATGGGAACATATTGGTAAGCGCCGGCGCTACCTGGGGCAGCTGAAGGAAAGTAGCGGTATCCGGACCGAATACGGTCCAGTTAACAAGACCCTGATATGGACTGAGGAATTGCCAGGTGCCGGCAGTGGCGTCCAGGCTGCCCGAAGCTTTAACGTTCAAGCTGGTATTGGTAGAAGAAAAAGAGACAAGGCCGGCAGATATCTTTTTGAAAGCTGCAGGAATATCACCGTCGGTATGATAATACCAGGTCTGGTTTGAAGCATAACTTTCCACCGTTGAAATATCGGAATGAAATACCGGGAATTTAGCAGGAGGATAATACGCTTCCACGCTGTTTGCTATGGTTCCGTTCCCCAAAAGTTCATCGAGCAAATAAGGAATGGGAGAATTAACATTCCCGTCGGGGAAACCCTGGATGCGGCATTCATAATACTGCACCGGTGATGGAAAAGTAATTGTTTTCCTGTCGGGAACCAGAGGATTGGAAAGATCAAAGGTATCGCTGGTATTCACCTGTATCCCGCTGAACCATTTATATTTCATCCCTGAGGATGTCGGGATCTCAAAATATATATCGTCGGTATTTTTATACAATTCTATTGGTAGACCGAGAGTAAATGTAAGATTGGAATACCCCGAGGAAGATACAAGGATCGCATCATTGTGGGCCGGAATGTTTTTATACACCGGGTTCACCTGGCCTGCCAGTGTTGCCCTGTAACCCTGCAGCTTCCATTCGGAGGGCTGAATACAGGTATACGTTTCAAGGGTAATTGCGAAACTATGCCAGTAAAGTTCTGACCTTACAATGGTAACTTCCATCAGGGAAGGAGCTGAGGTTCCTGCCTGGCCGTACAACCTGTAAACACCGTCGGCCTGGCAAAACGTATCGGCAAGAACTTTCCCCTTCATATCCGAAATAAAAATGACTCCGCCAAGGGTCTGGTTAAAGTAAGTACCTGCCACATCAACAGTCATCAATAATGGTCTTGTTGAAGGAGTTTCGGTCTTTTTCTTACAGGAAGCAGACAGCAGAAGGGTAAAGACCAGGAAAAAGAGAATTTTTCTCATTTTGGAAGGGTTTCAATGTTGACCTTGGGTTTCTTCCGGCTCAGATCAAAGTCGTGGGACACACTAACTGCAAACGAATATTTAGGCGTAAGTTGTTTCCCGTTATAATACTTGTAAATGGGGATGTCGTAAAGTACCGAAACATTCCATTTACCGGCAATGGAATAGCTAAGCTGAGGGGAAAGGATCAGCAGGTAATTCCCGGAATTAGGACGTATGCTACTTCCGTTTTCGTAGATACCATTGAAATCATTGTCATGGGTGCGCCATTCCCCGCGCAGCTGGACGATGGCAAAGAAATATGGAATAATCTTTTTCGAAAAGAAAACAGAGTTCAATAAAACACAGCCATACTGATACTTAAGCTGATCAGGGAAGTTATATTCAAACCGGTTAAGTGTGAATAAACGAATCCCTACCGAAGGCCAGCCTTTGTTGAAGAACAGCATGCAATTAACAGCCCACGCATTGGTCGAGGGCTGAACGTCGCGGGAAAGCTGCACATAGTCAATTTCCTGGGGTTTTGTTGTGAACGGATAACGGAAACCGGCGCCAGCCGTAAATTCTATCTGCCTTGAAGGCTTGATATAGATCCCGTATTTAAAACCCACTCCCCCGTCGGTAAAGCCATAACCGGTTTCTTTGATTTCAATTGAGTCTATAGGTTTGAATTCCTGGGTCTTGTTGAAAAAATACCCGAAATCGACTTCAACGGTCAGGCGTTTGGTGATCCCGTAGCCGAACGAAATTCCTGAAAAGTTATAATAAGAAAATTTCAGTGGAACATTTTCATCTGTTTTACTGTTGCCCTGGTAATATGTGTCGGAATAAGAGTTCCTGTAATAGGCAACGAACCTGAGGCTGTTTTTCGCCAAAACCCCAACGTATACGGTCGCCCCTACCGGGCTTCCGGTTGAACAACACTGTGAATATGTAAGTTGGGACGAAAAGAGTAATATAACGGCAAGAAGAGCAATTACTCTATTCATGTACGTGGATTATCCGTGTTTTGCTTGCAGAATTTCCGTTTGCATCTTTAACTTCACAGGTGACCGTGAAATCGTCGGCATGACAAACGGTCCATTTTACTGATTGCCCGCTGCCAACAAAACTGCCATATGATGCAGTCCAATGATAGCTCAATCCATCACCGGAAGCGCTGGCCGAAAAAGTGATCAACCCGTTAACGGTCATTGTAGAATCAGAAACATTAAGACTTGAGAAGACCAGGGGGGTGCCGGAACCCGAATTTTCACTTTTTTTGGAGCAGGAAACTGCAAGTATTATAAACACGCTTAACAAAATAATAATATATCTCTTCATCTGTCAGGGGTTTAAACAATTCGACCTATTATGCACCAAATTACTTTAACGCTCAAAATTAATGATTTCTTTTGACATATGATGCGTACTATATATTTCTTAATCCTTTCTTAATCCTTTCGAGGAATTTTTCCTTACCTAAAAGAATGGCTATTTCCATCATACCAGGACCCTGGTTTGAGCCTACAACCAGCAGCCGCAGAGGATTCATCAGCTGGCCTGTTTTAATGTTACGGTTTGCTGTAAATTCCTGGATCAGGCTGTGGAGATGTTCATTATCAAATAGTTGCAATCCATTTACAAGATTCGCAAAATCCTCCACAATCGCAGGGGAAGCTTCTGTCCAGATCTTTTGTTTCACATTCTGATCATATGATTCGGGATCCCTGAAAAAGAAAACCGAATTCTTCAGGAGATCGGGCAGCAGTTCAACCCTTTCTTTTATAAGTGCGATTACTTTTATAACAAATTCCCTATCGGCGGATATGCTGTTTGATTTCAATACCGGGTCAAGGTAAGAGAACAGTTCTTCGTTAGTTTTGAGCTGGATATATTTATGATTAAACCATTTTGCCTTTGCAGGATCGAATTTAGCGCCGGATTTATTGATCCTGTCGATTGAAAAAGCCTGGGTAAGTTCCTGCAGCGAGAAGATCTCCTGTTCGGTACCAGGGTTCCAGCCGAGCAATGCAAGCATATTGATGAAGGCTTCTGGGAGATAACCGTCTTCCCGGTAACCATGAGATACTTCATTTGACGAAGGATCTTTCCATTCCATGGGAAAAACAGGAAATCCAAGACGGTCGCCGTCCCTCTTGCTCAGTTTTCCATTGCCGTCGGGCTTGAGGATAAGCGGAAGATGGGCAAACTGAGGCATGCTTCCCTCCCATCCGAAGAACCTGTATAGCAGAAGGTGCATAGGCGCAGACGGGAGCCACTCCTCCCCTCTTATCACATGGGTAATCTTCATCAGGTAATCATCAACTACATTGGCCAGGTGGTAAGTAGGCAACCCGTCCGATTTAAACAGGACCTTGTCGTCTAATGATTCAGAATGTACCCTGACCTCCCCCCTGATCAGGTCGGTGAATACTATGGTTTGATTTTCGGGAATCAGTATGCGGACCACATGGCGGTCGCCCCTGTCAATTCCCGACTTAACCTCATCCGCAGTCATCGTAAGACTGTTTTTCATATGCAGCCTGGTCTTAATACCATATTGAAACTGCTCATGGCCTGTTGAAAACCTGTTTCTGGCTTCTTCCAGTTCGGAGGCTGTGTCAAAGGCCAGGTATGCATACCCTTTATCGATCAAAATCTTAATGTAATCCTTATAGATGGACGATCTTTCCGACTGCTTGTAGGGAGCATAGGGACCGCCTTTTGCCAGGTCCTCGTCAAACTCGAGCCCGCACCATTGCAGGGATTTGATAATATATTCCTCAGCGCCGGGAACATAACGGTTCTGATCGGTATCTTCTATGCGTAAAATAAATTTGCCATTATTCTGTTTTGCAAAAAGATAATTGTATAATGCAGTGCGAACACCGCCGAGATGCAACGGCCCGGTAGGGCTTGGGGCGAAGCGAACACGTATGCCTGTTGTTTCCATATGTGATCCAGAATTAGGGATTCAAAGGTAAGCTTATATCCCTAAAGCGCTGCAATTTCGTACTTTTGCATTTTTGAAACTCATGGAAGGCGAGAACATCCTGATCAGTAAACTTAACGAGTTTACCAGGAAATATTACAAGAACAAAATCATCAGGGGAACACTGATCAGCCTTGGCATCCTGCTATCGATATACCTGGCCGAGATTTTGCTTGAATATTTCAGCTATTTTCCCTCCCTGGCCAGGATTATCCTGTTTTTTCTTTATATAACGGTATCGATTGCCTGTCTTGGACTTTTGATCATTGTACCTTTTCTTAAATACCTGAGGCTCGGCAAGACCATGAGCAGGGAACTGGCTGCTGATATCATAGGAAAGCATTTTACTGAGATAGGCGACAAGTTGCTTAATACCCTGCAACTAATTGAAGAGAAGGAGAATAAGCCGGAGAATATTCATTTGCTGCTTGCCAGCATCGAACAAAGAACCAAGACGATCAGGCCGATACCTTTCACGAACATCATCCGCCTTAAAAACAATTTCAAATACCTTAAATATGTCGCCCCTCCCCTCTTGTTCCTGGTTCTTTTACTCTTTGTCGCGCCTTCCATAATTTCAGATCCAACGCTCCGGCTTATTCATTATAACCGGAAGTTTGAGCCTCCTGCCCTGTTCAGGATCGTTATACTTAATAAGGAACTGAAAACCATGCAGCAGGATGATTTTTTCCTTAGGATTGGGATTAATGGAAATTCTGTGCCTGAAGAAGTTTTTGTTAAAACAGGGATTTCAACCTTTCCCATGAAGCGTGAGAACAAAACGAGTTATTCATTTGTTTTCAAAGCATTGCAGGCTGATACGAGGTTTACTCTGTTTGCAGATGACAAAGAAACTCAGGAATACACAATTGCGGTTTACCCGAAGCCTATCATTTTAAATTTTGAAACCAGGCTCGAATACCCTGCCTACACCCTGAAACCGCAGGAAACTTTGAAAAATATTGGTGACTTTATCATTCCTGAAGGCACTATGGTTAACTGGAATGTGTATACCCGTGATGTTTCTTCTGTTAAATTCAGGATGCCATCGGAACTGGTAAAGCTGGAAAATAAAAATTCAAATGTTTTTTCTTTTTCAAAAAGGATATTGGAATCTGCAACGTATTCGATTTTTCAGGAAAACGCCTATTCCAGGACATCCGATTCGCTTAAATACTCCATTACGGTTGTAAAGGATGCCTATCCTGAAATTTCGCTGAAGGAAACAGCGGATACCACCGATACACGAAAATTCTTTTTCCAGGGCGTTATTAAGGACGACTATGGATTTACGAAATTGCTTTTTATCCTAACCAAAAAGAAAGAGAATGACACAGTAAATCAATTCATTAAATCGGAGGAGATCAATATTGAGAAACGAAACCCTTCCCAGGTTTACTTTTATGCCTTGGATCTTTCGGCAATAAACATGGACCCGGGTGATAAATACAGTTATTACTTCGAAATATGGGATAATGACGGGATCAGGGGGCCAAAAGCTTCAAGAACAGCTCCACTCTCATTCGAGATCCCTTCCATAGAGAAACTAGCAGAATCGACTGATAAAAACTCCGAAAATATCGAGAGAGAGTTAAATAAAAGCCTTGAGGATGCTAAGAACATCAATAGATCCATTGATGAGATCAACAGGAAGATGATTGATCAGAACGATATATCATGGAAAGAAAAGAAGAAACTGGAGGAGTTTATTAAGCAAAATGAAAGAATAATTAAACAGGTTGACAATTACAGGGAGCAGAACCAGAAGAATATTAATAACGGTGAGCAATACCTTGAGACAAGTGAAAGGATACTTGAGAAGCAAAAAAAGCTTAATGAGCTTGCCAATCAGCTGCTTACAGATGAAATGAAAAAAACGATACAGGAGTTACGGAACCTGCTGAACCAAATGGATAAAAGCAAGCTTAGCGAGTTGTTGCCTAAGATGAAGGAGATGAGCAATAACCTTGAGCAGGAGCTTGATCGTAACCTTCAACTATTCAAGCAAATTGAGTTTGAAAGAAAATTAGACCATAATATAAACCAATTAAAAAAACTTGCGGAAGAGCAGAAGAAGCTTTCTGATAAAACCATTGAAAAGAAGAAGGCTGACGATCAATTGAGCTCACAACAGAAAGCTATTAAGGATAAGTATGATACTATACAAAAAGGATTGGAACAGCTTCAAAAGGTAAGTAAGGAACTTGAGAATCCGCCAGACCTTAAAAGTACAGAGGAATCGCAGAAGTCCATCGATAAAAAGTTGTCAGAAAGTGAGGAGCAGATGAAATCTGATAAGATGAAGGATGCTTCAAAAACTCAGAAAGATGCCGCTGATGAAATGGATGCACTTGCACAAAAACTTGATGAAATGCAGAATGAAGCTGAAGAGGAAACACAGGGAGAAGATGCAACAGCCTTGAAATTATTATTACAGGATCTTAACAAATTGTCATTTCAGCAAGAAGATCTGATCTATCGTACAATGAATATTAACAGGAATGATCCGAAATACCTTTTACTAATTGATGATCAAAAGCTTATTGAAGATAAATTTAAGACTATAGAGGATACACTCGACAGAATTGCCAGGCGTGAAGTTATGTTGAAATCAATAATAGTGAAAGAAGTTAATGCCATAAACAACAATGTTGAAATTGCTCAGAAGAGCCTGGTCGATAGGGTAACCTCCACTGCCATGACGAGGCAGCAATACGCAATGACGGGAATGAATAACCTTGCCTTGCTGCTGGATGAAGCACTTAAACAACTGAAGGACCAAATGGAGAACGGGAAGTCAAGCGGAATGCAAAGTATGTGCAAAAAACCTGGCAAACCTGGTGGGAAGAAAAAGATGAATTCAATGACAAAGATGCAGGAGGAATTGAATAAAAGTCTTGAGAAAATGAAGCAGGGAATGAATAAGTCTAAGGACGGTCAAAAGCAGACGCGAGGAGAGGAAGATAATGGAAACAAGGAAATTGCCAGGCTGGCTGCTCAGCAGGAACAGATAAGGGAGGCTTTGCAGGAATATGCAAATGGTTTGAAGGAACAAGGTATTAATGATAAAGGAAATATGAATTCCATCATTGAGGACATGGAGAAGAATGAAAAAGATATCCTGAATAAAAGAATTAACCAGGAAACATTAAACAGGCAACAGAAAATTCTTAGCAGGATGCTGGAATCTGAAAAAGCTGAAGAAAAGCGTGACAAAGAGGAGAAGAGAGAATCAACTGAAGCAAAAAATCAAAGATTTAGTAACCCTGAAGCGAATTTTGAGTATAAGAAGAACAATGTGGCAGGGAAAGATTTGCTTAACTTTACTCCTGCACCGGTAAATTTGTATTATAGAACCAAAGCTTCGGAATATATCATTAAGATAGGCAAATAATATGAAAAAGGACTACAGGGAAATTTCAATTAAAGGAAGAGAAGAGTTATACAAGCTGGAAAAATTCGTGGAAGAAATTTGCGATTTCCATAATATAAACAACGAATATTTTGGGAACATACTACTTGCTTCTTCCGAGGCTGCCAGTATTCTTATCTCTGTTTCGGGCAAAGGTGGAGTTTCGGATCTGGCAATAACCTTTGAAAAAACCTTAAAAGGCTTTACATTCAAGCTGAAATTTATAGGTCAGGATACATCGCATGAGGAGGAAAACTTTCTTGAACAGGAAATAAGAAAACATAAATTGTCAAGGGAAATATATATTATAAAAGCACTCGCTGATGAAGTTACAATTTCAGTTAAAGGAGAATCCATAATCCTGACTTTTTATGTTTCAAGCATGAATTACGAGAAATCCTTGTCAAGGATAAATAAGCTTAAGGAATACTGGATCAAAAAAACCAGTACTATTAACAAAGGAAATGAGTAACGGAATTCACTTTTTTAATAATAAAATTAAATTTGTTGTTCAGGATAAATCCATGCTTAAACGATGGATTACTGAGGTGATCAGGGATAATGAAAAAATCCCTGGGGAAATAAATTTTATTATCACAAGTGATAAGGTATTACAAAAAATTAATTTAAAATATTTAAATACTGATACTTATACCGACATTATAACTTTTGCATTATCTGAGGAACAAGAAATTGTTAGCGGGGATATTTACCTGAGTATTGAAAGAATTGCCGAAAATTCAGAAAAATACAGAGTAACTCTCGAAGAAGAGTTAAGAAGAATTTTAATTCATGGAATCTTGCATTTATTAGGTTACGATGATATTGCAGCAAATGAGAAGAAAAAAATGACTAGGTTGGAGAATAAGTATCTAAAAGTATTCAGTAGATTATAAAAATTATATGCCCTGGGATATCGCGTTGTGGTACTCTGTATTCCAGCGCGATTTTTGTTTAAAATGAACCTATAAATGCAAACCAGTTTAGAAAAATTGTGCTTATTCATTACTTTTTAAGAAAAAATATTTGCTAATAATTTTGTTCCACGTGGAACAATACACAAAAAGAATAGATAAGGAAGTAAAAATATTTGATGGCAGGTTCAAAAGTTAAATATGATGTTATCGTCGTAGGTGGCGGACACGCCGGATGTGAAGCCGCAGCAGCTGCAGCTAACATGGGTTCCACCGTGCTATTGATCAGTATGAATATGACCAATCTTGCTCAAATGTCATGCAATCCATCTATTGGGGGCATTGCCAAAGGGCAGATAGTAAGGGAAATTGATGCAATGGGGGGATATACTGGAATTGTTGCTGATAATACAATGTTACAATTCAGGATGCTGAACCTTTCAAAAGGACCTGCCATGTGGAGTCCACGTGCACAAAACGACAGGGTTTTGTTTTCACTAAAATGGAGAAGTGTTCTGGAAGGAATAAAAAAGCTGGATTTTTGGCAGGATACGGTTATTGAAATTATAGAAAAGGGACAAAAGGCAGTTGGGGTGAAAACGCAATTGGGATTAGAGTTTTCAGCAAAAACAATTGTTCTTTCAAATGGAACTTTTCTTAACGGTATCATTCACATCGGAACAAAGCAATTTACCGGAGGAAGAATAGGAGAGAGATCATCACGAAATTTGACAGAAAATCTTAATGAACTGGGGATATTTTCAAGCAGGATGAAAACCGGCACACCAGTGAGGGCTGATGGAAGGTCTCTTGACTTCAAAAAAATGGTTGAACAAAAAGGTGATGAAAGCCCTGGTACGTTTTCCTATACAAAAACTAAAAAGCTGGACAAACAAAGAAGCTGTTACCTTACCTACACTAACCCTGAAGTCCACGACATTTTAAAAGAAGGATTTGAAAGATCCCCGCTTTTCACAGGAAGAATTAAGGGAAGGGGACCGCGGTATTGTCCTTCAATTGAAGATAAAATTGAGAGATTCGCATCAAAGGATAAACACCAGCTATTCATAGAACCAGAGGGATGGGATACAATAGAATATTATGTAAACGGATTCTCATCTTCATTACCTGAAGAAATTCAATTCAAAGCGCTGAGAAAGGTTCCAGGATTTAAAAATGCCAAGTTTTTCAGGCCGGGTTATGCCATAGAATATGATTATTTCCCGCCCTCACAGCTAAACTTCAACCTTGAAACAAAGGAAATAGAAAACCTTTTTTTAGCCGGACAAATTAACGGAACAACAGGGTATGAGGAAGCTGCTGCACAGGGATTGATGGCTGGTGTTAATGCTAATCTGAAGGTTAATGGAAAGCCGACTTTTGTTCTTAAAAGATCTGAAGCATATATTGGAGTACTGATCGATGACCTGATTACAAAAGGTACTGATGAACCTTACAGGATGTTTACCTCCAGGGCGGAGTACCGTACTTTATTACGCCAGGATAATGCTGATTTCCGGCTGACTGAAAAGTCTTTCAACTTAGGATTGGCAGGCAAAGAAAGAGTTGAAAAAGTCAGAACAAAATATTATGCAATCGATAAAATCAGAAAAGAATTGCAAAACAAATCCATCGCTCCGGAGGATATAAATCCTTTTTTAAAAGAAAGGGGATTGCCTGCAGTAAGACAAAAAAACAGGATAGAGGCAGTTGTTCAAAGACCGCAGGTCAAGCTTAGGGATCTATATAATGAAGTTTCAAGGATAAAAGAGTTGATTGAAGCAATAGGGGAGGTTGACAATGAAGAAATCGATGAAGCAGAGCTATTGATTAAATACAGCTCATATATAGATAAGGAAAAAGAAGTGGCTGATAAATTAGGACGGTTTGAAGACTATAGGCTGCCTAAAAAATTAGACTATCATTCGATAGGATCTTTATCATATGAGGCCAGGGAGAAGCTTTCTAAGATAAGACCTGAAACAATAGGACAAGCTTCCAGAATTAGTGGCGTCTCCCCATCTGACATTTCTGTGCTTATTGTATTTTTAGGTAAATAGAGTTTGTTTCACGTGGAACATTTGTAATGGAAGTACTGAAAAATTGTCCGGCGTGTAAGTCCGGATCCATAAAATTCTTTCTTAAAAGCCAGGATTATTTTCTGTCAAAAGAAGAATTCCAGTTAGATGAATGCAATGATTGCGGACTACGTTTTACGAATCCAAGACCAGGGTTTAACGAGATCCTCAAATATTACGATTCCGCCGATTATATTTCTCATGATTCGAGCAAAGAAGGAATATTAACCTGGATTTATACGCATGCCCGAAATTATATGCTGAAGAAAAAATTCAATATTATTTCGATATATTCACAAGGGAAAAATGTCCTGGATATTGGTTGCGGTACAGGGGAGTTCCTGAATTTTTGTAAAGGCAGGGGATTTGAGACATACGGTGTTGAACTAAATGATAAGCCCCGGGAATCAGCCAGAAAAAATTACGGGATTGAAATAAAAAAATCTGTTGAAGAGTATTTGTCAGAGGACATAAAATTTGACTGTATAACTCTTTGGCATGTTTTGGAGCATATTCATGAACTGGAAAATACCATGAATATTATCAGTAAGCTGATGAAACCTGCCGGGATTTTGATTATCGCCTTGCCGAATTCCAACTCATGGGATGCAGTCAACTATAAAAATTTCTGGGCGGCCTATGACCTTCCCCGCCATCTTTATCATTTTAATAAATCCTCGTTCGGTAAATTTGCCGTAATCCATAAATTAAAAATTTTAAAAATTGTTCCACAGCTGCTCGACTCCTTTTATATCTCAATACTGAGTGAAAAATACAGGACTGGAAAAAATAATTTTCTGAAAGCCTTTTTTAATGGATTGATCTCAAATTTTAATGCATCCCGAAAAGGAAAAGGACATTCCAGTCTCATCTACATTCTATGTGCTGAAATTGCTTAATTTTAAGCTCACCGTTGAACGATTGTTCCGATTGGGACAATATCCTGCCGGGGGAAAAATAATGGTTTATAAGCTGCCAAATGAAGCTTCGTTTATTAAATAGAAAATCAATTACTTACACCATTTTCGCCTTCTTATCCGGTTGCTTCTTCCTGTTTTGCCTGGTCTTTGCACAAACCATCCTAAAAAGCGCTAATAAGCCCGAACAAGTTTTAAAAAGGGTAGAAAACGTACTTCATAATAAGGAATACAAGACTAAAGAAATATTAAATAAGATTATATATAGTATTTCTCAGGTTCAAAAAAACCAAAACACAATATTACAAACCGGGCTTTCTTCAGAAATTAATAAAAGAGGAATAGCCATTCAATGTTATTTTGGAGACAGCCTGGTTTTTTGGTCCGACAATAAAGTTGAAGAATTAAACAATTCTCAGCTTTCAAAAAAAGAAGGCCTTCTGAAATTATCAAATGGATGGTATGACGTCCTTGTGATAAGCAGGGGGAATATTAAAGCAGCTGGTCTTATCCTTCTGAAACATGAATATTCTTTTGAAAACGAATTTTTGGAAAGTTCATTCCAGGAAGATTTTAATGTTCAGGGAAACATAGGCATCAGCCTCAAGCCAAGCGGGTATGTAGTACATAACCTGGAAGGGAACCCAATTTTTTCGTTTGATTTTTCCGGATTTTCACAAACGTACGAGGGATATTCAGCTTTATTTTGCCTGTTCCTTTTATTGTCATTTTTTTCTTTCTGCCTGGCCCTGTATTTTGGCTATAGCGCGATCGATTGGTTAAAGGACAAACCAGGGCTTTTTGTTATTTGCTTTACTGCTGATGTTGCTATACTGCGCCTGGGGCAGGCATTTTTCAGTTTCCCTTCAACAGTATATTCCACAGCATTGTTCTCTCCTCTTTACTATTCTTCATCCACTTTTTTACCTTCGGCCGGGGATTATTTCTTCAACAGCCTGATTCTGCTTTTTATCTCTTTTATAGCTCATAAGAAATTATTCAGAGAAAAACCGGTTTCGGGTAAAAGGGTTTTACCCGAAGACCTTAAGGGCTGGATAGCTTCTGCATTTATTTTTTCAATCTATATTTTGCTTTGCATGGGGCTGGATGACCTTTTCAGGAATTCTTCCTTCTCTCTTGACCTCAAGGACTTTTCAAGGATTGGTGTGCAGAGTTTTATCGGTTTACTTATTGTGTACTGTCTATCGCAATCGTTCTTCCTGTTTTCCAGAACAGCAGGATCTTACACCGTTTACTGCGGCACCTACACAAAAATTCTGTTCATTGCTGTGATAACCACCGGAGTGTTCCTCCTTGACCTCGTATGGTGGGATGTTATTACTTCGCTTATTCTTGCTGCACTATTTTCCGCTTACCTTTCCCTTTCCTTTTTTGTACATGGAGAGCAGGCAAAAAGCAGTCCTTTTGCAAATTTTATCTTGCCCCTGGTATGGATGTCCATTCTCGTTACGGTAGTTTTCAATACTGCTGGGTATTCAAAAGAAAAGGAAAAGCGGAAACTGGTTGCACTCAGGCTGGCAAGTGATAAAAACCCGGTGACGGAACTGCTTTATAATAAACTTGAACACAGACTGCTTAATGACTCCTTAATTCTTGCAATGAACAGGAATCCCGTTGCAACGAAAGAGGAGGATCTGATCAAAAGGATCAGATCGGAATATATCAGGGATTTTTGGAACAGATTTTCGGTGCAGATAACGGTTTGCACCCCGGGAAAGATGTTAAAGATCCAGCCAAGGGGTTATGTGTTTAATTGCGAACAGTACTTCCGCCAGGTCTGTGATAAAATAGGAGAAAAAACTGCAAATCCTGACTTGTATTACCTTGATTACGGAAATGGAATTGAAACTTATCTTGCAATCATTGCTCCTGCTGATTCCGATGCTGATCAAAAGAATTCAGGGATTAAAATCTATATGGAATTAACTGCAAAGACTCCGGCGAAAGACATGGGGTATCCCGAATTGCTTATCGACAGGAGGATCATGAATATCCCCGACCTGAGCAATTATTCCTATGCCTTGTACCAGAACGGCTCATTGGTTTATAAAACAGGGAAATATTCCTATTCCCTGAGTTTAAACAGCCTTATCCGTTCGGCCGGTAATTCCTCTTTTACCATTTCCGAAGGAATGAGCCACTACAGGTATAACCTTGACAGGTCAAGGGTCCTTGTTATAAGTAAAAAAGAGGATAGCTTCCTTGCAGTGATTTCGCCTGCATCATACCTTTTCATACTGTTTTCATTCCTTACTCTTTTTCTGAATCTATTATTCAGGCCCGGCATTTTCAGGGAATTCTCAGTGATGAGCCTGAAAAACCGTTTCCAGATTGCAAACGTCGGAATTATAGTGATTTCCTTCCTTATCCTCGGATGCCTGCTCCTGTATTTTCTGATACGGCTTAATGATATAAAGAACATGGATTCCTTCAACGAACGGACCTTATCGGTCATGTCGGAAATGCAGGAGAAATTCGGTGAAAAAGAAAAGTTGGATCCATCGGATAATCCGTTGATTGAGGAAGACCTTCAGCAACTTTCGGAGATGTTTTATACCGACGTTAATGTTTATTCAACGAACGGGAAACTTATTTTATCAAGCCGCCCGCAGGTATTTGACGAGGGGCTGATCTCTTCCAGGATGAATATCACTGCATTTACCGATCTCAGGATGAGCAAACAATCCGCATTTTTCCAGGATGAAAAGATAGGTTCATATGATTATATTTCGGCATACTTCCCTTTGCTGAACGATAAGAATGAATTACTTGCATATGTTAACCTGCCCTTTTTCTCCCGACAGGAAGACCTGAAAAAGGAGATCAATGATTTTCTTGTTGCTTTCATGAACCTGTACATTTTGTTTATTCTGATCAGTGCTTTTATATCCTTTGCAATTTCACGATATTTAAGTGCACCCCTGGGCATACTGGTCAGCCGGATGGAGGGTTTTCAGCTTGGACAGCGCAACGAAAAGATCGACTGGAATCATCATGATGAAATCGGGCGGCTGGTGGAAGAATATAACCGTCTGATAGATGAACTTGCGTTCAGTGCCGAGCAGCTCGCTAAATCGGAAAGGGAAAGCGCCTGGAGGGAAATGGCACGGCAGGTCGCGCATGAGATAAAAAACCCGCTGACACCCATGAAACTGAGTGTACAGCATTTACGCAAAGCCTGGGATGATCAAACGGATGATTTTAACAAGAGATTGCAGCGCTTCACCAGGATAATGACTGAACAGATCGATTCACTTTCTGCAATAGCTACAGAGTTTTCCGATTTTGCAAACATGCCCTTGCCGGTTGACGAAGAGCTGGATCTTAACGAACTTATAAGCTCAGTTATATCTATGTATACTGGGCTTGAGAATATACAGATCACCTTTGATGCTTCAGAAACTTCCTGCCGTATTACCGCTGACAGGAAACAGCTGGTAAGGGTTTTCACTAATCTTCTGAACAATTCGACTCAGGCTATCAGCAGTAAGGAAAATGGAAAAATATCCATCGCAGTTTCAAAGCAGGGAGTGAGTTATGTTATTGAAATAAAAGATAATGGGTATGGCATTGCTGATGATATTGCCGACATGATATTCCTTCCGAATTTCACAACCAAATCAGGCGGTGCCGGGCTTGGACTCGCAATAGTAAAGGGAATCATCATAAATATGGGCGGAGATATTACCTTTGTATCAGGAAGTGATGGCACCGTTTTCACAATAACTATCCCGGGACCTGATGGCACAATATAACCCCAAACAAGCCCTTATATCCGGTTTTTACCTGTTATTTATCCTGTTTTCCTTGCTGTCCTGCAGCAGGGATGAACCTGCAAAGCAAAGGATTAATTTTCCATCAGGCTCCTGGCAGAGGTACGACATCCTGAAGTTCGGGCTTCCTGTCGTTGAAAATGAAAAGTCCTGTGATATTATTTTTGAACTGAAATGCAAGAAATCCTTTGCTTATGATGAGCTTCCGCTTAATATGGTCCTGGATACACCATCAGGGGAGGAGAGGATAAAAGAATACCTGATGCAGATCCGTGATAAAAACGGAACACTTGCCGGGACATTAAACGGGGATACCTGCACCACCCGTATTTTTCTTAAAAAGAACCTGTATTGTTCGAAAAAAGGAGTCTTGAAGGTTGAGATTGAAAACCTTAATCCGAGGATGGAAACTGAAGGTGTTTTTTCAGCTACCCTGATCCTGATCAAGCGCTGATATCAGTTTGATCGCACTTTCCTTATCACGCCTTATCTGTTCGGTAAGCTGCTCCAGCCCGCTGAATTTTCTCTCTTCCCTCAGGGCGGAGATGATCTCGATGGTGAGTTCTTGCCCGTAGATATCTTCGCTGAAGTTCAGGATATTCACTTCGATGGTAATATGAGTTCCGCCAATGGTCGGCCGGTTGCCGATATTACAGAGTCCGTAGAATTTCCTGCTTCCCAGTTCAACCTGTACCAGGTATGCTCCGTTTAGGATTGAAGGCTGATGATCATCTCCCGGATCTATATTCGCTGTGGGAAAACCAAGGGTTCTTCCGAGATGATTCCCGTGAATAACTGCACCGCTGATGCGATAGCCTTTGGCAGACGGGAAGTCATGCCGGGTGTTATTCCCAGGCCGTTCTGAAGGCGGATATTCGGGCAGGTTAGTCATCATCTGCCCAAAACTACTGAAAAAGAGGATTGCTTCAGAGAATGGGCTTATCTTTTTTGCTGCTTCTCCTGATCATGATAAGCTCCCAAACTGCATACATGTAATGAGCCCAAACCCCGGAAAGCATTACGATCAGGGTTATTATCATCCATAGCGGAGCCGAAGGTGTCCACAACTGCCGTGGCGAAAAAACATCCGACTTCCGGTATTCATTGGGCATGCCCCAGTTGATCCGGGAAACAGCCTGAACGGATCCGAATTGCACGTTATCCTCGATCCCGGCTATTATGGTAAGATTCCCGAGGCTGTCTCCCACGATATTCCCGGGGAATTTAAAACTTGCTTTCCCCTCTTCGTCCAACATGACAGCGCCTAATTTGATGAGGCTGAAAAGGCGGGGCACATGCAGATTCACGATTTCTTTGGAAAGTGGGATTTCATGCCCGTGCAGATCATTCCTGCTTCCGGTCAGATTGATGTAATGCAGGGTATCCACGGAACTGAAGCTGATTAAAATCTTTGCCGGTTCGGCTCTGAATTCGGCAGAATTTTTATAATATTTCGGACTACCTGCAAATGTTGCTTTATAAGCGATCATCCTGTCTTTACCCCGCTGCAATTTGCCGACGGCAATTTTCACCGACGCATTCCCTTCCTGGTCAGTTGGAGCACTGCCAACGGGTATGAAATTCTCATCCTGACCGGAGGAGAAATCAATAGTTGCATTCATAAGGGCAAGGGAACCGTTCTTTTTATAAACCTTAAGATTAGCAGTAAGGCATACGGAATCATTCGAGGTACAGAGGTAGGTTAAGGTAAGATATGTTTCCCGGGGTTTACTGTCTGCCGGCCCGGATTGTGATTTCAAACCTGAGGAGAGAAATAATACTGCCGTTAAAACCAGGGAAAGTATCCCGTAAACTGTTCTTTTCAATTGTTTGCGGATATAATGATTTATACCAGTGTATTCTCTTTTGTATCTTCCTTACGGTAATCTCCAACGGTAATTATCGGGACAAATTTCGAGGCCAGGGTAAAGAGCAGGCAGAACACGGCTATCCCCGCTGCCGTGAGGCTCCACTCAACCCAGGTTGATGAATAAATGCTCCATTCGGTATGAGGGTCCTGTATCGGCAGGTATGGTGATTGCAGGGTAGGGATAATAATGAGGTAACGGTTAATCCAGATGGCAACAATAACGAATGCTGCGGTCAGGGTGATGTTGGTAATGCTCCGGAGTTTCTTGATCCCAAGAATTATCATGGGCAGGAATACTCCGATAAAATTTGCAAAGATGAAAGGCCAGTAAAATTCCTTAAAAAGGATACGGATCAAAACTTCGTCATGTTTTTGCGAACCATACCATTTTGTAAGTAAATCATTGAATGTGAAATATCCGAAAAGAGCTGCGAACACAAGCATGATCATCCCTACTGCAATAAAGTGGTTTTTCGTGATGTGATGTTCCAGGTGGTAAAATTTCCTGAAAACCCACATGGCCACGATAAGTACAGCGCTGCCCGAATACACTGCTGCAATCACGAAATAAGGGCCGTAAATTGTACTATGCCAGCCAGGCTGAAGGGTCACACTGAAGATCCATGCAAGGACCGAATAAACGATGATAACAATGGAGATGACCATGACCGCCATGATGTCCATGGTTTTTTCCAGACGTTTCCGCTGGTAAGCGCTGCCTTCATATCCAATGGCCAGGAATTTATACAGCTTTTTTCTCCATTTTGGTATCCTGAGCTCCTCAAAGTCCCTCATTTTTGCCAGGTCGCCCAGCAGGGAGATGTAAAGGAAAATGATCCAGCCAAAGATATAGGTTGAAATTGCCATTTCATCCCAGCTTATGGGTGACTGGATGCGGCCATACAGCATCAGGTAATATGCCCTGTCGAGCCTGCCAATACAAAGCAGTATATAAAATGGGCCGATCATGAGTGAAATCAGGGCTATGAGCTCCGCAATCCTGATTATTGGTTTTCTCCATTCAACCCGGAACAGGTGCAGGGTCCCGGAAATAAGGGCGCCTGCATAACTCAGGCCCATGAAAAAGATGAAGTTTACGATGTAAATACCCCATACCACGTTATCACGCATCCCGGTAACAATATGGCCTTTTAAAACCTGCTCGAGAAAAGCATAAATTCCGAGTCCGATAACAGCAAGAAGGCCGAATATCCAGGCATATTCCTTTACTGAGGTTTTTTCAAAACAAGGGGCAAACTCCTTCAGGAAAGATTTTTCACTGTTGTCCATAGTTACAACTTATGTTGCTTTGCGTAAGGAGTATCCTCGTACCGGTGTTTGCCGTTTTCATCGAGATCCTCGAATCCGCGGTTGACAGGAAACAGCCGGTCGACAGGCGGGAGGTAATAAACGCTTGGCCTGGTACCGAGCCCTTCAAGGTACCGGTACCCGGCGCGGTCACGTATCAGGTCGCTGAACCTGTATGTTTCCGAACCGTTGGTTACGACATCTTCATTGATATCGCCGAAATGAATTACCCCTATGGGGCATGCTGTTACACAATAAGGAAGTTTACCAACCCTGATAAGATCGGGACAAAAATCACACTTGGAAACAGTCCCTTCCTTGCCCGGGCTGCTTGCTTCAGGTGAATATGGCGATTTATCCTGGTCGAATTCCCTGTAATGTTTCCATGCGAAAACCCTGGATGAATAAGGGCAGCCCGTCATGCAGAATTTGCATCCAATGCAACGGTCATTGTCAACCAGCACGATGCCATCTGTCCTTTTGAAAGTCGCACCGACCGGACAAACGCTGACGCACATGGGATTATCACAATGAAAACAGGGTTTAGGGAACCAGTATGGTGATGTTTTTTCACCGTCCTGCAGGAAGTAAACTTTCATAAACTCCTGACTTTTAGGCAGGTGGTGTGCTTTCTGGCAGGTTTCAACACAACGCCGGGCATTTTTGCATTTTGCCAGGTCGATTACCATGACGAATTTTCGTCCCGGAATTCCCTCGTGGGCTTCAAGAGTGGAAACCCTGGGAAGTTTAAGTGAAAATTCATCAACTTCCATAATTTCCCCATTGGTCGTCAGGACTTTAACCTTTGAACCGCTTTTATTCCCGGATTCCGTAGTATATGCTTTCAGTATACCTCCGCCAAATAAAGCGCCTGCCCCGGCCAGCAGTCCCTTCTTAAGGAATTTGCGCCTTGATCTTCTGCTGTGAGAATGTCCGTCTTCCACGATCAGGGAATAGAGATGAGATTAATGATAACCGTTAAAGATGCTTTTAAAATTGCTGATGGCAGTTTTACCGAAGGTACAGAAGTAAATATGGACACACATGAAGATCGAAACGATAAAACCACAGAAAAGATGAAGCAGGTCGGTGAAGTCAAGGCCGCTGATCCCGATTAGGCCGTTAATGGTCAGGGCGGGATAAAGCAACCCGATACCTGAAATTATGAGCAGCGGGACTATGGTATACATTACAATCACGTACGACATCTGCTGCAGGGGGTTGAATTTGGATTCTTCGGTAACAGGGAAAGGAGCGGGCTCACTTTTGAAAACGCCTATTGTGTAATGGTGAAACTGTATTTTAAGCCTGCTGAAAAAGCCTTTTACTTCAAACACATAATAAGCACCGTTCCTGGTGAAAAGGTTACCCACGAAAAATATGATATAATCTATCGAAAGAATTATCCCTGCGACATTATGGATGGCAACGGCGACACTGAATTTTACAGAGATGGTGGGGACGGAAAACTGTATGCTGAGGCCGGTAATTATCAGCGTGAGGCACATAACCGCATTCAGCAGGTGCCATAATCTGATCCATATCGGGTACAGATATATTGGTGCGTGATTATTTTCCATTGTCAGTGTGATTTTTTGAAACGTAAAAAAGCATGAGTCAGAATAGTGAGAATGGTTAGGGAGAAAAGGATGATACTGATGATATTCAGGGTGTTGTTCTGATCAGGGCCTATAGTTGAAGTCTCACTCAGGAAAAGACCTTTGACGATACCCTTTTTCTCAATATTTTCCTTCACCTGGTATTTGAACAGGGAAGCATACAGTATTGAATTTTTTGCATGGCAGGATTCACATTTTTTCACGGCCTTGCTTTTAGGCATGATCTGGTGGGCAACGAACAGGGTATCCTTGTTCTGGGCATGACACTCGATACAGCGTACGTTGATAAAATGTTCAGCCTGGTTTGGCAGCCAGTCATGTTTCTGCAGGATATTAGGCTGCTGCTTATTGGTGAGCAGTTCATATTTTGTAACGTCACCATGGCAGTTAAGGCAGATCAGGTTGTCGTATGCAATGGTTTCCTGCAGATTGTCGTTGGTTCGCGCATTGATCCTGTAGGTATGAGGATTATGGCACATCCAGCAGGTAAAATCCTCGCTATGCTTCTGGGAATGAACGCTGGCCATAAAATTCGAATCAATTTTTTCAAACTGGAATTTGGCATATTTTTCATCTCCTCCATGGCAGTCAAGGCAATTGGCTTTTGATTCCATGCGAAGATTTCCCGGGTGGGGGAATATGCCATAGTCTTCCGAATGACAATCGGTACATTTAAAACCTTTATGGTTTGAAATGTAAAATTCATTACGGTTAATAATAAGCTCGGAGTACATCCTTTTATAGCTTGTTTTTTTGGATTCGGCATTTTCAAAGGTATACTTTGACTGTCCGTGGCACCTCAGGCATCTTTCATTGACCGGGAATTGTTCAAGATCAACTATTTTGGTTTTTTCAACCGGCCTGGTTTTTTTTCCTGACGATGAAAATTCCGTGTTTTTAACCAGTGCAAAAGCGATGGCAAAGAGCAGGAGCAGGAACAATACAACCCAGGCAGGACGGATATTTGCTCTGTAGATCATAGCAAAGATTAGTTATATACAAGTAAAAATTAAAAGGATTAAAATAAATGGGTGTCTGCCTCAAATCCTGGCAAACACCCATTTATATAATTAATTACAGCACCTTGATTACTTTTTAAGAGTGCGCATATAGGCAACCAAAGCCCAACGGTCATTGGCTTCGGGAATTTTCTTTTCGTAAGCAGGCATTTCATCGCGGCCTTTGCTTGTTTCATAGAAAAGGTCTCCGTCGGTCTGTCCCTGGAAAGCAGCAACTGTGAAGTCTCCGGGGTTGGTTTTCAGGGAAGCTGCCTTAGGCCCGTCGCCGAGACCTTTGCTTCCATGGCATGATTTGCAATGTTTTGCCCAAAGATCTTTACCGTTACTTATAACGCTTGCATCTTTAACATTAACGGCTGCTTTGGTGTTCTTGTCTTTGTCAGGAATGTTCCAGGGTTTCTTGGCCTGGGAATAAGAATTTCCTGCAATAAAAAATACAGCAATCACCATAGTGATCAATACTGTAAGAATTTTCTGTGTTGTTTTCATAGTAGTTTTTATTTTAAGGTTTCAAATTGATTTAGAACGTCCAGAGGCGTGTAATGTTGAACCCGAACAGAATGAATCCGTTCCAGAAATTATGGGTATTACTTGCAGTAACATACTGTGGAACAATACCATTTGCAGCTTCCATGAAGATCTGGAAAGTATGGGTTGATGTTGAGATTTCCCATCCAAGTGATACATTCTGGCAGGTCTGCTGACTGGAACTTTGCACCGTCATCCAATGGTTCGGATACCTGACAATGAAAGCAGGGTCATAATTCATGATGATGGGCTGCTCGAATGCGATCATGATAGACGACTGGGGGCTTACCTTGATACGGCCAAGGACCGAAATGGAAGCAACGTCATTCATGTAATTTGTGTCGGTCTTATTAAAATGCGAATATGCAAGCCCGATCTGCATTGAGAACATTTTACAGAACCGGCGGGCGAACATAAATTCATGGTACCATGCAAACCTGTCGCTGAATTTGTAATCGAGACCAAAAACTTTACGCTCTGATGCATCCAGTGAGAGGTTGCCATAATAACCAATGGTCAAAGGGGCTCCACCTTTACGCTGGTGCAGGAAGGTATATTTCACCTGTAGATCCTGTACCATATGATTTTTAGTGGTACCAAGACCGATCATAAGGTTTTTAACTGGAGTAAAGTTCAGCCCGAGGCGGATATTGGAGGCGCCCCAAATGCCGAATATATCCTTCCACTGGTTTTGAATGGTCCCGAAGCGATGCTCCAAATTGAATTCCAGGGTCTTTGCCGTTGGGACTTCCACGGTCTGGTAATCGACGAAAATTCCACTCTCAAATGGTTTCTTTTCGAGGGGCTTTTTTGCAGGAGCAGCAACCGAATCTGTCGTTTCCTGTGCGAAAGCTAAAACCAGACCTGAGAAAAAGAATAATATACTGAGAGTAATCTTTTTAAGTGTCATAGCTATGTTTTTATTCATGTTAATACTTAATTGTTTAATGCACCCTGGTTGATCCAGTTTTTGATTTTCCCGGCATCTGTCGAGTTGCAATAGCCTGACATAGTACCGGTTGAAACTTTCTGGTAGAGTATGCTCGAAGCTGCATTACCTGCAATGACCAGGTTATTGTCCATCAGGCTTTGATATGATTTTCCTGCCCTGAGGTCGGGAGCGGGTCCACCGGGTACATGACAAGTGCAACCTGATAAAATAGGCTGGATGTCTGTAGCATAGCTTACGGGTGTGCTTGGTGAAGGAACGTCAGGATAAATCTTGGCATATTCACACGACACCAAAACGGCGAGCACCATAAGAACGGATAAAAGGTTAATTAGCTTTTTCATTTTTCAATGTTTGTGATTACATATTTTGATTTGGCGACTTTAAAATTTTTACGAAAAAAGGCTTCAGGATTGCTTATCCTGAAGCCTTTTTTCGTATTGTTGGAAACAACTACGGTAAAGTGTTCATGTAAGCGATACCTGAATTAAGCATATCCCTGGTGTACACATAATTGTGAACTCCCATACTGCGGTCAGCATAGATCAACTGGAAGTTCCAGTATACTGCCAGCAGGTTCTGTGTGAATTTCTTCGGGTGAGTTGCACTTACTCCTTTAAGAAGCATATACGATGAAGAAGTTGGAACAGTGTCGAGAATGTTCTTATTTCCCAACTTAGTCTTTAATGACTGAAACAGACCTGCAATTTCGGTCTGTTTGCCGTTCAGGTCAAACGTTGTTCCGATTGAGGCATGGCAAACCTTGCAAGCTGCAACGTTGTCACCAACATCGGTGCTGGACATGATGAGGGTATGGCCACCGACTGATTCGCCCTGAGCGGGGCCCATATGACAGTTGCGGCAGGTTGCTTTATCTTTGTGCGGGCTTGTACCAAAAGCTGCTCCTTGCGTTTGAAAAGCACCTTTAGCAGCCAGAATCAAGAACTGAGGTCCATGGTGCGGTCCCCAGCGGTTGCTGTTAACAGTCAATGAATCGGTTCCCGTAGGATTGGTAATCCAGGGGCTGGTTTTCCTTGCCTGGTGGCATTTTCCGCAGAGGTTTGATGTACCATCGTTACCACCTGCCAATTGAACAGTCAGGTCAATAGTGGAAGTAGTATCGATGTAAGGATGAACCGGGGTAACATCCCTTAAAGCCCAGTCAGCCGGAGTATAGGAGTTGTGAATTTTGTGGCAGGTGCGGCAGTTGATAGGAGCTGCATCATTATATGCCTGTGTTACTGTTGAACCAGTCTGCAGTTTTTCCAGGAAACCTTCATGGCTATGACAGCCTGAACATCCACTGCGTGCAGCTTCAGCAATCGTTGTTGCAGCTGCGTGATGAGAAGCATCATACTGGAAAATCTTTACAATAACGGTATCACCGAAATTATGGCAATTGGTGCAGGTTGCGTTTGCATCCTTACCATTTGTCCCGGCTGCACCGGCAGGACCCTGGGGACCTTCCTTGGTACATCCGATAAAAATCAAACCGGAAACCGCCATAACCATGATCCCCGATAAAACTAACATGAGTAATCTTTTCATATTCTTTCAGTTTTTGTTAATAAATGCATTTATATATAGCAGACAATGGTGCAATAATCTTGCACGACAAAAATATTGAAGTTATGTTGTTAGAAAGTTAACAGGAGGGTGAGATTTGTTTCAAAAAGAAATGATATCCCTCAATTCTTTATTGATATAGATCAATGATTACATAGGTAGATATCATCATTCCCGCTTTAATATGTATCAGCCGGTTTCGCTGATCTGTTTAAGGTGCTTGATATTGAGGATGTCAAACAAATTTCCATCAACCGAAAGAATCCCTTCTTCTTTAAATTCTTTCAGTATCCTGATTGCGCTTTCCTTTGACATTCCTGAAAGATCAGCCAGGTCCTGGCGTGAAATGGTTATATGAAATGGGTTTGCGCAGTATATTTTTTCGGAGAGGTAAAATAAGGCGTCAGCAATACGTCCATGCATTTGTTTCTGGGTAAGGCTGATCACTTGTTCAAAATTGAACAGGGTCTGGAGAGAGAGCCGTCTTATAAAGCTTTCGGCAAAATCAGGATTTGAACGGACGAGTTTTTTAAAGATTGCAGTGTCAACTAGGCATGCAGTAGTGTCCTCTATCGCGGAAGCCGAATAATAATGCTTGTTGTCAATGTAAACCCCGGGTCCGAAAATATAATCCACGGGCTTTACCAGGGCAAGGATAAGGTTCTTTCCATATCCTTCAATATAAATTTTGCACAATCCTGAAGTTACACATACAAAATGAGAAGAAGGAGTTCCCTGCTTGAACATGATCTCCCCTGCCTTATAAGCAACATGAAATCTCCCGCTGTTGATTTCCCCGAGCTCATCGGTGCTGAGGCTTTTAAAAATAGAGGATTTGCAGTTGCAATCCGCACAGTTTATAAAAATCGGGGGTTTGCCGTTCATTCTTTCTCTTTCTCAATAAACTTCTCCCGGCTTTATGAAGTACAAAGTAGAAGGAAATCAACAACCAGTCAGTTTATTTAAAATCAATACGATAAACTTCATTAATCTTACAAAATTAGAAAAAAAATTGACAAAAAGCAAAAAAAAGATCACTTTTTGTCAATAGCAAGGTTGAGGTAAATCAACCCCTCTCCTTAATGGCCCCCGAAAAGATAGGTGGCGATCTGCACTGCATTTGTTGCCGCGCCCTTGCGAAGATTGTCGGCAACTATCCATAAATTGATGGATTTGGGCTGGCTTTCATCCCGCCTGATCCTGCCGACAAAGACTTCATTCCTGCCCCTGGAGTAAAGGGGCATAGGGTAAAGATTTTCTGCGGGATTATCCTGGATCACAACACCAGGAGTGTTGCCGAGGACACTCAGAACGTCTTCCATTGAAAAATCATTCTCGAATTCGATATTGACCGATTCGGAATGGCCTCCGGTCACAGGAACCCTCACGACCGTTGCCGTGACCTGTATGGATTGATCATTAAGGATTTTGCGTGTTTCACTCACCAGTTTCTCTTCTTCGCTGGTATAGCCGTTCGGAAGGAAAGTGCCCCCGTGAGGGAAGATATTCATGTCAATGGGGTGGGGATAGGCCAGAGGTCCGCTGATCCCGGCACGCTCATTTTCAAGCTGGCGAACAGCGCGGATCCCGGTTCCGGTGACTGACTGGTACGTTGAAACTACAATCCTTCTGATCCTGTATTTCAGATGGAGGGGCGCGAGTACAACTACCATCTGTATGGTAGAACAGTTCGGGTTGGCTATAATCATATGTGAACTATTGAGGATGCCGGCATTTATTTCAGGAACCACCAGGGGGACATCCTTATTCATTCTCCAGGCCGAAGAATTATCAATCACAGTGATCCCAGCCGCGGCATATTTTGGCGCCCATTCTTTTGAAGTCCCGGCACCGGCACTGAAAATGGCGGCATTGGGTTTAAGTGAAATCACATCTGTATGATCCAGCACCCTGTATGTTTTTCCGGCAAATTCAACCGGCAAGCCGATGGATTTAAATGATGCAACCGGGTAAAACGCTTCAAGCCGGACATCACTTTCTTCCAGAACCCTGATGATTTCTCTTCCTACCAGTCCGGTCGCACCAACAACAGCAAGTTTCATAAAATGAAATTTTTTGCAAAGATAACGCAACAATCCCTTTTATAATATATCACTTTTCTGCTTCCGGCGGATTAAGGTAATGGTTATGAATACTATTGCCAGACCATTAAGCCATGAAATCCATATTATTTATCACAATACTGATCCCCCTTGCCCTTCATGCCCAGGTGAGGGATGATTTTTCTGATGGAAACTTCACCTCAAACCCTGAATGGACCGGGGATACATCTGCTTTTACAGTTAATTCCCAGCACCAGCTGCAGCTGAATTCTTCCGGGTCAGACACTTCCTGCCTGGTCACCCAGGGATTCGCCCTGGCATCCAGGGAATGGTCATTCTGGATCAAAATGTCGTTCAATACTTCCCTTAACAATTATGCCAGGATATATCTCGGTTCCGATACAAGGGACTTAAAGGGCAATACAAATGCAATTTATATACAGGCGGGAGGATCAGGCGACAGCCTGGTCTTATTCAGGCAGAACGGGAGCGTTTGTTTGCCAATGTTTAAATTTCCATATCTCAGGACAAACCATTCGGTAAATGTTTTAAGGATCAGGATCTGCAGGGATTCAGCAGGTAACTGGGATCTTTATGCCGACAGTACAGGAGGGAACAGCTTAGTACGATACGGCAGCTTCAGCGATAAAGGGCTTGTCCCCTCGGCCTGGCTGGGGGTTTATTGCAGGTATACTTCAAGCAATTCCGGCAAATTCTGGTTCGACGATTTTTATGCGGGGGAGATTATTCATGATACTATCCCTCCCCGTTTAATTTCCTACGGTTTTTCCGACAGTTTAACCATAAGAATGAAATTCAGTGAAAATATCGATTCAACGTGTCTTATTACAGATTCAAATTTCTCGCTAAAAAATAATCCTGAAAAAATACTGAAAGCATATATATCAAGCTCAGATCAATCAACATTATTTATACAAATAAACACAAAGCAAAATGGCTTTTTTTGCGACAGCCTTAAGATTAAAAAAATACCAGACTTTTCGCATAATTTCTTAACCGATACTTGTGTTTTTCTCTGCTATTATATTCCCGCGTCCTGTCTCCCGGGAGATATCCTGATCAATGAAGTTTTGTTTAACCCTGATGCAGCCGGATCCAGGTTTATCGAAGTCATCAATCATTCAGATAAAGCAATTGATCTGCATACTTTGTCGGCAGGCATTGCCAAAGGGTCTGAGACTGCCAGGCAGTTTAAAATACTTTCAGAAACAGGGAGAATGCTGTTACCCGGAGATTATTTTGTAATTACAGCTGATTCGGAAAAACTATGTTCCAGGTACAATGTTCCGTTTCCCGGCAGGATATCGGTTCCGTATCCTTTTCCATCGATGAACCGGGATTCAGGATCAATCGTTCTGATTACAAACGCTGACTCTGCAATCATTGATGAAATGCAATACAACGATAATATGCAGCTGGCATTCCTGGAAAATACCGAAGGTGTTTCTCTTGAAAGATTGGATCCACAGTTACCATCGGGTCTTAGGGCAAACTGGCAATCGGCTTCAGGAACATCAGGATTTGCAAGCCCGGGATATGAAAATTCCCATTATGCTGCAGACCCTGAAAAAGGGATTGATATTCAATTGAGCAGTGCCCTTATCTCTCCCGATAATGACGGGAAAGATGATTTTTTATATATCAGGCTGAATAAGGTAGAAGAAGGAACCCTGGTCACTCTGAGGATCTTTGATATCCGGGGGAACCTGGTAAGGACGCTATGCAGCTCAGGCACGGCATCAGAAAATTCACTGTTTGTATGGGATGGCACAGGTGACAATAAACGCAGGGTTCAGATGGGATATTATATTCTTTTATCGGAAAGCCTGAGTATTTCGGGCAGGTACTCCAGGGTTAAAAAAGCAATAGCCGTTGCGGAAAAACTCTAAAGGCCTACAGCTTTGCATACGCGATGGTTGCTACGGAAATGCTTACCATGGGGACGGCAGACAGGGCAGAAATACAAGATTCCAGCGTAGCCCCGGTGGTTATTACATCATCTACAAGAAGTACTGTTTTTCCTTCAAGAATACCCGGATTTTTTACAAAAAATACATCCTGAACATTGTTCCATCGTAAAAAGCGTGATTTATGGGTTTGGGTTTCAGTTGCGTTTTTTCTGAAAAGGCATTCGTTTGTATAAGGGATATCCATGGAAGATGAAAGGCCGATAGCGAATTGCTCGCTCTGATTATACCCTCTTTTCAGGTATTTTTTCCTGTGGAGAGGAACCGGCACAATTATGCCCGATTGTGACCAGGGAGGGTATGATCTGAGTATTTTTCCGAATTCCTCACCAAGGAATATTCCGATATCCTTACGCCCTTTATATTTCAGGGCATGAATCATATTCTGGACTTTACTTCCTTTATTAAAAAGCAGGAAAGAAGTTGCAGAAAGGATCCCGGTCCGGCCCCAGAAGATCCTACTCACAGGATTATCGTCATAAAGATAGAAATGGGTTTGCGGCAGGTGATAAAAACAGGAATCGCAGAGGATCTTTTCATGTTTCCATAAAGAATTCCCGCAGCCGCTGCAAATTCGCGGAAAGATCAACCCCAGAAAATCATCGGCCCACATGGAACTTAATCCGCCCAAATCAAAAAAGTGATAGGTAAAAGTTTATCAACACTTGACTTCATTATAAAAAAATGCTGTAGGTTTGATAAGGTTTTCTGACAAAAACGAAAGTCATGGAAGGCATACAGCAAGAAAAACTTCTGGAAGTGAAAGACCTGAAAGTAAGGTTCCGCCAGGGGAAGGAATCAACTCTTGCTGTTGACGGAATCTCGTTTGATATGGTCCCTTCCGAAACACTTGCAATTGTAGGGGAGTCGGGGTCAGGCAAGTCCGTAACAGCCCTTTCGGTGATGAAACTTATTCAAGACCCTCCGGGTGAAATTGAAGCCGGGCTGATGCGGTTTTTTACCAGGGATAAAGGAGTAACAGACCTGATTACGGCATCGGAAAATGAAATGGCCGGTATAAGGGGCAAGAACATGGCGATGGTGTTTCAGGAACCCATGACCTCACTGAATCCTGTATTTACCTGTGGCGACCAGGTTTGCGAGGGGATACTTACCCATTACAATATCAGCAGGACCAAAGCTGTCATGACCACTCTTGAATTATTCAGGGAGGTAAGACTTCCCCAGCCTGACAGGATCTATAAGGCATATCCTCACCAGTTATCGGGTGGCCAGAAACAGAGGGTCATGATAGCAATGGCGATTTCATGCAATCCTTCCCTGCTTATTGCAGATGAGCCTACGACTGCACTGGATGTAACAGTTCAAAAAAAGATCCTGCAACTGCTGAAAAAAATACAGAAAACCAGGAAAATGGGCATCCTTTTCATCACTCATGATCTCGGCCTGATCTCGGGTTTTGCCGACCGGGTGATCGTGATGTACAGAGGTAAAATTGCAGAGCAGGGGAGTGTTACTGATATTTTTAACAACCCTCAGCATCCTTATACCAGGGGTTTGCTTGCCTGCAGGCCTCCTTTGAATGCAAGGTTAAAGAGGCTTCCCATGGTTGCCGACTTCATCGAAGGTGGGGCTGCCTTTAAGGAAATCCTCAGCGAGGAAGAACGGGATGAAAGACTAACTGGCATGTACAGGCTTGAACCGGTTCTCAAAGTAAGAGACCTGGTGAAACAATTTTCTGGAATCAGGGCAGTCACTGACGTCAATTTTGATGTTTTCCCGGGTGAAACACTGGGAATTGTAGGGGAATCGGGAAGCGGAAAAACAACCCTTGCGAGAACTGTCCTGGAGCTCATTCCTCCCGATTCGGGGAGGATATTCTTCAAAAGCCATGAGATTACAAGGATTTCAAGGGATGAGATGAAATCCCTCAGGAAACATCTCCAGATTATTTTCCAGGACCCATACTCCTCGTTGAACCCAAGGCTTACGGCTGGTGCAGCTATTCTTGAGCCTATGAAAGTACACCGGCTTCATGGCAATGACAGGGAAAGGAAAGTAAAGGTGCTCGAATTGCTTGAGAAAACCGGCCTGAAACCTGAGCATTACAACCGGTATCCTCATGAATTCTCGGGAGGCCAGAGGCAGCGTATCTGCATCGCCAGGGCTCTGGCAGTGGAACCCCAACTTCTCATTTGTGATGAATCAGTTTCGGCGCTTGACGTATCCGTTCAGGCCCAGGTGCTGAACCTGCTCAATGACCTGAAAACCGATTACGGGCTGACCTACATTTTCATTTCCCATGACCTTTCTGTTGTCAGGTACATGGCCGACCGAATCATTGTGATGAAAGACGGCAGGATAATGGAGACGGGAGATGCCGACAGGATATTTACTCATCCGCAGAACACCTATACAAGCTCATTGATTGAAGCTATCCCTCATCCTGAATTTCTTAAAATTTAATACTATCATTATGGGAAAAAAATCATCCAAGCAAAATACAGCCGACAGCGGCAATTTAGTCAGGCAGGTTTTGGAAGTATTTCAGCAAAATCCTTTCAGCAGCTTCAATTACAAGCAGGTTTCGGCCCGGCTTGGTATGAATGAACGCGCAGGCCGGGATATGGTCAGGCTCGTGGTTGAGCGCCTTTTCATGGGGAAAGAGCTGGTTCAGTCAAAGCGGGGTAAATACCAGATCAACACAGAAAGCGAGAAATTCCGGAAGGAGAACAGCAGGGAAGTCATTGGAAGGGTTGATATGAAACAGACCAGGAAAGCTTACATCATTCCTGAAGACGGATCCGAGGATATATTCATTGCGGCTGAGAACACGCATCATGCATTGCATGGAGATACCGTAAGGGTGAGCCTCTTCCCCAGGAGAAAGGGGCATAAAAGGGAGGGGCAGATCGTTGAGATCATAAAGCGGCATAAGCGTCAGTTTGTAGGCATCATAGAAGCAAGCAAGAATTTTGCCTTCCTTATCCCCGATAATCCATCAGTTCCCGTTGAGATCCTTATACAAAAACTTGATCTTAACGGTGCCAGGAACGGCGAAAAAGTTGTTGCCGTGATCACCGAATGGCCCGATCATGCTCAGAACCCGTTTGGAAAAGTAATACAGGTGCTGGGTAAACCGGGCGACAACCAGGTGGAAATGAAAGCCATCCTGGCAGAATACGATTTTCCCCTGTCGTTTTCCAAAGCAGCTGAATCGGAAGCCGGTAAGATCCCTGAAGGGATACCCGAGGAAGAGATCAGTAAGAGAAAGGATTTCAGGAATGTTTTCACCATCACTATCGATCCGGAAGATGCCAAGGATTTTGACGATGCAGTCTCTCTGAAAAAATTGCCGGGCAATCACTGGGAGGTCGGTGTTCATATTGCAGACGTTTCATACTACGTCAGGAAAGGATCGGAGATCGACAAGGAGGCCTTTGAAAGGGGAACATCGATATACATGGTCCACCGGACCATACCTATGCTTCCCGAGCGGCTTTCGAACCAGCTTTGTTCGCTTCAGCCTGATAAGGACAGGCTGTGCTTCTCGGCCGTATTTGAATTTGACGAGAACGGGAAGGTTTTAAAAGATTGGTTTGGCAAAACTATCATCCACAGCTGCAGGAGGTTTTCATATGAGGAAGTGCAGGTTGTGATTGAATCGGGCAAAGGTGAGTATTATGAGGAAATAGGCGTTCTTAACAGCATTGCATTAAAGTTGCGTGAAGAAAGGTTTAAAAAGGGAGCGTTTAATTTCGAAACACAGGAAGTCAGGTTCAGGCTTGATGAACAAGGCCGTCCACTGAGCATTTATATCAGGGAAATGAAGGAAGCAAATAAACTGATCGAAGACTTCATGCTGCTGGCTAACAGGAAAGTTGCCGAATGGGTCGGAAAGCAGAAACCGGATGTTCAGCCGAAAACCTTTGTTTACAGGGTGCACGACAAACCAAACCCTGAAAAGCTGGAAATTTTCACCCAGCTGGTCGAACGCCTTGGCTTTTCAATTAAGCTGTCTACAAAAAAATCAATGGCGCATTCCTTTAACCAGCTTTTCCAGGATATCAAGGGCACTGGAGCTGAAAATATGGTGGAAAGCGTTGCTATAAGGACGATGGCAAAAGCATTTTATACCACAAAGAATATTGGGCATTACGGCCTGGCATTCCCGTATTATACACATTTCACTTCACCTATAAGGCGATACCCCGACCTGATTGTACACCGCCTGTTCCAGGATTACCTCCTGAGCAAACCATCGGTGCCGGCTGCGGAATATGAATTTCAGTGCGAGCATGCCTCGGATATGGAAAAACGTGCGGCCGACGCAGAGAGGGCATCCGTGAAATACAAGCAGGCCGAATATATGCTTGATAAGATAGGACAGGAGTTTGATGCCTTGATTTCCGGTGTGAGCAAATGGGGACTCTTTGCGGAGATCATTGGAACAAAATGCGAAGGAATGATCAAGCTAAGGGATATGGACGACGATTACTACTACCTTGATGAGGAAAATTTCCGGGTGATCGGGCAGAGGCATGGAAATGTTTATAAACTTGGCGATAAAGTGAAGATCAGGGTGCAGAAAATCGATCTCGCGAAAAAGCAAATGGATTATATTCTTCTTTAATATGGACCTTGTTTCTCCCAAAGATCTTGTTGAAGCCAGTAAATTGTTGCAGGTGTTCGGAGGAGAGAGTCTGGCAAGGGTCGTTTTCAGGCTGCTCAGGCTTGATATGATCAATAAAACATACAGCGACAATGTTCATCTTCAGTCGGAGGAATTCCTGGATAAGGTTCTCTCTGATATCAAAGTAAGTTATTCGGTACCAGCCGGGGATATGGAAAAAATTCCTGGCGAAGGCAGTTTTATTTCAATCTCGAATCATGCATACGGGGGAATTGACGGGTTGATACTGATTTCGCTGATTGGAAAGAAAAGGCCGGATTACAAAGTGCTCGTGAATTTTTTACTCACCAGGATCATTCCACTTCAACCCAGGTTTATAGGAGTGAACCCTTTTGAAACGCATAAGGATGTAAAATCGAGTTTCGGAGGATTGAAAGATGCCATCATCCACCTGGGGAAAAATCATCCCATGGGGTTTTTCCCCGCCGGCGAGGTCAGCAGTTATAAACTCAGGCAGCATTCCATAACTGACAGGGAGTGGCAGCATTCCATGTTAAAGTTTATAAAAAAGGCCAGGATCCCCATTGTTCCTGTTTATTTCGAAGGCCATAACAGTATACTGTTCAACATTCTCGGGTTTATTCATCCCGTTTTGCGCACCATTAAGCTTCCGTCGGAATTATACAATAAAAAAAGAAAGGAGATACAGGTCAGGATCGGGCCGCCTGTCACCGTAGAGGAGCAGGATGAGTTCCGTGACATCGAGGAATATGGCAGGTTCCTCCGTATGAAGACCTATGTTCTGGGGCTAGACGGGAAACCCGTGAAGTTCAGGTACAAAATATCGACACATGCAAAGGAGCCTGTGATTGAGCCGGTTCCTGCATCAATGGTAGAGGAGGAGATAAGGCAGATAATAAATGAATGCCTGCTGTTCCGGATCAAGGATAGTTTCGTTTTTTGCGCCCCGTCGGCCAGGATACCGAACATTATGAAAGAACTTGGCCGGAGAAGGGAAATTACATACAGGGAAGTTGGAGAGGGAACAAATAAAAGCGTTGATGTTGATCAGTATGATCCCTATTTTGAACAGCTATTTATCTGGGACGAAAGCGAAAAACAGCTGGTTGGCGGGTATCGTGTCGGGATGGGACGAGAGATACTTGCCAAGTCAGGGATGAAGGGGTTTTACATTACCAGCCTTTTTAAAATAAGCCGGAAATTCGCTCCCATTCTCAATGTTTCTATCGAACTGGGCCGTTCTTTCATCATTAAAGAGTATCAAAAGAAGCCCCTGTCGCTGTTCCTGCTCTGGAAGGGGATACTTTACCTGCTGTTGAAAAACCCCAACTACAGGTACCTGCTGGGACCCGTAAGCATCAGTAATGAATTCAAGCCCTACTCAAAAAGCCTTTGCGTTGAATTTCTTAAAGCAAATCATTTTAATTCGGAACTGGCAGGATATATCAGGGCAAGGAATCCTTATAAGTTGTCACCTCCGGTGATCATCGAAAAAGACCTTTTCCTGAAGTATACCGGAAACGATACCGGAAGACTGGATGATTTTATAAGGGATTTCGATCCCCGTTATAAAACTCCTATTCTTCTAAAAAAATATCTCAGTGTAAATGCGGAAGTCCTGGGTTTTAACATCGACCCGTTATTCAATAACTGCCTGGATGCCCTGATGATCCTGGACCTGTTTGAAGTCCCTTTCCCGACGATAGAGGGATTGGCCAAGGAATTCCAGGACCAGTCCCTGCTTGAAAGATTCAGAAAATAACTCATGCCAGTTTATTTTTCTCGATCAGGTCAAAGAAATTTTTGCGGTAAGTTTCACTCACGGGGATGTATTTATCAAGGATCTTGATGCGGTTTCTTTCGATGGATTCGATTTTGTCGAGAGCAACGAAAAATGACTTGTGGACCCTGCAGAATAAAGGTTCATGCAATACCTCTTCAAGCTTTTTTGAATTCATGAGAGTCATGATCCGCCTTGTTTTGGTGACTATCCTCCAGTAATCCCCCATGCCTTCCACATAAAGCACATCGGGGCATTCTATCCTCTCCATCCTGGTCTCGGTTTTCACGAAGAAATACGTGGAAACATTGCTTTTGGGATCGGCCACAGAGTTTTTCTCCTTCACATTGTTTTCCAGTTGCATGCGCTCGTAAACTTTATTGACCCCTTTGAGGAACCTCGCAAATGATATGGGTTTCAACATATAATCGATGACGTCGAGGTCGAAACCCTGTATGGCATAATTTTCATAGGCCGTTGTGAAGATCACAAAGGGAGGATGTTGGAGTGAATTAAGCAATTGTATACCTGAAATTTCCTCCATCTGGATATCAAGAAATATCAGTTCGACCTTTCCCGAACGTATGAATTCAATTGAATCTACAGCATTGTCGAACGTTTTCAGCAGGTTGAGAAAGGAAACTTTCGAGCAATACTCCCTGATAATATCGAGGGCAAGGGGTTCGTCATCTATGGCAATACAATCTATCTGCATCAGTTCCGTATCGTTAATTTGACAATAAATAAATCTTCTGCCGACTTGATGTCCAGGCTGTATTTCTGAGGATAAAGAAGTTCAAGCCTGCGGCGTATATTGATAAGTCCTATCCCCCCTTGTTTGTCCTGGGGTGCATGTTGGTTTTTGCGGATGTGATTTTTAACACCGAAAACGATTTCACCCGGAATAATGTCAATGGTCACGATAATCCCGGGCGCAGGTACGGTGCGGCTTGCATGTTTAAAGGCATTTTCAACAA
>Ga0316226_1000052_pt1 | contig 191210 bp, 189 predicted proteins | sample TBH18017metaG_FD_206009 | JGI IMG/M metagenome (GOLD analysis project Ga0316226, IMG submission 206009) | Freshwater microbial communities from Trout Bog Lake, Wisconsin, USA - TBH18017 | ecosystem: Environmental > Aquatic > Freshwater > Lake > Hypolimnion/Profundal zone | place: USA...
GCTCTGCAGGCGCTTTGGGACTGGGGGATTTCGTTCTCATCGGTCGTCCTTTCTCGAAGGCGATGAGACCAAATTCCTCCCTTAGCTAAAACCCCAATTCTGTCTCATAGGCTCTGACGGCGTACAAGGCAGAGGGTCTGTTGAAAGTGAAGTTACAGTCCCTCTTCCTGGCCATCACGCTCGGCGCGACGTCGTGTGCTGCCGCGGCGCAAGACCAGGCCGTCCAGCGGGTGCTGAAGGATGTGCACCTCCTATGGCAAGGCCCGCAGCTTGTTCTCTATGCGACGTTCAACAAGCCGGGCCATGATCTGCCCATCGTGCTGGCGTGGCGCACCGCCGGCGAAACGGCGGAGCTGCGCGGCGAGATTGATTATATCGAGCAATATGCCAAGGGCATGACAGTCGCCATCACCGTGGCCAGCCTGGGGAAAAATGCGGCGGGGCGTGATGTGATTTATGTGGGGCAGCCCCGGTCCAACAGCCCGATGATCGAAGGCGCCCGAGCCGTCACCGGCCATGTCGCCCTGGATGGGGAGGAAGATTATGCCTTCACCATCCTGCCGCGCACCGCCCGGGCGCCGCTGCTGGAAAAATAGATTTCGGCGGAAGAAAACTGTAATAGAGCAGCGCGGCGACCAGACCGCACTGGGGAGATATGACATGAATATCCGGAATCTGCTGCTGTGCGGCGTGCTGCCGTTTTTGGGCATTGTGGGCGCGCAGGCTCAGACCGCCACCGCCGATGCCCCCGCCGACCTGCCGCCCGGCTGGCCGCGCCCCGGCGCCGTCCTGCTGGTCGAGAATGACCGCGGCGCGGCTTACAACGTCACCTATTTCCTGAACAAGGAAGCAGGTCTGCATCGCCACCGTTATTTCTTCGCGGGCCTCGACCTCAACACTGCCGCCGTTGTGGGCAAGCGTCCGGGCGACAAGGATTGGGGTCCGCCCGGCCCCGTGGTCAAGGATCGCATGTGGTACCTGCCCAAGGGGCTGACCCACAATGAAATGACAGTGACCGATCCGGGCCGCCACACGGTGGTGGTGGACATCAAGGACAAGACGGTCCCGGAAGCCGCCAACACCACCAGCTTCCCCAGCAACAAATACGCGCCCTACCAGACCCAGGTGGTGGACAATGACAAAGTCACCATCTGGGATTGTGCCTGGTCGGCGCGCCCCGGCGACGCGTCGTTCGACACGCGCGACATGTTCCTGGCCTTCGCCGAGGGCGGCGATCTTTCCGTCGCCGAAGACGGCAAGCCGGCCATGGTGAAGCATTATGATACCGGCCAGGCGATTTTCCTGCCCGGCGGCCACACCCGCGTCATCACGGCCAAGGACGGCGCCGTGCGTGCCATGCTGGTGGAAGTGAAGTAACCGTCAGCCGAAGGTAAAAAAGAAGGCCTTCACGCCGGGATCGAGGAACTCGATCTCGAACGTGTGATTGGCAATGGCGCCGCTTTGACGGATAGGACCGCTGACGGGTGACGATGCCCGCAATGGGAGGGCACCCTCCTGCGCGCATTGCGCGCAGGAAATCTGCTTTTGCACCACAAAAAACCGGTCTTAGATCAAGGCATGGCAGTCCGGCTGGCGTTCCTGGCGTTTGTATTTGCGGCATGTGCGTTGCCGGTGCAGTCCGCCACCCCCGCGCCGCTTGTGATGACCCCCTACAAAACCACCATGCAGAATCTGGGGACAGGTTTTGCGCTAGGGCTGCCGTTGATGGCGACGGGACTGACCATCGCCAGGCATGACCGCGCCGGTTCTGCCGAATTGCTGGTGGCGACGGTGCTGTCGGTCGGCACCGCCTATGCCCTGTCAAACGTGGTGCGGGAGGATCGGCCCGACCATTCAAGCGTGCATGCCTTTCCAGCGCTGCCGACGGCGCTGGCCGGCTCCAGTTCGTCCTTCATCCTGGAACGCTATGGCTGGCGCGAAGGCCTGCCCGCCTTTGCCGCTTCGGGCTTTGTCTCCTTCGCGCTGAACCAGGCGAAGAAGGAAAATTGGTACGACACATTGGCGAGTTCCGCGATCTCGGCGGGATACGGGCTGCTGATCACCAGGAAGTTTCACAGCCGCTATCATGTCACAACGAATCTGACCGCCGCGCCTGGCGGCATGTTCGCCAGCCTTTCCTATGACTTCTAAGGTTTGTTGGCCTCAAAGCTGATCGCCTTGAGCGTTTCGCTGCTGGTGTCCAGCTCCGTCTTGCCGGCGGGAAAGCCGTTGGCCTTGAGCAGGAAGGCCAGCACTTCGGCATATTGATCGCGCGACAGCACGCCGGGCGCGCTTTGCGGCATGGTGGTGCGGATGCGGTCGAAAATATCGCCCACCGTCTGGCCGTCGAAATCACTGACGAACTGGCCGCCCGACAAGGCCGGCGCTTCGCCCGAACCGCCAAGCCCGGCGCCGTGACAGGAGGCGCAAACCTGGATGAAATCCTGCGCCCCGCGCTGCGCCTGTTCCTCGGTATAGATTCCCGCCCATACTGAACTGCTGGTCTGCGCGGCTGCCGCCCCGGCAAAAAGAATCGCGGCTGCGCTGGAGACAAAAACAAGCTTGGTCAAAGTGCGCATCGGGAACGGGACTTCCGGGCGGGGTTTGAAGACGGCGGAATCGTCACCCGGCGCGCCGTTCCGCGCAAGGGGCCGCGCGGGACGCTGTCCCGCGCTTTTCCTGCATGCGCCGCCGCTTATTCCGCGATCAATTTGCGATAGAGATGCCAGGTGGCGTGGCCCAGCACCGGGACGGCCACCATCAATCCCACGAACGCCAGCGCCATGCCGGCCAGCAGACAGGCGGCCACCACTGCGCCCCACAGCGCCATCGGGCCCGGATTGGCGAGCACTGCGCGAACCGAGGCCTTGATCGCCGTGTCCAGCCCGACATCGCGGTCAATCAGCAGGGGGAAGGACACAACACTGATCATCATCGCCAGCAGGGCAAAAAGAAATCCCGTGCCAATGCCGACAGCGATCATGGCTTGGCCAGGTCCGGTGAGGAAAACGTCATGCAGAAAAGCCGCCGGAGAAGACGGCAGACTTGGTCCCAGCGTGACCTGGAAGATCATCCAGGCTGCCGCCAGCCAGAACAGGAAGACCGCCACCAGCAACAGGCCCAGTAACGCGATGCTGCCCGCAGCCGGCGCCTTGATCACATCAAAAGCGTTGGTCCAGCTGACGTCAGCGCCCTGCTCCCGCAATCGGCTCATTTCATAAAGACCGACCGCCGCCAAAGGTCCGACAATGGCGAAGCCGGAAGCGAGTGGAAACAGCAGCGGCAACAGATCCATGCCCAAGGCCAGGCGGGCCAGCACCAGTCCGAGCGCGGCATAGGTGACGCAGAGAAAGATCACATCGCTGCGATAGGCTTCGAAATCGGAAAATCCCTGCCGCAGGGATTGCCAGACATCTTGCGCGGTGATGCGGCGGACCGTCGGCATGGGGGAATGAATGGTGTCCTGCACATGGTGCAGGGTCCGGTGCAAGGAACCGGCGGCGTGTGCGGCCTGCACGAATTGCGCACCGCTCCACTCGATGGGATTTCTGATGGTCATGGCGTTTCTCCCGAAACTTTTCGGGCGCCTGGGCCTAACGGTGACAACCGCCGCTTCGGTCACGGCTGCCCGCAACCTTTTCTGGTCCGCACATTATACGCCTGCCACTGCCGGATGCCATTGGCGCCGTGGATCCTGCAATGAAGCAAAGCGCGGTTTTGTTGCAATGCAATGGCGTTTTTCCAACCCAACTTGACTTCCCTGCAGGGCGAACGCCAAATCCGGCCCATGCAAAAAGGGTGGGACGCATGAAAAAGAACATGGGATTTTTGATGGGTGCGGCGCTTGGCCTGCTGGCGCTGCCGGCGCTGGCCGCAGCCCCGCAGATCAGCGGCCCCATCGCCGCCCCCGATGTGCCAGGTACCGCTTCGCACAATTACATTTTCTTTTCGTCCAACCATGAGCTGGCGGCGCATGGCTATGTCGAAGAGGAATTTTTTATCAAGGGCACGGCCAATACCTATAAGACCGGCGGCCTGGCCACCGCCCCGGTGCTGGCAACGGACCAGCCTTATTATACGCGCATCGTGGTGCGCCGCCCCATCAACCCCAAGCGCTTCAACGGCGCTGCCATTGTCGAATGGAGCAATGTCTCCAACTTCTTCGATGCCGAAAATGTCTGGTTCTATGACTGGGAAGACATGATGCGCTCCGGCTATGTCTGGGTGGGCGTTTCCAACCAGACCATCGGCATCGCGGCGCTGAGGAAATGGAATGCGAAGCGTTACGGCCAGTTCGATGTCGGCAAGGTGGTGGCAAACGATCCGTCGCTGAAGAAAGACGTCGATGCCGACGCCATGTCCTTCGACATCTTTACCCAGGCCGGCGAGCTGCTGAAGCATCCCGGCAGCATCGATCCGCTGCATGGCCTGAAACCCAAAATATTCCTGGCCGCCGGCGAATCCCAGGGCGCCAGCCGCTTGGCTATCTATGCCAACAATGTGCAGCCCCAAGCCAATGTCTATGACGGCTTCCTGCTATTGTCGTCCTCGAACCCAATCCGCACAGACCTGAAAGTGCCAGTCTTCAAGGTGATGGCCGAGCATGACGTTGTGACCAGCGGCGCCGCCACCCGCCAACCCGACACGGACAAATTCCGCGAATGGGAAATCGCCGGCGCTTCGCATGTCGATCAGCATCTGCGCGCCAGCCGCGAAGTCATGGAGCTGCGCGACAATGGCGTTTCGCTGGAAGCCAATATGGCGCCGCTCTGCTCGGTGGCGCAGGTCGGCACCCGCGCCCTGACCGGCGAAGTGGTCGCGGCGGCATTTCACCATCTGACAAGCTGGGCGGAAGGCGGCAAGGCGCCGCCGATCGCACCCAAGCTGGACATCACCCAGGTCAACCAGCCGCCGATGCAATCGGTGATTGCGCGCAATGCCGATCATCTGGCGCAAGGCGGCATCCAGACGCCGGCGGTCGCCGCGCCCATCGCCTTCAACATGGGCGTTGGCGGCCCCAGCAAGGAAGCGGTGGATGCCGGCATCCACGGCGAAGCGGTGGGACCGGGCGCCTGCATCCGCTGGGGTTCATCAGTGGATATGAGCATTGACCAGCTCAATGCGCATTATGCCAGCCACGCCGACTATGTCGCCAAGGTGCGCAAATCCGCGGCCGACAATGTCGCCAAGGGCTATCTGCTGAAAGCCGATGCCGATATCGCGGTGCGGACGGCAGAGATGTCCGCGGTCGGCGACCGCTGAAACAAAAAGCCGCCGGCAAAACCGGCGGCTTTTTTATTTCCGGAATATCAAATCAGGCCGGCGGGCTTTTCGGCGCGCGCCGTCCGCGCGGACGGGCGTCTTTCTGCACCAGGGCGGCGAGCATCTGCATTTCTTGCCCGGCAGCCTCGGCAGCGCGCACTTCGATGGTGCGGTAAGCCTTGATCAGCTTCACGCCCAAATCCGTCAGCTGCGCGCCCCCGCCTGCCGTACCGCCGGTCTCAGTGATCACAACGGCGCCGCCGAAGGTCTGCTGCAGCCCCTGCACCAGCAGCCAGGCCTTGCGGTAACTCATTTCCATGGAGGCGGCAGCCTTGCGGATCGAGCCCAGCTTGCCGATGCGTTCCAGCAGTTCGGCCATGCCAGGGCCGAACACGCTGCCGCTGGGTTCGAAATCAATACGAATGGAAAGCCGCGTCATGGCCGCAGCATGGCCGAGCGATATCCAGCCGTCCAGCCGTTATGTACAAGAAAAATCAACGAAATCCGGCCTTCCAGCACCTTGAAGCAAGCCGGGAACAAGACCAAAATCCCGGCAAAATTTGACTGCGTCGGGAGGCGGCATCATGCAACTGAAGATCAATGGCGAAATGCACACGGTGGGCGACGATGTCGATCCCAAGACTCCGCTGCTGTGGGTGCTGCGCGACCAGCTGAGCCTGGTCGGGACCAAATATGGTTGCGGCGTCGCCCAGTGCGGCGCTTGCACCGTGCATGTAGATGGCAAGCCGGTGCGCTCCTGCCAGCTCACGGTGGGCAATGTCGGCACCAAGGCCGTCACCACCATCGAAGGCATCGGCAACACCCCCAACGGCGCCAAGATCCAGGCCGCCTGGATTGATATCGAAGTGCCGCAATGCGGCTATTGCCAGGCCGGCCAGATCATGTCGGCTACGGCGCTGCTCAACAGCACGCCCAGCCCGACGGATTCCGACATTGACGCGGCCATGGCGGGCAATCTGTGCCGCTGCGCCACCTATATCCGCATCCGTCAGGCGATCAAAAACGCCGCTGCCAAGTCGGTCTAGACATGAAAGCCTTTGGGATTGCGTTCGCGATACTCGTCGTCATTGCGCTCGGTTTCGCGGCATGGCTGGTGGTGATTCCGGGGCCGATGGCGTTCGCCAGCGGCTCCACGGTTGCCTTGTCGGCTTACACCGGCGCCAACCCCACCGGCGTGCCGCAACAATTGGCCAACGCTGATCTGATCAAGCGCGGCGAATATCTCGCCCATGCCGCGGACTGCGTTGCCTGCCACACCGCGCCGGGCGCGGCCCCCTATGCCGGCGGCTTTGCCTTCAACCTGCCGGTGATCGGCACCATCTATTCGACCAACATCACCCCCGACAAGGAAACCGGTATCGGCAATTACACCGACCAGCAATTCCTTGATGCCCTGCACAAGGGCGTTCGCGCCGACGGCCAGAATCTCTATCCGGCCATGTCGTACACCTCGTATGCCTATATGACCGACGCCGATGCGCTGGCGATCAAGGCCTATCTGTTCAGCCGTCCCGCCGTGCACGCGCCCGCCAAGACCAACACAATCGCCTGGCCCTTCAACCAGCGCGCCTTGGTGGCGGTGTGGAATGTCTTTTACAAATCCAATGAACAGTTCCAGCCCAATCCGTCGCAAAGCGCGGAATGGAATCGCGGCGCCTATCTGGCGGAAGCCATGGGTCATTGCGGCGAGTGCCATACGCCGCGCAACCTGGCCTTTGCGCTAAACAACCGGAGCAAATTTTCCGGCGCCCTCACCGCCGGCTGGCGCGCCTATAACATCAGCGCCGACAAGGCTTCCGGCCTGGGCGACTGGAGCGATGCGGACCTCGCCACCTATCTCTCCACCGGCCATGCCGACGGCCATGGCGGCTCCGCCGGCCCGATGGGCGAGGCCACGGACAACAGCCTCACCTATCTGACGCCGGGCGACATTCATGCCCTGGTGGTCTATCTGCGCAGCGTCCCCGCACTGCAAACCGAGCCGCACACGGTGGAAACGCCTGCCCCCGCCTCGCACAAGGAAGGCGCCACCGCCGGCCTTGATCCGCGCGGCGAGAAACTCTTCGCCGGCGCCTGTGCCTCCTGCCATGACTGGACGGGCGTCAGCCCCACCAGCAAATACGCCACCCTGACCGGCGTGCGAGCGGTCAACGATCCGTCCGCCACCAATGTGGCGCAGACCATCATCAACGGCGTCAATCGCCAGACCGCCGATGGCGTCATCTTCATGCCGGGCTTCGGCATGGCCTATTCCGACGACGACATCGCCGCGATCTCGAATTACGTCACCACGCGCTTCGGCGCCGAAGGCGCGCATCTCACGGCCAAGGACATCGCATCCCTGCGCAAGCAGGCAGCACAATGACGGACAATCTATTTTCCAGGAGGCACGCCATGCCAACCGAAACCGAAATCAAGTTTGCCGAGTCCGACGCCTATATCAGCGCGCTGATGAAAGAAGTTCGCGCGGCCCCGGTCGCGGTCGAAGGCCCGCTGCCGATGCAGCGCCGAACCTTCTTCAAGCTGGCGGGCGCGGCCTCCACGGGCCTGGTGCTGGGCTTCCATCTGCCCAGCCCCGCCTTTGCCGCCGAACTGGCAAACACCGAGAAGGAACCGGGCGAGAAGGAACAGGTGATCAACGCCTTTATCCGCATCGCCCCGGACAACACCATCACCATTTATTCCAAGGCGCCGGAAATCGGCCAGGGCATCAAGACCTCCTTCGGCCTGATCATCGCCGAGGAAATGGACGCCGACTGGAACCATGTCGTAATGGAACAGGCGCCCATCAATCCCAAAGTCTATGGCAGCCAGGGCGCTGGCGGTTCGACCTCGATCCCGCGCGCCTGGGACCAATTGCGCCAGGCCGGCGCGGGCGCCAAGGCGATGCTGGTCGCCGCCGCCGCCAAGCAATGGAATGTGCCCGCTGGCGAAATCAAGGCGCAGGATTCGATGCTCAGCCACGCCAATGGCAAAAGCGCCACTTATGGTTCGCTGGCCATCGCCGCCGCCAAAATGCCGGTGCCCGATCCCAAGGCTTTGATCCTCAAGACCCGTGCCCAATACAAGCTGCTGGGCCGCCGTCATCGCGGCGTCGATGACCCCAAGGTCGTCACCGGCCAGCCGCTGTTCGGCATCGATGTGCAATTGCCGAACATGGTCTATGCCAACTACACCAAATGCCCGGCGGCGGGCGGCAAGGTCACGTCATTCAACGAAGCGGAAATCCGCGCCCTACCCGGCGTGCTGGATTGTTTCGCCATCACCGGCACCGGTCTGCCGACTGAAGTGATGCCTGGCGTCGCCATCGTCGCCAAGGACACCTGGAGCGCCTTCCAGGCCAAGGGCAAGCTGAAAGTCGTGTGGGACGAAAGCGAAGCCTCCAAGGATTCCACCACGGAATTTTCGGCACGGGCGAAAAAGCTGGCGCCCAACTTCCCGGCCAAGCCCGACGAAAATGTCGGCGATGTGGACAAGTCTTTCGCCAATGCCGGCAAGATTGTCGAAGCCTATTACGAATATCCCTTCGCCTCTCACGCGCCGCTGGAGCCGATGAACACCACGGCGCATTTCCATGACGGCGTGATGGAAATGTGGGTGCCGACACAGCAGCCCAACCCCGCTTTAACCCTGGTCGGCAAGGTGGCGGGCGTGACGCAGGACAAGATCGTCATGCACCAGACCCGTGTCGGCGGCGGCTTCGGCCGGCGCTTGATGAATGATTATACCTGCGAGGCCGCGGCCATCGCGCTCAAGGTCAAGACCCCGGTCAAGCTGCAATGGATGCGCGAAGACGATTTCGCCCATGATTTCTACCGTCCCGCCGGCTATCACCAATACAAGGGCGCCGTGGACAAGGATGGCCGCCTGGATGCCTGGCAGGAGCATTTCATCACCTTCACCGCCGACGGCAAAAAGGAAGCCTCGGGCGCCAACCTGACGGACAATCTGAAATATTCCACCATCGCGCCCAATCTGCGCCGTGGCAAAACCATGATGAAGCTGCTCATCCCCACCGGGCCGTGGCGCGCCCCGGGCGACAATGCCCAGGTCTTCGCCCAGCAAAGCTTCACCCACGAATTGTCGCTGGCCGCCGGCAAGGATCATGTCCAGTTCTTGCTGGCTGCGGTGAACCGCGATGTGCCGGAACTGGCGCCCAAGGATCACAAGCTGGTCAATTTCAGCCCCAAGCGGGCCAGCGACGTGATCAAGATGTGCGCCGAGAAGGCCGGCTGGGGCAAGACTTTGCCCCAGGGTAGCGGCCTGGGTCTGGCCTGGTGCTATTCCCATGCCGGCCATACCGCCCAGGCGATCGAAATCAGCGTTGACGCCAACAAGCGCATCACCGTGCACAAGATCACCGTGGTGATGGATGTCGGCCCCATCGTGGATATGGCGGGCTCGGAAGCCCAGGGCCAGGGCGCGTCCACCGACGCTTTGTCCACTGCCATGGGCCTGCAAGTGACCATCGAGAATGGCCGCATCCAGCAGCGCAATTACAACGACTATCCCAATATCCGCATGCCCTTCGCGCCCAAGGTGATCGAGACCCATTTCATCCAGTCGGACAATCCGCCCACCGGCATGGGCGAACCGGCCTTCCCGGCTTTGGCGCCGGCGCTGGGCAACGCCATCTTCGCGGCCACTGGCGTACGGGTGCGCAGCCTGCCGCTGCGCAATCTGGGTTATTCGATCGCGATCTGACGTTTAAGTCTAAAGATCAAACCGCGTGGGCCTTGATAACGGCCCACGCGGTTTTTTCTTGCGCCAACGCCAACTCCTGCGCCGCCTCAGCCGTCACGCGCGCCAGCAAGGGCGCGGACGCGGTTTTCAGTTCCACCAGCACACTGCCATCCTCTTCGCGTGTCAGCGCCGTGATGCGGCCTTCCAGGATATTGCGGGCCGAGATTGCTTCGGGCCGGGGCGCCGCCAGCAGCACATGGTCGGCGCGCAGCCAATAGCCTGCTACGGCCTCATCCCTGGCGCCGCGCAGCGCCGCGGCGGGCAGCACCGCGCCGATATCGCGGCGGTCAAGCAACGCCTGGAATTGCGGCAGGCGCGCCACATCGGCAAAATCGCCTTCAGCCACCACCTTGCCGCCATCCAGGGCGATCAGATGCGAAGCCAGGGCGGCGGCTTCGTCAATATTGTGCGTCACCACCAGCATGGGAATTTTGTATTTGTGGTGCGCCATGCGCAGCACCTGCAGAAAGGCGCGGCGCCGCGCCCCATCCAGGGCGGCGAAAGGTTCATCCAGCAAGAGAAAATCCGGCGCCGCCACCAGGGCGCGCGCCAAGGCGACCCGGCCTTTTTCGCCGCCCGACAGATTGCCCACGGGACGGTCCAGCAGATTGGCAATGTCAAAAAACTCCGCCACCTCGGCAATGGCAAAACGCGGCGGCGCGCGGCGATGGGCATAGGCAAGATTGCCGCCCACCGTCAGATGGGGAAACAGCCGCGCATCCTGGAACACCAGGCCGAAGCCGCGCTGGTGCGGCCCCAGGCTTTCGACGGATTTGGTATTCAGGACGATGCGGCCAGATCCGGCTTTCAGCCCCGCCAGCGCTGCGAGCAAGCTGGACTTGCCCGCGCCCGAAGGTCCGAACAGCGCAGTAATGCCGTCCGGCGCGCTGAAGCGGGCATCGAGGGTAAATTTTCCAAGGCCCAGATGAAGATCAGCGTCCAGCATCATCCGGCCAGCCGCTTGCGGGCGCGGCGCTGCAGGAATTCCGCAGCGATCAGGCCGCACATCGCCACGGTGAAAGAGATCAGCGCCAGCCGCCAGGCCTGCGCCTCGCCGCCCGGTTCCTGCAGCACGGCATAGATCGCCAGCGGCAAGGTCTGGGTGCGGCCAGGAATATTGGCGGCGAAAGTGATCACCGCGCCGAACTCCCCCATCGCGGCGGCAAAAGCAGTGACCGCACCGGCCAGAATGCCAGGTCCCGCCAGCGGCAGCGCGATGGAAACAAAACGGTCCCACGGCCCGGCGCGCAACATGGCGGCGGCCTCGAACAGCCGCGCATCGGTGGCTTCGAAGGCCAGGCGGATGCTGCGGACCAGCAGCGGAAAGGTCATCACCCCCGTCGCCAGCGCCGCGCCCGCCGTGGTGAAGGCCAGATGGATGCCGAACCACTGCTCCAGCAGGGATCCCACCGGGCCACGCCGCCCGAACACGATCAACAGCACAAAGCCCACCAGCACCGGCGGCAGGATCACCGGCAGATGGGTCAGACCATCCAGGATGATGCGGCCCGGCGTGCCGGGGCGAGACAGGAAAAACGCCATGGCGATGGCGAAAGGCAGCGACCAGGCCAAAGCGCGGAGCGCCACCGAAAAACTGGTCGCCAGGATTTCCCATTCCGCGGGCGACATCATAGCGGCAGCACATCCACCAAAGTCCCGGCGGCGGCGGCCGGCGCAGCCGGCATCATGCGGACCAACGCATTGGCGGAAGCGAACACCGACAGCAGCGAGGAATCCTGCTGCTCAAACGCGCGCACTGTCAGCCCGCCATTGCCGTCATCGGCCAAATGCGAACGCAGATAATGTTCGCGCGGACCATTGGCAGGCAAAGCCTCCAGCAGCTGCGCCCGGCGCAGCGCCACGCAAGCATTGGGATCGCGGCCCAGCATGGCTTCGATCAGCGGACGCAAAAACAGATGGGCGCAGACCAGCGCCGAAGCAGGATTGCCGGGCAATCCCAGCACGGCGCCGTGGGGTGTATGGCCGAACCAGGTCGGCTTGCCAGGGCGCAATTGGATTTTCTCCACGGCCAGCTTCAGGCCCAGCCGCTGCAACGCCGGGCGAGCATGATCGTGATCGCCCACCGAGGCGCCGCCGATCAGCACCAGCAGGTCACTGTCCTTCAGCCCCTGCTCCGCCGCGCGGGCGATGGCGCTCACATCATCTTTCTGCAATTGCAGGCGTTGCGCTTCGCCGCCCCAGGCGCGCACCAGCGCCGCAATGCCATGAGTGCCGGAATCGAAAATCTGAAAGGGGCCTGGAGTAACGCCGGGATCGGCCAACTCATCGCCGCCGCTGAGAAGGACGATGCGGGGCCGCCGCACCACCGGCAAAGCCGCCGCGCCCGCTGCCGCCGCCAGCGCCAGCGCCACGCCATCCAGCCGGCGTCCGGCCTGCAGCAACTGCGTTCCGGCGCAAAAATCCATCGCGCGGGGGCGGATATGCTGGCCGGGCCGCGCCTGCGGGGCGGTGATGCCATCTCCATCGCGTGTGACGTCTTCCTGGATCACCACCGCGTCGGCGCCGTTCGGGATCGCCGCGCCGGTGGAAATCCGCACTGTGCCGCCCTGCACCCAGGCGCCGGTAAAACCATGGCCCGCCGCCGATTCCCCGATCCGTTTCAGGATGCCGGGGGTGTCGGCGGCAGCCAGCGCATAGCCGTCCATTTCCGAAATGGCGAAAGGCGGCTGGTCGCGGCTGGCGACAATGGGCGCCACCAGCACGCGGCCCAGCGCATCGGCCAGTGTCACGGATTCATCATCAAGGGCTTGGACACCAGCCAGCATGGCGGCGCGCGCCGCCGCGACGGTTGGCAAGGCGGCGGGCTTCAAATCCCGCTTGGCATCGAGGCTGCTCTCTGACACGTTATTCCCTGGCGTAATGAACGCTTTGACAGACGCTAGGCCGGGAGAATGACCTTGTCCATATTTGCCCCCTTTATCCGCCGTTTCCTGCCCGCCTTGGCAAGCCTGGCGCTGCTGTTGACACCGCTGGCCCAGCCCGCGCTGGCGCAAGCCGCAGGTCCGACCGTCTTTGCGGCCTCCTCGCTCACCGATGCCATGAAGGCCGTGGCCGCCGCCTATGAAACCCAGACCGGGACGAAAGTGACCTTGTCCTTCGGCGCCTCCAACACCCTGGCGCAGCAGATTGATCAGGGCGCCAGCGCCGACATTTACATGTCCGCCGATACCGACTGGATGGATTTCCTGCAGAAGAACAACCGCATCGCGGTGGACACGCGCCGCAATCTGCTAGGCAACCGGCTGGTGCTGATCGGCGGCGCGCAGAGCAAGCCGCTGACCGTGGCGCCGAAATTCGACCTGGCGGGGGCGCTGGGCAGCGGGCGGCTGGCGCTGGCCGATCCGGGTTCGGTGCCCGCCGGAAAATACGGCAAGGCGGCGCTGACGAGCCTGGGCGTGTGGGACAACGTTGCCGACAAGGTGGCACCGGCGGAAAATGTCCGCGTGGCACTGACCTATGTGTCGCGCGGCGAATCTCCTTACGGCATCGTCTATGAGACGGACGCCAAAGTGGACCCCGGCGTGCATGTGGTGGGCGTGTTCCCGCAGAACACCCATCCCGCCATCGTCTATCCCGTCGCCCTCACCAAGACGGCGTCGCCCGGTGCCAAGGATTTCCTGACCTATCTGTCGGGGCCCCAGGCCAGGGCGATCTTCGAGAAGGCGGGCTTTTCGCTTTTGAACTAGCGGCTAACGGACTGTCAGACCGGCGGCGGCGGCATCGTGCCCGATGAGAAAGATATTTCCTTGATCGCCTTGATGCTGCGGTTGCCATAGCGGAACGGAACGATCAGGCGCAGCGGTGCGCCATGATCCGGCGGGATCGGCTGGTCATTCATCATCCAGGCCAGCATGACCTGGGGATGGCGCAAGGTTCCAACCGCTTCGTCGATATAGAAATTCTGGTCTGCTGCGATGAAACGGGCGTAGTACGCATGAGGGACGAGGCCCAGCATGTCGGCAAAATCCGAGAACTTCACGCCGGTCCATTTGACGATGCCATGAGGCTCGGGCGTGCCACACTGGAGAAGAAAAGTGTGCGAAACGCGCGGCAGCTTTTCAAGATCGGAAAAATGCAGCGTGCCGGAGAGCTTGCCCAGCCCCCGCGTATCGACCTTGATCGCCATTTTGCGATAATCGGATTCCCCGGGCGGCGTTTTTCTGTCCGCGGTGTGCCACATGAGCCGGCCGGTGATCGGGCCAGCTTCGCTCTCCGCATGTTCCGGCGCCGAGCCGTCCGCCAGCAACGGAAGCGGCCCCGGGAAGGCCGGATTTATGCCCTTCTCAACCAGTTGGTCGGGCCAAGCTTCTTGCGGCTGCACCTGGGCACCTGCTTCCGTACCCGTCATGGCAGCAAAGGCCAACCCAGCTACAGCCGAGCTGGAAGCGATCATGGCGTCGCGCCGGGAAAGGGTCATATTCGTACCTTTCATTCAAATGTGGTCCAGACGCGAAGCGTGCACCCCAGTCTCACAGCAGACAATTAGGTATTTCCACGTGTTTGATCCGCGCGTACCGTACGCTGAACCCGTAGCCAACGATTTCCAGACCTGAAGCAAAGCCGATCTTCGCGGAGCGTTTTGTCGGCGAACTAGGCGCGGATATAGTCGCCCGACTTGCCGCCGCGTTTTTCCAGCAGCATGACGCCGCCGATCACCATGGCGCGGTCGGCGGCTTTCAGCATGTCGTAGATGGTGAGGCAGGCCACGGACACGGCCACCAGCGCTTCCATTTCCACCCCGGTCTGGCCATTGGTCCTGGCGCGGGCGGTAACGATCAGGGCGGAATTTTTCTCATCGGCCTCAATCGCCAGCTTTACGCTGCTGAGCGGAATCTGGTGGCACAGCGGGATCAATTCCGACGTGCGCTTGGCCGCCATGATGCCGGCAAACTCGGCGGCGGCGCGCACACTGCCTTTCTTGGCGTCGCCGGACAGCGCCAGCGCCAGGGTTTCCGGCGTCATGCTGACACGGCCCTGCGCCACCGCTTCGCGCGTGGTGACGGCCTTGCCGCCCACATCCACCATGCTTGCGGCACCGGATTTGTCCAAATGAGTAAGATCGGTCATTCAGCGCTCCAGAAAACGCGGCATCAGCTCGACCAGATTGCAGGGCCGGAAGCGGCTGTCGAGCTGCCAGCGTATCACCTTGTCCCAGCCATCCTTGCAGGCGCCATTTGAGCCGGGCAAGGCGAAGATCATGGTATTGCCGGCAATGCCGGCGCAGGCGCGCGACTGAATGGTGGACAGACCCACGCTCTGAAAGCTGGTCATGTGCCAGACGGTCTCAAAACCTTCGATCGCTTTGTCGAACAAGGGCCGCATGGCTTCGGGGGTGACGTCGCGGCCTGTCAGACCGGTGCCGCCGGTGGAGATCACCACATCAATGCCAGGATCCGCGATCCACAGTTTCACCTGGGCCTGAATCTCCGCCACGCTGTCTTTGACCCAGGCGCGCCCCGCCACCACATGATTGCCCTGCGCCACGCGTTCGGCCAGCAGATTGCCGGAGGTGTCGCTTTCCGCGTCGCGCGTGTCGGACACCGTCATCACTGCGATATTCAAAACGCGGAACGGCAATGTCTCGGACAATTTTCCGGCGCCTGGCGGGGTATCGCTCACACTTTTTCTCCTGCATGGGCGCGGCGATCATGGTCATGCGCGGTGGGTTCGATCCAGCGCGCGCCGTCCGGGCCGGTTTCTTTTTTCCACAAGGGCGCATCGGTCTTGAGATAATCCATCAGCAGGCGCACGGCATCAAAAGCTTCGCCGCGGTGCGCCGCCAGGGCGGCGACCAGCACAATGGCCTCGCCCGGATGAATGGTGCCGGTGCGGTGCACTACCAAAAGATCCAAGGTGCCCAGGTTACGGCTGACGTCATCGGCCAGGCGCTGAATCTCGGCTTGTGTGAATCCGGGATATTGCTCGATATACAGCGTGCCGACGGCGCGGCCGGCCGTGGCGGCGCGGCAATAGCCGGTGAAGGTGGCCAGCGCCCCGGCGTCGCCATGCGCAGTGTTGAAAGCGGCGATTTCCGTGGCCGGATCGAAAGCGGTTTCGATGACGCGAACCGTCATGGGTCAGCCCCCGCTCATCGGCGGCAGGAAGGCGATCTCGTCGTCGTTGGCGATGGGATGCGCCGGATCACGCACCAGCACCTGATTGACGGCGATCTGGCTGCGCGCGGTTTCCAATGCCTGGCCCAGCGCCGGTTCGGCTGCGGCAAGCCAGTCCTTCAGACCCCCAAGCGTACGCACCGTACCCGGCAGCGCCACTTGCGCAAGGGCGGGATTGGCGATTTCACGAAACCGCCCCAGGAAAACCAGCTTCACCATCTCAGCCGCCGGTAACAGACATATGGCGGCGCACGGCCGGGGCGTCACCGCGCACCGGAATGGTGAAATCGTGCTTCTGCGGTTTTTTCAAGATGGCGGCGTCAATCGCGGCATTGAGCAAAGTGTCGTCTTGCGATTGGCGAATGGGATCGCGCAAATCCACCGCCGCATCCTGGCCCAGGCACATGTACAAGGTGCCCGAACAGGTGAGCCGCACCCGGCTGCAGGTTTCGCAGAAATTGTGGGTCAGCGGCGTGATCAGGCCCAATGTGCCCCCGGTTTCCGCAATCCTGACATAGCGTGCCGGGCCGCTGGTGCGATCGGGCAGATCCGTCAGGGTCCAGAAGGAACTGAGATCGCGGCGCACCTCTTCCAGCGACAGGAACTGGTCAGTGCGGTCTTCATCCACTGCGCCCAGCGGCATGGTTTCGATCAGAGTGATGCCCATGCCGCCTTCATGCGCCCATTGGATCAGGTCGGGTATTTCGGCGGCATTGTCGCGGCGCAGCGCCACTGTGTTGATCTTGATCTTGATGCCCGACGCATTGGCCGCCTCGATGCCTTCCAGCACCTGGGGCAGGCAATCGCTGCGGGCGATGCGGGCAAAAGTTTTTCTGTCCAGACTGTCGAGCGAGACATTGATGCGCTTGATGCCCGCCGCCGCCAGGTCATCGGCGAATTCCGCCAGTCGCACGCCATTGGTGGTGAGGGTGAGTTCTTCCAGCGCACCGCTTTTCAGGTGCCGGGACAGGCCGTTCACCAGGTCCATGATGCCGCGCCGCATCAAGGGTTCGCCGCCGGTCAGCCGCAGATGCTTGACGCCGCGGCGCACAAAGGCGGTGCAGACCCGGTCCAGTTCCGCGATGGTGAGCAATTCGGAGCGCGGCAAAAATTCCATGCGCTCGCTCATGCAATAGGTGCAGCGCAGATTGCAGCGGTCGGTGACCGAGACCCGGACATAATCGATGCCCCGGCCAAACGGGTCTATCAGGCTGCTGCTCTGGGTAGTGGCGGAGGACATGGGGCATGATAACCCCTTTGATATAACGACAAAAGGCCCGGTTTTGGCCGAATCTGCGCCTGTCAGGCGGGGGAAAATTGAGATATTGATGTGCCGGACCATTTATCCGCCCAGGAACAGGACGATGCCGTTTCCCGCCTCCGAAACCGACGTGCTGGAAACCGCCGCCGGCTGGCTGGCCGCCGGGCATGGGGTGGCGCTGGCCACGGTGATACGGACCTCTGGATCGGCGCCGCGCCAGGCCGGCAGCCATATCGCCATCCGCGATGACGGGTTGTTCGCCGGGTCGGTGTCGGCAGGCTGCGTCGAAGGCGCGATCATCGCGCAGGCGCAGACCGCCATGACTGAGGGCCGCTGCCGCAAATTCACCTTCGGCGTTGAAGACGGCATTCTGGGTCTTGGTCTCACTTGCGGCGGCGAGATCGAGATTCTGGTCGAGCCGATTCTCTGACATGCGCCGCGCGAGTTTGGAACAATTGCTGGCGATGCGGCGAAAAGGCCGCGCCATTGTCCGCGCCCTGGATGTGGAAAGCGGCGAAGAAATCCTGATCGATCCTGCCACCGATCTTTCGCCGCTGGGCCGCGCCGCCGCCCGTGCGTTGAAAGACGATGCCAGCCAGCGCGTCATTCTCGACAATCGCGTGTGGTTTCTCACGGTCTATAATACGCCGTGGGAATTGGTGATTGTCGGCGCCGTGCATATCGCCCAGGCGCTGGCGCAACTGGGCGCGGATATAGGTTTTTCCGTCCGGGTGATTGATCCGCGCGGTGCTTATGCGGCGCCGGAACGATTTGCCGGTGTGCGCGTGATCCAAAGCTGGCCCGACGAGGCACTAGCCGCCGATCCGCTGACGGCGCGCAGCGCGCTGATCGCGCTGTCGCATGACACCAAGGTGGATGATCCGGCGCTGGTGACGGCGCTGCGTTCTCCTGCCGGTTATATCGGCGCGCTGGGATCGGTACGCACCCACGCACGGCGTCTGACGCGGCTGGGCGCGCTGGGATTCAGCGAATGCGAACTGGCGCGGATTCATGGCCCGGTGGGTCTTGGCATCGGGGCGCGCAGCCCTGCCGAGATCGCCATCGCCATTCTGGCGCAACTGGTGCAACTGCGCCGGGGCACGGCCCAGCCGCGCATCGGCGGCGTGGTGCTGGCCGCCGGGCTGTCGCGGCGCATGGGACGCAACAAGCTGCTGGCGGAATTGGCGGGAAAACCGCTGCTGCGTCATGCCGTGGAAGCGGCGCTGGCCAGCCGGCTCGATCCGGTGATCGTGGTCACGGGCAATGACGAAGCCGCGATCCAACAGGCGCTGGCCGGCCTGAATGTAATATTCGCGCATAACGAACACTTTGCCGATGGCCTCAGCACCTCGCTGCAATCAGGCATCGCCGCGCTGCCGGGCGACTGCGACGGCGCCCTGGTGCTGCTGGGCGATATGCCGGGGATCACCCCTGCCCTCATTGATCGCACCATCGGCGCGTTCGACCCCACCGGGAATAACGCCATCTGTGTCGCGGCTAGGGGCGGCAAGCGCGGCCATCCGGTGCTGTGGGGGCGGCAATTCTTCGCCGAAATCGAAAGCCTGAGCGGGGATACGGGCGCACAGGCGCTGATGGCCCGCCACGCCGCCCAGATCGCCGAAGTCGAAGCGGCGGATGACGCCCCCTTCACCGATATTGATACCCCCGAGGCGCTGGCTGCCTATGCGGGCCGCGCGCTGGACAAGGCAGAGTCCCCGTAACCAAACCACCGTCCCGGCGAATGGCTTTAACAAGCGGCCAGGACCGGGTTACGCTGGGGCAGGATGACAGCATGACGATGGAAAGCGATGCCGTGCCGCCGCCGCATATCCCGGACCGGATACGCACGGCTTTGGGATTGGCCCCGTCCGGGCCGCATTATGCTTTTTATCGCCACAAGGGACTGGTGCGCGCCGCCCACTGGATCAATGCCCTGTGCCTGGCGATCCTGTTCATGAGCGGGCTCAACATCTTCAATGCCCATACCGCGCTCTATTGGGGCGAGAATTCCGCGTTCGATCATCCCCTCCTGGTGCTGGGGACCTATTACAATGACGATGGCGCGGTGACGAAAGGCGTTGTCACCATCTTTGGGCACCAGTTCGACACCACCGGCGTATTCGGCGCCTCCCGCGAAGACGGCGCACTGACGGGACGCGGCTTTCCCAGCTGGGCCACCCTGCCCGGCGCCACCTTTCTGGCGATGGCGCGGCAATGGCATTTTGCCTTCGCCTGGCTGCTGGTGCTCAACGCTTTCGTGTTCTTCATTTACGGTTTCTGGAGTCGGCATTTCGCCCGCGACCTGAAGCCCACCCGCAAAGATTTGGCCCATCTGCCGCAGGAAATTGTGGATCATGCGCGGCTGAAATTCGCCCATGGCGAAGAGGCCCGGCACTACAACGCCCTGCAGAAGCTGGCCTATTGCTTTGTGATTTTCATATTGGGGCCGCTGATCGTGCTGACCGGGCTGACCATGTCGCCCACCCTGGACAGCGCCTTTCCCATCCTGCTGGATATTTTCGGCGGGCGGCAATCGGCGCGCACCATCCATTTTCTCTGCGCGTTCTCCTTCTTCGGTTTTTTCATCGTCCATATGGTGATGATCCTGTTGTCGGGGACCTGGAACAATCTGCGCTCCATGATCACCGGCTGGTACGTCATCCGCGGCAGGAAGCCCTCATGACCGACCGGCGCGGATTTCTTGGCCGGGCCTTGGCGGGCGCCAGCACCTTGATGCTGAGCGGCTGTTACGACCTGTCGCAAAAACCCTGGTTCACCGGCGCGCTGGGCAAGGTGGAAGACCTCACCCGCAGCGTCCAGCATCTCTTTGCCGGGCCGCATACTTTGGCGCCGGAATACACCAAGGCCGATATCGCGGCGGTGTTCCGCGCCAACGGCACCTTGGATCCCGGCACGCCGGAATATGGCGATCATGTCAGCAGCGGCTTCAAGAACTGGCGCATCAAGGTGACGGGGCTGGTTGAACATCCCTTGTCCTTGTCGATGGACGATTTGCGCAAATTGCCGGCCCGCACCCAGATCACAAGACATGATTGCGTCGAGGGCTGGAGCTGCATCGGCGAATGGACGGGGCCGCAACTCTCCCGCATCCTGGCAGCGGCAGCGCCCAAGCCCGAAGCGCGCTATGCCGTGTTTTACTGCGCCGATCTCATGACGGCGGAAGGCGATCCCAGCCATTTCTATTATGAGAGCCTGGAATTGTCCGAGGCGATGCATCCCCAGACCATCCTGGCCTATCAGATGAACGGCGCAGCGCTGACGGTGCCGCATGGCGCGCCGGTGCGCCTGCGGGCCGAGCGCCAGTTGGGCTATAAACAGCCCAAATATGTCCAGCGCATCGACCTGGTGGCGGATTATTCCGGCATCCAGGGCGGCAAGGGCGGCTATTGGGAAGATCTGGGCTATACTTGGTACGGCGGCATTTGACCGCCGGGGATCTGATCGAAAACGGTCAGACATTATAAAAATTGGGGAGGCATCACATGAAACGCCATGTCGTTCTTTTGCTTGCCGTGCTCTTGGGCGCCAGCGCGCTGACGGGGGCCCAGGCCCAGATTTCCACCAAAGCGCAACAAGCCGCCACCGACGCGATTGACGCCAAGACTCCGAAATTGAAATACAAGGAAGAGGTCCTTCAGCTGCTGGTCCCCGGCTATACGATGGGCCAGACCGTCGGTGTTGACATCAATTCCAAAAATCACATTTTTGTCTATTCGCGCACCAATCCGCAGGGCATCGCCCGCGGCGGCATCGCGGCGATGCTGTGGGAATTCGACCAGAACGGAAAATTCGTCAAGGAATGGGGTCCGCACAACTATGCCGCTTCCTTCGCCCATTCCGTTCGCGTCGACGGCAGCGACAATGTCTGGCAGGTGGATGAAGGCTCGGGAATGATCGTCAAGTACAACCCCAAGGGCGTGCCCGTCGAGCAATTGGGCCGCACGCCCGAATCCATCGATTACCTGGAGCAGATGCTGGAGAAACGCGGCCGCGGCTACGAAGGCGACGCCCGCAATATCGGCAAACCGGTGGACGAGGTGAAAATGCTCCACCCCGATGGCAGCATCGGCACCTTCAACCGCCCCACCGATGTCGCCTGGGATTCAAGCGGCAACATCTTCGTCACTGACGGCTATGGCAATTCACGCCTCGTCAAGATCGCGCCGGGCGGCCATTGGCTGAAAACGGTGGGCACCAACGGCACCGGCCCCAACCAGTTCAACATCATCCACAGCGTCGCGGTGGACGCCCAGAATAATATCTATGCCGCCGACCGCAACAATCATCGCATCCAGGTCTATGACGACAATCTGAACTTCGAAAAATCCATTACCGGCGAAGGCGCGCCCTGGGGCCTGTGCATCCCGCGCGCCGATGCCAGCGGCAAGCAGTATATTTTCAGTTCCGACGGCACCTCGGGCAAACTTTACAAGATCGATCCGGCCAGCGGAAAAGTGGTGGGTTGGGCGCAAACCAGCCTGGGCCGGGGCGAAGACGATGCCGGCCGCCTGATTCATGAGATCGGCTGCAAGGATCCCAATATCGTCTATCTGGGTTCCGGCATTTTGTGGAACGTCACCAAGGTGACAATCCAGTAGCCAATAAAGTCAGACGGAAAAAAGGCAGGCCTCGCGGCCTGCCTTTTTTTTGTAATTTCTCGCGCTTGGGCTTAAGCCTTTGGCGGCACGATCACAGCCAGCAGATCCTTGGCTTCAACCTGCGCCCCGGCGGTGACCAGAAGTTCGGCGACCACGCCATCGCGCGGCGCATGCAGCGCAGTTTCCATCTTCATCGCTTCCATGGTCAGCAGCACATCGCCGGCCTTCAAAGCGTCGCCCACCTTGATCGCCACCGAGGAAATGGCGCCCGGCATCGGGGCCGAGACATGGCTGTCATCGCCTTCATTGGCCTTGCGGCGCATCGGATGGGTGGCGGCAAAGGCGCGATTGGGCACCACGATGGTGCGCGGCTGGCCGTTCAGTTCGAAGAAGACCTTGACCTGGCCGTCATCCTCGGTTTCGCCCACCACCTGCAGCACCACCACCAGCGCCTTGCCGGCTTCGATTTCGATGCTGACTTCCTGGCCCAGTTTCATGCCGTAAAAATAGGTCATGGTGGGCAGCACGGAGACCGGGCCGTATTTGCGGGCGGCGCCGGAAAACTCGCTGAACACTTTGGGATACATCAGATACGACGCCAGATCAGCGTCGCCCAGCGCACGGCCGGCGCGCTTTTCGCCTTCGGCGCGCTGCGCTTCCAGATCGGCCTCGCCCAGCAAGGAACCGGGCCGCACCGTGATTGGCGTTTCGTCCTTGAGCACGATTTTCTGCAAGGCCTTGGGCCAGCCGCCGGGCGGTTGGCCCAGATCGCCGCGCATCATCTCGACCACCGAGGCGGGAAAGGCGATATCGCGGCTGGGGTCCAGCACATCGGCGGCGCTCAAATCCTGCGACACCATGGTGAGCGCCATGTCGCCCACCACCTTGGAGGACGGCGTCACCTTGACGATATCGCCAAACAGATCATTGGCGGTGCGATAGGCGCTTGCCACTTCATGCCAGCGCGTTTCCAGACCCAGCCCGCGCGCCTGTTCGCGCAGATTGGTGAACTGGCCGCCCGGCATTTCATGCAGATAGACTTCCGACGCCCCCGCCTTGAGGTCGCTTTCAAAGGCGGCATATTGGCTGCGCACCGCTTCCCAATAAAAGCTGAGTTCGCGGATGGCGCGGCCGTCCAGCCCGGTATCGCGTTCGGTGTGGCGCAGCGCCTCGACCAGCGATCCCAAACAGGGCTGCGAGGTGGTGCCCGACATGGAATCCATCGCCGCATCCACCGCGTCCACGCCGGCATCAATCGCCGCCAATACGCTGGCGGCGGAAACGCCGGAGGTATCATGGGTGTGCAGGTGAATGGGAATGCCCACTTCTTCCTTCAGCGCTTTCACAAGAATGCGCGCCGCCGGCGCCTTGAGCAGGCCCGCCATGTCCTTGATGGAAAGAATGTGGCAGCCGGCCTTTTCCAGTTCCTTGGCCAGGCCGACATAATATTTGAGCGAATATTTGGCGCGGCCCGGATCGAGGATATCGCCGGTATAGCAAACCGCGCCTTCCGCCAGCTTGCCTTCCGCCAGCACCGCATCAATCGCCACCCGCATATTTTCGACCCAGTTGAGGCAGTCGAAGATGCGGAACAGGTCAATGCCGCCCTGGGCCGCCTGCTTGACGAAGAACTTCACCACATTGTCGGGATAATTGGTGTAGCCGACGCCATTGGCGCCGCGCAGCAGCATCTGCAGCAGCACATGGGGCGCGGCGGCGCGCAGGCCCGCCAGACGTTCCCACGGATCTTCGGTAAGAAAGCGCATCGCCACATCGAAGGTGGCGCCGCCCCAGCATTCCAGCGCGAACAGCCCCGGCAAGCCGCGGCGATAGGCATCGGTCACCGCCAGCATGTCGAAGCTGCGCATGCGCGTGGCAAGCAATGACTGGTGTGCGTCGCGCATGGTGGTGTCGGTAACCAGCACGCGCTTTTGCTGCAGCATCCAGTCGGCGAATTTCTTGGGCCCCAGCCGGTCGAGCAGGGGCTTGCTGCCCTCGAATTGCGACGCTTCCGGGAATTGCGGCGCCTCGGGCTTGCGCAGATTGGCGGGCGGCAAGGCGCGGCCGCGCAATTCGGGATGGCCGTTCACCGTGACGTCGGCAATATAGGTCAGCAGTTTGGTGGCGCGGTCGCTGCGCTTTTTGAATTGGAACAGCGCCGGCGTGTTGTCGATAAAGCGGGTGGTGATGGCGTTGCTGCGGAAATCGGGATGCGCCAGCACCGCTTCTAGAAAGGCCAGGTTGGTGGCGACGCCGCGAATGCGGTATTCGCGCAGCGCCCGCTCCATCCGCACCACCGCTTCTTCGGCGGTGGGGGCCCAGGCGGTGACTTTTTCCAGCAGCGGATCGTAATGGCGCGTCACCACGGCGCCGGAATAGGCGGTGCCGCCATCCACCCGGATGCCAAAGCCGAAGGCGCCGCGATAGGCGGTGATGCGGCCATAATCGGGAATGAAGTTGTTCTCGGGATTCTCAGTGGTGATGCGGCATTGAATGGCATGACCGCTGAGGCGGATATCGGCCTGCGGCGGGATGCCGGTCTCGTCCAGCACGCCGATGTGCTTGCCCTCGGCAATACGGATCTGCGCCTTGACGATGTCCAGGCCGGTGACGACTTCGGTCACGGTATGCTCGACCTGGATGCGCGGATTGACTTCGATGAAATAGAATTCCCCGCTATCGCTATCCACCAGGAATTCCACCGTGCCGGCGCCGACATAATTGGTCGCCTTGCCGATGCGCAGCGCCGCTTGCGTCATGTCGCTGCGCGTCTTGTCGGAAATCCCGGAGGCGGGGGCGCGCTCGATCACTTTCTGGTGGCGGCGCTGGATGGTGCAGTCGCGCTCGAACAGATGCACCAGATTGCCGTGATGGTCGCCCAGGATCTGCACTTCGATATGGCGGGCCCTGGTGACGAGCTTTTCGAAATAGACTTCGTCTTTGCCGAAAGCAGCCTTGGCTTCACGCCTTGCCATGCTCACAGCTTCAATGACGCCATCCGCATTGGTCAGCGGGCGCATGCCACGTCCGCCGCCGCCCCAGCTGGCTTTCAGCATCACGGGATAGCCGATGCTCTCGGCCAGCTTTTTCACGGTTTCCGGATCGTCGGGCAGCGGCGCGGTGGCCGGCATCACCGGCACTTTGTGGGCGATGGCGAGATTGCGGGCCGAAACCTTGTTGCCCAGATCGCGCATGGTCTTGGGCGACGGGCCGATGAAGATGATGCCGGCTTCAGCACAAGCTTCCGCCAGTTCCGGGCTTTCCGACAGGAAGCCATAACCGGGATGAATGGCATCCACCTTGGCCGCTTTGGCCACGGCGATGATATTTGCGATGGTCAGATAGGCCTCGATCGGGCCGTGTTGAATCGAACCGGGCCCCGCGCCGATCAGATAGGCTTCATCCGCCTTGAAGCGGTGCAGCGAGAAACGGTCTTCCTGGGCATAAACCGCCACGGTGCGGATGCCCATTTCGGCGGCGGCACGGAAAACGCGGATGGCGATTTCGGAGCGGTTGGCGACAAGAAGTTTACGGATCTGGGAGGACATGCAATCGGATCAGACACTCTAAATCGGGCAGCGGCGCCGGGGATGGTTCCACTATAGATGCTGCACCTGCTCAGGCAAGAAATTTGCTGCGATGCGTCAAGCAGGCCGCGCGGCGCCTTCCAGCCCATCCAGTAACCGGGCGAACAGCTTGTTTTCATGGGTAGAAAAAGCGGCAAGCTGGCTTTCCAGCTCGGGCGCCCCCAGCTGAGCGCGCATGCCCGCCAGATGGCTTTTTTCCTCGGCCAGCAGGCTGGTCAGCTTGAGGGGCCGGGAGCCAGCTTTCAACACCCCGTCATAGAGCTTGTAGAACCACACCGCCCGCACTTCGACGATATAGGACATGAAAAGATAGGCGCTCCGGCCCTTTGCGGCGCGGGCGATCCGCGCATCCAGCCGGGCCATGTAATGGCGCGCCTGGGCAGGGGCGAGACATTCGCCATCGTCATAGCCCAGCGGCCTGCCTGCCTGCGCTTCGGCGGCGCGCTTGAAGAAAAAGGCGTGACGGGTTTCTTCCGCCAGATGCTGCAAGGTGTCGGCGTTCAGAACGCCGCCGCGCGACTGGCTGGCCATGATCTTGCGGCTGCCAATATGCTCCATCAGCGACAAGGTGTTGAGAAAGCGCGCGCACAGCGCCGCATCGTCGCTGATGCGGGCAAGCAGGGCATGAACCCGGCTTTCCAGGCTTAAAATCGCGATAGTCACTTGCTCTTTGCCGTCCCGAATCCGATTTATTTCGGCAGCGGAATGGCGACGGCATTGTCCCGGATGCGGTCGCCCACCCACAGGATGTTGCCGACCGGTTCAATCGCGGTGGGGGTGGCAAGGCCGCCCAGCACCATGGTGACATGGCCGGTGTCACCGGTGATGGTGATCATGTCGGCGCGCTGGTTGCGGTTCTCGGCCACGAATATGGCGTCGCCCAAAGCGCGCATGCCATCCGGTCCCTTGAGCGTCGCGTCCAGCTTGATCGCCACCGCCGCGCCCGCCTTGCCCGAACTGTCCAGCGGCACGCGCCAGATGGTGCCGGCCTGGACGTTATTGGCGTAGAGCACGCCATTCAGGAAGGTGAGCCCGTCAATGCCGCCCAGATTGGTCTTGTCTTCCAGCACCAGTTCGGCGTCGGTGGTACCGGGCCTCAGGCGATAGATGCGGCCATTGCCCGTATCGCTGATGTACAGCGCCTTATCCGGCCCCACGCTCATATCGTTGCAGACATTGCTGGCGCCCGGCAGCACCCAGCGCGACTTGCCCTTGCCGCTCTTCAAGTCATAGCCAACCAGGGTGCTGGCGCGGCCCTTGCCATCCGCCGCGGCTTTCAGTTCACAGGCCCACAGCGTGTTGGTGGCTTTGTCCGACAACACGCCCAGGAAGGTGACGGCGCCGTCGGCGCTGGCGTCGATGAACTTCTTGGCTTCCGTGGCGCCCTTGGCGGAGCGGTAGATGAACGGCGTGTTGGCGCTGCCCAGGATCAAACCGCCATCCGGCGCCGCGGTGATGCTTTCCGGCCCGGCATTATTGTCCACGGTGGTGACGGTGAGGTCGGCCAGTGCGACACTGGATGACATTAACAGCGCGGCAGCCACGGCAGTGGCCAAGGTCGAAATACGGCTCATGATTTCCCCCGTCATATTTCCCGATTTATAACGCGGCCTTGCATGCCGCAAAAGGCTATTATTGTTGCGCCGCAGCGTCTGGAGTTACCACTACGCCGCGCCGGATAGGGATTGACGGGCCGCCCAGACCGCAGCAATGCTCCCCGCCATGCGGGAATTTCGCCACACCCTTTTGCATCTTGCGCTTGCCGCGATGATCCTGCGCGCCTTTTTGCCCGCGGGCTGGATGCCGAACGTGCAACAGGGGGGCCAGACCGCCCTTGTCATCTGCACCATGGACGGAACGGTTGAGGTTCTGTCCGGCAAGACCCTGCCCGGCAAGGACGATCCGCGCGCCCATGAATCCTGCCCCTTTGCCGCGGCGGCGCAGCCGGTGGCAGTCAATGATTTCGTGGCGCTGGCGGCGCCCGAACTGTCCAGCAGCGCCGCGCCACGCCACCTGGCAACGGGCCTTCAGGCCCATCATGCGCCTTACATCCAGCCAGCGTCCCGCGCACCGCCATCCCTGATCTGAACTGAGACGTTTTACACGCCGCGGCACGACTCCGCGCGCTTTCTCAATTCATCAGGGGATTTTTCCATGTTTTCTGCCACCAAATATCTGGTGGGCACGGCGCTTGTAGCGCTCTGCCTGCCTTCGCAAGCCCAGACGAACGACACCGCTCTCGAAACCGTGGTCGTCACGGGGGTGCGAACCCAGGCCGATGTGCCCAACAAGATCGAACAGGTCACCGCGGCGGACGCGCAGATCGAAATCAACGCCGTCAATACCGAGGATATGCTCAAATACATTCCCTCGATCACGGTGCGCAAACGCCATTTCGGCGACACCCAGGATCCGCTGGCCACCCGCACCAACGGCGTCGGCGCTTCGGCCCGCAGCCTGCTCTATGTGGACGGCATCCTGATTTCCTCACCCATCGGCAACAACAACACCAGCGCCAGCCCGCATTTCGGCATCGCCCAGCCCCAGGACATCAAGGATTTCGAAGTTCTGTATGGTCCCTTCGCCGCCGAATATGCCGGCGGCTCAATCGGCGCAGTGCTGAACATCACCACCCGCATGCCGGATCATTTGGAGATCTACGCCGACGCCTTGGGCGCGGTGGAGAATTTCGACCAATACGCCACCCATGAAACCAATGGCACCTGGCAGCTTGCCGCCGGCATCGGCAACCGCGAAGGCGCCTTTTCCTGGCGCATTTCGGCCAATCACCTGGACACCCTCGCCCAGCCGCTGTCTTACGTCACTCTGACCCGGCCAGCCGCCACCAGCACGGCCGGAATAGTGCTGAGCGGCGCCTTCAACGACCTCAACCGCACCGGCGCGCCCATCATCGAGATCGGCGCCAACGGCATCGAGGCGCAGGTGCAGGACACCGACACCGCCAAACTCGCCTATGATTTCGCCAATGGCTGGGAGGCGACCTATACCGCCAGCATCTTCCATCAGATTGATAACGCCACGGCGCAGACCTATCTGCGCGACCCGGCTGGCAATCCTGTTTATTCCGGCAACAGCAATATCAACGGCTATAATTACAACATCGCCGCCAGCAGTTTTTCAGGCACTGTATATGACTATAACCAAACCGACTTGGCCCAGGCCTTGACCTTGAAATCCGGCACCGACGGCGACCTGGCCTGGGAAGCCGTGGCCACCGATTACAATTACCTGAACGTCAAGCAGCGCGTGCCCACCACGGCGCTGCCCGGCGCCACCACGGGCGGGGCGGGCACACTCAACCGCCTCAACGGCACCGGCTGGTACACCTTGGATGGCAAAGGCGTGTGGAGCGGCTGGAAGCCGCACACGATTTCCTTTGGCCTGCACCGCGATGCCGAAACCTTCTCCCAGGCCAAATACAATCTGGCCGACTGGATTCATGGCTCACCCACGTCAACCGCGACCCTGGCCAAGGGCCGCACCGCCACCAATGCGGCATGGGTGCAGGACATCTGGGCCTTTGCCGACCAATGGAAAGCGACCCTGGGCGGGCGGCTTGAGGGTTGGCGCGCCTATAGCGGCATGAATTTCTCGACCTCGCCAGTCTTGAATGTCAACCAACCGAAAATTTCCACCACCACCTTCTCGCCCAAGGCGGCGCTGTCCTACCAGCCGGCGGATGCCTGGATCCTGTCGGCCTCGTTCGGCATGGCCAACCGCATGCCGACCGTGACCGAGCTTTACCAGGCGATCACCACCGGCGCGACATTGACGGTGCCCAATCCAAACCTGAAGCCCGAGCGCGCCAGCAGCTATGAGCTGGCGGCAGAGTACAGACCTGATGGTGGGCGCTATCGCGTTTCTCTGTTCCGCGAGGACATCTCCAACGCGCTGCTGTCACAATCGGCGCCGCTGGTGCCCGGTTCCACCACCCTGTTCAGTTTTGTCCAGAATGTGGACCGTGTCCGCAGCCAAGGCGTCGAACTTGTCGCTGACCAGAAGGACGCCTTCTTCGACGGACTGGAACTGCAGGGAAGCCTGACCTATGTGATCGGCAAGACCGTCAAGGACATTACCTTCCCGTCGGCGGTCGGCAAGTTCATTCCGCAATTGCCGAAACTGCGCGGCGAAGTGGCGGCAACCTATCACTTCACCGATGCGTTGGCCGCAACTTTGGCGGGCCGTTACAGCGACCGCTCCTTCGGCACCATCGACAATTCCGATCCGGTGTCACAGACCTACCAGGGCTTTGCCGGCTACATGGTCCTGGATGCACGCGTCCATTATCAGTGGGACGACAATTGGAGTATCTCGGCCGGTATCGACAATCTGAACAACGACAAATACTTCCTCTACCACCCCTTCCCCCAACGTACCTTCGTAATGGAAATTCACTATGCACAATGAAATCAACCAAGGGAGAACGACCATGCGTAAATTTGCTTTCATCACAGCAACCGCTGTTCTGTTGCTTGCCACTCAGGCAGGCAGCTTCGCACAGGGCATGCTGCCGGAAGGCGTCAAGGCCAATGGCACCATATTGACGGACGCCAAGGGCATGACCCTTTACACCTACGACAATGACAAGGAGCCGGGAAAATCATCCTGCGTGGCGCAGTGTCTGGCGAACTGGCCTGCCGTTGCCGCTGCCGCCAGTACAAAGCCGATGGGTAGCTGGACCATTATTACACGCGACGATGGATCGAAGCAGTTGGCCTACAAGGGCAAGCCGCTTTACACCTTCGCGCATGACGCAAAACCTGGTGATGTTACGGGCGACGGCCGCGGCAAGATTTGGCACACGGCGACGCTCTAGCATCAATCTGCAAATGGGGTTCTGACTTAAAGCCTTGCGCGAAAGCGCAAGGCATTTTTCCAGTTCTTCATGGTCTGGCGATTGTGGATGACCGGTCAGATTTTCGCTTTCAAATCCTTCGCCATGACATCCGGCGAGACGGCGCCAGCGCAAAAGGACATCAACCGCCCATCAGGCGCTGGTTTGGAGAATAATCATGCGCATTATCAATTGGTACTCGATTCATGCTGCGGCCATTGCAATGCTGATAGCTGTTGTCCATATCAGCGCCGCCAACGCCGCTGAACTTACCGTAAGCGACGCATGGATTCGCGCGTTGCCATCCAGCATACCGTCCGGCGGCTATTTCAACTTGCACAATGGCGGCAAGGCATCCGTCACCTTGACCGGCGTGAGTTCGCCCGCCTGCGGTATGCTGATGCTGCACCGGACAGAAAATATGGGCGGCGTGAGCCAGATGAGTGATATCGCCGGCGTCAACGTGCCCGCTGGAGAAACGATCAAATTTTCGCCCGGCGGGTATCATCTCATGTGCATGAACGCCACCAGCGCGATCAAGCCGGGCAAGATTGCGTTGGTGACGCTTAAATTCAGCGACGGCGAAACCATCAATGCCATCTTTGCCGTGCGAAATGCGTCAGGCAAATAATGTTTCGCCCAATTCATAATCTTTGGGACTTACCTTCTCCCACCATCGCGGAGAGATTGCGACACACAAAGCCTATCGTTCGTTTACGGCTGGCAAGCCTTCTTTCGTCCCTCGCCGAAGAAGACAAACTGTGCCCGCGAAAAGGCTTCTAATGGGCCGTCAACTGCGGATTGGCGCTGAGGGTCGTGATCGAGGCGGGGCTCTTGGTCTTTGGCAGATCAACCCAATCGCGGCTGGTGCCGTCGGCGTAATGCTGGTGCGCCTTCCAGGCCATCTGCTGGTCGCTCTTGGGATTGTCCGCGACGAAATCGAAATTCTGCGACTGGCCGGGCGGGATTTGAACTTTCCATGTGATGATGGACTGTCCATTCGCTTTTTTGGTGTCCGCTGGATCGGCGACCGAAATCACGGAAAGACCGGCAGGAATTTCGAGTTCCACAGAGGTGGTAGTGACCTTCCCCTCTGTCGGCACCTTCATGGTGTAGGTCTGGCGCGCGCCCGTCTGCGACTCCATCGGCAGCACCCGCACATGAGCCTGCGCGGAAGAAATCAAGACCAGCAGCGAACCGGTGAGAAGCGATATGTGGCGCATAGATGAACCTCCAATTTGATACCACGATCCGGCCACCGGAACACTTTCAGTGTGTGCAGAAAAGCTATATTATTCTAGGGTTAAAGCCAATATCCGTCTCACCGAAAAAGAGATAGACAGGAAGGGATTTGTCATGAAAAAACTTTCAGCGGCAATCATCATGATGGCCTTGTGCATGGCCGGCCCGGCGCTGGCCCACACCGACCTCGTCAAATCCATTCCGGCGGCGGACTCAACCGGCCCGGCGCCCAAAGCCCTTGTTCTGACATTCAGTGGCAAGGTGGTGCCCGCTTTCACCAAGTTTGCCTTGGCCATGCGGGACGGAAAGGACATCGCCTTCACCACCACCATCGCGTCGGACGGGAAAGTCATCACCTGCACGCCCAAGCAGTCATTGGCGGCAGGCAGCTACAAGTTCACATGGCACGCCGCCTCCGCCGAAGATGGGCATCGCACCGACGGGTCATTCTCGTTCGGGATCAAATAAGAGCGTGCTCGCCGCCGCCGTCATCGCCCTGCGGTTCCTGCAATATTCAGGCACTATGATCCTGCTCGGATCATCGCTTTTCTTCCTTTACGCATTGCCGCCGGAGGGACATTGCGCCGCCAAATCCCGCGCTTGGCCCAGATCCTTGCTGGCATGCGGCGCGGCGCTGGTGTTTTCAGGAGCCCTTCTGGGCCTGATTGCGCAAACCGGATTGCTGGCCGGTTCTTTCAGCGAAGGCTTCAAGCCCGACAATCTGGCGGCTGCGGTCACGCAAATGAATTTCGGCGCCTCCGCGATTGTACGGGCAACCGTCGCTGCCGGCCTGTTTTTTTTCCTGGTATTTCTCGCGCCGTCGCGGCTGCTGTGGATGGGCAGCGCAGCGGGCGGTGCCATCATCTCGGCCAGCATTGCGTGGATGGGACACGGCGCGGGAACGGAAGGAGCTACCGGTCTTGTTCATCTGCTGGGCGACATCGCCCATGCGCTTGCCGCTTCAGTCTGGATTGGCGCGTTGATTGCCTTCGTCTTTCTGCTGTTTCATGACAGCGGCGATACGCGAGGCGACGCGGCACTTTATAATGCGCTGTGGCGCTTCTCGGGCATCGGCGCCGTCGCGGTCACGGTGATCGTGCTGTCGGGGCTGGTCAATAGCTGGTTTCTCGTAGGGCCAGACCGGTTGCTGGATTTCTGGACTACGGCTTACGGCCGAGTGTTGCTGGCCAAGCTGATCATATTCGCAGGCATGCTGTGTTTTGCAGCCTTGAACCGCTATGGCCTGACGCCAGCGCTGGGCAAGGCCTTGGCGTTGCCAGCGTCACGTGCGGCGGCGCTGGTGGCCTTGCAGCGCAGCCTTGTCCTGGAAATGCTGGCCGCCTTGGCGGTACTCTGCCTGGTTGCATGGCTCGGCACCCTTCCACCCGTTACGAGCGGCCTGTAGCCTGGCGCATTGGGTCAGTAGTAAAAGTAACGCCCTGATTTATTTTACAATCCATGGAGAATGACGATGCGTAATTTTTCTCTCACTACGTTCGCTGGCGTTCTGCTGTTTGCCACCGCCAGCTTCGCGCCAAGTTTTGCACAAGGCGCGATGCCCGCTGGCGTCAAGGTGACCGGCGGCATGCTGGTAGATGCCAAGGGCATGACCCTCTACACTTATGACAATGACAAGGAGGCGGGAAAATCCTCCTGCGTCGACAAATGCCTGGCGGCTTGGCCAGCAGCGGCCGTGCCCGCCAGCACCAAGGCGACGGGTGATTTCAGCGTCATCACGCGGGACGATGGCTCCAAGCAGCTCGCCTACAAGGGCAAGCCGCTTTACACCTTTGTGCAGGATAAAGCCCCGGGCGACATTCACGGCGACGGCCGCAACAAGGTCTGGCGTATGGTGATGCCGGAGTAGCGCTTCAGATATTGGAATTCGAAAAAGCCCCGCGCGAAAGCGCGGGGCTTTTTTATGCCACCTACCGGTCGTATATGATGGAAATGGTTTCCGCGACACAGGCGGCGCGTTTTTCGCCTTCGATCTCGATGGTGATTTCGCTGACCAGCTGCAGGCCGCCGCCGCGCGGCGTCACGCTCAGCATTTTCTGGCGTGCCCGCACCTTGGCGCCAACCGGCACCATGTTGGTGAAGCGCACCTTGTCCGAGCCGTAATTGATGCCACGCGTCAAGCCTTCGATTTTCAGCAGGCCCGCCACCAGACCGGGGATCAGCGACAGAGTGAGATAGCCATGCGCGATAGTCTTGCCGCCTGGCATTTCGCGGGCGGCGCGTTCGGGGTCTGTGTGAATCCATTGCCGGTCGCCCGTTGCTTCGGCGAACAGGTCAATACGCGCCTGGTCTATGGTGAGCCAGTCGGAAACGCCGATCTCGCTGCCGGCGAGCGCGGGCAAGCTGGCGAAAGTCGCGGTCAGCATGGGGTTCCCCTGGTCGGAAGATGCGCCGCCGAAATCAGGCGCGGGTAAAGCTGCGGTCTAGGCGGGAAAGAATTTCGTCGGAGGTAAAGCCCAGCGCGCCCAGCCGCCCGGAGCGCGCCAGCATCGCCAGGCCCGACAAGGCGGCGGCCAGCAGCACCACATCGCACTGGTTTTCGCGGCTCTCGGACGGCAAGCCGCCTGCTTCCGACAGCGCGCGCAGCGCCGCAATCATGCGGCCATTGAACAGGCGTTCGGCATCGCCGCTGCCGCCAACGTGCGGCAAAGCGGCAGAGGCTGCCGCAAAAGTTTCGGTGTCGCCCAGCAGGGATAGCGCGGCGCTGGCTGCGCCCGTCAATCCGCCACCGGCATCGCGCATCGCCCGCGCGAGCCCGGACAGATCGTCGGCGGCCAGCGCCAGAAGAAGATCGTCCTTGCCGCGAAAATAGCCATAAAGCGCCGCCGGCGCGAAACCGGCTTCCGCCGCCACGGCACGCAGCGACAGGCCGGTGGCGCCGTCACGCACCGCCACGCGGCGGGCGGCGGCCAGGATGGCGGAACGCGTTGAAGCTTTGGAGACGCTGGGCGGGCGCGGTTTGCGGAGAGGTTCGCTCATGGCGGGATGATAAGCGATTCGTCCGCAAAAGACTCGGGGGAGCCAGAAATGAAAAAGCCGCGTGAGATGTCTCACGCGGCTTTTCCGATTCGATAGGACCGATCCTTAACCCGGATGGGCCTTCTTGTAGGCGCCGATCGAAACATTGATCGCGTCGCCGACCGTCTGCTTGCTGGTCTGGTTGGCGGTGACCTTGTCGCCTTCCGTCTGGATCAGGGCCGGGTCAACCGGCTTCTTGTCCTTGGCGGCAGCGGCCGTCTGAGCCTTGATATAATCGGAGATGCAGGCCTGATAGGTGTCCGAAGCGGCGATATACGTCTTCACCGCACCGATGCCGGCGACCAGCTGTTCGCGCGACGCGGTGGCGCCGTCCACCACGGCAGGGGTTGGCGGGACGGGACAAGAGTCTTCCGCGAACGCCGGAACGGCGCCCGCCATCAAAAGGGCAGCGCCCAAAGCAAATCTTTTCAACATGTTACAATCGACTCCCTGAGGTGTGCCCCTGTTTGTGGGCGGGAATAAAGCATGACGCCATAGCTCGTGCCAAGCCGGATTTGTCCGGCAGGTTGCCGTAAGTGTCGCAAATTGTTGCAAGAAGTTAATCAAAAGCTGGGAACGGCAACACCTGTTCCACGCAGCTTCGCGACAAAGCGGTCGGCGAAGCGCAGCAGCAGCGCAAAGATCATCAGGCTAAGACTGATGCCGTAAAACGCGTCGGGACGATGCGGGCCGGACAGATGCGCCAAGCCAGTCAGTGCATAAGTCAGCCAGAAAAATGCGCCGGCAATCTTGACCAGCGCATGGCGCGCCGGCTCACCCACCAGCGCCGCCGCGTCGGTGCCTGTGGCATAAGCCAGCACCGCAACAATGAAGCCGCCGAAAATCGAAAAGATGGTCATGCCCGCGGTGAGATCGGCATGCAGGACGCCGCCCAACGTGTTGGGCAGCAAGGTCATGGCCAGGAACACGGCATAGCTGGCACAGAAAGCCCAGATGGTCTGGCGGCGCAGCGCCCCACTCTGCCTGCAGATGTCCAACGGCAGCAGGCGGTACACCGGCCCGACTATGGCGGCAGCGAAAAACACGAAGCTGGCAAAGCGCCAATCCAGTTCACTGGCCAGGCGGATGCCGCGATCGTCAAAGCCATGCATGGCCATGGCGATCAACCCCGTCAGTGCGGCGATGGCGGCGACGATGCCGGCAAGCGGAACTTTCACGTTCAGGATGGGCTTGGTGTCCAAACCGCTATCGAGCGCAACCACGGGATACCTGTTTTGAGAAGTTCCAGGGCTACAACGCGCAAGCCACAAAATCGCTGCGGTTCATCCTGCGGCAAGTGCGACCGCAAAGCCCGCCACCGGCAGATTGGCCTCCCGGCGTGGTGCGGCGGCCACAAGTCCGGTCACCGTGAAGCCGGCGACGGCGGCAGTGGTGCGCAAATAGGCGTCGGCGTGCCGCCAGCGCCGCTTGGGACCCAGTTCGAACCCGTCCTCCGCCGCTTCGACGGTGAAGAGGAAATAACCCTCTGCCGTGAGCCGGCTACGCGCGCCGCGAAACACCGGCGCCAGATCACCCAGATAGACCAAGGTATCGGCCGCCAGGATCAGGTCATAGGAACGCCCCGGCGCGGCCAATGCGGTTTCAATGTCGCCCACCGCCAAATCGTCATAGATGCCCCGCGCCCGCGCCTTTTCGAGCATGGCGGGTGACAGATCCAGCCCGTCCAGTCGTGCCGCCAAAGGCTGGAAGACGGCCCCGGCCAGGCCCGTGCCGCAGCCCAGATCCAAAATGGAAAGCTGCGAGCGCCCGTGCATCACCATGTCTGCCAGATCGCGCAGAATTTCCGGCGCCGCGTAAGCAAGAGGACCGCGCATGCGGCTGTCGTAATCGGCGGAAAATTGGTCGAACAGATGCCGGACATAACCGGGATCGCTGCGGACGGCGTCTTTCATCGCCCGCGCCCGCGCCGTCCATGACGCCAGCAGCTGGGAATCAAGGCCCGGCGCGACGCGGTCCAGGCCGTCAAAAATTTCCAACGCCTTGTCCGCTTCACCGGCCTGCGCCCAGGCACGGCCAGTCAGAAAACGCGCTTCCACATGGCCAGGATCGAGCCTGAGCGCCCGCTGAAATTCCGCGATAGCGGCTGGCAGGTTTTCCGCCGCCAACAAAGCCTGTCCCAGCGCCACCAGCACGGCAGGCAGATCGGGATTGAGAAAAAGTGCTTCACGCGCCTCAGCCAGCGCGCCGCGCACGTCGCCGCTGGCCAGCAGCGCCGTCACCAAAGTGGTGCGGGCCAGGGCGCCGCCGCGGCCATCGGCCAGACGAGCGCGCAAGGCGCGCGCCGCTTCATGGGCATGACCAGCGGCGATCTGCGCCTGCGCCTGTGCAATGGGATCGCTTTCGTTCGTCACGCCTTGTCCTTAAAAGAACCGGCGAAACCATGACGGGCGCCGCCCGGCAAGCCAACCCCGTTTCGAAAAGAGTCTGCCAATGACGGTGAACACCTCCTCTGCCCCGCCGCGCCGCAGCCATGGCTGCCTGTGGGGCTGTCTGGCGATACTGGCGTTTATATTCCTGCCGCTACTTGTGGCAGCCGGTTACAGCGGCTGGTTTTTCTATCAGGGCTACAGCCATGATCCGGTGCTGCGCGGCGTGGTGGAGCTGGTGCGCAAAGACGGCATGGCAGAGGCCGCGCTGGGCGAGAATATTCATATCACCGGCGTACAGGGCAGCGCCCTGTCCTATGTTTGGGGTGGCGAATCCGGCAGTTATGTCGTCACGCTGGCCGGCAGCAAAGGCGCAGGCAGCCTGCACGTCACCGCCCATAGCGATCATGGCCATCTGACGGTCGAACGCATGATGCTGGATGCCCCCAGCGGCGAGCATTATGACCTGCTCCACCACAACATCCAACCCGCCCAAACTCCAACAGATTCCATCTAATAAGCCCATTTCTCCGCAAACTCGGCGCGAGAGATTTTCGTTCCTGGCTAAGAGCGTCGCGCGCAGCGTGCGTTAGCATGTGAGCAGGCGCGATGACGCCAGGGACGAAAAGATCCGCGCCCCTTCAGGCTGTAACTTTGCCCGGAAGCGCCATGGCAGGGCCTTCGGCGCCAATGGTCGTCAGAGGCACGCCATTCTTTTCGATGAAAGCGCGGGTAACGTCATACCCTTCCTGAATCGCCAGATCGAATTTCTTCCAGTCGCGCAGGCCGATATCTGGCAAAGGCGGTTCGATCAGGTAATCGGCCTGTTCGCGCACGATGCGGCGCTGCGCTTCCGAGCCGACGGTGCCAGAGCGCATCAAGATGGAAACGATGCTGGGGGTGCCGCGCATGCGCTGGCCCAGCAGCCACCACCAGTTCCGTTCACCATAACGGTCGTCGCGCGCCTGAAGATCCAGCTCACCGGTAATGTCGCAGGCGATGATCGGCCCCGCGCCCATGGCATGTTCGCGCATCACATCCACCGGCAGATTGTTCATCACGCCGCCATCCACCAGCAGATGGCCGTGGAACGTCACCGGCGGCAGAATGCCCGGCAGCGCCACGCTGGCGCGCAGCGCCCGCCACAGCACGCCGGCGCGATGTTCATGGATGCGCCCGGTAGTGAGGTCCGAAGACACGCAAAAGAAAGGCTTGGGCAATTCCTCGATCCGCACATCGCCGAAATGCTTTTGCAGCATGGTGCTGGCTTTCTTGCCGCGCACCAGGGCGATCAGCGGCAAGGTGAAATCGTTGAGCGGATTGTTGGTGACGAACACCTCCCGCATCCTGTCGCTCAATTCCTGCACATCCCATTCCTGCGCCAGTCCTGCGGCGATAATCGCGCCCATCGAAGTGCCGCCGACCTGATCGAAGGCGACACCCGCTTCCTTCAGCGCCTTGATGATGCCGATATGGGCGAAGCCGCGCGCGCCGCCGCCCGCCAGCACCAGGCCGACAGCGCGGCCCGCGATGAAGCGGGCCAGCCGGCGCACATCTTCGGGATTTCCGGCGCGGATGTGATGATGCGATTCAAACAGGCCCGAGCGCATGGAAAAATGCTCCGGCAGCCCGGACTTGGCGCCCGGCGGATGCAGCAGCAGCAATCCCGGCAAGCCGCTGGCGCGCTCTTTAAAGGCGGGCAAATCCAGCGGGCTTTGCGGCAAAGGCTGATCGGCGCGCGCCAGCAGGAAAATCCGGTCGGCCTGGCGCAGGCATTGATGCGTCCAGGCGCTGTCGGGCAAATCGCCGCGATAGAACACCACATCATGGGCGGCTTCGAAATTGTTGAACCAGTCGGCGCTCTGCTCGGCGGCGGCGATATCCAGCACCGCGGCGCGCGATCCCATTTCGCTCAGCGCACTGGCGAGACGGTGCGCGATGGAGGCGGCTTCCAGGCCGGGCTGCAGCGGCACGATGGCAAATGTCTTGGGGCGGGGATTGTCGCTGCCGCTGCGCGTGGCGTTGCGCAGCCGCTTGGACATTTGCTGCATCAAATTCATCATCACGCGCGGATGGCGCGCGATCAGTTGCTCGAATGCCTCCGGCCCGATGCGCAGCAATTCGGTATCGCGCAGCGCCACCAGCTGGGCGGAATGTTCCTTGCTGCCCATGATGAGGGACATTTCGCCCACCGTCTCGCCGGCTGGCGCCAGCGCCACCATGCGGCGCTGGCCCTGCGCGTCCGGCACGAAGATGCCCAGGCAGCCGGTGACAACCAGGAACAAAGCCGCGTCATTCTCACCATCGCGGTCCAGCAAAGTGCCGCCCGGCAGCCCGAACCAGTTGGATTCGCTGAGCAGGTGGCGCACCGCCGCATCGCCGATATTTTCCAGGAGCGCGAAGCCCTCAAGCCGTTCGCGCAATTCTTCAGGATAGATCGCCTGCTGACCGATGCGGAACGAGGAGAGGAACGCCATGTTCATGTCTTATACCTGTCGCACGGCCGAACGGAAAACGTTCGTACGCTGCCGCTACTCACCACACTTTTCCTGGCCGATGCTCCTATCACCACGCCGTCCATCCACCATCTACCGTCAAAGCTGAACCGGTGATGAAGCTGGCGGCGGGCGAAGCAAGGAACAGAAGCGGCCCGGCGATTTCGGAAGGCTGTCCCACCCGCCCCAGCATGGTGCGGGCGGCCAGGCGCTGGCCCAGGCCAGCTGGCGGATTGTTGGGAAAGGGGCCGGGGACCAGGGCATTGACGCGGATTTTCAGCGGCCCCAGCTCGGCGGCGAGATGACGGCTGAGCTGCACCAGCCCGGCCTTGGCCGGGCCATAGTGAAACGGGCTTTGGCCTTCGGGCGCATCGTACAGCCGGGCGTCGGGCGACACTGCGCCATACATCGAGGCGATATTGATCACGCTGGCGTCGCCTGCCGCCGCGACGCCTTGTTTCAGGGCGGGCAGCGCGGCCCGAACCGCCTCGAAAGCAGCGGTGACGCTGCTGGCTTAGGTGCGGGCAAAATCATCTTCCGTCAGGGCGGCGAAGGGCTTCACCGTCATGGTGACGGCATTGTTCACAAGAATATCCAGGCGGGGCAGGCTGGCGAAAAAACCGCGCAGCGTCGCCGGATCGCAGGCGTCAAAAGCGGCGCGCTCCACCGAAAAGCCCTGGCCGCAAAGTTCCCGCTCATAATCGGCCAGCGCCGCATCGTCGCGGCCATTGATGATGACATGGGCGCCGGCCTCCGCCAGCGCGGCGGTCATGGCCCGTCCCAGATGGCCGCGCGCCGCCGAAATAAATGCGATGCGGTTCTCAAGGCGGAAAAGCTTTTGGGAATCCATGGTGCTAGCACGCCCTCATCCGGTCCCGGCGCAAGCGCTCAGACCGAAGGCGCAACCTGACATTGCATGGTAAACAAGCTCTTACAGAGGCGTTTCGATCGTCTTACGCTGCAATGCAGCAAAACGGGCTTCACGCAGCCACTTGTGAAACCGGCATTCGCCACATAAAAGTTGCAAACAAGCCCATACTAACAAGTTCAGGGGCGTTGTCCGCGCGGCAAGCCATGCCGCCTTAGCAAAAGGAATTCGTGCAATGACGAGCAATACTTCCCGCGCCCTGCTGGCGGCGGTCTTTCTGGCCACTTCCGCCCTTGTCGCCGTTCCGGCCTATGCCGCGAGTCTCTCGGACGCCGTGCAGCGTCATCTGTCGGATGCCCAGGCTGCCGCCAAGAAGGGTGACTGGGTCGGCGCAAAGACCGCCGTCGATGCCGCGATGGCCTATGGCGGCCGCTCCGCTTATGACGATTACGAGATCGCCCGCATGGCCATCGCGGTCGACGTCAACAACAAGGACATGGAAGGCGCCGCCAAGGCCGCGCAGACCGTCGCGGACTCCGCCTCGCAGAGCGATAAGGACAAGGTCAACAACGCCAATGTGGCGCTGGAGCTGAGCATGGCCACCAAGCATTATGACGTGGCATCCAAATACGCCAAGGTCCTGCAGGCCAGCAAAACAACTGATCCCAAGATCCTGGCCAACATCGCCAACGCCTATTACTTCAGCAATGATTTCGCGGACGCCAAGGCGCTGGCGCAGGCCCAGGTCGACGCGGACAAGAAGGCCGGTCGCGTGCCCGATCACAACGCCCTCATGGTCGTCATGTCGGCCGATGCCGGCCTGAAGGACGAAGCCGGCGCCGAATCGACGCTGGAAGAGTTGGTGCTGGATTATAACCAGCCGGAAGACTGGGCGCAGATGATCGACATCGCCTTCGGCACCGAAGGCTTGCGCGACGTGGATGCGATCTGGCTGGGCCGCCTGCTGTTCCTGACCGGCGCTCCGGTTTCGCAGAACACCGGCAACATGATCGGCTCCATCGCCGGCCATCTCACCTTCTTCGGTGACGCCGTGAACGCCAAGTCGCATGGCGCCGTTGTGGATCCCGATCCGGGCCCGCGCGCCGACGCCGACAAGAAGTCCATCGCCGAACAGATCGCGGCCGAAGACAAGCAGAACGGCACCTATAGCGGCAAGCTGGCCGAGGCGCTGTACAGCTACGGCATGTATCCGGAAGCCGAAGCGGCCGCCACCAAAGCGATCGCCAAGGGCGGCAATCCCGACACCTCGGAAGCCCCGATGGTGCTGGGTCAGGCCCAGGCCGCGCAGGGCAAGTATGACGACGCCCTTGCCTCGTTCGGCAAGGTCACCGGCGGCGGTCCCGCCACTGCCCGCATCAACAAGCTGTGGATTGACTATGTGACCGTCAAGAAGAAGCCGCCCGCTGCGCCGGCAACGGCCGCGAAGTAATATCCGCATAACAGGCGGGGCATGCCGCAAGGCATGCCCCGCCTTTTTCTTTTCCGCGAAGAAGGCAGGTCATGAACCTAGTGCTCGGCTTCGGGCCGTTCGTCCTGTTCGCCCTGCTGTCGCGATTGTCGGCGGACCTGGCGCTGTGGATCGCCTTCGCCGCCGCCTTCGTCGTCACCATCCGCGATTTCATTGAACAGCCGCAATTGCGCCTGCTGGACGGCGTCAGCCTGCTGCTGTTCGGCGGCCTTGCACTATGGCGCGGCTTTTTCGATCCGGGCCTGTCCCTGGCGGCGCTGCGCACCATCCTGGATCTGGGCTTCACCACCGCCATCGCGCTTTCGCTGGCCAGCCGCAACCCCTTCTCGCTGCAATATGCCGGCAAGGCGGGCTGGAGCGACGCCGCCTTCCAGCGCGTCAATTATCTCATTTCCTTTGTCTGGCTTGTCGCCTTCGCCGCCATGGCGGTGGCCGATGCCGCCGTCACCTTCGCCGGCCAGCCGCAATATCTGGGCATCGGCATCAATGTCGTGGCGCTGGCCGCAGCGATCACCTTCACCTTGCGCTATCCGGCCTCAGCCCGGCGTTAGCGGGCTTTGCGGCCAAACGCGTTGGGTCTAGGGTCCGGGCCGAACCAGCAGGAAGTCTGCCATGCGCGACGCCGTCATCGTTTCAACCGCCCGCACCGGCATGGGCAAATCGGTGCGCGGCAGTTTCAACCAGACCCATGGCGCCGTGATGGGCGGCCATGCCGTCAAGACCGCCATCGCCAAGGCCGGCATTGATCCGGGCGAAGTGGAAGACGTCATCATGGGCTGCGGCATGCCCGAAGGCGCCACCGGCAACAATATCGCGCGCGAGTCGCTGATCTGGGCCGGCTGCCCGGTCACCACCGCCGGCATCACCGTCAACCGCTATTGCTCGTCGGGCCTCAACGCCATCGCGTTCGCCGCACAGCAGATCATGACCGAAGCCACCGATATCATGGTGGGCGCTGGTGTCGAATCCATTTCCCTGGTGCAATTGGGCGGCATCAATCTCAACCACTACACCGAAGAGCATCTGCTTTCGGTCAAGCCCGCTTTGTGGATGAGCATGATCGAAACCGCCGAGATCGTTGCCCAGCGCTACAATATCAGCCGCGCCGCCTGCGATGAATATGCGTTTGGCAGCCAGCAGCGCACCGCTGCGGCGCAGGCCGCCGGAAAATTCAAGGACGAAATCGCACCCCTCACCGTCAAGATGAAGAAAATAGACAAGGCCACGGGCGCCGAAAGCCTGGTGGATGTCACAGTGGATCACGATGAATGCAATCGCCCCGACACGACATTGGAAGGGCTGGCGGCCCTCAAGCCGGTGCATCATGGCGGCCAGCAGATCACCGAGGGCAGCAATGTCACCGCCGGCAATGCCTCGCAATTTTCCGACGGCGCGTCCGCCAGCGTGCTGATGAGCGCCGAACTGGCCGCCAAAAAGGGGCTCAAGCCGCTGGGAATTTTCCGCGGCTTTGCCGTGGCCGGTGTCGAGCCCGAAGAAATGGGCATCGGCCCCTCCATCGTGGTGCCCAAGCTGCTCAAGCGCCATGGCCTCAAGGTCGAAGACATTGATCTGTGGGAGTTAAACGAAGCCTTTGCCTGCCAGGTGATCTATTGCCGCGACAAGCTTGGCATCCCGATGGAAAAACTGAATGTGAATGGCGGCGCGATTTCCATCGGCCATCCTTACGGCATGTCCGGCGCGCGCATGACGGGACACCTGCTGCTGGAAGGCCGCCGGCGCGGCGCCAAACTGGGCGTCGTCACCATGTGCATCGGCGGTGGCATGGGCGCTGCCGGCCTGTTCGAGATTCTGCCCGCCTGATGACCCGCTTGGCATGACAAAGTTCGTGATGATTGCCTTGGCGTTTCTCGCGGTTGCGGGCTGTGCCGCCGTGCCCGAGGCGCCCCAGCCGCCCGATCCCAAAGTACAGATGACGGCGCTGGAAAACCGCATCGCCGCGCTGATCGAGGAACAGCGCCTCAAGCTGGACCCCAATGCCAAACCTCTCGCCCTGGACCCGGAACTGGCCGGCATCGCGCGGGCGCGCGCCGGCGACATGGCGGCGAAGAATTACCTCGCCCATGCCGCGCCCAATGGCGACACCTCTGCCACCTTGCTGATGGCGCAGGACGCCAAATGGCAGGGCTTGCTGGGCGAAAATCTTGCGGCGCAGCATTACGTCAAGCAAAGCGGGGTTGATGTGGAGCAGTTCGCCCAGCGTTTCCTCGACGAATGGATGAAAAGCCAGCCCCATCGGGACAATCTTGCCTTCGCCGGATATGACCGCACGGGCGTTGGCGCGGCGGTCAATGGCGATACGGTCTATGTCGCCCAGCTTTTCGCTTCGGACCTGGGCATCAAGGCCGAGCGCGACCCGGACAGCACCGTCACCGAATTTCCCAGCGCCGCTGCCGCCGCCAGCCTGGCGGACCAGACCGTGACGCCGCCCCTGCGATTGCGCGGGGCCGAGGGAACCAAGCCGGCCAACGAAAACGCTGGCCGCTAACGTCTCGTTAAGGCTGTGGTCCCAAAACTCTGTGCATGAGTGATACTTTAAGGGCCGCCCCAGCGCCTCGTACCGACATGTTTCCTTTACACTATATCTTGCCCCCGATACCTTCTATAGTGGGTGTGCGGTGCGATTGATTCGAGATGCGAGCAGAGCTTCCCTGAAATGTAGCCGGCATCCCGCCAGAAGCGCGGGAAGCCGCGCGCGCCGCTGCCCGGCGGGAAGGATTGTCGGTCGGGGAATGGCTGACGCGCCGCATTTTGCGCAGTTTTTCGGATATGGGCGAAGAGGCACCTGCCATGCCCTATGATCGTTCCTATGAGCGCGCGCCGGACCGCGGCGCACCGCTTGATCGCTCCAATCTGGATCCCTGGGGCCTGCCGCCCAGCTCTGCCAGCCGCCGCGACAGCGAGGACATGCTGTCCCGCGTCAGCCGGACGGAAGCCGAATCCTCGGAAGCCTATCGCCGTATCGAAGAACATCTGCGCACCGTCGGGCGCCGGCTGGACTCGGCGGAACGCAGCCAGTCTGAAAACAACCGGGCGATGAACAAGACCGCCACGGAAATCAACATCGCCACCCGCGAACAGGCCCAAGCCTTCGATCAGCTGGGCGGCCATGTCATGAATATCGGCGACCGGCTGGAACGCGGCCAGGCCCAGGACGGCCTGAAGGATGCGGTCAAGGCGCTGCATCAGGGCCTTTCGCGCCTTGCCGACCAGATCACCCAGACCGCCACCCAATCGGCCCAGCAGGCCGCCATTGTCGCCGGCAATCTGGAGCAGATGGCCGGACGGCTGGGCCAGGTGCGCAGCGATGTCGAAGGCACCGCCCGCCGCCTGGAAGATCGTATTGCCGAAGTCGAACAGGATACCCGCAGCCGGTTCGCCGCCTTCGAGGCGGAAACCACCCGCACCCTCAATCAGCGTTTGGCCGCGGTCGAGACCGCCTCGCAGACCGGCAGCACTTCGCTGGACCAGCGCATTGCGGCGATGGAAAAGGCCGCACAGTTCAACACCAATGCCTTGGATCATGCGCTGGAACGGCTGGAAGCCCAGGCTGGTGTTCGCGCCGGCGACCAGGCCGAACTGCAGAAGCGCAACGCTGAAACTGACGGCGCCATCGGCCATATCGAAGAAACGCTGGAGCGGCTGCAGGCCGAGAATGCCGATCCGGCGCTGGAACGGCGCCTGGACAGCATTGAACGCGCCTTGGGCTCGCTGGTCAGCCGCCTGGAAACCTATGATCCCGCCGCCCCGCTGGAAGATGCGATGCGCGGCGTAACCCGCCGCATGGAGACGGTGGAGAAGAACCACACCGAATTGATGCACGAACTGCGCGCCAATCTGGCGGGCGGTGCCAAGCCCATCCTGCCTTCGGTGGCGGCCGAGCCGGCTTACGACCCGGCGATCTTCGACCAGAAAAATTTCGCTGCGCCGGACAATAAGTTTGAAGGGGGCGCGTTCGAAGCGCCTCCTTTTGCCGAACCCGCCAGCAGCTTCGGCGGCGAGGATTTCGATCCCGCCACCGCGTTCGCCAGCGAACCGCCGTTGCTGCACGATCAAGACCCCTTTGCCGCCGACGCCTTCGCCACGGATGCTTTCACAGGTGGCGGTTTCGCCCCGGACGCGCAGACGCAAGAAGCCCATGCCGCGCCGCTGAACCGCACCGCCAATGTCCCGCCCGAAATGGCGGACCTGTCCGGCAACTGATCCTGCGGTTGACTTCGCTGGCGCGCAGGATTTTGGTCTCTGGCTAGGAGCGCCGCGCGGAGCGTGCGAAAGCACGTGAGCACGCGCAACGACGCCAGAGAGCAAAAGACCAGCGCCTGATGGAAATTTATCTCCCTGTTGCCGAGATGTCCGTCCATTGGGTGGTGATCCTGGGCATGGGCTTGGCGGTCGGATTTTTGTCGGGCCTGTTCGGCGTGGGCGGCGGCTTTCTGCTGACGCCGCTGCTGGTGTTTTACGGCATTCCCTCCACCGTGGCCGTGGCCACCACGCTCAGCCATATCACCGCTTCGTCCATCTCCGGCGCGCTGGCGCAATGGCGCAAGCGCGCGATTGATTTCACCATGGCGGGAGTGATGCTGTCGGGCGGCATCCTCGGCACCGTGTTCGGCGTCTGGCTGTTCGCCGTCATGCGCCGGGCCGGGCAGATGGATCTGGTGGTATCGCTGTCCTACGTCGTGCTGCTGGGCGCCGTGGGAAGCCTGATGCTGAATGAAAGCTGGGTGGCGCTGCGCACTGCGCGGGCGGGCGGCCCGCCGCCGGTGCACCCGGTCAATCATGTATGGATTCACGGCTTGCCGCTGCGCCTGCGCTTTCGCCAGTCGCGGCTTTACATCAGCGTCATCCCGCCCATCCTGATCGGCTTTGTCACCGGGGCGCTCAGCGCCATCATGGGCATCGGCGGCGGCTTCATCATTGTGCCGGCGATGATCTATCTGCTGCGCATGCCCACCAATGTGGTGATCGGCACATCGCTGGTGCAGATCATCGGCATCACGGCGCTGACCACCCTGCTGCAGGCCACCAGCAATTATGCGGTGGACATTGTGCTGGCGGCGATCCTGATCGCGGGCGGCGTGGTGGGCGCCCAGTTCGGGGTGCGGGTGGGCAGCAAGCTGGGCGGTGAACGCATCCGTTTCCTGATGGCGCTGCTGGTGCTGGCAGTGTTCCTGCGGTTGCTCTGGGGCCTGGTGGTGCCGCCCAGCGATCACTACAGCCTGACATTGGGGACCTGATGCGGCTGGCTCTTCTGTTCCTGCTGTTTCTTGCCGCGCCCGTCCTGGCGGAGGAAAATCTTGTCTCCGGCGTCAGCCAGGATTTGATCCAGATCACCTCCAACTATACCGGCAGCGATATCGTGGTGTTCGGCGCTGTCGAGCGGCAGGAGAAGGCGGCGGGCCGCGATATCGTCGTGGTGGTGCGCGGGCCGGACACGGGTTTGACGGTGCGGCGGCGCGACCGGGTGGCGGGGATCTGGATCAACCATGACGCCGCCAGCCTGAACGGCATGCCGGCCTATTATTATCTCGCCAGCAGCCGGCCGCTGGCGCAGATCGCGCCCCAGGCGATGCTGACGCGCTATGGCATTGGCATGGCCAATCTGCAGCCCGATACGGTGCATGCCCATCATGATGTCGAACCGTTCCGCCAGGCGGCGCTCAGGCTGATGGCCGATCAGGGCCTGTACCGGGAAGCGCCGGCGGGGGTGGAATTCCTCAGCGACACCTTGTTCCGGGCCCATGTCCCGGTACCCGCCGGCGTGACGCGCGGCCAGTATGACGTGGAAGTGTTTCTGATGCGAAACGGCACTATCGAAAGCGCCCAGTCCACGCCGCTGTTCATAGATCAGACCGGGCTGGAGCGGCGCCTCTACAATTGGGCGCATGACCAGCCTTTCGGCTATGGGCTTGCCGCTGTCGTGATGGCGCTGATCATGGGCTGGCTATCGTCTGTGGTGTTCAGACGGCCTGCCTGAGACGCGTCATCCTCGCTGCGCTCGGCCAGTGCCAGCTTTTCTAAGCGCGCTGCGCGCGCAAAGAAAAGCCAGGCATGTTCGCACGCGGGATGGCGTAAACCCGTTCGCTGCCCAGCATGTACGCGTGAAAGCGCGCGCCAAATAACTTTGCGATGGGCTCCTCGCCCACATCCAGGCCGCCGGTATAGGCGCCGAACGAGGGCAGGATCATGCGGCCGTCATCGCCTGCGAAACAGCGGCGCCGCACGGTACGGCCCCATTTGGCGACCTTGGCCACCGGATGCAGATGACCGGCGATTTCGCCGGGGCGATATTGCTCAGACGGTTCATGGCAAAAAATGAGCCCACCCGCCGACCATTCGCCCGTCACCGTGCCGCCCAGCCAGGCAGGCAGATGGGGATCATGATTGCCGGCGATCCAGATGAACTCGCCCTTCAGCGCGGCCAGGAATTGGCGCGCCTCGTCGGACAGGCGCTCGGCGGCGTGCCTGTCGTGAAAGGAATCTCCCAGCGCGATGATGCGCCGGGGGTTGAAGCGGGCGACCGCCGCTGCCATCCGCAGCAAGGTGGCCTGGGTATCGTAAGGCGGCAGGAACTGGCGTCCCCGGGCATAAGAACTGCCCTTTTCCAGATGCAGATCGGCAAAGACAAGCGTGCCTTGCGCCGGCCAATAGGCCGCGCCGGAGGTATCGAGCAACAGGCTTTCGCCGTTCACATTTATGACGAGATCAGTCCACACGCATGGCATCCGCGATCAAGGCATCTTCATTTTCGCGCAAAATATCTTCATCCACTTCGCCCCGCGCCACCATTTCGCGGGAAATTTCCAGCAGCGCCGGCACCGCCAAAGGCGAAACCCGGTCCAGCCGCCGCATCACGATTCTCTTTTTGATCCGGGCCAGCATATCCGAGAGGCGGGCAATGTCGAGCAGCCCGGTTCCCGCATCGGCATAAGTGGCGCGCAGCAGCACATGATCCGGTTCGTGGCTGCGCAGCACGTCATAGATCAGGTCCGACGAAAATGTCACCTGCCGCCCGGTTTTTTCCTTGCCAGGAATTTTCCTTTCGATCAGCCCCGCTATAATGGCGACATTGCGGAAGGTGCGCTTGTAGAGATTGGAATCCGCCAGCCAGGCATCCAGATCGTCGCCCAGCATATCTTCGTCGAACAGCGCGTCCAGGTCAGCGCCGCTCATATCCTTGGCCGCCCACACCGCCAGCGCATATTCATTGGCGACAAAGCCTAGCGGCTTCAGGCGCAAACGCTCCAGCCGCCGTGTCAGCAGCATGCCCAATGTCTGGTGCGCCAGCCGGCCTTCAAAAGGATAGCAGACCATGTAATGGCGATTGCCGCGGGGAAAATGCTCCACCAGCAGCTGGCCAGGCTTTGGAATGACGCTACGCCATTCCTGAATCTTGAGCCATTCCTGCACCGGCTCGGGCAACATGCCCCAGCGCTCCGGCGCGCTGATCATTTCGCGCACGCGCTGGGCGAGAAAAGTGGAAAGCGGAAATTTGCCGCCATTATAGCTGGGAATTTCCGCTTCTTTGTCTTTCGAGCGGGTGACGTAAGCGGCGTCTTCGCGCAGGCCTTCGAAGCGCAGCACCTCGCCGGAAAAAATGAACGTATCGCCCACCGACAATTGCTCGATGAAATATTCCTCCAGCTTGCCCAACCGCCGCCCGCCGCCGCCCGCAGGCTTGCCCCGCGATTGCAGCTTCACCTCGACCATGGGGTCTTCGACAATCACCCCGGCGTTCAGGCGATAAGTCTGCGCCAGACGGGGATGAGCGAGGCGGAATTTGCCGTCCGGTGTTTTGCGCAACCGCGCATAACGGTCATAGCTTTTGAGCGCATAGCCGCCCGTGGCGACGAAATCCACCACGGAATCGAAATCGGCACGGGTGAGCGCGGCATAGGGCGAAGCGGCGCGCACTTCTTCGTATAGCGCATCGGCGTCGAAGGGCGCGGCCACCGCCATGCCCAATATGTGCTGCGCCAAGACGTCGAGGCTGCCCACTTTCAGCCGCTCGCCATCCAGCTCGCCCGCCAGCACGGCATCACGCGCGGCATTGCATTCCAGCACTTCAAAGCGGTTGGCGGGCACCAGCAGCGCGGCGCTGGGCTCATCCAAACGGTGATTGGCGCGGCCGATGCGCTGCACCAGCCGGGCGGCGCCTTTGGGCGCGCCGATGCAGATGACTTTATCGACCGCGCCCCAGTCTATGCCCAGATCCAGGGTCGAAGTGCAGACCACGGCGCGCAGACTGCCCTTGGCCATGGCCGCTTCCACCTTGCGGCGCTGCTCCGGCGATAGCGAACCGTGATGCAGGGCGATGGGCCAATTCTGTTCGTTGAGGCGCCACAATTCCTGAAAGGTGCGTTCCGCCTGGCTGCGGGTGTTGACGAAGATCAACGTGGTCTTGGACTCGCCAATCGCCATCAGCACATCGGCCATGGCGTGGCGGGCCAGATGCCCCGCCCAGGGGACATAGGAATCCGAGGCGCTGATGGAAATTTTCGGCGGCGCTCCCGGCTGGCCACGCACCAGCGCGCTCAAGGCTTCCGCGCCAGCGGGCTGCGGCACCAGGTAACGCTGCAATGGCCGGGGATCGGCCACCGTCGCCGACAGGCCGACGCGGCGATGCCCCGGCGCCAAAATCGCCAGCCGCGCCAGCCCCAGCGCCAGCAAATCGCCGCGCTTGGAATTGTAAAGCGCATGCAATTCATCCAGCACCACGGTCTTGAGACCGCCGAACAATTTGTCCGCCTTTGGATGGGCCAACAGCAAGCTGAGCTGCTCGGGCGTGGTAAGCAGGATGTCAGGCGGGGTATGGCGCTGGCGCGCGCGGCGGGCCGCGGGCGTATCGCCGGTACGGGTCTCGATGCTGACCGGCAAATCCATCTCGGCGACCGGCGCATCAAGATTGCGCGCCACATCCACCGCCAAGGCCTTCAGCGGCGAAATATACAGCGTGTGCAAGGTGCGGGCGCGTGAACGCTTTGGACGCTCAGCGAGATCAATCAGGGTTGGCAAAAAACCCGCCAGCGTCTTGCCGCCGCCGGTGGGCGCCACTAGCAACACGCTTTCACCCCGCGCGGCGGCTTCCACCAGCGCCAACTGGTGCGGCCTTACCGTCCAACCGCGTGCGGCGAACCAATTCTGGAACAAAAGCGGGAGCATAGTCCCGATTATAGCGCAGCTAGACGACTTCGCTCATCAGTCTTTTCAATTCCGCCTCGGGCATGCCATAGAAACTGCCTGCCACCTGCTCAATGCCCGGACGGTTGATCAAGGTCAGCTGGCCGCGCTTCATGCCGACAAAACCGCGCTGCTCAAAGGAATGCAGCGCCACGGTCACGCCGGCGCGGCGCACGCCCAGCATAACGGCGAGGAATTCATGGGTCAGCGGCACGGCATCCGTGTCCATGCGGTCATGCGCCATCAGGAGCCAGCGCGCCAGCCGTTCTTCCAGCTTGGCGCGGCCATTGGCCAGGGCGGTATGGGCGGTCTGAATCATGAAGGCCTGAGCGGACTTCAGCATCAGCGCGGTCAGGGTGGCGCTTTTGCGCAGCGCCTCGGTAAAGTCACCCGCCGGCATACGGTATCCGTTGCCGGCGATCTGCATATAGCCGGAATGCTGGGCTCTGGTATCGCCCATGATCAGCGGCACACCGGTCATGCCTTCCTGGCCAATGACGCCGACCTCGATGCGATGATCTTCGGCATTGACGGCCACGATCGACACCACGCCGATCTCGATAAAATAGACATGGGTGATGGGCTTGCCGGGGACTTCCACGACCTGGCGCTCTTTGAGGTTGACTGGCTCCAGATGCGGCGCGATCAAATCCCAATCCTCTGGCCGCATCTTGGCGAACAGATAATTGCGCAAGCCGTCGCGCGACAGGGACACCTCATTCATGGCGAATGCTGCGGCCTCAGACATGGCCAGTTGCCCCTTTGTTGTTGTCTGCCCGCAACGCCCGAGCCGCCGCAACCCCTGCCCCAAATTTAGAGGTAAAGGATTGAGAAGACAGGCTTATTTGCGTACGGAACCGTACCTCATCCAGGGCTATTTTGGCCGTCATATATACAATCCGTATAAAGAATAACTTCCTGCAAACTTCCGCGGAAGGATAGCGGCGCCAATTGCACCGTACAGACAACGCGGCATGCGCCGCGCCGTTGCGCGTTTGGGCAAGACTGGCAATAGGAAGAAATATGCAACCAGAACGCTGGATCAGCGTTTGCCCCGGTCCCGCTGCGTTATCCGCTAAACCGGTGCGAGAAAATCCAGCACGGCCTGGCGGGTCTTGCGTTCGCCCACCGCCGACATGTGATCGCGCCCGGCAATCGTCACCGCCTGGCCATTGGGAAAAGCCGCTGCCAAGGGGCCGGGCATGCCCGCGACATCATCCCGTTCGCCGCACACCACCAGCACCGGCTGCTGCAATTGCGCAAGAGTCTCCGGCGGTAATCCTTGCGACATGGCCTGCATGCAGGCGGCCAGCGCAAAGCGGTCCTTGCCCGGCTGGTCGGCGAAATCGCGAAACATGCGGCCGCGCTTGTCGGTGATGCTGGCCTTGTCTGGTGTGAGCAGCGCCTCGGCCAGGCCGCTGCGCGCCTCGGGGTTGGCGATGCGCGGCCCGCGCAGGTAAAATTCACCAACGCCGCAGATCGCCATCCGGCTCACGCGCGCGCCGCACGCCGCCGCCAGCCGCAGCGCGATAAAGCCGCCCATCGAATAGCCGACCACCGGCGCGGCCATTATCCCTGCTGCGTTCACCACAGCGAGGGCATCCTGCGCCATGCGGTCATGGCCGTAGAAGGCGGGATCATGTGGCTTGTCGCTGAGGCCATGGCCGCGGCAATCCATCGCCACCACGGCGAAACCGGCGGCGGTGAGGCTGCCGTACCAGCCGGTGGATTTCCAATTCTGGTGCGCCGAAGATCCGAAGCCGTGGATCAGCAAGACGGGCGCGCCGTCTCCCACCCGCTCATAGGCGAGTTTTATCCCGTCACTGGCGGTCACAAATTCCGTCAAACCCTGCCCCCGTTGCTGAATCGCACATTCGCAAACGGCTTCTGGCCTGTCTATGATGGCCAGATGCGCATCTGGCTTTTTATCGCGGCGGTGAATGGCGGGCTCGCCGTGCTTTGCGGCGCCTTTGCCGCGCATGGCCTGTCGGGCCGCCTGTCCCCCGATGCGTTGGGGATTTTCGAAACCGGCGCGCGCTATCACATGTATCACGCCCTGGCGATTGGGCTTGCCGCCCTGTTGGCTGACGCACAGGCGACTGGCGGGCCGGGCGCACGGCGGGCCAGGGCGGCGGCGGCGCTGTTCCTGGTGGGCATTGTGCTGTTTTGCGGTTCGCTCTACCTGCTGGCGCTGACCGGCGCGCGGGTGCTGGGCTTTGTCACGCCCTTTGGCGGCCTGGCCTTTGTCGCGGGTTGGCTGTTCCTGGCTTTGGCGGCGCTGCGCCCAGCCCGATAAGCCGTCCGGCCTGATGGATCATGCGCGCCGGATGATTTAAGATCGGCCATCAATGCCATTACCGCGCCGTAATGCGCCGGAGATTTCATGAACAAGACCCTGCCTGCTTTGTTGCTCGTCCTGCTGGCGACCCCGGCTTTCGCGCATGCCCATTTGCAGAAATCCATGCCGGCGGCGAACGCCAAAGTAAAATCGCCCCAACATGTCGTGCTGCATTTTTCCGAGGCGCTGGAGCCCGCCTTCAGCGGCGCCCTGCTGCTGGATGCGGACGGCCGCAATGTCAGCGGCGCCCCGGTGGTGATTGACGGACCGCTGATGACCCTGACGCCGGGCAAGCTGGCGCCTGGCGTCTATCATGTCTCCTGGCATTCGGTCGGGCATGATACCCACCGGCTGGACGGCGATTTCAGCTTCACCGTCAAGTGATCCCGCTTTTTACGGCAATTCGCTGGCTGCAGGATGCCAGCCTGATGCTGGTGTTCGGCGGCGCCATGCTGCGGGCGATCCTGCGCACCCGCCTGCCCGCCCTGGCCTTGCCGCCGGGGCGCCTCCTCACCGCCGCCGCGCTGGTGGCGCTGCTCAGCGCGCCGCTGACGTTGGCCTTCACCACAGCCCAGATGGCGGGCGACAGCGCCGCGATGTTCGACGCCCATATGCTGACGCTGACCATGACCCAGACCCTGTTCGGTCAAGTGTTCCTGGCGCGCCTGGCGCCGCTGCTTCTGCTTGTGATCGGCGCCCTGCTCAAATGGCGCGACAGCCTGCTGGCGCTGTTATCCGGCGCGGCGCTGGTGCTGATTTCCGTCACCAGCCATGCCGCCGGAGCCAGCCCAGCGAATTTTGCTGCCATCGGCATCACCAGCGATGGCCTGCATCTGCTCACCGGCGGTTTCTGGATCGGCGGCCTGGCGCTGCTGGCGGCGCTGTTCGCAAGCAAGACGGAAAAAAAACTGCTGGCGGGCGCGACCACAATTTTCGCCGAATGGGGCATGATCGCGGTGGCGATCCTGGTGCTGACGGGAATGCTGAACGCGGCCAGTATTTTGCTGGGCGGCGAAGGCCATGACACGACGGCCTATTTGGCGGTGCTGGGCGCCAAGCTGGCATTGGTCGTGGGCATGGTGGCGCTGGCGCTGGTCAATCATTTCCGTCTGTTGCCGCAGCTGGCCGCTGGCGGCAGCGCGGACGGGCTGCTGCGCAATATCCGCTGCGAACTGGGTCTGGGCCTTGTGGTGGTGGCGCTGGCGGCGCTGCTGGGACTGCTCGCGCCAACCATGTAGTCTGGCGATGTGATCAGTGCGGCAGCAGATTGGCGGGGTCCTGCCATACCGTCTGTTTTTCCACCGCTTCCAGGTCGAAGGTCTTGGTCCCCATCAGGGTGGACAGGAAACGGTCACCCCATTTGGAAATATCGTTGGTCAGCAGGGTGGCATACAGCGCCGCATGACGCGTCTTGCGCTCGGCCAGCGGCATGGCGATGGCGCGGGCCATGGCGGCGGCCACCGAATCCGGATCATAGGGATTGACCAGCAAGGCGCCTTCCTTGAACTCCGCTGCCGCGCCGGCAAAGCGCGACAGGATCAGCACACCGGGATCACCGGCATCCTGGGCGGCGACATATTCCTTGGCCACCAGATTCATGCCGTCGCGCAGCGGCGTCACCAGCCCGACCTTTGCCGCGCGATAAAGCCCCGCCAGCGCCGTCCGGCTATAGGCGCGGTTGACATAGCGCACCGGCGCCCAGGCGGCATTGGAGTAAGCGCCGTTGATACGACCCGCCATGGCGCCCACCGTCTGCTCGATCTCGGCATATTCCTTGATCTGGCTGCGGCTCTTGGGCGTGATCTGCAAGTAAGTGATCTTGCCATGGCGTTCGGGATGAAGCGCCAGAAACCGCTCATAGGCTTCCAGCCGCAGGCCGATGCCCTTGGAATAATCCAGCCGGTCCACGCCGATCATCAGGGCGCCCGGCACGCTTTTTCGGACTTCCTGCACCAGCTCGCTGCGCTCCGCCCGCCGCGCCAGGCGGTTGAATTCGCGCGTCTCGATCCCCACCGGAAAAGTGCCGACGCGCATGACGCGGTCACCGGTGCCCAGGCGGTGTGAGATATGCGACGGCGTGCCCAGTTCGCCCGCCAGATAGCGGGCGAAATTGGCGGCGTCGCCATGGGTCTGGAAACCCACCAGGTCGTAATGGCAAAGCGCCGGAATCAAGGTTTCGTGATTGGGCATGGCGGTGATGATTTCCGGCGGCGGCATGGGAATATGCAGGAAAAAGCCGATGCGGTTGGAAAGGCCGCGCGCCCGCAGCGCCTTGGCCAGCGGGAACAAGTGATAATCATGCACCCAGACGATATCTTCGGGCTTTAACACCTTGGCCAGTTCGTCGGCGAAATGGTCATTGACCCGCAGATAGCCCGACAGATCGCGGCGCGAGAATTCCGCCAGGTCGAGACGGTAATGCAGGATAGGCCACAACACGCGGTTGGCGAAGCCGTTGTAATATTCCTCGAAATCCTCGGGGCTGAGATCGGTGGTGATGTAGCTGTTGCCATGGCTGCTGACGGTGCGGGTGCGCGGATGCGGCTTGACCTCGCCGCTCCAGCCCAGCCAGACGCAGGGATGATGCTTGAGCGTAGCCTTGAGCACGACTTCGAGCCCGCCAGGATGGACACCGGCCTGGGGCACCGAAACGCGATTAGAGATTATGAAGATGCGTGCCAATAGCGCTCCTCCCAGCTTCGCGACAGGCGCATGGCGCTCAGGATCAGCCCGGCCATGGAATAGGTCTGGGGGAAATTGCCCCACAGCTGGCCGGTGTCGCGGTGAATATCCTCGGCGAACAATCCGTATTGGTTGCGCAGGCTAAGCGCATCGTTGAAGCGTTCGCGCGCTTCCCCGGTGCGGCCCTGCAGGCACAAGGCATCAATCAGCCAGAAGCGGCAGACCAGAAATTCGGCTTCCGGCAAACCAAAATCGTCCGGCGCGGCGTAGCGCAGAACATGGCGGCCATGCACCAGCTCCTTTTCAATCGCCGCGACCGTGGAAATGAACCGCGGGTCATGGGCATCAATCAGTCCCAGTTCGGGCAACAGCAGCACGCTGGCGTCCATGTCGTCGGTATCCACCCCGGCGGCAAAGGCCTGGCGTTTTTCGTTCCAGCAGCGTTCCAGAATGACGCCGCGCACCTTGTCGGCAATGCCGTTCCAATGGGCGGCGCGATCCACAAGCCCCAGCCGGTTGGCAATCGCCCCGGCGCGCGACAGGCCCGCCCAGCACATGGCGGCGCTGTGGGTGTGAATGCGGGCGCGGCCGCGATATTCCCAGATGCCGGCGTCGGGCTGCAGCGCCAGATCAGCGCATTTTCCTGCCAGCTTCTCGATCAGCCCGAACAGCGCCTCGCCGCCGGGACTGGGCAGGCGGCGGTCGAAGAACATCGGCACCGCCGAAAGAATGACGCTGCCATAGGCATCATGCTGCACCTGATCCACCGCCGCATTACCGAAGCGCACTGGGCCATGATTCTGAAAGCCTTTCAGTTCCGGCGCGATCCATTCCTTGAGATCAGCATTGGGCACGATGCCGTAACACGGCTTGAGCGCGTCATCCCCGCCGGCAATCGAGAGAATGAATTCGATATAGCCTTCCATCGTGCGGGTGGCGCCGATGCGGTTCAGCGCCTTGACCACGAAATAGGCGTCGCGCGGCCAGCAATAGCGGTAATCCCAGTTGCGCCCGGAATGGTGGCTTTCCGGCAGAGAAGTGGTGAGCGCGGCGACAATGCCGCCGGTCTCTTCGAAACTGGAAAGCTTCAAGGTGATGGCGGCGCGGATGGTGGCCTCCTGCCATTCATAGGCAATGGACAGCCGCCGTACCCATTCCTGCCAATAGGCGCGGGTGCGCCGTTCAAAATCGCGCACCGTGGCGGCGGGCTCGCCAGAGAAGGGTTCGTCCGGCCCGAAAATCAGGTGCAGATTGTGGGTCAGGGCGAAAGGCGCTTCGCTTTCGATGTAAGACAGCGGCGCATCGGTGGTGAGGCGGATCAGCGCCGGCTCGCCATAGGTGATGTGGTTGCTGCCAGCAACGCGGCGGGCGACGGGTTTGCCGTAATGCTGCGCCGGCCGCACGCGAATGGTGATGTGCGGCAAGCCCGCAATCGGCTCGATGATCCGCATCAGCTGGGGCGGGCGCATCATGCGGTCAAAATTGCGGAAGCGCGGCGCAAAGTCTGTGATGCGAACCTGGGCGCCATCGGCCGCAGTCAGCAATGTCACCACCGTCGCGGTGTTGACGACATAGCGAGATTCGCTTTTGACGAAATCCTTCAGCACCACATCGCTGAAGCCTTTCTCCTCGTCCCCCGCGATCAGGCGGCAGAAGACCGGATCGCTGTCCAGGCGTGGAAAACACCACCAGACCAGCCGCGCCTTGGTATCGAGCAGGGCGGCGATGCGGTTGTTGCCGATCACGGCCAAGTCGAGCGGCTGAGGCTTTGCTGAGGCCGTCATGCCGCCATCCCGCCTTCCGCCAGCCGCGACAGCCATTGGCGCACCGCGCGTGGGCTGGCAAAGACATGGTCCACGCCGGGAAAATGCTTGCCCACTGAAAATCCCGTGCCACCGATCTCCGGCAACATTTGGAAAACGTCCAAGTCGGTGGTGTCGTCGCCGCCGAACAGCACCCGCCGTCCCGCAAAAGGCTTCTGGTCCAGCAGGGCGCGCAGGCCGACCCCTTTGTCGATGCCGCGGGGCCGCGCATCAATCACCGCCTTGCCTTCGATCAAGGTGATGCCTTCCGCCGCCAGCAGGTCCTGATGCTGCGCCAGCGCCGCCTGCAAGACCGGCTTGGCTTCTGGCGCAAGGCGATAGTGCAGCGCCAATCCGTAAATCTTGTCTTCCAGCAAAACACCGGGATGGGCCTTGGCCAGATCGGCAAACAGGCCGCGCACCTCTTGCGAAATCGCCGGCGCCAGCGCCCGTACCTTGCCGTCATCGCCGCGCACTTCGGCGCCATGGCAGCCGATGGCGGCGGTGCGCAGCGGCGCGAACAACCGGTCTATAGCAATCAGGGAGCGGCCACTGACAAAGGCCAGCGCGCCGCGCAATTCGTCATACAGGCGCAGCAACGCCGCCTGCAGATCGGCGGGCACCACCACGGCATCGGGCGTGCGGGCGAGATCGAGCAAAGTCCCGTCTATGTCCAGAAACAGGGCCGTATTGCCGTTCACGGGCGGCGTCATCAGGGAAAATCCAAATCATGTGTTTCAATAGGCGTTTGGCACCGGGCAAAGGCCCCGGTCTTCCCGTTAACGCCTTGTAGAACCCACAAGTTCCGCTTTATTTCGGCCGGGATTTCGGTAGCCAGATATAAGCCCCACCGGCCATGCCGGCGTCGTTGGAGACGATGGAAACATTGCGGGGCAGAGGCAATTTGACCTTCCGCGCATTGCCGCCGCCCAGATAAAGGTGATCAAAAAAGAACACCTGATGCAGCATGGCGACGGTTTTCCTGATCCGCTTGTTCCAGTCCTTGGCGCCGATCGCCTTCAAGGTGCGGTCGCCGATATAAACGTCGAAATCATTCTTGGCATGGATCGCCATATGCGACAGGTCCATGTGCGGCAGCAGCACCCCATCCTGAAACATGGCGGTGCCAAGACCGGTGCCCAGGGTACAGACCAACTCCAGCCCCCGGCCCTTGATCGCCGCCAGGCCCTGGACATCGGCATCATTGAGCAGCTTTACCGGCTTCTTCAGGGCGCGTTGCATCGCCGCTTCCAGCTTGAAACCAGACCAGGCCTTGGTGCCCAGATGCGGCGCGGTGAAAACCTTGCCGCCCCGCACATAACCGGGAAAGCCGATGGAGACGCGGTCATAGCGCTTGAAGCCTTTGACCAGCTCCAGCAGCAGCGGCACCATCTTCTTGGGCGTACATTGCGGCGGCGTCTTCACCCGCACCCGCGCCTCGACAAATTTCCCGGTCGGCCCGATCACTGCCGCTTTCAGCCCGGTGCCGCCGATGTCAATCGCCAATATGCGCGTGACGGTCGCCTTCGTCGCGGACTTTTTAATTGCGGATGATGGGCGCTTTGCGGATTTTTTTGCCACGTTTCTGTTCCTGCGTCATCAAACCCACCGCACTGTTGATCAGGGCGACATGGGAAAAGGCCTGGGGGAAATTCCCCAGCATGGTTTTGGCCACCGGATCATATTCTTCCGCGAACAGGCCAAGATCATTGGAAAGCTTTTTCAGCCGGTTGAACAGCCGCCGCGCCTCGGTCACGCGGCCTTGCAGCAGGTAATTGTCCGCCAGCCAGAAGCTGCAGGCCAGAAAGGCTCCCTCGCCCGGCGGCAGGCCATCCACCCCGGAGCCGGTTTCATAGCGCAGCACGAGCCCCTTGAAGAGCAGCCTTTTCTCGATCTGCTGCACCGTCTTTTTGATGCGCTTGTCCGTCGCCGGCAGGAAGCCCACCATGGGCAGCAGTAACAGGCTGGCGTCCATGCAGGATGAGCCATAGGCCTGTACGAAACAGCCCAATTTCTTATCGACGCCCTTGGCGCAGATTTCCTTGTGGATGCGCGCGGCGGTGCGGCGGTAATGCGCCTGTTCGCGCTTGCCGAGACTGGCGCTCTGGGCGGCGCGGTCGAACGCCACCCAGGTCATCACCTTGGAATGGACGAAATGCTGCGGCGTGCCGCGAATTTCCCAGATTCCTTCATCGGGCTCGCTCCAGCTTTTATCCAAATGCTTCAGGAAAGCCTGGCGGATGCCTTCGCGTTCGGGGGGCTGCTTCAGCCCGCCCTTGCGCGCCTGGGCCAGCACATCGGCAAGTTCGCCGTAAATGTCGAGCTGGAGCTGCTGCGCGGCGGCGTTGCCGATCCGCACCGGCCGCGAATTGCGGTAACCGGCCAGATGCGACAGCTCGATCTCGTCCAGCCTTTTGTCGCCCATCACGCTATACATGGTCTGAAGCTGCTCCGGTGCGCCGGCGATCACCCGCACCAGCCAGTCCTGCCACACCCGCGCTTCTTCCACATAGCCGGCATTGAGAAAGGCCAGCAAGGTGAAGGTGGCGTCGCGCAGCCAGCAATAGCGATAATCCCAGTTGCGGGTGCCGCCGATCTTTTCCGGCAGCGAGGTCGTCACTGCCGCGACAATGCCGCCGGTGGGGGCATAGGACAGACCCTTGAGCGTCAACAGCGAGCGCATGATCTGACCGCGATATTTTCCCTGGATGCGGCATTTGCCCGACCAGTCGGCCCAGTATTTCTGCGTTTCCTCCAGGGCGATATCGGCGTCCACCACCGCTGCGACAGGCCGGTGCGAGCGGCTATAACCCATGACAAACGGCATGCGCTCGCCCTTGCGTAAGGTGAAAGCCGCTTCTGAATGCATATTCTTGCCGCGCAGATCCGCCGGGGTTCGCAGGGTCAGAAGATGCGGGCCGGCCACCGCCGTATGCGTCTTGGCGTCCATCCTGTGCATCCAGGGAATGGTGATGCCGTAATCGAAGCGGATCACCAGCTCGGTTGCCATATCGACATGGCCGGAAACGCCTTCCACCAGGCGTACCAAAGTGCCGTTGTCGGCATTGGGCGGCATGAAATCCAGCAGCCGCGCCGTGCCGGTGGCGGTGGTGAAAATCGTCTCCAGGATCAGGCTGTCGCCCAGATAGCGCCGCGTGACTTTGCGGGCCGGCTTGGCCGGCGCCATCAGCCAGCGGCCATTCGTGGCATCGCCCAGCAGAGCCGCGAAACAGGCATCGGAATCGAAACGCGGCCAGCACAGCCAGTCAATCGAGCCGTTGCGACCAACCAGCGCGGCGCTGCGGCAATCGCCAATCACGGCATAATCCTCGATGCGAAGCTCAGCCACCTGCGGCTGCCCGGTCTAGCAGCCAGATCACCTCGCCCGACGGCTGCAAGGCGCCTGCCGGCAAAGCCGTATCGCCGCTGCGAACACGCGCCACGGCCTGCGCTTTATCGGCGCCCGCCACCAGAAACAAAGTGAGTTTGCTGGATTCCAGCGCGGGATAGGTCAAGGTCAGGCGCACTTCATCGCGGCCTTGCGGCACGGGCGCCACCCATCTGGTGCGTTCCTTCAGCACCGGCTGGCCCGGAATCAGCGAAGCGGTATGGCCGTCAGGTCCCAGCCCCAGCAGCATCAGGTCGAACAGCGGCACGGCGGGATCCAGCAGCGACGCACCATATTGCTGGCGCAGAATTTCTTCATAGGCATCGGCGCAACTTTGCGGCGTACCGTCGGTGGGCATCGCCAGCAGCGCGCGGGGATGAACAGTACCGCCCGCCAGCAGGCTTTCTCGCGCCATGCGGTAATTGCTGTCGGCATTGTCATGCGGCACGAAGCGTTCATCGCCGAAAAACAGTTCGGTACAATCCCAGGTCACGTCATTGCGCTGCGACAACAGCTTGTATGCCGCGCGCGGCGTGCTGCCGCCCGAAAGACAAAGGCGAAACGGCGCGGCGCAGCCCCGCAGGACATCGGCAATGACATCCGCGGCGCGGGCGGCCAGCGCCTGCGGATCGTCCAGAATCTCAGTGGTACCAGCAATTTTCATTTTATCGCCCGCCAGGATCGCCCATCACGGGCCAGAAGATCATTGGCGGCGATGGGGCCTTCGCTACCGGCCGAATAATTGGGGAAATGACGCGGCGCCACGCTTTCCCAACCGCGCAGCACGGGCTCGACAACGCTCCAGGCCGATTCCACCTGGTCGGCGCGTTGGAACAACGTGGTGTCGCCGATCAGGCAGTCATAGATTAGAGTTTCATACCCCACGGCGGGCGCCTGCTTGAACCAGTCCTTGTATTTGAATTCCATCGCCACGCTTTCCAGCGCCATGGCCGGGCCGGGCCGCTTGGCGTTGAAGCGCAGGCGGATACTTTCATCCGGCTGGACGCGCAGGATCAGCCAATCGGCATCCAGCTCTTCCATCGCGGTTTCGCGGAACAGGGCAAAAGGCGCGCGCTTGAAGCGAATGGCGATTTCGGTCGAGCGGGTGGACAACCGCTTGCCTGTCCGCAGGTAAAAGGGCACCCCGGCCCAGCGCCAATTGTCGATCAGCAGCCGCGCCGCGGCAAAAGTTTCGATATTGGAATCGGGCGCGACGTCCTTTTCCGCGCGATAGGCGGGCACCGCCTGGCTGGCAATGGTGCCGGAATCATATTGACCGCGCACCACATCGGCCAGGCTCAAAGGATGCACCGCCTTGAACATCTCGGCCTTCTTGGCGCGGATATCCTCGGCATCAAAGGACACAGGCGGCTCCATCGCGACCATCGCCACCAGCTGGAACAGATGATTGGGCAGCATGTCGCGCAGCGCCCCGGTTTTCTCATAGAAATTGCCGCGCCCTTCGATGCCGATGCTTTCCGCCACCGTGATCTGGACATGGTCAATGCGGTCGCGGTTCCAGATCGGCTCGAACAAGCCGTTGGCGAAACGCAGCGCCATGATGTTCTGCACCGTTTCCTTGCCCAGGAAATGGTCAATGCGGTAAATCTGTTCTTCCTGGAAATATTCCAGCAGGCATTTGTTCAACGCCTTGGCCGAGGCTAGATCATGGCCGAAGGGCTTTTCCACGATCAGGCGGCGAAAATTTTTGTCATTCTGCTTGGAAAGCCCGGCGTTGCCCAGCTTGCCGGCGATGGTGGCGAAGAAGCGGTCCGCCACAGCCATATAGAAGAGTATATTGCCGTCCAATTGCTCTTTCTTGTCCAGCTCCGTCAGCAGACCAGAAAGCTTGCCATAGGCCGCATCGTCCTCGAAATCGCCCTTGAGGAAGGTCATGTTCTTGGCGATGGGCTGCCAGAGTTTTTCATCCACGCTTTCCCCATTCTTGGAAAGCGTATCGGCGAGAAAGGATTTGAGCCCGGCCTTCCACTCTTCGCTGGTCTTGTCGTTGTGATCCACGCCCACCAGGGCGAACCGCGGCGGCAGCATGCCGGTGCGCGCCAGATTGTAAAGAGCCGGGACCACCAGCCGCTTGGTCAGATCGCCATTGGCGCCGAAAATCACGATGGCCGCGGGCGGCGGCGGCTGTTTGTGAGACAGCACTGTCATTTGCTGTTCCCGGCTTTTCCATCGGCAGACGGGGCGGGATGGCTTTCGACATGGCCGCCAAATTCGTTGCGCATCGCTGACAGAAGCTTTTCGCCGAAGCTATGCGCAAGGCGGGATCGGAACCGGGTGTAAAGCGCCGCCGTGATCACCGGCGCCGCCACGGCCTCTTCAATGGCGGCATTGATGGTCCAGCGGCCTTCGCCGGAATCATCCACCGCACCCGTAAAGCCATCCAGACCGGGCGACTTGGCCAAAGCGATGGCGGTGAGATCCAAAAGCCAGGACGACACCACGCTGCCGCGCCGCCAGACTTCGGCGACATCGGTCAGGTCAATGTCGAAACGCTCATCTTCGGGAAGGTCGGTGCTGGATTTGCCGCGCAGGATGTCGAAGCCTTCGGCATAGGCCTGCATCAGGCCATATTCGATACCGTTATGCACCATCTTGACGAAATGGCCCGCGCCCGCCGGACCGGCATGCATATACCCTTTGATGACGCGCGGATCCATTTTTTCGCGGCCCGGCGTCTTGTCAATCACGCCTTCGCCCGGCGCCAATGCCGCAAAAACCGGGTCGAGCCGGTCCACCGCCGCCTTGTCGCCGCCGATCATCATGCAATAGCCGCGCTCCAGGCCCCAGACGCCGCCCGAGGTGCCGCAATCCACATAGGTGATGTTTTTTGCCTTCAGGCTTTTAGCGCGGCGGATGTCGTCCTTGTAAAACGTATTACCGCCGTCAATCACCGTATCGCCGGGCGATAGCAAGCCGCCCAATTGGGTGATGGCATCTTCGGTGATCTTTCCCGCCGGCAGCATCACCCACACGGCGCGCGGCGGTGACAGCTTTTTGACCATGTCAGCCAGATCGGCGGCGGCCTCGGCGCCGCCAAGGGCGGCAATCGCCTTGGCATCGCGGTCAAAGCCCACCACCGTATGCCCCGCCTTCATCAGGCGGCGGCCGATATTGGCGCCCATCCGGCCCAGGCCGATAATGCCGATCTGCATGAAATCTCCTTAACCAGGCAATGAAAATCAAATATGCCGGAATATGGCATGGCGCGGGCTTTCGGGGAACGCTGCGGCAAGAGCCCGGTTCCTCAGAAAGCCAGCAGCACCCCGCCAGCCAATTGCTGGGAGGCCATCGCCAGATCCAGCACGATGGGATGATGGTCGGAAGCGCCCCGCTCCAGCACTTGCGAACCCATGGCATCGATGCCGCGCGCAAGACAGCGGTCAAGCCGCAGATTGACGATGTTGGCGGAGCGATGGGTGCGGCGGCGCGGCCCGATATCGCGAAAGCCGGGCAGGATGGTGGGACCCACGGCATTGAAGTCGCCAATGATGGCGGCGGGCCCTTCCAGCGCGCTGGCGATATGCAGAAGTTGCCAGCGGTTGAGAAACTGGCCGTGCGACAGATGCACATTGGCAAAGCTGATGCCGGCGAACTGCACCAGCTGGGCATGGCGCGGCGGCACGCGCCCAGGCAGCACCGAGGCCGGCAGGCGCAGGGCCGTGGTCTGCGGAAAGGGGTGCGGGCTCCAGGCCGCCAGTCCGTAAATGCGCCGCTCCATGGCATGGCGGAAGAAATGCCCGCCGACCAGGCCGGGCAGCGCGGCCACGTCCGCGGTGGCTTCCTGCAGGAACAGCAAATCGGGATGATGACTCTTGACCAGCCGGGCAATGTCCTCGACGCAGGCGCCCACCCGCCGCAGCAGATTCCAGCTCACCACCCGCAAATCGGCGCCTTTGGAAATTTGCCTGGAAGATGTCATGCCGGGGCCCTGGGAACACGATACTATGTCATTAAACTTGATGACCCGAGCAACAGTTTCAAGCAAATTGCCGTCCCGACCGCGATAATCACAAGAACCGGCCTTTCCCGTGATGATTTCACTTCACACGCCCATCCTGCAGACCCTGTTCGCAATCGCGTATGTGCTGCTCGCCGCCGTGGTGACGGTGGATGTGCTACTGAAGAAAAGCGATGTGCGCGGCGCGCTGGGTTGGATCGGCGCGGCCTGGTTCTCGCCCATTCTGGGCGGGTTGATCTATTATTTGTTCGGCATCAACCGGGTGCCGCGCCGGGCGCGGCGCATGAGCAGGCTGCGGCACCCGCAGGTGGACAAGCCCGATTCGGCGCAGATCAAGGGCGCGCCCGAGAATATCTGCGACCTGCTGGGCGCCAGCGGGCGGCTGACGGGCGAGCCGTTGATGGATGGCAACGATCTTGTGGTGCTGCAGGGCGGCGACGAAGCCTATCCGCAGATGCTGGCCGCCATCGCCGTGGCCAAGCGTTCCATCGTGCTGACATCCTTTATTTTCCGCGATGACGAAGCGGGGCGGGATTTTTCCGATGCCCTGATCGCGGCCCGGGCGCGCGGCGTGACGGTACGCGTGCTGATTGACAGTGTCGGCGCCGGCTATTTCCATTCTCCTACCTATCATCGCCTCAAAGCCGGCGGCGTCACCGCGGCCCGCTTCCTGCACACCTGGCTGCCCTGGCGCATGCCGTTTCTCAACATGCGCAACCACCGCAAGATACTGGTGGTGGATGGCGAGCTGGCTTTCATGGGCGGAATGAATATTGGCGCGGAAAACTCCAAGATCCTGCATCCCAAAGACTTCATCACCGATATTCATTTCCGCGTGCGCGGCCCGGTGGTGCGGCTAATCATGGATGCCTTCGCCCGCGACTGGAATTTCACCACTGGCGAAAGCCTGGATGATGATTTCTGGTGGCCCGAGCTGGCGGTGCAGGGGCCGGTCTATGCGCGCGGCCTGCACTCGGGGCCGGATGCCGACATCTACAAGCTGGAAATGCTGCTGGGCGCGGCGCTGTCGCTGGCGAAAAAACGCATCCGGATTTTAACGCCCTATTTCCTGCCCGACGCGCGGCTGCAATTCACCATCGCCCAGGCCGGCCTGCGCGGTGTGCAGGTGGACATCGTGATTCCCGAACAATGCAATTATCTGTTCATGGACTGGGCGATGCGGGCGCATTTGCGCTTCTTCAAGCACATCGCCGCGAATATCTACGCCACGCCCCTGCCCTTTGATCATTCCAAGCTTTGCACCGTGGACGACAACTGGTGCCTGATCGGCAGCTCCAACTGGGATGCGCGCAGCTTCCGGCTGAATTTCGAATTTGACCTGGAATGCTACGATCCGGCGCTGGTGCAGCAGCTGGACGCCATTATTGACACCAAGATCGCGCGCGGCAAAGCGCTCAATATCAGCGCCCTGATCGCAAGACCGGTCTGGATACGTCTGCGCGACGCCGCCGCCCGGCTGATGATGCCCTATCTGTAAGCGCAAAAAAATGCGGCGGATCCCTTCGGACCCGCCGCATGATGCAAGCCATATTGCTTGGCCTATTGCTGCTTGGTAAGCGGCGCGCCCTTTGGCGTCACAAAAGCAGCGATGCCAACCGCCGGCACGGTGCCGCGATTGATGCCTTCATGCACATGGTTCGGCTCGACATAAAAGTCTTCGCCGGCCTTGTAGGTGATGTTGGGCTTGCCTTCGTAATCGAGCGAGAAGGCGCCGGAGATCACGTGAACCACAAGCGGCCCCGGATGGGTATGCTTGCCCTCCCGGCCGCCGACCGGAATCGTTACTTGCACCATCGACAGCGTGTTGCCGCCCGGCGCATCTTCCTGCAACAGCACCTTGCGCACGACCGCAGGGGCATCCGCGCTGATCGCGGGCAGTGTCAAAACAACCGACGTCGCAGCGAAAGCGAGCATCGCGGTAGCCATTGCAAATTTACGCATTCATTCCTCCCAGCCGATATTTCCAGTGCATCGGTCAAACCATGCTGGAGGACGAGCGCCGCCCAAGTCAACCGGAATTGGGGCGGCGCGTGGGGCGTCGGGGCATTTTCCCCTGCGAAAACCATGCTAATCTGGCGCCTCACCGCCCACCCGCAGAAAGATGAACCGCCCTATGACCCCGCATGAGGCCATCGCGCAAGGGTTCAAGCTGCACCAGGCGGGGCGGCTGGCTGAGGCGGAATCGCTTTATGCCGCGGCGTTGAAGGCGCAGCCGGATTTTCCGCCCGCGCTGCATTTGCTGGGGCTGTTGCGCTTTCATCAGCAGAATTTCGCCGCGGCGCGCGGCTTGCTGGAGCGCGCCCTGGTGCATCAGCCCGGCGCGCCCGACACCCTCCTCTATTACGGCGCCACCTTGACAGCGCTGGGTGAAAATGAGGCCGCCCTGGAATTTCTGGCGCGCGCCATCGCAGCTGCGCCGAACGCTTCGGCCAAGGCGCTGGCCCTGGCCAGTCGCGGCGATGTCTTGCTCAACCTGGAACGCCCCGCAGAGGCGTTGACGGATTTCGATCAGGCGGTGGCGGCCCAGCCGGATTTGATCGCGGCCTGGAATAACCGCGGCCTGGCACTGATCAGTCTGAAGCGCCCGCAGGAGGCGCTGGCCTGTTTCGACCGCGTGCTGGCGCTGATGCCGGGCGGCGTCGAAGCCCATAACAATCGCGGCACAGCCTTGCGTGAGCTAAGACGTTACGACGAAGCCCTGGCGAGTTTCGCCCGCGCGCTGGCCATAGCGCCCAATGATTGGGCCACGCTCAACAACCGCGCCATCGCGTTGACTATCATGGGGCGAACAGATGACGCGCTGGCCGATTACGACAGGGCGCTGGCGCTGCGGCCCGATATGCCGGAATCGCTGTTCGCGCGCGGCAACCTGTTGTCCAAACAGAAAGACGGCCTGGCCGCGGCGACCGCAGATCTGACGCGGTTGGTGGCTGTGGCGCCGGATTTTCCCTTTGCCCGCGGCAGCCTGATGGGGCTGAAAATGGCGGCAGCGGATTGGACGGATTCCGAAGCGGAGCGCCAATTGTTGCAAGCCGGCGTACGGGCTGGCCACGCGGTGGCCGAACCGTTGCCCTTTCTGGCGCTGTCGGACGATCCCGCCGATCATCAACGCTGCGCCATCACCTATGGCCGCATCCGTTATCCGGCGCAGCCCGCGCTGCCCGAACCTGCCAGCCGCCGTCCGGGACGCATCCGCGTCGGCTATGTCTGCGGCGAATTCCGCACCCAGGCGACGCTTTACCTGATGGCCGGGCTGTTCGAAGCGCATGACCGCAGCCGCTTCGAGATCACCGCCTTCGACAATGGCGGCAGCGATGGCAGCGCCCTGCGCACTCGCTTCGAGGCGGCGGTGGAAAAGATCGTCAGTATCACCGCCCTGCCCGACGACGCGGCGGCCGCGCGCATCCGCGAAGCGGAGATCGACATACTGGTGGATCTGAACGGCTATACCGGCAATCACCGCGCCGGCATTTTCAGCCGCCGCCCCGCGCCGCTACAGGTGCTGTACTTGGCCAATCCGGGCACCATGGGCGCATCTTTCATGGATTATTTCATCGCCGATGGCATCACGGTGCCGCCGGAGGATGAACCTTATTACAACGAGAAAATCGCCCGGCTGCCGCACAGTTTCCAGATCAATGACGACAAGCGCGCCATCGCGCCGATCCCCAGCCGGACGGAAGCGGGCCTGCCGGAACAGGGCTTTGTTTTCTGCACCTTCAATCGCATCAACAAATCCGCGCCGGAAAATTTCGCGCTCTGGATGCGGCTGCTGCAACAGGTGCCGGGCAGCTTGTTATGGTTGCCCCTGCCGGACGCCATGGCTGTGGCGAATTTGCAGATGCAGGCCGACCGTCAGGGCGTGGCGTCCGAACGGCTTGTCTTCGCGCCGCAACTTCCCACCTTCGCTGAACATCTGGCGCGGCTGGCGGTGGCCGACCTGTTTCTGGACGGCATGCCCTATGGCGCGCACACCACTGCCAGCGACGCGTTGTGGACGGGTCTGCCGCTACTGACCTGCCGGGGCAAAAGTTTCGGCTCGCGCGTGGCCTCCCGCCTGCTCACCGCCCTGGAGATGCCGGAACTGATTGCCGAAACCGAAAAAGATTTCGAAGCCATGGCCCTGCGCCTGGCGCGCGAACCACAATCGCTGGCCGCACTGCGGGCCAAACTGGCGGAAAAAAAGCACAGCGCGCCGCTATTCGACACGGCCCGCACCACCCGCGCAGTTGAGACGGTCTATGCCCTGATGATGGAAAAGGCCCAGCCAGAAAGCTTCGCGGTGCCGTAACGATCAGGCGGCGTGGCGGGTCTTGCCGAAATTCAGCAACGGGGATCGCAGGCTGCGCTCCTCGACCCGCGCCGCCGCCAGTTCGACAGGCAGCCAGAGAATTTCGCGCGTGCCTTTTTCCGCCCAGACGCGGCGCTGCCGCGTCACCTTGAGGGAAAATATTTCAACCTTCACCGGCAAGGCGTAGCCGGCTTTTTCCTTGATGTAGTGATAATGGCCGATGGGCTGGGCTTCGATCTCGCCGGTGACGCCGGCTTCCTCCAGCGCTTCGCGCGCAGCGGAGCCGGCCAGGGTCAGGCCCGCTTCCGGCCAGCCCTTGGGCAATATCCATCTTTTGGTACGCAGGCTGGTGAGCAGCAGGACTTCCAGCTGCGGGTTTTCGCGCCAGCACAAGGCGGCCACCTGCTGGCGGCCAAGGCGCGGGGGAGGACTGGATGAGCTGGCATCCGTCATTGCATTCCGATCGCTCCGGCGAAAGGCGTGATTCGGTTTCCAACGTAATCATAATTCGCTCAGCGGTCACCATACAACATGGTGACGTTGATGCGCCGGTTGAGATAGCCGTCCTTGAAGGCGATGGTGTCCGACTTGTGGAACAGGTCGGAATCGAAGATCACCGCCCGGTTGGCGCGGTAGGGAATTTTCACGGATTTGGCGCCGGCCTTTTCCAGGAAGGCGCGGTTGCCGGCCGGATCGCGATTGTATTTGTCGAAATCCCAGTCCTGCGGCGCAGCGATATCCCAGACTTCCAGGCCGCCGCCTTGCGGATCCAGATTGGCTTCATCCGGGGTGATCCAGAAATTCACATTGACGGCGGCGAAGTCGGCATGAATGGCGATGCCGGAAAGATTGCTGTCATATTTGAAGCCCCACAGATAGCGCAGGCCATGCTCCTGGAAGATGGTGGGGAAAATATCGCGCAGCTCGTCGGCGATCTGCGCCAGCAGCGGACAAGAAAAGCCGCCGTCCGGCATGGCGCCGAGATAGCCCTCGTCATAAACCTTGTGCCAGACCGTCGAACCCCAGCAGAAGCGTTGCAGTTTTTCCAGCGCCTCTGGTGTCAGAAGATTGTCCACCACCACCACTTGGGGCCGGTTGTCCCGCCACTGCGCCGCGATGTGGGCGGCATTGGCGGGATTGATCGCCGGGCCCGGCAGACGCGCGCCGTCTTCCAGGTGAAAGACAGCATCGATCTTGCGGGCCGCAAGATAGTCGCGCTGCTCGGCATCGTGTTGTTTCTTGTGCGGCAGGTCGGGGCCGTCGCTGCGGCCTGTACGGGCGCCGCCGGGGCCGTAATTCAGTTCCGCATGGCGGGTATAGAGCGCCATGCCCTCGCCCACGCGCCCGCTTTCCGACAGAAGCCCAGCCAGGCCGGTAAGCGCTTCGCCAAGATCGGGCGCAAGCGCCCGGGCCTTGTTGAAACTGGCCTCCGCTTCGCCGCGTTTTTTCAGGTCGCGCAACACCACGCCGCGGCGGCTCCAGCCCGGGGCGTAATCCGGTTCGATGGCAAGGCCCTTGTCACAGGCGGCCAGCGCTTCGTCGAAGCGTTTGACGTGCCACAGCGACAAGGCCAGGTTGAAAAAAGTCCGGCAGGCGCGCGGATCCAGCATTACAGCCTTTTCAAAACTGCGCGCCGCCTCGTCATGACGTTTCAACGCCAGCAAGGCCGTGCCGCGATTGTTCCAGGTGCCGGCATGATCGGCGCGGATCGCCAGCGACCGGTCATGGCTGGCCAGCGCCTCCTCGAAACGTTCCAGGCTCTGAAGCGCCAGTCCGCGATTGGTCCACACGCCGGGGAGGCCGGCATTGATGGCAAGGGCGCGGTCGAAGCTGACAATCGCGTCCGCAAACCGGCCCATGCGCTGCAGCACCGCACCGCGATTGTAATTGGCCTCCAACCCGTCCGGGCGCGCTGCCAGCGCCTTGTCATAGCTTTGCAGCGCTTCGTCGAAACGGCCAAGATCCTGCAGCCGGGCGCCGCGATTGTTCCAAGCGTCCACATGACCGGGTTTCAGTTTGATGGTCTTGTCGAAGCTGGCCAGGGCTTCTTCGCTGCGGCCCAGGTCGCTCAGGGCCACGCCGTGATTGTACCAGAAATCCGGCTGCTCCGGCTTGAGCGTGGCGGCGCGACCGAACGCAGCCGCCGCATGATCGGGACGTCCCGCCGTCTGCGCCAGGACACCGCGCAGGTTGAGCGCCTCCACCATGTCGGGATTGAGCGCCAGCGCCTTGTCGGCCGCGGCCAGCGCTTCGGGCCCGCGCCGCTGCTGGCTGAGGGCCACCCCCAGAAGATACCAGGCCGGAAAATTCCTTGGGTCCGCCGCGACGGCCTGGCGATAGATGCGCTCAGCCTCGGCAACATTGCCCTGCTGATGCAGAGCATAGGCCCGGTTCAAATCGACTTGCTCCGTCACGAAAACACTCTCTTCCCGCCAAAACGCCAAACGGCCCCGGCATCCGCCGGAGCCGTTTGTCATGGGACGGGGATATTACTTCTTCAGCGCCGGAAAAACATAGCCCGCCGCCGGCAGGACATGCTTGGGATCAGGGCGCACGCTCAGATAGACCACTTCTTTGGCGATGCTGGTCCAGCCATGCGGCACACCAGCCGGAATAACGGCAATATCGCCCACCTTCATCGGGGTTTCGACGAAATTGCCCGACACCTTGCCGCTGCAGGACGGACCATTGAGCGTCGTGGTGACATAGCTGTCGGGCGCGCTGCGCGTGCCGTTCACCACCTGGCCGCCAGTGATCAGAGTGCCGGCGCCCCGGATGACGACATAGGTTTCAGCGGTGGCGTCATGGGCGATGCTGCTCTCGGGCGACAGCTTGGCGCCGGCCGGGGCGGCCTTCAGGCCGCAAGCCACGGGCGGCACCTTGGGCGGCGGCGGCGCGGCGCGCGGCGGGCCGCCCGTCGGGCCGCGGCTGACCACGGCGATCGACATATTGTAATTCTGGCCCATGTCCACCACGCGAATGGTGTGGTCGTTGATCGGCTCAGCCTTCAGCACGGCGTTGACATCATCGTTGGTGATGATGGTGGCAGTGGTCGGCGCCGCCGCCAAAACAGCCGTGGACGCCATGCACAGCGCCGCGGTGGTTGCGAAGATTTTGTTCATGAGTCATTCCCCTTGTGGGTGGCTGTCTTCTTTGCAGACGCCACATAATGATTGGTTTTCTAGCATTATATCCGGCGTCCGGGAAACGGCGCGCCTGCCGCAAAGCCATCGCTATCGCAGTTGCAGCATGGGTTTGGCGGACGGTCATGTTGCTCGCATTTCCCCCCTGTGGAATGCTCATCACATAATAACAGCAGGGTTTTCATGCCCTGCACGCGGGAGGAAACAGCATGGCTCAGCGCAACATCTTGATTCGACGTCTGTCTTCGGTGGCCGCGCTTGCGCTCACGCCATTCGCGCTGACCGCAGGGGTGTTGGCGCAAACCGCGCCCTATGGCCAGCCCTCCACCGCCAAGGGCGATTGGCCGATGTATTTCGCCGATCCGACGGGATCGCGCTATTCGCCCCAGGATCAGATCAACGCCGCCAACTTCAACACGCTGGAAGTGGCCTGGCATTTCAAGACCGACCAATTGGGTTCGCGCCCCGAATACAAGCTGGAAGGCACGCCGCTGGAGATCAACGGCACGGTTTACACCACCGGCGGATCGCGCCGCGATGTGGTGGCGCTGGACGCCAAGACCGGTGAACTCAAATGGGTTTACAGCCTCAATGAAGGCATCCGCGCCGCCATCTCGCCGCGCCAGCTTTCGGGCCGCGGCGTTTCCTATTGGAGCGACGGCAAGGGCGATGACCGCATTCTCTACATCACCACCGGCTACCGCCTGGTGGAATTGAACGCCCACACCGGCCAGTTGATCGACGGCTTTGGCGAGCATGGCATGATCGACATGAAGGTCGGCGCCTATAAGGGCGTGCCCGGCAAGCCCGGCGTCTATGAACAGATTGACCTGGTGACCGGCGAAATCGGCCTGCACACCACACCGACCGTGGTGAACGACATGGTGATCGTCGGCTCGTCCATGAAAGAAGGCTTCCAGCCCACCACCCAGAACAACACCAAGGGCCTGGTGCGCGCCTGGGACACGCGGACCGGCAAGCTGATCTGGACCTTCCACGACATCCCGCAAAAGGGCGAGTTCGGTTACGACAGCTGGGCCAACGGCTCCGCCGACTATAACGGCAATGCCGGTGTGTGGACCGGCATCACGGTGGACAAGGATCTGGGCAATGTCTATCTGCCCGTCGAAGACGCCACCAATGACGTGTATGGCGGTTCGCGCATCGGCAATGACCTGTTCGCCGACAGCCTGGTCTGTGTGGATCTGCAGACCGGCAAGATGAAATGGTATTTCCAGTTCGTCCACCATCCCATTTTCAACTACGACATCACCTCGCCGCCGCTGTTGATCAACGTCACGGTCGGCGGCAAGCCGATCAAGGCGGTGGCGGTGCCGTCCAAAGAAGCCTGGCTCTATGTCTTCGACCGCGAAACCGGCAAGCCGATCTGGCCGATGATCGAAAAGCCCGTGCCGCAGAGCAATACGCCGGGCGAGAAGACGTCCAAGACCCAGCCCTTCCCGAGCCGGCCGGCGCCCTATGCGCCGCAATATGTGCAGATGGACAATCTGATCGACTTCACGCCGCAGCTGCATGCCGAAGCGCTGGAGGTGCTCAAGAAGTTCGCCGTCGGGCCCATGTTCAATCCCGCCGTGATCAGCAAGGTCGGCGGCCCGATCAAGACCATGAGCATGAACAATGCCAGCGGCGGCACCAATTGGCCGGGCGGCGGCTATGATCCCGAAACCCAGATCGTCTATGTCCCGGCCATCGCCGCGGGCATCGTCACGCGCGGGTTGGTGGCGCCGCCGGAAGGCTATTCCGATGCCAAATATCTGGAAGGCGAAGCCGGACAGCCTTTCTCGATCCAGGGCGGCCCCGGGTTCGGCTCCGCCGCCGATGCGCCCAAAGTCAGCGACGACAATGCCAAGCTGGCCTCGATCCTGGCGGCGCATCCGCAGAAAGCGGTACAGCCTTCGGTGCGCGCCACAGTCGAGGGCCTGCCCATCGTCAAGCCGCCTTACGGCACCTTGACCGCCATTGACGTCAACAGCGGCGACACGCTGTGGCAGGTGGCCCATGGCGATACGCCGGACGAGATCAGGAACAATCCGGCGCTGAAGGGCCTCACCATTCCCAAGACCGGCCAGGCCGGCAATGTCGGCCTGCTGGTGACCAAGAGTTTGGTGGTGATCGGCGATCCGCAATTCTCGACGTCGGCGGGCCATCCGCGCGGCGCCATGCTGCGGGCCTACAACAAAAAGACCGGCGAGCAGGTGGGTGCGGTGTGGATGCCGGCGCCGCAAAGCGGCTCGCCCATGACCTATAGCTATGACGGCAAGCAGTATATTGTCGTCGCCGTCAGCGGCGGCAATTACTCGGGCGATTATCTCGCCTTCAGCCTGCCGTCGGGGAATTGAGCGATCGCGCCTAGCGTCAGTGCCGCCGGAAGAAATCGCGCCAGTCGCCGCTGGGAAGCTCGCCGGCGGAAGCGGGCTGCTTCAGCCGCCATAGTCCGACCACCGCACCTAGGGCGAGGCCCACCATGGCCCCGGCGATGACCAGGCCCGTCATCAGGAGAACACCGGATCGTCCGCCGCGAAAAACAAACACCAAAATCGCGACGCCAAGGATGGCGCCAACCGCCGCGCCAAAAACATACTGACACTTGGTCATGGCTTGCACGGCATGCCCCCGTCCTGCGGCTCGATCAACGATCCGTGTTCTTTCCGGAATTTGTAGCAGGTTTGGGAGGATTGGTGGGTGATGCAGGGATCGAACCTGCGACAAGCTGATTAAGAGTTTGATCTTGCGTGTCCGACAGAGACCGCCGGAGTACCCTGAAGCGAGCATTTCCGCGATTTTTCCACTTAGACCCACACCCGGGAAAACGCTGATCTACGCCATGGGCTGCTTACCGGCTGCTTACCGGAGAACAAACATGGCGAGACTGAACAGAAAATTCATAGAACAGCTGCAGATAACTGCTGCAACCACTGACAAGGAAATCATCTGCTTTGACGATGACCTTCAGGGGTTCGGGATCAGAGTGAAACCCAGCGGCCGCACCATTTGGATTGCTCAATACCGTAATAAATCCGGGGAAAGCCGGCGGGCAAAAGTCGGTATTTACGGGGTTCTTGGCCCCGATGAAGCACGCAGGGAGGCCAAAAAGCTACTGGCTCAGGCGGCTATAGGCGCGGACCCCGCTGCCGAGAAGCGGGCGGCACAACAAGCCCAGACGATGAACGTGTTCTTAGACGAGTTTCTGACTAGGCATGTCTCGCGACGCAAAGAGCGCAGCATTGCCGAATACCGCAGGCTGATCGAAAAGCATATTCGCCCTGCCCTCGGGGCGATGAAGGTCCATGCAGTCAAACCCAAGGATTTAATTGACCTGCATCATAAGTTGCGGAAAACGCCGTATCAGGCAAACCGGGTATTAGCCATTTTATCCAAGTCTATGAACCTTGCTGAACTGTGGGGCCTGCGGCCGGGCAACTCAAATCCCTGTCGGCACATAGAGAAGTACCCTGAACCGGAGCGCCAACGCTTTCTCTCGGCGCGCGAGCTGGCCGCTTTAGGCGAGGCGCTTGCCAGCGAAGAACGTGCCGGAAACATTAGTCCCTACCCAATCGCGGCAATTCGCTTGCTGGCCTTTACCGGAGCCCGGCTGATGGAAATTCTCACTTGTAGGTGGGAATACGTTGATATTTCCAATGCATGTCTACGCTTGCCCGACAGCAAGACAGGCGCAAAAATCGTTCATTTGCCAGCGCCCGCACTTGATATTCTTTCGATTCTACCTCGCGTTGACGGCAACCCATTTGTCATTATTGGCCACAAGGCTGGACGGCATCTGGTGAACACTGAAAAGCCGTGGAGGCGTATTCGTGATGCAGCCATCATTGAGCTTTGGCGCACTGATGCGAACCGCGCTGTAAGTGACCTTATAGATCGTCTTATTTCATCCTATAACGGCAGGCTAACTTTGCATGAGTGCAAGAAGGCGGCAAAAGCGGCAGGGGTGAATCTCCCGGTCGGGATGTCGGATGTTAGGCTTCATGACTTGCGGCATTCTTTTGCCAGCGTTGCCGCCGCCAGTGGCATGAGCCTGACCATTATCGGAGCCCTACTGGGCCATAGCCAACCCGCTACCACGCAGAGGTATGCCCATCTAGCCTCCGATCCGAAGCAGCAGGCTGTTGAGGCAATTGGCGCGCGGATCGAAGCAGCCTTCACGGGGCGCGATGCAAAGGTTGTGACGCTAACGCGGCGTTGATCTGGTATCTGGTTACTTTGATAGGGAGAGGTGTTGAGTTTCCACCCTAGAACCTGCGCTGCTCTACGCCTATATTCTCTGTCATGCGCCAGAGAAAGACCCCACCGCCACCCATAATAGACACTGATCCCAAGAAGCCTACCCGGCCCTTTGGAGGCGCCAGCGCTCCCTTCACGTCCGACGAAGGCAAGGATATTCGGGATCAGCTAACTCGCCTGACACCCGACCTCAAGAAGACAGATAAAGCGTTTAGCACAATTTGTGCCGCGATGCTGGAATGCCAAATTCAGCTAACACTAGAGGCAATCCCACTACTTCCAACTGTAGACGTGCGCAAAACCCTTAAAACGGCCGCCAAGACGGGACGGTTCAATCAAAAAAAGCAATGGCTTCGCGGTTTTCTTGAATACGGTGCCAATAAGACGGGCATCAATGTGGCATCCGTTATGGCCAGTGACCCAAACGCAGTGCGTAAAGCGGCTCTGGCAGCGCTTGATTCAAAACTGTTGATGGGGACACCCGGCAAAAAGAAAGCCACCGCCCAGCGCGAATACATAGCCGTGCTGCATAAAGTCTACACCAACCTGACGAAGAGCAAACCCTCGTTTACGCGCAGCGCAGACCAAGCCTTGGCAAACGGGCGCCATATGGTTCGATCTGGGGCGGCCGATCTCTTTCGGGCCGCAATGGCGCCGCTCGGGGCTTCAGATGACAAGATTGCAGAGGCAATCTTAGGCCGCAAATAGCGCCCCATACGGCTCTACGTCGTTTCCGCAATATTTCCACTTAGCTCGAGCATAGCCCTCCGCCATACAACGGCGATGTACGGCTGAACACGCGCGTTCACGCCACACAACGCGGACTGCGAAAAATGAAAAATCCCAAAGACCTGAAGCATAACGACAAGACCGCCCCTGCGCCGATGATGAAGACCGGCGCGGCGGCCAACTACACCGGCGTGTCGCCAAGAACCCTTGAAAAATGGAGAAGCACGCGGATCGACCTTCCGTTCCACCGGCTCGGGCGCGCAATCGTCTACAGCAAAGGTGATCTGGATCTTTTTTTGTCGAAAAACCGTTTCGCAATAAAGGGTGACGTATGAGCCCCAGCGCGGCCAGAGGCCTTCTTTCTTTTAACCCAGAGGCTGCCTCCACAGCCGATTACGCCCGCTACTACTGGCTATCAGGGATGCAGGCCGCCCCAGCTAAGGTGCCGGGATGCAGGGGCTCATGGAAAAGACCTGACCTACATAGCTGGCAGTACTACACCGGCGATCTTATCGACAACCTAAAGTTCATGGACTGGTTCCCACCGGGCTTTAAGAAAAACGTCGGCATCATAACGGGCGTCGGTGGTCACTGGGTGCTCGATATTGACCTCCAAAAGTATCCGGAAGCTGCTGTGTGGTTACAAACCTTGCTCGACGCGAACAACAGCGGCTTGGACCTAGACACGGCAACCCAACGTACAGGCGGTGGCGGTCTACAGCTAGTCTTCAAGGCTCCCGCCGGTTGGGCCCCGCCAACCTTCAGGACAGACATAGGCGTAGACATACGCGGCGCCGGCGGCTTTGCGGTTATGCCTCCATCGCTCCACGCATCTGGAAACCGCTACGCATGGTTGCCCGGCAAGGAACCATGGACCGTCGGCGTGATAGTTTCCCCAACTTGGCTTACGGACGCCGTAGATAAGCTGCCTAGGGGGTCCACCCGCTCCGCTGGCCAGACCGAGCGGACACCGACGCCAGAGCACGCAACAAACTCGTTGGGCCTTCTTGTCGATGGTCGCGAAGATTACATGACCCGACTTGTCTGGGTGAAGGTGGTCGACATGCACCGCGCCAATCCGGCACTGCCTGATGACACTACTGGCGCCATGAAGGAGGCGTTCCGCGACTACCTGCGCGAGGTTAGCACCCGGATTGATGGTGCTGGCGCGCAGAAAGATGAATTGCTGGAACGCGAAGGACGCGGCCTCACCCTCTTCACGCAGAAATGGAAACGCGCCATCCGCCAGTGGGATACGAAGGTTAAGGACGCAGCAAAGGGACAGCAACTTATCTTTAAAGGCGCGGGCGCCGCCCCGGAAAGTCATGGCGACATCAAGAATGCCCGTGTGTTTGCCAGTAAGTGGCGCCGACAATTGCTTTACGTAACAACGAGAGGCCGCTGGTTCATTTGGTTGGATGGCCGCTGGACGCCATGTGAGAAAGGCAAAGAGCAAGAGTGTGCCAAGGCCACATGCGATGAACTGATGGCCTCCGGGCTAATGGCTTACAAAGCAGACCCGGATAAAGGTAAGCGCCAAGTCATGGACGCACTCGCCGCGCACCGGCTCCCTCGGATTCTGGCGATGTTGAAGCTTGCCATTTCCGAACCCGGCATGGCGGTAACGGACAAGGAGCTTGATGCTGACCCCATGCTCCTTGGGGTGGAGAATGGCGTTGTCAATCTTCGGACCGGTGGCTTTCTCCGTAATGAACCGCAGATGCTCATCACCAGATTCTGTAATGCCAAATTCGACCCCAATGCCAGCTGCCCGAGGTGGATGCAGTTTCTCGTGGAGGTGTTCCAAGCCGATGATGAAACTATCATTTCTCTGCAGAGGCTACTCGGATACACGCTGACGGGCTGGGTGACCGAGGAGATTCTCGTCATATGCTTCGGCTTCGGCAGTAACGGAAAGTCCATTTTCTCTAACACTGTGCATCGGATTGTTGGTGGCTACGCAAAAACAGCGCCAGCATCGCTTCTGGCTTCACGCCGGGACGATGACAGCAGCCCGAGGAACGACCTCGCCGCCATGGCGGGTGCGCGGTACGTCTCCATCAATGAGTATAAGGCGGGCGCTAGACTTGATGAACAGGTCGTCAAACAGCTTGCCGGCCGCGAACCGATTGCGGCGCGATTTCTCTATCAGGAATTGTTCGAATACCTGCCAACTTTCACAGCTTGGCTGCGCACCAACCACAAGCCGGTTGTAGTGGGCGACGATGACGGGATTTGGCGGCGGCTGGTAGTCATACCCTTTCGCCGGAAGTTTGAGGAAAGCGAAAAGGACGAACACCTCGAGGAAAAGCTGTTTGCCGAGCGTGACGGAATACTGCGGTGGATGCTTGAGGGCACACGCCTGTACCTCAAAGACGGCTTGCAGCTAAGTAAAACGATCAAAGCCGAACAGGCCGCATATCGCAAAGAGAGCGATATGTTAGGCGAGTTTCTCGAGGAAAAGACGAAACCAGATCCAAGCGTTAGGGCCGAACAATCAGCCATCTTCTCCAGTTGGAAGTGGTGGTGCGAAGAAAATGGCACGCGGCATGGATCGAAGAAGTCGTTCTCCCAGCGCATGGCGGAACGCGGTTACCCGGCATGCCAGAGCAACGGCAACCGCTACTACACAGGACTAGCCCTGCTTAGTCTTTTTCCTTCACAGGGCAGGTAGGGCGGGATGAGAGGCTATTTCGGTAAAGTCCATAATATTTCTTCTCATAAAGGGACTTTACCCAAATGCCCTTACATCCCGCCCTACCTGCCCTGCATGGCTATCCCCTCAACCCACTCACAAGGAGTCCGACATGCCTTATAACTATGAAACCTGCCACGAAGCCTTCCAACGGGGTCTAGATGACCGCAAGACCTACCCCCTTACGTTGGGCGATTACAAAATACGCGAGTCCCTAAGGGGCCTACAGCGCATCTCAGAGACGATTACGAAGATCGCCGCCGATCACCGATTCAAGGTACGCGGCTACGGGCGCTACTTCGGTTGCTGTACGTCTGATGACGCCGCCGTGTGGCTGAAGCGCCGCCCACAAAACATAGCCTACGACCTTGGCTATTACGTAATACCGGCAATCTCCGCCTTGGCCGGGGATGGTGTACCTGCCCACATAGTCAGGGCATGTGTTGCTAGGGCTAACAGCGTCACGCCAACTATCATCGACGACTGCGAAGAGGCCCGGATCGCACTCCGTCGCGGCGTCAGGACGGAATACACCCGGATGAAGGCAGGACAGTCCACGGTGCAGCCGCTTGTAGACGCAGTGGAAACACTCATCAAAGGTACGCTGAAGGTCGCACAGCCTTGGATTGATCAAGGTCCCCCCCAGGTCATGCCAAATACCCAGCGGTCGATCCAGCCAGCCCAACAACCTAACAATGTTAGGTCCACACCACCCTGATACGTATCAGGAACCAGCCCAGCGCAGCCACTAGGTCTACCAAGGGGCGTGGGAATTCCCACGCCCAGCCACCGTCTAGCCAGCACGTAGCCCCATGCCCTTACCAAGCATCACCCACTATTCCGCACCACAATGTAAGAATCCCACCTAGCCGGGGACTACGACCCGGCCCGCCCAGTGATGTGGGGCAGAACTGTCACAAGGAGCCCCCAGAGCCCCTGCTCATAGGTTTGTAGCAGCGTGATCTGATCACTGCGTATAGGGCGAGGGTTTGGCAGGCAGCCTTTGTGGAACATCCCAGTAGCCAGTCCCATGTGGGCCAGCCCCTTCAGTCTAGCCCGGCCTAACTTGCGACTAAGGACCGCCTGAGCTGATCTGCGGCCGTGGCGGAATGCGTTCTGGTTGCCGTATGGCGGGCCCCGGCGATTGTTCGTCATGTTGCTTTTCTAAGCTCCTGTCAGAGCGTCTGGGCCTGATGTTACCCCGCAACCCAACCGCTGTGAATCTAGGACTGATGGCAAAGCGCCTACCCGAACTAAGAATACTCAAGACTGAGATGGCCCTAGTGGTTGTGCCCAATGGCCTGAAATGGTCCAAGCGAAAGCCAAAAGTTAACCGAGACTAAACCCCTAACCATCGGGGAAATACGGTTCATCCCCGCTCACGCGGGGAACAGGCTCTTGAGCCGGGTGAACTCGTCGGCAATGACGGTTCATCCCCGCTCACGCGGGGAACAGCCCTTTTCGGCCAGCGTGGCCTGCGCCTTGACCGGTTCATCCCCGCTCACGCGGGGAACAGACAAATGAAACCGTAAATTCAGGTGTATCTGGCGGTTCATCCCCGCTCACGCGGGGAACAGCCGGCAATCTGGGAGGCCAAGCATGTTAACGCCGGTTCATCCCCGCTCACGCGGGGAACAGAGAGGATCGCGTGTCAGATATACTGTCGGCGGCGGTTCATCCCCGCTCACGCGGGGAACAGGGCCCATAGTTAACACCTCGGCTCTGCAGAACCGGTTCATCCCCGCTCACGCGGGGAACAGGATGGCCTCGAAGCCCACGGCTTTCAAACTGTCGGTTCATCCCCGCTCACGCGGGGAACAGGAAACCTACATCCGCACGCCGCACAACGATTACGGTTCATCCCCGCTCACGCGGGGAACAGCAACGTAGCCCTCTGGGTTATCGTCGCGGAGTCGGTTCATCCCCGCTCACGCGGGGAACAGCTGATTATCGCGCCCTTGGAAACACCCATGCGCGGTTCATCCCCGCTCACGCGGGGAACAGGCGAGACTTGCAAGACCTACAAGGTAGACAAACGGTTCATCCCCGCTCACGCGGGGAACAGCGCGTGGCAATGGGTGGACCCCAGCCCGTTTGCGGTTCATCCCCGCTCACGCGGGGAACAGGCCGTCAAAGGTCTTACCAATCGGCTCAATGTCGGTTCATCCCCGCTCACGCGGGGAACAGGGTGATTTGGAATATAGGGTACGTTCCGTTCCCGGTTCATCCCCGCTCACGCGGGGAACAGCAACAGGCTCAAGGCGGTGGCCCATCTGCACGCGGTTCATCCCCGCTCACGCGGGGAACAGATCATTTCCGGGGCCGTAGTGTACCCAAACACCGGTTCATCCCCGCTCACGCGGGGAACAGCGCAGTCCTTGCAAATATCTATACACCAAAGACGGTTCATCCCCGCTCACGCGGGGAACAGATCTGGTCGTCGCTCAGGAATTGCGCCAGCAGCGGTTCATCCCCGCTCACGCGGGGAACAGCTGTGATTTGGAATATAGGGTACGTTCCGTTCCGGTTCATCCCCGCTCACGCGGGGAACAGCTCGTCCGGCGTGACAATACCCGCCTTCATATCGGTTCATCCCCGCTCACGCGGGGAACAGCTGATGCAGCGTCCGCAGGAGATTACGGATCACGGTTCATCCCCGCTCACGCGGGGAACAGGAGTGCAGGCGCATGTCGATTATCTCGCCATCCGGTTCATCCCCGCTCACGCGGGGAACAGGGTTCAGGCACCTGAGACATCGTGTAGAGGCCCGGTTCATCCCCGCTCACGCGGGGAACAGGGGATGCGGTTCAGGCAAATGCGATAGAGTACCGGTTCATCCCCGCTCACGCGGGGAACAGACCTGATGTTTTTTACTAAACTATCAATAACACGGTTCATCCCCGCTCACGCGGGGAACAGTCATCCATTTAAGTCATTGAATATAATAAGCTTCCGAAATTCCAGGATATCTACCAAGTTTTTTACATCTGAAAATTCGGGTGACGCCAGTGCGGCCTGGTCTGTCATCAATCCGTGGGCCCTTCCACCGGCTTAAAGCGCACCAATGTTAGGCCATCAAAATCAACAGGTTCCCGTCTGTTTTCACCCACCGCTTTAAACGTAAAGCCAGTCTCCGTAGGTTCCGACCAAACTGCGACTGCATTACCTTCGCCGATCATCGCTACAACCTCTGACCAAATGCGCTCTCGGACACGACGGGAAAAAACGCCCACATAAACCCCGGTTCGAACCTCGGAGAGCCACAACGATAGTCGACCGCGCAATCTTGGCGGTGCGTTTTCAACTGTTATGACCAACATCACCCGGCGCCCCCCAACAAAAAAGCCTTCGAAGCCACCTCAGGCACGTCATCAGGGGAATTAAGACCGCCGATACGGAGAACTGCCTCAATGTCTGGGATAATTTTTTCGAGAAGGCCGCTCTTGCGGAATAAGTCTCGGCAAGCCACGCGAACTTGTCTCTCTGGCGGGCCCTCCCCTACCACCCCCTTGGCGATGCGCGCGGCAATAGTAAACGCAGAGGGTACAACGGTATCGAATTTATAGAGATCAGCAATGTCGTAGACAAAACTCTGGGGCTTTCCTCGATGCAGGAAACCAATCGCCGGGGCGTACCCAGCAGCAAGAATTGCCGCCTCGCATAACCCATAAAGACAAGCAGTCGCGGACGAGAGGCAGCGGTTCGGAACGTCCGCGGCCGCCCAGTTGTCATGGTCATAGCTGCGCGCCTTCCACACAACGCCATGCCGTTGCGCCATAAGGCGGTAGGTCTCGCGGACACGAACACCTTCCATACCACGCAATTGGTCTACAGAGCGGCGGGCGGGTGGCACTTCGCCGAACCGTCGACGGTACATTTCACGAACCACGTTCAGGCGCGCTGTGTCATCCAGCGCTGTGCGAGCCTGGAAAAGAAGTCTATCAGCGCGAGCGCCGCCGGGCTGTCCGGCAGAGTATAGACGCACACCACCTTCACCCACCCACACCAGAAGACATCCGACCTGGGCACAGAGAACAACGGCTGCGTGTGACACCCTCGTGCCCGGCTCTAACATTAGACACGCCAAGCTGCCGACAGGAATCTGAACTCTAATGCCCACCTTATCGACAAGCACAAAAGCCCCGTCTATCACATCGAGCTGCCCATAGGACAGGAAGACGATGGACGAACGTTCTTTCAGTGCTATTGGCCGCAGCGGAATGAAGTCCCCGTTCGCCACACCGGTCAGCTCGCCAGGGTGCGCAGCAGAAGTAGACCACACCCATATGCGCGCGCTTTTCCCACCCCGCCAGTTAGCGCCTCCGCTAACGCGTCTGGATTTTGAACCTCTAACACACCCTCATAGTCTATTACCGAGTGACGTATAGGCTTCGCCCCAGCACGACCGATTTGAACCTGTCGGTAACCACCCGCGGAGCACCTCTCCTTATCGAACTTCACGCCCAACCGTGTCTCACGCGTAAAAAGCCAAGTCAGTGCCGCAACCTCCACATCCTCGGCGCCAAACACTCTGCCCAACCTTGCCTTGGCATGCATCACCGCATCAACCCGGATACCACGATCGCGCCCTTCCACCTTAACGCTTTGAGCGGGGTTGGCGCGCAGGGCAAAACCTAACCGCTGGCCTGAAATGACGGAAGGTTCGTAGCGCTTAGTCTGCATTGCCCAAAGCCCCTTGGGGTCACCAGGCTCACGCTCTGACAAAATCAGGTAACTACCGGGTTCGACTTCACGATAAAGGAAGTCCCGTCGCGCATCGGTTTCCTGAGCAAACAGACTCCAGACTAGGCGGTGTCCAACATCGCGAGCCCCCTCATCGAGTAGCAATCGTGCCAGAGCTTTCTGCGCCGGCTCATCACGACGCACCTCAGCTCGTGTGAGCCAGGTCATAGGGTTTCCTCTTTGTGGGCTGGTGCGACAAAATCAAAACGAATCTCGATCCGGTCTGTAAACTGCCAGAGTGAACGGTTCATCAATCCGTCACGCCGCTGCCTACGTTCACGGGCTGGACCGGCTTCGGCAGTCTCCGCGTCGGTGCCAGCCTCAACCCACACGGGCAGCGTCCTGGACTCCCACCGCCGAGGTCGAAATCGACGCAACTCTTGATCTGAAAGCAATTCCAATGCATCGAAAGCCGCCAAGGCTGCGTTAACGGACTCAGCGCTGATCACGCGAGGCCTAGGAGGCCAGCCGAGTGGGCAGGCTTTACGTCCAACATATAGCGTAAACTTAGGCCGCTTAAGTGCTTCTTCGAGATTAGTGAGTAACTCGCCACTTTCGGTCTTCGACCATAACACCACCGTGGCCTCTGGTTCGACACGATAGATCCGCTCTGAGAGAACTGTGTTTAGGTTGTCAGCTTCTAGCTCCTCACGCCGGGTACGCCAGCTCTTGCCTCTACTAGCCTTTGGGGTCTGGGTGGTATGGTAGTCGCGAAGTGGCCTGCCGGCATGATCCTGGCGCACGGCGAAACCTAGTCCTGCATCAAGCCTTTGGTGTGCAGCCATTTCAGTCCGCTCAATGCCCAGAGCCGCCGCAATCAGCCCCATGATGCCCGATTTAGACGGCACGTCCCACGTGGCACGCCGCTCACCGACAGCGATGTCACCAAATGCCCCAATAGGGGTGGCAATGCGAAAGACCAGGTAGCATCTCCCACCCATAGCTCAAGCCGCCGTAGGAGATTGAAACACGGCCCGGGCCGCGCTGATAAGTTGATCCAGTGTTGCGCCGCCCATCCCACCTACTACCATTTCAGCACTGACGTCGAAGGATTCGCCATAGGCCTTTGCGAAACCGTCGCGCAAATCCCGCAGACGACTGATAGATGCAGCGATCTGATCTTCTTCCCCAGACCTAGCCCCGACGGCGTGCTGAAACGCGCTAGCTAGCGTACGAGGCGTCTCGGCACCAATCTCGACTAATGCATAGGCGGCTTTTGCGCGACTGGCGAAAGCATTCTGCTTACCGGTAGGACTGACCGTCGCTGCGGCGCGAATAAGAGCCTCCACAGTATCTGCGCAGAGTGCGTTGTCGCCAGAAAGATTGGTGACAAGTAGGTCGGCGTTAATGCAAGTATAGAGATAGAACAGGCCAGCACCATACTCCTGTACACTAATGAAACCCGCCCCACGGTCCTGATCCGGGTCGGCATTTTTTAAGTCATCAACAGCAGTGTAGTAGTCATCTTCGATGGTAACGCGGTGCGTGGTAAATGCGTGTGCAACCTGAACCGCCGCTTCGACGTTGAAGCCAGAATTATCGGCCAACATCCGACCAAACATGGCGATGTCGGCTGCTCGAGGTCTATCCTTGAGAACAACCATAGTTTTTTCGTCTAGGGTAGCGTCTGCAGCAAGACGGTCAGCGAGACCCTCAATTGTTGCCAGTTCGTCTGGACCTAGATGCACTAATTGTTCGGTCTGGGCCTTTCCTTTCTTCACCTTACCCTTTCCTTTCTTCACCTTACCCAGACTATCGTGCTCAATCACTGCTTCAGCCCGGGCGACAGCGGTCTCCGGCGAAAGCCCGCGTGCTTGGAGAGCTCCGATGAGCGCGCCCATAAAAACCTGAGACCGCTTACCTAGCACCCCTGGTAATTTATCGGCGAAAACGGCGGAAGTGCGGAAGGCACGTTTCAGGCTCTGGGATGATACGCGAAGTCGCTCCGCGCCACCGAAAGTGAGTGTCTTAGGGCGCCCCGTGTCATCGCGATTCAAGTTAGAGGCAGGGTAGCTGGTGAGTAGGTGGAGTTGAATGAAACGCGTCATGACTAGAGGTCTCCTGTTTCAGTTTTAGGGTGGGCCTGTATCTCTATTGTCGAGTGTTGAGCTCCGAGGCCGTAGTACGCCTGTGCCCAGATGCGGCGACGGTCGGGATCGTCGAGCCAGACCATGAGTGAGGCACCAAGATCACCAACCGGCGCGCCGGCCTTAAGCAGAGCCGCGACACGGCGACCGGCGCCCATCAATTCGGCCGGTGTCCTAACCCGCAACAGCTGTAGGAAGCGCTTTTCGGACATAACCTTGTCGTCGGGGTCTGGTCCAGCGAGAAGCTGGGCCGTCTGACGCCCCGGCGCATCTACGCGAACGTGTGCGAGGGTGACGGCCGCAACAACAAGGCACTCTTCCTGCGCCAGGTCGCCATTTAAGCGAACACACTTATAGAGGTCACGGAAGGCTCCAATAGTAAGCGCCGCAGTAACATCCACCCGCTGCCCGCGGTCACCTATATATGTCGCAACCCGGCGAAGTTTGGCGATGTCAGCGCGATCAGCTCTCTCTCCTCGCCCCCCCCCGTCGATGTCGTTGACCCCACACCACCATCGTTCAAAGACAGATCGCAGATCGTGGTAGCTATTTTTCGCCATCAGACTGGCTCCTTTTTTGGGCGGGCGGAAGCGGGGGGGGGAGAGTTGCAGAGCCTTAGCAGCAGCCCCATAAGCCGACATTCCTTTGGATAGCTCCTCTTGAGCGGAAAGTAAGCGATGTGGGTTACTGTCGGTCAACCCGTCCAAATCAACCGCCTTGCGGAACAAGCGTAACGCCTCTCGACGCAGCAGGACCAACCATTCTTCCTTCAATTGAAGGGTGCCAGGGCCACCACCATCGTCTAGTGCTGAGACCAGTCGAAAAACCATGTCGTGAAAATATACCTCGGTTCTCTGCCATAGCTGTTCCGCTGGCTCCGGTAAGGCATCCTTAGGCAGGGTATCGGGAAGTTTATATCCACCCTCCTCCTTCCGCTGGCCGTATATGGCAACTTTGACCGCGAAGCGTAGAGCCCGCGCCGCTTCATCGGACGCCGCGATAATTCCCCTAAGCAAAACGCGGAGGTTTTGCCCAGTTGCGCCATAGACTGGCGCCCATGGTAAACGTGCCTCGAGCCACTGGCGGGCCTTCATATCGGCCATATCAAAACCGAAAGCCTCAACTCCATCAGGACCGATCAAGTTTCGGACTGTCTTTCGCCGCTCTGCCCACAGACGCAAGACAAGTGCTGGTTCATCCTCCAAACCCAACCAAGCACTAAAGTCTCCATAATTAGTGGCGCCAGCGTGAGGGTGGAGGGGTAATAAAAAACCCGATTCCCTGTCCTGCCGGTATGGCGACAACGGGTGTGTCCAGCCCATGTAATTTGCGCCATAGTTCCGCGTCAGCAGGCCTGAGGCCACGTCCCCCACCTCGCCACTCAAGGCACAAATACCATCTGTCTTAGTGATCACGAGCCGGATGCGACGGGGGCAGGCGAAGAAAACCTGTGCTTGTGTTGCATCTTCAGGGGTTACCGAGTGGTCGTTCGCAGACACTTTCGTTGACGCAAGCCAAGGGAAAACCTTGGCCCACTCGGAGGATCCTGGAGGGGTAAGGGAACCGGGCGCGGCGGGGTCGAAGTCGGCTGGCGGCGTGTTGGACCAAACGCGATCCCATAGGGTCTGAACATCTTCACCAGCGGCGTTGCGCCTCCTGGGGGCGACCAGTGTAGTCAAGGGCCCGCCCCCACGCATTGAGGTGCGGTTGCCGCGGCCGCCTGCTGGGGCATATGTCTGGAGTGTGATAAGCGCTGCAGCAGCGAAAGGAAGACCTAAAGCATCGGCGCCGCCACGCTTATTAAATAAGTCTCCATTGTTTTTGAGGGTCTCCTCCCCTGGAGCGTCCATCAACAACCCAGAAATTGGTTTTGTATTGCTCCCCGCGAGGTGCTCAAAATCCTGAAAGGCACGAACGGTGGGACCGTCGAGGTCGAAGGCAAATATAAATGGGCTAAAGGCAGCAGATAGGGCCTCCGGCAACGGCGGGTCGCGGAAGCGATCTGCCCACTTATCGTCGTTTTCCGGCCGAAGCGCCAGAAAGGTCAACCCTATCAACCATTCAGTAACGGCACCGTTCCAGTCCGGGCGTGGAAAATTTAGGGCAACAATTGGATCGTCCGAAAAATTCGTGGTTAAATCCGCCGGCCTAATACAGTCATTACGGCCAGATTTCCGCCGCACCGGAATCCATCTTTCAGAAATAAGATTGAATGCCATAATTCTTAATACCCGTATTTTAGCTTCCAAGAATTTCCGGTCCGCGGACCTATCATGCGCACAGAATAAGACCGTCGGCTGTATTATATTTTACCTTCTGAACTCGCTCACGGACGCCCATTATCGCCCCTTCCCAATCTCCCAAGGTGTCTTCCGAAGTTAACGCAAGAACTGGAGGCGGGTCGAAGCGGCCAGACCAGGACGTCTGTGCAGCCTCCACTGCGGCCGCACAGTCATCACTCGGCATAACTGCCGATTGGAATTGGCTCGCACGCAATGTGATTTCAGACATCCGCCAGGCACGATAGTGATCAACTTCGTCACACCAAGGCGAGAGTATTCCGCCCTGCCACCGCGCTAGCCGGACGGAGACACTCGGCTCGCCTAGACGCGTTGGGGTACGGATATCGCTATCCCAGGCACCTGCACCACGCGAGAAGTCTTCGACTTTAAGCGCATTTTGTAGACCAATAGCCCGAGCCGCCTGCCCCTTGCCTTGAGCTGCGTCGGAGGCGGGTATCAATACATCGGGTATGGAAATTGGATCGTCTCCAAACACCGGCTCGATTAGATCTCTGGGTGAGCGGGAGGCCAGAGGCAAGCCGCCATAATCCTGGAGCAATTTCTGGGTGCGCCATAACTGGCCCACGTCGGGATAGACGTATCGGCCCGTTGGAAACATTTCGGCATACCAATTAGCCGACACGGCCTCGGTTGCAACCGGAGCTACAACTTCCATAATTGGCTCAGGTCGAGGTTGCCTGTGGCCATGGCGGTGAAGACGGCCAGCCCGTTGAATTAACAAGTCCATTGGACACAGGTCCGTGGCCATGTGATCGAAGTCCAGATCCAGCGACTGTTCAACCACTTGAGTTGCGACGAGGATCTGACCGCGTCGGTCCGCTGGCTGGCTCGTTGAGCCGAACCTTGTTAGGGCATCATTTTCACGAGTGAGACGGTCACACAGGGCGAAGCGCGCATGGAACAAGGTAACATTCACAGCATCGCCAGCCCGGGCCTTGAGCCAAGTCACGGCTTCTATGGCGTCCTTAACTGAATTGCGGATGTAAACCCCACAGCGCCCCTGGGCAGCCGCCTCGAGCAATACTGTCATCGCCGCCTCTGCACTGGGTTGGCGGCGCGTGACGAGGTCGCGCCTGGTTCCACGGTAGGCTTCCACTGGAACCTCGACGACTGATGAACCAGTCACGCGAGTGACGAGTGGAAATGCGGTCGCGGTTACCCCCCCAGGGGCCTCAACGTTATAGGCAGCAGAGAATTTACGGCGCTGGCGGGCGGAGAGTGTCGCTGACAACACTATCGCCGAACCGCCAAGGGCAGCCTGAAAACCCAGGAGACGCTCCAATGCAGCAGTCATATAGGGATCGTAGGCGTGAGCTTCGTCGATCACTAGGACGCGGCGTGAGAGAGTGGCGAGGCGAAGGGCTTGGTGGCGCACAGGCAGTACCGACAGTAGAGCTTGGTCCAATGTCCCAACTCCAACCTGAGCAAGAAAGGTTTTCTTACGGTCCTCCGCAAAAAACGCAGCGCAATGGGCCTCGCCGGCTTGATCTTGCTCACCAAGACCATAGCCATAGCCTGCTGAAAAACCTTCGCCGATTGATGCCTGGAAGGATCGATTTAGATCACGCCCCCCGTGGGCAAGGATCAATGACGGTTTCGCTCCGTCGGCGGAAAATAGTGCCTGGTACCGACCGTCGAGGCGGCGGTAGAGGCCGTTGGCTGTGGCCATAGTAGGCAGAGCCCAATAAACACCCTCCGCCCGCCCGGCAGCGATCAGGCGATGAGCGAGTATCAGCGCCGCCTCGGTTTTTCCCGAGCCCGTGAGGTCTTCAATCAGATAAAGGCACTGCTCATTGGGGATAGCTTGATTGGCGGCCCATATCTGAAGCGGCGACGCCAAATTAGATGGGCCTAATAAATTCGCCAGTTCGAACGAAGCAGCTGCTGCAGCTTCCCCAAGATCGGCCTCAAAAACTGCTCGTGTAGCCTTCGATCGAGCACGCCCCCAAAAGGCAGCAAGATCCTCAGACGGTTCGCAATAGGGAAACCATCTTTGGTTCGAGCCAATCCAGTCGGCTAGCATCACCAAGCCAGCGACCCGCCAAGTTTCGGACTTGGCTTGGCAGCGTAGATTTGTCGGACGACCGATGAGGCCAATTATCGTGTCCATAAATGAGACCGCAGCGGCTCTTGACGTCAACGACATGGCTTCGCCCAGGACCAGTTCACCGTCGGTCGGCGCTCCATGATGTGCTACCGCTGCAAGCAGCCACGGCTCAATCACATCCAGCGTCACATCTTCGCGGTCTTCGCAGAGCTCACTCCAAAATCTATGCCCAACATCACCATGGCCACGCCGATTTTGAGTGAAGCGCAAGTCGGCTCCGGGTTGCAGTCTTGCAAACAGCTCTGGCACCTTCGCTTGAAAGTTCTCGGCGAATTTCCCAAGATCGTGAAGCGCTGCCACGAGGATAAGGCGCTTGCGCGCTTCATCAACAGTAAGTCCAGACTGCCGGGCAATGGAATGTGCCCAGGCAGGCCTTATCTCCAGCATTGCAGACATTACCGCGGCGACTTCCAGGCAATGGAATGCCAACGGGTGCCAGCTAGGACCAGCCGCAACCGGCCTGGCCTTACCCCAATACTGGCAGACGAACCCATCCCCAGAAGTCATGACAGAAATCCCACCAATGCGCCTCGCAGATCATGCAGTACTGGCCATCACTAAAAATGAAAGTAGCCCGCTAGTTTAATGGCAGCGCTCGCGCTAGCCCGTTGCTAACCGGTTAGTCTGCTGGCCAAAAAAAACCGCATCTTCTGATGCCCCAACGCTCTCGAGAGGCCATCGCCTAGCCTAAAGAAACACTACTAGCACGCCGGGAAATAAAATCATCAATCTCGCATATTAACACTTGTTGACTGCCTTCATATTCCTTCCTAATTCCTACTAACTCAAGTTTAGCTTTCTCGTAGGTCATCCACGGCACCTCAGCTGAGGCTTGTAAGCGTGATGCGCCCCATTCACCCCAGTAAGCACGACGCTCATGCGGTAGCCCATCGGGGCATTCAGCGTAAATCATACGTTCCGCAAACTGCTGATAACGCTCCTCTGTGAAGCCGCGTGATAGTTCGTAGCGCTCCAGCCAAGGCGCTCTGTGAAACTTCTCCATAAGCCCGGAATCCGCCTTATCGGGAAACCCATTAAAGATATGGTCTTCAATGTGGGGGCTTGGTTCTTTGTCTTCGTACTGCCCTGACATCGCCTGCTTAATCACTGAAGCAAACGTTGGGTGACTGTGTATGCGGTCCAGACGCTCATTTGCTGTCTCAAGATCAACCCCAACATCAATGTCATCACGGTATGAACGTACAATTGGGAGATTGTTGGCCGCCATAATTCTTATTGGGCGTGGGTTTGATTTCAGAAGTGTCACTGCGCGATCGGCGTCAACATCTAAGTATAGTGCCGGGTCATAAGCGAGATCAAACATCGCGTGTGCGGCTGTATTGTCCGGTGAGACACAGATCAAGCCTGCTAGAATTGTGTGCTTAGTGAAGGCCCGGTTGGTGATGAGAACAAACCTTTCATCAGACAATCGGTTAACGACTAAGGCTTTAGAGCGACTAGCGAACAGATCACTCCATACATCCGGCGCACGATCTTTAAGCAGTTTAGCCAACTCCAGAGTGGCTCGCGTGTCAGCATGAGCGTCATGCGCATTGTCTAGAGCCAGACCATTAGCCGCTGCTAAAAGTCCTAATTTGAATGTAGGCTTACCGTTCTCGTTGATAGGCACATTGATTGCGTCAGGACTGTAAGTAGCCACCGCGTGTGCGAGGCGAAGTATGTCCATGCGGGTATTGCCGTTAGTGTTAGTTTGGTAGGTAGGGTGCAGGTTCTGATAAAATGCCTGTCGCAACATGTTCTCGTCGTAGCTGATGCTGTTGTAACCGACGAGGACTGCTGGGGACCATTTTTGGATGAACTTACGGATGGCGCAAACCATCTCGTAACTAGACAATGGAGCCGACTGGATCGACTTAGGTCCAACCTTGGTAACTACCATCGCACCCGGTGACGGCAGAACATGGGGCTGGAGCCGGCACCTGAAGTTTACTTCTTCAAGAACGCGGAAGTCATCGTCCGTTACGATAGCGGCGAACTGAACGATTTGATCGAAGGCCGGCTTAAGGCCTGTTGTCTCGGTGTCGTAGAATATGAAGGTCATTTTGACACCCTAATACTAAAAGTCCGCACCTTGTTTATTTAGGGCGTCATCCATCAAGCGCTGCGGGCCACCCGGGGTATACGCGTCACTGACCGGGTGGGAGCCGCTGTATCAAGAGACCAATTTGCTGTCAGACTCTCGTAACTAAGTAACTCGGTTACTGGCCTTCCGCTTACCACTACCCCAGCACCAACAAAGTCTGACCTAACCTTCCCCCTGACAGTTCCCAGCTACCCACCCCATCCCCCGCACACCGGATCGACCGAGCAAAACCGTAAGTATGGGGAGCGTAGGTACCATCTCAGTAAATGGGGGTATGCCGGGGTAGTGGGGTCTGACCTAGGGGGATTTTGAAGGGCCTAGGGGGGGGGGGGGGGCGTGAGACTAGGTGCTGGCCGGGCGGTGGCTAGAAGGCGCTTGATCCCCACACCGTGGATCGCCCGAGCAAAATCGTAGGTAGGAGATGCGTAGGTACCATCTGGGAAAACGGGGGGTACCCACCCGGTGGGGTCTGGCGGGGTGGGAATTTGGTGGGCCGAATGGTGCGTGGCATGGCTAAGGGCCAGCTGGTCTGTGCCTAGAGGGCCCTGCGGATCGCGCTGGCTGCCTTTAGCTTGGCGAGCACAGCAGCTGAAGTCTCAACTGGTCGCTGGCTGGCTAGAGCCCCCGACGCCTTGCTTACCGCCCGCTTACCGACCAAGAAAATGATCGAACCTTGTCAGACGACTGCTCAAAACTTTTGAGTGCAAAATCGCTTCTGATATAGTATTTTCAATAGGTTGGCGCGTTGGATCGCGACTTGAAATTGGTGGGTGATGCAGGGATCGAACCTGCGACAAGCTGATTAAGAGTCAGCTGCTCTACCAACTGAGCTAATCACCCACGCCGCCCTTTGGGGGCGGGAGGCGGCTTATAGCCAACGGGGGTGGGGCTGTCCATAAGCCTGTAAAACAAGCCTGTGACTAGATAATCCCGCCGGAATGCCTGGGGATTTCCACTTGCCGGTGGACATGCACGCTCATCAGCAGTCCGAAACCGAACATCACGGTCAGCATGGCGGTGCCGCCATAGGACAGCAGCGGCATGGGAATGCCGACCACCGGGATCAGCCCCATCACCATCAGGCCATTGATCATGATGTAGAAGAAGAAATTGAGGGTAATGCCCATCGCCAGCAACCGGCCAAACTGGCTGCGGGCGCCCATGGCGATCTGCAGGCCATAGCCGATCACCACCGCAAACAGGATCAGCAGCGCCACCGAGCCGACAAAGCCGAATTCCTCGCCGAAATTGGTGAAGATGAAATCGGTCTGTTTTTCCGGCAGGAAGTTGAGCCGGCTCTGGGTGCCCTGCAAAAAGCCCTTGCCCGAAATCCCGCCCGAGCCGATGGCGATCTTGGCTTGGGTGATGTTCCAGCCCGCGCCCAGGGCGTCGGATTCCGGATTGAGGAAGGTCATCACCCGCGCCTTCTGATAATCATGCAGCACAAAGCGCCAGGCGGTGGGCACCGCCACCGCAATCGCCGCCAGCGCCGGGGCGATCCAGTACCAGCTCAGCCCGGCCAGGAACAAAAGCGAGCAGCCGTCCATGACAATTATCAAGGTGGTGCCCAGATTGGGCTCCATCACCACCAGCATGGCGGGAAGCCCGATCATGGCAAGCGCAATCGCCAAATTCAGCGGCTTGGAAACTTCTTCCACGCTCTTGCCGTGCAGGAAGCGCGCAAGCGCCAGCACCAGCGAAATCTTCATCAGCTCGGAGGGCTGCAACTCCAGCGGCCCCAGGGTGATCCAGCGCTGGGCGCCCAGGCCGACATGGCCCGCCACCACCACCGCGATCAACAGGATGAATGCCACGCCGTAAGCGGGATAGGCCAGGCTCATCCATACCCGCACATCAATCATCGCCACCGCGACCAGGATGAAAGCGCCCACGATGAAACGAATGATCTGCGGCGTCGCCCAGGGATTGAAATGCCCGCCCGCCACCGAATAAAGCATGGCGAACCCGGCACAGGCCAGCATGGTGATCATCAGCACCATGCCCCAATTCACATCCAGCAACTTGTCGGCGAACGACAAGGTGCGCTTGGCTGCTGCGTAAGCGCGAATAGCCATCAGCCACCTGCCTTGGGAACAGTGGGCGCGGGAACACCGGCCTGGGCGTCCTTCACCGGATAGGCGTTGGGTTTGCCCAATATATCGCGCGTCTGGGCGAGGGTGAGGATATCGCGCGCGAACTTCACCTGTGGCTCGGTATGGGCGTTGCCGCCATGTTCAAGCACCACCGAAATGGCGTAGCGCGGCTTGTCGATCGGCGCGAAACCGATGAACAACGCATGTTCGCGATAGGCCCAGGGCTGCTGGCTCTGCGGTGTCAGACCATTATGGCGTTCTGCATCGGTGATGCGCCGCACCTGGGCCGTGCCGGTCTTGCCGCCCATCTCAAAGCCGGCTTGCAGAATCCGCGAGCCATAGGCCGTGCCGCCCGGCGCGTTGACGGCCATGCCCATGCCTTCACGCACCATGGCGAATGCCGTGTCCGAGAAGGGTAGCGGCGCGGGCTGTGGGTTTCGCTTTAGCGTGGCGCCGACCTGATGGGTCAGTCGCGGTGAGACCGCCCTGCCGGATGCAATCCGCGCGGCTTGCATGCAGAGCTGGAGCGGCGTGGCGAGCACATAGCCCTGGCCGATGCCGTTGACGAGCGTCTCGCCCTGTTGCCACGGAACGCCGAACCGCTTCATCTTCCAGGCCCGGGTTGGGATAAGCCCCCCCAACTCTCCAGGCAGTTCGATGCCGGTTGGCGAACCAAGCCCCAGGGCATGGGCCGCCTCGGCCATCTTGTCTATGCCCAGCCGCTTCGCCACTTCATAGAAATAGACATCGCACGAGACCTGGATGCCGCGCTGCAGGCTGCAATTGCCGTGGCCGCCGATTTTCCACGCATCGCAATAGAAAATATGGTCGCCAAGCCGCGTCGAGCCGGTGCAATTGACGACAAGATCGGACATCCCATTGTCCACGGCCGCCAGCGCCATCGCGGTCTTGAAGGTGGAGCCGGGCGGATAGGTGCCGCCGATGGCCTTGTTCAGCAGCGGCTTGTAGTCATTTGTTGTCAGTTCGCGCCATTGCGGGCCGGTGACGCCGGTGTTGAACCAGTTGGGGTCGAAACCGGGTGTGGAGGCAAGCGTCAGCACATCGCCGCTATCCACATCCATCACCACGCAGGCGGCGCTTTCGCCCTCCAGACACTTGGCGGCATATTGCTGGAGCTCGGCATCAATGGTCAGCCAGACATCTTTTCCCGGAATGCCCGGCTCATGGCCCAGTTCGCGGATGACGCGGCCATAGGCGTTGACCTCGACCTGCGAAGCACCCGCTTCGCCGCATACATCCTTGTCGAAGGTCTTTTCGATACCGCGCTTGCCGATGCGAAACCCCGGCTGGCTGAGCAAGGGATCATTATCGCCCTTCATGTCTTCGGGCGAGACGGCGGCGACATAGCCCAATAAGTGCGCCATGCTGGGGCCATACGGATAATCGCGGGTTTCACCGACATCGGGCTGAACGCCCGGCAAATAAGGCAGATGCATGTTAATGCGGGAAAATTCCTCCCAGGACAGATTCTCCGCCACCGGCACCGGCATGAATTTCTTGTTCTCGGCAATCGTCTGGGCGACGCGCTTTTTCTGCGCGTCGCTGATCTCGATCACTTTTGAAAGCGTGTCGAGCGCACCGGCAACGCCTTCGGTGGCCTGTTCCGACACCAGCAGCACGCGATAGTTGCGCTTGTTGTTGGCCAGTTCGGTGCCGAAACGGTCGAAAATGCGGCCGCGCGGCGGCGCGATCAGCCGTTGGGAAACGCGGTTGTCTTCGGCTTCGGCCTTGTACTGATCGCCGTCGCGGATCTGCAACTGATACAGGCGCCCCGCCAGCACGGCGAACACCAACGTCATGCCGCCGCCAACGCCCACGCTGCGGCGCGTGAAAGTGGCGTAACGGCTTTTGTCCTTTTTATCGAACAGCGGCATCAGAAGTCACTCCGCAGCGGCCCGACCAGCCGGCGATGCAGCGAGCCTATCACGAAGGCGCCCGGGATATAGAACAGCACGGTGATGGCCAGCTCGGCCACAATGGGCCCCAGCGGCGCCAAGTGCCAGAAATAGGCCGTGGTGGTGAAATAGGCGGTGGCGCAGACAATCGCTGTGGCGGTGGCAAAGCCCAGCACCGCTGCGCCGCCCGCAAGACCGGCAAAGGCATCGCGCTGGCGCTGGATCACGGCATAGGCCACGACAAAGCTGAGGGTCCAGATACCCGGCGGCCCGCCCGACATCACGTCCTGCAGAATGCCGATGCCGAAGGCCGCCGCCGGGGTCATCAGATCGGGGCGCACCAGGCACCAGAAATAGACCGGGATGAAGCCCAGCAGCGGCGGCGGCACCAGGCCGCCGAACAGGGTCACGGGCAGGTTGGACAGGATTACGCCGAGCAGACCGCAGGTCACGGGCAAGAGGGCCGCCAGCAGCTTGGCCCCCGTCATCAGCTTGGCGCGGTCCTGGGCGGCCATGGCGTTACTGCGCCCCGCCGGCGGCGGGACGCGCGGCCTGGGCGGACAGGTTGGCGCCAAGCGGGGGGGCGGCAGGCTTGGGCGCGGTTGGCAAAGGTGTAGCGGGCGTTGCGGCGCCGGGTGCAGCGGTGGCAGGCGCGGGAATCGGAACGGACGCGGGCGCCGCGGCGGGCGGCAAGCCGGCAGCCACGGCGGGAAGCTGGCTGGGTGTGGTGGCGGGCAGAATCTCGGCAGGCTTGCGGAAGCCCAGCACTTCAACATCCTCGCTGGAGGCGGGATCGGCCAGCAGCGCGACGCGCGCCGTGTCGCCATCGCCCACCACGGTGCCGATGGCCAGGCCCGGCGGCAACAGCCCGCCATCGCCCGAGGAAACAACCTGGTCGCCGGCATGCAAGGTCACCACCTGCTGCAAGGTATCGAGCAGGGGCATGGCGGTGTTGTCGCCGGTCATGATCGCCTGCAAGGTCGCGGTCTTGCCGTCAGCGCTGGCGATGGTGACGGGAATGCGGCTGTTGAGATCGGTCAGCAGGATCACCCAGCTGGTGTGATCGCCCGAGAGGTAAATGCGCCCGATCATGCCGCGCGAATCCACCACCGCCTCGCCCGGTTTGACGGCGCGGCTTTCGCCGGCGTCCAGGATCATGGTCTGCAAAAAGGGACGGCTGGCGCGGCCAATGACGCGGGCCAGCACCGAATTGATATCGGGATCGGGCACCGCATGCAGCATGTCCTGGTAATGGCGCACCCGGTCCTGCATCACCACGGCGACATTGCGCCATTGCTTCAGCCGGGCATTCTCATCCTTGAGCTGCAGATTTTCCTGATAGACCACGAAGAGTTCGTCGGCGGATGAGATCCAGCGGTTGAAGGCCTGCACCGGGGCATGCACGGACTCTAGGGTCGGCGCCATCCAGTCGGTGATGCGCATGCGGGCGCGGTCGAACAGGCCCGATTGCGCCTTGCCCAGCAGCACCAGCACCACCGCCAACGCCAGCACGATCACCAGCGGAAGCTGCGCGTTGCTCCGGCGGGCGATTTTCCAGCTGTTGTTGGGCATGACGGTGGGTTCCCCGACCCCGTGCTAGAATGCCGTTGAAAGAACGTGACGCATGCCCTTGGTGTTCTCGAGCACCCGGCCGGTGCCCAGCGCGACGCAGGACAAAGGATCATCGGCAATGGAGACCGGCAAGCCGGTTTCTTCCCGCAGAACCTGATCCAGATTGGCCAGCAGCGAGCCGCCGCCCGTCAGCACAATACCCTTGTCCACGATGTCGGCGGCCAGTTCCGGCGGCGTTGCTTCCAGCGCCACTTTCACCGCTTCGACAATCGCGCCCACGGGTTCGGCCAGGGCCTCGGCGATATGACGCTGGGTGATGGTGATTTCCTTCGGGACCCCGTTCAGAAGATCTCGGCCCTTGATTTCCATGGTGATGCCGTTGCCGTCGGCGGGCGCACAGGCCGAACCGATTTCCTTTTTGATGCGCTCGGAGCTGGCTTCACCGATCAGCAGATTCTGGTGACGGCGGATATAGGCGATGATGGCTTCGTCCATCTTGTCGCCGCCGACGCGCACGCTGCGCGAATAGACAATGCCGCCCAGCGACAGCACCGCGACTTCCGTGGTGCCGCCGCCGATATCCACCACCATCGAGCCGGTGGGCTCAGACACGGGCAGTCCGGCGCCAATGGCGGCCGCCATGGGCTCTTCGATCAGATAGACGCGCCGGGCGCCCGCCGACAAAGCGGATTCCTGAATGGCGCGGCGTTCCACGGCGGTCGAACCGGACGGCACGCAGACGATGATCATGGGATTGGCGAAGGAGCGGCGGTTATGCACCTTGCGGATGAAGTGCTTGATCATCTGCTCCGCGACTTCGAAATCGGCGATGACGCCGTCGCGCATGGGACGGATGGCTTCGATATTGCCGGGGGTGCGCCCCAGCATCATCTTGGCGTCGTTGCCGACGGCGCGCACAGATTTTTTGCCGCCGCGCGTGGTGATGGTGGCCACCACCGACGGCTCGTTCAGCACAATGCCGCGGCCTTTGACATAGACCAGCGTGTTGGCCGTTCCGAGGTCGATTGCCATGTCGCTCGAAAAGGCACCCAAAAGACTGCCGAACATGCTTAACCCAATTCCCTAGACTGAATATTCCTCAAAACCCTGCAAGCCTCATACCTGAAAGGGCGGCCCCGGCGGCGATCCGCCGGGGCCAATTCTGTTTCATCTTGCGACAGTGAGCGCTTCCGGCGCCGACTTTTCACGTTTCACCAGCAACTTGTTCAGCGCATTGACATAGGCGTAGGCCGCCGCCGCCATCGTGTCGGTGTCCGACGCCTTGCCGGTGACGGTACGGCCATTCTCCTCCAGACGCACGCTCACGCTGGCCTGGGCGTCGGTGCCTTCGGTCACGGCGTTGATCTGGAACAGCTGCAAGGTCGCGGTGTGCGGATAGAGCGCCTGGATCGCCTTGAAAATGGCGTCCACAGGCCCGTCGCCGACGCTGGTGACGCGCCGCTCCTCGCCATGAACGACCAGAGTGAGCGCCGCCACCGGCTCGATGCCGGTGCCGCTTTCGACCCGCAATTGCTTGACGCCAATGGCGTCCTGGCCGCGGATGATCTCGTCATCCACCAGGGCCATAATGTCTTCGTCGAAGACATGCTTTTTCTTGTCCGCCAGGTCCTTGAAGCGCTTGAAAGCGTCTTCAAAGGCCGTGTCTTCCAACCGGTAACCCATGGCTTCCAGCTTGTCGCGGAAGGCATGGCGGCCCGACAGCTTGCCCAGCATCAGGCTGGTGGCATGCACGCCGACATCTTCCGGACGCATGATTTCATAGGTTTCGACATTTTTGAGCATGCCGTCCTGGTGAATGCCGCTTTCATGGCTGAACGCGTTCTTTCCCACGATGGCCTTGTTGTACTGCACCGGAAAGCCGGTGACGTTCGATACCAGCTTGGAGGCGCGCGACAGCATTTTGGTGTTGATGCCCGTGGTGAAGGGCATGATGTCCTTGCGGACCTTCAGCGCCATCACGATTTCTTCCAGTGCGGCATTGCCGGCGCGTTCGCCGATGCCGTTGATGGTGCATTCCACCTGCCGCGCGCCCGCCAGTACGCCGGCCAGCGAATTGGCCACCGCCAGGCCCAGATCATTATGGACATGGGTGGAGAAGATCACCTTGTGCGCATTGGGCACGCGTTCGCGCAGCATGGTGATGATCTGGAAATATTCCTGCGGCGTGGAATAGCCCACCGTGTCAGGCACATTGATCACCGTGGCGCCGGAATGAATGGCGACTTCCACGCATTTGCACAGAAAATCCGGCACGGTGCGGGTGGCATCTTCCGCCGACCATTCCACGTCGCTGGTGAAGTTACGCGCCCGCGTCACCGAGGCGCCTATCGCCTCCAGCACGGCGTTTTCGCCCATATTCAGCTTGTGTTTCATGTGCACTGGGCTGGTGGAAATGAAGGTATGGATGCGTGGCCGGAACGCGCCTTTCAGCGCCTCGCCGGCCCGGTCGATGTCCTTGAAGCCTGCCCGCGCCAACCCGCAAACCGATGCGCGCTTGACCAGCTTGGCCACCTCGGTGACGGCCTTGAAATCGCCCGGCGAGGAAATGGGAAAGCCCGCCTCGATGATATCCACGCCCATTTCGTCCAGCAGTTCGGCGATCTGCATTTTTTCTTCATGCGACATGGAAGCGCCAGGCGATTGCTCGCCGTCACGCAAGGTGGTGTCGAATATCAGGATCGGCTGAGTGTCTGTCGTCGTCATGACAAAAGTCCTTCTGTTCGTCGCATAGGGCGACTTCGATTTCTCCTTTGGCGTTGTCCCCTACACACCGCCCGCGCGAACCATTCGCGAGGGCAAGCGCCTAGGGGCCGCTAAGAAGAAGAAGCGCGTGCGAAGAACCGAGGGAAGGACGGGGCTGCATGCGGCCGCGCGCACGGCTGCGAACGGCAAAGCCGCTTTTCGCAATCGTGATGTGCACGCCGTTCGTCATAAAACCTGTCGCCGTTCCGCCCGCCGAGATTATCGGTGTGCCCAGAGCCGTAACCATGGGAAAGCGGTCCAATCACCGTTTTTTCCCATCGTTTGCAAGGTTTTACGCCGAAGCCGCGCAATGGCGCAAGTGCGAAAAGCCCGGCTTTTACGGGGCCTTTGCCCAAGCGCCGGTAATAAATACATTTTTTGTAATGTATATTTTCCCGGCCCCGGATCGCGCTCCTGTCACAAAAGTCCGGCACACAAACCCACCCACAAACCACCCCGCCGACGCCCCGCCAACGAAAGACATGATGCCCCCCGCCGGCGACGCTTTCCCCGCTGTTTTCCTTTGGCCTTTCAAAGTGGTTGCCAGCGGCCACGAACGCGCCTATCGGGGCGGCAGAACTGTCATTCCACCCGCCAACCCGTGTTTCGAGGGCCGGATATGAAGATCCTGCCGCCCGTCTCGATCGAAGCGCGCCGCCTGCTGCCCAGCCGCTGGGACCTGCTGGCGGCGGTGCTGGTGCTTGGCTTCATCATCCTGTTCGCGGACGCCAGCCGCAGCCTGGTGCTGCCGCTCAGTTCGATCACCGGCAAGGGCCTCAGCCTCAATATCTGGGATCTGCCCGGTTATGCCGTACGCACGGCCCTGCGCATGCTGATCGCGCTGGGCGTTTCGCTGGTCTTTACCTTCACCTATGCCACCTGGGCGGCGAAAAGCGCCCGCGCCGGCAGCCTTTTGGTGCCGCTGCTCGATATCCTGCAATCGGTGCCGATCCTTGGCTTTCTGTCGGTGACGGTGGTGTGGTTCCTGTCGCTGTCGCCGGGCAAGGTGTTCGGCGCCGAGCTGGCCTGCGTCTTCGCCATCTTCACCGGCCAGGCCTGGAACATGGCCTTCAGCTTCTACCAGTCGCTGCGCACCGTGCCCGAAGAACTGACCGAAGCCGGCCGCATGTTCGGTCTCAATGCCTGGGCGCGTTTCTGGCGCATCGAGGCGCCTTTCGCCACGCCGCCGCTGATCTGGAACATGATGATGTCCATGTCGGGCGGCTGGTTCTTTGTCACCGTCGCCGAAGCCATCAGCGTGGGCAATACCAATATCGCCCTGCCCGGCATCGGGTCCTGGATCGCGGTCGCCATCGCGCAAAAGAATCTGCCCGCGATCTTCGAGGCGATCTTCGCCATGCTGGTCGTGATCCTGATCTATGACCAGTTGATGTTCCGACCGCTGGTGGCCTGGGCTGACCGTTTCCGTATCGACAATGAGCAGTCCGAAGACCAGCCCGAAAGCTGGGCCCTCAGCGTCTATCGCCGCTCCCGCCTGCTGGATCTGCTGACGGTGCCGTTCGACCAGATGATGCATTGGAGCTATCAATGGCAGCCGCCCCATTTCGGCGTGCGCGGCGCCTTTCGCGACACCGATAACAGGATCGCCGACATTGTCTGGTATGCGGTCCTGACCTTGCTGGGCCTGTATGGCGCCTATCGCATCTATGATTTCGCCCATATCAACCTGGCCTGGAGCGATCTTGGCATCGCGGTGGGCTTTGGCATCCTGACCATGCTGCGGGTGATGATCCTGATCGCCATCGCAAGCCTGGTTTGGACGCCCATTGGCGTCTATGTCGGCCTCAGCCCGTCCTTGACGCGCGTCGTACAGCCGGTGGCGCAGTTCCTGGCCGCCTTCCCGAACAATCTTCTGTTCCCGCTGGTGGTATCGCTGATCGTGTTCTGGAAACTCAATCCCGATATCTGGCTGTCGCCGCTGATCATCCTGGGCACGCAATGGTACATCCTGTTCAACGTGATCGCCGGCGCCGCCGCCATGCCCAAGGAACTGCGCGATGCTGCCGACAGTTTCGGCGTGCGCGGCTGGCTGTGGTGGCGCAAGGTCGCGCTGCCTTGCGTCTTTCCCTATTACGTCACCGGCGCGATCACCGCTTCGGGCGGCGCCTGGAACGCCAGCGTGCTGGCGGAGGTGGCAAGCTGGGGCAACACCACGCTTAAGGCGCACGGCCTGGGCGCCTATATCGCCGATGCCACCGCCAAGGGCGATTTTCGCCGTATCGTGCTGGGCATCGCGGTGATGAGCTGTTTTGTGCTGGTGGTGAACCGCATCCTGTGGCGGCCCCTATACTGGTACGCCGAACGCAAATTCCGTTTAACATGAGGCTCTATTTTTTGGTCGCACGGCCGGACGGAAAACCGCAGACCCTCGCTTTGGGCGAGCAGACAGCAAGGGTCTGCAATTTTCCTGGCCGATGCTCCCGGAGGCATAACGATGGCTGATCTGCTGAACGTTGAACATGTCCGCCGCACCTTCCCGCGCGGCGGCGGCGAGGAATTGCTGGTGCTGGATGACGTCAACCTCACCCTGAAAGAGGGCGAGATTGTCGGCCTGCTGGGCCGTTCCGGCTCGGGCAAATCCACCTTGCTGCGCCTGATCGCGGGCCTGGCGCGGCCGCAGGGCGGCGCCCTGCATTATCTGGGCGCGCCCATCGAAGGTCCGGCACAGGGCGTCTCCATGGTGTTCCAGGGCTTTGCCCTGTTTCCCTGGCTGACCGTGCTGGAAAATGTGCAGCTGGGCCTGGAAGCGCTGGGCCTGCCGCAGACGGAAATCCGCACCCGCGCCTTGGCCGCGATCGACCTGATCGGCCTGGACGGTTATGAAAGCGCCTATCCGCGCGAATTGTCCGGCGGCATGCGCCAGCGCGTCGGCTTTGCCCGCGCCGTGGTGGTGCATCCCAACATTCTTTTGATGGACGAGCCTTTCAGCGCGCTCGATGTGCTGACAGCGGAAAATCTGCGTACCGATCTGGTCGAGCTGTGGGGCAACGGCAAACTGCCGATCAAGGGCATCATTCTGGTGACGCATAACATCGAGGAAGCGGTGTTGATGTGCGACCGCGTGCTGCTGTTCTCGTCCAATCCGGGCCGCGTCAGTTCGGAAATCAAGATCAACCTGCCTCAGCCGCGCGACCGCACTTCGCCGCAATTCGAAGATTATGTTGATCAGATCTATGTCGAAATGACCGCGCGGCGGGTGGAGCGCATGCGCCAGGCCCAGGCCGCCGGCGCCACCGGCATCGCCTTGCCACTGGTGCATGTCTCGCCCAACCAGATTTCCGGTCTGATCGAAGCGTTGGCGGCCCCGCCCTATGACGGCAAGGCCGACTTGCCCGACGTCGCCTATGAACAGGAACTGGAAGTGGACGAGCTCTTCCCCGTCGCCGAAGCGATGCAGTTGTTGCGCCTGGCCGATGTCGAAGGCGGCGATATCAAGCTCACCCATATGGGACGGCGCTTTGCCGACGCTGACTTGAATGAGCGCAAGGAAATTTTCTCCCGTGCCTTGATGAGCCAGGTGCCGCTGGCCGCCCATATCCGCCGCGTGCTGGACGAACGCACCAGCCACAGCGCCCCCAAGACCCGCTTCCTGGACGAATTGGAAGATCACATGGCCGAGGAAACTGCGGAAGAAACCTTGAAGACGATCGTCTCTTGGGCGCGCTTCGGCGAGCTGTTTTCCTATGACGATGACGGTGCGCTGTTCAGCCTTGAGAACCCGACCTAGCCACCTGGGCGTCAATGCTCCGGATACAGCATCCGGAAGGCGTCCATCAGCATTTCGCGCGTCGCGGGCTGGCCGGTGACAGTCAGTGCGTCGGGCTGGAACTGCGTGCCGGGCCGCGCCTTGTCGATCCAGATATGCGAACTGGGAATTGCCCAATCCGATTGGTCCAGGGTACCCGCTGCGATGAAAACCAAGGCCGGATTGGCCAAAGGCTCATGCCACAGCCGGGTGCCGCAGGTCTTGCAGCGGATAATGTCGAGCTGGCGGCCGGAATCGGCGGTCTTGCGCCAACTGTCCACCACGCCCTTTTCCTGATGCAGGCTGGCGCGGTCGGCCAGCAGCATCAGGATATTCGACGCGCCGCTCAGCTTGCGGCAATCGCCGCAATGACAGGCATTGATCGCCAGCGGTCTTGCATCGAGCCGATACCGCACCGCGCCGCACAGACAGCCCCCATGATAGGGCGGACTGGGAATGGGCGGGCGCGTGGTCATCAGTTCTTCGCAGTATCGACCAATTTGTTTTTGGCAATCCACGGCATCATGGCGCGCAGTTTTGCACCGACTTCTTCAATCGGATGGCTGTCGCCGCGGGCGCGGGTGGCCTTGAAGCTGGCCTGACCGGCCTTGTTCTCCAACACCCAGTCACGGGCGAATTTGCCGGTCTGGATATCGTCCAGCACGCGCTTCATCTCGGCCTTGGTTTCGGCGGTGACGATGCGGGGGCCGGTGACGTATTCGCCGTATTCGGCGGTGTTGGAGATGGAGTAATTCATGTTGGCGATGCCGCCTTCATAAATCAGGTCCACGATCAGCTTCACTTCATGCAGGCATTCGAAATAGGCCATTTCCGGCGCGTAACCGGCTTCGACCAGGGTTTCAAAACCGGCGCGGATCAGCTCGACCAGGCCGCCGCACAGCACGGCCTGTTCGCCGAACAGATCGGTTTCGCATTCTTCGCGGAAATTGGTTTCGATGATGCCGGCGCGGCCGCCGCCGATGGCGGAGGCGTAAGACAAGCCAAGATCATGGGCGTTGCCGCTGGCATCCTGATGCACCGCAATCAGGCAGGGCACGCCGCCGCCCTTGAGATATTCGCCGCGCACGGTATGGCCGGGGCCCTTGGGGGCGACCATGAGGATATCCAGATCGGGGCGCGGCTCGATCAGCTTGAAGTGGACGTTGAAGCCATGGGCGAACAGCAGGGCAGCGCCCTGCTTCATGTTCTTGACCAGGTGATCGCGGTAAATGTCGGCCTGCAGTTCGTCCGGCGTGGCCATCATCATCACATCGGCCCATTTGGCGGCTTCGGTGACGTCCATGACTTTAAAGCCGGCGGCTTCCGCCTTCTTGGCGCTGGCGCCGGGGCGGGCGGCGATCACGACATCCTTGACGCCGCTGTCGCGCATATTCTGGGCATGGGCATGGCCTTGGCTACCAAAGCCGATGATGGCGACTTTCTTGCCCTTGATGAAATTGAGATCGGCATCCCGATCATAATAAACCCGCATCGCCCTATTCCTTCTCTGCCCGTCAAAAAGCTGAATTCCGGCCCGGTTTCTATCCGCTAAAGCCCCCCAAGGGCAATCGCCCCCGGCCTTCAAAGGCTACCTACCTCACATGCGCAAAAGCGCCAGCACGCTTGCCGCCAGGGCCAGCCCCATCACAATGTTAAAAGCCCGGATGCGGGCCGGAATCCTCAGAAAATCGCGCATGCCGGCCCCAAAACCGGCCCAAAGGAACATCACCGGCCAGCTGATTATGGCCAGCATGACAGTGACCAAACCCGTATCGGTCAGGGTATGGCCGGGCCGCACATAAAGCGCCACCGTGGCCACCGCCATCACCCAAAGCTTGACGTTGACCCACTGGAAGGCGAAGGCCCCGCCAAAGCGCAAGGGATGCGGCAGCTCACCGCCACCCAGGCTGCCCGCTACCGCGATCTTCCAGGCCAGCCACAGCGTGTAAACAATGCCGCCGATCCGCAACGCCTCGCGCACCAGCGGGTAATGCGAAAAAACAAAACCCAGCCCCAGCCCGACGGCGATCACGATCACCATCAACCCGCAAAAGATGCCCAGCATGTGCGGCAAGGTGCGGCGCAGGCCGAAATTCACCCCCGACACCGCCAGCATGATGTTGTTGGGTCCCGGCGTGATCGAACTGACCAGCGCAAAGGAGAACAGCGCGGCGATCATCACCGGCGGAAGGAAGGTGCCATTCATGACTGATCATCCGCCCCAAAAGCGCCGCTGTCATTGCAGCACTTCTTCCCATCCGAATTCATGGCGAAGTCAGGGAAATGCACTGCGCCATGCGGATCAAGGCTTGCGCGCAATTCACCAACTTGCGTTCACGGTCTTTATCGGGGCAATCGCCAATTCAGGATAACCGGCAATCGGCCAGCGCAAACAAAAGGAATTGCGTGGTCCGGGGGCGCTGACAGCCCAATGCGGCGCTTGCTATTGCAGCGGCCGCTTTCATCACAAAGCGGACATGGCTCAGCTGTCGCTCTGCAACCTTATACCCATGTTGCAGTGCGACATACCTTTGGACTGGAGTAAAAAATGAAGCCCTATGCCGCAGCAGTTGGTAAATGCTGCCCGCCCCCCCGGGAGGATAACCTAGCAAGACGCCTTATCTTTTATTCGGAAACTTATTTTGAACGGCTATCAAAATGGCGATCAGGACCGCCAAGACGATCAATATTCCTGCTCCGCCGCTCATACCGTGAAAAATTGCATAATATCCACCGGCAGCGCTGCCCAAAACAAACAGTGCTATGACCAGAGGTATCGTAATCGCTTCCATGTCAGTCTCCCAATTTCCGCGGAGGATATCCGCGCCGCACGGGCGCTTCAATAACATTGGGAAAAAATTTATCCCAGGCTTTCCCCTCGCTCCACGATCACCTCCGCCATCCGGCAGATCGTCATAAAGCGGGCAAAGCCTCACATATTGCTGTGCAGCAACTTTTCATCACATCGCTTCGGGGCCGCGTGAAATCGCGGCGACGCCGGTGCGCGACACGTCAATCAATCCCAGGGGCCGCATCAGCTCGATGAAGCTGTCAATCTTGTCGGGGGCGCCGGTGATCTCGAACACGAATGAGGTATGGGTGGTGTCCACGGCACGGGCGCGGAAAGCGTCAGCCATGCGCAGCGCCTCCATGCGCTTTTCACCCGATCCCGCCACCTTGATCAGCGCCATTTCGCGCTCGATGCCAGCCTGTTCCGCGGTCCAATTGGTGACTTTGCGCACCGGCACGACGCGGTTGAGCTGCGCCTCGATCTGCTCAATCACCGCCGGGGTGCCCGACGTGACGACAGTGATGCGCGATGTGCGGGCCGCCGGATCCACTTCGGCCACCGTCAGGCTTTCGATATTGTAGCCGCGACCGGAAAACAGTCCAACGACGCGCGCCAGCACGCCGGCCTCATTGTTCACCAGCACCGTGATGGTGTGGCGTTCGACAGCTTGCGCACTCATCAGACCAGCATCTTTCCGGCTTCGCTGACTTCGCCGCCATCATCGGGGCCGAGCAGCATTTCATTATGGGCCGCGCCCGACGGAATCATCGGATAGCAATTTTCCGTCGGATCAACGCGGCAATCGAACAGCACCGGTTTCTTGACGCTGATCATTTCCTGAATTTTGCCGTCCAGCTCCTGAGGGGTGGTGGCGCGAATGCCAACACAGCCGAACGCTTCCGCCAGCTTGACGAAATCGGGCAGCGCCTCGGAATAGGAATGCGAATAGCGCCCGCCATGCAGCAATTCCTGCCACTGGCGCACCATGCCCATATATTCATTGTTCAGGATGAAGATCTTGATCGGCAGATCATACTGAACCGCTGTGGACATTTCCTGCATCGTCATCTGCACCGATGCCTCGCCGGCAATATCAATCACCAGCGAACCCGGATGCGCCAATTGCACGCCCACTGCGGCCGGCAAGCCATAGCCCATCGTGCCGAGCCCGCCGGAGGTCATCCAGTGATTGGGCTTTTCGAATTTGAAGCGCTGCGCCGCCCACATCTGGTGCTGGCCCACTTCGGTGGTGATATAGACGTCCTTGTCTTTGGTCAGCGCATAGAGCCGGTCCACCGCATATTGTGGCTTGATCAAGGTGTCGGAATTCTTGAAGGCCAAGGACTTGCGGCCGCGCCAGCTTTCGATCTGCGCCCACCAGTCCTTCAGCGGCTGGGCCTGTTTCTTTTTGGCTTTCCAGACCTGCACCATTTCGCCGATCGCCTTGCCGGCATCGCCGACAATGCCCAGATCGGCGCGCACGATCTTGTTGATCTGCGAGGCGTCAATATCCAGATGGATGCGCTTGGAGTTCGGCGAGAAAGCCGCGACCCGGCCCGTGACGCGGTCGTCGAACCGCGCGCCAAGACAGATCAACAGGTCGCAATCATGCATGGCGTGATTGGCTTCCCAGGTGCCGTGCATGCCCAGCATGCCCAGCCATTCGGGACGCGACGCCGGGAAAGCGCCCAGCCCCATCAAGGTCGAGGTGATGGGAAAGCCGGTCAGGTCCACCAGTTCGCGCAGCGCCTTGGAGGCCTCAGGCCCCGAATTGATGATACCGCCCCCGGTATAGAAAACCGGGCGCTTGGCCTCTGCCATCATCTCGACAGCGCGGGCGATGGCGCCCGGATCGGGATCGGTCTTGGGCTTGTAGCTGCGATGCTGCACCTTGGCGGGCGGCAGATAGACGCCCTTCTGGAACTGAATATCCTTGGGAATGTCCACCAGCACCGGGCCGGGACGGCCCGAGGTGGCGATCTGAAACGCTTCGTGCAACGTGCGTGACAATTCATTGACGTCGCGCACCAGCCAATTGTCCTTGGTGCAGGGCCGGGTGATGCCGACCGTGTCGCATTCCTGGAAAGCATCCGTGCCGATCAGGTGCGACGGCACCTGGCCGGTGATGGCGATCAGCGGAATGGAATCCATCAGCGCATCGGTGAGGCCGGTGACGATGTTGGTGGCGCCGGGACCAGACGTCACCAGCACCACGCCGGGCTTGCCGGTGGAACGGGCATAGCCTTCGGCAGCATGCACCGCGCCCTGTTCATGGCGCACCAGCACATGGGTGATGCCTTCGACCTTGAACAGCGCGTCATAGATCGGCAGCACCGCGCCGCCGGGATAACCGAAAATATGTGTGACGCCCTGATCGCGCAGCGCCTGAATCACCATCTCGGCGCCCGTCAGGGTGACGGCGGCGCTGGCGGCGGCCGGGGCGGCGGCCAATGTATTGTCCTTGTCCATCGGGACACTTCCTCAAAATAAAACCCGCCAAAGGCGGTGCGAAATCCAAAAATGATAAAGGGGCGTTGCCGCCCCTTGGAAACAGACCATCGGCCGGAATGCGGGGTTATCCCCGACCGGGCGACGGCCTGCCAATAAGTACGAGCCTGTTCTTCATCGCAGCGCACCATAAAAGCCACATTTTCTCAGGTCAAGCAATTTCAGGCGATATTGTGCTGCATTTCAGCAATTATATTGCTTTCACTGGGATTGAACCAGACATAATCCGCCATTCGGTTGCGAAACCAGGTGCTCTGGCGCTTGGCGAACTGGCGGGTGGCGATGATCGCCTGCTCCAGCGCCGCGTCTTTTGTCAGCCGGCCTTCCGCCAGGGCGATCAGGGGGCGCAGGCCCAGCAGCTTGGCGGCGGGCAATGCCGGGTCCAGATCTTTCAGCGCCAGCGCCTCCGCAAGGCCGCCCTCCTCCACCATGGCTTCAAAGCGCGCTGTGATGCGGGCGCGCAATTGCGGGCGCGGCAAATCCAGAACGAATTTCCCAAGGCGAAGACTTTTCAGGATCGGCTCCGCAGGCGCTTGCTGCCAATCGGCCAGCGGGATGCCGGTGGCCTCGAACACTTCGTAAGCACGCAAGGTGCGCTGCGGATCGCTGGGGCGCAGCAGCGCGGCGGTCTTGGGGTCGCGCTGCGCCAGCCGTTCATGCAATGCCGCGACGCCGATTTCCTCCAGCAAGGTGCGCGCCGCATCGCGGATATCCGGCGGCGTCGGCGGGACATGCGCCAAGCCTTCCGTCAGCGCCATGAAATAAAGCCCGGTGCCACCGACAAAGATCGGCAGCTTGCCCATATCGCGCGCCTGCTGCAGCGCCGCCGCTGCATCCGCCGCATAGCGCCCCACCGAATAAGCTTCGGCGGCACGGACATGGCCATACAGCAGGTGCGGGACACGCGCGGTATCAGCCGCGCTGGGACGGGCCGTCAGAATCGGCGCCTCCGCATAGACCTGCATGGAATCGGCGTTGATTATTACCCCGCCCAAAGCGTCAGCCAATGCCAGCGCCGCGGCAGACTTGCCGCTGGCGGTGGGGCCTGCAATAAGCACGGCGTCATAATTCATCGGGCCAGCATGTTTGTTCTGAATGTCATCGGCAAGGGCGCGGCCCCCGAGCTTTTCGCAGGTCTGTCCAGCGCTGCACCGGTCATTCTGTCGCCGGACTTCGCCTTCGACCTGGCCATTACAGACAGCAAAATACTGGCAGCGGCACGCGACCTGGCGAAGGACCTGCCGCTGGATATCAATCTGGTCGCGACGGAGAAGCGCAAGAAGAAACTGCTGCTGGCCGACATGGATTCCACCATCATCAATGTCGAATGCCTCGACGAGTTGGCCGACATGGCCGGGCTCAAGCCGAAAATTGCCGCCATTACCGAGCGGGCGATGCGCGGCGAAATCGAATTCGAGGCGGCGCTGAAAGAACGCGTTGGGCTGCTCAAAGGCCTGAAGCTGGATGCGCTGGAGCGCACCTATGCCGAGCGTGTGCGGCTGAACCCGGGCGCGAAAAATCTTCTCGCCACCATGCGCGCCAATGGCGCCCATACCATGCTGGTGTCCGGCGGCTTCGGCTATTTCACGCAGCGCGTCGCGCAAGCAGCGGGCTTTCATGTCGAGCGCGGCAATACCTTGCTGGATGACGGCGCCGCGCTAACCGGTGAAGTCGCCATGCCCATATTGGGCCGCGAAGCCAAGCTGCAAGCACTGGAAGACGCAGTGGCAGAGCTGAAGATCGGCTTTGATGAAAGTCTGGCGGTGGGCGACGGCGCCAATGACCTGGCGATGATTCAGAAAGCCGGCCTGGGCGTCGCCTATCACGCCAAGCCGGTGGTGGCCGCAGCAGCCGGCGCTTCCATCGCGCACAACGACCTCACCGCGCTGCTGTATCTGCAAGGTTATAAAGACTCGGAAATCAGTCGAGTCTGAGACCGACATAGGTCGAGTCACCGCTGCGATTGACCAGCATCAATTCGACCTTGCGGCCGGCTTTGACGTCGCCAGCGATCTTCTGCTCGACATCGGCGGGGCTTTTCACTTTCTGGCTCTGCACTTCGACAATCACATCGCCGGGACGGAAATTCTTGTCGGCGGCCGGGCTGTTGGCGGTGACGTCGCTGACCACCACGCCTTGAATCGCGCCGCCCAGCTTGAACTTGGCGCGGGCCGCGCCGTCCAGCACGCCAAGCGACAGGCCAAGTTGCGACAGTTTCGAGCCCTGCGGCGCGGCATTGGATTGCGGCTTGGGAACAACCGGCGCGCTTTGCGACTTGCCGGCCTTGTCGGGCGGGCCTTCTTCCAGCTTGGCGACATAGATATGGAAGCTTTGTTTGCGGCCGCCGCGCAGCACGTCAATGTTCACTGTCTTGCCAATCTGGGTGGCGGCGACGATACGCGGCAAGATCTTGGAATCGGTGATCGGCTTGCCGTCAAAGCCGGTGACCAGATCGCCCTTGGCAAGACCGGCCTTGGCGGCAGGGCCTTCCGGCGTGACATCGGCCACCAGCGCGCCCTGGGTGGTGCCCAGATGCATGGCTTCGGCCACTTCGTCGCTGACGCCCTGGATGCGCACGCCGATCCAGCCGCGCTTGGCGATGCCGAACTGGCGCAGTTGCCCCACCACATCGCGGGCCAGATTGGAAGGAATGGAAAAGCCGATGCCGACGCTGCCGCCGGAGGGTGAGAAGATCGCCGAATTGATGCCGATCACATCGCCGTCCATGTTGAACAGCGGGCCGCCGGAATTGCCGCGATTGATCGGTGCGTCGGTCTGGATGAAATCATCATAGGGCCCGGCATTGATGTCGCGGTTGCGCGCCGAGACGATGCCCGCCGTCACCGTCGAGCCCAGGCCGAACGGATCGCCGATGGCGATCACCCAGTCACCGATGCGGGCCTTGTCGCTGTCGCCGAACTTGGTGGCGGGCAGCGGTTTCTTGGGATTGACCTTGAGCAGCGCCAGATCGGTCTTGAGATCGCGGCCAACCACCTTGGCAGGCAACGATGATCCATCATTCAAGGTGACGGTGATCTGCTCGGAATTCTCGATCACATGATTGTTGGTGACGATGAAGCCCGAAGGATCAATGATGAAGCCCGAGCCCAGCGAGGTGACGCGCTGGGGATTGTTGCTTTTGGGGCCGACAAAATTCTTGAACAGATCTTCCAGCGGTGAGCCTGGCGGCAGGTTCGGCATGTCCTGCGGCGGCGGCGCCTTCAAGGTCTGGGAGGTGGCGATGTTGACCACGCTGGGCAGCAGCCGGGCCGAAAGATCGGCAAAGGAATCCGGTGCGCCCCGCGCCAAAGCGGGGGCGGTCAGCGCCACCAGGGCAAACAGCGAAACGGCAAAACGGCGCATCAAGGGGAACTCGGAAGGCATGGGATTCGCCTTACAATAGCGTCCCACCCCCGGCGCAAATAGGGCGAAATCAGCGAATCCGCCCCAAAAGTGCGCCCGGTTGGTTTGGAACCCGTCCGCCAGTATAAGCGCCGCCATGAGCGTCAGCGGTGAAGACATTCTGCGGGCCCTGGACCAGGTGATTGACCCGGTCAGTGGCCGCAGCGTCGTGCAGCAGAACATGATTACCGGACTGGTGGTGCGGGCGGTTTCCGGCGGCAATGCCGTGGGCTTTGCCGTGGAAGTGCCCGCTGCCCAGGGCGCCGGGGCGCAGCCCTTAAGGCAAGCCTGTGAGGCGGCGGTGAAGGCCGTGGCCGGGGTGCAGTCGGTGACGGCTGTATTGACCGCACATCAGGACGCCCATGCCGGTCACGACCACAAGCCGGCCCCGCGCCAAGCGCCGCCCGCGCTGCAAGGCATTCCCGGCGTAGGGCAGATCATCGCCGTGGCCAGCGGCAAGGGCGGGGTGGGCAAATCCACTGTTGCGGTCAATCTGGCGCTGGGTCTGGCGCGGCTGGGCCTGAAAGTCGGATTGCTGGATGCCGATATTTACGGCCCCTCGGTACCGCGCCTGCTGGATATCAAGCACAAGCCGGACAGCGATGGCCGCAAGTTAAAGCCCATTGAAAAATACGGCATCAAGGCCATGTCCATCGGCTTCCTGATCAAGGAAGACGAAGCCATGATCTGGCGGGGGCCGATGGTGCAATCGGCCCTGACCCAGATGATGAATGACGTACTGTGGGCGCCGCTCGATGTCTTGGTGCTGGACATGCCGCCGGGCACCGGCGATGCGCAGCTCACCATTGCCCAGCGCGTGCCGCTGAAAGGCACGGTGATTGTCTCCACGCCGCAGGACATAGCCCTGATTGATGCCAAGAAGGGCATCGCCATGTTCCGCAAGACCCAGGTGCCAATCCTGGGCATTGTGGAAAATATGAGTGTCTTTATCTGCCCCGATTGCGGTCATGCCCATCATATCTTCGGCCAGCATGGCGCGCGCGACACGGCGGAAAATCTGGGCGTGCCGTTCCTGGGGGAAATTCCGCTGCTGCCGCGCATTCGCGAAATGTCCGATGCCGGCACGCCCGTGATGGTGGAAAGCCCGGACGGACCGGAAGCCAAGGCATTCCAGGCCATAGCGGAAAAAGTCGCGGCGGCGCTCAAGACCGCTGACCGGCCAGCACCGAAAATTATTATAGAGTAGACTTTTTGGGCCGCGCGCTGTTGTGGCGGCGTTCATGCTCCAGGGTCACATAGCTGTAACGCAGGCCCTCTGGTGTGGCATGGTCTTCGCGCACGATTTCGCGCCAATCCTTCTTGTCAAAATCAAAGCGTACGTCGCCATCGAAAGCTTTATGAACCTGGGTGAGTTCAATGCGGTCCGCCCGCCCCAGCGCTTCACGATAGATTTCCGCACCGCCGATCACAAACACATCCGGCAAGGCCAAAGCCTGGTTCAGGCTCATGCTTTCAGCACCTTCGGCGCGCCAATGCTCGTCACGCGTCACCACGATGTTGCGGCGGCCCGGCAGTGGCTTCCTGGGCAGCGAGTCCCAGGTCTTGCGGCCCATCACGATGGTCTTGTCCATGGTCAGCGCCTTGAAGCGCTTCAGGTCGTCGGAGATATGCCAGGGAATGGCGCCATCCTTGCCGATGACACCATTTTCCGCTGCGGCCAGGATCAGGGTGACGCTCATGTCTCGCCCAGCTTTTTCATCGCATCTTCTTCCAGCCAAAAGGTATACCAGCCTTCATGCGGATGGGCACCGATGCCGCGATAAAACGCGATGGCCGGAGCGTTCCAGTCCAGCACCTGCCATTCCAGCCTTGCTGCGCCAGCGGCCAGGCCCTTGCGTGCCAGATATTGCAACATCGCCTTGCCATAGCCTTTACCGCGAAACGCCGGACGCACGAACAAGTCTTCAACATAAAGACGGCGCGCCGCGCGGAAGGTGGCATAAGTCCAATAATAGGTGGCAAGGCCGACTGCGACATCGCCTTGGAACGCCATCTCGCATTCGATGCGCGGCGACAGGCCGAAAAAATCAAAGGCGATTTCTTCCTCGGTCAAGGTGATGGGGAGTTTTTCGTAGCCAGCCAATTCGGTGAGCAGGGTCAAAATCAGGGCGGCGTCAGCGGCGCGGGCGGGACGGATGGTGAAATCAGGCATGAAAATTCCGAACCAGGATACGGGCGGACCATAGGCAGGACAGTGCGCGAATGGAACCAGGACCGCGCCTTGAGGGTTATCGCGGAAAGCGCAGGATGATGCCATGACCAGATTGATGATTTCGACCGCCCTTGCCGGGCTTTTGGCCGTGAGTGGCAGCGCTTTGGCCCAAGGCGACGATCACCGCGGCCATGAGGGCGGCGATCGTGCGCCCGAGGCGCATGCCGCACCGCCTGCCCATCCAGCGGCGGCGCAGGCCGCACGCCCTGCACCGGACAATCGCGGACATGAAGATCATCGCCCCAACGCAGCCAGGCCGGCTGCACCTGCCGCCGCACCGGCACAGCCGGGTGGGATGCGAGGGCCAGCGCCGAACAATGCGATGCGTGGGCCTGACAATGGACGGGCGCCGAATAACGCCATGCGCGGTCCGGCACCGAGCAATGCCATGCGCGGACCTGATAACAGAAATGCCGCGCCGGGCAATCGCGGCGGGCGTGCGGATTTTTCGTCCTATCACCGCAATTTCAGCGCGCCACAGCATTATCACGCACCGTCCAACTATCGCCGGCCCAGCGGCTGGTATGCCCATCGCTGGACCTTTGGCGAAATCCTGCCCTCGCTGTTCTGGGCGCCGAATTACTGGCTGAGCGATTATAATGATTTTGGCCTGATGCCGCCGCCCCCCGGCACCGTGTGGGTGCGGGACGGGGATGACGCCCTGCTGATTGACCGGGATTCCGGCGAAATCATCCAGGTGGAATATAGCGTCTTTTACTAGCTTCTGCGGCATCTTAGCCCTTATTCCCCGCCTATTCCTGCTATAAATGGACACCGTGCCCGCGAGTCCTTCGCGGCACTCCAGAAATCGTCCGGGTACGGAATAAAAGCATGAGCAATGTGACGGTGATCGGCGCCCAGTGGGGCGACGAGGGCAAAGGCAAGATCATCGACTGGCTGTCGAACCGCGCCGATATGGTGGTGCGGTTCCAGGGCGGCAACAACGCCGGCCACACCATCGTGGTGGGCGACAAGACCTATAAATTGTCACTGCTGCCATCGGGCGTGGTGCAGGGCAAGCGCTCCATCATCGGCAATGGCGTGGTGGTGGATCCCTGGTCGCTGCTGGATGAAATTGCCCGCGTCAGCGCGGCGGGGCTGACGGTCGGCCCCGAAATTCTGGTGCTGGCGGAAAACGCCGTGCTGGTGCTGCCGTTGCACCGCGACCTGGATGCGATGCGCGAAGACGCGGCGAGCCAGAAGATCGGCACCACCAAGCGCGGCATCGGCCCGGCTTATGAAGACAAGGTGGGACGGCGCGCCATCCGCGCCATTGACCTGAAGGACCCTGCCTCGCTGCCGGCCAAGATTGAACGGCTGCTAGCGCATCACAATGTGCTGCGCCGGGGCTTTGGCCATGCCGAAGTGGATGCAGCGGCGCTGCTGGCGGCGCTGAACGACGTTGCGCCCAAGATCACGCCGTATCTGGGGTCATCGTGGCGCGAGCTGGACGCCGCCAAGCGCGCGGGCAAGCGCGTGCTGTTCGAAGGCGCGCAGGCGGTGCTGCTGGATATTGACCATGGCACCTATCCCTTTGTCACATCCTCAAACACGGTGGCGGGACAGGCGGCGGCGGGTTCGGGCGTATCCCCGCGGGATATCGGCACCGTGCTGGGCATCGTCAAAAGCTATACGACGCGGGTGGGCGAAGGCCCCTTCCCCACCGAGCTGAAAGACGCCACCGGCGAAAAGCTGGGCGAGCGCGGCCATGAGTTCGGCACCGTGACGGGGCGCAAGCGCCGCTGCGGCTGGTTCGACGCGGTGCTGGTGCGCCAGACCGTGATCACCGGCGGCGTGGACGGCATCTGCCTGACCAAGCTGGACGTGCTGGACGGCTTTGATGAGATCAAGGTTTGCGTGGGCTATGAGGTGGACGGCCAGACGCTGGACCATTTGCCCGCCGATGCGCTGCTGCAGGCGCGGCTGAAGCCGGTCTATGAGACAATGGAAGGCTGGACGGATTCCACCCGCGGCGCCCGCAGCTGGGCCCAGCTTCCCGCCAACGCCATCAAGTATGTGCGCCGGGTGGAAGAGCTGATCGGGGCGCAGGTGTCCCTGCTATCCACCAGCCCGGATCGCGACGACACCATCATGGTGGTTGATCCTTTCGTCGGGCGCTAGCCGCCCACTTGGTTATTGTCAGGACAATTTGAGGGTGATGTTTCCGTCGGCGAACAGGGCCATGTTCGCGGGCACGGTGCGCGATGTATCTTCGATACAGCGCACCAACGCTGTATCGGCCCAGGGCGTGCGGTCTATATTGTCTGAGGCGGCCACATCCAGCTTGCTCACGGCGCGTTGCACGCGCTGGCGGGCATGGGCGGGGCTTGAGGCCTGGACCCAGATGGTCACTGGCGGGATGGGAGACGTCTTCCAATAATGGTGACGCTCCGCCCCCTTGATCGGTTCGAGACGGTAAACCGGCATGCTGCTCATCAGTTTTGAAATACGCGAAAAACTCCGTTGCAAAATCATCAGGCCCGCAAGCTTTCGCCTGCGGGCCTGATGTTCTGTAGATAGGCCGGTCCTAGAACAGGACGCCGGTTTCCAGCATCACGCGGACCTGATCCTTGATCCGGCCACCCGCACCAAAGACCGAACCCGGCGTCACGCTGTTCGTCGAGACATAGCTGATATCGCTACGGGCGAAGAAGGCCTTCCACTGAAAGGTCGGCGTGACTGTGAGCGAGTAGGCGCCGCTGCCCGCGCCGTAGCCGATCAGGTTGGGCGTGGTGGGATAGAAGCCGGTGGTGGAGCCTTCATATTCGCCGCGCGCCGCCAGCTTGAAATTGTCGTCGAAGGAATAGCTGACCAGCAAGGCGCCGCCCAGGACGGAGGCGCTTTGTATGGTTTTGCTGATCGTGGGGGTGGTGATGTATTGGACATACGGGCTGAAGGTCCAGTTGCCGTCGGTATGCGTCCAGATGAAGTCATAGAGGCTGCCCGAGGCCAGCGGCGACGCAAACGGACCGGCGACATCGCCCGAAGCCGAGAAGGCCAAGGTGTCGGACGGGCTGAACACATAAGACGCCAGGCCGGACAGCGTGTTGAGGCGGTTGGTGTAATAACCATCCGTCCAGGCCAGCGAGAGGCTGAGCGGGCCGCTGGCATAATTCAGCTGCACGCCGCGGCTGATGGCCGGTTCGAGATTCCACAGCAAGCCACGTTCGATATTCATGTTCTCGAAGGTGAAGTTGTATTCGTCGCCCGTAAGGGTGGGCAGCTTGCCGCCCTGAACGGACCAGGCGGAGAAGTCGCCTTCGCCCTGCAGTTTCAGATAGGCCACCGGAACGGCGCCGAAGCTGGCGGCAGAGGCCAAGCTGCTTTTGACATAGGGCGAGCCGATGGTGGGGAAAGAATATTGGCCGGCCTGGATATAGAATTGCAGCCAGCCATCGGTCTTCTGAATTTCGATCTGGGCATTGGAGAGATCGATCAGGGAGGACGCGTCGCCCTTTACCGCGCGGCCCGGTGTGGACTGCCAATAGCCCAGGCCGGTGAGTTGGCCGGTGACATAGACCTTGCCGCCGGCATCATCCAGCCAATCGGGCAGATCAACGCTGAAGGGCGCCGGGTTGGCGGCCAGCGGGCCGGCCATGGCGGGTGTGGTCATGGGTGCGGGGGCCGGTGCATCGGCAGCGAAGGCGGCCGTGGCGCCAAGACCGCTGAGCAATGCAACGGCCGAAGCCTGAGCCAGAAACTTCAATTTCGTCATAGAATAAATTCCCCTTTGCTAAAAACCGCAGCGGCCACCGGGCCCCTGTCGCGTGTGTCGAGATTCAAATTTCCCCCCGTGGGCGAATTCGAACGTCACGAAACCGTAGTGCAATTTTTGCCGTTTCTCGCGCATGCAATATGGGAAATACCGGCACTGGAGGCTGGTTTTTCGAGTTTGTTGCTGCATCGCAACTGTGATCGCCCAATCTTTGAACACATGGCGACTAATGAATGGGCATCTGGCGTGATTTCACGCCTGCCGGGCTAAGGCGGGACAATTTGGCGTGTGCCCCAAGACGAATCCCCTCCCCCAAATTCGCGCCAGCGAATCTCGATCCCGGTATGTTCGCACCCATGTCCCGGTGCTAGTGTCGGCCCAACAAAACAAGCGATTGGTTCAGGGAGCTTGTTGATGAAAAACAGTATCTCGCCAGCTGCCGATTTGCCGGTTTCGCGACTGCAGAACCCGGCTGGGCGGACTGTCGCCAGCCCCTTCCAGTCCCATTCAAGGAGCAACCATGAGCCTTGACGACAAACCCCGCCGCGACTTTCTCATCGGGTCCCTTGCGGGATTGAGTGCGACCTGGGTGGTCGCCAACTGGCCGGCGGCGGCAGCCGAAATCACCGTGGGCCAGCCCACGGTTTTTCTGACCGCGGCCCAGGCGGCGGATGTGGCGGCGATGGCGGGGCAGATTTTCCCCACCACCGACACACCCGGCGCGCATGAAGCGAGGGTGGTCTATTTCATAGATCTGGGGCTGGTCACGTTCGCCAAGGACGCGCAGCCGGTTTACACCAAGGGGCTGGCCGACCTGCAGACGCGGGTGACGGCGATGGGGGCGCATTCTTTTGCCGCCCTGACGCCGGAACAGCAAATTCAAGTCATGACCGCGATCGAAAAGACGCCCTTCTTTCAGGCGGTGCGGGGCCACACCATCATGGGCATGTTCGCCGCGCCCCAGCATGGCGGCAATTACCAGCAAGCCGGCTGGAAGCTGATCGGTTTTGACGACAGCCTGAATTTCCAGGAGCCCTTTGGCTTTTACGACCGCCTCTGAACAACGCCGGGAGAAGCGCCATGAAGAGATATGATCCTTCGACGGAGGTTGATTTTGTCATCATCGGTTCGGGCGCCGGCGGTGGCGTCATGGCCAAGCAATTGTCGCAAGCCGGTTTCTCGGTCGTGGTGCTGGAACAGGGGGGCTGGGGCTCTTACGGCCATGAAGAGGATGCCAACAAGGACGAATTGCTCAACCGCTATCCCGCCCCGCAGGACAGGTTGCTCAGCGATCCCAAGCGGCAGGTTGCGACCTTCCGCACCAGCGCCAATGAAAAAGCGGCACTGTTCGACAACAGCTATGGCTGTGTGATCGGCGGTGGCACCGTGACCTATGGCGCCAGCAACTGGCGTCACATGCCGTGGGAATTCGACGAAGCCAGCCGCTTCGGCAACATTGCCGGCGCCAATATCGCCGATTGGCCGATGAGCTATGCCGAGATGGAGCCCTATTACACCCAGGCGGAGTGGGAAATCGGCGTCTCGGGCCAGCGCATCAATTCGCCTTTCATAGCGCCGATGTCGAAACCCTATCCGCTGCCGCCGCTGTCGCAGAAAGGCTCGGGCGCGCTGCTGCGGGTTGGCGCCAAAAAGCTCGGCTGGACCGTGGTGCCCAACGCCGCGGCGATCATCACCCTGCCCTATATGGGCCGGGCTGCGTGCAACAATTGCGGCATGTGCTCGGGCTATACCTGCCAAGTGAAGGCGCGTTCCAGTTCGGCGGTTTCGCTGCTGCCCCTGGCGGAAGCCAGTGGCAACTGCGAAATCCGCGCCAATTCCTATGTGCACAATATTGCCACCGACGATAGCGGCAAGGTCACCGGGGCGGTCTATTTCGAGACGCTCAACAATGACCGCGAAGTCTTCCAGAAGGCCAAGGCAGTGGTGCTGTGCGCCAACGGCACGGCGACGCCGCGCCTGCTGCTGCTGTCGAAATCCAAACGCTTCCCGGACGGGCTGGCCAATACCAGCGGCGTGGTGGGCAAGAATCTTCTCAGCGGCAATACCTGCGGCGCCACGGCCTTGTTCGACAATTCGCTGAACGAATATAAAGGCTGCGTCACCGGGGCCGCGGTGGTGAACTTCGTTCCCAATGACGTGAAGAATCGCGGCTTTTACGGCGGCGCCCGCATGACAGCGCGCGGCCAGCAATCGCCCATCGAATATGGCTTGGCGGGACCGCACGGCGCGCCCAGCTGGGGCGCCGGGTACAAGAAGGCGCTGATCGAGCAAGCCAACCGCAAGATGCAGATGACGAATTTCGTTTCCTCGATTCCGGTGGAGAGCAACCGGGTTGATCTGGACCCCGATGTGAAAGATCCGTGGGGCTTGCCCGCGATGCGCATCACCCAGAAGAGCCATGACAATGATCTAGAGGCGATCCAGTTCTTCATTGACCGGTCGGTGGATGTGCTGAAAGCGGCGGGTGCGACGCAGGTGTGGGCCGGCGAAGTGCGCGACGCGCGCGGCGGCGCGCATTCGCGGGCGACCTGCCGCATGGGCAACGACCCCAAAACTTCGGTGGTGAACAAATATCACCGCGCCCATGACGTGCCGAATTTGTTTATCGTCGATAACAGTTCGTTCGTGACCGGGGGGCGCAATCACCCGACGCTGACAACCTCGGCGCTGGCATTCCGCGCCGCCGATCACCTTGTGAAGGCGGCGAAGGCGGGCGATATCAAAATCTGATGCCAAGGCGGGGCAGCGATACTCTTGCCGGGGGTTAAGTCCGGTGATTGAGCGGGCCGTTTCCCGAGCCGAGGCCGGGTGCGGTGTTTAGCGCGTTCTGAACATAGGCATGTGCTTTCACAACAGCATCCGGCAGCGATAGTTGAAGCGCCAAGCCGCAAGCGATGGCCGTTGCCAAAGTGCAGCCGGTGCCGTGGGTGTGGCGGGTTTGCTGGCGGGGGGATTCGAAGATCGTCTGCTTTTCGCCCATCACCAGCACGTCGCGCACCGTGTCGCCGGTGCCGTGGCCGCCTTTGAACAGCACATTGTGGGCGCCCAGGATGCGGAAGGCCTGGGCGGCGTTACGCAGGCTGTGGTCGGATATGGGCAGGATGCCTGTCAGGGCTTCCGCTTCCGGCAGGTTGGGGGTCAGCAACGTGGCGCGGGGGATGAGGCGGGTTCTGAGGATTGCGATGCCCTCTTCGTCCAAAAGCATCGTGCCGCTGCTGGAGAGCAGGACCGGGTCCAGCACCAGCGGCAAGTCATTGTCCCTTAGTGCGTCGGCCACGGCGGCGGCGATGGCAGCGCTGCCCAGCATGCCGATCTTGATGGCGTCTGCGCCGATGTCGTTCAGAGCGGCGGTGATCTGGGCGCGGACGAGTTCGGGCGGCAGCAGATGCACGGCGTGGACGGCGCCCGTGTCCTGCGCGGTGACGGCGGTCACGGCTGTCTGGGCATAGACGCCGAAGGCTTGCGCGGTCTTGAGGTCGGCCTGCAGGCCGGCGCCGGCGCTGGAGTCGGAGCCGGCGATGATCAGGAGGCGGGCGGGGGTGTTGGTCACGCGCGCAGTCTAGCAGGAAATTGGTGGGCTGGGGTTGCTGGGAAGACGACTGGCTTCCCGCTTTCGCGGGAATTACAGCAACGGGTCAGGCGGCGGTAGCGGCCTTTGGTTAGGCCGCTACCTCTTCGATGGCGGCGGCGATCTGGCGGACGACGGCGCGGACCAAGGTTTCGTCATCGCCTTCGGCCATGACGCGGATCAAGGATTCGGTGCCGGATTTTCGTACCAGGATGCGTCCTGAGGCGCCCAGTTTGGCGTTGGCGTCATCAATGCTGGATTTGACCTTGGCGTCTTCCAGCGGGCTGCCTTTGCGGAAGCGGACATTTTCCAGCACCTGGGGCAGCGGTTCATAGAGATGGGCGGCTTCGGAGGCGGGCTTGCTGTCTTGCGCCAGCACGGCCAGCACCTGCAGCGCGGCGATCAGGCCGTCGCCGGTGGTGGAGAAATCGGAGAGAATGATGTGGCCGGATTGTTCGCCGCCGACATTGAAGCCGCCTTTGCGCATTTCCTCCAGCACATAGCGGTCGCCCACCGCGGCGCGGCCCAGTTTCAGGTTCAGGGTGCGCAGGTAACGGTCCAGCCCGGCATTGGACATGACCGTGCCGACCACGCCGCCGCCCTTTAATCTATCGGAGGCGGACCAGCTTTTGGCGATCAGGGCCAAAATCTGGTCGCCGTCAATAATGCGGCCATGTTCGTCGGCCATCACCACCCGGTCGGCGTCGCCGTCCAGCGCAATGCCGAAATCGGCACGCATTTCGCGCACTTTGGCGCACATCGCTTCGGGCGCAGTGGAGCCGCAATCCAGGTTGATGTTGGTGCCGTCGGGGGAAACGCCCAGCGGCACGATGTCGGCGCCCAGTTCCCACAACACTTCGGGGGCGACCTTATAGGCGGCGCCATGGGCGCAATCGATCACGATGCGCAGGCCGTCGAGGCGCGAATTGCGCGGGAAGGTGCGCTTGGCGAATTCGATATAGCGCGCCTGGCTGTCATCAATGCGCTTGGCGCGGCCGATATGGCCTTCGGTGGCGAGGCCTGCTTCCAGGCCGCCATCCATCAGGCGTTCGATTTCCATTTCAACAGCGTCGGACAGCTTCTGGCCATCGGGACCGAAAAACTTGATGCCATTGTCGTGATAGGGATTGTGCGAGGCGGTGATCATCACGCCCAGATCGGCGCGCAGGCTGCGCGTCAGCATGGCGACGGCGGGGGTGGGCAGCGGCCCGAACTGAAACACATCCATGCCCACGGCGGTGAAGCCCGAGACCAGAGCGCTTTCGATCATGTAGCCGGAGAGGCGCGTATCCTTGCCGATCACCACGCGGTGGCGATGGGCGCCGCGGGTGAAGATGCGGCCCGCGGCCATGCCGGCCTTCATGGCGACTTCTGGTGTCAGGGCGGCGGTGTTGATGCGGCCACGAATGCCGTCGGTGCCGAAATATTTGCGGGTCATGAACTGTCCTGATCGGGAACTTGTTTTACCATGATTTGCTAACAAACACCTGACGCCGCGTCCTGTCACCAGTCGTTACCGCTTGTTTCAATCCGCCGGACGCAAAGGCTCCAATTCTTCCAGCAGCTTAAGACCTTCCTGGAGGGCCAAAGGGGCGTGGGTGCGGATATAGGCGGCGCCCTGGCGGACGGCGAACATTTCGGCGGCCAGGCTGGCGTCTTCGCCCTCCGGGGACAACGCCTTGAGGAAGGATTTGCGGGAGACCGAAACCAGCAGCGGCAGGCCAAAGGCATCGGCCAATTCGGGGAGCCGCCCCAGTACGGTGAGGGAGGTTTGCGGATCGGTGCCCAGGAAGAAGCCCATGCCGGGGTCGAGGATGAGCCGGTCCTGGGCGATGCCGGCGGCGACAAGGAGGTTCAGGCGCTGTTCGAAGAAGGTGACGATGCGGTCCAAAATCTGATCCGGCGGCACGTCTATGCGGGTGGCCGCACCTTCCGGTTGCACCATGTGCATCACGATCAGTTTGGCGCTTGACGCGGCGAGATCGGGATAAAGCGCCGGATCGGCAAAACCGTGAATGTCGTTGAGATAATCCACGCCCTGCTCCAGCGCCCAGCGCTGCACCGGGGTGGAAAAACTGTCTATCGAAAGCGAGGCGCCCAGATCGTGCAAAGCAGGAACGATGGCGGCGAGGCGCGCGATTTCTGCTTCGGGCGGCACCGGGCTGGAGTCAGGATGCGAAGACGCAGCGCCGATATCGAGAATGTCGGCGCCCTCGCCCAATAACCGGTCGGCATGGGCCAGCGCATCCAGCGGCGCCAGATATTTACCGCCATCGGAAAAGCTGTCGGTGGTGATGTTGAGGATGCCGAGGATTTTCATGGGTTGCCTGGGCGCGCTAGCGACAGCGTAGTGCGCGCCTAGGCAACGATGGAGCGCCCACCAAGAAAAAGAAAGGGCGGTCTTGCGACCGCCCTTTGTCTGTTTTGCTGGATGGCCGGCTCGGAGGCCGGCCATGACAGGTAGAGTTTACCGGGGCTGCGGCTCCGGGTTGATCATCGGGCCGGGGCCTGTTGAAGGACGCGGCTTGCCGGCGGCGGGGACGGACGGGCCTTCGCCGCGTGCGGGCAGGATCGGGTCTTCGTACGGCGTGCGCACCGGCGGGATGCCCTTGAGCAAGGCGATGATTTCGTCGCCGGTCAGGGTTTCATATTCCAGGAGGCCGCGCGCCAGCACATTCAGATCGGCCAGACGCTCGGTCAGGATGGTGCGGGCGTGGTTATAGGTTTCGTCAATGATGCGGTGGATTTCCGCGTCAATCTTCTGCGCCGTGGCTTCCGAGATGTTCTGGGTGCGCGACACGCTATGGCCCAGGAAGACTTCTTCCTGATTTTCGGCATAGGCGATGGGGCCCAGCGAATCCGACATGCCGTAGCGGGTCACCATGGCACGCGCCATGCGGGTGGCCTGCTCGATGTCGCTTTGCGCGCCGGTGGTCACCTTTTCATGACCGAACACCAGTTCCTCGGCGATGCGGCCGCCAAAGGCGACGGCGAGGTCAGACAGCATCTTCTGGCGGCTGAGCGACAGCTGATCGCGTTCCGGCAGGCGCATCACCATGCCCAGCGCACGGCCGCGCGGGATGATGGTGGCCTTGTGGATCGGATCGGAGCCTTCAACCGTGATGGCGACGATGGCGTGGCCGGCTTCATGGAAGGCGGTCAGCTTCTTTTCGTCATCGCTCATGGCCATGGAGCGGCGTTCCGCGCCCATCATGACCTTGTCCTTGGCGTCTTCCAGTTCGCTCATCATCACGACGCGCTTGCCTCTACGGGCGGCGAGCAGCGCGCCTTCATTGACAAGGTTGGCGAGATCGGCGCCCGAGAAGCCCGGCGTGCCGCGCGCGATGACGCGGGGATCCACATCGGGGGCCAGCGGCACCTTGCGCAGATGGACGCGCAGGATCTTTTCGCGGCCGGCGAGATCGGGGTTGGAGACGACCACATGACGGTCAAAACGGCCGGGACGCAGCAAAGCCGGGTCCAGCACGTCGGGACGGTTGGTGGCGGCGATCAGGATGACGCTTTCATTGGCTTCGAAACCGTCCATTTCAACCAAGAGCTGGTTGAGGGTCTGTTCGCGTTCGTCATTGCCACCGCCGAGGCCGGCGCCGCGATGACGGCCGACCGCGTCGATTTCGTCAATGAAGACGATGCAAGGCGAATTCTTTTTCGCCTGCTCGAACATGTCGCGCACGCGGCTGGCGCCGACGCCCACGAACATTTCGACAAAGTCCGAACCGGAAATGGTGAAGAAGGGAACATTGGCTTCGCCGGCGATGGCACGCGCCAGCAGCGTCTTGCCGGTGCCCGGCGGGCCAACCAAGAGCACGCCCTTGGGGATGCGGCCGCCCAGGCGCTGGAATTTCTGCGGGTCGCGCAGGAAGTCCACGATTTCCTTGAGGTCGTCCTTGGCTTCATCAACGCCGGCAACGTCTTCAAATGTCACGCGGCCCGAACGCTCGGTGAGAAGCTTGGCGCGCGATTTGCCGAAGCCCATCGCCTTGCCGCCGCCCGACTGCATCTGGCGCAGGAAGAACACCCACACGCCGATCAGCAGCAGCATGGGCAGCCAGTTCAGGATCATGCCAACCAGATTGAAGCTGTCATCCACCGGGGCGACAGAGGTATCGACATTATGTTCCTTGAGCGTCGGCCACAGCGTGGAATCATTGGCGGGGACGGTGGTGGAGAAAGGCTGGCCGGTGGTCAGTTCGCCGGTCACCTGTTCGCCCTGGAATTTGACCTTGCGGACCTGGCCGGCGGCCACATCCTCGTTGAATTTGGTGTAGCTGATGGCCGACGCGGTGGTGTGGGTACCCGTTCCCTGGAACATGTTGAACAGGAAGACCAGCAGCAGCGCGATGACGATCCACAGCGCGAGATTTCGCAAATTGTTCAAGGGATGTCCTTCTTTCTGCAATCGTGCCGCAACGGGCAAAAGCGGCTATCCGCCCGCTTATTAGATAGGACGTTTATAGCGTAATGCCAGACGTAAAGCGTTAAGAAATTTGGCGCCGCCCGCAATGACATAGTCGGTAATGATGTCAGGCGGTTTTGCTGCGGCTGCGGGAACTTTCCTTTGCAATAACAAGGGTTTTGGGGCCGAAAGCCTGGTGCCGGACGGGCGCTGGGCCAAGGCGGCAGCCATGCAATGTCGCCCCGCCCCCCAGGCCCCGCGCTTTGGACATGCGATCGAACAGGCTTTCCAGGGCATCAAATCTTGGGCGGTAGGCCGCGCCTGACACATTTTTAAGCAACGCTGCCAGGGCGCGCAGGCCGATTTCGCGCGGCGCCGCCGCCAGCGCCTCAGGGTCCAAGAGCAGCACACCGCCCTCTTGCCCCCCTTCTTGACGAAGGGCGCGGGCGAGCACCGCGGCTGTGACCAGATCGAGCGCTTCGCGGGCGCGGGCGAGATGGGCGGCGGCATCGGCAATGCGGTGCGCCGTCAGTCCGGCATCGGCCAATTGGGGCATCAGCGCCCGGATGCGGCTGCGGGCAAAGCGCGCCTCGCTGTTCATGGGGTCTTCCAGCCAATCCTGTTTGCGCGTCTTGAGATAAGCCTGCAGCGCTGAGCGCGGCACACCCAGCAACGGGCGCGCGACACTGAGGCCGGTGAAATCGGGGTGGGGGAATGGCGCCAGCGTCTGCATGGCGCTGAGGCCATCGAGCCCGCTGCCGCGGCCCAGGCGCAGCAGAAAGGTTTCGGCCTGATCGTCTTGGTGATGGCCCAGATACAGCGTGCTGAGGTGATGTTTGGTGAGGCGCGCGCCCATCAGCGACAGGCGCGCGGCCCGCGCCCATGCTTCGATGTCGGATTTGGGTTTGGCGCTTTTGACGGTGAGGATTTCGCAAGTGAGGCCCAGCGCCTTGGCCCAGCGCGACACCTGTTTGGCCTCGCGCGCGCTTTCCTTGCGCAGGCCATGATCCACGCTCAGCACCAGCGGCGCGGCACGTTTTTTGGCGCGCGCCCAGCCTGCCAGCAGATGCATCAGGGCCAGGGAATCGCCGCCACCGGACACCGCCACGGCGGCGGGCCAGGGCATGCCGGCCATCGCCGCTGCGAAATCCTGAACCAGCTTAGCGCGTGCAGGAGGCTTTGCGGGTGCCGGCTGCGAGGGTGAGGGTCGCGTCGGGGGCTTGGGGGAATTTGCCTTTAATCGCGCCAAGGGTGGTGCAGCCTTCCTGGGTCCGGCCCATCGCCAGCAGTGACTGGCCCAGCTTCAGCATACTGTCGGGACCGCGCGCTGACTTGGGATATTTTTTGATCTGCTCGGCAAAAGCCTGAATGGCGTTCGGGTAATCGCGCTGGGTGTAATCGATATTGCCCACCCAATAGATCGCCTGGGGCGCCAGGTCGCTGTCATCGGGATTGGCGTCGGCATAGGCGCGGAATGAGGCCTTGGCTTCGTTATATTGCGCCTTGCCCAGCAGGGCCATGGCGGTATCGAACTGGTTGCTGCCGCGCGGCGGCGCGGCGATGGCGCGGTCGCTTTGTGTCAGTGTGCCCAGATTGCCTGGCGGCGGTGCGAGGCGGATGGGAGCACCCGAGGATTGCGGCCCCTCCAACGGCGGCAGCGGCGTACCCGGCGAAAGATTGCCGCCTTGATTGCCGCCTGGGGGCTGAGCCAGCGCCATGTTCGCCCCGCCCGCGCCGGTGGCGGCGCAGTTCAGACCCTGATCGTCGGCGCCGGCACCCAATTGCTGCGCCGAGACCATGCAGAGGCGATAGGAGAAATCCTTCTGCTGCTGGTCAATCTTCTGGTTCAGCAGGTCGAGCTGGTGGCGCAGTTCTTCATTGGTGCCGGTGGCCTGGGACAGGGTTTCGGTGAGGCTGCGGGATTTGTCTTCCAGCACCTGGATGCGGCCGGACAGTTGCTGATTCTGACCAGCCAGCGTGGTGAGCTGGGAATCCTGGTCGGCCTCATGCTGTTTTTCCTCGTCGCTGGGACCGAACAACTGGGCCTGTGAGGGCAGAGAGCTGCACAGCAACAAGCCGAGGCAAAGTGTGAGGGCGCGCTTTTTCATGTTTTTCTCGTCCGCAAACAACGCAAACAAAAAGGGGCGCGAAAATTCGCGCCCCTTTTTATTCTTCAGTCAAGGATCACGAGCTGGCGCCGCTGGTGATGGTCGAGACGCCACGGCGATTCTGCGCATAACAATCTTCGCTGGACTCGGTGCAGATGGGACGTTCCTTGCCGTAGGAGACCGTCTGCAGACGGCTGGTGGAGACGCCCAGGCTGACCAGGAATTCCTTCACGGCATTGGCACGGCGTGCGCCCAGCGCGAGGTTGTATTCGCGGGTGCCGCGTTCGTCGGCATGGCCTTCGACGGTGATGGCCACCTGCGGATATTTGTTCAGCCAGGTCGCCTGCTTCTGCAGGGTGCCCTTGTCGCTGTCCTGAACATTATATTCGTTATAGGCGAAGTGAACGGTGTCGCCGACATTGACCTTAAAGTCCTGCAGGCTGCCCGGCAGGATGCCCGGCGCCACGGGGGCGGGAGCAGCGGCCATCGGGGCCGGCGGCGGCGGCGGCGCGGAGGCGGCCTGTTGCTTGGTCGTGCAGGCGCCGACCATGAGAGCTGCCGACAAAGCAGCAAATTTCAAGACAGTGGAAATTTTCATCACAAGTATCTCCCGAGAACGAAAGCCGGTGCCGGACTTCCGCAAAATTGAAATGCACCCAATACGTCAAACGTACTAATCGCCAAAAAGAGCCAAAAAAATGACAGTCAGAGTGATTTCGACCGAATGTGAAAAATGTCGCGGCTGCTCAAGATTGGGCGGCTATTAGCCCATGCTCCACGAAAGAGGACAAGTGGATATGGAACTAATGTTTATGCAGAAAACACTCTCGTGCAAATGCGCTGCCTGGCCGGCGGCCAATAGCCGTCCGGCTGGGTGAAAACCTATTGAATCAAAGGCGACCAGGCCGGATCGGAGGCGTCGCCGGGCGTCATCACCCGGCGCTCATTGCGGCCTGTGACATCCACGGACCAGATCTGCGCCCCGCGCCCGCCCTGGATTTCGCGGGTGTACATCAGGACGCGGCCATTGGGGGCCCAGGTCGGACCTTCATCTTCCCAGCCCGACGTGATCAGCCGTTCGCCGCTGCCGTCGGGGCGCATCACGCCTAGGCCGAAATGGCCGGCATCCTGCTTGGTAAAGGCGATCAGATCGCCGCGCGGCGACCAGACCGGGGTGCCGCTTTTGCCGGCGCTGAAGCTGATGCGATGCTGGTTCGTGCCGTCGGCATTCATCACATAAACCTGCTGGCTGCCGCTGCGGTCGGATTCAAACGTGATCTGCTTGCCGTCCGGCGAGAAGGACGGCGCGGTGTCAATGGACGGATCGGTGGTGAGGCGCGTGGTCTGGCGGCTGCGCAAATCCATCACATAGATGTCGGAGTTGCCGTTTTCTTCCAGGGTGAGCGCCACCTTGTTGCCATCGGGCGAGAAACGCGGGCTGAAGGTCATGTTGGGGAAATTGCCCAGCATCTCCTGCTTGCCGGTTTCGATGTCGAACAGATACACGCGCGGCTTGGTGCCGATATACGACATGTAAGCGATCATCTGGGCGGTGGGATTGAAGCGCGGCGTCAGCACCATGTAGTCGCCGCGGGTGAGGAAGTTCGGGTTGGCGCCGTCTTCGTCCATGATCGCCAGGCGCTTGACGCGTTTGATGGCGGGGCCGGTTTCGGAAATGAAGACGATGCGGGTGTCGAAATAGCCTTTTTCGCCGGTGACGCGCTCATAGATGGCGTCGGACACCATATGGGCAACGCGGCGCCAGCTTTCCGGCTGGGTTGAGAAGGACGTGCCCACCATCTGGCTTTCGCCGTAAACGTCCCACAGGCGAAAATCCATCCGGAGCCGGCCATCAGGCTGCAAGGTCACGGCGCCGGCCACCAGGCCCTGGGCATTGATCACCCGCCAGTTGGTGAAATTGGGCACAGCGTTGATGTTGGTGATGTGATCGACATAGGCCTTGGGGTCTATCGGCTTGAATAGGCCGGAGCGTTCCAGATCGGCGCGCACCACGCCGGCGATATTGGCGCCGGTGGCGTCGGCGGAGATGAAATCGGGAATGGCGATGGGCAACGGCTGGGCATTGCCCTGGGTGACATCAACCTGCAGCGCGGCCAATGCCGGCGTGGTCGCGAGAGCCAGCAAGGTGGCCAGGGAAAGCAGAAATTTCTTCATCGAAATCCTCATTTGCCCATCATCTCTCTGGGGTCGAAGCGGAAGGGATTGATTTCCTTCCAGTCACTATAACGCTTGGCGGGCAGATTATAGGGCGCGCATTGGTAGATCGCCCGCAAGGCTGCCTCGGCTGCGGCGCGGGTATAGGGATTGCCCGCTGCTGCCGCCGCCGAGTTTCCCGATAATTGTGGCCGCCCCGAGACGGTTCCATCGGTGTTGAGGATCAGGTCGAAATCCACCACCAGATCATTGGGGTTTGGCGCCCCCACCGGCGCATTCCAGCAGCGATAAATCTGGCTCTTGAGGGCATCGGCCAGATCGGCAGTGGCCATGGACTGGTTGCCGACGCCCTGGATGATGCGCTCCCCCGGTTTGGCGTTCTTGGGCACTTTGGCCTGGGCCAGAATCTTGTTCAGCACCGCATCGGCTTCGGCGACCTGCTGCTTTTTCGTCTTGGGCTGGTCTGGCTGGTCGAGATTGGTCTTGGGCACCACGATCTTGAACTGCGGCACCGGCGGCAAAGGCGCGGGTTCGGCATCAACAAAGGGCGGCAGCGGCGGCTCGTCCATTTTGACCGTGTCTTCTACCTTTTCCTTTTCGACCTGAGGCGGGGCTTCGGCGCGGACATTGGTCTGCTCGGCCACCACCAGCTCCACCGGCACGGCATGGCTTTCGGGCGACATGTCCACCACCCGGTTCAAGGTGAACAAGGTGGCCGCGATCAAGCCGCCATGCAGGACAAGCGAAATCACCAGCCCGGCATGATTGCGCCGGGCCGTGGTGGGGCGCGGTGGCCCGGTTCTATTGCTGCGAGTCTGGCTTTGGCCGCTGGACATCCGTCACAAGCCCGATATGGGTGAATCCCGCTGCCGACAACATGCCCATCACGATCATCACCTGGCCGTAATTCGCCGATGTGTCGCCGCGCACAAAGATGCGCTGGTCATAGCCATTGTTGGAAATGGCCTGAAGCTTGGGCACCAGTTCATCCTGCGGCACCAACTGCTTCTGCAGATAAATCTTGCCGTCCTTCGTGACGGAGACCGAAAGCGGTTCGCGGTCCTGGCCCAGCGCCGGGGCGCGGGTCTTGGGCAGATCCACCGGCACACCCACCGTCAACAGCGGCGCTGTCACCATAAAGACGATCAGCAACACCAGCATCACGTCCACAAAGGGCGTGACGTTGATCTCGGCCATGACGCGGCCACGGCGGCGTCCGCGCCGCGAGGACATGCCTGGTTGCAGACTGGCGGCCATTACTTGGTCGCCTTCTCTTCAAGCTGGCGCGACAGGATGGCGGAGAATTCTTCGGCAAAGGCGTCGAGCCGGTTCACATAGCGGCCGATCTCATTGACGAAGCGGTTGTAGAAAATCACCGCCGGCACAGCGGCGAGAAGACCCATCGCGGTGGTGAAAAGCGCCTCGGCGATGCCGGGCGCCACCACGGCCAGGGTGGTGTCATGACGGGCAGCAATGGCGTTGAAGGCATTCATGATGCCCCACACCGTGCCGAACAAACCGATAAAGGGCGACACCGAGCCAACCGTGGCGAGGAAGCCGAGCTGGCGTTCGATGCCGTCGGTCTCGCGCAGGATGGTGACGTTCATGGCTTTTTCGATGCGCTCTTTTACCCCGACCACCTGAGATTCGCGCGGATTGCCGTTTTCAAACGCGCGGCGCCATTCGCGCAAGGCGGCAATGAAGATCGCAGCCATGGGATGATCGGTCTTGGGGGCGATCTGCTGATAGAGATCGTCGAGCGACTGGCCCGACCAGAACAGTTTTTCGAATTTGGCCGCTTTGCGCTTGAGGGCGCTGAGCGCCAGCGCCTTGTTGAAGATGATCGCCCAGCTCCACAGCGAAGCCAGCAACAGCATCAGCATCACCCCCTGCACCACAAAGCCGGATGTGAGGAACATGGACACGAGATTGAAGCCGCCATTGCCATTGGCATCGCCGCCGAGATTGGCAAGGCCGCCGCTGGTGACATTGCCGGCGGGCGCAGCAGCGGGGGCAGCAAGTGTCTCACTGGCGGCGCCGGGCGCGCTGGGCGCGGCGATGGGGGCGCTTTGCGGGCCGGTGGGCGGGGCCACCTGAAGCTGCGCCAGCGCGGGCGAGGCAGCGGCCAGAAAAATCAGAAGAGCGACCACGCGCTTGGCTGTCATGGAGTGGACCTTAATTTGGGCGGGCTTCGTGGCACGCATGAAATACATTCAATATTGACCGAAGTAGGGCGCACCCCGTCAAGTCTCTGTTTCATAAAGAAAAGGCGTCAACAAGGTGCGAATATTTTCGGGGATGCGGCGCGGCCTTCCCGATAACGTGACGATGCAGGCTTCGATCCGTCCATCGGTGAGAAGAGTTTTGCCGCTGAAGATTTGCTGGCGGGCGGAAATACGGGCGCCGCTGATGCTGGTGAGAATAGTATGGACGCTAAGAGCATCGTCCACCCGGGCGGGGCTGTGGAATTTGATCTCAACGTTGCGGATAGCCCAGGCGGTCGGTTCGGCGCTCTCCAGATCAGCCATTTGCGCCACACCGGCCAGACGGAAGAATTCGGTACGCCCGCGCTCCATATAGCGCAGGTAATTGGCGTGATAGACCATGCCCGAAAGATCGGTGTCTTCGTAATAAATGCGGATCGGCAGGATATGCGCCTTGCCGTCGAAGTTGCCGAGCCCCCTGGTCTGTGTCATTCGCCGTCCTCCGCGAACAGGCCGGTCTGCGAAGGACTGGCGGGCGGTGCATTCAGGCCCAGATGGCCGTAAGCGGCGCTGGCAAGAACGCGGCCGCGCGGGGTTCGCTGCACAAAGCCTTGCTGCATCAAATAGGGCTCGACCACATCTTCGATGGCGTCGCGCGCCTCCCCAAGGGCGGCGGCGATGGTTTCGATGCCCACGGGGCCGCCGGAGAAATTCTGCGCGATCAGCGAGAGATAGCGGCGGTCAAAGGCATCGAGGCCGCGGGCATCCACTTCCAGGCGGGTGAGCGCGGCGTCGGCGATTTTGGCGTCCACGCTTTTGTGTTTGCTGACGCTGGCGAAGTCGCGCACGCGCTTGAGCAACCGTCCGGCGATGCGCGGCGTGCCGCGGGCGCGGCCGGCGATTTCGCGGGCGCCGTCTTTGGTCAGCGCGAAGTCGAGCACGCGGGCGCCGCGTTCGACAATCTGGCAAAGTTCGTCGGTGGTGTAGAAATTGAGGCGCACCGGAATGCCGAAGCGGTCGCGCAGTGGCGTGGTGATGAGGCCGGAGCGGGTGGTGGCGCCAACCAGGGTGAAAGGCGCCAGTTGAATCTTCACCGAGCGGGCGCTGGGCCCCTCGCCGATCACCAGGTCGAGTTCGCAATCCTCCATCGCGGGATAAAGAATTTCCTCGACCGCGGGATTGAGGCGGTGGATTTCATCAATGAACAGCACATCGCGCGGCTCGAGATTGGTGAGGATGGCGGCGAGATCGCCCGCCTTGGCCAGCACCGGGCCGGAGGTGGAGCGGAAATTGACGCCCAGTTCGCGCGCCACGATCTGCGCCAAGGTGGTCTTGCCCAGACCCGGCGGGCCCGAAAACAACACATGGTCCAGCGCTTCATTGCGCCCCTTGGCGGCGTCTATGAACACTTTCAGATTTTCGCGGGCCTGTTGCTGGCCGACGAAATCGTTCAGCGTTTTGGGGCGCAGTGACGATTCCAGCGTGTCGTCGGCGCTGCGTCCGGGGGCAACCAAGCGTTCGCTCATCTTGCCATGCCCCGCAGAGCTTCACGCAGCAAGGCGCCCGTTTCAGCGGCATCGCCCAGATCGTTTGACGCGCGTGATACCGCTTCCGCTGCCTGGCCTTCGGAATAACCCAGCTTGACCAGCGCGGTGACGGCATCGGCGGTGGGACTGCGTGGCGCGGTGATGGGCGTGTGCCACTCGCCCTCGCCGCGCAGCATCATCGCGGGCGCCTTGTCTTTCAATTCGGTGGTGATGCGCACCGCCAGCTTGGGGCCGACGCCGGGGGCGCGGCCGATCATAGCTTTGTCGGAGAGCGCCAGCGCGCGTTGCAGGTCGCGCGGCGAAAGCGTGGATAACACGGCGAGCGCCACCTTGGCGCCGACACTTTGCACCGTCTGCAGCAGACGAAACCATTCGCGCTCTTCGGCGGCAGCGAAGCCATAGAGCCGGATGGCGTCGTCGCTGACTTTCATTTCGATCAGCAGGCTGGCATGCGCGCCCACTGCCAGCCGCGACAGGGTAGAAGATGGGCATTGCACCAGATAGCCGACGCCGCCGACATCCAGGATGACGGCATCGTCGTGAAGAGAATCCACAGTGCCGGAAAGTTTGCCGATCATAGCGCGGCCACCCGCGCGCGGACGCGCGCATCTTCGGATGAAACAAGTATGCGGGCGCGGGTGCCCGACAGATGCGCGTGGGCGATGGCGCAGGCCAGCGCATCGGCGGCATCGGCCTGGGTCACGCCGCAGGCGGGCAGCAGGCGCTTGACCATGAACTGGACTTGATCCTTGCCGGCATGGCCGGCACCGACCACGGATTTCTTGATGTGGTTGGGCGAATATTCGGCGATCTCCATCCCCGCTTGGGCAGCGGCCAGCAGCGCCACGGCGCGGGCATGGCCGATCTTGAGGGCGGCCTGCGGGTCCTTGGCGACAAAGGCCATTTCGACCGCCATCGCATGCGGCTTGTGGGTGGCGATCACCGTGGTGAGTTCGGCATGCAGCGCCATCAAGCGCGCGCCAAGACCGGCGGCGGTCTTGGTGACGATGACGCCATGGGCGATATGGGTCAGGCGGGTGCCTTCGAGCGCGATAGCGCCCCAGCCCATGCGGGCCAGACCGGGATCAAGACCAAGAATACGAATCGCGCCGGGCATAAAAGGTTTGTACCCTTTATGTTCAGGGCATTCCTAGAGGCGCGGACGGCCTAATGCGTTAACCGGTGAGCTTGGCCATTAGGGCGTCGGACAGCTCGTAATTGCCATAGACGTTTTGCACATCGTCATGGTCGTCGAGGATTTCGACCAGCTTGACCAGGCTTTCGCCGATCTCGTCCTTGACCGCGACCATGGTCTTGGGGCGCCAGGTGATGGCAGCTGAGATGGGGGCGCCCAACTTCGCTTCCAGGGCTTCGCGGACGGTGAGAAAATCGTCGAGACCGGTGAGGAATTCATGGCCTTCTTCGGTGGTGACGCATTCGTCGGCCCCAGCCTCCAGCGCCAGTTCCAGCATGGCGTCTTCGCTGCCCTTGGCCAGCGGATAGGCGATAACGCCGATATGATCGAACAGGAAGGCGACGGAATTGGTCTCGCCCATGGTGCCGCCATATTTGGAGAAGGTGGAGCGGACATCGGCGCTGGTGCGGTTGCGGTTGTCAGTCAGGGCTTCGACGACAATGGCGGTGCCGCCGGGGCCGTAGCCCTCATAGCGGATCTCGTCGTAATTCTCGGCGTCGCCGCCCTGGCCTTTTTTGATGGCGCGCTCGATGGCGTCCTTGGTCATGTTCTGCTGGCGCGCCTCAGTGATGGCGCCGCGCAGGCGGGCATTGAGCTTGGGGTCGGGCAGGCCCGACTTGGAGGCCACGGTGATTTCGCGGCCCAGCTTGGAGAAGAGCTTGGAGCGCTCTTTGTCCTGCTTGCCCTTGCGGAACATGATGTTCTTGAACTGACTATGGCCGGCCATTTTGGGCACCTGAAAAATACGGGCGCTGAGATAGCCGGGCCACCTCCCGTCTTTCAAGTCACCTGCCGCGCTGGGGCTGACGAACAGGTCGAATCCCGATATACCTTGTTAATCAAGGTATAATACCTTGGTTCACAAGGTATATGGCGCATGGCCCAAGAAAACCGCGGAAATTCTGGCTTTGGCGCGGGGGTGCCGGAGCTTTTGATCCTGAAGCTGCTGCAGGAGCGGGAGATGTATGGCTATGAGATCGTCCAGGCAATCGGGCGCGCCACCCAGAATATCGTGCGCCCCGGCGAGGGCGTGATCTATCCCCTGCTGCATGCCCTGGAGAAAGACGGCGCCCTTCGGGCCGAACCGCGCCCCGTCGGCGGGCGCACCCGCATCTATTACGCCCTGACGTCGCGGGGGGTGCGGCGGCTGTTCGAGCTGACAGACAATTGGAGCCAGCTGGCCCGGGCGGTTCAGTCGGTGCTGCGGGCCTCGTGAACGTGTGGGGCTAGCGCGCCTCAGCCAAAGGCATAGGCATCCATGCGCAGGCTGCCAAAGGTATGGCTGGTGTGGAGGCGCTGCGTCTTGGCACCGCCCGCGCCATACGCGACGAACAGGGGCATGAAATGCTCTTCTTCCGGGTGAGCCTGGGCGGCGTTCGGCGCCAGCCTGCGGTAATCGCGCAGGGCGGCTTCGTCGCGCGCCACCAGCTTTTCATCCATCCAGGCGGAAAAATCCCGGCTCCAGTCCGGTTCGGGCGATCCGGGCGGCGTGAGACGGCGCAGATTATGGACAAAGCCGCCCGAGCCCATCACCAGCACATCATCCTGGCGCAGCGGCGCCAGGGCCTGGCCCAGCGCGATGTGATGCGCCACATCCCCCCTGCCCTGCACCGACAATTGCACCACGGGAATATCGGCCTGCGGATACATCAGGCTGAGCGGCACCCAGGCGCCATGGTCGAGGCCGCGCGATGTGTCTGCGGTGGTGTTCAGGCCCGCTGCTGTCAGGCGGGATGCGACGTCGGCGGCAAGCGCCGCGTCGCCGGGCGCGGCATAGCGAAGATCGTAAAGCGGCTTCGGGAAGCCGCGAAAATCATGAATCGTAGCATTGGCCGCCACGCTGTTCACCATCGGCGCCGGGGTATCCCAATGCGCCGATGCGACCAGGATGGCGCGGGGTTTGCCCAGTTCGCGGCCCAGCCCGCGCAGGAAATCGCGCGCCGGGACATCATCGAACGGCAGGGTCGGCGCACCGTGGGAAACAAACAGCGAGGGCAGCATTGGCAATTCCCGTTGCGTTGGCCTGACTGAGATCGGCGTCCGAGGCTGCAGTTACAAGCCTAGCTGCGCGGGATCAGAAACAGGCCGTTCTTGTCCTCATGCTCCAGATAATAGCTGCGCACGATGGCGTCCCAGAGCGGCGATGGCGGGAAGAAGATCGAGCGGGGCTGGAGCTGGATCATGGAAAAGGCGTGCGCGTCCAGCAGGCGGGTGAGATCGGTGCTGGGGCGTTTGCCCCGCGCGAAGGCCTGGCTGATGCCGAAGGTGTCCACCTGGGGCGTGCGTCCGGCCCAGTAGCAAAGCGCCAGGCTTTCGCACAGCACCGGGTCCTTGTGGCGGGCGATGACGGCGGTGTCGTAACGGGTGGCGTAGCGGGTCCCCATCAGGTCGGGCAGCGATGGCCGCAGCGCCCAGACGCCCAGCAAGGCCAGCACCAGCATCACGGCCTGAAAGCCGGCGACAAAAACTGTGCCTGCAGGCGTCCAGCGCCCGGCCGCGGCGCGGTTGCAATAAAGCGCGCCGCCCAGCGCCACCGCCATGCCGGCATCCATCATCTGGCTGGCGCTGACGCCATCGCCGCCGGAGAAAAACACCGCCAGGACGAACGCCAGCACGGCATAGACGGCGGCGAAGAAAGCGGGACCGTCGGATTTGCGCCGGAACAAGGTGAGCGCTGCGGCGAAGGGCAGGAATTCCACCAGCAGCCATTGGCCGGGCTGGCCGGTGAGTCTGGACCAGAGAAAGACGCGCGGCGAAAACAGATAGCCCAGCAATTCGACATGCAGCGCCAGCGCCGTGACGGCATAACCGATGATGGCGAAGAGGATCCCGAACGCGGCCAACATCCAGGCGCTGCGCCGCTCATAAACCGCCAGCCACACCAGCAGCGCCAGTGGCAGGGTGACGTAAAGCGGCTTGACGAATTCGGCCAGGGTCAGGAACAGCGCGCCAAACGCGAGGGAGGCCGTAGTGCGGGGGCCACGCACGATAATCAGCAGCGCCGCCGCATCCAGCAGATTGCCCAGCATCTGGGGATCGTCCATGGCGGAGAATTTCACGATCACCCAGGGCGCGGCCCAGAACAGCAGCGCGGCAAACAGGGATTGGCGGCGGTCGCAGCCCAGGGCGCGGGTGGCAAAGCCAAGACATAGGCCGATGCCAAGCGTGGAGAGGAACGCCACCAGGCGGCCCGCAATGATGGCGTCCTGCCCCGTCAGCCTGGCGACGGCGCCCACGATGAAAAAGGACAGCGGCGGATAATTGTTGGTGAACAGGGAGGCCCGCGCGGGATAGAGCGCGCGCGGATCCTGCATCGCGCTGGCGGCATGATAGGCGTTCCAGCCTTCATTGTAATTTTTGAGAACAGGCGCCGTGAGGGTGAAAAGTTCGGCACAAAGGCAGAGCAGGATCGCCAGCGCCAGCAGCGCGATCAGGGCGTAACCGGCGCGCTGCATCGCCGGGCCGCTCACAGTTGCGGCAGCGCTTGGGCAAGCCGCCCGCCGGCCCGCACCGGATCAATCCGCAGCGCCAGACCGTTGGGGCCCGTCTGCACAAACACGCCGCAGACCGTGGCGGGGCCGGTGGCGGGGGCGAAGCGCGGGCCATTGATCTTGCGCAGGAAACGCTGCACCGGCTCGGCCTTGTCCATGCCGATCACGGAATCATAATCGGCGCAGGCGCCCGCATCGCTTTGAAACGCCGTGCCGCCGGGGAAAATCTGCGCGTCGGCGGTGGGGACATGGGTATGGGTGCCCACCACCAGGCTGGCGCGGCCGTCGCAGAAATGGCCCATCGCCATTTTCTCCGACGTGGTTTCGGCATGCAGATCGACGATGATGGCGTCGGCGGCCTCGCCCAGCGGGCAGGCTTCCAGTTCGGCATCAACAGCGCGGAACGGATCATCGAGCGCATCCATGAAGACGCGGCCCATGACATTGATCACCAGCACGCTTTGGCCGCGGGGGGTTTTGTAGAGATTGGCGCCGCGCCCCGGCGTGCCTTTGGGATAATTGGCCGGGCGCAGGATGCGGTCTTCATTATCAATATAAGTGAGAATTTCCTTCTGGTCGGCCCAGTGATTGCCGGTGGTGATCACATCAATGCCCATGCCGAAATATTCTTCGGCAATGGCGCGGGTGAGGCCAAAGCCGCCCGCGGCATTCTCGCCATTGGCGATGATGAGGTCGGGCTTCAGGGCCTGTTTCAGGCGGGGCAATTGCTGCGCCACGCCATCGCGGCCCGGCTTGCCGATCACATCGCCCAGGAAAAGAATATTCATTGCTGCGCCCCGGAAAACAGCCTCAAGCCCTGTTCGGTGAGGATGCCATCTAGCGCCATATCATGCGGCTCATGCGGAAGCGAGACGGTCTGCTGTCCTGCATAGGCGATGCCGATGGCTGGCACGTGCAGCGCCGCCAGAGTGCGGTCGTAAAAGCCGCCGCCATAACCCAGCCTGTGGCCATCAGCATCGAAGGCAAGCAGCGGTACCAGCAGCAGATGCGGCGTCACGGCGGGCCAATGGGCGGCGGGTTCGTGCACGCCAAAGAGGCTGGGCTTTAAAACTTCGCCATCGGGGATGCGGTGAAATTCCAGCGCCGCGTCTTTGGCCACCATGCGGGGAAAGGCGATGTGGCAGCCGCTATCCACCAGCGCTTGCAAAAGCAGCGCCGGATCGGCTTCGTGTGGCAGGGCGTGGTAGCCGCCGACAATCGTGCCGCGCGAAAGCTTCAGCGCCGGAGCGTAGGCGGCCAGCGCCGCGCCGATATCGTGAAGCGCCAGCGTCTGACGCTTTTCGCGGGCCTGTTTTCGGAGCTGGATTTTGGAGATCGGTGTCACGGCCCCAGTGTGGGCCATCGCGGGCGGCTCGCTCAAGCTCGCGGCACCTCTTCCCTGTCGCATGTCCATCTGGACATGCTCCCGCGCTGCGCGCGCCGGTAAGAGGTGGACGGAACCGCATTCGGCGTTGGTATTGGATCTCATGGGCCTGCAAGTGCAGGTGGGCGCCGTGTGACGAAGACCAGGGTCTAAGCCAGGGACAGCTCCCGATGAGTACAATTAAGGCCCCTGGGCATCGCAACCTGACGACGCGAGGCAGTATCCGTCCGCCTCTAACTTAGGCTTCCGCCAGCTGGGCTGCAATGTCTTCCACCCGCTTGGCGGCGAGTTCCAGCGCATCGGCGGCCTTGCTTTCGGCATCCTGGGCGCGGATTTCCAGCGCGCCGCGGGCGGTATTCAGGTCGCTGGCCGCCTTGTTGGAGGAGGCAAGGTTCGTAACTGCCGCGTGATGTTCATCGGCCATCAATAGCGCCGCCATCAGCAGCAGCCTGGTGTCGCCCACCTGGCCCACGGAACTGAGAACTTCGCGGGCCTTGGCGTCCACCGTGGCGGCCAGATCGCGCAGATGGTCTTCCTCGCCATCGTCACAGGCGATGGTATAGGCGCGGCCATTGACCATGACATTGACCAGCGGCATGGGTCAGCTCCTCGCCAGGGCGGCACGGATTTCGCCGATCGCCCCATCGAGCCGGGTTTCGACCTCCTGGGTCATGCCGGAAAGGGAGGCCAGCTCATCCTCCAGCGCAGCGATGCGCTCCAGAATCTGCTCTCGCTCACTCTCCAGCGCCGCCAGACGGGCGTGATTTTCGGGCGCCGCGGGTCGCTGTTCGCCCGCTGAATCGGCCGCTTTTTCGAGGTTTTCCAAGGCGGCGGCGAGACGTTCCGCCGCCAGTTCCAGCCGGCTCAAATGCATCTCTTGCTTGCGATTCTGAAAAGACCTTAGGCCCTGCCGGGAAAGAGGGTCAACGCAATTGCGTTGATGTCTTTGTGGCAGCCCTTGACGCCAGCCACCCCCCCTTTTATGGCCTCCTACCCACCCGGGAAATGACCTTATGACAAGCGCCGCCGCACCGCTGGAACAAGCCAAAATCCGCAAACTTGCCAATGTCATCCGCGCCCTTTCGATGGACGCGGTGGAGGCGGCAAAATCGGGTCATCCGGGCCTGCCGCTGGGCATGGCCGATGCCGCCACGGTGCTGTTCAGCCAGTTCCTGAAATTCGATGCTAGCGACCCCCACTGGGCCGACCGCGACCGCTTTGTGCTGTCGGCGGGCCATGGCTCGATGCTGCTCTATTCGCTGCTCTGGCTGACGGGATATCCGGGCATTACCCTGGATAACATCAAGAATTTCCGCAAAGTCGGCAGCCCCTGCGCCGGCCATCCCGAATATGGCCATCTGCCGGGCATCGAAACCACCACCGGGCCGTTGGGCCAGGGCATCGCCAATGCCGTGGGCATGGCGATTGCGGAGCGGCATTTGAATGCGCGCTATGGCAGCGATCTGGTGAACCACAAGACCTATGTCATCGCCTCGGACGGCGATCTGGAAGAAGGCATTTCCCACGAAGCCATTTCGCTGGCCGGGCATTTGAAGCCCAAGGGCCTGATCGTGCTGTGGGACCACAACAATATCACCATTGACGGCGCCACCTCGCTGTCCACCTCGACCGATGAAGTGGCGCGTTTCCAGGCGGCGGGCTGGATCACCGACAGTTGCGATGGCCAGGACGTCAATGATGTCGCCCGCGCTTTGGCGGCGGCGCAGGATGCGCCGGGCCCGGTCTTGATCGCCTGCCGCACGCAAATTGGTTTTGGCCTTCCCAGCGCCGGCACGCAGAAGGCGCATTCCGATGCGCCAGGCGCCGAGGCGATTGCAGCGGCGCGCAAAACCCTGGACTGGACCAGCGAGCCCTTTGTCATTCCCGATGATTTTCTGAACCAGTGGCGCGCCATTGGCGCGCGCGGCAAGGCGGAGCATGACGCCTGGAACGCCCGGCTTGCGGCCAGCGGCAAGAAACAGGATTTTGAGAATGCCATCGGCGATGTGCTGCCCGCCTCGCTGGGCCCGGCTATTGTTGCCCTCAAGCAGAGCCTCAGCACCGACAAGCCCGCCGCGGGCACGCGCAAATTCTCCGAGAAGGCGCTGGACGTCATCAATGGCGAGCTGAGTGTCACCATCGGCGGTTCGGCTGATCTGACACCGTCCAACAATACCAAGACCAAGAACATCACCGCGATCACGCCTGAGGATTTCTCGGGCCGCTATATCCATTACGGCATTCGCGAGCATGGCATGGCGGCGGCGATGAACGGCATGGCGCTGCATGGCGGCGTTATTCCGTATGGCGGCACCTTCTTTGTGTTCTCGGATTATTGCCGCCCGTCCATCCGCCTCGCTGCCCTGATGGGCGTACGCGTGGTGTTTGTCATGACCCATGATTCCATCGGCGTGGGCGAAGACGGCCCGACCCATCAGCCGGTCGAACAATTGGCGGCGATGCGCGCCATGCCGGGCCTGCTGGTCATGCGGCCCGCCGACGGCGTGGAGACTGCCGAATGCTGGCACCTGGCGCTGCAGAATTCGGGGCGCCCCAGCCTGATCGCTTTCTCGCGCCAGGATGTGCCCACCGTGCGGGTGAACCACACCGCGGACAATCTGTCGGCGCGCGGCGCCTATGAACTGGTGGGCGACGCCGATGCCAAGGTGACGTTGCTGTCCACCGGCTCGGAAATTTCCATCGCCATGGCGGCGCGCGACTTATTGGCCAAGGACGGTATCGCGTCGCGCATCGTCTCGATGCCCTGCTGGGACCTGTTCGAGGAACAGGATGAAGCCTGGCGCAAGAAATTGCTCGGCACCCTGCCCCGCGTCGCAGTGGAAGCCGCCGCGTCTTTTGGCTGGGACCGTTACATCGGTCTGGGTGGCGCCTTTGTCGGCATGCATAGTTTCGGCGCCAGCGGCCCGTACAAGGATGTCTACAAGCATTTCAACATCACGCCGGAAGCGGTGGCCGAGGCGGCGAAGAAGATTTTGAAGGCGTAAGTTCGGCGTTTAAGGAGAAATAGAATGGCTTTGCGTGTTGCCATCAACGGCTTTGGCCGTATCGGACGGCTGGTGCTGCGGGCGATTGTGGAATCGGGCCGGCGCGATATCGAGGTTGTGGCGGTCAACGATCTGGGGCCGATCGAAACCAACGCCCATCTGCTGCGCTATGACAGCGTGCATGGCCGCTTTCCCGCGTCGGTGACCGTGGATGGCGATGTCATGGTCGCCGCGGGCCACCGCATCAAGGTCACCGCCATCAAGAATCCGGCGGAGCTGCCGCACAAGGAACTGGATGTCGATATTGCGCTGGAATGCACCGGCATTTTCACGTCCAAGGAAAAAGCCTCGGCACATCTAACCGCCGGCGCCAAGCGGGTGCTTATTTCCGCGCCGGGCGAGGATGCCGATATCACCGTGGTCTATGGCGTCAATCACGACAAGCTGACCAAGGATCACCTGATCGTTTCCAACGCCTCGTGCACCACCAACTGCCTGGTGCCGGTGGTCAAGGTGCTGCATGACGCGGTCGGCATCGAACGCGGCATGATGACCACCATTCATTCCTACACCAACGACCAGCCATCGCTGGACCAGATGCACAAGGATTTGTACCGCGCCCGTGCCGCCGCCTTGTCGATGATCCCCACCTCGACCGGTGCGGCCAAGGCCGTGGGCCTGGTGCTGCCGGAACTGAAGGGCAAGCTGGACGGCATCTCCGTGCGGGTGCCGACACCCAACGTCTCGCTGGTGGATCTGAAATTCTGCGCCAGCCGCGCCACCAGCGTGGAAGAGATCAACAACGCCATCAAGGGCGCCGCGCTGGGCCCGCTCAAGGGCATCCTGGATGTCGTGCATGACAAGCTGGTGTCGGTGGATTTCAACCACAACCCGGCCTCGTCTTCCTTCGCGCTGGACCAGACCCGGGTGATGGATGGCAACTTTGTCTCGATCATGACCTGGTATGACAATGAATGGGGTTTTTCCAACCGCATGGCCGATACCGCCGTGGCGATGGGCAAGCTGATTTAAGATGAAGTTCCGGACGCTCGACGGGCTGGCGGTGAAGGGCAAGCGGGTACTTGTGCGCGCCGACCTCAATGTGCCCATGGCGGACGGCCAGGTCACCGACCGCCTCCGGCTGGAGCGCCAAGCCCCCACGATCCGCGAATTGTCGGTCAAAGGCGCGCGCGTCATCATCCTCAGCCATTTCGACCGCCCCAAGGGCAAGGTCGTGCCGTCCATGTCGCTGGCGCCCGTCGCCCCGGCGCTGGCGGAGGAATTGGGCCGGCCTGTCGCCTTCGCCGAAGATTGCATCGGACCTTACGCCGAACATGCCATTGCATCTTTGACCGACGGCGACGTCCTGCTGCTGGAAAACACCCGCTTCCATCCCGGCGAGGAAAAGAACGACCCGGAATTCGCCAAGGCGTTGGCCGCGCTGGGCGATGTTTTCGTCAATGATGCCTTTTCCGCTGCCCACCGGGCGCATGCCTCGACCGCCGGCATCACGAAATTTCTGCCCTCGGTGGCGGGCCGCGCCATGGAAGAAGAATTGCGCCATCTGGAAAAGGCGCTCAGCAATCCCGAGCGTCCGTTGCTGGCGGTGGTCGGCGGGGCGAAGGTTTCCTCCAAGATCGCGCTGCTGGAAAACATGGTGACGCGGGTCGAAACCCTGGTGATCGCCGGCGCCATGGCCAACACCTTCCTGGCGGCGGAGGGACTGCTGGTCGGCAAGTCGCTTTATGAACCGGAATATCTGGAGACCGCGCGCAAGGTCATCCACATGGCGACCCAAAGCGGCTGCGCCATCCTGTTGCCCACCGATGTGGTGGTGGCCAAACAGCTGAAGCCCGGCGCGGCGCACCGTACGGTTTCCACCGCCGATATCGCCGCCGATGAAATGGCGCTGGATGTGGGGCCCAAGACCATTGCCGCCTTCAAGCGGCGCTTGAAAACCACCAAGACACTGGTCTGGAATGGCCCCTTCGGCGCTTTCGAGATTCCGCCTTTCGACAAGGGCACGGTGGCGGCGGCCCGCGCCGTGGCCGATGCCACCAAAAATGACAAACTGTTGTCGGTGGCGGGCGGCGGCGATACGGTTGCGGCCCTCGCCCATGCCGGGGTGGAAAATGATTTTACCTATGTCTCGACCGCTGGCGGGGCATTTCTGGAGTGGCTTGAAGGAAAAGAACTGCCCGGCGTCGAAGCGCTGAAGGCATAGGGGGACAACAATGAATCTCGACGAACTGAACGGCATTGCCAAGAAAATGGTCGCCAAGGGCAAGGGCTTGCTGGCCGCTGATGAATCCACCAGCACCATCGGCAAGCGCTTCGACAAAATCAGCGTCGCCAACACGGAAGATAATCGCCGCGATTATCGCGAGATGCTGTTCCGCAGCACCACGGCGATGAAAGAGCATATTTCGGGCGTCATCCTGTACGACGAAACCATTCGCCAGAAGGCCAAGGACGGCACCACGCTGGTGTCGCTGATCCAGGCCGCCGGCGCGATTGCGGGCATCAAGGTGGATGCGGGCGCCAAGTCGCTGGCCGGTCAGCCGGGCGAAACCATCACCGAAGGCCTGGACGGGCTGCGCGAACGCTTTGTCGAATATCACAAACTGGGGGCGCGCTTCGCCAAATGGCGCGCGGTGATCGATATCGGCGCCGGCATTCCCACCTATAATTGCGTCAATGCCAATGCCCAGGCGCTGGCCCGCTATGCGGCGCTGGCGCAGGAAAATGGCATCGTGCCGATCGTCGAGCCGGAAGTGCTGATGGACGGCGATCATGACATCGCCACCTGTGAGCGTGTCACCAGCTGGGTACTGGAAAGCGTCTTCTCGCAGCTTTTCTATGCCGGGGTGCGGCCGGAAGGCATGATCCTGAAGCCCAACATGATCGTGCCGGGAAAGAAGTGCGCCAAGCAGAACAGCATTGAAGAAGTCGCCGCCGCCACGGTGCGCGTGCTCAAACGCGCGGTACCATCTTCGGTGCCGGGCATCGCTTTCCTGTCGGGCGGCCAGTCGGATGAAGACGCCACGGCGCACCTGTCGGCCATCAATGCCATTGGCAGCCTGCCCTGGGCCGTAACTTTCAGCTATGGCCGCGCCTTGCAGGCCGCGCCGCAGCAAGCCTGGGCTGGCCAAGCGGGAAATGTCGCCAAGGCGCAGGCCGCTTTCGCCCATCGCGCCCTGATGAACTCGCTGGCCGCGACCGGCAAATGGACAAAGGCCAGCGAGACCAAAGCCGCTTGAGCACCTGCCGCCTTTACCTGATTTCGCCGCCGCGTATCGCCCCCACCGATTTTTCCGGGGTGCTGAAGGACGCGCTGAAGGGCGGCGATGTCGCGTCGTTTCAGCTCCGCCTCAAGCATGTCAGCGATGACGAGATCCGTAGAGCCACCGACACGCTGCGCCCCATTGTGCAGGCGGCGGGGGCGGCTTTCATTCTGAATGACCGGCCTGACCTGGCTGCCGAGCTGGGCTGTGACGGCGTGCATGTCGGGCAGGACGATGCCAGCTATGCCGAAGCGCGCGCGGCGTTGCCAAACGGCATTGTCGGCGTCACCTGTCATGACAGCCGTCATTTGGCGATGGATGCCGGCGAAGCGGGCGCCGACTATGTCGCCTTTGGCGCGTTCTTCCCGACCCAGACCAAAGAGCCCAAGAGCGTCGCGGATATCGAATTGTTGCAATGGTGGGCGCAGGCCATGGTGGTGCCGGTGGTGGCGATCGGCGGCATTACCATTGCCAATGCGCCAGCGCTGATCACGGCGGGCGCCGATTTCCTGGCGGTGGCGGCAGGCGTGTGGGAGCATGGCGGCGGGCCGCAGGAAGCGGTGCGCGAATTCAACACGCTGTTCAAAGCGTGATTGAGCGGCTCCTGAGCCTGCTGTTTCTCGGCATACTGCTGGCGCTGGGTTATCATCAGGCGATGGACCTAGCCTACCGGCACTTCTTCCCAACATCGCAGCTTTACCAGACCTATTGGTATGTGCCGCTATTGGCGGTGCCGGGGCTGCTGCTGGCAGCGCTGGCCATTGCCCTGGGATTTTTCCGCCGCGTCGATTGGTGGGATGCCGCTGCCCTGGCGACGGTGACAGCCATCACCGTCCTGACCCTGGAAGCGCCCTATTCCTGCTTTATGGGCTGCTTCTAGCCATTTGCGCCGGGGGCTGCTACATCCCGGCTGCTCTTTGAACCTGTCTGAATTCTTCACCCCGCGCTGGGAGGCGCGTATTTGCATGGCCAAGATCACCGGCGTTGAAGTTCGCCCCGGCACCATGATCGAGCATCAGGGCCAATTGTGGATGGCGGTGAAGTCACAAGCGGTCAAGCCCGGCAAGGGCGGCGCTTACAATCAGGTCGAACTCAAAAACATCGAAACCGGCAGCAAGCTCAATGAGCGTTTCCGCTCGTCGGAGATGGTGGAAGAGATTCATCTCGAAAAGAAGGATTTCCAGTTCCTCTATGCCAATGGCGACATGCTGACCTTCATGGACATGGAAACCTATGACCAGATCGAGCTGGCCACGGATTTTGTCGGCGACCAGGCGGCCTTCCTGCAGGACGGGATGAAGACCCTGGTGCAGATGTATGACGGCAAGGCGCTGGGCATCAAATTGCCGGTGCAGGTGACCCTGACCGTGGCGGAAGCCGATCCGGTGATGCGCGGCGGCACGGCGGCGCCGTCTTTCAAAAACGCGGTGCTGGAAAACGGCCTGAAGATCCAGGTGCCGCCTTTCATCAATGCCGGCGAGAAGATCGTGGTCGCCACCGAAGATGGCACTTACGTCAGGCGGGCAGAATAATGGCGTATCAATCGCCCATCCTGAATGTGATGACCATGGCGGCGCGCAAGGCCGGCCGCCCGCTGATCCGCGATTTCGGTGAGCTGGAAAATCTCCAGATCTCGATGAAGGGTCCCGCCGATTTCGTCACCAGCGCCGACAAGCGCACCGAAAAGCTTTTGATCGAAGAATTGTCGCGGGCGCGGCCCGGCTATGGCTTTCTGGGCGAGGAAGGCGGCGTGATCGAAGGCAAGGACAAGAGCCACCGCTTCATCATTGACCCGATTGATGGCACCACCAACTTCATGCATGGCGTGCCGCATTTTGCGGTGTCCATCGGATTGGAACGCGAAGGCGTGATGGTTGCGGGCGTGCTCTTTAACCCCGTGACCGACGATATGTATTATGCCGAGAAGGGGCACGGGGCCTATCTCAACAACAAGCGGCTGCGCGTTGCCGAGCGCCGCGAATTGGCCCCGTCTCTTTTCGCCACCGGCCTGCCTTTTCTGGGCCGCGAGGGCCATGCCCGCGCCATGGCCGAGATGACGGCGGTGATGGCGGCCTCATCGGGCATTCGCCGCTTCGGCGCCGCGTCGCTGGACATGGCCTTTGTCGCGGCCGGGCGGTTCGACGGTTTCTGGGAGCGCGGCCTGCATGCTTGGGACGTGGCGGCGGGCATTGTGCTGGTGCGCGAAGCCGGCGGCATGGTGGGCGACCTGCATGGCGGCACCGATGCGCTCAATAGCGGCACCATTCTGTGTGCCAACGAGCATCTACAGCCTCAGCTTCTGAAGCTTCTGAAGGGCGCAACGCCTGACAAAGCGTCAGATTGAGGCGGAGCCGAGGACCGGCTAAGGTTTTCTGTCGAATTCGGGCGAATATGATGCGTTTTTCCCTCTGCGTTTTTCTCGTCGGCCTGCTGGCGACAGGTTCCGCTTTGGCTGCGGTCCAGACCGGCAATGAGATCAGCGTCAATCCTGTGGCGGGTGGCAGCAGCGGCACGCTGCTCTATCCGGGCGGGCAATATATGCGGGTGGTGCGCCCCCTGCTGCAGCCGGGCGAAAAAGCCGGGGCCGTCCAATTGCATATGCCCGGCAAGCGCACAGCCCGCGCGCCCTCCGCCAGCACACCGTCCGTTCGCACCGCCGTCGCCGCGCCGCGCGAAACTCCGCCTCCGCCGCCGCGCCAGACACCGCGTCCGTCGCCGCCGCCCAAGCGCGTGGCTGCCGCCCCGCCACCGCCGCCACAGACGCCCACCGCCAGCTTCGGTGCAGCCGGGCTTGAACTGGCACCGCCGCCAGTCGCTGCCGCTCCCAGCCAGCAGACCCAGATTGCCAAGGCCGCGCCGCCGCCGCAGAGCAATTCCGTCCCGGCGGGCCCCGGCCTGACCAAGCGCAGCGTCATCCTGTTTGCGGCAGGCGCGTCGGACCCGGCCCAGTCGGCGCTGGGCGCGATCAAATTCCTGGCCGGCGATCTGAATACCGCCATGACCGGCCCCGGCAGCCGCATCCAGATCCTGGCTTATGGCGGCGAGAAGGGTGACAAGGGCAGCGAGGCGCGGCGTCTGTCGCTCAAACGCGCTTTGGCCATCCGCCAGGTGCTGATTGACGATGGCGTGGCGTCGGAGCGCATTGATGTGCGCGCCATGGGCGGCGCCGATGATGGCGGCCCCGCCGACCGCGTGGACGTTTACATCAAGGCCTGATCAGCCAATCAGTCTGCCATCGCCACATTCTGCGCTTCGGGACCGAGCCAGACCGTCAGCGAAATCGCCAGCGCGGCGCAGACCGCCACTGAGGCGAGCGCGATGGCGTAATTGCCGCCGGAATTCGCCGCGATGGTGGTTTGCAGAATTGCGTTGCTGGACGCGATCAGATTTCCCAACTGATACACCGTGCCGGGAAAGGTGCCGCGCGCGCCGGGCGGTGACAATTCATTGAGCTGCGCCGGCACCACGCCCCAGGCGCCCTGGACGAAGAACTGCATCGCAAAAGCGCCGATCCCCAGCATCACCGCGCTGGCGGAAAACGCCCATAACGCGGTAACCGGCAGCGCCAGCAGCGCCGCGGTGATGATGGTGCGGCGGCGGCCCAGACGCTGGCTGAGGCTGCCGAACAGGATGCCGCCCAGGATGGCGCCGATATTATAAACCACGGCTATGGCGGAGACAGTGGCGTGATCAAAGCCATGCTGCTTCTGCAGGAACACCGGATAGACGTCCTGGGTGCCATGGCTGAAGAACGTGAAAGCCGTCATCAGCACGATGCCATAGATCGCCAGTTTCCAGTGATCGCGCAGCACTGCGAAAGTGGAGGCAGCCTTGACGCGCGCCACTTGCCAGCCCGGCGCTTCCGTCACGCAGAGTTGGATATAGAGGATGAGAAACAGGGCAGGTAGCGCGCCGACCATGAACAAGCCGCGCCAGCCCAGAAGCGTGTAGAAAAATCCGAACACCAGGGCCGCGAAGAGATAGCCGGCGGAATAGCCCGCCTGCATCAGGCCGGAGACAAAGCCGCGCGCCTTGGCCGGGATGCTTTCGAATGCCAGGCTGGCACCGACGCCCCAAATGCCGCCCATCGCCACGCCGAAGATGCCGCGGATAATCAAAAAGCCCGCCAGGCTGGGGGCGAAAGCGGTGGCGAAACCGAATATCGAATACAGCGCGATGTTGAGACAGAAGATATGCTTGCGGCCATAGCGATCAGCCAGGCGCCCGAAAATGAAAGCCCCCACCGGGCGCAGCGCCAAAGTGACGGTGAGCGCCACGGCGATGGCGGGAATACCGACATGAAACTGCGTCGCGATATCCGGCAACACAAAAGTCAAAATGAAGAAATCGAAGGCGTCGAGCGTCCAGCCCAGAAAGCTTCCCGCCACCGCGTGGCGCGCAGCCAGTGTCCAGTTCTCAGGCGTTGCCATAGATCCCCCACTTCGTGCCGCCCTGTGGCCGGGCGTGCCGGGCAAAGCCTACTAATTCCCAATGTCGCTGAGAACCCTTGCGGGGACAGCCTGGACCTTTAAAAGGAGGCGATGTTTGCTTCTTTTGCACGTTTGGCCGCCTGCCTCGCTTTTTTGCTTGGGGGCTGTGCCACCGCCTCCGCCGACGCCATAGAAACGCTGGGAAATGGCCTTGCCGTCGCCCTGCCCGCGGTGGCCGGCGGCATCGCGATCTACAAGGATGACTGGGTCGGCGTGGCGCAGCTGGGCGTGGGCGGCGTGGCCACGGTCGGAACGGCAGAGATCCTGAAAAATGTCGTGCGCGAGCGGCGCCCGGATGGCAGCGACTATCATTCCTTCCCGTCCGCCACCACGGCTTTGGCCGCGTCGGGCTCCAGCTTTCTGTGGGCGCGCTATGGCTGGCAATATGGCCTGCCGGCGCTGGCGGTGAGCGAATTCGTTGCCTATAGCCGGGTCGAGTCCAAACAGCATCACTGGTACGACACCTTGGCCAGTTCGGGCATCGCGGCGGGTTATGCCTTTATCTTTGACACGCGCTATCGCGAGCCCCGGCATCTGTATTCGTCGCTATCGGCCACGCCGGACAGCGCCTATCTGCAGCTGACGTATAATTTCTAAGTCGGTAACTTCTAAACCGCGACATCGTTGAAGCTGTTGACCTGCCGCAGCGGCGGAAACAGCTTCATCCAGGCGCCCACCACCAGCAATGTGCCGATGCCGCCCGCCACCACGGCGCGCACCGTGCCCATCAGGGCGGCGGTGGTGCCCGATTCAAATTCGCCCAGTTCGTTGGACGCACCGATGAACAGCATCGAGACGGCGGAAACGCGGCCACGCATGGTGTCGGGGGTGGAAAGCTGGATCAGCGAAGAGCGGATATTGACGCTCACCATATCGGCCGCGCCCAGCACGAACAGCGAAGCCAGCGAGACAAAGAACGAAGTGGAAAGGCCAAAGACAATCGTGGCCAGGCCGAAGATTGCCACCGCTGCGAACATCTTCGTGCCGACCCGGCGTTTGATCGTATAGCGGGTGAGATAGGCCGCGGTGACGAAGGCGCCGGCGGCGGGCGCGCTGCGCAGAAAGCCCAACCCCGCGGGGCCGACATGCAGGATATCGCGGGCATAGACCGGCAGCAGCGCGGTGGCGCCCCCCAGCAGCACGGCGAAGAGATCGAGCGAAATGGCGCCCAGCACCACCGGGCGCGAACGCACGAACTGCACGCCTTCCACGACGCGCTCGAAACGCGTCGCCAGGGTTTTTTCCGGCGTGAAGCGCCGTCCGCCCAACTGGCCCACGATCAGCGCGGCGGCGCCGAAGCCGGCGATGCAAAGCGAATAGACCGGCACCGGCCCGAAGGCATAGAGAAAGCCGCCCAGCGCGGGACCCGCGATAATGGCGCCGGTGAAGGCCGAGGAATTGGTCGAGATGGCGCGGGGCAAACGCTCCTGCGGCACCAGGAAGGGCAGCAGCGATTGTCCTGACGGGCCGGCAAAGCCGCGCGCCGCGCCGAACAGCACCAGCACGGCATAGAACATCCAGGCGGTGTGCGGCCGGAAAATGCTGAGGGCCAGGAACAGGGCGCTGCAGGCGGCCTGCAGGCCCGCCGCTAGGCGATAGACGCGGCGCTGGTTGAAGCGGTCGGTGATGTCGCCCGCCGGCAAGGTCAGCAGGAACATGGGCAGGAACTGGCAAAGGCCCACCAGCCCCAGCGCCAGCGGCGTGCGCTGCATGTCGTAAACCTGCCAGCCGATCGCCACCGACTGGACCTGCATCGACACGGTGGAAATGAAACGCGAGCTGATGAAGAAATAGAGATCGCGGGGGCGGTAGATCGCGGGGGGAATTTCACTCATCCGCGCTCGTAACATGCACGGGCGCCCTGCGACAGGGCGTTTTCGGCATGGCCCCGATGCGGCGCCAAAACGCAAACAGCGGCCGGATTGGCTCCAGCCGCTGTTCTTGAACAAATGGGATCGGAAGACTTACGCCAGCTTGGGTTCGAGATTCTTGCAGGCGTCGATCAGGCCCTTCACGGCGTCCGCCGACTTGGTGAGAGCGGCCTTTTCGTCGGCGGTCAGGTCCAGTTCCACAACGCGCTCCACGCCCTTGTCGCCGATCACCACCGGCAGGCCGACATAGAGATCCTTGATGCCATAGGAGCCATCGACATAGACGGCGCAGGGCAGCACGCGCTTCTGGTCCTTGAGATAGGATTCCGCCATGGCGATGCCCGCGGTGGCGGGGGCGTAATAAGCCGAGCCGGTCTTGAGCAGACCGACAATCTCGGCGCCGCCGTCACGGGTGCGCTGGATGATCTGGTCCAGACGCTCCTGCTTGATCCAGCCCATCTTGACCAATTCGGGCAGCGAGATGCCGGCGACGGTCGAGAAGCGCGGCATCGGCACCATGGTGTCGCCATGGCCGCCCAGCACGAAAGCGGAAACATCTTCCACCGACACGCCCAGTTCATCGGCGAGGAAATGGCGGAAGCGGGCGCTGTCCAGCACGCCGGCCATGCCGACGATCTTGTTGTGCGGGATGCCGGAGAATTTCTGCAGCGCCCAAACCATGGCGTCGAGCGGATTGGTGATGCAGATGACAAAGGCGTTCGGCGCATTGGCCTTGATGCCTTCGCCCACCGCCGCCATCACCTTGAGGTTGATGCCGATCAGATCGTCGCGGCTCATGCCCGGCTTGCGCGGCACGCCGGCGGTAACGATGACCACATCGGCGCCCTTGATGTCGGCATAATCATTGGTGCCCTTGAGCTTGGCATTGAAGCCGTCCACCGGGGCGGACTGGGACAGATCGAGCGCCTTGCCCTGGGGCAGGCCTTCGGCAATGTCGAACAGCACGACATCGCCCAGCTCTTTGAGCGCAACCAGATGCGCCAGGGTGCCGCCAATTTGTCCGCCGCCGATAAGGGCAATTTTCTTGCGCGCCATAAGGAAATCCTTTGCTGAAAAAGGTGGGAAAAGCCGCGGCTAACTAACCCGGCCCGGGGCCATGGGGCAAGGTGACAGAATCGCCGCTCTAGCTGGCCAAAAGGCGCAGGAATGCCATGGCGCCATGGGGGCTGCCGCCATAGGGCGCGGCGGGCGCGGACGGGGCAAAATCGAAGGTGTAAAGCCCACCCAGCCCGGCCTTGAGATGATCGGCCAGCCGCCAGTCGTGAATGACGCCCAGGGTGATCTCGTCTGCGATGCGGACCTTGCCGCCGGGCACCAGTTCGTCGCTGGCGATGGTTTCGGCGCGGGCGAAGAGGGTCCAGGCATCGCCGGGCTTGAATTCGCTTTCCACCAGGCTGGCGCTTTCATTGGTGCCATCCGACAGCCGCTTGTTGCCGAAGGCGGCGGTGGTGGCCAGGGCGCCGAAATCGAACTGCCGGTACCAGCTTGCCGATGCGGTGATCCGGTTTTCATTCTGGGCGGGGGTCAATTGCTCGGGGCTTTTGAGAAAGCCCTGCGAGACCTGCAGCGACCAGTTGGCACCCGGATTGTAGGTCAGACGCACACTGGTGGAATCAAAGCGCGCGGGATCAAAATTGAAACGATGCTGATCGGGTTCGCGGCCGGTGAATTGCGAGGCTTCCAGTTTCCAGCCGTCATGCACCAGCCCCAAGGTGGCGACGCCGAAGGTGACATGGGTGGAATCCAGCCAGTGATGCGCGATGGGTGTGGCGGGATCATCCTGGCCGGACAGCCGGTGCATATAGGGGGTGGGACCCAGCGCCGGTTCGCCCGGATCGCCGGCATAAACAAAGAGGCTGTCGGCGTTGTTGAAACTGTGGCTGTAGGTGGCAGCCAGCTCCATCAGCAGATTATGGGGATGCTGGCGATCCACCAGCGGCGTGACGCCATTGGCGGTTTCGCCGGACGCCAGCAGCAAAGGATAGCCGCGCCGGCCGATAAAAGGGTCCAGGCTGATCATGGCGCGCAGGCCCAGCGTATCGTTCTGCGTAAATTGGCGCGTCGCCATCACCATGCCCATGCCGCTTTCATAGGCCATGGACGCGCCGCGCGGGCCGGACTGGCTGTCGAGAATGCCGCTCATCCGCCCCTGCAGCATCACCATCCAGGCATCGCCGAACAGGCTGGGCATTTGCATGATGCCGCTCATCGGGGCTGCCTGTGGCTGCCAGCTTGTGCCGGAAGCTTCGCGCGTCATGGGATAAGAACCAAGCGCGGCCTTGCTCATGTCCATATCGGCGGACATGGCCATGCGGCCCATGCCGTCGCCCATATCCATTTCGGACATACCGGACATGTCCTGTGCGGCGGCGGGCACCATCAGCAACAGTGCAAAAGCCGGGAGCAGGAATTTCCGCATCAAGCGACTGTAGCGTGGCGGGAGAAAAGAAAAAGCCGGGCGGTAGAACCGCCCGGCTTTTCTTTACTGTGTGATGAAAGCGGTTTTAGACCGCTTCCTTCAGTTCCTTGGAGGCGCGGAACGCGACCTTCTTGGAGGCCTTGATCTTGATGGCTTCGCCGGTCGCCGGGTTGCGACCCATACGCGGGCCGCGCTTGCGAACAACCAGAATGCCCAAGCCATTGAGACGGATGCGGGCACCCTTCTTCAGATGCTTGGTGATCAGGGCGATGATGTCTTCCAGAATCGCATTGGCGGCCTTCTGCGAGAGTTCATGCTTCTCGGCGAGTTGGCTTGCGAGCTGGCGGGTGGAAACGGTTTCGACTTTAACTGCTGCGGTTTTTGCGGTGGCTGCCATGGGGCTTTCCCTCTTAACGAATCAACGATGAGGCCCGAATTTACTGCATTTTCCGCATCAGCAAGCGGCCCAATAGTAAAAAAGCCCCGAAAAATCGGGGCTTTTTTACTTTTTCACAGGCTTTGCGCGGAAAAACCCCGTATTCCGGGGCTTTTACGAGGCCTTGCCGTCGGCGGCGACGGAATCAACGCGCTCGGAGATACGCGCCGACTTGCCGGTACGGCCGCGCAGATAATACAGCTTGGCGCGGCGGACCTTGCCCTTGCGCACCACGGTGATGGAATCCACCAGCGGCGAATAGACCGGAAACACGCGTTCCACGCCTTCGCCATAAGAGACTTTGCGAACCGTGAAAGCCTCGTTCAGGCCCTGACCCTGACGGGCGATGCAGACGCCTTCGAAGGCCTGCAGGCGTTCGCGGGTTTTGTTGGCCTTGGCCTTTTCGTCATAGGTGACGTCCACCACCTTGACGTTGACCTTGAGCGTGTCGCCGGGGCGGAACTCGGGATGCGCGGTGGCCCGGACGGCCTTCATCTGTTCGGCTTCCAGGATCTGCAGCAGGTTCATGGGTCGTCTCCGGACGGCAAAAAAGTGAGTAAGGCGGGGCGTATAGCCTAGGATTTTGGCTTTTCATAGAGGGTCCAGAGGTCGGGGCGGCGGGCCCGGGTCAAGGCTTCTGCCTGGGTTTGACGCCATTTCGATATTTCTGAATGATTTCCGCCGGTTAAGACATCAGGGACGGGCTGGCCCTCGAACATTTGCGGGCGGGTGAATTGCGGATATTCCAGCAGACCTTTGGAGAAGCTTTCTTCCTCGGTGGAGGTCGCCGCCCCCAGTACGCCGGGCAGCAGCCGGACCACGGCTTCGATCAGCGCCATGGCGGCAATCTCGCCGCCGGCCAGGACGAAATCGCCCAGAGAGATTTCCTCGATGGCGCGGGCGGCGATCACCCGCTCGTCCAGTCCCTCGAAGCGACCACACAACAGCACGGCGCCGGGACCTTGGGACAGGGTGCGGACGCGGGCCTGGGTCAGCGGCGCGCCGCGGGGCGACAAATAGATAATGGGGCGGCCATTCGCCTGCGCCGCATCAATCGCCGCTGCCGCCACATCGGCGCGCATCACCATGCCGGGGCCGCCGCCGGACGGCGTGTCATCCACGCTGCGATGCTTGCCCAGGCCATGGTCGCGGATATCGCGCACCGACAGCGACCAGAGATTGCCGGACAATGCTTTGCCCAGTAGCGAGATGCCCAGGGGACCGGGAAACATTTCCGGGAATAGCGTCAGGACCGTTGCCTGCCAATTTGACATCAGTCTCCCCGACGCACTTGCACAGCCGTGCCGCTCGCCGAAGCTCGCGGCGTTTGTTGCTCGAAATGGTCCACTGGACCATTTCGTTCGCCTCCGGCGAACCGTGCCTCACTATTCGACATTTGTTTCTTCATCCGTCTCGGGCACAGCGACCACGATATGACCTGACGCGATAGCGATATGCGGCACGGTTTCGCGGGTGAAGGCGAGGAGCACGCTGTCGCCATCCGGTCTTGTGATCTCGATCACATCGCCGGCGCCGTAATTGTGGATGGCGGTAACCTTGCCGATCACCCGGCCTTCGCTGTCCTGCGCTTCCAGGCCGACCAGATCGGCGTGATAGAATTCTTCTTCATCGGGCGGCGGCAAAGCTTCGCGGGCGATGAAAAGCTGGGTGCCTTTCAAGGCTTCGGCGGCCTCGCGGCTGGTAACATCCTGAAACGACATCACCGCCTCGCCCGGTTTTCCCGGACGAAAGGCGGTGATCTCAAAACGCTTGCCGCTTTTGTCATGCAGCGCGCCGTAACGCGTCAGGGCATCGGGCGTGGCGGTGAAGATTTTGGCCTTCACCGCACCGCCAAGACCCTGCGCGCCGATCACGGCGGCAAGAAGAACGTCGCCGGCCAATTAGGAGGCCGAGGCTTCTTCAGCCGGCTTGGCCGCAGCGGCGGCTTCAGCAGCGGCGCGTTCCTGCGCCTTTTTCTTGGGCTGGGCCTTTTGCGGATTGGCGTGGACGCGCGCCTTGACCAGACCGTTCTTGGCCAGGAATTTGTGCACGCGGTCAGACGCAACGGCGCCCTTGACCAGCCAGGCCTTGGCGGCGTCGAGGTCGAGCTTCAGGCGGTCGGCATGGTCCGACGGCAGCAGCGGATTGTAGAAGCCGATCTTCTGGATGAAGCGGCCATCGCGCGGCGAGCGCGAATCCGAGATCACGATATTGTAATGCGGGCGTTTCTTGGTGCCGCCGCGCGCCAAACGAATACGAAGAGCCATTGTCTTTTCCTTTGTTGAAACTACCGCCGACCCGGAAACATTCCGGGCGGCAAACCACCGGGCATTCCGCCCATGCCGGGCATTTGCGGCATGCGACCGCCCTTGCCCATTTTCTTCATCATGTCCGCCATCTGGCGGTGCATTTTCAGAAGCTTGTTGACTTCGCTGACATCCACGCCGGCGCCGGCGGCAATGCGCTTGCGCCGCGAGCCATTGATCACATCGGGATCGACGCGCTCTTTCTTGGTCATGGAGGAAATGATGGCTTCCTGGCGGGTGAGGATCTTGTCATCCATGCCCGCGGCATCGAGCTGGTTCTTGATCTTGCCCACGCCGGGCAGCATCGCCAGCACGCCCTTCATGCCGCCAAGCTTTTTCATCTGGTTCAACTGCGAAGACAGGTCGTTCATGTCGAACGTGCCTTTCTTCATCTTGGCGGCGATTTTTTCCTGTTCCGCCTTGTCGAGGGTTTCCGCCGCTTTCTCAACCAGCGAAACAACATCGCCCATGTCGAGGATGCGGGCGGCGACGCGGGCCGGATGGAAGGCTTCCAGCGTGTCGAGCTTTTCGCCCGCGCCCAGGAACTTGATCGGCGCGCCGGTGACGCTGCGCATGGAAAGCGCGGCGCCGCCGCGAGCATCACCGTCCACGCGGGTCAGGATGATGCCGGACAGTTTGACCCGGTCGTTGAAGTTCTTGGCGGTGTTGACCGCGTCCTGGCCGGTGAGGCTGTCGGCCACCAGCAATGTTTCGTGCGGGTTGGTGGCGGCCTTGATGGCGGCGATTTCGCTCATCAGCTGTTCGTCAATGGACTGGCGGCCGGCGGTGTCGAGGATCAGGACGTCATAGCCGCCGACCTTGGCGCTGGCCAAGGCGCGCTTGGCAATGCCGACAGGGTCCTGTCCGGCCACGATGGGCAAGGTGGCGATGCCGGCCTGTTCGCCCAGCACACGCAGCTGTTCCATGGCGGCGGGACGATTGACGTCGAGCGACGCCATCAAGACTTTTTTCTTTTCGCGGGTCTGGAGCATCAGCCCTAGTTTCGCGCTGGTGGTGGTCTTGCCCGAGCCCTGCAGGCCGACCATCAGGATCGGTGCGGGCGGCGAACCCAGATTGAGCGCGGCATTGTCGCTGCCCAGGGTTTCGACCAAGACGTCATGGACGATCTTGATGACTTGCTGGCCTGGTGTGACCGAGCGGATGACATTCTCACCGATGGCGCGGGGGCGGACCCTATCGATAAAGTCCTTCACCACCGGGAGCGCCACATCGGCGTCAATCAACGCGGTGCGCACTTCGGCCAGGGCGGAATCAACATCGGCCTCGCTGAGCGCGCCGCGCCCGCGAAGCTTGTCGAATACGCCGCTGAGGCGGGATTGAAGCGATTCAAACAAACCAAAAACTCCAAACAGTAGCGCCCCAGGGGGCGCCACGCGCTGCCTGGGGTCGATCCCCCGCGCCTGGCGAGGGACCGGAAAGGCCTTTGGTCTTTCCGGAAACGGCGGGTTTCTAGGGCTTTTGGGCCGGGAAAGTCAACTTTACGCCTTTAAACCCAGCTTTTCCGCCAGATAGACGAAGCTGAGGCCCCACATTTCGGCGGCCTGTTTGTGGTCGGCGGCGGCGGCGTGGCCGCCATCGGTGTTTTCGTAGAACAGCACGTCGTGACCCTGCGCCTCCATCTTGGCGGCCATTTTGCGGGCATGCACCGGTGTCACCCGGTCATCGCTGGTGGCGGTGACGAAAAAGACCGGCGGGTATTTCACACCCGGCTTGACGTTCTGATACGGCGAGTAAGTGAGAATATAGTCGCGCATCTGGGGATCGGCGGGGTCGCCATATTCGCCCTCCCACGACGCGCCCGCGCCGATATGGGTGTAGGCGATCATGTCCACCAGCGGCACCTGGCAGACCACGGCGGCCAGCTTGTCGGGAATCTGCGTCATTACGGTGGAGACCAGCAGTCCGCCATTGCTGCCGCCCATGATGCCCAGCTGCTTGGGCGTGGTCAGGTGGCGCGCTTCCAGGTCGGTGGCGACGGCGGCGAAATCGTCATAGGCGCGCTGGCGGTGCATTTTCAGCGCCGCTTCATGCCAGGCGGGACCGAACTCGCCGCCGCCGCGGATATTGGCCACCACATAGATGCCGCCATGCGTCAGCCACAGGCGCCCGAAATTGGCGGAATAGGACGGCGTCAGCGAAACCTCGAAACCGCCATAGCCGTAGAGCACGGTGGGCGCAGGGCCAGAGAGATTTTTCGGCCGCGTCACGAAATAGGGAATTTTGGCGCCGTCCTTGCTGGTTGCCTCGAACTGTTCGGTGACAAGGCCGGACGCGTCGAAACGGGCCGGCAGGGATTTGATCGGCTTGGGGGCGTCATCGCCGGCATCGAAATAGAGCGTGGTGGGTGTCAGGTAATTCTCGAAGCGGAACATGGCCTCAGGCCCGTAATCATTGGTGGAAACGATTTCCGCCGAGCCCTTGCCCGGCAGCGCCAGCGCCTTGTTGGTCCAATGCGTGCCGTCCGTGGTGAAGACACGCACCGCGCCCACCACATTGTCGTAGATGGCGGCGTAGAGTCTGTCCCGGCCAGTGGCGACGCTTTCGACGCTGCCGCGCGGGCCGGGCTGGTAGATCAGTTGCGGTTTGGCGCCTTCGCGGAAGGCCAGCAGGGCGCCCTTTTTGAAACCGGCATAATCGTCGCGCAGACTGCCGATCAGGGCGCCATGGATCATGCCCTTGAGATCGGCAGAGCGCGGCAAAGACAGCTTCTTCGCCGTGCCGTTTTCAATAGCGAAATAATCGGTTTCGAAAAAACTCACCGAACGGGTGATGAATCCGAAATTGCCTTCCTTGGTATGGAAGCTGACGGCGGAGGAGCCGACATCGCTTTTGTCGCCTTCATAGAGTTTTTTGGCGGAAGCGACTTGTGTACCGCGCTGCCATTGCTTGACGCTGTTGGCATAGCTGGAGGTGGTGGCGCCATCGGCGGCGGTGGAGAACAGCACGGTGTTGTCGTCGAGATAGGTGGCGTCGGCTTTGGCTTCGGCCAGGGCGAAACCATCTGTCGCCAGTTTCTTCGCCTTCAAATCATATTCACGGATCACCACGGCATCGCCGCCGCCGCGTGACAGGCGGATCAGGCAGCGGATTTCGCCGGGGCTGCATTCGGCACCGGCAAACACCCAATTCTGCTTTTCGCTTTTGGCCAGCGCGTCCACATCCAGCAGCAATTCCCAGTGCGGCGCGGGGTTCTGGTAATCGGCAATGGCGGTGCGCCGCCACAGGCCTTTGGGATTTTTGGCGTCCTGCCAGAAATTATAGACATAGCCATGGCTGAAGCTGCCGAAGGGGATGAGGTCGGTGGCGTCCAGCACCTGCAGGATATTGTCGTAATTTTTCTGGTAGCCGGGGCCGGCCTTGAGTTGTCCCAGCGATTTTTTGTTCTGGTCCGCCACCCAGGCCAGCGGCTTGGCGCCATGCACCTCTTCCAGCCAGGCATAGGGATCGTTCGGCGCATGGGCGGGCACGGCATGGGCTCCTGAAATCAGCGCGCCCAGCATCATGATGGAAAAGAGCAGCTTCGCACGCATTACAAACGTCCCGGATTGGGCATATTTTAAGCACCCTAAAGCAATGGCAAACCCCGCCGCAAACCCATATAAGGCGCGGCATGGTTCCTTTCCGCAAAATGCAGGGTCTGGGCAATGATTTCGCCGTGTTCGACGCGCGGAGCCAGGCGCTTGCCATCACCCCGGCGCTGGCGCGGCGGCTTGCCGACCGGCATTTCGGCATCGGCTGCGACACCTTGGTGCTGCTGTCGCCCGGCAGCGCCACGGCGGACGCCACATTGCGCTTTTTCAATGCCGATGGCGGCGAAGTGGAAGCGTGCGGCAATGCCACGCGCTGTGTCGGCCGGATGTTGATGGATGAGCGCGGCCTCAGCCGGGTGCGGCTGGAGAGCAAGGGCGGCTCATTATTGTGCAGTGATGCCGGCAAGGGCCTGGTGACGGTGGATATGGGCGCGCCCAAGCTGGACTGGCAGGAGATCCCGATGGCTGAGGCCAAGGACACGCTGCAGTTCCAGTTCGAGCTGGAAGGCCGCATGCTGACCGCCAGCGCCGCTTCGATGGGCAATCCGCATTGCATTGTGTTCGTGGGCGACGCCGAAAAAGCGCCGGTGGCGCAGATCGGGCCGCTGATCGAGGCCCACAAGCTGTTTCCGGCGCGGGTCAATGTCGAATTCGCCCAGGTGCTGGACAAGGACCATATCCGCATGCGGGTGTGGGAGCGCGGCGTGGGCATTACATTGGCCTGCGGCACCGGCGCTTGCGCCACCGCCGTGGCCGCCATCCGCAAGGGGCTGGTGAACCGCAAGGTGGAAGTGCTGCTGGACGGCGGCGCGCTGATGCTGGAATGGCGCGAAGAAGATGGCCATGTGCTGATGACCGGGCCTGGTGTTACCAGCTTCCGCGGCGAAATCGATCTGGACGCGTTATGAGCGTTGAGATTGTGACCTTCGGTTGCCGCCTCAACGGCTATGAGAGCGAGGCCATCCGGGCCCGTGCCGGCGAAGCGCAATTGCAAAATGCCGTGATCTTCAACACCTGCGCCGTGACGACGGAAGCGGTGCGCCAGTCGCGCCAGGCAATTCGCAAAATGCGGCGGCAAAGGCCACAGGCGCGCATCATCGTCACGGGATGCGCCGCCCAGACGGAACCGCAGACCTATGCCTCCATGGCGGAAGTGGACCAGGTGCTGGGCAACCAGGAAAAACTCAAAGCCGACAGCTATGCCGGGTTTGTGCCGGAACGTGTTCAGGTCAATGACATTATGAGCCTGCGCGAAACCGCAGGCCAGATGGTCGATAGCCATGACGGCCATACCCGCGCCTTCCTGCAGGTGCAGAATGGCTGCGATCACCGCTGCACCTTCTGCATCATCCCTTATGGCCGGGGCAATTCGCGCAGCGTCGGCATGGGTGAAGTGATCGCCGAAGCGCGGCGACTGGCGGAAAAAGGTTTTGCCGAGATTGTGCTGACGGGCGTGGACTTGACGTCATATGGGTCAGATCTGCCGGGGGCGCCCAGACTGGGACAATTGGTGCGTAAGCTTTTAAAGCTGGTGCCGGACATCAAGCGGCTGCGGCTTTCCTCGCTGGATTCCATCGAGGCGGATGCCGGGCTGCTGGCCGCCATTGCCGAAGAAGAAAGGCTGATGCCGCATTTCCATCTGTCGGTGCAGTCGGGCGATGATATGATCCTCAAGCGCATGAAGCGCCGCCACACCAGCGCCGACACGATTGCATTTTGCGAGACGGTGCGGCGGCTGCGGCCCGACGCGGCCTTCGGCGCCGACTTCATCGCCGGCTTTCCCACCGAAACGGATGCGATGTTCGAGAACAGCCTGAAGCTGGTGGATGCCGCCGGTCTTTCCTTCCTGCATGTCTTTCCCTTTTCGCCGCGCACGGGCACACCGGCGGCACGGATGCCGCAACTGGGCCGGCCTATCGCCAAGGCGCGTGCCGCGCAATTGCGCGCCAAGGGCGAGACCGCGCTGGCGGCACATTTCAAAGGCCTGGTCGGCACCCGCAAAGAGATTTTACTGGAAAAAGGCGGCATCGGGCGCACAGCCTGCTTTGCGCCGGTGCGGTTCGACGGGATCGCGGGCGATTTCGTGACCGTGTCCGTGACCGGCACCGGAAATGGACAATTGATCGGGCAGCTTGCGGCATGAAATTCGGTTCTGATGACAAGGCTGATGGCAAACCCGGCCTGTTCGCACGGCTAAAAGGGGGCCTGAGCAAATCCGCTGCTGGCCTGACGGGATTTTTCACCAAGAAAAAACTGGATGCCGCCACTATCGCCGAACTGGAAGAGGCGCTGATCAAGAGCGACATGGGGGCCGGCCCTGCCCGCGCCCTGGTCCAGGCAGTGGCGAAGAACCGCTATGACGCCGAGATCGCGCCGGGCGAACTGAGCGCCATCCTGGCGAGCGAGATCACCGGCCTGCTGAAGAAAATCGAAAAGCCGCTGCTTCCGGATACGGGCAAAAAGCCGTTTGTCATCCTGGTGGCGGGGGTCAATGGCACCGGCAAGACCACCACCATCGGCAAGCTGGCCCGGCGTTTCAGCAAACAGGGCCATAAGGTCATGCTGGCGGCGGGCGATACCTTCCGCGCCGCCGCCATCGAGCAGTTGAATGTCTGGGCGGGGCGGGCCGGGGCGGATTTTGTCTCGACCAAGCCGGGCGGCGATGCCGCGGGGCTGGCCTATGAGGCGCTGGAGAAAGCCCGGGCGGCGGGAACCGATATTCTTTTGATCGACACGGCGGGGCGGCTGCAGAACAAAGCGGATCTGATGGCGGAACTGGAAAAAATCGCGCGGGTTATCAAGAAACTTGACCCTTCGGCGCCCCATGCCGTGCTGCTGGTGCTGGACGCCACCACCGGGCAGAATGCGGTGTCGCAGGTGGAAGCCTTTACTGCCTCAGTTCCCTTGACCGGATTGATCATGACAAAGCTCGACGGCACCGCCAAAGGCGGCATATTGGTGGCGCTGGCGGCGAAGTTTGCGCTGCCCGTCCATTTCATCGGTGTGGGCGAAGGCGAGGATGATTTGATGCCTTTTGATGCCGCCCATTTCGCCGCCGCGCTGACGGGGTCGGCATGAACGCGCAATTCCGCCGCCTCATCCTGGATCTTGGACCGCTGATCGTGTTTTTCGCGGGCTTCAAATATCTGGGCATTTTCGGCGCCACCGCCGCCTTCATGGCCGCGGTGCTGCTCTCGCTCTGCGTCGGTTTTGTGCTGGAGAAGCGCCTGTCACCCATGCCGCTTTTCACGGCGATCCTGGTGGTGATTTTCGGCGGACTGACACTTTATCTGAAAAACGATATGTTCATCAAAATGAAGCCGACCGTGCTCTACGCCTTTTTCGGCGCCACCCTGATCGGCGGCCTTTGGTTCAAGCGGTTGTTTATCAAATATGTCTTCGCCCAGGCTTTTGAACTGGACGAGACCGGCTGGCGCCAGCTCACCTGGCGCTGGGGCAGTTTTTTTCTCCTATTAGCCGTGCTCAACGAAGCGGTGTGGCGCAATGCCTCAACCGCGGCATGGGTGTCTTTCAAGGTCTGGGGCATCATCCCGTTGATATTCCTGTTTGCTTTGGCGCAAACGCCCTTTGTGATGAAACATCACATCGAGCCGGAAAAAACCGCAGACTGACAAATATTTTTGCAGTTTTGCCACCAAATCTCAGTCCACGGAACATCCCCCACCGCAACAGATATGCACCCGCCCTGCGCGCATACAATGCGTTGTGTCTTTTCGATACGCCGACGCAAACGCAAAATTATCCGCAGCAAAGGGATCCAAGTCCGGCGGCGTCCGGATGGAAATGTCGCTGCCGATTTGCGATGGACTTGTGCGCGCAAAACACGTTTAAGACTGGCGCGGGGGGGCCGCTTGCTGTTTAGTGGCGGCCTTGTCCGGATTACATAACGCGATTTTTCCGTTTGCTTTTTTTCACGGCCGGATTTTGCGGTCCGGGTTTTTCAGGGGTGATGAATGAGCAAGGGGGCGCGCAAGGGCAATGGAGGGTTTGAACTCTCCGAAGCGCCGTCCCATCTTATTCGCCGTTGCCAGCAATTTTACGGCGACCTTTACGCGCGGGAATCCGGCGCGCGCGAACTCACCAAGCAGCAATACACATTGCTCGCCGCCCTGGAGCATAATGACGGCGCCAGCCAGACCGTGCTGGTGGAGATCACCGGCATAGATCGTTCCACCCTGGCCGAAATGGTGCGCCGGATGCTGGAAAAGGGGCTGCTGTCGCGTGAGCGCACCGAGGAAGACCAGCGCGCCAATGCCGTGGCGATTTCGCCGTCCGGGCGCAAGGCGCTGCGCTCGGCGCGCAATGCCTCGGATCGGGCGGAACGGGCACTGTTGGAAGCGCTGCCGATGCCGGAACGGCAGAAATTCGTTCGCGCCCTGGCGCAGATCGCACAGGCTGGCGAAAGCTTCGCGGCAAATGGCGGATCGCGGCCGCAAAAACCGGCCAAGCGCAGCAAGCGCGCCTGATTAAACTCTGATGTCGAGAAGGGTGCCGGGCCGTGAGGCCGGGCTGGGATTTGCCGTCGAAAGGGCTTGCGGGGCCGCCTGCGGCGCGGCGTTCTGTTTCAGCGGCAGCGGCTCGAACAGGTCTTTTTCCAGCGCGGCGGCGAAATCCGCCGGGCGGGCGGCGGCTGGTGCGGTGGCCGCCGCTTTGGGGGCGGCATGGACCGCCTGAAAGCGGGCCTGGGCTTCGCGGGCGGCTTGCTGAGCAGCAATAAGGGTGGCGTTGACCTGCATCCGGCCACCCTCGCAAAACAGGGTTAGCAAGAGATTAAGAGGCCCACGTCCTAGGACGCCAGCTTGGCCTTGGCGATGGCGGGCAGCAATTGCTGCTCCACCACCTGATCGGTCAGGGCGCCGACATATTTGAAGCGGATGATGCCGTGGCCATCCACGACATAGGTTTCCGGCCAGCCATAGATGCCCCATTCGCGGCCGATACTGCCATCGGTATCCAGCCCGATGCGGCTGAAGGGATTGCCGACCTCGCCCAGGAATTTGCGGGCGCTGTCCGGCTTGTCTTCCCAGACAAAACCAAAAATCGTCATTCCTGGCAGCGTGGCCAGTCTGTCCAGCACCGGCGCTTCGATGCGGCACGGCACGCAGGTGGAAGAAAACACGTTGATGACGGTGACCTTGCCGCCCGCCAGTTCCTGGGGACCGAAGCCTTGGGTCTGGGCATCCAGCGCCGGCAAAACATGCTGCGGCGCGGGCTTGTCGATCAGCGCGGACGGCAGCACATCGGGGGCCGGCAGGATCAGGCTTTTGAACAGGAAGAACGCCAGCAGCGCAAAGCCCAGCACCGGGATGGCATACACCAGGCGGTTCATGGCGCCCTGTCTTCCAGTGTTTTGTGTTCCAGCGCTTTCAGCCGCGCCTTGGCGTCGCCATACGCTTTGAGCGTCCAGATGATAGCCGCCAGAAGTCCCAGCGCCGAGACGCCATAGGCCGGCCAGATGAAATCGCCATAGCCGCCCATCTGCCAGAAGCTCATGCGCCCCCCAGCATGAGAGTGCGCGAGCGGCGGTTGAGAATTTCCGTGCGTACACGGATCATCCAGAGGGTGAGGAACAGAAAGCCATACCCCGCCATCATGATCAGCAGCGGCCACAGAAAGACCGGCGCCAGCTTGCCGCTGATGATGCTTTCGCCCTGGTGCAGGGTGTTCCACCACTCCACCGAATAGACGATGATCGGCAGATTGACGGCGCCAATCAGCGCCAGGATGGCGCAGGCGCGGGCGGCGCGCACTTCATCCTCGATCGCGTTCCACAGCGCCATATAGCCCAGATACAAAAACAGCAGCAGCAGGAACGAGGTCAGCCGCGCGTCCCACACCCAATAGGTGCCCCACATCGGCTTGCCCCACAGCGAGCCGGTGATCAGCGCCAGCGCGGTGAACAGCGCCCCCAGCGGTGCGGCGGCGCGGGCCGCGACATCCGACAGCGGATGGCGCCAGACCAGCGAGAACAGCGACATCACCGCGATCATGGCATAGACGCCTTCGGCCACCAGGGCGGCGGGCACATGCACGAACATGATGGTGACGGTGGTGCCCTGCTGGTAATCGGGCGGCGCGGTGAAACCCAGCCAGAGCCCCACAGCGATGGTGAGCGTGGCGGCGACAGCGGTGACGGGCAGCAGCACCGTGGACAGGCGCATGAATTCGCGGGGATTGGCGTAGCGGAACAGGATATTCATCTAGCCTCCCAGATTGGATCGGACCGCGCCGGCGGCGGCAAAGGGACTTAGCAGGCAGGCGGCAGCAGAAAAAGCGGCCAGAAGCCCCAGCCCCCCGCCCGGCGCCATGCCGTCCATGACGGCGGCCACGGAACCGGCCCCGAAAATCACCACCGGGGTGAGCAGCGGCAGCACAATCAGGGGCAAAATCAGCCCGCCGCGCCGCAGCGACAGGGTCAGGCTGGCGCCGATGGCGCCCACGGCGCTGACGGCTGGCGTGCCGATCAGCAGCGAAATAAACAGCACCAGAGTGGCGGGGCCGGACAGGTTGAACAGCAGCGCCAACAGCGGCGACAGCGCCGTCAGCGGCAGGCCGGTAGAAAGCCAGTGCGCCAGGATCTTGGCCAGCGACACGCTTTCCAGCGGCAGCGGCGACAGCGCGATCACATCCAGGCTGCCATCTTCGAAATCGCCCTGGAACAGGCGGTCGAGCGACAGAAGCGCTGCCAGCACGGCGGCGACCCACAACACACCGCCCGCCACCCGCGCCAGAAGTTTCAAGTCGGCACCGATGCCCAGCGGCACCAGGGTCGCCACCAGCGCGAAAAATCCCAACGCCAGTGCGGCGCTGCCGCCGCTGCGGGCGGCGAGCCGCAGATCGCGGACAAGAAGGGCGCTGAAGGCATTCATAGCCGCAAGCTCGCATTGCCAAGGCCGAGCGGATCATGCGTGGCGGCAATGATCAGGCCGCCCTGGCCGCAATGCAGCGCCATGTGCCGCGCCATCAAAGCCTGACCGTCGCGGTCCAGCGCCGCGAAAGGCTCGTCGAGCAGCCAGAGGGAACGGCGGCTGACCAGCAGCCGCGCCAGCGCCAGCCGGCGCTTCTGGCCGGCGGACAGGTAGCGGCAGGGGAAATCGCGTTGCCGCGCCAGCCCGACCTCTTCCAATATCGCGGTCGTGTCTGAGGCGCCGCCATAGAGGTGTGCGAAGAAGGTCAGTTGCTCGTGAACGGTCAGTTGCGGCTTGAGGCCGTCCTGATGCGCCAGCCAGCCGATGAATTTGCCGCGCTCTTCCGCGTCGTCGTTTTCCTTGTCGCCGATCTTCAAAACCAGCCGCCCGCTGCGCGGCATGAGAAATCCGCCCAGCATCCGCAGCAGGGAGGTTTTGCCCGCGCCATTGGCGCCTTCCACCGCCAGCGCCTGCCCCGCCGCGACGCGGAACGACAGCCCCTCGAACAGGATGCGTTCCCCGCGCACGCAGGCGAGCTTTTCAGCGGTGAGGGACGTAATCATGAAGGCTTATTACAGGCTGATCCGAGCCTTGTCGAAGTCCAGTGTTAGCGCGAGGATTTTTGGGACGTGAGCAGGAGCGAGGAGCGATGTGGGCACTTAGCCCATGAGCGATCTCGCGACGAACTCACGGCCCAAAAAGACCGCGCTAATACATATGCTGACCGCCGTTAATGGATAACGTGGAGCCGGTGATGAAGCCGCCGTCATCCGCAACGAGAAACAGCACCGCGCGGGCGATTTCTTCGGCCTTGCCGAGACGTTTGACCGGGATGCGGGCCACGATCTTTTCCAGTACGTCCGGCGGCACGGCGGCGACCATGTCAGTGTCGATATAGCCCGGCGCGATGGCGTTGACGGTGATGCCCTTGGACGCGCCTTCCTGGGCCAGCGCCTTGGTGAAGCCATGGATGCCCGACTTGGCGGCGGCGTAATTGACCTGGCCATATTGGCCGGCCTGGCCGTTGATCGAGCCGATATTGACGATACGGCCGAAGCTGCGCTCCAGCATGCCATCCCAGGCGACTTTGCACATGTTGAAGCAGCCGCCGAGATTGGTGTCCATCACTTCATCCCAGGCGACGCGGCCCATCTTCTTCATGGTGGCGTCGCGGGTGATGCCGGCATTGTTGACGATCACATCCACGGGACCCAGCTGGGCGGCGACGGCCTTCATGCCCTTCTCGCATTCATCGAAGGACGAGACGTCCCATTTGAAGGCGGCGATGCCGGTCTTGTCGGAGAAGGCCTTGGCGCGTTCGTCATTGCCGGCGTAATTGGCGGCGACCAGATATCCGGCCTTCTTCAGGCTCACCGAAATCGCTTCGCCGATACCGCGTGTGCCACCCGTGACGACTACTACCCGTGCCATATGTTCCCCCAATATTTTGTGTTGCGGGAATTAGGCAGCAATCGGCGCGCGTTTCAAACAGAAACGCGATGCTGCACTGCGCTAATTTTCCAATGGTCGCACGGCGTCACCCCTGCGCTGCCGCTAAGCGACCGCTGCGCGCTGGCCGATGCCCGGTATTCGCCTAATTTCTAATCAGCGCTCAACACAAAGAGCGATGCCCATGCCGCCGCCGATGCAGAGCGTGGCGAGGCCTTTTTTGGCGTCGCGGCGGCCCATCTCGAACAGCAGGGTGGTCAGCACACGGGCGCCCGAGGCGCCGATGGGGTGGCCAATGGCGATAGCGCCGCCATTGACGTTGACCTTGGAGGTATCCCAGCCCAGCTCCTTGTTCACGGCGCAGGCCTGGGCGGCAAAAGCCTCATTGGCCTCGATCAGATCCAGATCGGCGGCTTTCCAGCCGGCTTTTTGCAGCGCCAGTTTGGAAGCGGGAATGGGACCGGTGCCCATCACTTTGGGATCGACGCCGGCGTAGGCCCAGCTGGCGATGCGGCCCAGCGGGATGAGGCCGCGGGCGGCGGCATCCTTGGCACTCATCAGCACCAGGGCGGCGGCGCCGTCATTGAGGCCCGAGGCATTGCCAGCGGTGACAGTGCCGTCCTTGGCGAAAGCGGGCTTGAGGCCGGCCATCGCTTCGAGGGTGGCGCCATCGCGGATATATTCGTCGGTATCGACCACTGTCTCGCCCTTGCGGGTCTTGACCGTCACGGCGGCGATTTCGTCCTTGAACTTGCCGGCCTTGCGGGCCGCCTCGGCCTTGTTCTGCGAGGCGACGGCAAAACGATCTTGGTCGTCGCGGGTGATCTGGAATTCCTTGGCGACATTCTCGGCGGTGGTGCCCATGTGATAGCCGTTAAAGGCATCCCACAAGCCGTCGCGGATCATGGTGTCGATCATGGAGAGATCGCCCATCTTCTGGCCGGCGCGCAGATATGCGGCATGGGTGGACATGCTCATGGATTCCTGGCCGCCCGCCACCACGATGCGGCTGTCGCCATTGCGGATCGCCTGGGCGCCCAGCGCCACGGTACGAAGGCCCGAGCCGCACACCATGTTGATGCCCCAGGCGGCGGTGCCGATGGGAAGGCCGGCGGCAATGGACGCCTGGCGGGCCGGGTTCTGGCCCTGGGCGGCGGTGAGCACCTGCCCCAAAATCACTTCGCTGACATCGGCGCCGTCCACTTTGGCGCGCTCCAGCGCGGCGCGGATGGCGACTTCGCCCAGCTTATGGGCGGGCACGGCCGCAAAAGCGCCGCTGAAAGACCCCACCGGCGTACGCGCCGCCGAAACGATCACCACATCTTCCATGGAAACTCTCCTCAGCCAGCAGCCTCCCGTATGTATCGTAAATTGCCGCGAATGCGAGCCCTGCTGTGGCAACGATATTACATTTTTAAAAACAATGGGTTATAGTTATGCTGCGCAGCATTTTTATGCTGCGTCTGCTAAAATCGCGCTGGACGGCGGGGTAAGAGTGATATTCTGTTCAGGTTCAAGCCGTCCGGGGGGACAGCATTTCGAGGGTGGGATTGTGTCGGAAGAAAAAGCCAAGGCCGAGGGTCCGGTCATCATCAAGAAATATGCGAATCGGCGTCTCTACAACACCCAGACGTCCAGTTACGTGACGCTCGACCACCTGGCCCTGATGGTCAAGGAAGGTACCGAGTTCGAAGTCCAGGACGCCCGCAGCGGCGACGACATCACCCGCTCAGTCCTGACCCAGATCATTTTCGAGGAAGAGGCCAAGGGCCAGAACCTGCTGCCAATCAAGTTCCTGCGCCAGCTGATCCGCTTTTATGGCGACAGCCTGCAGGCCTTTGTTCCGGGCTATCTCGACATGAGCATGGACAGCTTCACCAAGAACCAGGGCGCGATGCGCGACCGCCTGGCCGAAGCTTTGGGCGGCGGCAACCAGATGGTGGAAAATCTCACCCGCCAGAATTTGGCGCTGTTCGAGCGCGCCATGCAGATGTTCTCGCCCTTCAACGCCGTGGTGCGCGCCAAGGGCGATCCGGCGCCGGAGTCGGAGAAATCCGGCAGCAGCGAAGTGGACACGCTCAAGCGCGAGATGGAAGCGATGCGCCGCCAGCTTTCCGAGCTGAGCCAGAGGAAGTGACCTCCGGATTCCGGGGGGCGGTTATCATTCTTTGCGCGTTTGTTGTGGCGGGCTGTGCCGGACCGATGCGCGAGCGCGAAGCCGAAAGCCGCGCCGGTCAGTCGCTGCGCAACTTCTGCCGTGACAAGGCCTGCGGCGCGCCGCATTTGGTCAAAGCCCAGCAACTCAAGAATCGCTGGTTGGTGGATTTTGAAACCGCAGGCGGGCTTTACACCGTGGCGGTGGATCAAGGCGGCAATACCGCTATCAGCGTCTGGGACAAGAATTCGCCGCGCTAAGCCGGTTTCCCACTTTGGGGCCTTGCTGCTAGGCTGGCGCACGTCTTTTTTTTTCCGGAGATTGTCATGCCGCGCCCCGCCTGGATTTTCGCGAGCTTCGCGTTGCTGCTGGCCCTACTTCCAATGGTAAAGCCCGCTATGGCGGCGCAGCCGATTGACGGCTGGAACGGCTACAAATTCGGCATGTCGCCCGATGCGGCGCGCGCCGTTCCCGGCGCGACGTTCGGGCCCTATTCTTCCAAGAATCTGATGAACGAGAATGTCGGCGCCATGGCGTCGAAAAAAGTGCCGTTGAATGGCCGGGATTATACGCTGGACCTGTATTTCGACGCTTCGCAGAAATTGGATCGCGCCTTCCTGCAGAACCAGATCAATGGCTCGCAGCCGGATTGCGAAAAGCGGTTCCTGGACCTGGTGGGGTTGCTGGAAAAAACCTATGGCACCTTCCTGGCCGTCAATCCGCAGCGTGCGCGCAGCGAAGCGGACAAGCCGCCAGTGTCGCTGGTGTGGAAGAAGGCGGGCGCGTCCAGCTATCAGCTTTCGACCGTGTTTTTGGATGGCGAAACCGCCTCGGCCTGGAAGGCCCGCAATCTCCAGGGCAAGAATTATATGGATATTTCCGCCACCTGGAGCGGCAAGCCGCAGGACACGCGCAACGCCTGTGTCACCAGCCTCGATTTTAACGGGAAGTGATTCAGCTCTTGGACTCGCCGCCAGCGTAGCGCGGCGAAGGGCCACGCTTTCGAACTAGGCCTTGCTCCAATCGGGGTCCAGAACCGGCTCGCCGAAATGGAAGCCCTGGAAATAATCCACGCCGAAGCTTTGCAGCAAGCCGGCATCGGCGTCGGAGCCAACCCATTCCGCCACGGTCTTGAGGCCAAGATTTTTCGCCAACCCGACCAGGGTGCGCACAAAGACCTGATTTTCCGGATTGTCGGCCAAGTCCTTCACATAGGAACCGTCAATTTTCACCGTATCGACATGCAGCATCTGCAGGTTACGGAATGAGGTATAGCCGGCGCCGAAATCGTCAATGGACACGCGCACGCCCAATTCCTTGAGCTGGGTGATGAAGCGGGCATTCCCTTCGAAATGATGCAGGGCGGCGGTTTCCGTCAGCTCAACGATCAGCCGGCTCGCCACTTCGTTATTGTCGCGGATATAGTCGATGAAACTTTGCAGCCAGGCCGGATCATCCGCTGCCGTGCCCGAGACATTGACCGCCAGGGTGACGGACTTGTTCGCTTTCAGCTGCACCACCACGCTTTCTAGCGCGAAGCGGTCCACCAGATGGACGATGCCCATATGCTCGGCGGCGGGAATGAAATAGCCGGCGGTGAGGACTTCGCCGTCAGGCCGGATCATGCGCAGCAGGGATTCATAATGGCTGGGGCGGCGCGACTTGGCGCCGATGATGGGCTGATAGGCCAGGCGCAGGCGATTGTCCTTCAGCGCACCGACAATCTCGTCAGCGATCGCCATATGGCGCAGGCGGCCGGTTTCGCGCTGGGGCGAATGTTCATAGACGGCATAGCCGTCGCGGCCGCGGATGCGGGCTTTATCCAATGCCTCTTCGGCGCGCAACATGGCTTCCTGGCTGCTCCCGGCGGCGGCGGGCAGCCACACCGAGCCCACCGAACAGGTGGCGGACACCTGGCCGCCGCGCGTCTCGATGACATGGTCGCGCACTGCGGCACGCAGACGCCCGGAAACCACTTCAATTTCGCGGGCGCTGCAATTCTTCAGAATGACGCCGAACTTGTTGCCGGCGGTGCGGCCGATAATGTCGCTGCCGCGCAGGGAACGGGCCAGCCGTTCGGCCACGCCGACAATCACTTCCTCGCCGGCGTCAAAGCCGAAACCGTCATTGATCATCGCCAGCCGGTCAATCGAAGCGACGATGAAAGCGCAATGGCGGCTTTCGTCCTTGGCCTTTTCAATCGCCTGGGCCAGTTCGGCGCGCAGCGCGTTGCGATTGAGATGGCCGGTGAGTTCGTCGCGGTTGGCCAGATAGGTGAGGCGCTGATATTCGCGCGCCCGCTCGGTGGTGTCGCGCAGGATGCCGACCAACCGCTCGGTGCGGCCGTCCTGGCCGGGGATGCGCGAGCCCGCCATGCGGAAATTGAGCGCGCCCATCGCCGAAGCGATTTCGATGTCGATCTCGAAATTGGTGGCGTGGAGCGAACTGGTATCCAGGATGTTCTGCAGGGGCCCACGTTTTTCCTGCGGGATGGCGTCGATCAGGACCTGGGCGCGATTGGTGTCGAGATGCAGCGGAAGCGCTTCCAGCGCGCCGTCCCACACAATGGTGCCGTCCGTGACGTTCCAGTCGAACGCAGCAGACCCTGACGATTGCATGGCAAGGCGCAGGCGCAGATTTTCGTGCACAGTGCCAAGTTCGGCACCCGCTTCCGAACGCGGCTCCTTTTGAAGCGTTTGCGTTAGCACATCACCATCCCCTGCCGGTTTCTCCGGCTGGCGGCCAATATGCCGTGTGACGCTTTAAGAACCTGTAACCCGCAAGGCATTTCCGGCGCGGCCTGATGTTTGCGTTTCCAAATGGTTATGAAGCCTATTGGCGACACATTCCTGGCCTCTTCAGCCGTCGCGGCAAGCGCCGCCTGGCGCAGCCGTGCGCTGCAAAAAGCCAGCGACACCAGCGGTTTGCGTGGTGAAGGACAGGGGCAATCCCATCAGCCGCCGCCGCATAGCCAGACACGCGCGCATAGCCCGTTGACCCAGAGCGGGACGGCGCGGGGTGTGCCATTGCGGGACCCGCGCAGCGCGCCGCGTCTCACCGCGGCTTTCACCGCCCAATTGCTGGGCCAGATCCTGCCGGACCCCGAAAAGCGGCGCGGTATGAGCTATGCCGCCCCGGCGCTGAAATTGACCCTAGGCCTGGACACGAAGCTGTGAGATGCGCGCCGTGCTGATGAGGCCGGCCGCGAAGAAAAGTTCGGCGATGATGATCGCGCCATCCATCAAACCCAATCCACCGCAAACCAGCGCCGCCGCCGCCAGCAGCGTGAGTGAAGCGCGCCCGGCACCGGCGGAAAATCCATTTAGCGCCACCGCGATGGTCAGGCACACGCCCAGAATCTGGCAGCCCAGCGCATAGGCGGGCTCGCCGGACAAAGCTGCGGCAAGGCCCGCCCCCAGCGCCAAAGCCAAAGCCAGACTTGCTGCCAAAGGCGGGATCGGTCGCGCCAGCAGCGCGAACAATCCCAGCGCCAGCGCGACCGTGCCCAGGCTAGCGGCAATCAAGGCCACGGCGGGCGCCAGCGCCTGCCATCGCGGCGAGGCCATGGCGATGGCCTGCGCCGCCGCCAAAGCGGCGAACAGCATGGCGGCGAAACGGATATTGGTGCGCGAAGAGGCGCGTGCGCTGCGGCTCAGACTCCAGGCGATCAGCGCGGATGCGAACAGCAGCAAAGTGGCGAGCGAATCAAAAACAAAAGCCATGCCGGACGATAAGTCCGGCATGGCTTTCACTCCATGGGCGGTGTTTAGGCCACCAACAGGTTCCGCAGCACGTAGGGCAGAATACCGCCGTTTTTGTAGTAGGAGACTTCGTCCGCGGTCATGATCATCAGCACCAGCGGCAAGGGCGCGGTCTTGCCGTCCGGATAGTGGATGGTGGCCTCGACCCGCATGCGCGGCTTGAGCTCGCCCGACAAGCCCGGAATATCAATGATCTCGCGGCCGGTGAGGTTGTAATCCTTGCGGCTTTTGCCGGCCTCGAAGCAGAACGGCGCCACGCCCATGCCGATCAGGTTCGAGCGATGGATGCGCTCGAAGCTTTCGGTGATGACGGCGCGCACGCCCAGCAGCATGGGACCCTTGGCGGCCCAGTCGCGGGACGAACCGGTGCCATATTCCTTGCCGCCAACCACGATGGTGTCGAGGCCCGCCGCCTTGTAGCGCTGGGCGGCGTCGAAGATGGACATCGCCTCGCCCTCGCCCGCGACATCGCCGTAATAAACGGTGTTGCCGCCTTCCTTGCCGCCCATCATTTCGTTGCGGATGCGGATATTGGCGAAGGTGCCGCGTTCCATGACTTCGAAATTGCCGCGGCGCGAGCCGTAGGAATTGAAATCCTTCTGCGACACCTGGTGCTCGGACAGATAGGTGCCACCCGGCGCCGTCGGCTTGATGTTGCCGGCGGGCGAAATGTGGTCGGTGGTGATGGAATCGCCGAACACCGCCAGCACGCGGGCGGCCTTGATTTCCTTCACCGGGGCCGGGGTGATCTGCATGCCCTCGAAAAAAGGCGGGTTCTTCACATAAGTGGACGCGATGTCCCAGTTATAGGTCTGGCCCTTGACCAGCTTGACCTTTTTCCAATTGGCGTCGCCGGCAAAGACATTGCCATAACGCTTCTTGAAGCTGGAAGCCTTCACCGCCTTGGCGATGGCGGCGCTGATTTCCTTGGAGCTGGGCCAGATGTCCTTGAGATAGACCGGCTCGTTATTCTTGTCATAGCCGACCGGTTCCTTGGTCAGGTCCATATTGACCGAACCGGCCAGGGCATAGGCCACCACCAGCATGGGCGAGGCCAGATAGTTGGCGCGCACCTGCGGATGGACGCGGCCTTCGAAATTGCGGTTGCCGGAAATCACGGCGGCCGCGACCAGATCGGCATCGGTAACGGCCTTGGCGACATTGTCGGGCAGCGGGCCGGAATTGCCGATGCAGGTGGTGCAACCATAGCCGGCAAGCGTGAAGCCGAGCTTGTCGAGCGCCTTGTCCACGCCGGCTTTCGCCAGATAGTCGGTGACCACCTGCGATCCCGGCGCCAGCGAAGTCTTGACCCAGGGGCGGGTTTTGAGGCCGCGCTTAACCGCGTTGGCGGCGAGCAGGCCCGCGCCCATCATCACGGACGGGTTGGAGGTGTTGGTGCAGGAGGTAATGGCGGCGATCACGACATCGCCATGCCCGATGGTGGCTTCGGTGCCTTCCAGCTTGGCGCGCTTATTGGCGCTGTCTTCCTTCTTGAAGGTGGTCATCAACGCTTCGGCGAAATTGGTCGCGATGTTGGAAAGCGCCACGCGGTCCTGGGGACGCATCGGGCCGGCCATGGACGGCTCAACGCTGGTCATGTTCAGCGACAGCGTGTCGGTGAAGACCGGATCGGGGCTCTTGGCGGTGCGGAACAGGCCTTGCGCCTTGGCGTATTTTTCCACCAGCGCGACGCGAGCCGGCTTGCGCGCCGTGTTCTTGAGGAAGCGCACCGTCTCGGAATCGATGGGGAAGAAACCGCAGGTGGCGCCATATTCCGGCGCCATGTTGGCGAGGGTGGCGCGGTCTTCCAGGGTCAGCTCGTCCAGGCCGGGCCCGTAATATTCCACGAATTTTCCCACCACGCCCTTCTTGCGCAGCATTTGCGTGACGGTCAGCACCAGGTCGGTGGCGGTGACACCTTCGCGCAATTTGCCGGTGAGCTTGAAGCCGATGATTTCGGGGATGAGCATCGAGATGGGCTGGCCCAGCATGGCGGCTTCCGCCTCGATGCCGCCCACGCCCCAGCCCAGCACCGCCAGGCCGTTGATCATGGTGGTGTGGCTGTCGGTGCCGACCACAGTGTCGGGGAACGCCATTTCCACAGTCTTCTTGGTCTTGGCATCCTTTTGTTTGCGCACCCAGACGGTCTCGGCCAGATATTCCAGATTGACCTGGTGGCAGATGCCGGTGCCGGGCGGCACAACGCGGAAATTCGCGAACGCCTGTTGGCCCCAGCGCAGGAACTGATAGCGCTCGGCATTGCGTTCATATTCGACCACGACGTTCTTCTTGAAGGAGTTCATCTGGCCGAAATTGTCCACCATCACGCTGTGGTCGATCACCAGATCCACTTCCGCCAGCGGATTGATCTTCTCGGGATTGCCGCCCAGGGTTTTCATGGCGTCGCGCATGGCGGCCAGATCCACCACCGCCGGCACGCCGGTCAGGTCCTGCATCAGGACGCGGGCGGGGCGAAAGGCGATCTCGCGGTCAGAGGTGCGGGTCTTCTGCCAGGCCACCACGGCTTCGATATCGCCCTTGGTGACGGAGTTGCCGTCTTCATGGCGCAGCAGGTTTTCCAGCAGCACCCGCATCGAATAGGGCAGCTTCGAGGCGCCCTTGAGCCCGTTCTTTTCCGCCGCCGTGAGGCTGAAATAGACATAGCTTTTGTTGCCGACTTTGAGGGTGCGGCGGGACTTGAAACTGTCGAGGCTGGTGGTCACGGGGAGCGCCTTTTTGGGTGGCTGCGGAGGGTTTTTAACCTTGGGCGATTTAGTCAAAAACCGCACCAAAAGATAGCCGTTTTGGCGTCGCTACCCTTAAAATCGCCCAATTCCGGGGGCATGCTCTGGCATGAAGGGACTTATGGCAGCCCCCCTTGAGAGGGGCGCCATGGGCAGGGGCCTGTTAGAAGTTTGAACCGCTTGCGCACCATTGTCGCCCTGTTTCTGCTTGCCGCCGCCGCAGGTCCGGTGCTGGCGCAGGATGGCGCTGCGCCGTCCGGCACGGCGTCCGGCGATTCCATGAGCGCGCGGCTTTCGGCTGAGAAGGTGGGGGATGTCGAGACCGGCAGCTTCAGCACCGGCGACAACAATCTGGCGTTCAGCCTCGCACCATATGGCGAGCGTTATCTGTTGCGCTTCACCGATTCGCCGGAAGATTACGTCCTGACGGTCGAACGGGTGCTGCTGGGCGGACGCATCCTGCGCTATGACACCGGCGTCACGGCGCTCAGGGTTTCCGTTTGGGGCGGCATGACACTTTATACGGAGCGCGCGCCCGGCGGCTTGCCGGCCACACGCATGAGCGATGATATCGGCGTTGCCCGGCCCGTTGTCAGCCACAATGATTTTGCCGCCGCCCTGACGGATGAGGAAAGTCATCTGGCCTATACGCGGCAACTGCATCTGCGCTTTTCCGCCGATCCCAAAATCCTGGCCGGCACCGATGACAATCGCGGCTTGGCGTTTGACGCCATGGTCAGCGCCGAGGCGGGCATCGAACGATTGCTGGGTGCGCCAGGCGGCAAAGATGCGCTGGGCCGCAAATTCGACATGGTGAGAATTGTGCCGGGCGACAAGCCGGGCATTACCCTGACCGGCAAGACCTTGCTGATCAGCTATGCCCCGGCGACAGGCGCAATCGGGCGGGCGTCATCGCGCGAAGTGGCGTTGCAACTGGGCAAGATGCTGCAGATTGCTGAAGCGGGCTAAGGCTCGAAGCCTGGCGCCGCCATTTCAAACTTCGAGAATTCAAATCCGGGCGCCACCGTACAGCCCACCAAAGTGTAATCGCCCAGACTGCGAGCGGCCTGCCAGATGCCGGGCGGCACAATCAGCTGCGGTTGCTGACCGTTTTCGATGTCGGGGCCCAGAATCTGCACCTGCTTGCCGATGCGCAATTCCAGCGGCGCGCCACGATAGAAATGCCAGACCTCGGCGGCATCCACCCGGTGCCAGCGCGAAACCTGGCCGGCCTTCAGCAGGAAATAGATTGCGGTGGAATGGGCGCGGTCATCACCAGCATCCCGGAATGTTTCGCGGAAATAGCCGCCTTCGGGATGCGGCTGAAGCTTCAGCTGCGCGATCAGTGCGTCGGCGTTCAAGCGGCGGGCGCCAGAGGCGCGGAGCGATTTGTGCTGCGCGCCGCCAGGATTTCCATGCCGGCGGCGAGTGAGCGGGCATCATCCAGTGCGTTATGGGCATGGCCGGCGAAGGGCACGCCCAGGCTGGGGCCGATGTCGCAGCTTTGCAGGCCGCGCGGGTCAATCTGATGGTCCGCGAACCAGGCGCGCAGATCGTGGAACAGCGGCATGTGCTGCGTCGGCTTCAGACCATAGAGCCGGATATTTTCTTCCAGCACCCATTCATCATGGCCGAAGGCGCAGATCGGTTCGTTGCCGGCGAACGCCAGAAAGCGGGCATAGCCGGTTTCAAAATCCACGCCGCGCGCGGCCAGCATGGCGCCGGTGATGCCGGTGAGGTTTTCGATATAGGGCGACAGAAGGGCATTGATGCGGGGACGGATCAGGATCTCGAACTCGTCCAGGATCTGGAAGGTGGCGGCGTCCAGGCGGACGGCGCCGATCTGGATGACTTCCTTGAACTCACCAGGGCGCAGCCAATGGTTGGCCATGGAACATTCCCAGGCGGTGAATTCCAGATCGAAGACCGTGATCGTGCTCGCGCCCAGCGACGTGGGGGAGCGGGTCGTCTTCGGGGGGATGTGTTGCACGACTGTCATGGCACCACGAATCACTCTAAATGTGCGGCATTAACTCATTGTTAACTGCATCCGCCGAGCCTGAAGCCGCTTTTGTTGCAAGCAAGGGGCGAAAATGGCGCTGACAGATCGTAACGAGCCCAACACTGTCCTTGCCAGCGGCAACGATCAGGCGCGCGAACCGTTGCCCGCTGGCGACGGGAAAAAGGGGCCTGGCCCCGCCACCCTCAAAGCCTTGGCCCGGTTGCCTCAGATTCATGCTGAAACGTCGGAAACCGCCGATCTTGCCCGCTTTTTGCGCGCCGCCGTGGGCGCCGCCGCGGCCCTGATGCTGATGGGCGCACTGGCGGTGAGCGCCGTGGGCGGCGCCAGCCTGCAGCAGGAATTCGCCTGGTGCCTGTTGGTGCTGGTGGGGGTTGGGGCGATGCTGCGCTCTTATATTAAGTCCATCGCCCAGGCTTTCGACCGCGCCCCCTTGCGCGAGTCCGCCAAGGATTTGCGCGCCGTGCTGTTTTATGTGGGCTTTGCCTGGGGCGCAGGCGCTTTCCTGCTGCTGGGCGGCAATCCGGTTCCGATCACCGGGCTGGGCTTTGCCGTGTTGCCATCACTGGTAATGATCCCGCTGCTGCGGGACCGGGCCGCCTGCCTGGCCTTTGCCGTGCCGGTGAGTTTGCTGACCGCAGCCGCCATCCTGGTGCAGACCTGGAGCGACGCTCCTGTCGTGCTGAGCCTGTTGCTGCTGGCGCAGGGCATGATCGTGGCGGGGCTGATGTTGACGGGCCGGGGCCTGCAGGGCCAGGCGCGTCCGGTGCTGCCGGCCGGACTGTCATTACGCTGACGCGGCGCTTACGCTAGCTTTGCGACCGGCGCCCAAACAACCTGCGCCGGGCTGACAATAAAAAACCGGCCGGCTTCGCCGCGCCCAACCTGGCGGTATCCCCATGACCCATGACAGCCCGCAGCTTGCCGCCCAGCGCCTGAGCCAGGCGCGCGCCGCCCTTTCAAAAAATGGCGCGCCGCTGGCGGAATTCTTCGATGCCTTGTTCGGCAGCGCCGATGTTGACGACATTGTGATGTGGGATGCCGCCGCGCTGGCGGCCATCGCCACCGCTGCGGCGGGTGTACTGGAGCATCACACACAAGGGCAGATTGATGTGAAGCTGCTGGCGGCGCCGGGCGAAGGCGACATGCTGGTTGCGGCTGAAACAGGCGCGCGATGAACTTGCTGCCTCGCCGCCAAAAGGCGCCGATATCAGCGAGGACATCGCCTTTCTCAATTGGCTGGGCGACAATCATTTCACCTTCCTGGGCGCACGCGGTTACCGGCTGGCGGTGGAAGGCGGCGCGGCCCGGCTGGACCCGCGCGATGAAACCGGTCTTGGCGCTTTGTCCGATGCGCAGGAGCGGGTGCTGCGCCGCGCGTCCGAGCCGCGCACCTTGTCGCCGGACGTGCAGGCTTTCCTCAGCGGCGCCGAACCGCTGATCGTCACCAAATCCAGCAGCATGAGCCTGGTGCATCGCCGGGTGCATATGGATTATGTCGGCGTCAAAACATTCGACGCCAACGGCGCCTTTACCGGCGAACATCGCTTTGTCGGCTTGTTCACTTCGGGCGCCTATAGCCTTAATCCGCGCCAGATTCCGCTGCTGCGCCGCAAGATCGCGGCAGTGACGGCACGCGCCGGGCTGGCCCCCACCAGCCATGACGGCAAAGCGCTGGCCCATATTCTCGATACTTTCCCCCGCGACGAGCTGTTCCAGGTGTCAGAGGATGAACTCTTTGCCATCGCCATCGGCATATTGCGCCTGGGCGGACGGCCCAAGGTGCGGCTGTTCCTGCGCTTTGACCGGTTCGACCGTTTCGCCTCGGCGCTGGTGTTCGCGCCGCGCGATCACATCAACGCCGCCGCGCGCAGCCGCATTCACACCATTCTGGCGCGCGCTCTGAACGGGCGCACCTCGGCCTCGGATGTGGCGATTGACGAAACCGCGCTGGTGCGCATGCACTATATCATCGGGCGCAATCCCGGGGCGCGGCCGCGCGTGGACATCACCGCGCTGGAGCATGAGATCGCCGAGACGATCAAGACCTGGGACGATGCTTTTGTCGAGGCGATGTGCGCCCGTCATGGCCGCAGCGAAGGCGCCCGCCTGGCCGCGGCATGCAATCCCAAATTCTCGCCCGGCTACCAGGGCCAGTTTCCCGCCCATGACGCGGTGCGCGATCTGGAAATATTGGAGGCGCTTTCCGCCAGTCCCGATCCCTTGAAAGTTTCGGCCAGCGTCTGGCGCAAGGAAGGCGATGCTGCCCAGGTGATCCGGCTGAAGCTGCATGTGCTGGGTGAAATCCTGCCGCTGAGCGCCACGTTGCCGGTGTTCGAGAATCTGGGCCTGAAAGTGGTGGCGGAAGACAATTTCCCCTTCAGCTTCAAGCGCGACGACGGCTGGAATGCGGAAGCCGTAATCCTGGACTTCCTGATGGAACGCGCCGACGGCCAGCCGGTTCGGCTGGAAGATGTCCGTAGCCCCCTGGAAGACGCTTTTCATGCCGTCATCAGCGGCAATGCGGAAAGCGACAATTTCAACCGCCTGGTAATGGGGGCCGGACTGGATTGGCGCGCCATCACCATTCTGCGCGCCGTGGCGAAATTTCTGCGCCAGGCCGCCATTCCCTTCAGCCAGGATTACATGGAGCAGGCGCTGAACCGCAATCCGGATATTGCGGCGCTTCTGGTCGCATTGTTCGTCGCGCGCTGCGATCCCAAGGATAGCGGCGATGATGCGGCCAAGAAAATTGCCCAGCAGATCGAAACCGCGCTGCGCGATGTGCCCAGCCTGGATGATGACCGCATCCTGCGCCGCTTTCGCAATGTGATCGAAAATATCCTGCGCACCAATTTCTGGCAGGCAGGCCGCGCCACCCTGGCGTTCAAGCTGGACTCGCAGAAGCTGGAGGAATTGCCGGCGCCCCGGCCCTGGCGCGAGATTTTCGTCTATGCCCCCTTCATGGAAGGCGTGCATCTGCGCTTCGGCAAAGTCGCGCGCGGCGGCATCCGCTGGTCCGACCGGCGCGAGGATTTCCGCACCGAGATATTGGGGCTGGTCAAGGCGCAGCAGGTCAAGAATGCGGTGATCGTGCCCGTGGGCGCCAAGGGCGGCTTCTATCCCAAAATCGCGGCCACCGGGCAGACGCGCGAAGAGGCGATGGCAACGGGCGTGGCTGCTTACAAGATGCTGATCAATGCGCTGCTGGACATCACCGACAATTTGAAGCCGGACGGCAGCATCGTGCCGCCGCCGGATGTGCGCCGCCACGACGGCGATGATCCCTATCTGGTGGTCGCCGCCGACAAAGGCACCGCAACCTTCTCTGACATCGCCAACGGCATTGCCGAAGAACGCGGCTTCTGGCTGGGCGATGCTTTCGCCAGCGGCGGCAGCCATGGCTATGACCACAAGAAAATGGGCATCACGGCGCGCGGCGCCTGGGAAGCCGTGAAGCGGCATTTCCGCGAACTGGGGCGCGACATCCAGGCCGAAGATTTCACCGTCATCGGCGTGGGCGACATGTCGGGCGACGTGTTTGGCAACGGCATGTTGCTGTCGGAACACATAAGGCTGCTGGCGGCGTTCGATCACCGCCATATTTTCCTGGACCCGCAGGTCCTGAACGTGGCGGCGGCGTTCGCGGAGCGTCAGCGCCTGTTCGCCCTGCCCCGTTCCAGCTGGGATGATTACAACAAGACGCTGATCGGTGCGGGCGGCGGCGTCTTTGCGCGCAGCTTGAAGGAAATTCCGCTGTCGCTCGAAGTGCAGCAACTGATCGGCAGCGATGCCAAGAGCCTGTCACCGGCGGCGCTGATCAACGCGCTGCTCAAATCCAAGGCTGATCTTCTTTGGTTCGGCGGCATCGGCACCTATATCAAGGCGCAAAGCCAGAGCAATCTGGATGTCGGCGACCGCGCCAATGATCCGGTGCGGGTGAACGGCAACGAGGTCAAGGCGCTGGTGGTGGGCGAAGGCGCCAATCTGGGCGTGACGCAGCTGGGCCGTATCGAATATGCCAAAAGCGGCGGGCGCATTGACACCGATGCGATAGACAATTCCGCTGGCGTTGATACGTCGGATCACGAAGTCAATTTGAAGATATTGCTCTCCGGCCCCTATCGCCGGGATGAAATGGATTCCGCCAAGCGCGATGCGGTGCTGGCCGCCATGACCGATGACGTCGCCGCCCTGGTGCTGGCGGACAATTATGACCAGACCCTGGCGCTGTCGGTGGCGCAAACCTCAAGCGCCCATGATCTGGATGCTGCTGCCCGTTTCATTCGCGAGTTGGAGAGCCGTGGCAAGCTGGACCGGGCGGTGGAATATCTGCCCGCCGATTCCGAGATCGCCACCCTGGCGCATGACGGCAAGGGCCTGACACGGCCCGAACTGGCGGTGCTGCTGGCCTATGCCAAGCTCGACCTGGATGCGGAAATCCTTGCCAGCGCCCTGCCCGATGATCCGGCGCTGACACCGACTTTGGCCGCCTATTTTCCGCCGCAAGCCGCCACGCAATTCGCCGCCGAACTGCCGCAGCATCGCCTGAAGCGCGAAATCATTTCCACCGGCCTGGCCAACCGTATCGTCAATCTGGCGGGACCGGTGTTCGCGGCCCGGATGAAGGAAATGTCGGGCGCCAGCGGGGCAGAAGTGGCGCGCGCCTTTGTGGTGGCACAGGGGGCCTTCGGACTGGAGAGCTTGAAGCAACGCGTTGACGCGCTGGACGGAAAAATTCCGGCGGCGCTGCAGACCAGGCTGTACAGCGAGATCGCACAAACCTTGCGGCGGCTGGGGCCCTGGTTCCTGGGTCATGTCGGACCCAAGGACGATTTGGCCGCCGCCATCGCGCTGTATCGCACCGGCGTGGAAGCGCTGCGCGCCCAGCACAAGGATTTCATTTCCAAGGAGCAGGCGGACGAAGCGCAGGCCCGCATCGCCCAATTCAAAGCAGCGCCGCCAGAGCTGGCGCACGATATCGGCCTGTTACCGCTTTTGGGCGTGGCGCCCGAAATTGCAGCCCTGGCGAAGAGCAGTGGCCATGCCATCGGCAGCGTGGCGAAACTCTATTTCGGGGTTGGCGACAGGATCGGGCTGGACCGGCTGCGTCTTTTGGCGGCGCGCATCACGCCGGCGGAACATTGGGATCGGCTGGCGATCCGGCGGCTGGTGGATGATCTGTTCGCCGCCCAGCGGATGCTGGCGCAAAGCCTGCTGACAGATCTGGGCAAAGACGCCGGGCCCGGCGATGCGCAAAAGGCGCTCTCGGCCTGGGCAGAAAAAAACCAGGACACGCTGGAGCGCAGCAAAAGCTTCCTGGCGGCATTGGAAAGCTCGGGCGAATTGTCGATCGCCAAGCTGACCTTGGCAAACAGCCAGATTCACAAGCTCGCTGACTTATAAGTCTTCCCCGCCAGCGTGCTGCGCAAGCGCGGGGGTGCGTGGGCTGCGCGCTTCGATTAGCGAACGAGGTTGAGCTTGTGCGCGGGTTCGGCGCTGGGCGGGGCGCTTTTGTCCTGGCCGACGAATTCAATGCCGATGCCATGCTCATGATGGCGCGCGACCCGGCCCGCCAGGCCGGCGATCAGGACGAATTCTCCCAAAGGCGGGCTCACATCGCTTTTCAGCGATACGCCGCCCACGGAAATATCCATCACCTCGCAATGGACGATCTGGCCGTCAGCGCGGGTGAATTTGGCAAAGCCCTTTTGGTGGGTGCGCTCATGACGCCGCAGCACGGTTTCGTCCACCAGCGCCTTGTTGAGAAACAAGGTGAGCTGTTCGGCGGTGCGTTCGCGCTTGGCGGGCGTACAGACAAAGCAAACGCCGAAGCCCTGGCCGCTGCGCCGCGCCACGGTACCTTCGAAGCGGCCGAAGCCGTCAACATACAGCACCACCGCGACGCCATGGTCGGGCACGATCTCGCAGTCAATTGCGGCGCCGCCGGGTGACAGATTAATGATGGTGCAGCGGGCTTCCTTGCCGTCGCCGGGCGTGAACAGGCGCCCCGCCAGGTCCACGCGCACGCGCCGGAAACGCCTGCGTTCGGCTTTCGCCTTGGCGACAATCGGCTCAGCGTCCTTGATGGACAGCGCCATGGAAACGGCTTTCGTCTGGATTCTCACCTGCTTTTAACGGGGGGAGGGTCAATACAAGGTTACCAGCGGGACCCGATCTTCACCTTTTCCGCCCTGGCGGGCTTAACGGGACGGCGGCGGCGCGCTATATGGGGCCTCAGGATTTGGTGGCGTTCAGGGCTGGGGCCCGGCTTGGCCGCCCAGCTGGAGTGACCACGCCATGTTCAATATCTCCCCCCGTTCCGCCGCCTTTGGCGCCGCCGGCCTTTTTGTCCTGGTGCTGAGCGGATGCGCCAGCGATGAGGCCCCGGCTGGCATCTCGCCTTTTGCCCAGGCGCTGAACAAGGATTATCTGGACCTGGCGTCCCAGGCCGCCGCCGCCCCGGCGCCGGAAAGCAATGAGAGCTTTTTCGAAAATCCCTTTGGCCTGTTCGGCAGCCCGGCCAATCCCGCCGACCTGGTGGTTACCGCATTCAACGACAAGGCCGATCTGGCGCGCCAGGGCCAGGAGCCCGCGCCCGAAGGCGCACCCCGCAACAATCCCGATGCCGTCAATCTGCATGACCGGCTGGTGCGCGCCGTGGCCGCCGGCAAGGACCGCTTTCCCGACCAGGCCGCCCGCGCCCAGGCGGATTATGATTGCTGGATTCTGGACAGCAATGTGACGTCCCTGATCCCGGCGGCCCAGGCCTGCCGCAGCGCCTTTGATGGTTCGCTGCTGGCGCTGGAACGCGCCGCCCGCCCCGCGCCGCCGCCGGCACCGGCTTTCGTGCCGCCGCCGCCACTGCCGCCGGCACCTGCCGCGCCCAGCCAGTTTACCGCGCTGTTCGAGTTTGATTCCTGGACGTTGACCGCCGAAGACCTGAGCGTGATCACCGATGCGGTCAACACGGCGCGGGCTGGCGGCCAGACCCACATCACCGTGGTGGGCCATACCGATACATCCGGTTCGGCGGATTATAACCAGAAGCTGTCCGTGCGCCGCGCCAATGTGGCGGTCGAGGCGATGGTGGATATGGGCGCGCGCCGCGCCGCGATCCAGGCCTCTGGCGTGGGTGAAAATGATCTGGCGGTCCAGACGCCGGACAACACCAAGGAAGCCAAGAACCGCCGGACGGTAATTACGTTGCTGCCGTAACCTTTGTTGCGTGACACTTACAAGTGCGTGCAAGTGCGTGATCCGGCCTTTCGCCGGGGCAACGAAACTTCTAGGCTCGGCGTTATGAGCAAGATGGGATATTTCCGGACCGGGTGGATTGCCGCTGCGCTGATGGCGCTGCCAGTTTTCGCCTGGGCGCCCGCGGCGCTGGCGCAAGGCGCCAATTACCCCGTCAAGACCATCAATTTCGACCTATGGTGCCAGGAGCAGCAGCATCTGGCGCCCGAACGCTGCGACAAGCGCGCGCCGGACGATGAAAAGGATTTCGAGGCCTATCGGGCCAAGATCGAGCAGTATGAAATTCCGTATCTGCAGCAGAAGCAGAACGATATCGCGCTGGACCGCAATATCCTGAACAAGGATCCGGTGGACAATCCCATCGCGCCGGATTCCCAGACCCAGTCGCTGCAGCAGCAGCGCCAGCCCGGCATTGACACGCGCACGCCTCATCCTTGAGGCCTTCTCAGGTCAAGATGTGCGGCTGATATCCTGGCTATTGGCGGCGCCGCGCAGGCGCGAAAAAGCATCAAACATCTTGTGCAGCAGATCGCCGGTGCCGAAGGCCGAGATCGGATGATCCTGGTTGACCACCAGGCGCAGATACGGCGCCTTGGGATGGGCTTTCTGGAACATGGCGGGCGGCGGGGGTGGCGGCGGGAGATGCTGTGGCCTGCCGGATATTTTGTACCAGCGTGAGTGAGACTACTGCATAGCTGGCGTTCCATCTAGATGGGGTGGCTGAGGCACAAAAGCCTGCGGCGCGGGCGGCCGATATCCCAGCGATGAATGGGG